>Ga0206101_1000001_pt1 | contig 720573 bp, 533 predicted proteins | sample 1B0metagenome_FD_148613 | JGI IMG/M metagenome (GOLD analysis project Ga0206101, IMG submission 148613) | Enriched microbial communities from leaf-cutter ant dump, University of Wisconsin, Madison, United States - 1B0 | ecosystem: Environmental > Terrestrial > Nest > Insects nest > Nest dump... | reverse complement strand
GTTACCGAAGGCTCGGTGAGCCAATGGCTCACGCGGGCTCGCTCCAACGGTGTTGACGCTCTGCTGAATCGTACCATTCCCGGTGCTCCACGGCGATTAACGGATGCGCAACGCGAACAAATTCCATCGATTCCTGCACGTGGTGCCGAGCCCTATAGTTTCCACAGCGACCTGTGGAGTTCTGCACGTGTGGCTGAGGTCATCCGACGCATCTTTGGAGTGCGCTATCACCCGTCGCATGTACGACGCCTGCTGCACGATCTCGGATTGTCGGTGCAGAAACCAGCCGTGCATGCGACCCAGCGTGACGAGGCAGCTATCGTGCAGTGGGAACGGGATCGCCTCCCGGCGCTTAAAAAAAAGCGCTAGATGAGGATCGCACCCTCGTTCCGGTCGATGAGTCAGGCTTTTATCTTCTGCCGGCGGTGGCCAGAACGTGGGCACCAAGCGGACAGCCCCCTGTGCTACAGGCGAAGCTGACGAACGAACATTTGTCGGTCATTAGCGGGATCACACCCGATGGAGACCTGCTGATGCAGGTCCATGAGCACGCGATCAGCAGCCGAGAGTGTGTTCGATTTCTGAAGCATCTGGTGCAGCATCTCGGCAAGGTACTGGTTGTGTGGGAGGGCGCACCGATTCATCGATCGAAGGTTGTCAAAGAATACTTGCAGGGCGACGGCAAAGGCTGGGTGCATCTGGGACAGTTTCCCGCCTATGCGCCAGAGATGAATCCGGAAGAAGGTATCTGGCGCTATCTGAAGCACGTCGAATTATCAAATATGTGCTGTGCCACGGTACACGCACTGCGCTACGAGCTTCGATGTGCGACCAGGCGTCTTCGGCACAAGCCTGATATTATTCGCGGCTGCTTTCGTCTGGCGCTGTTCCTTTAATTATTTATGTGCTTGTCAGTAACTTTCAGATTTGTTGCTGCCACTTCTTCAAAGAAAGTCCGTACCATTTCCTCATACTTCGGGAGATAACGTTCGGTAACCTTGGACCACTTGATCTCACGAAAAAGGTTCAGTGAATCCTTTTGCTCATTCAGCCGGTCGGTAATTCGCTGGTAATGTGATGCTCCGACTATCACTCCCCCATAGAAGTTCGAGTAATACCGGCCGCTGCTCACCGATTCATCACAGAATATGATGTATTCTTTCTCTCGGGACATAGAAGCATTGTGGAGACTTGTAGTGATTCGTCATGCAGGCTGGGAATGTGCTGAGCAGGTATAAGCTGTTGCCCCAGTCTTTTTGCTGGATTGACATCAATGTGTGAATAGTACATTCTGGAAGCCGCTCCCCGGTCAAAGAAGACACCGGCATTGGCTTGAGTAATGGCCCGGGCCTGTTCCGGTGAAATTACAACATTCACGGTAGAAAGCAGGTGCGAGGAATTTACACCGACAGTTGAAACGCATACTTCTATAATATAATTCCCTGGCAAAAAATGGTATACGGTTCTTACGTTCCCCCTGAAAAATAATCCATAGATTATGGAGTCAACCAGCCCTGAAAGGGAGTGGGTTCTCATGAAGAAGCGGCATACAACTGAAGAGATCATCACGCTGCTGCGCACGATCGAACGGATGCTCCCGGACGGTGCCACTGTCAGCGAAGTCTGCCGACAACTCGGCATCGAATCGCAGAGCTACTATCGCTGGAAGTAGAAGTACGGCGGGATGCAGCCGTCGGATGTACATCGCACACGCGAACTGGAGAAAGAGAATCAGCGATTGAAGAAGATCATGGCAGGACCGGCCATCGACCCGGATAAGACGGTTAAAACCGTACCTGTTCATGGGATTTAGCTGGAAGGGTGAGCGATGACCTGTAAATCAATACTCGCCCTTCCTTGATTCTCTTTTCAGTTTCACGCTGACCACTCATTCTGTCGGTTCTTAAGCCTGTGTCGTTCGCGGCACTGCGGCCATATCCCCACATGTACAGGGGACCATGTGCTTGATTGGAGCTTTGCCTGTGCGCAACAGAAGAGCGCCACCGACGAAATACCGGGAGCAAAGGGAACGGTCGGTGACGTGTGGACATGGTCGGTCAGGCTTCTCCGATGGGGCAAAGGTCGGGAAGTCCGAGAAGCGGGCAGGGGAGGTCTTCAAACCGCGGCACGATCCACGATCCGGGAATCACTGCCTCATTATTACGAACGTGCTATCATATCGGAAGCGTTCGATCGTCAGCGATCGACCGGGCGGGGACCGGCCATAAACCGGACAGGCGGAGCCGAACTCCGCCTGTCGCCGATGCTGGCTGGAATCGTGGGGGCTACGCCGCCGGTTTCGCGGCCACTACGTCGAAGATGATCCGGACCTCGTCGGAGATCAGGTTGTCCGGCTGGCCGGGATAGATGATATCCCACTGCTTGCGGTCGATGATGAAATCGGCCTTTGCGCTCACCATGTCGGCGTTCATCATGATCGTGGCCGGGAAGGTGACGCTGTTGGTCTTGCCACGCATCGTGAGGTTGCCCGTCACCATGTGCGTGGCTCCCTGAACCGTATCGACCTTGGTGAACTGGCCGGCCTCGAAGGTGGCCGTCGGGTAGTTGGCGACGGAGAAGAAATCATCGCTCTTCAGGTGTCCCGTCAGCTTCTCGTCATCGGCCCAGATGCTTCCGGCGTCGATCGTGACCTTCACGCCGGTCACCTGGTCGTTGTCCACGGTGATCGTTCCATCGAACTGCCGGAAGCCGCCGTCGTGTGCGCCGGTCACCTTTGCTCCCTTCCATGTGATGCTGCTGCGCGAGGTATCGATCGGCAGCGTCATGCCCCCGGTGGCGGGGGCGACGGTCACTGCGCTGTCGGTCTTCGCCTCCGGTGCGTCGCCGACCTTGCCGCAGGCCGCCAGCGCGAAGGCCAGGATGCCGATGGACATCCCCTGGACGATCATGTTCTTCATAAAAAATTCTCCTGATGAATGACTATAGTGTGACAGGGATAGACGCCTGGATGCCGCGCCGGAGTGTCCCCCCGGATCGTTCGGGAGCGGGACATGCGTAGCCGCGCGATTCTCATGGTCCGGGCATTCATCCTGATGTATGGACGTTACGTCGGCCGGGCCGGCACGGGGAATGTGTGTAAACACACGTATCCTTATCCGGATGGAGGCCGGCGGGGAAAGGCGGAGCCGGGTTCCCGTACGCCGGTGTTCGCAAGCGATGTCATGGATAGTACCACGGGATGCGGCGGATGTATCCATGCCTGAACGGGCCGTGCTGGTCGGTTCCGATCAGGCCCCGGCGCGAAGATACTCATGAACTGCAAGTTTTCCAGACGTGAAGAAGGTATTATGAAGGCATATGGACTGTTCGCATGCGTCGCATTGCTTCTGGCGGCGCGGGGACTGGCCGCCCAGCCGGTTTCGACGCAGCATGTGGAGGCCGAGCTTGTTCCGGAGGTGGCCTCCATTCAGCCGGGACGTCCCTTCCGCGTGGCGCTCAGGCTGCGCATGGAGGATGAATGGCATACCTACTGGCGCAATCCCGGCGACGCGGGCATGCCCACCTCGATCGAGTGGACATTGCCGGAGGGCTTCACGGCCGGCGACATACAGTGGCCCTGGCCGGAGATGACCGGGGAGGCGCCGGAAGTGAGCTACAGCTATGGCGGCGAGATTCTTCTGCCGGTCACTATCACCCCCCCCGCCGGCCTCGACGCCGGAACTGATGTGGTGCTCGGCGCATCGGCATCGTGGCTGGTATGCCGGGAGGTCTGCATACCGGGGAGCGCGGAACTTTCGCTTACGCTTCCGGTTCGCCCGGAAGCTCCGCAGGATGATTCACACTGGCGCGCCGCGTTCGATGCAATCGATGCGCGTCTTCCCCGTCCGCTCGACGGCTGGCGCGCCGCGGCCCACCGGACCGCCGATGGATTCAGGCTCAGGCTGATGCCCGAGGGAGGCCCGCTCCCTCCCGCATCAGGGATCATCTTCTTCGCCGGCGACGAGGGGGTCATCGACCACTCCGCCCCGCAGAACGTGGAGTCCGCCGGTGACGCCATCACGATCGATCTGCGCTCCTCCCCCTACGCCTCCTCCCCCGCCGGCCGGCTGCGCGGGCTCCTCTACGCCCCGGGCGGCTGGAATGCAGGCGGAACCATCCGGGCGATGGAGGTGGATGTTGAAGTGCAACGCTGAAGGCTGGGGAAGTCAAAAGGCAAAAGTCAAAAGGCAAAAAGTAGGAAGGGGCGCGCTCTTCCATAACACAATGATTCCGAAGAACTACAGTCCGGTTTCTGCCGTGCAGGCTCGCATGAGTCGCGGCAGATTGCCACATCATACATCGTAAACGGGAGAACCATGAAGCATTCGTATCGCTATTTCCTGTCATGCGCGCTGGTGGCCATTGTCGGCTGGAGCATGACGTCGTTCGGGCATGCCGGCGCGGCCGAGCCCGAGATCAATGCGCCCGCTCCGGATTTCACGCTCGTCGATACCCACGGCATGGAGCACAAGCTTTCCGACAGCCGTGGAAAATTCATCGTGCTGGAGTGGCTGAATCACGAGTGCCCGTTCGTGCAGAAGCACTACAACAGCGGGAACATGCAGAACCTGCAGAAGAAGTATACGGGCAAGGATGTGGTCTGGTATTCCATCGTCTCCTCGGCCGAGGGGAAGCAGGGATATTACCCGCCGGAGGAGGCGAACGAACTGACAACCGAGAAGGGGGCCGCGCCGACGGCGGTGCTGATCGATGCCGGCGGCGAAGTCGGCAGGTTATACGGAGCACGTACCACACCGCACATGTTCATCATCAACCCTGAAGGAACGCTCATCTATAACGGTGCGATCGATGACACCCGTTCCACCGATGTCGAGGATATAAAGACCGCCACGAACTACGTCTCCGCCGCGCTCGACGAGGCGATGAGCGGACAGGCGGTCTCCGTTGCCACAAGCCAGCCCTACGGTTGCGCGGTGAAGTACTGATCCGCCGATGGAAATCGATGCAGGGGTGGGAGGGGGTTACGTCCCCATCCCATCCCGCTCCCTCCGCCATACCTTCCAGTAATCCTCCAGCCGTCCGACGAATCTCTTCGGCTTCTCGGCGAAGATGCGCGCGCCACGCGCAAGGGCACGCTCCTGCAATGCGCTCCGCCGCCGGGCGATCAGCGAGCGGATCACGGCCTGCTCCCCGGGATGGCCGGATATTTCCCCGCGGAGCTTCTCGTCGAGCAGCGCGAAATCATGATCGTCGCCCAGCGCCTCGGAAAGATCGCGCAGTTCATCCACCATCGCCCCGAGCAGTTCCGGCCACATCGGCCTGAGTATCCGGATGTGATACCAGAAATATTTCACCTGCTTCCGCCATTCATGCAGGTTCTCCACCTGCGGTTCATCCACCACTTCGGCAAAGGCGCGCCGCCCGCGCTTGTAGATCTTCAGCAATCCTCTCCGCAGCGCCCTGAAATCGTCGCGTGCTATCGGCCACTCATCCACGCTCCGCAGCGCCGCGCGAAGCTCATCGGCCACCTTGCGCATCGTCTTCTCCATCTCCTCATCGCCCCCCTTCCCATCCCTTCGCGAGGCCGCAAGCAGCGATTCCCGCGCCACGCGGAAGGCCGCATCCGTGACGGCGGCAGCAGCATCATCGCGCAGCTTTCCGAGCGTCTGCGTCAGCACCGTCGCATCACGGGCATCCGAAAGACAGCGGGTGGCGTCGCGGAAGCGCCGGTTTTCCGCGTGGTACAGATCATCGCCGATCTCGTCGCGCACGAGCCGGAGCACCGCGCGCAGCTTCTTCATGCACCTGCGAGCCCCATGTATGGCAGCTTCCCTATCCTCATAAGGAGGGGAAAGCTGTTCGATGGCGTGATCGATCTGCTCGCGCGCGATGCGCCTGATGGCCCGCGCGGGCGATTCTCCGGCAGCGAAGCGAAAATTCATCGCAACATCTCCATGCGGCGGATTCCCTTCCGAAGGGAAGAGACGAATGCCGTTGTGTTCATCCTGAAAAGCTACCACGGGGACGGATACCCCGGCGCATCAAGAACTGATAATACTGCCGCGTCCCGATCCCCCGGAAACCCGCCGCGCCGAATAACGGTTCCCTATGCGATGTGTTCCCCGGATTGCGCACATTTGCAGCGTTCTCCGGACACTGCTGCCGGAATATCAGCGATCATCAACCGGATCGGAATCGCAGTATGGACCAGGCTCGCACAGACAGGCCGGCGGCGACCGGCGATGACGGGGCGTCCGGAAGGGGGCGATGGGTTCTTGCCGCCACGATCCTCGGATCGAGCATGGCATACATCGACAGCACGGTGGTGAATGTTGCGCTGCCGGTGCTCCAGCAGGATTTCGGCGTCGGGATCGACCAGGTGCAGTGGGTGGTGGAGGCGTACACCCTTCTGGTGGCGTCGCTGGTGCTGGTAGGGGGAACGCTCGGCGATCGCTACGGCCGGCGCAGGGTCTATGCGCTCGGCATCGCCATCTATGCGGCCGCCTCCGTCTGGTGCGGCCTTGCCCCCGATATCGGCCAGCTCGTTGCGGCGCGTGCTCTTCAGGGGCTCGGCGGGGCGCTGCTGGTGCCGGGGAGCCTGGCCATCATCACCAGCTTCTTCTCTGAGAAGGAGCGCGGCAGGGCGATCGGCACATGGTCGGGGCTCTCCGCCGTCTCCACCGCCATCGGTCCGTTGCTCGGCGGCTGGCTCGTGGACAATGTCTCCTGGCGCGGCGTCTTCTTCATCAATGTTCCCCTGGCGGCGGCCATCCTCCTCATCCTCTTCCGCCATGTGCCGGAAAGCGTCGATGACGAGGCGCCGGAACGTCTGGACTGGGCCGGCGCGCTGCTCGCGGCGGCAGGACTCGGAGCGTTGATATTTGGGCTGATAGAGGCGAATACCCGGACATTTGCGCACCCGCTGGTGCTGGGGACGCTCGCCGGAGGGGGGGCGCTGCTTGCGGCGTTCATCGTGGTGGAACACCGTACGCATGCGCCGATGATGCCCCCGGCCCTCTTCCGCTCCCGTACCTTCGCCGGGGCGAACCTGCTGACGTTGCTTCTGTACGCGGCGCTGAGCGGCATGCTCTTCTTTCTGAGCTTCAATCTGATCCAGGTGCAGCGATATTCCGCCACGGCATCAGGGGCGGCTCTTCTCCCCTTCATCATTCTCCTCTCCACCCTTTCACGCTGGTCGGGAAATCTGGCGAACAGGATCGGCCCGCGTGTTCTGCTCACCGGAGGGCCGCTGGTGGCCGCCGCCGGTTTTGCCCTGTTCTTCTTCACCGGAGGGGGCGCGGCCGGCAGCGACTACTGGACCGGATTCTTCCCCGCGATCTCGCTGGTGGGGCTCGGCATGGCGCTGACGGTGGCTCCTCTTACCTACACGGTGATGTCGTCGGTGAGCGAGCGACATGCAGGAACGGCGTCGGGCATCAACAATGCGGTGTCATGGATGGCCGGACTGCTGTCCATAGCCGTGCTCGGTATCGTGGCGGTGACGGTCTTCTCAAAGGGGCTGGAGGAACGGCTCGCCAGGGTGGATGTGCCCCCGGAGTTCCGACGGAGCATTCTTGCGCAGCGCGGGAAGCTTGCCGCGATCGATCTTCCTGATGAAATCGCCGGGCCGCGGCGTGCGGAACTCCGCCGGGCGATCGATGATTCATTCATCGGCAGCTTCAATGTGGCGATGCTGATCTGCGCGGGGCTGGCGGCGGGAAGCGCGGCGTTCGGATTCCTGATGATCGGCGGGAGCGCGGCCCGGCGTGTGAAGGAGGGGGGCTGATCCGTGCGCGACGGCAGCGGCCGGTGGCGCCGCGCGCCGGGGGATGGCAGGCTGGCGGCGGGAAGTGGGAACCGGAGAGCGAACCTCGTGCATCGCAGTGGATGATTCGCCCTCCGGTGTTCCGGGTACGTCGTCTATGCGGCTCTCGCGGGTTGGTAGGTGGTGTTTCGCGGTGGTTCATCGCGGCGGATGGTGTCGGCCCTCGTGCCGTTCATCGAAGGAGTCCGGGTCGGCGACACTCCGTTGGTCGCGGACTTCTGTTTCGTCCGGCTGCGCGATTTCGTCAGGCCGAGCATGCCGGCACGCACACCGACCGCGCCGACCGTCCTGCCGAGGTGTTCCGCGATCGCCTTGCGGGACGTGGAGCCGTAGCTGGCGCGGAGGTAGGCATCATCCTCCTCCGACCACGCCCGGCAGCTTCCGCGTGCCTTGTAGCCATGCCGGGCGGCCAGGCGCATCAGCTTCTTCACATCCACGCCAAGCTTCGCGGCCATCCTGGTGTAGGGGATCGTGCCGAGATTGTCCAGCACGTACCGCACATCCTCCTCCGTCAACTGGACGTTTTTCCTGCTCAGCCCCAGTTTGCCCGCCTTGATCTCCACGGCGTCCGTGGAGCGCCCCAGTTCCTCCGCCAGTTCAGCCACCTTCACCTTGCCATAGTGGGCGCGGAGATAGGCAATTTCCCCTTCGGTCCACGGAGCCGGCGCGACGGCGCCCAGCCCCAGGCGGTTGATCTGTCCCCGCACGCTCTGCTCGCTGCGGTGCAGCGTGCGGCAGATGCGCGAGACGGGAGTCTGGGGATAGCGGCTGCGGAGATAGCGCACCTCCATCTCGGTCCAGACCCGCACGCCGTTGCCCGGAATGCCGAGCTTCAATGCCCGGTGCTGCACGCTGGTGATCGACCGGCCGAGCATTTCGGCCGTATAGCGCGATCCCCGTTTCGGGTAATACGTCCTGAGGATGTTGTCCTCCTCCTTCGTCCACCGCAGATACCTGCTCGATCTGCCGGGGTTCGGCGGCGGAACATATTCCGGCCAGCGTCCTCGTTTCATGATCCTCTCCTCCTCCCGCTCCCCTGCCGTACGGCATGTGGCGCCGTCGTGGCCGGGCCTGCGGAATAATGTTCCGTGTATGGACCGGATGTATCCATGATGTGGTTCATACGTGCGTTCTCCCTGTCTTGTGATGGTTGTATGAATCGCGTGGTATGTGGTGATACCGACCGTCGTCGTGTATGATTGCGTTTGTCGTCTACGGCGATGAAGACATATGCATAGGCTTTGTGCCGGACCGGCTGGTATCCGGACGATACTGGCGTGTACGCCCGGGCCGCGCCTCTGCAACAGACATGGCGTGCCCGTCGGGCACTGCTGGGGGAAGCCTGGCAGGGACGATGGCTCTGATGGACGAAACGCATGCTGCGATCCGCCGCTGCGTCGCGGTCAGCTCCGGGGGGAGCAAGGATGACGAGGAATACGCTGTATGGAGATGATTCTCGATGACCCTCGGCTCCAGGGCGGCTTCGGAGCGGCAGGTAATTTAAAACAAAAAGGGTATGAAGGGAATAGCTTTTCCGCCGCAGCGAAAAATTTCCCGGGCGGGCATTCGGCGTATGCCGGGCATCAGCCCGTTCCTCCCTTCCTCTGGCTGGAGGGCTTCCCGCGGAAGTGCGCCGCATGGTTCGTCCGCCGTGTCCGCCCGCCGATTCTCCCGTAGTCCGCGCCGTGTCTGTTTCAGCACCAGAGCAGCTCGACGCGCGCGCCGCGGGTTCCCGCCACGATCGCCATCTGCCGGTAGAATCGTCCAAGTTCCAGAGCGGTCGTACGGGGAATGCCGGGCACGAAAAAGCTCTCCTCGGGCTCCCATGCCTCGTCATCGCCGGTTCCGGCGCCGGGGATGGCGGTGTATCCCATGCGGAGCAGACGCTCCTGGAGATCGCGGTTGCTCCGTTCGTTCTCTGCGCGCGGAAGCCTGAATGATCCGGGGTTCCAGGCGGTGATGAACGCCCATGTCTCCGCCCCGTGCCGTTCCAGCAGCGCATCGAGCATCGCCGGGCGTTCACCGATGCGGAGCCTGATGGTCCCCTCCGGTGCGCGGACATCGTAGGACGTACGGCGATATGCTTCTTCGAGAGCTGCCCGGGACATGGAAATGGGGAGAGCGGGATGTGCGGACCGGATCGATTCCGGATGGACGCCGAAACGATCGGGGCGGACCGTGGCCCGCCCCGTACGGATTTCCGGTTGCCCGTGATTACTTGACGGCGAGGAGTTCCACGTCGAAGACGAGCACGGAGTTCGGCGGAATGCTTCCCGGCACGCCCTTCTGGCCGTAGGCAAGGCTGGCGGGGATGAAGAGCTTCCACTTGGCGCCGACCTTCATAAGCTGCAGCGCCTCGGTCCATCCCGGAATCACCTGGTTCACCTTGAAGCTGGTCGGCTCGCCGCGCTCGATGGAGCTGTCGAAGACCGTGCCGTCGATGAGCTTGCCGGTGTAGTGGACCGTCACCTCATCGGTGGCCGTCGGCATCGGCCCGGTTCCCTGGGCGACCACCTCGTACTGAAGGCCGCTCGGCAGCGTCACCACTTCCTTGCGCTTCTTGTTGTCCGCGAGGAATGCCTCTCCTTCCTTCGCGCTCTTCTCGGCCTGCTCCTCCATCATGGCCTGCTGCTTCGCGATCATTTCATCACGGAGCGCAATAAGGATCTGCTGCGTCTGCTCGTGGGTGAGCGGTCCGGTCTTCCCGCCGAGCGCGTCCAGGATGCCCTGGGCCACAAGCGACGGCGTCACGCTGATGGACTGGGCCTTCAGGCTGTTACCCACATCCCAGCCTATGCTGTAGCTGACGCTATCGACGTGGGTGGTGAGCTTCGTCTGCTGTGCTTCTGCGGCGAATGTGAGGCAGCAGAGGCCGAGCGCCGAGATGATCAGCGTTTTCATCGGGAAAATTCTCCGTAAATGGGTATATGTCATTGATATTCTTCTCGTTCGATACGGCGTGGATAGCCCCGCCGGGGAGCGCGGCGGAATCATGTTCCCGTCAACGACGGGGCGACCGCGGGCGATAGTGTTGCGCAGGCAACCACGCTGCGGCCGCTCCGGAATCGTCATGGACGGAACAGGGCGCCGGCATCGACGCCGGCGTCTGCCGCCGTCATTCCGCGTGCATCAGTGGGTTGTATCCGCGCTGGCCGGGTTGATCGCCAGCAGCTCCACGTCGAAGATCAGCACGTCGTTCGGTCCGATCTTGCCGCCCGGCTGTGGATTGGCGCCATAGGCCAGATCCGAGGGGATGAAGAGACGCCACTTGGAGCCGACCTTCATGAGCTGCAGCGCCTCGGTCCATCCCGGGATCACGCCGTTCACCGCAAACGTCACCGGCTCGCCGCGCTCCACCGAGCTGTCGAAGACGGTGCCGTCGATCAGCGTGCCGTGATAGTGCACCTGAACCTGGTCGGCGGCCTTCGGCGAGGGGCCGCTTCCCTCGGTGATCACCTTGTACTGAAGGCCGCTCGGGAGCGTCACCACACCCTCCTTCGTCTTATTCTCCGCAAGGAACGCCTCACCTTTCGCCTTGTTTGTTTCCCCGGCCTTTGCAAGGCTATCCTGCATGTGCTTCATCCTCTCCTGCTGCTTCACCATGATGCGCTGCTGGAATTCGTTCATGACACGCTGCATCACCGAGTCGGAGAATGCCGGTGTTCCGTCGCGGGTGTCGCGAATGCCGGCGGCGATCATTTCCGGAACGAGATTCACGGAGTCCTGGCGGCTGCTGTTGCCCAGGCTCATGCCCAGTGCGTAGCTGACACTGTCATCGACGTTGCTCATCGAGGATGGGCTCTTTGCACTTTCCTGGCATGATGCCAGGACAAGGCAGAGCGCAAGCACGATCAATGCTTTCATGGAAGATGTTGGTTCGTAAGTGTATGAGAAGTTTGTGGAAATGCGTGCGTTGGTATGCAGCGTTCACTCACAACCCGCAAGATACGAGCATCAGGGTGTTACCGCACAATGGGATGGCTCTTTAAAATTACCTGGCCGCACAACGGAATCGGCGGCACGTGGGTTCGCATCGACGGCTGGAGCGAATCGGTGGTGGACTTCATCATGAAGCACGAACGATCAGGACACTGAATGAGCATGGGCAAATTCTGCGCAGGGCATACAATCCTGTTGCCACGGACGGCGGACTGCTGACGGCGGACCGGTCCCTGGCCGGCAGCTTCTCAGTTGATCCCCAGCAGCTCGATATCGAAGATCAGCAGTTCGTTCGGGCCGATGATGGAGCCGGAGCCCTCGCGGCCGTAGGCGAGCCGCGAGGGGACGAAGATCCGCCATCTGGCGCCGACCTTCATGCGCCGCAGCGCCTCCTGCCAGCCCGGTATCAGCGTGGAGAGCGCGAACGAGGCCGGGCCGCGCTCCGCGGTGTCGTCGAAGACCGTCCCGTCCTGAAGCGTCCCACGGTACTGCACCTGCACGTTGTCGCGATCGCCCGGAGCAGGGCCTGTTCCGGGCGTAAGCTCCAGATACTGCAGGCCGTTTTCGAGCGTCGTCACCCCCTCCTTCTTTCCGTTCTCGGCGAGGAACATCTCCTCCCGTTCCAGATTCAGCCGCGCGCGCTCCTCCGCGCGGGTCTCCAGGAAGGCGTGGAATCCATCCATCACCGCGGGGAGCTCCTGCTCGGTGAGCAGCGTCGTCCTTCCTTCGATCACGTCCAGCATTCCCGCCGCCATGATATCCGGATCGATCCCCGCATCCTGCTGCCGCAGGCGTTTGCCGATGTCCATGCCCATGCCGTAGCTCACGCTGTCGATCTGGTTCTGCAGCCGGGGAAGTTCCCGCGTGGTGCCGCCGCAGGAGCAGAGGAACGTTGCAAGGATGGCCGCTGTCACCGTCGGCATGTATGAGCCACGGCTGCCGCCGCGCTGCATGATCGTTGCATACATCCGCTGGTATGTCCGGTATGGGAGGATTGGGGACCGCATGATTCAGGACTGCCTGTAGATTTCGGATACCGTTGCATCGGGTGCGCGCCGTCACGTCGCGCAGAATGCCGCCGCACCGTCGCGCAGGGAGCGCCGGAGCAAAAATAGCCGTGGTCCGCGGTCATCCGGTGCGGCCGGCGCCGGCGTAGCGTAATGGTAAAATCGGGCGGTGGTGTCAGAACATTTCCAGGAGGCGCCACCAGAGCGGGAGCGTTAGAAATCCGAGCGGGATGCCGATGCCAAGCATCAGGGCGGCGAGCGGAGGATCGAGATCATGCTCCATAGCCACGATGCCTCCGGTGATCATCGGGGGCATTGCCGCCTCGAAGACGGTGACGCGGAGCATCATTCCGTCGGCTCCGGCGATGCATGCATACAGGAGCAGGATCAGCGCCGGCGCCAGCACCATCTTGTAGAGCAGGCCGGGCAGCAACACGCGTCCCGAGCCTTGCAGATGCGACGGTCTCAGTTGCATGCCCACCGAGACCAGCGCGATGGGGGCGAGCGTATCGCCGACTTTCTGCAGGAGGAAGCGGACGATCTCGGGATACGGGACCGGTATCAGCGCGGCTGCCGCGATCATCGCCAGGAACGGCGGAAAGCGGAGAACGCGGCCGATGGCGTCCCGTGCGGTCAGCGTCCCGGACGAGAAACGCGCGGCCACTGCAAGCCCGATGGTTCCGAGCACGAGAAATGTGCCCGGCTGGTCGGCCAGGATGCCGATGCCGAGCCCCTGGCGTCCGTAGAAGGCTTCGATCATCGGCAGTCCCACGAACGAGGTGTTGCCGAGCCCGCCCACCAGCATCAGGCAGCCGATGCTGCGCCGGGGCAGTTCCAGCCACCGGCCGATTCCGGCGAAGAAGAGTGCGCCGGCGGCGAAGACGATCCACGGCATCAGCGGGGTCAGGAGCAGCGATTCATCGAACGGCAGATCATGGATGTACAGCAGTGCCAGCGCCGGCAGCGAGATGTTGATGATGAATGCATTCAGCGTTGCCGGCGCATTCGCCGGCAGACGGCCGGTGCGTCCCAGGATGATTCCCAGAAGAAAGCAGGCTGCCAGCAGGAGGAGATTGCCCATGAAACAGATTGATTGTTGAACCCGCTGCCGGATGCCCGCGCCGATACCGGACGTTTCGGCGGCAACCGGCGGCGGAGCGGGGAGCAGCGCGGTTTCGCGATAGCACGGGAGTTGCGGAACGAGCCGGCAGCGAGATCATGCGGAGCAGAATTTCCCTGCAATTTCCCGGAATTTTTTTTACCATTTCCCGCTTTTTCGAGGAAAGGTCCGGACGTGTACAATTCTTCTTGCAGGTTCCAACGTTTAGGGCATTATATTTACGCAACTCTTCCCGATGACATCACATCGCAGTGATATCATCCATCGCCTTTCAGCAGGGCTTCACCCCGAAGCTGCCGTTGCCGCCGCTGCCACAGGCCCGTGCGCATCCGGTGCATTCGATGCGGAACATCCAGTCGATTCCGTTCTTCATCAATCTCCCGCTGTTGGAGTTCGCGGGCGGCGTATGTGCATTCCCACTGGCGGCCATCGAGCGGCCGTGCTCCGCGGATAATGCGTTCGTTGCCGTCGCCTGCCGTTGTGCCCGGCTCTCCCGTCCGGACACTTCTCCGGCGATCGGCAACGATGCCGGAGGAGGAAGCTCCGTTCTTCCCCCCGTTCAGCCATCGCCGGCATTTCCGCCGGACATGGCCAACCTTTATGCTCTCTGTCACGTTAAGGAGGCGAAAACACCCTGGCTGCTGCTTCGCGGCCATCCATCCGTATTTCACGCTGGTTCATTGCCGGACGTAACACCGCAGTCCAGTTGTACTGCGCTGCTCCGGAGCATTTTCGCCGTGCCGGGATCATCACCCCCTTCGACGGATGGATCTCCATTGCGGGGCTCCGAATGTCATGGTGAAGCAGGCCGGCCGGCGCCCGGCGTTTCCATTGCGGGATCATGCCGGGCGATCCGATGCCGGTGTCTGCATCATGTCGGTGAATAAGGCTCGATGGCAGGCATTCCAGCAACATCCACGATTATTCTATCGCAGACAGGTATCGTGCACCCTCCACGAAACATTCTCCAGTCGATGAATATTGCTAGCTCTGCAAAGTACACGGTAGATCATGAGCGGACGGGCGGCGCGGCATGCCGCACGGCTGATATGATTGCCGATTCGCGGGTTTCCTGCACCGCACGAAAAAAAAATGTGCGTTGCATTAGTGCCGCGGCTATATTTGTGCCGCCTCAAACCGCAGGCGGCCTGATCCAGGGCCGGACTGCTGTGAAATCAGCTTCCAACACTCGGAGCTCTCAGGCTGCGCTCTGCAGGAGGTCCAATTCCCAGACGCAGCTCCGCATGTTTGAAGTTCTCGCCTATCGCTTCAAACTTTCGTTTCTTTTCGGTGAAAAGGACTCGGGAGCCCGTTTCAGCCCCTGAGTAAACGGTCCAGTCGTACCACGTGGTCGTGCAAGGCGACCGAAACAATCTCGAGCAACTATGAGACATCTACGGCTCGTACTGTTCCTCATTGTCTTTGCAATCCCTCAAGGACAATCATGGTCGCAGGACGAGAACCCGGGCACGGCAGTTCATTCTGCTGCGTTCGGCGATCTGTTCCGCCCTCAGCGACGTCCCCTATCCGACAGGCCGATTCCGGCCTCGGCAACGTTCTTTACGATAGACCCGGTCGTTTTCGACCAACTTGCTCTTTCGCATCACCCCACCATCGTTGTCGATAAGGTTCACTTGAACAATCGGCAGACGGGTACACTTGTGCTCAGGCGCTTCGATGTGCTAAGGCCAGGTGCGCCGGTTGTCGTAGGCACTCCGGACGGCGATCGCCCGGTCGATCTTCCCATCGGACGCTTCTTTACGGGCTCCGTCAGGGAAATTCCCGGCTCGTTCGTCTATCTGGCCGTTTTTCCCACGTACTGTTCCGGCTATATCGAAGTTCCCTCGGGAACCAACGGTCTTCGCCGCTATACGATTGCGCCCCTTGCGCTGGCCGATGGTGCTCCGTCGATCATGGTGATCTATGACGAGATGGAAGCCCTTCTCCGTAATCACATGCTTGAGGAGAGCCATCACTGGGAATGCGGCGCCGAAAATATTCCTGACTATTACGAGGCGGCGCAGAAGGCGCTGGCCGGCCGTGGTGGTGCGAAGGAGAAATCGCGACGTCTGCAGAGCAATGCGATGCTGGTGGCGCAGATCGCCATCGACTGCGATTCGGCATTCTATGTAGCGCACGGGCGCAACCTTTCCCGCGCGCTCGATTATGCCCTCACCGTGATGGGGGCTTCATCGGCCATCTACCAGCGCGACGTCAATGTGACGCTGCAGGTGCCCTACCTGCGCATCTGGACCGGCGCCGACCCGTATCCGGGAACCACCAGCACGGTACTTCTCTCGCAGTTCAAGAGCTACTGGAGCTCGAATATGTCGGGCGTGGACAGGTCGCTCGCCCAGCTTCTCTCCACCAGCTCCATCGGCGGCGGGGTCGCCTATATCAGCGCGCTGTGCTCACAGTCCTCCGGATATGCCGTGCTCGGCCTCAACAACAACGCCACCTATCCCACCACCGCCTATGTATGGGACACGGACGTAACCTCGCACGAGACCGGGCATAATTTCGGTTCGCCGCACACGCATAGCTGCCTCTGGTCGCCGGCCATCGATTCCTGCTACACCTCCGAAGGGGGCTGCTTCTCCGGAACGACGCCGCGCGTGGGCACCATCATGAGCTACTGCCATCTGACCCAGTTCGGCACGCAGCTCTACATGCATCCGCGCGTCGCGGAGCTGGTGCGCAGCCGGGCGGAGATGGCGACGTGCGTCGGGCTGCTGCAGAATTCCGCTGCGAATGATGTCGGCGTTACGCATATCGTGATGCCGGCGCCGGGGGGCCGCATTGCCAAAAACGCATCCTTTACGCCCAGCGCCATCTTCGTGAATGCCGGCACAAGCCCGCAGTCGTCTCTTCCGGTGACGTTCACCATCAGGGACAGCGCCGGCAGCGCGGTCTATACCGGCAGCACTACGATAGCCAGTCTGGCGCCCGGTGCATCGGCGACGGTGAATTTTTCGCCGACCTCGATCAGCACCCTTGCGCGGTACGGTGCCAGCGTGTCCATCACGCTTTCGGGGGACAGCTATCCGCACAACAACACGATGGTGCGGCAGTTCGAGGTCGTCTCCAGCACCAGCGGTTCCTTCACGCTTACCGCTCCGAATGCCGCGACGACGTTCCGTGCCGGCGAGCCCACGACGATCACCTGGAGCTACAGCGGCTCGATCACCAGCGCACGGATCGATTTCTCCCCCGATGACGGCGCAACCTGGCGCACCGTCGGCACCAATATCAGCCCGTCCGCGGGCAGCTACTCGTGGATCGTGCCGGCCGTCGCGACGCAGAACGGCCGCATCAGGATCAGCGATCGCGATAACTCGATGACGCGCGATGAAAATGACGCGGCGTTTACGATCGAGGTCCTACCGCTGGACTGGCAGTGGGCGCGGACGCTCGGAGGATTGAAGAATGAAGATGTCCGCGGCGTTGCCACCGACGCGCAGGGCAATGTCTACGTGGCCGGAGGCTTCACCGATTCGATGGTGGCCGGCGGCACGAAGGTGTTCGCCGTCGGCGGGATGGATGTCTTCCTGGCGCGGTACAACGCTGGCGGCACGCTGCAGTGGCTGCGGTCGTTCGGCGGCAGCGGCAACGATACGGCGATGGGAGTCGCCGTCGGCGGCAACGGTGATGTCGTGCTGACGGGAGGATTCTACGGAAGCATGGTGGTAGGGAGCCAGACGCTGACGAGCGCCGGAGACGAGGATGTGTTCGTGGTGAAGTACGGGAGCGACGGGAACGTGAAGTGGTCGCAGGGTGGAGGCGGGATCGGCCGGGATGAGGGACGCGGGATAGCGGTAGACGGGAGCGGGAACGCGGCGGTGACGGGATTGTTCAGCGGTAGCGGGAGCTTCGGCGGCGTGACGCTGGCGTCACAGGGACAGACGGACATGTTTGTGGTGAAGTACGGTGGCGACGGGAACGTGCAATGGGGGGAGCGTGGAGGCGGGAACGATGTTGATGAAGGGAACGGCGTGGCGGTAGATGGCAGTGGGAATGTGGTGGTGGTGGGCCGGTATCGCGGGAACGCGAGCTTTGGCGGCGATGCGATGGCGAGTGCGGGGGGAGATGACGGGTTCATGGCGAAGTACAACAGCAGTGGAGCGGCGCAATGGGGAGCGACGCTGGGAGGAAGTTCGAACGACGACGCACGGGCCGTGCAGGTTGATGGCGGCGGGAATGTGGTGGTGACGGGAACGGTGAGCGGACTGGTGAACTTCGGGACGATCTTCGCATCGAGCGTGGGAGGCCGTGATGTATATGTGGCGAAGTACAACGCGATTGGTACGGTGCAGTGGGTTCGTACGGGAGGGAGCAGTGGCGACGACTATGCGACGGCGATGGCGATGGACGGGGATGGCAACTCGTATATCGCCGGTCACTTCCAGGGCACATTCAACATCGCTGGTCTGACGCTGGCCAGCGCGGGGGAGAGCGATGCAATGGTGTTGAAGGTTGCTCCGGACGGTCTGCTGAACTGGGCCCGCCGCGGCGGCGGCATCCGTGCCGAGGAAGCCCATGCCATCGCGGTCAATGCCGCGGGCAACAGCAGCTATGTCGGCGGGAGCTATTTCTACACGACTCCATCCGATCAGCCCAGCATCTTCGGCAGCGACAGCCTGCAGGGTGCGGGCATGATGGATGGGTTCGTGAACCGCGTCGGCATGTTCAGGATCACCTCGCCGAAGACAAATGACGCCTGGGGAGCGGGCAGCAGCAGGACGATCACCTGGACCAGTTTCGGCGCATCGCAGGTGAAGATCGAATATTCGACCAATAATGGCGCGAACTGGATCACCGCCGGTTCCTCGATTGCGAACACCGGCAGCTATGCATGGACGCTGCCGAATGTCAGCACGACCACGGCGCTGGTGCGCGTCAGCGATGCCGATAATCCGGCGGTTCGTGGCGAGGCGATCAGCGGTACATTCTCCATCGGCGGTCTGGTTCCACCGAGCAATCTGATCGCGACGCCGCATGATGGCTCGGTCGATCTTGCCTGGACCGGATCACCCTCCGGCGGCCTTACGGCCTATGCGATCTACCGTGGCGCCACGCCGGGGAATATGACCCGCATCGCCACGATCGATACCAGTGCGCGCACATACCACGATGCATCCGTGGTGAACTGCACCGACTATGTCTATGGCGTAACCGCGGTGGCGGGGGTGCTCGAATCAGCCATGTCGAACACCGCCGGCGCGCGTCCCGCGGCGAACGGCACGATCGAGGTGACGGCGCCGGTCGCCGACGAGCGGCTGTCGGCCGGTACCAGCAGGACCATCACCTGGACATCCTCTGGCTGCCTTGCCACGGTGCAGATATCCTACTCCACGAACGGCGGATCGTCGTGGAACAGCATCGTTGCGGAGACTCCCAACGACGGCAGCCATTCGTGGACGGTGCCCGGCATCTCGGCGGCGCAGGTGATCATCCGTATTGCGGACGCGCAGAACACGGCGGTCTTCGGTCTCAGTGGTGTCTTCAGCATCTGCAATCTTCCCGCCACGATTCCGGTGACCGGCGCGACGACCTTCTGCGAGGGAACGAGCACGACGCTGAGCGCTCCGGGCGGTTATGCGGGCTATCTCTGGTCGAACGGTGCAACCACGCGCGATCTCGCCGTCACCGAGCCGGGCTCCTATACCGTGACCGTCACCGATGCCGGTGGCTGCACGGGAACCTCGAACCCGGTGAACGTTGTGCGGTACGCGCGTCCGCAGCCGGCCATTTCGGCGAGCGGCCCGCTCGTGTTCTGCCAGGGAGAGAACGTCACGCTCACGGCTCCGGCGGGCTATGCGGGCTACGTGTGGTCGAATGGCTCCACGGCGCAGCAGATCACCGTCACGCAGAGCGGCAGCTTCACGGTGACAGTTACCGATGGGAACGGCTGTTCCGGCACGTCGGGGACGACGATGGTCACGGTGTATCCGACGCCGAACCCGGTGATCACGGCGGGCGGACCGACGACCTTCTGCGAAGGGGGCAGCGTCACGCTGAGCGCTCCGGCGGGCTACTCCGGCTACCGGTGGTCGAACGGCGCCACGACGCAGCAGATCGCGGTGATGGCCGGCGGCACCTTCACCGTCACCGTGACAAGCAGCAACGGCTGCAGCGGTACGTCGCCGGCGACGACGGTGGTGGTGCATCCCAGGCCGACGCCTGTCATTACGGCGGGCGGGCCGACGGAGTTCTGCGAAGGGGGCAGCGTCGTGCTGAGCGCTCCGAGCGGCTATGCAGGTTATGTATGGTCGAATGGCGCCACGACGCGCGAGATCTCCGCCACGCAGGGAGGGAACTATACGGTGACAGTTACCGACGGCAATGGCTGCACCGGCACATCGCCGGCCGTCGCTGTGACCGTCCATCCGCGTCCCATTCCGGTGATTACGCCGAGCGGCGCGACGGAATTCTGCGAGGGAGGCAGCGTCGTGCTGAGCGCTCCGGCGGGCTATGCGGGCTACGCATGGTCGAATGGCTCCACGGCGCAGCAGATCACCGTCTCGCAGTCCGGCAGCTATACCGTAAGTGTCACCGACGTCAATGGCTGCAGCGGCGCCTCGGCTGCCACGAGCGTGGTCGTTCATACGAACCCGCATCCGGTGATCACTGCGAGCGGCGCGACGGAATTCTGCGAGGGGGGCAGCGTCACGCTGAGCGCTCCGGCCGGATTCGCGGCATACCGGTGGTCCAGCGGCGCCATTACGCAGCAGATCACCGTTCTCGCGACGGAGACTCTTACGGTCACTGTCACCGATGCCAATGGCTGTAGCGGCACCTCCCCGGCGGTGGCCGTGGTGGTGCACCCGCGTCCGCATCCGGTGATCACGGCAAACGGCCCGACGGAATTCTGTGCGGGAGGGACCGTACTCCTCTCGGCGCCCTTCGGCTATGCGAGCTATCTCTGGTCGAACGGTGCCCGAACTCGTGACGTCATCGTCAGTTCGAGCGGCAGCTATACGGTCAGCGTCACCGACGCCAACGGCTGTACGGGCACGTCGCCCGGCGTTGCCGTGACGGTATATGAGCGCCCGAATCCGATCGTTACGCCGGGCGGGCCAACATCCTTCTGCGAGGGGGGCAGCGTGACGCTTTCCGCGCCGGAAGGTTACATCAGCTATGCATGGTCGAATGGCGAGTGGAGCCGCACGATCACCGCAACGACCTCCGGCACCTACTATGTAGTTGTGACCGATGCCAACGGCTGTGTCGGTACATCGGCCGGAACGGCGGTCACGGTCTTTCCGCTTCCGGAGCCGCTGATCACCGCCAATGGGCCAACGACGTTCTGCGAAGGAGGCAGCGTCGTGCTGAGCGCCCCGAGCGGCTATGCAGACTATGCCTGGACGAACGGCGCGACGACGCGCGAGATCACCGTCAGCGAAAGCGGCAGCTATCGTGTGACCGTAACCGACGTGAATGGATGCACCGGCATATCGCCGACGACCACGGTTACGGTACGGGCCAATCCGGCGCCCGTGATTACGGCCGGCGGCCCGACGGAATTCTGCGAGGGTGGCAGCGTTGTGCTGAGCGCTCCGAGCGGTTATGCGGGCTATCAGTGGACGAACGGCGCGACGACGCGCGAGATCATCGTCACGGCCACAGGAAATTACTCCGTCACTGTGACCGATCTGAACGGCTGCGCGGGGACATCCCCCGCGACGGCGGTGACGGTGCATGAGAACCCCACGCCGGTGATCACCGCGAATGGCCCGACGGAGTTCTGCGAAGGAGGCAGCGTCGTGCTGAGCGCCCCGGCCGGCTATGCGAGCTACGCCTGGACGAACGGCGCGATGACGCGCGAGATTACAGTAAGCGCCTCGGGCACGTTCACGGTGACGGTAAGCGATGGCGATGGCTGCGCGGGGACATCCCCCGTGATGGCGGTGACGGTGCACGAGAACCCGGAGCCGGTGATCACTGCGGGCGGGCCGACGGAGTTCTGCGAAGGGGGCAGCGTGGTTCTGAGCGCCCCGGCCGGCCATGCGAGCTACGCATGGACGAACGGCGCGACGACACGCGAGATCACGGTGGTTGCGAGTGGTGACTATGCGGTGACGGTCGGCGACGCCAACGGGTGCACCGGAACGTCACCGGCTGTTGGCGTCACCGTGCATGCGACTCCGATGCCGGTCATCCTTGCGAGCGGCCCGACGGAGTTCTGCGAGGGCGGGAGCGTGGTGCTTTCGGCGCCATCCGGCTACGTGAGCTATGCATGGTCGAACGGCGCTGCAACGCGCGAGATCACCGTTACGGAGAGCGGCAGCTTCACCGTGACGGTCGGCGATGCCAATGGCTGCACGGGGACATCGCCCACGGCGGCGGTGATGGTGCATGAGAATCCGGAGCCGGTGATCGCTGCGGACGGGCCGACGGAGTTCTGCGCGGGTGGGAGCGTGGTGCTTTCGGCGCCATCCGGCTACGTGAGCTACGCATGGACGAACGGCGCTGCGACGCGTGAAATCACGGTGGTTTCCAGCGGTGAGTACTCGGTGACGGTGCACGATGCGAATGGTTGTACGGGGACATCGCCGGCGACGGCGGTGACGGTGCATGAGAATCCGGCGCCTGTCATCACAGCGAACGGGCCGACGGAGTTCTGCGAAGGTGGGAGCGTGGTGCTTTCGGCTCCGGAAGGTTACGCGAGCTACGCATGGTCGAATGGTGCTGCGACGCGCCAGATCATTGCTACGCAGAGCGGTGATTATACCGTGACGGTCGGCGACGCAAACGGCTGTACGGGGACATCGCCGGCGACAACGGTGACGGTATATCCGAATCCGGCGCCGGTGATCACTGCGGGCGGCCCGACGGAGTTCTGCGAGGGTGGCAGCGTTGTACTGAGCGCTCCGAGCGGCTATGCGAGCTACCAGTGGTCGAACGGCGCGACGACGCGCGAGATCACCGTCAGCACGACAGGCACATTTACCGTGACGGTTGATGATGAGCATGGCTGCACGGGGACATCGCCCGCGACGGCGGTGATGGTGTACGAGAATCCGGAGCCGGTGATCGCAGCGGGCGGTCCGACGGAGTTCTGCGAGGGTGGCAGTGTCGTACTGAGCGCTCCGGCCGGTTTCGACAGCTACGCATGGTCGAACGGTGCTGCGACGCGTGAGATCACAGTGATCGCGAGCGGTGATTACTCGGTGACGGTCGGCGACGCAAACGGCTGCTCGGGGACATCTCCCGCGTTGAGCGTGACGGTGTATCCGAATCCGGTGCCGACGATCACTGCGGACGGTCCGACGGAATTCTGCGAGGGTGGGAGCGTGGTGCTTTCGGCGCCATCCGGCTACGTGAGCTACGCATGGACGAACGGCGCAACGACGCGCGAGATCACGGTGATTGCGAGCGGTGATTACTCGGTGACGGTCGGCGACGCGAACGGCTGCTCGGGCACGTCCCCCGCGATGGCGGTGACGGTGCATGAGAACCCCGCGCCGGTGATCACCGCGAATGGTCCGACGGAATTCTGTGAAGGTGGCAGCGTTGTACTGAGCGCTCCGGCCGGCTATGCGAGCTACGCATGGACGAACGGCGCGACGACGCGTGAGATCACGGTAGTGACGAGCGGTGAGTACTCGGTGACGGTGCATGACGCAAACGGCTGCATGGGTGCCTCGCCTGCGATGACGGTGACGGTGTATCCGAATCCGGTGCCGGTGATCACTGCGGGCGGCCCGACGGAATTCTGCGAGGGGGGCAGCGTTGTACTGAGCGCTCCGAGCGGCTATGTGAGCTACCAGTGGACGAACGGCGCGACGACGCGTGAGATCACGGTGGTGTCGAGCGGTGATTATGCTGTGACGGTCGGCGATGCGAGCGGGTGTACGGGGGCATCGCCTGCGACGACGGTGACGGTGCATGAGAACCCCGCGCCGGTGATCGTTGCCGATGGCCCGATGGAATTCTGCGAGGGGGGCAGCGTTGTACTGAGCGCTCCGAGCGGCTATGCGAGCTACCAGTGGTCGAACGGCGCGACGACGCGTGAGATCACGGTAGGCGAGAGCGGCAGCTTTACGGTGACGGTGAGTGATGCAAACGGCTGCACGGGGACATCGCCGGCAGCGACGGTGACGGTGTATGAGATACCCGCGCCGGTGATCACTGCGAATGGTCCGACGGAGTTCTGCGAGGGTGGCAGCGTTGTGCTGTCGGCTCCGGAAGGTTACGCGAGCTACCTGTGGTCGAATGGTTCGCTGACGCGCGAGATCACCGCGATCGAGGGGGGGGAGTATACGGTGATGGTGGATGACGGACATGGCTGCATGGGGACATCTCCCGCGTTGAGCGTGACGGTGCATCCGAATCCGCTTCCTGTTATCACCGCAAGCGGTTCGACGGAGTTCTGCGCGGGCGGCAGCGTTGTGCTGAGCGCCCCGGCCGGCCACACGACCTACGCGTGGACGAACGGCGCGACGACGCGCGAGATCACGGTGATCGCCAGCGGCGATTACTCGGTGACGGTCGGTGACGCGAACGGCTGTACGGGGACATCGCCGGCGATGACGGTGACGGTGCACGAACCCCCCGTGCCGGTGATCACGGCGAACGGTCCGACGGAATTCTGCGAGGGTGGGAGCGTTGTGCTGTCGGCTCCGGCAGGCTACGTGAGCTACGCATGGACGAGCGGCGCGACGACGCGTGAGATCACGGTGATCGCCAGCGGTGAGTACTCCGTCACTGTGACCGATGCGAACGGTTGTACGGGGACATCGTCGGCGACGGCGGTGACGGTGCATGAGAATCCGGCGCCTGTCATCACAGCGAACGGCGCGACGGAATTCTGTGAAGGGGGCAGTGTTGTGCTGAGTGCTCCGGCAGGATATGCGGGCTATCGCTGGACGAACGGCGCGACGACGCGAGAGATCGTGGTAGCTGAAAGCGGCAGCTTCAGCGTGACGGTGAGCAGCGGCGAGGGCTGCACGGGGACATCGTCGGCAGCGACGGTGACGGTGTATGAGATACCCGCGCCGGTGATCGCAGCGAGCGGCCCGACGGAATTCTGCAAGGGTGGCAGCGTAACACTGAGCGCCCCGATCGGTTTCGACAGCTACGCATGGACGAACGGCGCGACGACGCGTGAGATCACGGTAGCCGAAAGCGGCAGCTTCAGCGTCACCGTCGGCGACGCGAATGGCTGCATGGGGACATCGCCGGTGGTAGCGGTGATGGTGCACGAGAATCCGCGCCCGGCGATCACCGCCGATGGCCCGACGGAATTCTGCGAGGGTGGGAGCGTTGTGCTGTCGGCTCCGGTCGGCTACGTGAGCTATGCGTGGACGAACGGCGCGACGACGCGGGAGATCACGGTGGTGTCGAGCGGTGACTATGCTGTGACGGTCGGTGATGCAAACGGCTGCACCGGAACATCGCCTGCGACGACGGTGACGGTGCATGAGAATCCGGTGCCTGTCATCACGGCGAACGGCGCGACGGAATTCTGTGAAGGTGGCAGCGTTGTGCTGAGTGCTCCGGCAGGGTATGCGAGCTATCGCTGGTCGAACGGTATCATCGCTCGCGAGATTATGGTGAATACCACCGGCGAGTACACGGTGACGGTGGCCAACGAGCATGGCTGCATGGCAGTATCGCCCGCAATGCCGGTGACGGTGCACGAGATCCCGCGTCCCGAGATCACTGCAAACGGCCCGACGGAGTTCTGCGAAGGTGGCAGCGTTGTGCTGAGTGCTCCGGCAGGATATGCGAGCTATCGCTGGACGAACGGCGCGACGACGCGGGAGATCGTGGTCATCGAAAGCGGCAGCTTCAGCGTGACAGTGGGTGATGAATTCGGGTGCTCCGGAACGTCACCGGCGGTGGCGGTGACGGTGCGCAAGAATCCGCATCCCGTGATTGCAGCCGATGGCCCGACGGAGTTCTGCGAGGGAGGCAGCGTAACACTGAGCGCTCCTGCCGGCTACATCTCCTACCAGTGGTCGAACGGGGCGACGACGCGCCAGATCACGGTGGCGCAGAGCGGCAGCTACAACGTCACGGTAACTGACGGCAACGGCTGTCCGGGTACGTCGCAGGTGATGGTCGTGACGGTAAATCCCAGGCCGTATCCCGTCATCTCGGCCAGCGGCCCCACGGTCATCTGCGAGGGGGAGAGCGTGGTGCTTTCCGTTCCTGCCGGCTACATCTCCTACCAGTGGTCGAATGGTGCGACGACGCCATCCATTACAGTGACCCGGACCGGCAGCTACACGGTGACAGTGACCGATGTCAATGGTTGCAGCGGCATATCGTGGCCGGTGGATGTGAAGATCATGCCGCGCCCGCACCCCGTGATTGCGGCGAACGGTCCGACGGAATTCTGCGAGGGAGGCAGCGTGGTGCTGAGTGCTCCGGAGGGCTATGCGGGCTATCTCTGGTCGAATGGTGCCCGGACACGCCAGATCACGGTTTTGGAACAGGGAGCGTACACGGTTGCCGTGACGGATGTCACGGGCTGTTCCGGAACGTCCTCTCCCGTGGATGTCATCATCACTCCACGTCCTGTTCCGGTCATCACTGCGAACGGTCCGACGGAGTTCTGCGAGGGAGGCAGTGTCGTTCTGAGCGCTCCGGAAGGCTATGTGGGCTACCTCTGGTCGAACGGCGCGACGACGCGCGAGATAACGACCGCGACGAGCGGCGTGTTCGCCGTGACGGTTACTGACGCGAAGGGCTGCTCGGGAACATCGGCTCCGGTGCCGGTGACCTCGAACGTGCTTCCGCATCCGGTGATCACCGCCGACGGGCCTATCAGATTCTGCGAAGGTGGCAGTGTGATGCTGTCTGCTCCTGCCGGCTACATCTCCTACCGCTGGTCGAATGGTGCGACGACGCGCCAGATCAGGGTGACGGAGTCGGGGCACTACACTGTGACGGTAACGAATGCGGAAGGATGCAGCGGAACGTCTCCGGCGATGACGGTAGCGGCCGATGTCCGTCCTCATCCGACGATTGCGGCCGGCGGCCCGACGGAATTCTGCGAGGGTGGCAATGTGATGCTCTCGGCGCCTGAAGGCTATATCTCCTACCTCTGGTCGAATGGCGCGACAACGCGCCAGATCATGGTCACGCAGAGCGGAGCGTATACCGTAACGGTGACGGATGCAGGGGGGTGTACGGGAACCTCGGAGGGAACGGCCGTGAACGTCGAGCCCAATCCTGTTCCTGTCATCTCCGCGCTTGGCCCGACGAGCTTCTGCCAGGGAGATAGCGTGGTGCTGTCTGCTCCGGAGGGCTATGCGGGCTATCGTTGGTCGAACGGTGCAACGACGCGCCAGATCGTAACGCATACGGGGGGGGATTACCGTGTCACCGTGACCAACGCACATGGCTGCACGGGGGCATCGCCGGTGATGAAGGTCACTGTCTATCCGAATCCGCGGCCGGTGATCTCTGCCGGCGGGCCGACGAACTTCTGCGAGGGGGGCAGCGTCACGCTGTCCGCCCCCGAGGGATACGCCGCCTATCAGTGGTCGAATGGCGCGACGACGCGCCAGATCACGGTGACGAAGAAGGGAATCTTCAGCGTTACCGTTCAGAATGCGAGCGGCTGCATCGGTACGTCCGACGCCGTGGAAGTCACCGTCGCTCCGATACCGGCGCCGAAGATCGTCGTGGACGGACCGACGATGCTCTGCCAGGATGGTTCGGTGATACTGAACGCGCCGGATGGATACGCCGGCTATCGCTGGTCGAATGGCGCGACGACGCGGAGGATCGTGGTCACCGAACCGGGCGACTACAGCGTCACCGTGACCAGCGCAAACGGCTGTATGGGTGTTTCGGAGACCGTCTCGGTACGGTACAATCCGAAGCCCCGCCCCACAATCACGGCGAACGATGTGACGAGCTTCTGCGAAGGGGATAGCGTGGTGCTCTCCGCGCCCGACGGCTATGCGGGCTATCTCTGGTCGAACGGTGCGACAACGCGCGAGATCGTCGTCGTCGCCAGCGGCAACTACATGGTTACCGTAACTGATTCGAATGGCTGCAGCGGCACATCACCGAAGCTGCTGGTAACGGTGCAGCCCAGGCCGCATCCGATCGTCACCGCCAGCGGCCCCATCTCCTTCTGCGAAGGGGAGAGCGTGACGCTGTCGGCTCCGGATGGCTACGCGGGCTACCTCTGGTCGAACGGTGCGATGACGCGCGAAATAGTCGTCACCGGGGAGGGGAACTACAGCGTCATGGTGACGAACGCCACGGGCTGTGCGGGGCAGTCGGTGCCGGTGCCGGTGAAGGTCTTCGAGAAGCCGCGGCCGGCCATCACGAAGAGCGGGCCGACGATCTTCCACACGGGAGACAAGGTGGTGCTGACCGCGCCGATCGGCTACTCATACCAGTGGTCGAGCGGGGAACGTTCACGGTCGATAACGGTGATGAAGAGCGGATGGTATGCCGTGACGGTAACTAATGCCAATGGCTGTTCCGGAACCTCCGATTCCGTGATCGTCACGGTTCTGCCGCGGTCGAAGCCGTTCATCATCGTCGAAGGGTCGCCGGATCTCTGTCCCGGCGATGCGGTGTGGCTGACGGCGCCCGATCACTGTACAAGCTACCAGTGGTCCACGGGCGAGACGACCCGGAGCATCATGGTGGTGAAGCCGGGGAGCTATACGGTGACGACGGTCAACGACGAAGGGGAGCAGGGCGTCTCCGATCCCCAGTCGATCTCGATGCGCCAGGGGCCCCCAAAGCCGGTCATCATGCGGAAGAATGGCGGAGCCGTTCTCTACTGCACTGTGGAGGCCGATGCCTACAGGTGGTTCCGCAATGGCGAGGTGGTCGAGGAGGGGACCGAGCGGAGCCTGGCGGTCTACCAGGATGGGGAGTACGTGGTGCAGGTGACCGGAGCTTCCGGCTGTACGAATATCTCCGACCCTGCGCTGGTGCGGTTCTCCACTTCGGCCGTCACCGGCATGGGAAGCGGCGCGAGCGTCGAGATTGCCGTACAGCCGAATCCCGCCTCCGACTTCTTCACGGTAGAGCTCCATCATGCGGTGGATGGCGGGGTGCGGTTGCAGTTGAGCGATATGAGCGGCCGCGAGGTGCTCCGCATCAACGATATCCAGGCGGGGGGACATTACCGCCGCGATATCGATATCACAAAGCTGTCGTCCGGTGCATATATGCTGGAAATAAGCACCGACGGCGGGATCTGGAGGTACAAGGTTGTGAAGCGACAGTAAGCTGACCGACCTCGATTCCACTGGACATGGCATTCGGCCGGGGGATATCCTCCGGCCGGATGCCGTTATACACGGCACCGTTTCGTACAGGGTATGCCATGATTTATCCTATCCCGCATGGTATCGCTGACGCTATATTTGCAGACTCCGGTCGTTCCTTTTCTCCGAAGCATTTCGGAGCATGCGGGGCCTTCTCCTCTGTCCTCTGCCGTGCCGCGTTCAGCATCCGCGCGCAGGGATAGCGGCGGAGCCGGTCCCGCGGATGGTGCGTCGGCTCCGGCGCCACAGTGCCACAGTAATAGGATCACGATTTCCAGACGGGATGCACGGTCCGCATCCGGACGAGATCCAGCCATGCTACCGATCGTCGTGCGCGGTCAAATCTTCCAGACGTGTCATGAAACAGATACTGCTTATAGCGTTCATCCTGTTCCTCGTGTTTCCCGGGGAGCCTCTTCTTTCCCAGGTCGTCTCTCCATCCGCTGACCAGGGGGAATCCTACGGCGACCTCTTCTCCCGCCGGGACGCGCCGGCCTCCTTCGCCAAGCCGATTCCTTCATCATCGGCATTCTTCTCGATCGATCAGCCTGCGTTCGACCGTCTTTCGGTTGCCAGCCATCCGGTCCTGACCATCCCGAACTTTCCGTTGAGCGCGACGCGGCGTGTGTCGCTGCGGCTCCGGCAGTTCGAGGTGCTGGGCCCGGGGGCGCCCGTGGTGGCGGGAACGCCCGAGGGGGATCGTCCCGCGCAGATCCCGCGCGGCCTCTTCTTCAGCGGCTCGGTGCCGGAGATCAGCGGATCGTTCGTTTATCTCGCGCTCTTCCCCGAGTACTGCTCCGGCTACGTGGAGGTTCCTGATGCCGAAGGATCAACCCGCCGCTACGCCATCGCCCCGCTGGAGCTTGTGGAGGGAACGCCGTCGGTGATGGTGATCTACGACGAAGTGGAGGCGCTGCGCGCGGTGGAAGCGACGGGGGAGAAGATCGGCACATGGAGCTGCGCCGCCGAGGGTGTTGAAGGCTATTACGAGGAGAGCGCGAAGGTCTTCGAGAGCGTCCGCCAGTCGGGCAAGGGCTCGGATCGCAGGATGCAGAGCAATACGATGCTGCTGGCGCAGATCGCCATCGAAGGCGACGGGGAGTTCTACAGCGCGCATGGAAGAAGTCTCTCCCGCGCGGCCAACTATGCATTGACGGTGGTCGGCGCGATCTCGGCCATCTATCAGCGCGATGTCAACATCACGCTGCAGGTGCCGTATCTGCGCATCTGGACCGGCAGCGATCCCTATCCCGGAACCACCTCGAACGCGCTGCTTCCGCAGCTTCGGAGCTACTGGAATGCCAATATGTCCTCGGTGCGGCGCGCCGTGACGCACATGTTTTCCAGAAGCTCCATCGGCGGCGGCATCGCCTATCTGAACGTTCTCTGCGCGAATACGAACAACGGTTACGGATATTCGTTGACCGGGCTCAACAATAATGTCACCTACCCCACCAGCGCCTATGTGTGGGATACCGATGCATCGTCGCACGAGATCGGGCACAACTTCGGTTCGCCGCATACGCACAGTTGCCAGTGGGAGCCGGCCATCGATTCCTGCTATACCTCCGAAGGGGGATGCTTCTCCGGCACGAAGCCGCGCGTCGGCACCATCATGAGCTACTGCCATCTTACGCCGTACGGCACGCAGCTCTACATGCACCCGCGCGTCGCCGGTCTGATACGGAGCAAGGGAGAATCGTTCAGTTGCGTCAGCAAGCTGGAGGGTTCCGCGGTGAACGACGTGGCGGTGGCGAACATCAATGTTCCCTCCAACGGCGGCAGGATCGCCGCGATGGCCCGTTTCGTTCCATCAGCGGCCTTCAGGAATCTCGGCACGAACCCGCAGTTCGGCCTGACGACCACGCTGACCATCCGGGACAGTTCCGGCGGGCTCGTCTTCAGCGACGTGCGCACGATCCCCACGCTGCAGCCGGGAGCGACGGCGGCGGTTTCCTATGCGGAGACGCTGATCGGCCCCATAGCCCGCTACAGCGTGACCGTTACGGTCACACTGACGGGCGATACCTACCAGGCGAACAACACGATGGTGCGGCCGTTCGAGATCGTCTCCAGCACCAGCGGTTCTCTCAAACTTCTCAATCCAAACAACACGGCCATCTTCCGTTCCGGAGAAACCGTCACGATCCAGTGGAGCCATAGCGGCTCGATCGCGAACGCACGGATCGATTTTTCCCCCGATGACGGCGCAACCTGGCAGACCGTCGTCACCAATGTGACGCCGTCGTCGGGCAGCTATGCCTGGACCGTGCCTCCGATTGCTACACGGAGCGGCCGCATCAGGATCAGCGATCGCGAGAATTCGATGACGTCGGATCAGAACGATCTTCCCTTCACGATCGAGGTTCTACCGCTGGACTGGCAGTGGGCGCGGACGCTCGGAGGATTGAAGAATGAAGATGTCCGCGGCGTTGCCACCGACGCGCAGGGCAATGTCTACGTGGCCGGAGGCTTCACCGATTCGATGGTGGCCGGCGGCACGAAGGTGTTCGCCGTCGGCGGGATGGATGTCTTCCTGGCGCGGTACAACGCTGGCGGCACGCTGCAGTGGCTGCGGTCGTTCGGCGGCAGCGGCAACGATACGGCGATGGGAGTCGCCGTCGGCGGCAACGGTGATGTCGTGCTGACGGGAGGATTCTACGGAAGCATGGTGGTAGGGAGCCAGACGCTGACGAGCGCCGGAGACGAGGATGTGTTCGTGGTGAAGTACGGGAGCGACGGGAACGTGAAGTGGTCGCAGGGTGGAGGCGGGATCGGCCGGGATGAGGGACGCGGGATAGCGGTAGACGGGAGCGGGAACGCGGCGGTGACGGGATTGTTCAGCGGTAGCGGGAGCTTCGGCGGCGTGACGCTGGCGTCACAGGGACAGACGGACATGTTTGTGGTGAAGTACGGTGGCGACGGGAACGTGCAATGGGGGGAGCGTGGAGGCGGGAACGATGTTGATGAAGGGAACGGCGTGGCGATAGATGGCAGTGGGAATGTGGTGGTGGTGGGCCGGTATCGGGGGAGCGGGGGCTTCGGGGGAGATATGCTGAAGAGTGCGGGGGGAGATGACGGGTTCGTGGCGAAGTACAACAGCAGTGGAGCGGCGCAATGGGGAGCGACGCTGGGAGGAAGTTCGAACGACGACGCACGTGCGGTGCGTGTTGATGGGAACAGAAACGTGGTGGTGACGGGAACGGTGAGCGGACTGGTGAACTTCGGGACGATCTTCGCATCGAGTGCCGGCGGGCGTGATGTGTATGTGGCGAAGTACAACGCGATTGGTACGGTGCAGTGGGTTCGTACGGGAGGAGGCAGTGGCGACGACTATGCGACGGCGATGGCGATGGACGGGGATGGCAACTCGTATATCGCCGGTCACTTTGAAGGGACCTTCAGCATCGCCGACGAGACTGTCGTCAGCAGCGGCGAGAGCGATGTGATGGTGGTGAAGCTGAGCACCGATGGTCTGCTGAACTGGGCCCGCCGCGGCGGCGGAGCACGGGGAGAGGAGGTCTACGATATCTCTGTCGGCGCGCGTGGTGAGAATGCCACCGTCGCCGGACTGTTCACCTACAATCCGCCGCTCGATCTGCCGAGCATCTTCGGTCCTGAAAGCCTGGAAGGCATCGGGCTTACCGATGTGCTGACCGCGCGGCTCGCGATGTTCCGTGTCATCTCGCCGGCCGAGGGAGATATCTGGCCGGTCAGTTCCACAAAGACGATCACCTGGAGCAACTTCGACGCGGCGAATGTCAGGATCGAATATTCCTCGAATCGCGGTGCCACATGGAATACGATCATCGCCTCGACGCCGAACGACGGCTCGCATCCGTGGGTGCTTCCGGCGAACCACATGCAGACGGTGGTCGTGCGCATCAGCGACGCGGCGAATCCCTCGGTCTACGGATATGCGATGAGCGGCACCTTCATCGTGCTCGGCACCGCGCCGGTCACGGATCTGACGGCCACTCCCGCCGATGGCGCGGTCGATCTTTCCTGGACGCCGTCGATGTCGGCCGGCGTCACGGGATACGTCCTTCTGCGTGGGACGACGCTGCAGAGCATGGTGCCGATCAAGGTGCTCAGCGCGGCGGATCGTACCTACCGTGATGTGAACGTGACCAACTGCACGTTGTATATCTATAGCATGATCACGCAGGTCGGCATCAAGGAATCGGAGAAGGCCGATACCGCCGGCGCCACGCCGGGAGTGCCGAAAGCTTTCACGTGGAAGTCTCCGCTGGGGGATGAGATCGTGACCGCGGGTTCGGCGAAGGCCCTGAACTGGACGTCAACCGGGTGTATCGGCACGGTGCGGATCTTCTATTCCATCGACGGCGGGGCGAACTGGGAGCCGGTCGTCGCCGAGACCGCAAACAACGGCAGTTTCAACTGGCAGGTGCCGAACGTCTCCTCCGCGCATGCGCTGGTGCGCATCATCGACCGGGACGAGCCTTCGGTTATCGCCATCAGCGATACGTTCAGCATCTGCAATCTCCCGGCGACGATCGCCGTGTCCGGCGTGACATCACTCTGCGAGGGCGATCCGACACAGTTGAGCGCTCCGGCCGGCTTCGCCGCCTATCTCTGGTCCACCGGCGCCACGACACAGTCCATCATCGTCACTGAACCGGGGACGTACAGCGTAACCGTCACCGATGCCGGCGGGTGCACAGCCGCCTCGGAGCAGGTGGTGGTGAAGATGAACCCGAAGCCGCATCCGACCGCCACTGCGAGCGGTCCGACGACCTTCTGTCTTGGCGAGAGCGTGACGCTTTCGGCTCCTGAAGGGTATGCGGAGTATCGCTGGTCCACGGGGCATACGAGCCGTGAAATCACCGTGGTGCAGGCGGGGAGCTACTGGGTGATGGTGACCGACGCGAACGGATGCCGCGGAGCATCGGAGCCGGTGACGGTGATGGTCAACGCCACGCCGCAGCCGGTGATAACCGCGGATGGCCCGACCTCGTTCTACGCCGGGCAGAGCGTAACGCTGACCGCACCCGATGGCTATTCGAGCTATCTCTGGTCGAACGGGGCGACGACACGGTCGATCACCGTCACGGAGCCCGGCACCTATACCGTCACCGTGTCGCATGAGGAATCATGTCCCGCCACGTCCCAGCCGCTGATCGTGAAGATCATCCCGGCGACGCAGCCGACCGTCACCGCTGTGGGGCCGACGGTGCTCTGCGAAGGGGACAGTGTGGCGCTTGTCGCGGCCGATGGCTATGCCTCGTATCAGTGGTCCAACGGGGCCACCACGCGCCGGATCGTCGTCGGCGAATCGGGCAGCTACACCGTAACGGTGGTCAGCGGCACGGGGCAGAGTGGTACATCGGAGCCGATCGACGTGCTGGTGCATGCCGCTCCCGTCAGGCCGGTGCTTGCCAGGGCGGCCGGCACCGACTCCATCTACTGCACCGGAGCGAACGGGCTGCTCTTCTGGGAACTGGATGGCGCTCCGATCGAGGGAGCTCTTGGCGAGGGCATCCTGGCCCGCAGGGACGGCATCTATACGGTCACCGTTGTCGATAACAACGGCTGCATGGCCGTCTCCGATCCCCTGCCCCTGACGCTGATGGCGCATTCGGGCGTGGCGATCGCCGGAGAGCGGGGCGTGATGCTCCATCCGAATCCCAGCAACGGCCGGTTCGTCGTGGAGATGAATCTGCTGCGGACGGTTCCCATTCGGATTTCGGTGACCGACCTCCAGGGGAACAGCGTGCTGCGGATCGATGAGCCGCCGGCCAGCGGAGGCTATCGCCGCGAGATCGATCTCACCCGCCTTCCCTCGGGAGCCTACATGATCGAGCTCCAGGCCGGTCCCGCGCGGTGGGTCAGGAAGATCGTGAAACAGTAGGACCTGCCGAGACCGGCGGCAGCGGGCTCCCACAGTGCAGACCGCAGGCCGCCCGCGATTTCATGCGATCCCCGGCCGATTTCCCCGGCCGGGGATTCTTGTTGCCGGTCATCTTCGTCACGCCCGTAGTGCCCGTACGTCCGCGTCTGCCACCGACGTGGATCATTTCACGCCAGCTTCATTCAAGATCCTTCATCTTTTTCGCGTCATTCTGGTACTGGCATTGCAACTATGTCTGCGGTTACGGTATTATTTCTAAATGTAAAACGTGGTTCCCCGACGCTGGAACCTGGCTGCTCACCCGGATGAGGATGATGATATGATGAACACGATCGTGAAGTATATGGCGGTGTGCGGACTACTGGCGGTGCTGGCCGGCGGCGCGCAACATCTCTATGCCGACTGGAAGGAGGTGCGATCCCTGATAGTGCAGGGGGAGACACAGAAGGACAGGAAGCAGCAGGAAGCCATCTACCGGCGTGCCTACACGATGGCGCAGCGTTCGGTGGCGGCAAGTCCGGGCAGCTCAAACGAACACCTATGGCTGGCGAATGCCGCCGGACGGCTGGCGATGGTCGTTTCAAACGACGAGCGGATCGAGCTCTCGAAGGTCGTAAAGGATAATGCAGAGCGCGCCATCGCGCTCGACGGCAGAAACGGGCAGGCCTACATGACGCTGGGCGCATGGCATTACTATGTGGCCGGCCTCTCGTGGGTGCAGAGAACGGCCGCCAATGTCTTCTACGGCGGACTTCCTGATGCATCCTACAGGGACGCGGTGAACAATCTGTCGAAGGCGGTGAAGTTCGGTGTGGAGAATCCCGTGGAGGCGTACTACCTGCGTGCGCTCACCTATCGCAAGCTCGATAACGATCAGGCTGCACGCGCCGACTTCAGGCGCAGCGCCGAGGCGAAGGCGCGTAACGCCCGCGAACGCGAGTTGCAGCAGAAGGCACGTAAGTGGATCAAATAAACCGGTCGGCGAGAAATGGCCGTCGGCAGAGCGCCCGGAACAGTAGAGTTGAACCGCGATTGAATCGGCATGAAGCCCGCGTGTGGCATCGGCGCCGCGCGGGTCTGCACGAATGCCGATGTCGTGTCATCCCTTATCTTCCTGCGATTCGACAATAGTCGGAAGTACCGTACAGAGCGCGGATTCGGAGCCGGCCACATCCCATGACCTGTTCTTCCCCCGGAATCCGTCCTGCCCCGGCGGCGGAACATTGCCCGGACCTTCCGGAATAAGGGGCTGCGAACGGGTGGAGCCGGGACACCTGTAGCGGAACGCCCGCGGGATCATGCCCACGGGCGTTCGTTCATCATCTGCGATCCGCCGTGCCACCGGCACGGTCATGTATACATCAGCGTCCCGGCACCACCTCGATGACCACCGTGCGGTTGTAGTAGCGCTGCTCCGGCAACGTGTTGTTGAACGGTGTGCGCCGCTCGTCCTCGCCGAATCCGTAGGTGTCGAACGTCACGGTCTTTCCTGCCTTCGTCAGCTCGCGCGTAAGGATCTTCTGCGCCTCCTCGGAACGGCGCTGCGAGAGCCTGCTGTTGTAGTCCGGTTCGCCTGTTACGTCGGTATGGCCGTGGATGATCACCGACGAGCCATCCTCGATGGCCGGCGCCACCGTCTGCGCAAGGAAGGTCTCGTACGTCTGCACCGTCTTCGATTCATCGAACTCGAAAAGGATGGAATAGCGCTGGCCCGTCTGCTCCTCCCCCTCGTCGGCGCGCACCAGGCGGAACTCGCGCTCCGTTCCCTCCAGCGTCTGGTTGTCCTTCGTCGTCATCGTCACTTTGACGGTGTAGCGGGAATCGCGGCTGGTGCCGAGCAGCTCCTTGGAGTCGATGCGGGCGATGGTCGTATTGCGGTACGGTCCATACTCGCGCACCTGGCCGCCGCGGGGCGTGATGCTGACGTTCCAGTAGGCGATGTCGTCACGGTTCGGAACAGTGATCACCACATCGTTGTCGATCGGCTCCTCCTGAATGGAGGTGATGTTCACCGGCTGCATCACGTCGGCGGGGGTGCCGGTGATCTCGACGCGGTAGTTCTCCATGTCGATCATCTTGCGGTCCTCCCCCCTGGAGGCGCTGCTTCCCGAGCGATGTTCGGGATAGGTCTTCCCCTCGACGGTGATCCGCTTGGAATCGACGCCGAAGGTGCTCACCAGATAATCACGGACGTTCTCCGCCATCTTCCGGCCGGTCGCGGCATCCCCGTTCGCCGAGCCTACCAGCTTGATGGTGGCCGAGGGATTGCGGCGCAGGCGATCGCCGAAGACATTCATCACATTGTAATAGACCTCCATCTGCCGGCGCGAACGCATCTGCATCGCCTCGCTGCCGCCGGTCTCCGCACTTGGACGGATAAGCTGCTCCTCGCGGAAGCTCTCGGCGTTCGTCACGCGCTTGTAGCGGTCCGGAATGGCCGTGGAGCCTTCATCGAAGAAAATGTAGTTGCGGAGCGGGAAGGTCTCCTGCAGCCGGCGGCTCTCAGTTACCACGTTCGGCGCGCGGACGGTGAAATCGGCCGCCACGGCGCCCTCGGGGGCCGAGGTCGGGGGGACGCGGGCGCTGCCGAACTTCAACTGTAGTCCGAAGCGGATGGTGTTGACGGAGAAGGAGTTCGCGCTGCCGTCGGGAACATCCAGAAGATCCTGTCCGAGACGGAACTGTGCGAAGGGCGTGAGCAGGATCTGCGTTCCCGCCGTGGCATCGCGCAGCGGAATATCGTAGCCGATGCCGACCTGGCCGCCGATGAGGAAGCTGCGGAGATTGGCGAGATCGCCCTTCACCGTGGCCGCCTGCGCCGAGGTCTCGTCGGTGAAGGTGTAATCATACGCCTTCGAGAGCAGCACGCCGAAGCTCGGGCCGATGGTTGCGTGCAGGAACCGGTAGCCCAGGTTGATGCGGAGGTTCGGCTCGATGGTGAAGTAGCCGATGCGCGCCGTCAGATCCTCGGCGCCGCGGCCGGTCGGCGACGGCGCGGCCTCGTTCTTCGTATCGAAGATGATGCTGCGGTTGTCGTAGCCGAGCATCAGGTTGCCGCCGAGCAGCCCGCCCGGGTTGTACTCGATGATGCCGCCAAGGGCAAGCCCCAGTCCGGAACCGCCGTCGAAGCCGGTCGGCGCAGCAACGTTGGTCAGCCCCGTGGCCGTGCCGAGATCATGGATCTCGCCGCTGAAAAGATTGATGTTCGCCCCGCCGTACAGGCCGAACCACCAGTGCGACCAGTGGTCCCAGTTCTCCCAGCGCGCATCGGAATCCTGAGCGCGAAGAGCCGGGGGCGTGACCGCGAAGAGAGCGAGCAGAACGGCGATGAACGCCGCTCCGATCCTGCGGGAAAAATTCATGAAACTTCCTCCTTGGAAGAGAGTGTATGTGTGAAGTACGTCTCTGATGTCATTTTGATGGAGATGCACATCCGTGCGTTATCGCTGCGTTTTGTCGCTGGTCGATCGGAGTGAGAAGAATGGTTCTGCAGGTGCGGCGAATATAATTGAACGGACGCACGCGGCAACAGGCTGAACGGTGACAAACATTCAGCGTGGACGACTGGAAGAGGCATAAAACAAGGGATCGGGGGGAGGCGGTGCCCGCAGCAGTACCTGTGCCGCTCCGGCCGGATACGCGGGGGAAAATAATGGCATGCAGACGGCGAAGGGACATTCATACGAACGTCCCTTCGCCTCCCGTATGAAATCAGTTGCCGGTAATTCCGCTCAGGCAGTGGCGAGCAGCCCGCTCACCGCTTCGCGCTCCTCCTCCAGCTCGCGCACGGAGGCCATGAACTTCTCCTGGCCGAACTCGTTATGCTCCACTCCCTGCACCACCTCCCACGAACCATCAGCCTTCGTGCGGACCGGGAAGCCGACGATGAGTCCCTCCGGTGTGCCGTACTCGCCGTTCGAGGCCACGGCCACGGAGTGCCAGTCGCCCTGCGGCGTCGGATTGACGAGCGAGTAGACCGTATCCACCACGGCATTGGCCGCGGAAGCCGCGGAGCTGGCTCCACGGGCATTGATGATTGCCGCGCCGCGCTTCTGCACGGTGGAGATGAAGTCGGTCTTCAGCCAGTCATGGTCGCTGATAATCTCAGGAGCCGGCCTGCCGCCGATCTTCGCGTTGTAGAAATCGGGATACTGCGTCGATGAGTGGTTGCCCCAGATCGCGAGGTTGGTCACCTCCGCCACCGGCCGTCCCGACTTCTGTGCAAGCTGCGTCATTGCGCGGTTCTGGTCCAGGCGCGTCATGGCGAAGAATCTGTCGTTCGGCACATCGGGGGCGCTGTTCATGGCGATCAGCGCGTTCGTGTTGCATGGATTGCCCACCACCAGCACGCGCACGTCGGACGCGGCGTTGTCGTTGATGGCGCGTCCCTGCTTTGTGAAGATGCCGCCGTTGATGTTCAGCAGATCACCGCGCTCCATACCCGCCTTGCGGGGAACCGACCCCACCAGCAGCGCCCAGTTCACATCCTTGAATCCCTCGCTGATGTCCGACGTCTGCACCACGTCCCTCAGCAGCGGGAATGCGCAGTCGTCCAACTCCATCACCACGCCGCGCAGGGCGTCCATCGCCTGCGGCAGCTCAATCAGATTCAGCGATACCGCGGTGTCGGGACCGAACATCTGTCCCGATGCGATGCGAAAAAGGAGCGCGTAGCCGATCTGGCCCGCCGCGCCGGTGACGGCGACACGAACATGATTGCTCATAGCGGTTTCGTTCCGGAAGAGTTTATGGTTGAGGATCGTTTACCAAAGAAGAGCCGATAAGATACCGAATCGGGGGGAGGAAGTTCAATGTCCAACGGTAAAAGTTCAAGGCTGGGAGAGGGCGAAGGTCAGAAGGCAAAAAGCAAAAGGCAAAAGGCAAAAAGGAATGGTGGGGTGTGTCCGTAGGGGCGGGCGATTGTCCGCCTGCGCGAGGGAAGGCAGTGGTCAAAAGGCGGACGGCAACCGTGTCCGTAGAGGACAACGGCACGAACATATCCGCGCATGGGCCGGCGATCATGTCCCGCCCCCGGTCTCCCTGCCGCATTCACTGGAACGATCGCCAGCCCTGCAGGTTCCCGGTGTCGATCTCCACCACCGGATAACGTCCGGAGATGCGTTCGGCATGGACCCAGTTCTTCATCTGCTGGAGCGTCGCCTTGGCGATCTCCACGCGCCCGATGGCGCAGTCGCTGGCGTCGATGTCGTAGCAGAAGTACCACCAGTGTTTCGCGGAGGAGGCGATCACATGGATCACCGTGCCGAACTCATGGAAGTGGGTGTAGAAGCGGTTCGATATGGAGATATGCCGCTCCTCCTCTTCCGGATCGCGTTCGGTGATCACCGAACGAAGCTCCACGTAGTTGATGTAGCAGTTCAGCACATCCACCGAAACGAACTCCAGCAGAGCCGAGGTGGGGAGAATGTCATCGACGATGAAGCCCCGGCTGCTCTGCGTGATGCGGCGGGTGAAGGGCTTCGGCAACTCGTGTGCCGCTCCTCCGTCGGGTAGGAAGCGTTCCGTCTCGCTCTGCGAGCGCTCGGGCGGCTCGGATGTTATGGGTTTTGTCGGTCGGATCATCGGAAAGAGGCGATGCCGGACGTACGGCGAGCAGACCTGTTCCGGAATGCGCCGATAAAGTAGCGATTGCACCGGAAAACTCTATCTCCTCCCCTCGTCCGGCTTCTCTCTGCCGGGGTTGGGATGTGCTTCCGGTCAGAAGCTGCGCAGACCGGATCGTGGTACCTGCCGCAGACGCCGGACGAGCCGGGATCGGTGAACCCGCCGATGGCATTTCCCTGCGATGAGGATGTCTGGCGGCGGGCAGTGCCGGCCGGCGGGGATCGAACGGGCAGGCTCCGGCCGGAAGGGCGTCGAACGTGCGGGGCTTTTTGGTGAGGAGGTACCCGCAGCGGTCGTTGCCGGCGTGGAGAATGACCACCGGGACATAGGGCGCCGCCATTCGATCCGGAGCTTTTCGGTCGGAAGCGGGCGGGGTGATCTACAGGCCGGGGGGGCCATCGCTTCCGTGCAGGTAGAGAGCCCGATGTCCGGGGCGACCAATCAATCGTGAACGGTGTTGCCGGGCATCCTGCGACCGGCGGTATCAGGTCGGCCGGGAGGTCCGTGGTGTACCCAGGGTCGTCATTGCGGCCGGGGAGATTCTCAATGCAACTCGAATATAAAGGGGATTGTTGCCTGCTGCGGCACCTGTGGTGCATCCGCCGGAAGTGGGCGTGCCTTGGCCCGGCGCAGGCCGGCGATGGCGGCATTGACCAGCGCTTCGTTGGTTCTCTTGACGGCGCTGACGCCGGTGATATCGCCGTTGGGGAGCACGGTGAATCGCAGCACGACGGTGCCGGTAGCATTTACCCCGTCGGGAAATTTAGCGCGTGGCGGCACCACCCATCCCCTGCTGCCGAATCCGCTTGCAAAGCCCACTCCCACGCCGCCGCTCCCGCCGGCCGGCTTATCGCCGGTTGCTTTCATATTCTGTCCCTTCGTGCCTACCACACCTGTGGACTTCGATGTGTCGCGCGTATCTCCCGCAACCTGCTGGCGCTCCGGTTCCCTGGGTACCGGCTTCATCCTGTCGGCCATCTCCACCACGGCCTTCCTGCTCTTGTCGGGGGTGTCGTGGGTTTTCTCCGGCTGTGCCTGCGGGTGCCCCTTGGAGGCACGTCCCGGCGGCAGCTTCTCCTCCGGAGAGCCGCCTCCCTCCGCTCCGATTTTCTTCTGCGGGGGGGCCGGTGCAATTGCTATCGAGATGAGCGTATCGGTGCGGGGCCGTTCGAGCTGGGCAAGCACCACGCGTGGCGGGGGGGGCGCATCGTGGTCATCATTTATCAGATAGAAGCCGATTGCTGCGCTGTGGATCAGGACCGATGCCACGAGCCCGCGAACAAGATTGCGCTGATAATAGCTTTTCAGCTCGGCGGCGCCGTAGCTTTCACGGTAATTCACGCTGGAATTCATCAGATCCTCCCATAGTCATCATCTGGTATTGTATCGGAACGCGCCGTCAGAAGGTGGCGCGTACTCCTCCCCGGAGTTCAAATCCGGGGGCGGAATAATTCTGCCAGAGTTCGTAGCTGTAGTTAAGGAGGTTCGTGACCTCGGCGAACGCCTGAACATTCGGCAGAATACGATAGGAAGCCCCTCCTCCGAGAAGGAAGCGCGCCGGAATCTGCTGGCCGTCGTCCGGCAGCGTCCCGGCTCCGAGCACGGTACGCTGCATGCTCTGAAACGTGACCGAACCGAAGATATCGATCTTCGGGGTAAGGGCGAAGTCAAGGTGCCCCCGCAGATCCACCGAAGGGGTCATCGGAAGCTCCTCCCCGGTGGAATCCACTGTTGCCGAGCGGAAGATGCCATCGCCGGTGACGGCAATTGCATCGGTGATCGCCACGCGCACGCTTCCCTCGGCGCCGATTCTGGTGGAATTGACATGGCCGTAGCTGAGATTCCCCGGCGCCGTTGCCACCACCACGGGGGTTCCCTCCCCTTTCTCGTAGCGGCCCCGCACCTCCACCGTCACCGTCGGCATGCTGATCCGTGCTCCGGCAACTACCAGTACCGGCACGCGCTCCGGCCGCAGCACGATCTCGCGATCGACATACGGGGCATGCAGAATCCTGCCGCTGTAGGACGGGGCGCGGAGTTCCGGCATGTACCAGGAAAAGACCGAGATGCCCGTGCCCGGCTCATAGCGGGCGGAGAGCCGCGGGAGGATGAGCGAGGTGGAACCGCTGTCGGAGTTCTCGCCGCTTGCATAGACAAGGCCACCGGTCAGGAAGACCCCCGGCGCCGGAATCCACTCCATATCGCCACGAATCGAGAAACAGGCGGGGGTCAGCGTCGGCACGGAATAATTCATCGAGGTCGTGGTGAAGTCCAGCTTCAGGCGACCCCGCAGGGCGGTATCGGCGATTGCCCCGGCCACATCGGCGCTGAAGGCCGGAGTGGTAGCGGAGACATCGCGGAGCGTATCGGCATCACGATCCTCCACGCTGGTGGAGGTGAGTCTGAAATCGAGCGCGAACTCCACCGGCAGTTCCTCCTCGCTCCGGAGCCCGACGTTGAAGCGGGTGATGGCGCGGGAGCGGTCGAACCGGGTGACGCTGTTGCCGTAGAGGAAATAGGAATCGCCGAGATGTTCAAGCCCGCCGGAGAGGCGGAAACGGTTCAGCGGCAGGGTCTCATCGCCGAACGCCTTGCTGATCTGTGCTCCGATAAGAAGCGAGCTTGCCTCGGCGCTGTCGATGTGCCCCATTGTGCCGCGATAATCGAGGATGCCGGAGACGTCGAACGTGCGGCGGATATACTCCGCGCGGAGGAGCGCGCGCGGTGAGAGATAGCTGCCAATGCTGGCCTCCGCATCGAGCTTCAGGGGGAAATCGAACTCGCGGAATCCGGGGATGGGGCCGCCGGTGCCTCCAAGGTTGGAGATCCGTTCGCCGAACAGGAGCGTATCCCCCGGTGGCAGGATGTAGTGCGTGGTATCGTATACTTCTCCCTTTCTGGCCTTCGGCAGCACCACCACCCGCCGTCCGATCACCGTTACGGTCTCGATCTCCAGTGTCGGCAGATCCCCCCCCTGCTCCTGTGCGATGAGCGGGACCGTGCCGATGAGGGTAAGGAGGATGAGAAGGCGGATGCGCATGCGGATGTTCAGATAAGATTTCAATCGGTTCATAGTGCGCCGTCTCTGGCGGCTGTAGAGGGTAATCAGTAGCAGGAATTGCCCATTCCTTCTGCTGCGGGTTCTCCCCATTCGCGGCTCAGCGTTTCAACTTCTTCAGCCGTGCTTCGGCCTCGGCGCGGATCGAGGGGTCTTCGCTCTGCGCGATAAGCTGGTTGTAGACATCGCGTGCGGCGCCGTAGTTGGTCAGTTGTTCGTAGACGGTGCCGAGCAGGAGCGCGCCCGGCTCGGCATGTTCCGGGTAGGATGCAAAATCAGTCGTAAGCCTGCGAAGCTCCGCCAGCGCTCCGGAGAGATCGTTCGCCCTTGCCAGAAGCTCGCTACGGAACAGGAGCGCCTCGGCGGCGACATCGTCCAGGCGGCGTGCCACCACGGCGGCCAGCAGATCGAGCGCGCGGTCGGTCTCGCCGCGAGGGGCTATCAGCCGGGCAGTGGCGATGCGGCTGCGATCGAGAAAGAGATCTTCCTCCCTCTCCTTTCCCTCGCCGAGCACCATCTGCAACTGCGCGAGCGCTCTGGTGGTATCACCGAGGTGCAGGCTTGCCATTGCGATGCCGTAACGGGCCTCGGCAAGCCGTTCGGACTCCGGGTAGCGCTCCACGAACTGCTCGTAGGCGAGTGCCGCCTGGTTCCACGAGCCGTTCCGCAGACGTATTCTTCCCCCTTCTATCAGGGCATTCTGTGCACCGGGGCTTTCCGGGAAGCGGTTCACTACCTCGTTGTAGTAAATGAGCGCCGTATCCTGGTTCCCCATGTATTCGTAGCTTCGGCCGATCTGAAGTGTCGCTGCGGGAACCAGCAGGCTCTGGGGATATTCCTCGATCAGCCTGTTGTAGAGATCGATCGCCTCGGCATAGTCTCCCTGTTCCAGTATGATGGATGCCTTCTGGAAGTTGAGCGAATCGGCCGCGATACGGTTCGGATTGCGCACCTGGAAGCTGTCGATCACCGCCACCACCTCGCGGCCGCGTCCCATCGCCTCCAGGGTGAAACGCACGGCTTCCAGCGCATCCGGCACTACTACGCTGTTCGGGTACCGGTCCAGCACATTCCGGTAGTAGGCCAGCGCGCTGTCGTACTCTTCAAGGTTATAGTAGGCGTCGCCGATCGTAAAGGCCACCTGCGGAAGAAGCGGGCTTTCCGGATACCTCTCGGGAAACGGCATCAGTTCCGCTATCGCCAGCGAGTCCATCTCCTTTTCGTGGTAGATGGAGCCGATATTGAACGCATAGGCATCGCGGCGGGCGGAGTTGGGATAATCATGGATCAGCAGCCGGAATGTTCCCACCGCCCGATCCACGTCTCCCATCTGAAGGAATACTTCGGCGAGACGGAATTTCGCCTCCTCGTCACGCACTCCTTTTCCACTTTTTCCACCGACGGACTCGTAGGTCTTGATGGCCCTGTCGAACTGGCCGAGAAACCTGTAGGAATCGGCCAGGCGGATGGTGGCCTCCACCGCCAGATCGCTTCCGGGATTATCCCGGATGAAATCCTCGAATGCGAGCGCCGCTCCCTTGAAATCCTTCTGCTGAAATCTGCTCCAGGCCAGCCCGTAGCGCGCCTGCTCGCGCCACTGCGATTCCCGGAATCTCTCCAGCAGCACATTGTAATAGCGTTCCGCTTCGTCGTAGGCGCCATCCTGGTACAGCGCCTCCCCCAGCCAGAATGTGGCGTCGGCGATCTCCCCGCCCCCCGGGTGCTCCGAGACGTATTCGCGGAAACGATCGATCGCGCTCCGGAATCTGCCGACCCTGTAGAGCATCACGCCTTCGCGGTAGAGCGCGCGGCGATAGAGATCCCCCGTCGCCCCCACCTTCTGCGCCCGTGAGAACGCATAGACCGCGTTGGGCCCGTCGTCCAGCCCGACGTATGACTCGCCGAGCAGGTAGAACGATTCCGCGCGAAGCTCGCTCTCCGGGAACTGCCGGGCCGCAATCAGCAGGTAGTGCCGGGCGCTGTCGTAGTCGGCGCGGCGATAGTGGATGCGGCCGAGCTGGTAGTAGGCGTTGTCACTGAACGATTCGTACGGAAGACGGTAGACGAGCGACTGGAAGGTTCGTTCCGCGCCGGCGGTATCCCCGCGCAGCGTCTGGACCGCGCCGATCTGGTAGGAGGCGGCCGCGGCGATGGAATCGAGCCCATCCTCAAGCTGCATGAACGTGGCGAGCGCCTCGTCGTATCTGTTCAGGTTCAGCAGCGCCCAGCCGACGCCGTAGCGCACCTGCCTGACGCGCGGGCTTGCGGGATAGTTGCGGAGAAATTCATTGCCGTAGCGCAGCGCCTCGTCGTAGCGGCCAAGCGCGGCGCTCATCTCGCCCAGGTAGAATGTCTGCTCCTCACGCTGCCGCTCGCTGCGCGGTGTAAGGCTGTTCAGCAGCCTGACCGCCGACTCGTAGTTCCCGCGCTGCGCGTCGATGATGCCGAGACGCAACTGCGCGTCGAGCACCAGATCGCTGGCGGGATAGGTTTCCATCAGCTCCCGGTAGAGCGCCGCGGCGGAATCGATCTGCTCGCGTCCCTCCATGATCCATCCGCGCAGGTAGAGCGCATCGTCGCTGAAATCATGCGGGGGGGTGCCGAGCGAACGCGATGCATAATGATCGGCGGTGTCCAGTTCCCCGCGGTCGGCCTCGATGCGGGCTATCCAGTAAAGCGCCTCGCCGCGCTGCGGAGCGTCGGTGGCGGCTGCCACACCCGTGAATGCCTCCAGCGCCTCATCTCCCAGCCCTTCCTGATAGGCTGCCGTGCCCAGCAGATACAGCATTTCCGGCGTGCGGGGATCGGCCGGGTAGCCGAGGAGGAATCGGCGCGCCGCCGAGAGCGCCGGGCGATATCTTCCCGTATTGAAATCCGCCCGCGCCAGCAGGTGAAGCGCATCGGCCAGATGCTCCCCCGCGGCAGCGGAATCGAGCGCCGCCTCCAGCTCGTTGATGGCCCGGCTGAAGTGCCGCTGATCGATAAGGATGCCGGCCGAGCGGACCGCGCGCGATAGAGGACGCTCCTCCACGGTGCGAGGCTGTGCCGCGACCGTGGTGGCAAGAAGAAGGAATGCGAGAGGGAGGGTCGAAAGGATTTTCACAATGCTCGGTTCATTCATGCGGCTGCGACGGCAAGGGACTTCCGGGGTTTCATGCACGACATCATATCACACCGCCAGATGGTCGGCAAAGATAGGTAAAAGGGCGTGTACCCGGAGTGAGGATCAGGCCGGACGCCGTCTTTGGCTCCCGGACACATCACGAACCATAACAGCCCGGGAATCGGCTATCTCAGGCGGTTGCGACACGAATCGATGCTGCATGATGCCGGAGCGTTTCCAGTGGATGATCGATCCGGAGCCTCCATGCCCCGCAGCCGCGGCGCGCGATGGTACGCCTGCAATCCTTGCCGGAATCGAAGCCGGATGATGGGCGGAGCTGTGCGGCTGCCGACCATCTTCATCGTGTGCTGCGAAATAAAAGCGGATATACCCTTCGCAGGATATATCCGCCTGATAATGTTGCCGGGTCTGGCCGGCCGGAGGATCGGCCATGAACGAGGAATTCCCTTCGCCACACATGCCACAGCCCGGCGCAGCCGGGCGCGCCACTGGCAGCCCCGGCCTACTCCTTCACCCGCATCTCCACGCGGCGGTTGCGTGCGCGTCCCTCCTCCGTGCCATTGTCGGCGATCGGCCGTTCCTCGCCGTAGCCGTTCGCCTCAAGTCGCGAGGCGGCGATTCCGCCATTGACCAGATACTGCCGCACCGCCTCGGCGCGGCTCTGCGAGAGCTTCTTGTTATAGGGGGCATTGCCCACCGAGTCCGTATGCCCGGCGATCTCCACCGAGATGCCCGGGTTCTGCCGGAGAAATTCCACGGCCCGGTTCAGATCGGGCTTCGACTCATCCTTCAGCACCGACTTGTCGAAATCGAAGAACACCAGCAGCCGCGTTGTTCCCTGGCCCAGCCTGCTCAGCTCGATATCCTTCTTCAGATCCTGTCCCTGCGCTGCCGGCGGGACAGAATATTCGTCGGAGTAGAAGATATAATCGGGGGCGGTCGCAGTGATGGAGTAGCGCCGTCCGCGGGTCAGCACCACGTAGTAGGCGCCGTCGCGCGAATCGGTGCGAAAGGTGCCCACCACTTCGCCGGACGAGAGATCGGTGACGGTGATATCGGCGGCGAGCGGCTGCCGGGTCAGGCGATCGATCACGACGCCCGAAACGGTGACCAGCGCCTCCGCCGGGAAGGGATTGGGGGCCGCGGAGTAGATGTCCAGCACGCCGGCGCGGTCGGATGCGAAGAAGCCGTTATCCGAATTCGGCAGGGAGATGAAATAGTGATCGTTGAACGCCGAGTTGATGGGCGTGCCCATGTTCTCGATCGTCGTCCAGCCGGTTCCGCGCAGATTGCCGCCGCGCGCGGCGAACAGGTCGAATCCGCCGACGCCGCCGTGGCCGTTGCTGGAGAAGAAGAGGGTCTTGCTGTCCGGGGCGATGCTCGGGCTCATCTCGTCCAGCGCGGTGTTGACCGGCTCGCCGAGATTCTGCGGCCGCGTCCAGCCGGATGCCGTCCGATTGGTGGCGTAGATATCAGTTCCCCCCCGGCCGCCGGGGCGGTCGCTGGCAAAGAAGAGCGTGCGCCCGTCCACGCTGAGCGTGGGTTGCGAGTCCCAGGATGAGCTGTTCACCTCGGGGCCGAGGTTCTGGACGTTCGACCAGACGCCGTCGATAAGTTCGGCGGAGTAGAGATCGGTGCGGCCGAAGCCATCCTGGGCCGGATCGCCGTACCACTCGTAGGCCGCGAAGATCATGAAGGTGCCATCCGGGGTGAGCGCGGCTGCTCCGGCCTCGGATGCCAGCGACACCGCTTCGCTCTCGGGGAGCGGCTCGCTCCAGCCCCTGCTGCCGCGTGTGGTGCGCCATATCCGCTGTTCGCCCGACCGTGCGGAGGTGAACAGGAGCACCGCGCCGCCGCGGAGCGCAACCGGGGCGAAATCATCATCGGAGGAATTGATTCCGAGCGGGGTGATCTGTACGTCGCTGCGGTTCGGAACCGGCGGCGTCTGTGCCTGTGCGATGCAGATGCCGCTGATCGCCCAGGCCATCATGGTGAGGAGTAATCTCGTTCCTTTCATCATGTCTCCTGTGCGCTAGAGGTTGATACGAAGGCCGATGGTCGCCTGCAGGGAGCTGAGGCGCATCTCGGGGTTGACGATGGTCGGTAATGTCTGCGGCGTGGCCGCATCGGCTCCAGGACGCGTCAGCGCGTTGATCTCCGGAACATCGAATACATTGGTCAGGCCGAAGTCGTAGGCGAGTTGCGGCACCAGGCTGATCCTGGGCGTGAGCGGGATCGTATATCCCGCGCCGATCTTGATCGAGGCGCGCTGCAGGATGTTGCCGGAGCCCGTCAGGCTTCCCGTGATCGTCTTCGAGGAATCGGTGGTGAAGGGGAAGAAGATACAGGGGCTTTCCTGATCGACGATCGCCTCGTTTTCCGTGAAGTTGCGGGAGAGAGGGAGCGAGACCGTGGGCCCGGCGAAGAAAAAGAGATTGTCGAACCTGAGCGTTGCGAGCGCCGACAGGGAGAGGTAGGTCAGGTCCAGGCTGTAATCCTTGTCGATATCGATCGGTGTGGGTATCACCCCTCCCTGGCCGTCCTGCAGCATGCACGTGTCGATGCTCGTGCCGGAGTTGGATGCGCCGCGCATATCGACGTCGGCGCGGAACGCCACGCCGAACACGGAGTTGAACTCGTAGCCGATGGTGGCGCTGATCAGCGGCGCAAGGCCGCTTCCGGACTCGAAGAGTCTGGTCGGTCCTTCTCCGGCATTCCGCAGGCGCACCTCGTCGTTGCCATTGAGCGAGGTCAGATTGAATCCCAGATCGAACTGGGCGTACAACTGCCCTCTGCGCGGAATGTAGGGACGGTGGACATCTTCATCGGGGGGATCGGCGAATGCAATCGATCCGGCGAGGATCAGCAGCAGGGGCAGGAGGAGCTTCTTCATGCAGCGATTTCCCATGATTAGTTGTACGCGACCGGGGCGGGAGGCCTTCCGAATGGGAGAGATGAAGAGGGTAGCCCGCGGTCGCGAGAGTCCTGAAACTTAGCATTTTGAACGGAGTCAGCCGCTGCGTGGCGCGGTGACGGGCGATTCGAGGGAGCGGCCGGGAAAAGGTTTACCCCGCTTCGGAATTCTCCGTCGCATTCCCGGGGGGCGCATTCCCTTCCGGATTTTCGCGGTGTTCTGTAGCCGGTGGCAGGGCGATAGAGGAACTGATGTGTGGGGTGCGATGGCAGAAAATGAAGGGGCCGGTGATCCGCCACGATCACCGGCCCCCTGTGCGTTGTCTGGGTCCTTGGCTCTCAGTTACGAACGCACGTCATCTGGTCCGCGTATCGCTCTCCTTGCATGGCACCGGCATCCGTCAGTTCGGCTCCTCGTTTCCTGCATTGATGTCATGTACCTGCGGTTCCTCGATCCGTTCCTGCCGCGGCATTTCCTTCACTTCCCGCGAGGCCGCCTTCACGTCGCGCGCCGGCTCCTCCGGCTCGATGGCGATAACGGGAATGCTCTTCGGTTCCGCTGGTTCAATGGTCGTCGGGTCCTGCGGTTCCACATGTGTCTGTTGCTGTCCAATCTCATCCTGCTGCGCGCGGGCCGCGGCCTCCGGATCGAGCTTCTCCCGCTTTGGCGGCAGGATGCGCCGGCCGTAGGTGAACCGCCGGGGCTCCCTCTCCACATCGCTGAAGGCTTTGCGTTCGTCGGCCATATACTTCCGCACCGCCTCCGCCTCCTTCGGCTTCTTCAGCGCCGTGTATGCCGTGACGAGCAGATCCTCCATCCGGTCGCGGATCTCGCTGCGGCGCGGGCGCTCCTGTACCTGCATCCATCCCTTCTGGCGATAGGGGACTTCGAGTGTGGCAAGCACGCGCTTCGGACTCTTCTGCGCCGCGGCGCGGTCCACCAGTTCGCGCAGGCGGGGGTAGGGGTCGTAACGTCCCAGATCGTCCATCTGATCGCCCGTTCGCCGGACGAGTTTGTTCACCACCGCGGCGATCTCATCGGGCTCCGGGATCGCCCCTTCCTTCTCCAGCCGCGCCAGATTGACCTTCGGCATCATCGTAACGCCGATCCGCACCTCGTTCAGCGCCTGGTTGTCCTTCAGCAGGTAGACCAGCGCCTGGGCGGTCTCCATATCGAGATCGGTATCCACCATGCCCAGTCCCATGCGGATGAGCAGATCCCCCTTTGCCCCCGTCAGAAGATCTGCGCGGCGGATGACCTGCTGGCGGATGAACTTCCCCTGGTTGTAGCTCCGCTGCACATCGCCGAGCGCATAGGTCTTGCGATGCCGCAGGTACTGCAGCGTGGTGGCGGGGTCCTTGTAGCCCAGCAGTTCCAGCACGCCCATCACCTGGCTGAATGTGACTTCGATATAATGGTCGATCCGCTTCTTCTTCATCAGCTTCGCGACCTCTCTCATGAAGGTTTTCCGCCCCTTCAGCGCGCGCACGTTCGCCATGAACGAGAGGTCCTCGCTGATTCCAAGACCGGAGACCTCCGTACCGCGGGGGATGGATGTGATCGTGACGCCGACGGAATCCTTTGTGCGGATAGAGATCACATGGATGGCGTCCGCATGATTATCCGTGGATGCAAGACGATTATCCAGTCCCACCAGCAGGATATTGACCTCCGCGGGGAGCTGCGCGGCGCGTTCGGCGATCGCTTCGTCGTAGACGGCCTCATAGACATGATCGGTCACCGCTGCTGCCGAGGCCAGGGGAGCGGGCACCGGCGTAAGCCAGGCGGTTATCTGCCAGATGAAGAGGATGAGTACGCAGATTCCCAGATACCAGTACCATCGCCTGCGACGGCGCGGTCTGGACTCGCCAGGGGCACTCTCGTTATTCATACACGTGGGGAAATAGTGGGCACCAAATATAATGGTTTGATTACACGTCCGGGATACGTGTATGACACCGGGGAAGGGGATGGCGGGCTGCTGGAAAAGCCCGGGGGGAGAGTCCTGAAAAGCCGGAAGTGATGCAGGAATGATGAATTTGAAGCGTTCCCGGCTTCGGCGGGCGGAGAAACATGCACTTCCTGCTGATGTAACTATTTGTAAGCGCCGCGAATGGCGGGCCGGATCAGGCGGTGATGCCCATCTGCCGGTCGATCCCGTTCAGGCGCGACGTGGCCGTCTGTTCGCGACAGACCGGGAGCCATCCCGGCCGGCCCAGCAGCTTGCGGTACATGGCCGGCGGGATCGCAAGGGTCTCGGCTCCGCCGGCGGCGGGGAGGCAGGTGCGGATATCATCCTCCATGCCCCCCATCACCTTCGCCACCCATTCGGGCTCCATGAGCAGGCTGCGCCCCATCGCGACCAGATCGGGGCCATCCGTCAGCACTCCGGCAGCGGCGGCGGGAGTGGTGATGGAGCCTGTGGCGATAACCGTGGTGCGGCCGCGCATCCGCTCCGCTATCATCCGGGCGCGGGGATGGTAATCGCCCTTGTCGCGAATGCTGCCGGCGAAATAGTCGTTCGTGGAGATGTGTATCCAGTCCGGGCGGCAGGCCGCGAGACCCTCCACGAGCTGCAGGGTATCCTGCATCGTGATGCCCGGCTCGGTGATCTCCTCGGGGGAGAGCCTGTAGCCGATGGAGAAGGGACGATAGGCATTGCGGCGGACGATCTTCTGCACCTCCTCCAGGACCGCAATGGGAAACGCCGCGCGGTTCTCGGGGCTGCCCCCCCACTGATCCGTGCGACGGTTGGCGTGGGGGGAGAAGAACTGCTGGAGCAGATAGCCGTTTGCGCCGTGAATCTCGACGCCATCGAACCCGGCCTGTATGGCGCGCCGCGCCGCGGCACCGAATGCGTTGATCGTCTCCTCGATCTCCTGTTCCTCCATAGCGCGCGGAGTGTCGCTTCCCGACCGCTCCGACGCCACCGCGCTGGGGGCCAGCGGCGCATGTCCCAGGATCGACGCGGGGGCAAGCCGCCCTCCATGATGAAGCTGGAGCACCGCCACCGCTCCTTCGCCGCGAATCGCCTCGGCGGCGCTTCGGAGGCTCGGGATCATGTCATCGCTTGCGCAGCTCCATTGTCCGTCGAAGGTATGTCCATGACCGATCACATAGCATGCGGCGGTGATCACCATTCCCACACCACGCGATCGCCGGCGAAGATATTCCAGCTCCTCCGGGGTGATTGTCCCATCAGGGTTCGATGCATAGGTGGTCATTGGCGCCATCACCAGCCGGTTCTTCAGCGTGGTATCTCCGGCGGCAAATGTATGTGGTTCAAAAAGCGAGGAGTACACAGGGTTCAACTGCACGTTGCGTCGTATCGGAGAATGAAACGGTACGGTTAGCTGCTGCTGCCGGGCATTGTTCTCATCGGCGGCCGATTCAGGTCTGCAAATATACCCGGCCGGTTCCATGCGCCAAGCTGCCAGATACAGACGGGACGAAAGTGCATGGGTTGCACATGACGAACAAGTCCGCAAAAAGGTGTCCTCATGATGAAAGGAGCGTCCGATTGCCCTCCCGGCCTGTTGTGCGCTGCTGCAAACTTCCTATTTTCGGGGTTTCCCCGGTCATTCTCCAACGAGGTGCGTTTACGTGTCATTCTGGGAAGCGGCTCTGCTGGGTCTTGTGCAGGGACTGAGTGAATTTCTGCCGATCAGCTCCACCGCTCATCTTACTCTGGCGGGGCGGGCGATGGGATTGATAGATCCCGCCGCTCCGGAGCAGTGGACCGCCTTCATAGCGGTGGTGCAGCTCGGCACGCTGGTAGCGGTGCTGGCCTACTTCCGCACGGATATCGTCAACATCACCCGGACATTTCTGCGTGAGAATCTGCGCCGCGTTCCGTTCGCGCAGCAGTCGATGCCCTCGCGTACCGGCTGGTACATCATCATTGGAACGATACCGATAGTGATCGTCGGGCTGGCGCTGAAGGATGTGATCGAGGGAGCGTTTACAAAGAATCTGATGGTGATCGGGTCCAGCCTCATAGGGCTGGCGCTGCTGCTGGAACTGGCGGAGCGGGTCGCCCGCTTCAAACGTTCGATCGGCGAGACCACCGTCGCGGATGCGCTGCTGATCGGCTGCTCGCAGGTGGTGGCGCTCATACCGGGGGCGTCCCGGTCCGGTGTAACCATCACCGGCGGACTCTTCGCCGGACTTACACGCGAGGCCGCCGCCCGTTTCAGTTTCCTTCTGTCGATTCCCGCGGTCGCCGCCAGCGGCCTGCTGGAGCTGTTTCACTCGCTGCAGTATCTGACGCCGAAGGGGGCCGGGGCGCTGTTCGTCGCCACCGCGGTCGCCGGCATCAGCGGGTACTGGTCCATCGCCTTTCTGCTCCGGTACCTGCGCACGCGCACGACGCGGCTGTTCGTCATCTACCGCCTTCTGGTAGGCGGCGGAATCCTTCTGGCGATCTACTTCGGCAGCCTGCAGCCGTAGAACGGCCGGATGCCAATGGTCCGATGGCGGTGCGGTTGCCGTGATGATCGCGGTTCGGCCGACGCCGGGCCGCAGAAATATCGGGAGTGCCGGAGTCTCCGGCCGTGACCGGAAACATCATGAACGGAATCTGTCGCAACGTTATGCTTCGTACATCCTGCACATTGCTTCTGACCCTGGCCGTGGCCACGCTGGCCGCATGTAGTGGCGAGGGAACGCCCGAAAAGGGAGGTGATACTCATGCCATCGACACCGCGCAGTTCGCCCCCCCCGGAGCCGCTACGCCGGGCGATACGGCTGCCGTGCACGATACCGCCGCCAGCGAGCCGGTGGTGACCCACACCGCAGTGATTTCCACCACCGCCGGGGATATCCAGGTTGATCTCTACGGCCTGGATGCGCCGAAGACCGTCACGAACTTCGTCGAGCTTGCGAAGCGGGGATTCTACGACAGCCTCGCCTTCCATCGCATCGCTCCGGGGTTTGTGATCCAGGCCGGCGATCCGCTGACGAAGGACGAGTCGCAGCGCAGCAGGTGGGGCGAGGGGGGGGAGAGCATCTACGGCTCGCGGTTCGAGGATGAGCTGGACCCGAACAGCCCCAGCGGTCGCAGAGGCTATGTAACCGGCACGCTGGCGATGGCCAACGCCGGCCCGAACACGAACGGCAGCCAGTTCTTTATCGTGATCTCCACCCAGGGCGCCAGCCATCTTACCTACAACTACACCATCTTCGGAATGGTGCGCAGCGGCATGGAGGCTGTGCACGGGATCGAGGCGTCGGGGGCCGGTGGGGAGAACCCGCGCAATCCGGAGCGGATTAGGAAGATCACGGTGACGGAGCTTCCCGCGGCCGCGCAGATGAAGGGGCGGGCGGGATAGAAAAGGAGTGACCGGACGGATGAACGCAGGTACGGGCAATCATCGGTCCGTACAATGCCCGGCGGAGCCGGACCGGCGCGGGGACAACGGCGGGGACGCGGCCGGGCGTGCGACAACAGCAACGAGATATCAGGAGCTATCATATGCGGAAACATCTACTTCTCCCGGCGATGGCGGTTCTTCTCGCCGCCACGCTCTCATCCTGCATCTTCGGCGGCGGCCCGGTCAAGCGCGAGGGAGAGCCGACGGTGACTCATTCGGCCGTTATTTCCACCAGCATGGGGGATATCGAGGTGGAGCTGTACGGCGAGGATGCGCCGAAGACCGTGGCGAACTTCGTCGGCCTCGCCGATCGCGGGTTCTACGACGGCATCCTCTTTCATCGCGTGGCCAGGGGATTCGTGATCCAGGCAGGCGATCCCAAGACGAAGGACCCGTCGCTGCAGGCGCAGTGGGGAACAGGGGGCGAAAGCATCTATGGCGGCACGTTCGAGGACGAGTTGAACCCGGCGACGCCGAGCTACCAGCGCGGCTACGTTGAAGGAACGCTGGCGATGGCCAATCGCGGAGCCAATACCAACACCAGCCAGTTCTTCATCATGCTGTCCGATTCCCCGCTCGACAAGAACTACACGATCTTCGGCAGGGTGACGAAGGGTATGGATGTTGTGCATACCATCGAGAACGTCGAGCTTGCGGGGGAGAGCGGGATGGGCGGGACGCCAAAGACGCCGGTCGTGATCAAGAGCGTCAAGACCAGGACGTACTGATCCCGTAATTCCGGGGGACCGCGGGCAGCGTACCAGCCGGAGCGCGTTTTTTTTCACGATGGTTGAACCTCGCGCTCCCGGCGATGTCGGGGTGGGAGCCAGGATAATTATTACGGGGCCGATCAATCGCCCTGAAAGGAACTGACATGAACAAGAGAAGAATATTCGGCGCGGTGGCGCTTATCGCGGGAGCGGTTCTCGGCATCAGGTATGTGGCCCGTGCGCAGAGCGAGCCGGTGGCCACGCATATGGCCGTCATCACAACGACTCGTGGGGATATCAGGCTGGAGCTGTACGGCAATGATGCGCCGAAGGCCGTGAAGAATTTCGTCGATCTGGCGAACAAGGGGTTCTATCGCGGGATACGTTTCCACCGTGTGGTTCCGCAGTTCGTGATCCAGGCGGGCGATCCCAAATCGCGTGATACCAGTCTGCGCTCGCAGTGGGGGACCGGCGGCGAGAGCATCTACGGAAAGCCGTTCGAGGATGAGCTGAATCCGAATGCTCCCAGCTACAAGCGGGGCTACGTGGAGGGAACGCTGGCGATGGCCAACCGCGGGCCCAACACCAATACCAGCCAGTTCTTCATCGTGCTGAACAACGACGTGAAGCTGCAGAAGCGTTATACCATATTCGGCAGAGTAACCGAAGGTATGGAGGTGGTGAAGATGATCGAGAAGCTGGAGCTGAGCGATACGAAGGCCGGGCTGCCGATCGATCCTGCGATGATTCTGGATGTGAAGATCACCGAGGCGGCGCCGGCCGGAAAATGATCCGCCGGGGCCTTGTGAAACCGTAAAAATCCCATGCGTACGCATGGGATTTTTTTGTTGAGGCCGGGGGTGGGCGCCGATGCGATACTGGCGGTTCCCGCACCGTGGCGGAGGTGCCCGTCCGCGTTGCCGCGGCATGGCGATTCGGGAAACTCCGGGGCCGGCGCTCCCCTTCAGGATTCACCCCATTCCTGTTGGAGAACGCCGGCTGGAGTAACAACCCGCCAGGCGTCGTGAGTTCCATCGCCAGGAAAATTTCCTGTCCGGCATCAGGGGAGAGCGGGGTAATGCAAACGATGCCATGCGCCTGTTGTGCATTGTCGTAACATACCATCGCATCCCTGGCCGTTCGCTTGAACAGATGGTGGCGAACGGCGTTCATACGTTCTCGGAGGCCGTTTGAACGTTGTGGGATGGGAGCCCGTCGTCATTGCGGGGAGCAACGTGACGATCCCGCCGCATCACGTATGCGATGCCTGGTGGGGTTCGCCTGCTGTGCGGCGCTTCGTCGGTCGCTCTGCGACGCCTTCTCACGATGGTAGTGCGGATGTCCGGTATGCGCCCTGACAACCCGGAACGGCTTCTCAATTCCCGCGGATAAGCACCGGCTGGTTCACACCGGCCATGACCGGCTCGCCGTAGGAGGAGAGCATCAGTGTCGCGAGCACGTCCGGCTGGAGATGGATGGAGACGAAGCTGCCGTATGTTCCATCACGGCCGTAGGTGAACAGGCCGGTGCGTCCCTGGTTGCGGGTGATGGCGTAGACCCACTCCCTGCTCACGAGCGGCGGCGCCGGCAGCCCGGACTCGAATGCCACCTGCCATCGCTGTCCGCCCGACTGATCGATCGATACCATCGCGCCCCCCATCGCTATCGCCGAGATCCCCGCACACGATACGTAGATGTTCCCCTCACGGTCGCCCGCGATGCCACGGGGCATCAGCACCAGCGGGTGCCGCCACGCGGCCGTTCCATCGCCATGAAATGCTATCAGGTACGGCGCCCGGAGCTGCTGTTCGTCGCGCGCCGCGGCCCCCGCCACTATCAGATTCCCGATGATCACCGGACCATAGACAAGCTGTCCGGCCGGCAGCGCCGCCGTCCACCGCTCGGTTCCGGTTGCCGCATCGATCACCGAGACGCTGTCGATGGTCTCGTAGCTGTTGCCGGTAAGCCCGACGACGATGCCGAGAGCCGGATCGGCCGCGAAGAATCTTCCCGGCGAGCCTCCCCGGCGGATCTTCCAGACCGGCGCTCCCTTTTCATCGTAGCGCGCCATCTCCCCCGCCGAATTCCCTACCACCACACCCCGGCCCAGTGCGAGCGGTGCCGCCGGAACCACGATGTCGTCGGCCGGCGGGTCCGTGAACGTCTCGCGCTGCCAGAGCAGCTTTCCCTCGCCGCCGATGGCATGCAGCGTCCCGCGTGTCGTGATGGCATAGATCACGCCCGCCGAGTCGGCGGCGAGCGCCGGCATCGGATGCTGATCCGGGGGAAAGTCATAGCGCGAAAGAAGGGAATCGCGGCGGACGACAGCAAGCGTCGCGGAAGTGGCGGAACGGGCGATGAATGCCATCCGTGTTCCCGAAAGCTCCAGCGGAGGAGCCATGATCCCGCCGGTAAGTCCGGGGAATGTGACCACGGTGAGCTCATGCACCGGCTCGGCTTCAGAGAGGGAGAAATCGTTTGCGCGATGGGCTCCGCCGAATGCATTGCAGGCGCCATAGGCATCCTGAACCGGACCGCCGGCACGACCGCAGCCGGCCGCCGCGATCACGAGAAGAACCAGGAGAACCCGCTGCCGGAGCCCGGCGATGGCCGCGTGGAGGCGACGTAGGGCGAAATGATGCATCAATGACCGATAAATGAATCTGAATCCGAACAACCCCCGGATGTGAACGAACCGCCCGAAGATTCCGTGTGCAAGATACTGCGGAAATCATGGCGAGTCATCGGCGGCGGCCATTTGCATAAGTGGGGCTGCGAGCGTAGGTTTGACCACCGGTGTTCATGGGATGACCTCGATTCGACATCGTTCCAGTAGACCGTCGATTCTCCCATATTGCGTGGTTGCGGGCCATACCCCGTTATGCTTCAAGGAAAGGATGACCCTTGAATCTCCTGTGCACTGAAGCGTGGCGTGGTCGAGCGGCATCCATCTTGTGCGTATTCGGGCAGTTCACGCCCCGTCCGGGGCTGTATATGATCACCTGCCTGGGTCAGGCATAGCCAGGGGAGTGTCAATCGATGGAGAACAACATCATACGGAAATCTTCGACAGGACTCGATGAAAATGTGGCCGGGCTGCTCTGCTATCTGGCGGGGTGGATCACCGGGGTCATCTTCTTCATCCTGGAAAAGGAGAGCCGGTTTGTCCGGTTTCATGCCCTGCAGTCCATACTGGTCTTTCTCCCGCTTCACATCGTCATCTGGATTCTGGGCCGGACATTTCTGGGGGGATTCCTGTCACTTGTGTTATGGTTGATGTCGGCCGTGCTCTGCATCATCCTGATGTACAGGGCATACCGGGGTGAGATGTTCAAGCTGCCGGTGGCCGGAGACATCGCCGAGAAGAATTCCTACTTCTCATAAGGCTGCGTGGCGATCGCGGCATGCAGGGAACAATTGAAGTATGCCGGAGCCGGGATTACGGGATGGTCCCGGCTCCTTCATTCCTCATCCCGCAGGCACGCATCGCAGGCCGTTCTTCACGGGCGCCGGGCGGAATGCCGGGCCGCAATCTCATTATGCAATAATCATGCAAGCGCTTACGCCACGCCAGAGCTCGATCCTGAAGTTTATCGAGGGCTTCTTTCACCGGCATCAGCAGCCCCCCACGGAGCGGGAGATCGCCGAGCATTTCCGTATTCATCAGAGCGCCGTGCGCAAGCACCTTGCCGCGCTGGAGAACAAGGGTTGCCTTTCGCTGCGCCGTGACGGACGGAGCCGTGGCATTCGCCTGAACGGGCTCTCTCCCACGGTTCCGGTGCCGATCGTCGGTTCGGTAGTGGCCGGCATGCCGCTGCTGGCTTTCGAGAACATCGAAGGCTCGATGATGCTCGACAAGAGCTTCGCCGGCTCCGAAGAGGTGTTCCTTCTCAGAGTACGGGGCGATTCCATGATCGAGGCCGGAATCATGGAGGATGACCTGATACTGGTGCGCCGGACCGAATCGGTGCGCAACGGCGAGATCGTGGTGGCCCGGCTGGGGGATGAGACCACGGTGAAGCGGTTCTACAATATCGCCGGCAGAGTGGTGCTGGAGCCCGCGAACAGGAACTATCGCCCCATTCCGGTCGGCGAGACCGATATGTTTCACCTTGAGGGGCGTGTGGTTGCGCTGATCCGCAACATGGACAACTTCTTTCTGGTCAATCGGAAACACTGACGCCGCGCCGGGCCGCCGGGATGCGCCAGGAACCGCGTCCCGGCATGCGCCGCCCGTTCTCCGCACTCCACCTGATCGCCCGTCTCTCCCATCCGCCGCCTTCCACCCATCCGATCCCTCCCCCCGTCAGCACATTTCTGCCGCCAGCGATCGCTCCATCTGCCGCCCGGTGCATGGATTCCGGGGAATGGAAGAACATCCTTCATGCCGAACGTGTATGCGGATGATATTCATCGAAAATAATTTTTATGCGGAATGCCGGGGATTTCAGGTAAGGTATGTGAATCAAATTCCACTCTGCGCGCGCAGATGCGCCGCGTGAGCCCGGTCCGAATAATCAGATCATAGCTGAAGGCGGCAAAAACCAAACCGTAACAAATGTGTAAAATCTGACATGTTTCTGTCGAAGGGTATGGATTTTTTAATCAGGAATTATCGATCTTTCCAACCGATTTCGGTGCGATAGCGCGCCGGCTCGTGCTCGCAACTGCTGGACCCCGGGACCTTGAGCGCGATGCTTGCACCAACACCCCACGCTCCCTCTCCGATTTCCCTGTGCATTCATTACTGCCGCCGGGGACGCCGATCCGTTACATATGCCCGATCATATGATGAATGTCTTCATACGAACAATTGTTTGCGCTCACCGCACAGTGCCGGGCGCGGCGGGCTTCCTGCCCGTCAGCATATTCTGCTGACGCAGGCGCTGCCGTTCATCGTCGGAATGGCAACCGGGGCGCAGTTGGGCAGAACACATTATATGACGGGGACCGCTGGAAATTACGCGACGATCGACAATGCCGTCATCACGCCTGGCGCCCGGGGCGCAGGCGGGCCGTTCACTGATCAACGAGGGCACGTACACCGCTCCGTCATCGGGATATTCGCTGCCTCGGATGGCGACGATGGGCGTTACGACTGCTGCGACGTTTCGTCCGGCTACCGAGGCCACGGCCGTGATCGCCTGGTACAACGACCTCCCGGTCACGGCGCGGAGCAACAGCTCCTCGAACGCCAGTCGTCTCTGCCGCGTCGCGATGAACTTCGCCGATCCGCAGAACGTGGATGTGCATATCGATCCGGAGATCGCCTTCCGGGCGAGCGGCATCGGCAGACTGCCCGGTGCGGATCGAGTGTTTGATCGATGGAGGGGCGAACTGGACGATAGGCATGACCATCGTCACATTCGGGACTATACGGAGGTCATGGTAATACTCATGTCTGGCAATCGAACATCCGCGTCTTCCGCCCGCATCCCGCCTTCATGTGCCGGAATGCCGGTCGGCGAATAGATAAAGCTGTATGCAAGAATATTCGATTTCTTGCTAAAAATATTCCTTGGATCGTGCCGGGTTGCCGGGGAATCGGTGATTTCGGCCGCATATGGGCGATGTTGCTGGCTTGAATATTCCCGAGGCAGGCTGGCGTGGTGCCTGCTCCGGAATCGCGGGTTTCCTGCTGAAAACGGGGAAATTCTGTGCTGGCATCCTTGATGCGGTTGTGGCCGGCACCGATAATGTACAGAAAAGTCTGTCGATAAGTATAGGAAATCACGTATGGAATTGCCGATCTTATCTGCTGGAACGGGAACGTTGTGTTCCGGTTTCACATATCATTGCTCCAACCAATCCGTTCTAAGCGGTGATATAGGCTATTTGCATCCGCACCCCACAGCTCTGTCTCCCAGATCCAGCGGCATATTCACTCCGGCTATGCAGAAATGGTCAGGCGGTCGTTCGGCTATACTCGAAACTTCTCCTTCATACACATTTGTGCATATACTTTCAGGAGGTATTCAATGCAACCGATAACTCGCAATTCCCTTCGCGTTTCCAGGTGGGGAAGTCCACAGTGGTTCCCGCGTATTCTGATGTCCCTTATCGCGTTGTTCGCGCTATGCGCCACGGCTGATGCGCAGTTGAGCGGAACGTACACGATCGGATCGGGGGGCAGTTACGCGACGATCGAAAGTGCGATCTCGGCGCTTTCATCGCAGGGTGTCAGCGGGCCGGTCACGTTTCTGATCAATGGCGGCACATATACTGCCCCAACGACAGGGTACGTGCTGCCGCAGGTGGCGACGATGAACGCTACCAACACCGTGACGTTCCGTCCGAACACCGAAGCGACGGTGGAGATGACCGGCAGCGGTACGACCGCGATTCTGGATTTCAACGGCGGTGACTATTACATAATCGACGGGTCGAATACGGTGGGCGGGACCAGCCGCGACTGGAAGGTGACCAGCACCTCCACTTCGGGTCATGCCGTCCGGTTCATCAATGGCGCACAGCACAACACCGTCAGGAACATGAACCTGATGGCGAATGCGACGGGGACGGCCACCACCGGCGGCGTCATCCAGTTCTACACATCGAATGTGGTTGGAGGCAATTCGTTCAACCACATCGTATCGAACACCATCGGCGATTCGGCGGGCATCGAGCGCTCGGCAGTCGCCATCGTCATGTACGGCAGCTCGGGAACGTACATGAGCGAACAGAACGTCATCGAGGATAACTACATCATCAACTATGGCATCGGGACAGGTACGGGATATGGCCTTTACTATTCATCCTACAACAAGCTGCTGAAGTTCCTCGGCAACTGGATCACCCATACCCAGACCGACGGGGTCACCGGCGCCAGGTACGGCCTCTATATCACCAACTCCTACAGCGCATTCGATACCATCGCGTACAACCGGATCTGGGGGATGAGCACATCGACCTCCAACGCGCAGTATGCGATCTATCTTTCGTCGCAGGGGCCTGACCCGATCGTCATCCATCATAATTTCATTGCGCTGACGGCGGATCTGGGGACGTTCTACGGCATCCGCACCTCGACAGGCGATCCGCTTGTTGTGGAGAACAACACCATCCTCTTCAGCGGAAACAGCACCAGCTCGGCGACGTCGTACATGCTGTACAATTCGTCCTCCCTGGCGGTGATCACCTATTACAACAACATCCTGGTCATGGCGCGGAGCAGCAGCTCCTCCAACTCCAACCGCATCTACTACAACAGCGCCTCGGCCGCGGATATCTCCTCGGACAACAACATCATCCATGTCTCCGGCAATGGCGCCATCGTAGCATACCAGGCTGGAAGCTACTACAGCGATCTTGCAAGCTTCCAGACCGCGACCGGACGCGAAGAGAACAGCATCTTCGCCACAGTGAGCTTCGTCGATGCGCAGAACGGCGATCTGCACATCGATCCGGAGACCGTCTTCCCGGGCGAGGGCATCGGCAGGCTGCTCGGCTATACCGAGGACATCGATGGCGATCCGGTCGATCCGGCCTCGCCGGACATCGGCGCGGACGAGGGGGACTTCATCGGCGCCGGGCTCGACCTGCTCGATCCGGATGGCGGGGAGAAGTTCGCGATCGACTCGGACATCGATGTGAGCTTCACGGCCAACCGCGCGATGCAGGTGCGGATCGAGTTTTCGATCGATGGCGGGACGAACTGGACGACGAGCACGACGCAGATGGCAGTCAAGGGATTGAACACGGTGACGATCACGACGCCGGAGCAGGTGACGAAGAAGGCGCTGGTGCGGGTGGTGAATGCGAAGAACGACCGTGAGGGAGACGAGTCCGGAGGAGTGTTCGAGTTGGTGATGCCGGTGCTGCATATCCTGGCACCGAACGGCGGAGAGGATCTGACGCCGGGAGATACGATCAGCGTGCGGTGGACCTCGGAGTTCACATCGCCGACGATGCGTGTTCGTCTGGAGTTCTCGCCGGACAGCGGAGAGACGTGGCAGTTGATCGAGGCGAACCTTCCGACGGAGGATCTTCCAGTGACGAACAGCCGTCCGTGGATCGTTCCGGATATCGAGACGACGAGGGGTCTGGTGCGCGTACGGAACACGAGCGGCGTGATCGGCGACCGTTCCGATGAGGTGTTCACGATCCTGCCGTCGCCGTCGGTGAAGCTGCTGGCGCCCAATGGCGGAGAGATCTTCTATGCCGGCGATGAGATAACGGTGCGCTGGGAGACGGTGTCGGTCCCGTATCTGAAAGTCGAATACTCGATCGACAACGGCGGGACGTGGCAGAACATGGCGCCGTTCGGGATCAGCCTGCCGGCGTTCCTGGGCGAATATCGCTGGAAGGCGCCGCAGGTGGAGTCGAATCAGGTGCTGGTGCGGCTGACGAGCGAGGAGCGTCCGCGCTTCAACGACCGCTCTGACGCGCCATTCTCGATTCTGCGACCGACGCTGCATCTGCTCTCACCGAACGGCGGCGAACAGTATGAGCTGAACGAGCCGGTGACGGTCCGCTGGACGACGGAGGAGACCGGGAGCCTGCGACTGGAGTACTCTGTGGACAATGGAACGAGCTGGCAGCAGATGCGCGGCGGGATCGACGCGGCATCGGGCGAGGTGGAGTTCACGCCGCCGCCGATGGCGACACGCTCGGCGAAGGTGCGGCTGACGAACGAGGACCGCGCGCAGATGACGGATGTCTCGGACGGAGTGTTCGAGATCCTGGGCAGCAAGTCGATCGTGGTGTATGGGCCGTCAACGGGCGAGCGGCTGGTTCGCGGGACCCTGGCGACGATAAGCTGGGATGCATACCGTGTAGGGAACGTGCGGATCCAGTACAGCGGGGATGGCGGGACGACCTGGCAGACGGTTGTAGGGAGCGTGCCGGGATGGCAGGGAGCATATGAGTGGGTGGTGTCGGTGGCGCCGACACATCGCGGGAAGATCCGGGTGAGCGAGGTGGGCGGAGATGTGAAGGGAGAGAGTGGGCTGTTCAGCGTGGAGGAGGCGACGGCTGCTGTGGTGCGTGTGGAGTACCCGAATGGCGGAGAGGTGTTCCATGAAGGAGATGAAGTGCGGGTGAAGTGGACGGCAGCGGGCGTGACGACGGTACGGCTGTCGTATTCGAGTGACGGAGGAGGGACGTGGCATGTGATCCAGGGAGGGATACCGGGGACACAGCAGGAGTATGAGTGGCGGATCGGAAGCGAGGCAGGAACGGAGTACAAGGTGAAGGTGGAGGAGATCGGCGGGGTGTGGGACGTGTCGGATGAATATTTCACGGTGGAGCCGAAGGTGCTGCCGCGGCTGGTGCTGCTGTATCCGAACGGCGGCCAGCGGCTGAAGGTGGATACGACGGTGGAGGTGCGCTGGGATGCACAGAACGTGAACGGGGACATCGAGCTGTCGTATGCGGTGAAGGGAGCAAGTGACTGGACGGTGATCGGGACGGCGCCAGCGGCGGACAAGAGATACGAGTGGACGATCCCGGACGAGCCCGGGCAGGTGAAGCTCCGCATCCGGACGGTGGATGGGAGCGTGAGCGACGAGTCGGATGACTGGTGGGAGATCTACGTGGGACCGGCGGAGGTGCTGGTGGTGACGCGCCCGAACGGCGGAGAGACGTGGCGGATGGGGACGATGGAACGCATCGAGTGGAAGGGACCGGCATCGGTGACGGCGGTGGATGTGTACTACTCGACGAACGGCGGCGGCGACTGGACGCTGATCGAGGGGAATGTCGCATCGATGGGCGGAGACGTGACGAACGTGTACGAGTGGAACATTCCGACGCTGGTGAGCGGCGTGACGAACGCCCTGGTGCGGGTTGTCAACAGCAGCGACAGCGGCGAGTGGGATGAATCGAACGCGGTGTTCTCGATCGAGCAGGTAGCGGGAGTGACCGGAGCGGAGCGGGCGCTGCGAGTTGAGGGAGTCTATCCGAACCCGCTGCGTGAGCGTACGGAACTGAGGTGGAAGCAGGAGAAGGGAGGGATGGTCGTGCTGTCGTTGTACGATGGAGGCGGCCGACGTGTAGTGGAGCGGGCGCTCGGGAAGCGTGAAGCGGGAGCGCAGCGGTATGAACTGGAGGTGGGAGATCTGGAGAGCGGGACATACGTATACGAGCTGCGCATGGGTGCCGACGGAGTGCGGGGGCGGCTGGTGGTGGTTCGGTAGGGCAGGATAAGGAGATACGAAAGGCATGTGGAATCCCCCGGGGCGGTCGCCCCGGGGGATTCGCCGTTACAGGCCGGGGGAAACATCCTGCTCCACCAACTATCGCCGTCGTCCGATTATCTTTGCACCGGACGTGCGCCGGCACGATAATTTTCAACAGTGCGGGACGGGCATCATCATGTGCGGACGATTCACACTTGCAAGCGATCTTGGAGAGTTCCTGAGCCTTTTCGACCTGGAGGCTCCTCCCGAACTGCAGCATCCCAGGCGGTACAACGTTGCGCCGAGCCAGCCGGTGATAACCATCGTCGCCGATCCACGCCCGCGTCTGGAAGTAATGGAATGGGGCTTCGTTCCGAGCTGGGCCCGGCCCGATGCCAATGTGCGATCGGTGATCAACGCCCGCGTGGAATCGCTTGCCGAGAAGAAGCCATATTTCCGCGGAGCGTTCAACAGCGCACGTTGCGTCATCATGGCGGATGGCTTCTATGAATGGAAGAAGGAAAAGGGGGGAAAGCATCCCTATCATATCGGGTTGAAAGATGAAGGGGTCTTCGGCTTTGCCGGGCTCTGGAGCATGCCCCGTTCGGGGGACGGCTCCGACCGGACCACCTGCGCAATCATCACGCTTCCGGCCAATGACTTCATGCGAGGGATCCACGACCGCATGCCGGCCATTCTTCGCACTCCCGATCTCTCTGTCTGGCTCGATCCGAAGGCGCGCCCGAAGGAACTGTTCGATGCGCTGGAGCCCATCCCCTCCGAACGGATGACGGCGCACGAGGTGAGCACGCTTGTGAACGATCCGCGTCATGATCTCCCCGACTGTATCCGCCCGATCACGGAGGAAGGGAAGACGTCCGTCATGGACGAACCGTGAGCGCCATGTCCGACCGCACGCGCGGTGTGCTGTATGTCGCCGCGGCCGCTATCTTCTGGAGCTTCGGCGGGCTGCTGATAAAACTGATCGATCTTCACCCCCTTGCCACGGCCGGCGGGCGGAGCCTGATTGCCGCCGTCGTCATCGGCGTCCTGTGCCGGCCGCTCTCCAGCCGGTTCACCCGGGGGCAGATGCTCGGGGCGCTCTCCTACGCCGGGACCGTCACATTTTTCGTACTGGCGACCCGGACCACCACCGCCGCCAATGCCATCCTGCTCCAGTACACCGCGCCGATCTATGCCGCGCTCATGAGCCATAGAATGCTCGGCGAGCCGATCACGAAGGTTGACTGGATTTCGATCGCCATCGTGCTTACCGGTATGGGGCTCTTCTTCCTCGACGGGCTTACCAGCGGCGGCGGCCTCGGCGATTTCTACGCTGTCATCAGCGGTGTCTTCTTCGCCCTCTGCGTGGTGTTGCTCCGGCGCGAGCGTCACGGCTCCCCCTTCTCCATCGTCCTTCTCGGCAACCTTGTCACCGCCGCCATCGGCCTTCCGTTCTTCTTCTCGCCTTCTCCGGAGGCGAACGATCTGCTGCTGCTGGTGCCGCTCGGCGTGCTGCAGCTTGGTCTCGGCTACGTCTTCTTCGTGCGCGGTGTGCGTGACGTTTCGGCCATCGAGGGGACGCTGATACCCGTCATCGAACCGCTGCTCAATCCGATCTGGGTGGCGCTGTTCTATGATGAACATCCCACCGTGACGGCTGTGATCGGCGGCGGCATCGTGGTGGCCGCGGTGACAGTGCGCGGCATCTACCGGGCTTCCGGCGAGCGCGGAACCGCGGCAGCGCCGCCGGGGTGAGCGGGAGGGGGGAGATGAAGAGAACCGCCATGGGAATAGTTGTCATGAAGAGTTCTTGTCCATGAAGCATATGCATTGTGATGGGATTGCCAGGAGAATATATTCCCCCCGCTCTCCGGCCTGCCCTTCACTAACTGCGACGCTATCATGAAAATCTTTGCGGTTCTTTTCGTTGTGCTGTTCGCATGCTGCATGTATAACAGCCAGGCACAGCCGTCGGGACGATTCCCCCGCATCATGTATGTGATCTTCGACGAAGCCCCCGCCTATGACTCCGCCGACTTCCGATCAAACATCGTCGCGCGGTTGCATCTGAGGGACAGCATCCGTGTGCTTGGTGTGGTAGGGAAGTACTACAGGGTTGCCGCCACCGCCGGCGAGAACTTTGTTCTCTGGTCGAATCTGGGGAATGATCCTCCCGGAAGAGATGTGCGGACGGGGATGCAGAGGCGTGCGGCGGGAAAGGAGGGGAGGAAGATTCCCGCTACCGGCATGATGGTGGATTCCAGCGAAGCGAACGCCGTATCTTCGGAATCATCCGCGAGCGGTAGCCGAAAGAAGGGAATGAAGGGAGCGCAGTGCCGCGCGGTGACGAAATCGGGACGGCAATGTTCCCGCTCCACGACCGATTCCTCCGGCTACTGCTGGCAGCATCGGAAGTAGGCCGGCGGAAATTCTGACTGGAGGAAAGGCGTGCACGAACATATTTCGATGAACCGGCGGCCGGCGATGGCGGCGGCTCTGCTTCTGCTATCGGTCGTGCCGATGTCCGTGCATGGCATGCAGGTCGATTCCCTTCCCCCTGCCTCCCCCGATATTGCCGATACGGTCTGGATGGATGTGAAGGAGACCTTCACTGATGCTCTGCTCTTCTTTTCGGCGCCGGGCCGGTTCTCGCTGCGGGAATGGGGCATTGCCGGCTGGACGATGGCCGGAACCGGCATGACCGCGGTCGTCGACGACGAACTCCGGAGACTTGCCGCCGGGAGGGGAGGGAAGGTGGCGGACGGCATCGCCGATGTCGGCAACTACTATGGAACCTGGGTGCCTGCGGCGGCCATCTCCTCGGGACTCTATGCCACCGGCCTTGCCCTCGATGAGCCGGGTATCCGACGGGCGGGGCGTCACGTCCTTCAGTCGGCGCTCTACGCAGCGGCCATCACCGGAGCCATCAAGGTACTTGTGGGGCGCCACCGCCCGCAACTGGAGGATGGTCCCTATGTGCTGGAGGGGCCGTCGCTGAAGGACGAGTACAACTCCTTCCCTTCGGGGCACACGACGCTTGCATTCGCGGTCAGTTCGGCGCTGGCGGCAGAGATCGACGATCCGTGGGCGACGGCCGGGCTGTATGGCCTGGCGGCGGTGACGGCGCTGAGCAGGATGCATGCCGACCGGCACTGGGGGAGCGATGTAGTCTTCGGCGCCGTGATCGGCATTGTCAGCGGGTACGGCGTGGAGCATCTGCACGATCCGGCGCCGGAGGAGACCGGGCTGATCATCATGCCGACGATCGACGGGATCGCGCTGGTCTGGCGGTTCTGAGTCGGCGTAGCGCTTTCAGTTGTTATGTACCCGGGAGTACCATGCCGCCGGTATGGCCATACGGGCATCCTTTTCTGGATATTGTGATCGGGCGCCTCTCCGGCTATGAGGGAGCTTCCTTCTATCACTGGGGATCCCAGCTTTCTCGCTTTCCGGGAGGCGCATCGATCCGTTTCCTTTCCACTTCGCTTCTCTTCGCTGCATCCATATGTCCGCCAGCATCAGCAACGCCATCTATTTCCGCCGACGGAGGCGCCTCTATCTTCCACCGGCGGAGGGTACGGAACCGCTGCCGGCCGAATACATCGTCATGCTGCTGAAGAACCTGGAGTCGCTCGGATTCACCTTCACCGAACGGCTCATCGATGCGTGCCGCATGCTTTCGATCGACCAGCTCATCGCATTCTACGACGAGCTGATCCCGATGCTCACCAGGGTCCGCGGCGCCCACAGGGAGTTCCGTCCGATGTATCCGAACTTCCCGCGGCAGGTGGAGATGATGAGCGGATGGGAGCTCTATATCAATGCCGTCATTCATTACGTGACCGCCGGGCAGTATCTCCCCGTGGGGGAGCGGGAGGAGCATCTACCGCTTCTCGACAACGTCGAGCTTACCGTGCTCGATCTTGGAACGATCGGGGAATTCGAGCAACTGTGCCGACAGATTGCGGCATCCAATACATCGCTTTCGGAGCAGGACAGGGAGGATCTCGCCTGGTTCGTGGAGCATGCCGGACCGCGTATCGGTGAGTTGCTCCCGGAAGTCATCCCGCACCGGGAGAATATGGCGGTGATGGTTGCTCTGCTGATGACGCATGGAGCCGCCGATGCCCGGCTGCCGGAACGATACTGCCGGACCGCCACCGATCTGCTCCGCGTTGCGGTGGCGCTGTCGAAGGGAGATGTTTCGCTGGCAAATCCCAGCCGTTTCCGCTCCTTCTCGCGCAGTGAGCGCCGGCTTTTTCTTGAACTCCTGGAGCGGCAGCCGAATCCCGTCGAGGATATGCTCCGATGGAAGGGGCGGTGGCTCAGACTCGGCGAACGCCTTCATCCGGGAGAATTTCAGCGACATTTTCCGCGAGCCGCCGAATCGTTCGCCGTCATCCGGAACGATCTTCCCCACGTTACATTCAATGGCGCCGTCGAGCGTGCCCTGGCGTCCGGTGATGTACGCAATGTCGTGGAATTGCTGCGGCAGCGACCGGGGGAATTCGCGCGACGTCTGGATCATCTGCTGCGGATCAGCGAGCGCGATCAGAAGATGACGCTGGAACTGTTCGGTGTCGTCGCTGCCGATATTTCGACGCCGCTTCTGCTTCAGGTTCGTGAGCATTTTCGTCGCCGCGTACGCCGCGAAAACAGTGCGGGAAAATCTCTGAGAATATTCTTTCCGAAGGGAAATCTGGCGCGTGCATGGGCGGTAGAACATAACCTCCCTCCTGTTCCCCGGTTGGTATGCGAGCGGATTGTGGCGCTCTGCGAGCAGGCGCTGGTGGAGCGGTTCCGCGGGCTTCCGCCGCTTGGCAGGTGTTATCTGGACGAAAAACTTGTGGATTTTCCGATACCATTCTCACAGCGTTCGGCATCGCGGACGCTCCGTGCGCTCGTCAGGGGAAGCAGGGTGCCGCTGCCGGAAAACTGCCGGGTGCTGCGGTTTTTCGTCTGGTGGAAAAATGGCGATGATTGCGTGGATATAGATCTGTCGGCGACAATATTCGATGAAGATTTCGCCTGTCGTGATATTGTAGCCTTCTACAATCTGAAGACATATGGCGGCTGCCACAGCGGTGATATCGTGGATGCGCCCAACGGCGCCAGTGAATTCATCGATATTACCGTGGACCAGGTGCTGGGCGCAGGCGCCCGCTATATCGTAATGACGCTGAACAGTTTCTCCGGGCAGCCGTACAGCGATCTGCCGGAATGCTTCGCGGGATGGATGGCGCGGACGGCGCCGGATTCCGGCGAAATCTATGAGCCGAAAACGGTTCAGGATCGTGCTGATATTACCGCGAACACGCAGATATCGATTCCGCTGATTATCGACGTCGTCAGGATGAAGGTGATATGGTGCGACATGGCGCTGGCGCGGATGCCGGCATGGGCCAACATCGTGCACAACAATCTGCGGGGAATTACGATGGCCCTGCGCGCGATGGCCGACCCGGGAAAGCCGAATCTGCGCGATCTCTTCGCGTTTCATATCGCGGCGCGAGGGGAGCGGGTGGACACCCCGGAGCATGCCGACACCATTTTTTCGATACGGCATGGCACGCCATTCCGTATCGAAGAGATCGCCGCAGAATATTTGAAGTAGGTTTCTGCGGGCGTGTGAATCGCGGGGAGCGCGTTTCAGCCGAATAACCGGCAGGTGTTGCCGGCACCGGCGATGTGCCGGCGGGGCCGGTGTTGAAGGGCTCGGGGGAAATGAACCGGGGCGGCATTGCTGCCGCCCCGCTGTGATCATCGTGTGACGCGGCGAGGTCAGTGCGCGACCTTCACCATTCTGGAGGAGCGTGCGCTCCCGGATTCCATTACCGCCATGTACGTGCCGGCCGGAAGCGCCGAGACATCCAGGCGCACGCTGTGGGCTCCGGCTCCGAAGGAGCCATCGGCGGGCGTCGCCACCTGGCGGCCCAGAAGATCGTACAGTGCGATCGTCACATGCGCGGAGCGCTCCAGCGTGAACGGAAGCTCCAGCGTGCTGCCGGCCGGGTTCGGCTGCGCCGCCAGCAGCGCCACGCCCGTGTTCGTCTGCCGGTCGGCGACGCTCATGGTGCCGAGCAGCCACGAGATGCCGAGCGTGAGCACGTCGGCACGCTGCCCGGTGTTGCCGATGCCTTCCAGCCCGAACCCGAGATAGATCAGCCGGGTGTCGGGGTTCTCGTAGCGGATGCCCGCGACGCGGGTCGGCGCATCGTCATAGTAGAAGATCGGAACGGCGCCATCGCGCGGCGCCAGTTCGTCGGGCGTATCCTGATTCTGGATGCCCGAGGTAATGGAGAAGGAAAGGCCGCTGCTGACGGGATCGCCATCGACCCCCGTTACGCCTGTCGCCGGAACGTCGTCGGCCAGATAATCGGCGTGCAGATAGTTGTGCAGAAAGTCCACATCGCGCGGGGTTCGCGGATCGTTGTTGTTCGCGTCGGCGAGGCCGTAGCCGATCTCGGCGCCGATCATGAAGACGCGCATGCCGCCGCGGTCGAACAACTGCTTCAGATTCGCTATATCCTTCGTCTCCAGCGCCCATTTGCCGACCTCGTAGACGATCACATGCTGCGTGAGGTCGAACAGATCCTCATCTCCGCGCTCCAGCACGGCGTAGCTGTAATCCGACTCCTCCATGCCCTGCTGGTAGTAGTCGGCGATACGGGCATCGCCTTCATCCTTTGTGATCACCAGCGCCTCAACTTCCGGTGCATAGCACGTGAAGCTCTTGTACCAGGAAATTCCGCGATTTCCTGTTACATATACCGTCACCTTTCCCTTGCCATTCTTCGTATCCGCCGTCCGGATCTCCACATTCAGGTCGGTGGGATGGCTGGCATCGAGGGTAATGGTGCTGGTGCCGGACACTGCATCGCCGCCGATGCTGATGCTGCTGAGCCAGCCTTCCGGAAGGTTCTCTTCCACCGTCACCGTATACTCTCCGCTGGCGCTCGCCACAAGCGTGTTCTGCCATGTGCTGGATTCCGCCTCCATCTCCCTGACAGCCGAGGTACGCATCTGGTTCCCCAGGTCTATCCGGCCGCGATCAGTTCCCACCTGCAGCACCTCCTTGGTGCCCGGGTCCTGTACGAACGCCACGATGTAGAGTTCGTCAGCGTTCCACTCGGCATCCGGAGTGAACTGCTGTGTGAAGGTCTTCGTCTCGCCGGCGTTCAGATCGAGCGGCGTTCCCTCGTGTCCCGGAAGCATCTTGCGGGCAACGTAGTAGAAATCCTTCTCGCCGTTGGTTCCGGCGTTCGCATAGTAGTGATGTCCCTCGACGACGACTATCCGCAGGAGCTTTCCCTTCATCTGCGTGGTGCTTGATACCTTCACCGAGACCTCGGTCATGCCGCTGCCGGGCATCTCGCTGATATCGAGGGTGATGGGGGATTCGGTTCCGAGGAAACTCCTTGCATCACGCGAAAGCGCCACGGTATCACTTGGGGCTCCCGAATAGCTTCCGGGGGATGCGGCGGGCATCCTGCCGTTGACGATGGCCGTGGGCACGCCGGTGATGGGATAGTAGCTGGAGCGCGCGTTATGCATGGCTGCGTTCGCGGCATTCATGACGTCGCGGCCGGGGAAGTTTGCGTGATAGGTGATCGGGATTATGAATGCCTGGTTGTGTGGCAGCGCGAGATAATGCTCGAAGAATGGATTCTGCGCGGCGCATGGGCCGCAGCTTGCGTTGGTGGCTTCCTCGATGAGTACCATGCGAGGTGATTGCGCGAACAGGGCTGGTGCGGAAAGCATTGCCGCCGCGACCAGCAGAGTGCGTAGTGGTGTCGCGAATGATTTCATGGCGTGATCTCCGATATGTAAAGATGAACGATGCCGGGGGAACCCAGGCGTCGCGGAGAAGGTCGCCAGCCATGATGCGGGTTGATATGCTGCCACATCGCCATCGGCCCGCATACGTGGTGAATCTGAAAACGATATGTTCCCCGCGAGAAGCGGTACAACGGGGGAGTGCGTACTCGCCGTCCCCAATATTACCACGCAGGCCGATGGAAGGCAATGGAGGGGGACGGAATTATATTATGCTGTTCGGATCGCCGTCAGGTAATGTCTATGAAGATTTCAACATTCCGGATCGAGAAGATGGATTGTCCGACCGAGGAGCGGTTGATTCGCAACCGGCTTCAGGGGATGGACGGGGTGCAGGGGCTCAGTTTCAACCTTGTTGCGCGAACTCTCACGGTGCAGCATGCGCTGCCGGAGGATTCGGCCATTACCGCGGCGATCCGGTCGCTCGGCATGGAGGCCGTGGCGGAGTATGCCTCCACCCCCATGCCGTCTCTGACGGTGCTCTCTCCTTCGTTCTGGAGGAGGCCCTCAACCATCCTCACGCTCATCTCCGGTATCTGCGCCATCGTCGCCGAACTGCTGGTGCTGACGGTGCTGGATGAGAATTCCACCGCCATCCATGTCCTGGTCGGCGTCGCAATTCTGGCCGGCGGCTACCAGACCATCGGGAAGGCGTGGACCGCCATTCGTACCCTCACGCTCAACATCTACGTGCTGATGATCCTGGCCGTGATCGGCGCCGTTCTGCTGGACGAGTGGACCGAGGCGGGCGTGGTGATGTTCCTCTTCGCCGTCGCGGAGCTGGTGGAGGCGCAGAGTCTGAGCCGCGCGCGGCGCGCCATCCATATGCTGATGGATCTGGCTCCGCAGCAGGCGCTGGTGATCAGGGGCGGACAGGGAGAACTGATGCCGGTGGAGGGCATCGGGCGCGGGGCGCATGTGCGGATAAAGCCGGGGGAGCGGCTGCCGCTTGATGGTATCATCCGCTCCGGGCGTTCGTCGTTCGATCAGGCGTCCATCACCGGGGAGTCAATGCCGGTGGAGAAGGGGCCGGGGGATACGGTATTCGCCGGAAGCATCAACGGCGCGGGGACTATCGACTACGAAGTGACGCACGTCGCCGCCGAATCGACGATCAGCCGGATTGTGCAGCTCGTTGAGAAGGCAACCGCCAACCGGGGAAAAACCGAGCGTTTCATCGATCGCTTTGCGCGGTATTATACGCCGGTCATCTTCGGTATAGCTCTGCTGGTATCGGTGGCGCCGCCGCTGGTGCTCGGCATGCCGTGGAACGACTGGATCTACAACGGCCTGGTGCTGCTGGTGATCGGCTGCCCATGCGCGCTGGTGATCTCCACGCCGGTGACAATGGTGAGCGGGCTTGCCTCGGCCGCCCGGCGCGGTATCCTGGTGAAGGGCGGGGCCTGCCTGGAACTGGGAAGGGATCTGCGCGGCATGGCGTTCGACAAGACAGGCACGCTGACCGAGGGGCGACCGCGGGTGACGGATGTGGTGGCGTTCGACGGCATGCCCGAGGCGGAACTGCTCCATCTTGCCGCGGCGGTGGAGGCGAAATCGGAACATCCCATCGCCTCGGCGATTGTCGCCGAACATGAGATGCATCATGCGGACGAGGGGGATATCGCGGTCTCGGACTTCAGCGCGATTCCCGGCCGCGGAGCGCGCGGCGTCGTGAATGGCGCGTGGATCTACGTCGGCAACCACCGGCTGGCACGCGATCTCGGGCTCTGTCTTCCCTATCTGGAGCAGGAGCTGCACCGGCTGGAGGCGGATGGAAAATCGACGGTGGTGGTGATGACGGAGGAGCAGGTGCTGGGAGTGATCGGCGTGGCCGATACGATACGTGCGTCGAGCGTGGACGCGGTGAACATGCTCCACCAGCTCGGTCTGCGCTGCGCCATCCTCACCGGCGACAATGCCACCACCGCGCGAAACATCGCCCGACGGGTCGGCATAGAGGATGTGCGCGCCGATCTGATCCCGGACGAGAAGATCGCCGCGATAGCCGGTCTGGAGCGCGAGGTGGGGCACATGGGAATGGTGGGCGACGGGGTGAATGACGTCCCCGCGCTGGCACAGGCCACGGTCGGCTTCTCGATGGGAGCCGCCAGCGCCGATGTCGCGCTGGAGACCGCCGATGTGACGCTGATGAACGACGACCTGCGCAAACTGCCGGAGTTCATCGAGCTCTCGCGCCGGACGATCTCCGTCCTCCGCCAGAACATATGGATCGCTCTCGGCCTGAAGGGGATATTCTTCGCGCTGGCACTGGTCGGCGTGGCCACGCTCTGGATGGCCGTCTTCGCCGATATGGGGGCGTCGCTGATCGTCGTCGCCAACGGGCTCCGGCTGCTTTCGGGGACGAAGCATGCGGGATGATGGCCTGTGCGGAGAATGACCGGCCCGCCTGCCACGGCCGTCCCATTCTGTAACAAGCTATGGAGTGATGCGGTCCGTGCATGATGCGGGCACGCTATGTGCGGAATTACCGGGTAGTTATGGGGATTATCAGACCATACTCGGTACATCTTGCACGTGGAACGCTGCTGATGCTGCATTCTCCGGCCGTTTCGGGGCGTTATGCGCATATGCGGCGGGGGATCATTACGGAGTCGGTCTGCATGGCGGCGACGGGATTCATCGTTATGCTGACCGGATTCCGGGCGGATCTTCCGGCAGCCGTGCCCGCCGGGCTGATGATAATGGTGATGGCCGCTGTCACATTGTGCGTGCGGAGTCTCCGGCTGCGCTACCGCCGCTCCCACACGCCGGGCATGATCTTCGTCGCGAAGGATGGGCTGGGGGCGATCATGCCGGATACATCCTCGGTTCTGTTCCGGTGGGGGGTGCTGAAGGGAAGGGAGATACGGCTGGGCGGAGGAGCGGAAGAGGGGACATCTGCCGGCGATGGCGGGAAGGAGCATGCCATCATGCTGAAGGCGAATGGGACCCGGCTGTATCTGACGCGCGATCTCGATGGCTACGACAGGCTGCGCGATATCCTGCGCGATCTCAAGGTGCCGTTCACGTTCTGCCGGCGTCCCTCCGTACGGACGGAGAGCAGGGCGCTTGCGCATCGGACGGGCATTACATGGTCGGGGCTCGCAAACTGAACATCCTCGCCCGGGCCATCACCCGCCGATCTGAATCATCACACGTCCCGTCTGTGCCAGCAGTTCCTCCGCCGGGAGATGTTCCTTCGGCTTCGCGCCGAGCGCATCGAGAAACACACCGGCGATCGCCTCGTCATCGCCGCCGGAGCGAAGCGCGCGTCGTATGTCGAATTCGAGCGGCGAATGCAGGCAGGGCATCACCATTCCCTCGGCCGTGAGGCGAAGCCGCGAGCAGGTGTCGCAGAATGGCTGCGACATCGAGGCGATCACCCCAACGCTCCCCATGTGCCGCCGTCCCGTGATACGGTCGGTGATCCGATAATCGCGACTGATGGGAGAGGGGCCGTCGGGAATGCGCTCCAGTACGAAATCACGTTCGAGCGCCGAAAGCATCTCCGCCATCGGGACGCAGTGCGCGGCGGTCCAGTCGTTGCCGGCGAAGGGCATGAACTCGATGAATCTGACCGAGACGGGGCGATCGGCCGTATAGCGCGCGAATGCGCCCAGCTCATCGTCATTCACGCCGCGCATCACCACGGCGTTCAGCTTGATGTTCCGATAGCCTGCGTCGATAGCCCCCTCGATGCCGGCAAGCACATCATCCAGCGTATCACGCCGTGTAAGGCGCCGGAACCGCTCGCGATCGAAGGTGTCGAGCGAGATGTTCAGGTTGTCGATCGTCCGGCGGATGACGGGCAGCTTCCGACGCAGCAGCACCGCATTGGTGGTGAGCGCCAGCGTTTTCAACTCCGGAATCTCCCGTAGCTCCAGAAGCAGCTTCTCGATGTCGTTTCGCACCAGCGGCTCGCCCCCCGTGACGCGGATCTTCTCGATGCCCATCGCCACGGCAATGCGTGCCACGCGGATGATCTCCTCGTAGCTCAGAATCTCATCGCGACGCTTCCACTGCATTTCCTCCTCCGGCATGCAGTAGGTGCAGCGGAGATTGCAGCGGTCTGTCACCGAGATCCGGAGATACGTATGTTGCCGCCCGAAGCGGTCCACCAGTCTGTTCATCGCACGCGTAGACGAGTTCTGCGATCGAAGAATGTTTCCGGAATATAGAGATTCCCCGCGAGGAGAGAGAGGGGGGGAAGGCAAAGGTCAAAAGGCAAAAGGCAAAAAGAGATTTCACGGGCATGCGTGAATCTTTCAGCCGGGGATGCCGCTCAGGAAACGGCCGACATCCGGGGCGATGCTCGATGCAATGCGGAGATTCGATGCGCCGTCGAGATCGGAGACCAGAAATGCGAGAAATCTGTCGGTCTCGAAGCCAGTTACCTGGTACTCCTGAAGTTCCTGCAGCCGCGCCTGGAAGAGCGGGATGCCCGAGACCTCGGCCGCGGGATGCGACCCCGCCGCCCTGAACGATTCCCTCTGCTTCCGCGTGATCGCCAGCGACACTATCCTGCCGTCGCGGCGCAGGATCAGGTGAATGAACCTGCGTCCTTCAAAGGAACAGGTATGCGCCACCACGACGTTGAAATCATGCAGATTCTCCCGCATCACGGGGAGCAGCCCGGCGTAGGTCGGCCCCAGCCCCTTCACCATCTGCTCCACATCCTGTGCCCTCTCGTCGTTGTGATGCCTGACCGCGCAGAAGATGTGATCCCCCATGCCGATCTTCAGAATCCCCTCGGTCTGCGATAGCTCCGCCAGCGTTCCACGGTCGGGGGAGGGATCGGGGGTCGTCAGCCGGAGCACGCCCCATCCCAGCACCAGAACCAGCAGCGCGGCCGCGACGGCATAGCTCCACCGGGGAAGCACGTGAAACTGAAGGATCTTCGGCCGCGCCGCCTCCCCGGCTATCCGGTGCACGATGGCCTCGCGCAGATGCGGGGGGGCGGTTTCCCGCTCCACGCTCCGTTTCAGGCTCTCGCGAATGCGCTGGATGTTGCTGGCCAGAAGGGAGCAGCGTGCGCATCCCTCCAGATGATTGTGCACCTCACGAGCCTGCTCCTCCGGCAGTTCGTTCCCGAGATAGGAGTCCAGGAGCCGGCCGGTCTCCCCGCAGCGTTCCGATGGTTCGTTGTTTCCGTTCATGCTAGCGATCCTCCTTCGAGCCTCTGATGCCGTAGGTGCCGGCCAGATCGGCCAGTTCGATCCGCAGGAGCTTGCGCCCGCGGCTCAGTCGCGACATCACGGTTCCGATGGGGATGTTCAGAATCTCAGCGATCTCTCTATAGGCAAACTCCTGAACATCCGCGAGAAGTATCGCTTCACGATAGCTCGGTGGGAGCTTGTCGAGCGCTCGCAGTATGTCGCCGTCGCCTATGTGATCGGGGACGGGAGGCTCGTAGGTCGCTATCTCCTCCAGGAACTCCTCGGCATCCTTCACGAACTTCGATCGATAGCGGGCGCGGTGATAATGATGGAGCTTGTTGAAGAGGATCTTGAACAGCCATGCGCGGCAGTTCGTCCCCAGCTCGAAGCGGTGGAATGATCTCCATGCCTGCAGGTACACATCCTGCACAAGGTCCTCCGCCTCGGTCCGGTTGCCGATCAGACGTGACGCCGCCCTGAAGATGTCGTCCAGATGCGGCAGCGCCTCCATCTCGAATCCCTTTGTCCTGGCGCTATGACTGAAAACCACGTAGCTCCCTTGCAGATGCTGCCGGAATAAAGTTGGCGGAGACGACCCGCGCGGAGGTTCCGCAGCGAGCCGTCTGCGATCGACGGGGTTTCCGGCGGGATGGCCCCGGTCGGCCACGATCGCCGGATGCGGGGGGGACGGCAAGATACATTCCGGAGGGAAGTTCCGGAACCTGCCGGATTCCGCCGGGATCATACGGCATCCGCTGTTCCGCACGGCTCCATGTGGTTGCGGTACCGGCGCTCTTCGAGATGCCATGCACCATGATCCATTCCTCGTACGGTGCATCCGGGCCGCGGGCTTCCGTTGATTGACGGTTCGGGCGTTCCGGTGCCGGGCTCGTCCGCGGTACCGTCCGGACAGCCCGCAGAAGTGCGGCAGCTCCTGTACGAACATTTATTCCGGGCGGGCGGCGATCTATTCCAGCTCCGGACGATTTTGCGGAAAAATCGCCATGTTCTCCCCGCGATCCGCGAAACACGATGCCGCCCGGCGCACATGGCCGGTGGCGGGATGGTATCGGCCATAGTCGCGGCGGCGGACGCAATCACTTCATCATACAGGAACAATGACACGCAGATCGTATCAGCAGGGCAGGATCTATATCGGCAGGCTGCCGCAGGGGGCCGACGTGGTGGCGGCCATCACGCGCATAGCGAACGAGGAGGGTATCAAGGTCGGAACGGTGGCCGTATACGGAATGCTCTCGCGGCTGGCGCTCTCGGTCGCCGGTCAGCCCGGAGGGATGGCGCAGGTGGTGGAGCGGGAGGAATGTATGGAGATCGCCAGCCTAGGCGGGACGCTTTCGCAGTTCAAGGGGCGCTCGATGGCGCGGCTGAACGGTGCATTCGCCGGGGGCGACGGAAGCCTGGTGGGGGGAAGCCTCGCGCTTGGATCGATTGTGTATGCGTGCGAGGTGGTGATAACGGAGCTGGTGGGGGGCGTGCTCACGCGTGACTTCGATGCAGCCACCGGGCTGCCGCTCTGGAAGGAGAATTCCCTGCTTCTCGGCGAATAACGTGGATCGCGGAAAGCCGGGGTGAGTGTGCGACCCGGGGGGCTGCCTTCTGCCCATGCATGGTTGCAAGGGGTGGGGGATGGCTGCTTCAATGGGTGACGGCCGGGCAGTGTTATGTCTTCTTAATACAGCCGCTCCGCGGGAATCGGTAACATTGCGGAGAAGAAACAGCCTCAAGCTGACTATCAGCGGGGCCGGCGGCGGACCGCCCGGAAATGCTCGTTCCGTGGCCGCGCAACGCCGGACCCTGCCTCTATCAATCATCATGGAACGTATGAAGCGCGTATTGAAGAACGGCACTCTCGTGCTGCTGGCCGCCACCATCGCCGTCGGCTGCGGCAACGGCTCGGGCCAGAATGGCGAGAAGAAGCCTCACAGGGCGGTAATCACGCAAAAGGGCTCCGATACAATGGTCCTTCTGGCGCAGGCATGGGCGGAGAAGTTCGGGCAGAAGAATGCCAACACGGAGGTTCAGGTGACAGGTGGCGGCAGCGGCACCGGGATTTCCGCTCTCATCAATGGCACCACCGACATCGCAAATGCGTCGCGCCCGATGAACGATCAGGAGCGCCAGCAGATCCGTCAGAAGTACGGCAGCGACGTCGTGGAGATTCCCGTCGCCAAGGATGGCATCGCCATCTACGTCAATGCGTCCAACCCGATCGATGCGATCTCCGTCGAGCAGCTTCGCGGGATCTACGCCGGGACGATCACCAACTGGAAGGGGATCGGCGGTCCCGATGCCACCATCATCCTCTACGGACGCGAGAACAGCTCCGGCACCTATGCGTTCTTCAAGGAGCATGTGCTGAACAAAGGCGATTTCGCATCGACGACCCAGACGCTCCCGGGCACGGCGGGCGTGGTGAATGCCGTGGCCAAGGACAGGAACGGCATCGGTTACGGCGGCGAGGCCTACGGCAGCACCGAGATTAAGATGCTGCGGATGATCAGCGAAAACGGCATGGCCGTGGAGCCGGGCGAGGAGAATGTCCGTTCCGGAGCGTATCCCCTTGCACGCGATCTGTACTTCTACCTGCGCCAGCAGCCGGCGGGCGCCACCAAGGAGTATATTGACTGGGTGCTGGGTCCCGAGGGACAGGCCGTGGTGCGCGAGGTGGGGTACTTCCCGATCAAGTAATACCGGTACTCCGGCGAATCCATGAAACGGCCTCCGGAGCGGCGCACACCGGGGGCCGTTCGGCATTCCGGCCGGAATCTGCCGGAAAAGGCTCAGCGACGGGCGTCTCCGGGGAGCCGTTCCTGCTCGATCACGATGGTTGCGCCGCGTGAGAGCGCTCTTCCTTCGGGAAGGTCGTTGGAGAACCGCTCGGTTTCGATGCCTGCACCGTTGGTTCTGATCGTGACGCCGCGCACGCCCCGTTCCTTCAGGATCGTACCCAGCGCCTCGGCGATCCGCGAAGCGCGGTTCAGCGAAAGTCCCATGTTGTAACGCTCGTCGCCGATGCGATCGGTATAGCCGACGATGGTTATTACGGCGCCATCGCGGATCTCCCCGGCCATTGCCGCAATGGCCGATTCCTGCTGGGAGGTCAGCTCGGATGAGTTGTAGCTGAATGCCACCAGCGTATGCCCTATCCGCTCGTAATTCCCCGAGTGTTCCACTCTGCCGTCTCTCACGGTAAGCTGCTTCGTCAGCACCAGGGGGACCTCCGCGCGGGCGGTTGCCACCGCGCCGGTCGAATCCTGCACCATCAGCTCCGCCACCAGCGGGGCGAGCGCCGAATCGATGTGATCGCCGATGATGCTCCAGACAAACTCCGGCTCCGTGCCTCCCGCGCTCTCGCGATAGGAATAACGGGTGATGATGTTGCTCCCCTGCGAAATCGTAATGGTCCAGTTCATCAGCCCTGCCTCCACATCATACGTCGGCAGGATGCGGATCATCGGCGGGTTGAACTCGCGCACCACCTGCTCGGCGACCACGGGGGCGATGATATCGCGGCTCCGCGAGACGATCTCCACGCGGCGGTTGTCGGCGCGGCCGTCATCGGTGGCCTCGCTGGAGCGCTGCACGTGCCCGCCGGTCTCACCGATGGCGATCCTGGAGTGGTCGATGCCCCAGGTCTGCTCCAGATAGTCCCGTACGGTCTCCGCACGGGTGCGGGCCAGTGTCGGAGGCTCCTCCCGCGAGGTCGAGCCGATCAGGGTGATGGTGGTGGAAGTATCATTGCGAAGCCTCCATCCCACCACATCGAGGATGTGGTGCTGCATTTCCAGCAGATCCATCGCCCCGACTGATTCAAGCGTAAATGTATCGGCGCCGGCGCGTGTCAGCCGTGCATAGCGTTCCGGCAGGGAGGCGGCGTTGCGGTCGAAGTGCAGCAGGGGAAGCAGGGGCATGTTCTGCCGGTACAGCTCCTCCTTCACCATCACTGCTGCGACCGGCTGGGGACGCTGGTCCTCGTCAACGCCGTAAAGATCAATGGCGGCGGAGAGCCTCGGTATGACCTTTGGCGGCGGCGGCGGAGCCGGCTCGCGCGACAGATCGAAGAGTATGGACAGGCGTCCTCCCAGAGAGACCCGTCGCCACGCCTCCTGTTCGACCAGAGAGAGGAGGTCTGCTCCGGCCGTCAGCGCGGGCTGCATCCAGATCCGCCGCCCCATCGGCAGGCGGTAGGCGATATGAAGCTTCGGGCCGAACTGGACACCTGCGGACCGGAGCTGCGGTCCGTCGAGCATCTCCCGCGATGTCCGCCCTCCCGGAAATGCGAAGTCGTCCGGGCCGATGATGTTGTCGGTCTGCTGGAAGGATATCGAGGGAATGTAGGCGGTTGAGATGCCGGCGCCGAGCTCCAGATGGCCGAACGGGCGGAAGATGCCGAGGAGATCCAGGCCGACGCGGAGGAACTCATGTTCGAGGCGATACTCACGCTCCAGGCGGATGACCCGGGTGCCATCGACGATGACGACCTCGTCGGCGGGGGAGCCGGCGAGCATGCCGGCGGAGTACGAGAGAGCCGCAGTGAATGAGAGTCCGAGCCGGTCCGAGAAGAGGGAGGGGAGTGAAAGAAGGGCTCCTCCTGAAATGATCCGGGCATTGCCGGACATGAACTCGCCACAGTCCGGAAAAAAGCCGTAGACCGGAATCCGCTCCCGCTCCAGCCCGTATTCCATGCCGAATATGGGGCCGAGAAGAATATGCGCGGAGGAATCCTGCTGCGCGAGACCCCGAACGGCCGCCGTCAGGCAGAGCGCCAGAAACGTGCATGCCCGTCCTATGTTCATCGCCGGGAGACTCCGTTATTTTCGTATGACAAGCGGCATCATGCTGATTTCGCCGCTGTCGCGGAGTTCCAGGGTGTATGTTCCCGATGCCACTGTGCCGAGATCGATGCGGACCTCCTGATCCTCATCCGTACCGGCGGGAAGATCCTTCACAAGCACCACCTGGCCGATGGTGTTGATCAGCCGCAGCGTGGGGGAGAGACCGGCCGGCGCACGATAGATGATGGCCGCGTCATGGCGTACCGGGTTCGGGCGGATTGCCTGTATGCGCACGCGCTTGCCGAACTCGAAGCCCCGGCTGACGTCGCAGCCGCTCAGCAGCACCAGCCCGTTGCCGGCGATCGTCGGAGGCTCGGCTCCCGTGAACTGCACACTGTCGATCATGATCGTGTTGACCGGGACACCCGTGGAAAGTCCTTCAAGCTCCATCTGGAAGAGCCAGTTGCCTGAAAGCGGCGGCTGCGTCATCTGGCGCTCGATCATGTAACTCCCGTTGCCGAACGGAACGACGTTCGTCGTCCCCCCGGCGACGGTTTCATCCGGCGAAAAGGCCCGATGAACGAAGAACGAACGTTGTGGGATATGCACCCATGCCCGGTATCCGCGAATGTCGTCACTGCGTGAAAGGGCCGGCGAGACATACATGGTCAGGCGCAGCCGGTTGCCGACATGGGAGCTTGCCGTATCCAGTCGGACGGTATACGACGGCGGCGTGACGACGATGCGATGATAGGAAAATGGCTCGGACGTCGCCTCGCATCCGGCGCTGTTGCGTACCGTGACGGTATAGCGGCCATCCTTCAGCGGCGTCAGTTGCGGGCCTGTTGCTCCCTCGATCGGCCTCCCCTCGTAGCGCCATTCGTATCCGGCCGCCTCGGGGGCGATAAGGATATCTCCGTTGCCGACGATCGTCGGGCGTGCCGGGAGCGGGTGGACCGTCACCGGAATTTCCGTAGAGGCAGATGTGCAGCCGGAGGTATCGATGACGGTGACGGCGTAGACGCCGCTTCTATCGACGGTGATCTCGGAAGTCGTGGCCCCAGTGGACCATAGATAACGTGCGAATCCATCGGATGCCTTCAGCACCACCTGGTCGCCCTCGCAGAATTCCGTCGGCCCCTGCGCCGCTATCGTCGGCAGAACCGCCTCCCTGGCAGTGACCGTCAGAGGCATCGAGCTGCCGCTGCACTGCGCGAGCGTGACATGGACCGAATAATCTCCCGGCGCATCCACAGTGATGGTACGTGTCGTGGCGCCGTTCGACCAGCGATATGCATCGAAACCTGGGCCGGCATCCAGCACCACGCTCTGGCCGTCGCAGATCTCCGTCGGTCCCTCGGCGCCGATGGTCGGTTGCAGCCTGTCGGCGATGCTGACCATCATCGTCGGCGCGGCGGCGGCGCATGCATTGCTCTGCGAGTGCTGCACCACGTCGAGCCTGCCGGTGCCATTGTCATCCCACTGTACCAGCGCCGTCGAAGTTCCCTGCCCCGAAATGACCGTTCCGCCGTCGGGCTGCCAGGTATAGGTATACCCGTCAACTTTCGGCGTGGAATACATTACCTGCGAACCATTGCAGACGACTGACGGTCCGGTAATGACCGGAGCGGGTGGAGCGGCGATGGCGGTCCGAACGGCGGGGGATGTGGCGCTGCAGCCGCCGCTGTTCGTGACGGTTACGGCGTACACGTCAGCATCGTGAACGGTGATATGCCTGGTGTTCGCGCCGTTCGACCAGCGATAGCTGCTGTAGCCGGCGCCCGCATCGAGAATCACGCTGTCTCCCGCACAGAATGTGGTGGTGCCGAGAGGGGTGATCACCGGCTCGGGCAGTTCGACCGTCGTCACAGCAACCGGCTCGGACACTCCGGAACATCCGTCGGCGGTTGTCACCGTGACGTCGTAGCTTCCCGGGGTGCCGACGATGATCGACCGGGTTGTTGCGCCGTTCGACCAGCGATAGCCCGCATAGCCGTCACCGGCATCCAGCATAACGCTGCCACCGGGGCAGATCGATGTCGGCCCGTCCGCCGTTATCATCGGCATCATACCCGATCCCACCTTCACGGCAATGGCGGTGTCGGCGGTGCAGTCGTAGCCGGCGAATCCCGTTGTCAGGCGTACGATGCCCGCCCCCTGCCCGCCCCACCGCACCGTGATGCGGTTCGTGCCATTTCCATCGATGATCTTTCCTCCGGCTCCGGAGACCACCCACCAATACGAGAGCCCGTCGGCAGGGGGTGCGGTATAGACGGCCATTGCATTCTCGCAGACCATCCGTGCGCCGTTGAACCTGGCGATCGGCCGTTCCACCACCTCGATGGTCACGACGCTGGAGGTGCCCGAGCAGCCGAGGCTGTTGGTGACGCGCACGCTGTACTGGCCGGGCTCGCTCACGACGATTCTCTGCGTCATCTGGCCGGTGTTCCAGAGGTACTGGCTGTAGCCGTCGCCGGCATCGAGAACGATCGCATCCCCGAGACAGATACGCGGAGAACGATTCATCGTGATCGTCGGGCTGGGATCGAGCGCCGTCTGCACCGTGATGGAGGCGGTCGTGCTGCATCCGTTGTCGTTGGCAACCGTCAGCGTGTACACGCCTGCCTTGCGGACCGTGATGGCACGGGTCGTCTCCCCCGTGGACCACCTGTAGGATGAAAATCTCTCTGATGCGGTGAGAATCGTGCTGTCACCCTGGCAGAAGATCGTGGGCAGCAGCGGAGCGATCTTGACGCTGGGCGCCTGACGGGTGACTACGGTCATCGGCGCCGATTCGCTCCAGCAGCCGGCGTCGTTTGCCACCTGCACGGTATATATGCCGCCGCGTGTGGCCACAATCCGGCGCGTCGTTTCACCGTTCGACCAGCGATAGCTGCTGTAGCCGGCGCCCGCATCGAGCGTCACGCTGCCGCCATCGCAGAAATCGAGTGGTCCGTCCGCCGCGATGACCGGCGCGGGCCTCGGCGACTGCGTCACCACCAGCGTATCGGTTCTGCCGACGCAGCCGTTGCTGTCGGTAAAGACCGCGCTGTAGCTTCCCGGCTCGCGCACGACGATGGTGGGGGTGGTTTCTCCGGTGGACCAGCGGTAGGTCCGCAATCCGCCGCCGAGGGTAAGGACGGCGCTGTCGCCACCGCAGAGGCGGGATGAACCGATGACGCCGATCACCCGGCGCGGAGTCGGGTAGACAGTGATCTCCATCGGGTCCGTGGTGCCATAGCAGCCGCTGACGCCGAGCGTCACCTGATAGCGTCCCGACTGTCTCACAACTATATCAGGGGTCGTTTCGCCATTCGACCAGAGGTAATGCTGAAATCCCGCCGGGGCGGAGAGAATTGTGGAATCACCCTGGCAGAGGGTCTGCGCTCCGATCACCGAGATCGTCGAAGCGGTCACATTGCAGAACTGCGTGATGAACGCGTCGTAGTTCCCCGCATTGGTGCGCTGGAACGCATCATTGGTGATCGGCATATCCATGCTGAGCGTGTTCCCCGTGACCACGACGCCGATGGGGCTGGTGGCGATGCCGGTCGCATAATCATAACTGGAGCCTCCCAGATACGTGGCCCAGAGGCGATGGCCATAGCTGTCAAACTGCGCCACCATCGCATCAGCGGTCATGCTGCCGGCCGAGCGGAGCTGATAGGCATCGGAGGTGACGGGGAGATCGGCGCTGTAGGTGTAGCCGGCGATCCATGCGTTTCCCCGACCATCGACGGCGACGTTGTAGGCCAGATCGCTGGAACTGCCGCCGAAATAGCTGGCCCAGGAACGATTTCCCTTGGCGTCGAACCGTGCGATGAACCCGTCCATCGATCCGGCGAACTTCGGCTGGAACGTTTCTGGGGTGGTCGGGAGATCGGTGCTATAGGTATAGCCGGTCACCAGGACATTGTCATTCGGATCGACCGCTATGCCGTAGCCGTAATCGCTTCTGGCACCGCCGAAGAAGGTTGCCCACGTCCGGTTGCCGATGCTGTCCAGTCTGATGAGGAATGCATCGGCATCCCCGGCCATGTTCGGCTGGAACGCCTGCTGATCGACGGGGAAATCGGCGCTCATCGTATAGCCGGAGATCAGCACGTTGGCGCGGGAGTCGGTCGTGATGCTCCCGACCGTCTCGAAGCTTGCGCCACCGTAGTAGGTGCTCCAGGAGAGCGCGCCGGAAGGAGTGAACTTGGCGATGAATCCATCGCTCCCATCTCTGTTCACATATCTCTGGAGCGCGTCGGCCGTGGTCGGCATTCCGCTCCATGCCGTTCCCCCCACCAGGATGTTTCCGAAGCGGTCGGCGGCTACCGCATGGCACTGCGTGTTGGGATAGTAGGTTGCCCACAGGCGGTTTCCCTCCGCATCGAGCTTGACGACGAAACCGCTGTTGCTCGATGTCCGTATCGGGCGGAAGGCGCCGGGCGTGGTTGGGAAGTCGTAGCTGGTGGTTGTGCCCACAAAGACGACGTTTCTGTCACGATCGGTCGTGATGCCGTAGCTGATGTCCGAGAGGGAGCCGCCGAAGTAGGTCGCCCACTTCTGGCCGCCGTCGGGGGTGAATTTTGCGACGTAGGCATCGTAGGTGAAGCTCGCTCCCATCCTGAAGGTCTGGAACGCTCCGGGGGTCACCGGAAAATCGATGCTGGTGGCCGAACCCGTGATGAGCACGTTGCGGTCCTGATCGATAACCGTGGCTCCGTGATTCCACGAGACGGTCATGTCCGTGCTGCTGCCGCCGCAGTAGGTGGACCACATTACGGGGGGATCGATCACAAGCGGCCGCGAGGGATCGTAGGAGGGGATGTCGAACGTGATGACGCCGTTGCTGATCGAGTAGGAACTGCCGACGGGCATTACATCGCCCCCCTCCTGCGGAGCACCATCGCCTTCCCCCTGATAGCTGAAAATCTTCCCTTCCTCCACGATTCCGGCCGGATTCGAAGCCACGACGGTGCCCTGGTTCGTCGCTTTGACGTTCTCGGCGCCGATGTAGCGGATGCGGATATCTTCGACGCGGCCGCCGGGATGGACCACGAAATCATACTTCATTCCCTGGCCATTGCCATAGAGCACAAGGTCGATATTGGGATAGACATCGCTGTAGACGAGCCTGCGGAAGCTTCCTATTCCGGTGATGCCCGCCGGATACTGCGCCGTATAGTAGGTGATGCGTTCGTCGGTCTGCTGTTCCGGAGTCACCACCGGACGCGGATTGGCCCCCACCAGTTCCATATCCATACGGTAGGTGGTGAGGGTGGTGGATGCATCGGGCTGGATCGGGAGGGGATCGGGAGCGTTGTCATGGTGCGGGGAGGGGGTGACTGTCTGGAAGAAAACGTAGCTGAGTCCCGAGGGACGGAAGAAGACCTTGACGTTGCGGGAGGAGGCTGTATAAAGAATATCGGGGCACAAATCGCCTAGAGTGTTGACGATCTGGCCCCGATTCTCAGTGAAACGCATGCCGCCTGCGTCCGACAACTGCTGGGGTGAGACCTGGGATTGAGCCAGGGCAGTTGTCGAGACGGCAAGCGCCGTCACGATAACGTACAAGCTCTGCAGATGAGTATGACGTACATTCATCGAAAAGCCTCTGATCACATGGTTGAGTACGCTTCAGCGGGCAAATGCGTATCATGACATACCAGCTCGTTCTATAGCAGAAAGGAGCGCCGGTAGAAGGGTGAAAGAAGCCGTGAAACACGTCGAAGGCTGCAAAGCTTTCAGAATCCCGGCGGGCGGTCCGGCAGGCCGGAAGGTCCGTCGGGGATGGCATATCAATAAACGGTAGTAATCAATTGATGATGCGCGGATATGCCATCTGGCTACTATAAAACGATACAGCGAATGTAAACATCACAGGCGGAGAAAAAAATAGTTTCAAATGAGCAGTTGGTGGTGATGTTTGGAGATGCTGCCACGTTATAGCAGGGAAGACTTCCTCGAGACACATGAACTGGTACAATCATATCCTCACTCCGCAGAAGGTTGTGGTGAACGACAGGAAAACCGACAAGGCAAGATCCCGCAAAAGTGATGCGGATCTCTTTGCGGCGTTTCTTGGTGGGGATGACAATGCCCTGGTGGAACTGTATGACCGTCACAACCACCGCTTGTACCTGTACTGCCTGCAGTTCTCCCGCAACGAGCAGCAGGCCGAGGACCTGACGCAGGAGATGTGGGAACGGATGATTCGCCTTCGCGATAACGATCGGACGACTGTGCAGAATCCCCTCGGTCTGATGCTGACCATTGCACGAAATCTCTGCCTCGACAATATTCGCAGAGAACGTCGTCACGCGGATCTGGATGAGCTCCCCGAATCGCGGCACCCGGTGTCCATCATGCCGGAGTTGTCGCACATGGAGGAGATGGTGATTCTTGCGCTGCCGCATCTTCCGGTTGCGCAACGCGAAGTGCTGGTCCTTCACGCATATTCCGGCTATCGCTTCGATGAAATCGCTGAGATGCTCGGCGAACCGGTGGGGGCGGTGCGAACCCGCGCCTGGCGCGCCCGGGCTCATCTAGGACGAATCATTTCAGTTATGATAGGATTGGACGACGATAACAGGCAGACAGGCGATCACGACACTCCGGGAGGCGAAAAATGACGCGAACCGAACAGGAACGACTGGTTGAGCGCTATCTCAATAGTGAGATGTCCTCCGCTGATGAACAGGAGTTCTTTATACAGGTGGCGGTCGATAGCAATCTACGCCAGACGTTGAAAGCGTACCGGATTGTCGAGAGCGCACTCAGAAAACATCGCGATGCGGCCTCCTCGCAGCATGCGGAGGGACGGGCCAGAGTCATCGCTGCACTCCAGGCTGCCTCGGTAGTACATGCGGGCTCCTCCGGCGTCACCCCGGCCGGCGCTGCCCCCATGATATCGAGGTCCAGCAACAGGACATGGTTGAGTTCAGCCATGTTTAAATGGATCTTCATGGTGGTTCTCGCCATAGGATTCACGGCCGCCTATATCGTAGCCTCGGACGTAGACAGGGCATCGGAAAACTCCACCCTATCTTCCGATGCATTGGAGCAGATGAATGGAACGGCCGGAGCCCCCGTGGCTCCGGCCGCCGAGGCCGAGAATTCCCCTGCTCCGCCGTCCGGGCCCTCCGATGATGTCACGACCGCCAGCTCCGCGGCCCCCCCGCAGGAATCCGGGCGCACGCGCGATGAGGATCGAGAAGTACGTCACCGGACCGCAGGGCTCCCCTCCTCAAGCTCTTCGAGGACGGCCGGAACCGATGCCGCCGGCAGGCCGCGCTCTTCGGCCAGGCAGGTCATGGATGGTACGCCGGCGGGAGTCGATGAGAGTGATGGCGTGCCCTCCAGCCGCGCCGCGGTCGATCCTGTCGTGATCTCCCCGCCAGCCATTCAGCCCGATGAACCCGCCATCCGGCGCAGCGGCAAGGATACGCTGAAGATCTCCGTGCAGATCGCTACGCCCCAGCAGCGTAAATAAGATTGCCCCTCCGGGAAGCGAATCGTCTCGAAGCCACCCCAGTGCCTGCCTTTGATCGAAGGTGGCACCAAGAGATGATTCGCTTCCGGTTTTTTTCCATGCCTGTCGCGTTGCCGCAACCCGGTGAATTTCCGGGAGATATTCAGGCTGTCCCCCCGCCCCCGGTCCCCCGTCACACACCGATAACCCGCAAAGAAACTCATCGGCCCCGCTTCATACAGTTGAAAGATGAAGGATGGCCCGTATCGCAATGCGCCGGGATGGAGTGCGATGGGTGTATTCCGGCGGCTCGCATAGGAGGAAATTCCTATGAGGTGTGGGAGTTTCCGTTCATGCCCGCGCCCCGGGCGCCGGCTATATTCGTCCGTGAGTGAACAATCGTGTTTATGGCAGGTTCGGTCCCCGATGCGGAAAGCCTGCATGATGGCCGTACTACGAATCGAACACGGTGTGGTGTATCATTCAATGTCGCGTTATCCTCACTGCCATCCTCCCTTTCCGCTGACCAGGCCGGATGGCCGGGATGACTGCCGCACAGATAACTTATGGAGGGAATGGTTTCGAGGGGTATCCTTCGATCGTCTCGCAGCCGACTGACTGGGGGCAACCCTCAAGCCTCGGCCGGATCGACATGTGTCTCACCGGCGTGCTGCGGAACCTCTCATGGTATCCGGGATTGGATGACGGCTGGTCGGATGCTGCCGTCATGTCAGCGCCATCGCCCCGTCCGCCACATTGGATGGATTCTGATCGCCAGAAAACGTAACCATACCCCCTCTCCCCCGACCAGAAGTCGCCTCCGGATCATTCGGGGGCGACTTCTCGGTATCTGTGCTGCGCCGCGCCTATCCGCTCTTCCCGGCAGATATCAGGGAGGATTTCACAGTCGTGCCGTGCGGAATTCCTATGCTGTCTGCGGAGGCGTCATACACCTTCCGCCGGCTTGAGCCTTCCGGGCTCGGAACTCTGCGCCGTCGGCGCTGCGATCGCCTCCGTTCCTGCCGGCCTCTTCTCCCGGGCAAGCAGGCGCCTGATATGCGGTTTTTCGATCAGGAAGTAGAAGAGATACATCATCGTCTGGTTCATTGCCGTAGCGATGAACCCGGCGACCGACCCGTTCGACAGCGCCGCGCCATAGGCCGCCGATTGTCCCATGCCATACATCGGGTTGCTCAGGAATCGATATGGTCCCGCCACCTTGAATTCCGTGATGAACCGGCGAAGGAAAAGATCCTTGTAGTAATAAATATCCACGCCGACAACCAGGGTTGACCAGATATTCACCGTAAATCCAAGCAGCGAAAGCGCCGTTCCAATCACCGCGAGAAATGCGGGATATTCCGGCGCCGCGCCGAACAGGCTCCACTGCGTGGCCTTGAGCAGACAACTGAATGCGGCTCCTCCCTGGAAGAACATTGTGGCGGTCGCTGTTTCGTAGATTTCATAGCCACGCTCCTCGCCAAATCTGCCGATCAGCCTGTCCGCAATGCCGTTGGAGACGAAGCTGGTGAAAAGAAACGTATAGCGCATGATAAAAACGATGGTGAAATAGATAAGCGCCATCGTAAATGTTATCGATTCAAGCATCCATATGAACAGGATAATGTTGAGAACCATGAGAACTATCCTGTGCGCATAAAGCTTGTCGAGCCTGATGCCGGCTGTTGCGAGCGATGCAATGATGATATCACGAATTGTTCGGACGATGCGCATATTATCGTGCCGTTGATGTAACGTCCCGAAAAACCTCATCCCGACGGCGGGAGCTGCATGAACTTCCCTGCGTTTGCCGTGCCAGTTTTTGCGACGGCGAAGTCATCCGGCGAAAGTCATTGCGATATTATGTAGACATCACAATCCATGGCATGATGGATGCAATCCGTATCCTGTGACTGATGTGACCGTCGTTTTCTGCAAAGTAGTTTCCGGCGGCGAAGTTGCTCGCCAACGAAAAAAATCCATATCATCGGAGATTTTATGCTGATAGCGGCATGCCGGAATTGGTGGTTTTTCCGCGCGCACTCTGCCATATCCTGTAGTTTTGCCGGGGGCTTCAGGCAGTGCATTCCGCATGATGCCAGGGAGCGCTCTGCGAATTTTCATGCGGATACTCTTCGGCTCGGCGCATGGCCGACGGAGGTAGCACGGGGTTGAAATGGCAATGGCGGCGCAGTGCTTCCATACGCAGCGCCGTTGCCGTGTGCGCTGCTGTCGATGAATAATGAGAAGGGGGTGTGGCCGGAGTCCGGCCATGCTTCGGTGCGGCGTTGCTGCACGCGCTATGTCCGTGGCCGCACCCGGCTCGTCGGCGTTGCCTGGGTTGGATCATCCGGCCAGTAGTGCTTGGGATAGCGTCCCTTCAGATCCTTCCTGACATCGAAGTAGGTGGAGCGCCAGAAGTTTGCAAGATCGCGCGTGACCTGCACGGGACGGTTCGCGGGAGAAAGAAGATGGATCGTCAGGGGCACCCTGCCGCGCCCGATACGAGGCGTTTCCGTCTGCCCGAACATCTCCTGCAGGCGGACGGAGAGCGTGGGAGCCTCGGGCGTACCGTAGTCGATCGGCACACGCGAGCCGCTTGGCACGGTGAAATGTGTGGGTGCATGGGCATCGAGCAGGTTCCGTTGCTCCCACGACAGCAGACCGCCAAGTATCGACGCCAGGTCGAGTGCGGCGAGATCTTCGGCGCGGCGTCGGCCGTGCAGGTGCGGCGCAAGCCATTCCTCCATCGTCGCCATCAGCGCCTCGTCGGAGACATTGGGCCAGGAGGGGTCATGATGGCGCATGAAAGTCATGCGCTCCTGCATGCGCCGTGCTGCTCTGTCCCACGGGAGCATGCCGGGTCCGCTTCCGCGGATCGCTGTGATCAGCGCCGTGGCCACCGCATCGGGATCGGGGGTCGCGAGCGTCGATTCGCGCAGGATCAGCGCTCCGAGGCGATCGAGACGTCGTGCGCGAACCGATGCGGTTCCGGCATCCCATGCCACAATTCCCTCCCGCTCGATCTCTCCGGCGAAATGCTCCTCGATCTCATCCATTCCTATCGGCGCCGCCAGGTAGATGCGGCTCTCGCGCCGTCTGCCATCGAGATCGGCGACGACGATATAGGGAGATTCGGCGGAACGCTGCGGCTCCGCAAATGCCGCGCTCATACCATTGCGAAGCAGGTAGCGTCCCGGCGATCCCGGGCGCTGCTGTCCGATCCGGTCCGGATAGGCGAACGACAGCAGGAGACCACACGCCTCGGCGTCCTTGATTTCTTCGCGATCCTTCACGCGCATCAAGCGTTTCCATCGCCGGGCCTCCGCCAGCGCCCGTCGCGCCGAGGGAATGTCAAGGTGAGCGCTGCCGGACTGCGCCTGGAGCGGATGCCCGTCGGCATCAAGATCGTGGAGCGCCTCCAGTCTGAGCCGCAGATCGGCATCGCCTCCTGGTCCGGCAGTACGGAAGATGTCACGCCCGCCCAGCAACGCGGCTACTTCGCAGGCCAGCCCTCCCAGGCCCATCTCCCGGCCGTGCAGCATCAGATGGGCCAGCCGGGGATGGAACGGCAGTCCGGCCATCATCCGGCCGTGTGCCGTGACGTTTCCGTCGGCATCGAGTGCGCCGAGTTCCGCCAGCAGCATGCGCCCCTGTTCCCATGCAGCGGCGGGGGGCGCGTCGAGCCATGCGAGCTCATCCGGCGCGGTGCCCCAGCAGGCGAGGTCCAGAGCGAGCGGCGCAAGATCGGCCTCCATGATTTCCGGAGCGCTGAACTGCTGAAGCTCCTCGTGCTCTCTCTCGCTCCAGAGCCGGTAGCAGATGCCGGGTCCGAGGCGTCCGGCGCGCCCGCTGCGCTGGTCGGCCGAGGCCTTCGAGACGCGCACCGTCTCCAGGCGGGTCATGCCGCTGCGCGGGGAGAATCGCGGGACGCGCATCAGCCCGCAGTCGATCACGACCCTGATTCCCTCGATCGTCAGGCTCGTTTCAGCGATCGAGGTGGAGAGCACCACCTTCCGTTCCCCGGACCGGGGCGGATCGATCGCCCTGTCCTGCATATCCTGCGGCAGGTTGCCATGAAGCGGTGCGATGAGCGCCCCGGTATCCGCCTCCTCCAGCAGTGCCTGTGTCCTGCCGATCTCTCCAGCCCCTGGAAGAAACACCAGAATGTCGCCGTCATCCTCCCGCAGAGCGCGGAGCACCGCTGTTGCAGCGCTCCGTTCCAGCCGTTCCTCCGGTCGTCGGTCGAGATAGCGCACCTCCACCGGAAAGCTTCTCCCCTCGCTCGTTATAATCGGCGCATTTCCCAGCAGCCGTGCGACCGGCTCGCCGTCGAGCGTGGCGGACATCACCAGGATGCGCAGATCGTCGCGCAGGAGAGCACGGGACTGCAGGCAGAGCGCGAGTCCGAGATCGGCCTGGAGGCTGCGCTCATGGAATTCATCGAAGATCACCAGCCCGGTATCCTCCAGCGCGGGATCGGACTGCATCATCCGTGTGAGCACTCCCTCGGTGACGACCTCGATTCGCGTTTCCGGGCCGGTGTTGCTGTCCATCCGCATCCGGTAGCCGACCGTGGCTCCGGCCTTTTCCCCCAGTATCGCGGCCATGCGCCGCGCCGCGCCCCGTGCCGCCAGCCGCCGTGGTTCAAGCATGACGATGTTCCGCCCGGCGAGCCAGTCCACGGCGAGCAGGGCCAGGGGAACGCGCGTGGTCTTGCCTGCGCCCGGGGGAGCTTGCAGCACCGCGCAGCCGGCCGTCCGCAGCGCATCCAGCACGGCGGGCAGTGCCTCTTCTATGGGGAGATCGGTCATCGGAGCGGAGTATCCCTCGTGAATTCCCGGAGTCGGGGTCCCGATGCAGCCATAGCCGCCGCACACGGGATCGCGGAAAGTTAAAGCACATGAAAGAATGAACCTGTGTGGCTATGACTATTCATGCGTGAAGGAGCGTCGGAGAGAGAGATGCGGAGGATATTATGTGCTCCTGACATCATGAAATCCGCCGGAACGGTTGGTCGGGCAGATCGCTGTGGTTATGTTTCGGTCTTCCCCGATTCCAGGGGCACCCGGCCGATCACCATTCTTCCAGCATTCATCATCCGGCTCCGGGACCAGGGGATGCAGCGATGCCGGCATGGCGAAACCGTGACCAGCCGGGAATTGCGGCACGAACGTACGGCGCGCCGATGCGGAGCGAACGATTCCGGCGCGCGGGTCATTTTTTTCACCGTGAAGTCATATCCCGCATGAAGATAGGCATCCTTACAGGTGGTGGCGATTGCCCCGGAATGAACGCCTTCATACGCGCCGTGGTGCGCTCGATGTTGAATCTCCGTCCCGAGACCGAAGTCTGGGGTATTCTCGATGGCTGGCGGGGGCTCATCGAACGGAGTTATCGGCGGCTGTTTGCGATGGATACGGCCGGCATCAGCACGCTCGGCGGCACCATCCTGGGAACGTTGCGGGTGCCGGAGCTGCGCGAGGATACGAATCTGAAACAGGTGGTGCTGCACAATTTCATCGAAGATAGCTTTGATGCCCTCTTCGTCTGCGGCGGCAACGGCAGTCTGCATGCCGCCTACGAGCTGGACAGGATGCTGTGCGGGGCAGGGGCTCCCCGGCCGGTGCTCTTCACGGCCGCATCGATCGACAACGACGTCGCCAACGTCTACGGCACCTCGCTCGGTTTCTACTCGGCGATCGGCAGAAGCCTGGAGATGATGGAGTGGATTCGCGACACCGCGTCGGCGCACCGCCGGGTCTATATCATCGGGTCGATGGGACGACAGTCGGCGTACCTGCCGTTCTATGCCGGCATCACCACGGGGGCGGAATATGTGATCCGGCCGAACGAGTGCGTGAACTTCGAGGCAGTCGCCGATGTCATCGAATCGCGCGACCGCGACACGCGGATCATCGTGAGCGAGGCCTATCCGAAATCGCTGGAGGAGATCAGAAACATCCTTGCGCATGTCCTGGAGCGCCGCCGCAGCCGCCATGAGATCCGGACTGTGGACATGGGATACTTCCAGCGCGGCGGCGCGGCCGCCATCAGCGACGTTCTCCGGGCGAACTGGCTGGGCTTCCACATGGTGAAGGCGATGATCGCGGGGGAGGGAAGTGGTTTCTTCGGCGCGTTCAACGTCGGTGTCCCTCCGATCCGCGTTCCGCTGGCCGGCGCGATCAATCCCGATGCGAACTACGACGACATCCCGCGCGGGATCATCGAGATGGCGCTGGCGCTGCGGTGATGGAGCGTGAGAAAGGGAGCCGGACTCCCCTGGTTCCCGTCCGTGCGCCACTTCCTGTCCGGCACCTTCGCTGGTGTCCTTGCCGCTTCGGTCTTCCGTGCTTTGCAATGCCCCTGTCCGAAGCAGGCGTCCTGCCTGCCCTGGATGCCTCTGCCCTGGCGGGTGCGCCACCCTTGGACGTTCTCATACGGATATCCTCCAGTTGGAAGTTATACAGTTGATGCCAGCCTGCGAGCAGATGTTGAGGCCGGTTACGACGCCATGTCTCGAAATATCCATCAGGGCAAAAAATTGGGGCGGCCGGTAGATCCGGCCGCCCCCGCACATTGCGTCATAACCTTCGTCTATTCCGAGGTGACGGGCGTCTTGATGGTGACGTCCACCGTACGGGTATAGAAGCGTCCCTCAGGGAGATCATTGTCATAGATCGTCGTCGTCTCGCCCGCTCCGCGTGCATGTTCCGCCGAAACGCCGAGTGCCTTCGCGGTGTTCACGGCGCGCTCGCGTGAGAGCTGGAGGTTATGTTCCTCATCACCCAGACGGTCGGTGTAACCGACGATTTCCACATCCGATGTCGGCTTGATCCGATCCTTGATCTCGCGTGCGATCTTCAGGTTCTGGCCGGAGACGGACGCCTTATCGAACTCGAACGTGATGAGATTGAACCGTTCAAAGGCGATATCGCCCATGCGCTCCTCGCGCTTCCGCTGAATCGTGATCTGATCCACGGGAATTTCCGACGAGGATCGCTCGACTTTTCCTGCACGGTCGGTCACTTCGAGCGTGGAGACAATCGGGCCGCGCCCGATCGGCACGTCCTTCAGATCCCCCGCGATGTACCAGTCGATCGACGGCGGGACCTCGCCTTCTCCCGAGAACTGCTTCAGCGTGCGTCCTTCCTGCGTGATTGATGCGCGCCAGTTCTGAACGCCGGCTTCGGCCGTGTACTCGGGTTTCATGCGCAGCGTAGGAGGCTCCACCGTGCGAAGCGTATCGTTCGTCGTGACCGGCTCCAGCAGGCTGGGCATGTTTGTCGAGATCTCCACACGCCGGTTTTCGGCGAGACCGTCGGGGTCGTCCGAACGCGACGGATTGGCGGGGAGATTTCTGGCGTTCACCTTGATCCTTCCCGCATCGATTCCCCAGTTGTTCACCAGGTAGTTCTTGACCGCTTCGGCACGGGCGCGCGAGAGCGCCGTGTTGCCCTGCTCTGGGCCACGATTCGTATTCGTGCCGGTCAGAGTGATGCTGGCGCGCGGATTATCCGTCAGGCGACGGCCAAGGAGATTGAGAATCTGGTAGTACACCTCCAGCGTTCCGCGATTATGCAGAAGATCGAGGCTGAACCGGCTCGGGACATCATTCCCGTACTGAACGTAGCGCGGGGGAATCTCCGATGAGTTCTCGTCGAAGAAGATGTAGTTCAGCAGCGACCGGGTCTGCGTGTTCACGAATTCCTCGATGCGCACGTTCAGGATCTCCCGCTCCTCCTGGTCGTAGAGCCCCACCGTTTTGAGTGCGACGGCAAGCACCGGTTCGGGCGGCGGCGGTGGCGGCGGGGGAGGTGGAGGTGGCGGTGGCGGGGGGGGAGGTGGTGCCGGCAGCGGCAGGGAATACTTTACGGCGGCGCCGGCACGAAGCTGGTGCGTCGCCCACGTGAGATCGCTGCGGACGTTCGTAAACCCGAACGAGTAGATCAGCTCCGGCGCCAGCAGCCAGGTTTCCTGGCGATTCAGCGGGAGCTCGTAACTGGCGCCGACCACTGCGGCCACGCGCAGCCCGACATTCTCCAGCGTGCCGGAGTAATCGTTACGGATGCGGGTGTTCTCTCCATTGACTCCGATGAATGTGGCGGAGGAGGGGGAGACAAGCTGCTCGCGCTGGGTGAATTCCTTCTGGATGTAGGTGCCGATCTCCGGTCCCAGCTTGATCGTCAGCGGCATGTCCAGCATCGGCTGCCAGCCCACGGTGATCTCGCCGCCAACCAGCCCCAGCGTCGGTTCAAACTGATATTCGGAAATGCCCGCCGCGGTGTCGGTGCCGACGACCACGGGTCCGATATATGCCTGTACGGTCTGCCTTGCTCCGAGTGAATAATAGCCGGCGCGGGCCATCAGGCGCCATGAGGGGTTGAACGGAAGTTCAAAGAGGAGCCCGCCGCCGAATCCGAACGATGTGCCGCCGGTGAACGCCACCTGGTCGAGGTCCATGCAGTTCGGGGCCTCCGGGGCGCCGGTGAAATCGCCGGTGTGCATGTTCAGCCCCAGATTGGCGAAGATGCCGAGACGCGGCTGTAATCGTTGCTTCGCCAGCGTCTCCTCCGGCGTGAGGGGGATATCCTGGGCCGGAAGCGAGGTCGCCAGCACCACGAGCGTTGCCAGCGCACATCCCAGACGTTGCAGGACAGTAGCGAAATCTCTCATAGGGATGCCATTCGCGATAGTCGTGTGAGTGAGATGAAAGAGTGCCGTCCTGCGGCGCCCCTGGTTTGTCAGGGACGCCGCAATCGAAAACCAGCGGGATTGGCTGCCGGGTCTCTATTTCACCAGTACCAGGCGATAGGTGCTGCGAAGTGTCGGTGAGGTGAGCACGGCATGGTAGATCCCGGACGGGAAATTACGGGCGTTCCAGGTGCGTGTATATGTCCCTGGAAGAAGGGGTTCATTGTTGACAAGCACCTCCACAGGGAGTCCGTAAAGATCGTAAATCACCAATGAAGTTCCACCATGAACGATCGTCTCGAACGAAATTTCGGTCGATGGATTGAACGGGTTCGGCGCCGCTGCCTTGATGCCGAAGCTTCCAGTGGACTGGAACAGTCGCGGCCCGCCTTCCTCGCAGTATCCGGCGAGCGTGAAGAGCCCGTTTTCGGATGCCACCTCCACCTCTCCGTCGGTCCAGAACAGCGTATCGAACGTCACCGGCGTGCCCAGCGCATTGCCGAGCGCCACCTGTGCATCGATGAAGCCGAGCGTATCCGGCGCCGCCGGCACGGGAGAATTCGTCAGCTCGAACTTCAGCAGCAGGTCATCCCCCTGCACCTCCCGGGAAATGATGCTGCCGGTCGTGATAGCGGCCGCACCCGTTGATTTGCCGAAGGCTTCTTCCCTGCTCCGGACGCGGAGCGGATAGAGAAGCGATGCATTGAATCTGACCGTGGCCTGCAGCGTGGTCGCCTCGGATTCGCCGAGCAGGCTGGCATCCTTCAGAATGATCGGGATCGCGATCCGGTCGCCGGGCGATCCCTGAAGATCCGTCGGAATCACGATCGTTGCCGCGCCGCCGACGATGATCCTGCCGCGGCCGAAGAGACCGATCGCGACGGAGTCGTCGCATGGCGTGCTCTGCCTGATAACCAGGCGCCCCGCATATTCGATGCTGTCGGCCGGCGTGAACCGGACGTGCAGTTCTATCGAGCCCTGCGCCGGAATCGTCAGCGGAGGATTGGGCGAGGGGGAAACGATCGTCCACGGCGCCGGGAGCGAAATGTTGGTGACATCCATCGGCACGGTGCTGTTGTTCGTCAGCGTCACCACCAGGTCCTGCGTGGCCCCCACCATCACCCGGCCGAAATCCAGCGTCTCCAGATCCTCGGAGAGCACTGCGCACTGCCCGCGCCCCGTCAGGTCGATCGCCAGCGAGTCGGGGCATGGTGTGCTCTGTCTGATGATGAGCCGTCCGGTGTAGCTCGTGGTGTCGGTCGGCGTAAAGCTGACCACCACGACGATGCTGCCGTTCGGCGGAATCGTCTGCGGCGGGACCGGGCTCACGACGCTCCACGGCGCATCCACCTCCAGCGCCGTGACATCCATCGGCTGCGATGAATTGTTCGTCAGCGTGACGCTCCGCGATTCGGTGCCGTTCACCAGTGTGGCGCCAAAGTCAACCAGCGTCGCTCCGCTTTCCACGCGCGCGCACCGGCCGCGTCCTGTGACCGGGATGCGCATCGAATCGACGCACGGTGCGTTCAACCGCACGATGATGCTGTCAAAGACCTCGCTGGTATCAGCCGGCGTGAAGCTGATGATCACCTTGATCGTTTCTCCCGGCGGAATCATAAGACCGGGGGGAACCACCGGAGCCACGATCGCAAAGGGTGCCGGCACGGAGATCTCGGTAATCTCCATCGGATCGGCGGTGCGATTTTCCAGTTCCACCGTATCCAGGGCCGATGCTCCGAGCAGCACCCTGCCGAAATCGGTTTCCAGCGGCGTCGGCACCGGCTGCGCGCAGCGGATGCCATTTCCCTGAAGCGTCACGGCCGCCGAATCGGGGCAGAGCGCGCCGAAGACGACGACGAGTTCCGCGCTCGCCGGACCGACGTCGGTCGGGGTGAAGGTGACGTTGCCGGTCACGGCATTCGCCGCTCCGGGATTGACAACCGTGCCGACCAGACCGGCCGGAGCAGTGAAGGGCGCACCCGCGGGACGGATGAAGACATCGGTGATGGTTCCCGGATCGCTCCCCGTATTCTCAATAGTAACGGATATGGTGGGGCTGGGATCACCGATCACCACGCCGCCGAAGTTTATCGGGTTCGGCGTTACCTGCACGCTGGTGTTCACGGCGCGCCCGCGCACCACGAAAACGTACGATGTATCGCATGGGTCGAGCTGTACGCGGAACGAGTCGATGAATGCGCCGGGGGCGGTCGGCCTGAACTGCACGACGATGCTCACCGGCTCTCCCGCGTTGAGCGGAAGCGGAATGCTGGCGGAGGATGGGGAGATGATGACAAAGGGAGAGGGATCGCTGCCGAGATGGGTTATCGCCAGCAGCTCCCCATCCAGATCGCCATCCACCCGTATCTCCACGGAGTCCGTTGCGGTCGAATCCAGGCAGATGTCGCCGAAGTCGATGATACGGGGAGTCAGGCTGCTCTGGATGTTCAGCTTCCGTCCCGTAAGCTGGATCACCGTCGGGTTCTTCCCTGCCCTGGGATCGTTGTTCGCCAGCGTAAGCGTTCCGTTACGCGTCCCGACCGCCGTCGGTGCAAAGCGGATGACCATGCGGACCGTATCGGCCGGAGGCGTCAGCCCGGGGGCGATCGTAAATGCGGTGTTGAACGGCGGGAGGATGGAGAAATCGCCGGTGATGGAGGGGGTGATGTCCAGCGGCGCGTCGCCCGAGTTCCAGATCTTCAGCGTGTCGTACAGGGCGGTCTCGCAGGAGACATCGCCGAAATCGATCGCGTTCCGGTTGACGTTGATCTTCGGGATCAGGTCCACCTGCACCATGTTCGCGGCCGCCTGGGAGAAGACCCAGCTTGGCTCGTTCAGGTACGGTGCGGTCGAGGGGGAGTTCACCACCTGGAGCGCAACGAAGTAATAGCGTCCGGCGCCCCCCGTGACGGTGACGGGAAGCGTCCACGTGCGGCCGGTGAATGTCGGATCGGCGATGGTCTGGCGCCACGGGCCGGTCTCGTCGCGCATGTACACGCGCAGGAGATCGGTGCCGTTGCCGGTGCCGCTCAGGACGAACGACGGCGACTGTACGTGGGTCAGCGTGTCGATCGTGGGGCCGATATAGGGATCGCTCTGGCCGGTGAATGTCGGCTGCACACCGGTGTAGCCGTCGTACCTGCTGCGTCCCGCACCGCCCGCGCCGCCGCCGCTGGTGCCGCCCGCGCCGCCGGAGATATCTCCCGAGCCGCCGCTGGAGGTCGGAACCTTGGCGCCGATCTCGATAAAGCCGCCGGACCCCGCGCCGCCGCCGGCTCCGCTGCCGCTGCCGGAGCGATTGCCCCCGTTTCCTCCCTTCGCACTGATGAAGTTGTTATTGAAGACCTCCATTGAGTAGAGGACTGCGGCGCCGCCGCCGCCGCCGCCGGCTCCGGCGCATCCGCCCGAGACGAACGATGCCTGTGGATTGCCGCTGCCGCCGCCGGCTCCGCCGGCTACCGGGACGCCCTGGAGGTTGCCATGCTGGCGTCCGAAGTTGTCGGGGGCTCCGGAACCGGCCGTCCCGTTCTGTCTGTAGCCGCCGCCGCCGCCGCCGTTGGTCTGATCGCCCGTGGTTCCGCTGCCGAAGCCGCCTGATGTTGGCAGGCAGGCCGCCGCGGCGCTCAACCCGAAGGGATGCCCGGTGCCGCCGGCCGCTCCTTCGTACCGGGTGCAGCCATCATAGCCTCCCGGCGCTACATTGTTAAGGCTGGTGCCGTTGGCGCCGGTGCCATCCGCGAGCGAATTGTAGCGGTTGGGGGAGTTGTGTCCTCCCGCGCCGCCGCTGGTAAATCCCTTCCCTCCGTCGCTGCCGGGGCCACCGTCGGTGAGCGTCTGATCACAGAAATACCCGCCGCCGCCGCCGCCGCCCGGTCCCGCATCCAGGGTCGCGCCATCCACGCTGAGCGTGGCGTTGTTGATCAGCGCCAGAGTCCCTTTCGAGATGAGGATGAACGGCAGATACGCCTGGTTGCCGGGGGTGGAGGGATCGGGGTCCTGCGTGCTGGCGCGCCAGGTGCCGCCGTCTAGGATCAGCCTGTCAACGATCATTGCGCCGCGCTTCGAGCGGACGCCGTAGCCTCCCTGCCCAAGAATGCCTCCCCCCGTGATCGTCCCTCCCGTGCCGAGCGTCTGCGGCGTGACGATCTCGAATTCGTTGATGACCGTGCTGGCGCCGTTGACGGTGATGCGCAGCGGCACCACGCCGTTCGCGGCGCCGGGTTTCACGAAGATCTGCGTGGAGATGAGCCGGGCATCCCAGCTCACCACCAGCGGTCCCACCATGATCCGGTTCGCATCAGCCGGATTGTCCGGCTGCACGCTGACGGTTTCGCTGCCATCGCCCACGTTCATGAACAGCCCGTTGCCGCCGAATGTGCCGGACGCGTCAACCGGCGCGATTATCTCCACGTACGTGTTCATGCCCGGGGCGCCGATGTCGGGAATCATGTATGCTACCCTGGGCTGGGCGTGAAGGGTGACGGCGAGAAGAATGAACCCCAGAAGTGTGGTATATGCTGCTTTCATGGATACTTCACTATCATATGTTGATCGCCGCTGCCGGTGACCGGCCTGTAGTGTGGACAGGGAGTAGAAGATACGCTTTTGCCGGGAGCAGGGGATGCATGTCGTACGGAGAGGGCCTGTCGCCGACGACCAGGGAGCCGGGCATGCCTGCACTTCTCTGTCGCGGGATGCGGCGTCGGCGGGATACCGACACGATGAGGGGGGGGACGATGGAACAGGAGTGACCGGAGGTATGCCGGCCACTCCTTCTGCGGGGGATGTTTGTGTGGAATACTGGGGACGGGGAGATGAAGCCGGCGTCTGGTGCGCCTACTTCGTATCCTCCTCCACCTGCTTGATGATAGCGTTCATCACTTCTTCCTCGATCTTTCCGTTCGAGCGCCAGTAATGCCAGAGGTTGGTGAAGCGATCTTCATAGCCGCTGAGCTGTGCAAGTACCTTGATCTCCGTCCTCGTGCTGTCGAGCTGCTCGAACTCGACCGACACCTTGGTCCGGCCGATGGTCCAGCCCGGCGAGCGCATGTAGGGGACGTCGCCGTACATGTTCATCACATCGTGGAAATTATCCTCGTCCGCGAGTTGCTTGAACTCCGTTTCGACCAGCTTGCGCTTCTTGCTGGCGTAATTCACCTTGTACCCGTTGCTGTCCAGAGCGGTGCGCACCGCCTTGAATACCACGTCGAAGTCCCTGTCGAACTCCTGCAGAAGGGCGGTGCCTGTCGTATCCTGCTCGGTTTCAGGGGGGACGATGTTGGAGTCGAATCGCTGGGCATGCAGTTCCGGGGCGCCCGCGAGCAGTAGCCCGACGAGGAGAAATGCGGGGAGAAACCGACGAAAATGCTTCATGACCGAATATGTTGTTCTATGTACATGTAAGGGATAGCGTGTTCGCGGTGCCGCGGCTGGAGACCGGGGGCCGGCTTCCGGTGGACGGCGGGAACGTTCACCGGCTTGACGGAATATAGTCGTTAAAGTTTAGTAATGACACACGGGGAGCGTCCATGACGGACTCTCCCCGGCGAAATCACCCGGCATCGGGGGTGTGGTGTGGCCGGAACCTGTCTAGCGTGCCGTGAGCATGCTGCTGTAGATATGCCTGCCGGACTTCAGAAGGCCGATTGCCGCCTGCACCTGCTGATCGTCCGGAATGCCCGTGCTGTCGCGTTCACGCTGCCGCTGGAAGCGGGCGACGATCTCCCGGTATAGTTCCCGGCCGATCTCGCCATGATGACTGGCCATCGCCTGCTGCCGCTCCCGCGCAAATTCTCCCTGGAGATCCTGGATTCTGCGGAGCAGTTCCGTGTCGAATCCCTCCTCGCTGGCGACCGTGTACAGCTCGCGGGCCTTGTTCATCGATGGGGAGCTGAACTCGGCCGTGCGTGCATTCCGGGCGACGAAGTCCTCGAACTCCCCCAGCAGCCCGTCATCGACGGTGAAGCCGGCGGGAAGGGACTTCATATTCGCCGTATATCGCGTGGCAAACTTGAAGAACAGGGAGGCGTCGCGCAACTGCCGGACGATCGGCGCCCGGGAGGTGGCTGCCACCAGCGTGTCGGGGATGATGCCGCCATGTTCCACCACCGTCCGGCCATGCACAGTCCGGTAGGTCCGCGTTATGCTGTCCGTGCCGAAGCTTGGTTCGCCGCCACGCCGCTTCGCATAATCGATCTTCTGAATGCTCCGTCCCGACGGCGTGTAATAGCGGGCGGTCGTTATCTTCAGCGTCGATTCGTATGGCAGGCGGCGCACCGACTGCACCAGCCCCTTGCCGAAGCTCTGCGTCCCCATGATGACCCCGACGTCGAGGTCTTGAATCGCCCCGGCCACGATCTCCGCCGCCGATGCCGAATTCTGATTCATCAGCACCACCAGCGGGATATCGGCCGCCACCGGCTCCTCCGCCGAACGATACACACGATCCTCCACCGAATCGCGTCCGCGTGTCGTGACAACGACGCTGCCGTTGGGGATGAACTTGGAGCTGACATCCACCGCCGCCTCCAGAAGCCCGCCGGGATTATCACGCAGGTCGAGCACCAGCCCGCCGTAGGCTCCCTGCTGCCGCAGTTCGAGAATCGCCTGGCGGAGCTCGGTCCCCGCGTTCGCGCTGAAACGTTCCAGCTTGATATATCCTATGCCATCATGAATCACGCCGCTGTAGGTCACGCTGCGCACGCGGATATTCTCGCGGGTGAGGGTGAAGGTGAGCGGCTTTCCGACACCGTCCCGCATAACCGCTATCGTCACCGTGGTTCCCGGTTCGCCACGGGTGAATTCCCTGAGCGATTCCACCGGGCCGTGCAGCACCTCGCTGTCGTTGATCTTCCTGATTCTGTCGCCGATGCGCATCCCCTCTCTCTGCGCCGAGTATCCGTCCATTACATCGATCACAGTTACCATGCTGTCGCGCATGCCGACGGTGATGCCGATGCCGCCGTAGGCTCCGCTGGTCAGTAGGTCGATGTCGGAGGCGTCCTTCTTCTTCAGATACACGGTGTAGGGATCGAGCGTCTGGAGCATGCCGTCAACGCCGGCGTTGATGAACTGCTCCGGGTCGATTTCGTCCACATAGTTCTGAGCTACCTCACGATAAACCTGCCCGAAGAGTTCGAGCCCCTTGTTCACCTTGTAGTAATAGTTGTTCTCATCCTTCCAGGTGAATGCGGTTACGGCGGTTGCTATCACCACGATGGGGAGCAGAACGAGCAGGAGACGGCGCGGGGAGATTGTAGGAGTTTTCATAGTAGTCGAAGCAGAATGATCAGCACATCCGGGGCAACAGGCATAGACTACAGAAATTTACAGCAAAATACGAACCAGCCGACTGGCTTTCACGATGGAATGGATACGATCCCTGAAAAGCGCATCGGGGCCGGACGACGGCGGAAGGTGTAGCCGTAATGGAGATGGAAAAGCCCCGGCCCTGGAGGCGAAGCCGGGGCGGAAAAAGTGTAGGAATGATGCGGACGAACCGGATTCCGGCTAGTGAATCACCTGCATCGTCTTCGAGTGCACCTGTTCCCTCCCATTGCTCTGCACCGTCAGATGGTAGAGATAGGAGCCGGCCGGCAGTTTGGAGACATCGATCTCCACCTGATATTCACCCGGCGTACGCGGGCCAAGATCATGTAGATCCAGCATCTCCCCCCGCGCATTGTACAGGCGCAGGATCGTGCTGGTGCTCGGCGTATTCAGCACATAGGTGATGGTCGTCGTTGTGCCTGTGGGATTGGGGACGTTCTGCCGCAGAGCCGAGAGCTCCGGAAGCTCCAGCGTCGTGATCTCCGCCGGCAGGGCGTCCACCTCTCTGAGGATGCCCACCATGTCCTGGCCGTTGTAGAGCAGCAGAATCGGCTCGATCAGGACATTATAGGCTATCAGGGCCCACTTCTCATCCCGGGCTTCGCCCATAATCTTGTCGATGTCCTCGTGCGAGAACTTCGTCAGTTCCTGTCGCATGCCGGGATGGCGGGCGAGTTCGGCGCTGTTGTCGCGGACGAACTGATCGCGGAAGAGCAGGAGCGTGTCGAAGAACGAATGGAAGTCGGTCTCCACCGATTGACGGATTTCATCGAGCTGCGGACGGTAGCGCCGCGCGATCCACTTCGCCACGAAGAATGTCTCCACGGCCTCGCTCACCTTGTCCACCGTCGCCATCGTTTCCTCGGCGCTGATCGCCTCATCCTCCGGGGCGCTCTCGGCGATATACTCCTCCTCCGTCCCGGTAGAGGGCATCGGCGCATCAATATCATCATCGGGGACGATATACGCCGGGGCTGTCTCCGGCATGTCGGCCTCCGGCGCGAACTCATCGGTCTCCTCCATGTCCTGATAGTCGGCCGGCTGTCCATCGCCTGGAAGGGCCACGGCCGTATCATACATGTCGTAATCGGCGGCCAGGGTAGTATCGTAGTCATATGCGTCCATCGTCGAGGACGACGTTTCTCCCAGCCCTTCTCCGATCACCGCGCCCACACCCTCGGCGATTCCCTTCCATTTCTGCTCGTCGAGGAACATGCTCCAGTAGACGCGCAGCCTGTTCAGTTCGGCCAGATCGCATGGCGAAACCGTCCTGTCGATGCGGCTCTTGTAGTCGTTCAGCCGGCTGGTCCAGTGTTCCAGCGTCTTGAACGCAAGCTGCGACTCGAACTTCTTCATCAGCGGAGAGTCGTTCCAGTTCTCGGTCATTCCTCCCTCATCGTCCGCAGCATCGACCTGGGCAAATGAGGGGACGGCGGCAAGGATCAGCAGCAGAACTGCGATCGCCGTGGAGTGCAGGGTGGATCGTATAGCCATCGTTTCCCGATAGTCCTCATGAAGGCGTGAATGGAGAGTCGCCGTCCGTTCCGGCGGAGGCGATGCGGAAAACTGCGAGGGGGGGGGAAGCAGCGTCAGAGCAAAGATAGTTCCGGCGCGGCAGAGGCGAAAGCCATAGCGGGAATGCTGAAGTGGCGGACGTCCGTGCGGTGCGTCCGCCACAGCTTCAATGCAGTTGCCGGTTCAGTGCGATGCGGAAATGTTTGCCGGTGCCCGTTCAGTGCACCACCTGCATGGTGCGCGCATAGACGCGATCGCCGTTCGCGGTGCGAACCAGAAGATGATAGAGATACGAGCCGTTGGGATAGGAGGATACATCCACCGTCACCTCGTGCCGGCCGGGGGAGAGGGAGCCCTGGTTGAAGGTTTCCTTCAGGTCGCCCCGGGCATCGAAGATGCGGACGATGACGCCGGTGCCTGGCTCGTTCAGCACGTAGCCGATGGTCGTTGTGGACGATGCGGGATTCGGCACATTCTGCCGGAGCGCCGACATCTCCGGAAGCTCCATTCCCGCGATAACCGAACTGGAGGAACCGAGCTGGTTGAAAAGATTCCGCAGATCGGCCCCGTCGTAGAGCATCACCACGGGCTCCACCGCGAAATCGAAGACGGCGGCGATGCTCTTTCCTCCCTCCTCGGAACGGAGCCACCGGGCTGTCTCCCGCAGGGCCCCGGCGTTGCCGGCTGGGGCCGGTTCGTCGGCGAATTCCTGCCGGCTGTCTGCCATGATTTCGACGAAGCCGGTCAGATCGTCGATCACCGACGGACGGAGCCCGTCCAGTTCCGGCCTGTACTTCGCCGCCAGATCCTTCGCGGCCTTGTAGATGCGCATCAGCTCCTCGACATCATTCAGCGCCTCCTCCCCGAAGAGAAGATCGAAGTCGCCTTCAACCTCCGGCGTCATGGCAGCCGGCTGGTTGCGGTACTGCATCAGGCGTTCAGTCAGGAGCGAATAGCGGACGCGGAGCCGGTTGAGATCATCCAGATCGGGAGAACCGAGCATGTGGTCGATGCGGCTCTTGTAGTCGTTCAGCCGCGGCGTCCAGTAATTTACGGCCAGCTCGCCGAGCGTGCGCTCCATATCCCGCCGGAGCTGTTGCGTATCCTGCACAGTCTGCTGCGCATCGGTCTGCGTCACCGCCAGCGCCGCGATGGCGAGCGTCAGGGTGAAGATCCTTCCACCAGTAGGGTCACATCTCATCGTATCATTCTCCGGATTGGATCGCTTCACATGTCATGGCCTCCGGGACCGATCGTCGTGGAACGATCGGTTCGGCATGCAGCGCGGGAGCGTCTGGCGCGTCCGCGCGCATATTTCTTCGACGCTGGAAGGCACCATCTGCAACAGCGGGGCGGGCGGCCGCCGCCGGCGTCACGTCCGACGGCGCATCCCACAGGTGGTTGCATCGGCCGGCGGACGTGCGGTTCGCATGCGGCCGGATATCCGATCCCGCGCGTTCGCTCCCCGCGCGGTTCCGGTTACACCATGCCGTATTCGTCCTCCGGCTGCGGGAGGAAATCGCCGCGCCGCGCACGGGAGTCGGCATAGAGAGGTGTAAGCAGATACAGGCCGAAGATGGAGACGATGCCGACGACGATGCTGTTGAGGATCACCACGCCCCAGGTGTAGTTCTCCCGGACCATCTTCAGGGTTTCCAGGGCGGCTGCGGGATCATTTCCCTGCGAACCTTGCATGCCCATCATGCTCAGGCCCCCGGTTCCCGTGATCGTGCTGATACCGATGAGTATCACTCCGAAGATGATGCCGTAGACTGCCAGCGCTCCGAAGATGCGGCCGAAGTTGGAGTTGACGAGCGCGATGCTGGCGATGAGCCCGTGCCATGGCCCCCGGTCCTCGATGGAGACCTCATGAATCCTGAGCGCGGTCGCCAGCAGGGGGTACAGGAAAATGAGGCCCAGAATAATGCCGCCTGCGGCACCTCCGCCTCCGGCCCCGAACATGATGATGCTGAGGATCATCAGCACCACGAAAAGGATGAGGCCGAAGATGATCGTCTGGAGGATGCCGTACCAGAGCGGCCGGCCCACGGTGCGATCCATAAGCTCGCCGAGGGTGAGGGGTTCATCGTTCAGTGCATTCCACCCGGCGATGGCCGTCATCACCTGCACGAAGACCAGCCCGAAGCCGAGGACCAGCCACGTCAGCAGCATCGGCACGAGGGCCTTGAGGATCATGGTTCCCCCGGCTGCCAAGTCCTCTTCGCTGGCGTCCGGCCGCAGCAGCGGCATCGCCTTGATGGCGCCGTCGAAATAGAGCATCGTTCCGAAGCCCTGGATGATCATCAGGACGATGATGATAACCAATGCCGGGAGAGCCGCCGACGAAAGCGTCCGCCCGATCAGCGCGAAGGTCCTGGTAAAAAGTTCACCGAAGCCCATTGGCTCCGGGGCATTGATGTCTTCCATTGCTTCCATAGAGGATCGGCCTGTTGTAGTTGCATGGATAATTCATGGGGAGCGATTTCCCGCGCGTCTCACGGCATGCGGCCGCTATGTTGCGCCAGTTCCCTCCCGTTATTCCTCGCTGGTGTCGAAGTAGGCCACCGAACGAAGCTCCACGGTGCTCCCCGGGAGTGTCTCGAAGATAACATACTCGGTGCCGGGAAGAGACGTTTCCTCTTCATACAGCCGTCGGCATCCAACGGAGACCGCCACCAGATCCGCTTCATTGTAGAGCGAGACCGTCTGCGTCCCCAGTTCCGCGTTGTAGTCCAGCGGCACCATGCCGCCATCCTCCCTGCGCACGTAGCAGCCGTCGGTCGCATAGCGGAATGCGATGCCTCTGGTGGTGTCGAACTCGTGCGCCACCGTCCGGAGATAGGCCGTGATCCCGGTTCCTTCGGCGATCGCGATCTGGAACTGGCCAAGGAACTGCGTGCCGTAGGCGGTGCGCACCGCAAGGCGTGCTCCGGGCTTCAGCACAATCCAGCCGTTGCGGGTCTCCACATCCTTATGGTGCGAGAGTATTTCGCCGTTGTAGATGTCGCCGGCGGTGTAGATGTCGATCCGCTCGTACATGCATCCAGCCAGGAGGGGAAGGACGAGCATAGCGGCGGGAACGCCTCTTTTCATCATCGTTTCCGCACCTCCTCGGCCGTATGGAATACATCACCCAGACCCAGCCCCACACCGAGATAGACCGTCGAGTAGTCGGTGCCGGTCCGAAGTTCCTTCACCTTGTCGGTGACATTGTCGTTGGCCGAGCCGTTGACGTAGCCTGCCGTCACGCTCATGCGCGCCCAGTCGTAGATCTTCAGCGATGCGCGCGCGCCGATATGCAGCGCGGTCGATGGATGATAGGTCAGCTCCGCGAACGGCTCCAGCGCAAGGTCGGGTGCGATAAGGTTCAGCCGGTATCCGGCCCTGATCGGCAGAAATCCATAGGAGATTTCCTCGTGGGAGAGCCCCAGGAAATTGAAGAGCGACGTGCCGATGAAGAAGTTGCCGTCGGCGATCGGGAGCGGAAAGTGCGCGGTCGCCAGGCGGAGTATCACGCCGGAGGGGAAGGATGTCGCCGAGTCGAAGCGGCGCGGGGCCGTATTGGGGATCGCCGGGTAGTCGCGCAGCAGCGAACCGACGTTCTGCGATGTGGAATAGACCAGATCGATGTTCAGCGCGCTCACCTCGATCGCCGAGTGATCGTGATCCTTCCATTCGATGAACAATTCCTCCGCGCGGTTCACGAAGTCGAGCGCGGAGACGCCGAAGCCGAAATAGGGGAAGCGGACATCCTGGTTGCCGGCGTTGTTCGTATCGATCAGCGTCAGCGTTGTGCCGGCGACGTAGCCGAGGTAGGCGCGCAGGTTGAACCCGCCGTACGACCCCACGTCGAGCGTCGCTCCCAGATTCACGTACTGTGAGGGGAAGATCGATATACCCAGAAAGGGAACCACCATCACGTACGGCGGCCGTTCGTGGAGGAAGAACCGTTTGCGGACATAGATGGGGAGCACGCCGGTGAGCGATTCATCGGAGGCGATGACGGCGCTGCTGTCGCGCTGGAGGATGAAGCGTTCGTACGCCGCCGTCCCCAGGGTCCAGCCGGGAGCATCGTCGAAAGCCCGGAGCTGCACCTCGTACGGGATCAGCCGGTACATGTAGGCGCCGAAGATCTTCGACTCGTCGGTGGGTTTTGCGGAGAGCAGATCGTACAGGCCGAACAGCCCGTTGGCGGCGCCGGTGGAGGAGGTGCCGGGGGCAAGGAATCCGGCGGTCTCGATCCCGCCGTAGCGCAGGAATGCCGGGTAGTACCGTTCCACCGTGGAATCGCGGCGAATGTAGTTGCGGGTGATCTCCACCCCTCTCGTGGATGGGTAGATCGTTCCATTGTCACGCTCGCCCGGGACGTTCCTGACGGTTTCGCGGATGGTCGTGTCGCGATGCGTGATCGTGTACAGATCGGTCTCCACCCGCGTCAGGCTGAAACAGCCCGCGAAGATGGCCGACATGGCGGCGGCGACTGCAATATTGTAGCAACGGTTCATGGAGATCAGGTATAAGCGCCAGTCAGAATGAAGCGAACCCGCGCGCCGCAGCGCCGGTCGTGAGCCGGGTATGCCCGGTGCCGGTGAAGGGGCCGAATGTACCGCCGGCCTACCTGCGTATCAGTTCCACCCGCCGCAGCCTGGCATGATAGAGATCCTCCCCCTCGTCGGGACGGCGGCCGAGCGGGCGCTGCTCTCCTTCCGAGCTTGTGAGGAGGAGCCGCGACGCCACACCACGCTTCACCAGCTCGTTCCTGATGAACTCCGCCCGGCGGCGTCCGAGATCGAGATTGAACGGATCGGAGCCGACCGGATCGGTGTGCCCGACGATCATGAAGGCGGACCGGCCCTGGTCGTTGAACCTGCGCAGGAATTCGGCGGCGCGGTCGATCATATCGCTCCAGCGGAGATTCGTCGGCAGGCCATGCTCGTCCAGGGTGAACTCGTACGGATTCGATGCATCGTTGAAGGGGAAGTTCACGCGGAAGGTTATCGTATCCGGCAGCGTGACGTCGTGGGTGATCGTCCGTCGTCCGTCCAGAATCGGTATGCGCACGATCTCGCGCAGGTAGAGCGTGCTGTCGGAGCCGGCCACCAGTTCGTACGTTTCCCCTTCGCGCACCTCGAACTCGAATCGTCCCTCCCGGTCCGTCTGCTTCGTGATCTCCGTTCCGGGAGGATCACGCGGCTCCAGGGTCACCTGCGCCTGCGGGAGGGGACGGCCGCCGGGATCGAAGACGACGCCCGTGAGCCTGATGCTCCGGGGTTCCACGGTCCCCACCACCCGGCCCGATCGTCTGAGCCGATGCAGCACGTAGATGTCGAATCCGTTCGAGCCGGCCTGGTTCGAGCTGTAGTAGAGAAGCGTATCGGGGTCCGCACCCTGTGGCGCGGTGGGGAAAAGTTCATCTCCCGGCGTATTTATCGGCTGTCCCAGATTTTCCGCACGTCCCACCTCTCCCCCGGCGATCGGGGCGCGGAAGAGATCATAGCCTCCCACGGTGGCATGCCCGGCGGAAGAGAAGAAGAGCCAGCGTCCGTCGCCGCTGATGAAGGGGGAAAGTTCATCGCAGGGGGTGTTGACGCCGGGGCCGAGATTTGCCGGCGCGCTCCAGGTGCCGTCCGCTGAGCGGCGGCTTACATAGAGATCGGTGCCGCCGTGGCCTCCGCGGCGGTCGCTCGCGAAGTAAACCGCCCGGCCGTCCGGGGAGAGCGTCGGCTGGGCGTCCCAGTAGACAGGGGAGGAAATCCGTCGGCGCGATGCATCGATGGCATCGCCGCTGAAGCTTCCGGAAAATATGTCGTAATCGCCCATGACGCTGCCTGCGTCGCGGGCTGCAAGGAAGATGGAATCGCCCCCCGTGGTGAGAGCGCCGCCACCGACCGCACCGCGTATCCCGCCGACTCCGATATTCCGTTCCGCAGTCGCGGCGTCGATGCGCGGCAGCCTGACGCCGATCAGCGATTCCGGCGCCCTGGTGCCCCGCTCGCGTATCGTCGCCAGCCCCTGGCTTCCGTTGCGCCGGGTGAAGTTCACGCTGAATTCGTCGTCAGGGCCATCCAGGCCATCGACACGGGAAATCGTCAGGTAGTGCGTGGATGCCCCGGAACCGGCGGATGTATCGATCGTCACCTCGCTGAACTTCTCCGGCAGGCATGGCGGCGGGACCGGCTCGGCGCATTCCAGGCGCGGCTGGTCCGGGAAACGCACGATGGTGTGGCAGCCTCCCTGGGGAATACTGCCCGACAGGATGAGGCCGGCCAGCACCGGGTACCAGTGGCGGACGAGTCTCACGAGGTTGATCTCAGGGAAGAGTGAACGTTATCGGTCTGGAGTCCGGGCGGCGATCGCCGCCGCGGTTAAAATAGCACTTGCCTCCGTTCACGGGCGACCATGAAGGAAAAAGAATACGGGAAGATGGGGCGATCGACTCCGAAAATAGCCATCCCGCCCGTAGATTGCCATCGCTATGGAAACCCTTGAAACGCTGGAGCATTTCCTCCGGGCCGGCTCGCAGTTCGCGCTGAAATTTTTCGTGGCGGTGCTCTGCGGCGGCGCCATCGGGATGGAGCGGGAAACCACCGGCAAGCCGGCCGGGCTCCGTACCAGCATCGTCGTCTGCCTCGGCGCCACAATCTTCACCCAGATGAGCATCGTAATGGCGGGGGACACGGGGGGCGACAGCACGCGCATCGCCGCGCAGATTATCACCGGTGTGGGATTTCTCGGCGCCGGGGTGATCCTCCACGAACGACGCGGTGGAGTCAAGGGGGTGACCACCGCCGCCATGATCTGGCTGATGGCCTCGCTCGGCATGATGATAGGCGCGGGGTATCTGGTCAGCGCCATCGCCGTCACGGCGGCCAGCGTGATCATGCTGCTGGTCCTTCGTCGGCTGGAGAATGCCATCCACAGGTGGCGGGCCCGCCGTTACTGCTTCAGCATCCGGGATGATCTGCATTCGCGCAGGAGAGTGGCGGCGCTGGCGGCCTCGTACGAGGATCATGTGGAGGGATTTTCCATCGCGGCCGGGGAGAACGGGACCGCCCGCGTCACCTTCCGCTTCATCGGCACGAACAACGAGCGGCGCGAGCTGCTGCGGGATCTCTACCGTGTGCAGGGGCTCCGGCGCCTGGACGGCAGTCCCCGCGCGTGAGCGCCTCATTTCCCCGGTATCCGGTCATTTCTCCGTCTGCAACGTATGAAGGTCGCGACCTGGAACGTCAACGGCATACGCGCCCGCGAGGCGCAGTTCGTGGAGTGGATCGAATCCGCCGCGCCGGATGTGGTCTGCCTGCAGGAGATCAAGGCGGCGCGCGAGCAGGTTCCGGCGGCAATTCGCGATCTTCCGGGCTACTGGAATTACTGGCATGGAGCCTCCGGCGGATATTCCGGCGTCAGCATCCATCTCCGCCGGGAGACATTCATCGAGAGGCCCGTCTTCAGCCATCCCGGGCACGACACGGAAACGCGCATCGTTCAGGCCCGTGCCTGCGGGACCAGCTTCGCCTCGGTCTATATCCCGAACGGCGGCAAGGATTACGAAGCCAAGCTCGCCTTTCTGGCCGCGATGGAGGGATACGTGGCAGAGGCGCAGAAGGAGGGAGGGTTGATACTCTGTGGCGATATGAACGTAGCTCGCACGGACGCCGACATCCATCCGACGCATAACAAGCCCGGCATCATCGGAACCCGGCCGGATGAGCGTGGTCTGTTGGAACGGATGATCGGCCGGGGGCTGGTGGATGTGGCCCGGATGCTCGATCCCGACAATGACAGGCTCTTCACCTGGTGGCCCTTCTGGAAGGTGGCGCGGCAGCGGAATCTCGGATGGCGTATCGATTATATTTTTGCAAGCGAACCCATCGCCCGCACGGCCTCGGCCTGCACTGTTTTCCGTGATATCGGCACCAGCGACCATGCGCCGGTGATGGTCACCTTCGCCATGTGATCCGGGCGATCTCCTCTCATCCGAAAACATCATCCTGCTGCAACCAAAGGGCGCATTCATTCGTCAACTGCAGCCGAGCCAATACGGTAACAGGAACATGCCATGATGTCGGAACAATCTCCACGCCGCTTTACGAATGAGGAAGTGAATGCCATCCTGCAGCGGGCGCTTGCCCGGCAGGGAGGGGGAAACGCCGGATCGCTGACCTATGACGATCTGCTGGAAACCGCACGGGAACTCGGTATCGACCCGGCGCAGGTGGAGGCGGCGATGGTCGAACAGGAGCGGGAGGGGGCGATGGATGCGGCCCGCGAAGCCTGGAAGGCCAGGAAGAAGAAGAAATTCTTCGAGCACCTCCGCAGCTATCTGATCGTCAACGTCGTGCTGTTTATCATGGCGATGTTCACGGGGGGAATGTGGTTCATCTGGCCGTTGCTCGGCTGGGGGATCGGCCTGCTCTTCGATGCCTCCAATACCTTCTTCCCGAAGGAACGTGCGGTCGAGTGGGGGGCGCGGCGCATCCTGGAGCGGGAGAACCGCCGCCAGCGGAAGGAGGTGAGGATCGGGGGGAAGGGAAGGAAAAATCTGACGATCGACGGCAAGGCGGGGAAGATCATCATCGAAAAGGGAGACAAGCGGATCGAGATCGGGTGACCGGTTTCCTCCACATCCTGTCGGCAGTTCCCCCATCGTGCCGGCGACCGGCCGGAACTTCTCCCGCATATCCGTTCCCTCCGCCGATGATTATCGTGAGCAGGAACCGGCGCCGCACACCCGCTGTACCGTTCTTCCCGCGGCTCATCCCCTCTGCGTGATCGCCACGGCGCCTCCGTCGGGAGCCTTTACTTCTATTGACCATCCGTAACCTTCCCCGATCCGAACTGTGATGTGCATGAAGCGGTCCCATGATGGCCACGGGGTCCGGTTCCGTTGAAATTCCTCATGATCGAGATGTCCCATGCCACCCTGCCTGGCGATTTTGTTCCGCTCATGATCGAGAGTTTGCCGGACTTTCGCTAGATTGCGCTCCCTACAACGGTTCGGTACTTCATTACGCTTTCCTGACGACTACTCTGCGTATGCGTGCTCTGTCACGGGCATGATTCTTTCGGCGCATGAGCGGAGCTGTTCGCGGCGTAGTGCCTCTCGTTCATTTCCCTATCGCTTTCTCATCGTGGCTGTTCAAACCAATCAATCGGCGACCGCAACTCCGGAATCCGGGACCGCGTCCGCGAAATACATCTTCATTACCGGTGGCGTCCTCTCCTCGCTCGGCAAGGGGATAACATCCGCATCGCTCGCGCTTCTGCTGAAGTCGCGTGGTCTGCGGGTGACCATCCAGAAATTCGATCCCTACATCAACGTCGATCCCGGCACCATGTCGCCGTACCAGCACGGCGAGGTGTTCGTGACGGAGGATGGCGCCGAGACCGATCTCGATCTGGGGCATTACGAGCGGTTTCTCAACCAGTCGATGACCCAGAAGAACAACACGACCACCGGGCAGGTCTACTACGAGGTCATCACCAAGGAGCGCCGCGGCGACTATCTTGGCAAGACGGTGCAGGTGATTCCGCACATCACCGATGAGATCACCCGCCGTCTGACGGCGCTCGGGAGCACCGGCGCATACGACATCGTGCTGATCGAGATCGGCGGGACGGTGGGTGACATCGAATCGCTCCCGTTCCTGGAGGCAACGCGCCAGCTCGATCAGAAGCTCGGGCGCCAGAACATGGTGCACATCCATCTCACCTATGTTCCCTTCATCAAGGCGGCCGGCGAGCTGAAGACCAAGCCAACGCAGCACTCGGTGAAGATGCTGCTGGAGCTGGGCATCCAGCCGAACATCCTTGTCTGCCGCTCGGAGCACCGGCTTTCAAAGGATATCCGCGAAAAGATCGCCCTTTTCTGCAACGTGGATCGCGATTCGGTGATCGAGGCGCGCGACGTCAGCACCATCTACGAAGTGCCGCTCATCTACGCACAGCAGGAGCTGGATGATATCGTGCTCCGCAAGCTCGGCATCGAGGCTCCCGCTCCGGACCTGAAGCAGTGGTCGAACCAGGTGCGCAGGATCAAGCAGCCGACCAATGGCGAGGTGTGCATCGGGTTCTGCGGCAAGTACACGCAGTACCGGGACGCCTACAAATCGATCATCGAGGCGTTCGTGCACGCCGGTGCGGCGAACAATGTGCATGTGGATCTGCGCTGGATCGACAGCGAGACACTGCATACCGAGGAGGATGTGAGATCGGCGCTTACAGGGGTGCATGGTCTGCTGGTGGCGCCCGGATTCGGATCGCGCGGGGTTGAGGGGAAGATCATGGCGATCCGCCATGTGCGGGAGAACCGCATTCCCTTCTTCGGCATCTGCCTGGGCATGCAGTGCGCGGTGATCGAATTCGCCCGCAATGTCTGTGGCATGCCGGAGGCCAATTCCGCGGAATTCGCGAAGTCGCCGAATGAGGTGATCGATCTGATGCCCGACCAGAAGACCGTGAAGGAAAAGGGGGGGACGATGAGGCTGGGGAGCTATCCCTGCATCATCGCGAAGAAGACGAAGACGCTGGCGGCCTACCGCGAGCAGTTCATTACGGAGCGGCATCGTCATCGCTACGAGGTGAACAACGCCTTCCGCGATGCGCTTGCAGGGTGCGGGCTGATTCTCAGCGGCGTCTCGCCGGATGGCCGGCTCGTGGAGATCATCGAGCTTGCGGATCATCCCTGGTTCGTCGGCTGCCAGTTCCACCCGGAATTGAAATCACGTCTGCTGGCGCCGCATCCGCTGTTCCGCGCTTTCGTGAAGGCCACGATCGGCTACCGCGATGCCGACCTGCCGAAGGGGAGCAGAGGGGGCAGGCGGAAGAGCGTTGCTGCAAGGCAGGCCGAAACGATCGGGCAGGCCGAACACGTGAAGGATGATCTCCCCGGCATCAGCGAGGGAGATTATGCCGACGGGGCGGAAGATCTTCCCGCTCCCTCCTCCAGACCGGCACCGAAGAAGAAGGCACGGCGGCGGCGCGGCGAAACCGCCGGCTCCGGAAAATAGGCGGGATCACCGTCGGGACGGGGGCCGGGAGTGTCAGGTAGTGCGGTCGCGGGACGTTATATGAAGTGTCGTCGCGACTGCTGAAACATCGAACCCATGAAGGAGGGTGCTCCGATGACATCGCAACCGGCATTCGACCGGAGGGACTGGACCTACGACGACTATCTCCAGCTCGATGATGATACTCGCTACGAGATCTTCGAAGGAGTGTTGACGTTGGTACCGGCTCCGAATCTGGGACATCAGAGGGTTTCGGGGGAACTCTACTCAGCTTTCCGCCGACACGTCAAAGAGAACGCGAGCGGAGAAGTGTTCTTCGCCCCCGTGGATGTGATTCTTGATGAGAGAAATGTCGTCCAGCCGGACATCATCTTTGTCAGCAGCGAGCGGGGGGAGATTCTTCAGTTCCGGGGGATCATGGGAGCGCCCGATCTGGTCGTGGAGATCATCTCGCCGGGATCGGGTTCCCGTGACCGCGAGGTGAAGAAGCGGCTGTACGAGCGCTTCGGCGTGCGGGAGTACTGGATGGTCGATCCGGAGAAGAAAAGGGTTGATGTGCTGGTGCTCGGGAAGGAAGGGTACCGGATCGCATCGTCCGCCGCCGGAAAGGGAGACGTGCGGTCGGAGGTGCTGGACGGGGTCACCGTCCCGATCGAAATGGCGTTCCCGTGATGGTCGTCCGAATATGAGATCGCCATAGCATGAGCACATGCCGGCAGTACCCCCGGATTCATTCCGGCAAGGATCATGTGGCTGCGCCGGACCAGCCCGGGGCTGGTCCGGCCATGCAGGAACCCATCGCATTTCCGGGTGCATTGTATCTACAGGTGCCGCGCCCGGCATGTCCGGCGCTATCCCTTCATATCTCCGTCCCGTGCCGCGTCGCCTCCCAGCGGAACGCCGACGACATTCCTGCGCAGGTGGACCGGCTGCGCGGGAGCCTTTCCCTTCGTGAGTTTGCGCCGCTTCATCGTCAGGTTCAACATCTCCACGAGCATGCTGAACGCCATTGCGGAGTAGATATATCCCTTGGGGATATGCTGGTGGAACGCATCGGCGGCCAGCGATACGCCGATCAGCAGCAGGAATGAAAGCGCCAGCATCTTCACCGTGGGATGCCGGAGCACGAAGTTGCTGATGGCGCCCCCCACCCAGATCATGAATGCCAGTGCCAGCACCACCGCGGCCATCATCACCTCCAGATGCTCCGCCATGCCAATGGCGGTGATCACCGAATCGAAGGAGAACACGATGTCAAGCAGGACGATCTGTGTGATGATGCCGGCGAATCCGGCTGCTCCCTTCCCGGCGGCTTCATCCAGATCATCCGATCCCTCCAGCTTTTCGTGAATCTCCTTCGTGGCCTTGAAGATCAGGAAGGCGCCCCCGCCGAGCAGGATCAGATCACGTCCCGAAATCTCCAGCTCCCCGATGTTGAAGAGCGTCTCCGTCAGCCCCGCAAGCCAGCTTATCGCAAGCAGAAGCAGCAGGCGGGTGATGCAGGCAAGGGCAAGACCGATGAGACGTGCCCGCTCGCGCTGATCCTCCGGAAGCTTGGTCGTGAGGATGGAGATGAAGACAATATTGTCGATGCCCAGCACCACCTCCATCAACGTCAGTGTGGCAAGGCTGGCCCAGGCGGCCGGATCGGATAGAATTTCGAGCATTGGGTATATAGGGTGCTTCAGTTGAAAACGATGTGTGCAAACAACGGCATCGGCCGCAGGCGGCTGCCGGAACGCGGAATGTACCCGGTCGGCATCGATGGAGTCCGCAACGCTCGTGGCCGGATGCGCAGGCGGCGGAGATGCTGCACATGTTCTGCCGGGAACCGTCGGCGAGCACCACAACCGCCGATTCCTATCGGCATGTGATAGCTGTCCGTGCCGTAGATTCAAAGTGCCGGACGCAATAAAGATACGGTGGCCGTTCCGCGGAAGCGTGCCGGCCCAAGTTATGATGCGTGCATTCTGCGGCAGAAAAAGCGGGATACCCGCATCGGATATCCCGCTGAATGTGCCACCGGAGGAGTGCTGATGCGTCGCTGGCCTATGCGCCGACGGGGGCGCCAAAACTTTCAGACTGCCGGGTTGCATCCTCCTGCGAGAGGCTGCGGGATGAATCCTGTGCTGTGCGCGCCGCCGCGTCGTCCATGCCGGATGCCTGGTGTCCCATATGCGTCAGCTCGCTCACCTTCTTCATGGTGCCCGAGAATCCTCCGGCAATATCCTTTCCCAGCCGTTCCAGTTCATCACCGGCGGTATCGTACAGATCCTTCGCACTCTTCTTCAGATTACTCCTCCGCTCCGAGCCGTTCTTGGGGTCGAGGAAATACCAGGCTGTCAACGCCGCTCCCGCAAGCCCCAGGGTTTTGATGATTCCGCGTGCCATATTCCTATCTCCTGCCAGTTGATTGTATTGCCGTTTCAATGCGCACTGCGCATTTGAAGATGCCTGTACAGAATTATGCCAAAAATGTTGCGGTGCGGCGTGCATCCGCGCGTGGTGCATCGCCGGGCATCGAAAAGAATGTTCATGGCGAGTAGCGGGAGACTATCGACCAGACGATGCCGGAGGTGCATGTGCTGGCGGTCATATCGTGGTGGTGCACACCACAATGCCCGGCTGGCGGAGCGCTCCGGGATCGATCTCTGCCGTATCGGCGCCGAACTTGTGCATATGGCGACCCGGTATTCCGGCGAATGACGCGAGCTGATCGCCGATATCCGCCGTGAATATCGCATCCCCCGATCTGTGCGGTGCACCAGGCCGCGAGCCTGATGCGATTCGTTTCCGGGATTCACTGGAATTTATCGGCGTCACGGCCTACCTTTCTCCAAACCTTCCCAATACTGCCAGCGTTGAAGAACCTGTCATTGCATGGAGCCCCTGTCGCCGACGTCCGGCGGCGTTTGCGGAGCAGTGCTTCTCATTGCGCGGCCGGCCGATGGGAAGGTGGTGCGGGAATGGTTCCTGCGCAGATACTACAGGAACTATTGTAACAACCGGCGACGCGTTGCGTGCAAAATCCGGGCGGCTGTTCGAGCGGTACAATCCGCGTCACATCGCCCGGTGGCCACTTCCTGTCGCAACTACTATCCACGGGTGAAGGGGATGCTGGAGCAGAGCAATCAGGACGAAATTCTCCGCAGCTACATCGAGCGGGTGGTGGCGCTTCAGAACGAACGGCATCATGCGCTCGACATCAATGATCTGAAGGGGATAGCCCGCGAGATCGGTATGTCGGAGGAGGACATACTGGCGGCCGACCGTGCCGTGGAGATGCATGTGGAGCGTGGCCTGCGTCATGGCGTGCACGGTCAGTGGGCCGCTGCCATCGCGGAACTCGCCGCTGCCGTCGCACTGAATCCTGCCCACCTTCGCGCTCTGTACGGACTTGCCGTAGCCTACAAGGAGCGGTGGATGTCCGATGGGCATGAGGAGGATCGCCGACAGGCAATGCAGCATGCACGGCAGTGTCTTCAACTCTATCCCGGACACGATCCCGCCCATCTTCTGCTCAATGACCTCGATCCGCGGCGCGCAGGGGCGAACAATCCGGTGGGAAAGGACACCCGCCCGCGATGGGTCCTGATGATCCTGCTGGTGCTCGGCATCGCGGCCCTGTTCTGGCTGTTTCTGCGGCCGGATCTTCCCGCCGGTGATATCCTTCCGCCGGATTCTCCCGCGGATCTTCGGCCTCCGTCCGCTTCACCCACGGCAGATCCGGTTTCGGGAACCGGCGCCGTGCCGGACGTGAACGACGAAAGCGGGAACGGCCTCGGCCTGCTGGGCCAGGAAATCCCGATCGTCTGGCTCGGTCAGAAGATGGAGGGAGTCGGCCTTGAACTTCGCGAGGTACACAGCGAGGTGGGCTCCACGCGCAAGCTTCAGCTTCTGATCGACAATACAGGGGATGTTCCTCTGAACGCTCTGGAGGTGGCGATCGATGACTACGATATGTATGGTCTGCAGATCTCTACGAAGAAGCTCACGCTTCTCTCCGAGGAGGATTCTCCGATCGCGCCGAAAGCCTTCCGTATTACCTACCTGGAATATCCGGTAAGCGGACTTCCGGCCACCTACAAGGTTTCCATCCTCGATGCGCATTGAACCCGGCCGGCGCGCGAGCCGATGGCATGCCGGCGGGCGATGCGACCCCGGCCATTGATAGACGCCGAGGGCCCCGGGAAATGATCCGGAGCCCTCGCCATATCCGCCTGATGCCTGTTCGCAGCACGCATCTGTCTGCCGAGCTGTTTCCACCGCTGCTTCCTGCGCAGTCGCATCTGTACGTCCCCGCGGGTCGCCTGGTATTCCGATCTCCCGCAGCATCTTTCGGTAGTTCCGCAGGCGGTCCGGATCGAGCCTCCCCCCGGCGATCGCATCCGCAACCGCGCACCCCGGTTCGCCACGATATTCGCCGTTCGCTCCGCGATCGCGCCGATTCCAGCGGCGTCATCACGATCCGGTCACTCTGCCGCCGTTCTTCCGTATATCCCTGTTCCTTCCATGCTCGCTATATTTCCCGCTCGAACGTTTCCGACATTCTTCCGGCGGGCCGACATGAAATCATATCGCGAAGAACTCTGGATGCATACCGGCAGGACCATCGAATTCGTGCGGATCACCGACCGGGTGCGTGAGGCGGTGCGGAAGTCGGGGATCAGCGAGGGGCTCTGCCTTGTCAATCCCATGCATATCACCGCGAGCATCTTCATCAACGACAATGAATCGGGGCTGTGGCATGACTTCGAGGTATGGACCGAAAAGCTGGCGCCGCACGAGCCGACCTCGCAGTATCGCCACAACCTTACCGGCGAGGACAATGCCGATGCCCATCTGAAACGCACGCTGATGGGGCGCGAGGCCGTGATTGCCGTCACCGGCGGCGATCTCGATCTCGGCACATGGGAGGAGGTGTTCTACGGCGAGTTCGACGGGCGCCGCGACAAGCGTGTGCTGGTGAAGATCATCGGCGAATAGATCAGGTGCCCGCGCCGCGATGATGATGGAGATACCGGAGCGGTGTCGTTCCTGCCACTCCGTCGTTCCTGCGTTATCTATCCAACGTCCGGATGGCCCATCCGGCAATCTGAGAACCAGTTATTCAGGCGATCATATGGCAGCTACACCCTCTACGATGATGCCGCTCGGCACGCAGGCCCCGGCGTTTGTTCTTATGGATTCCGTCTCCGGGGCAACGATGAGCCTGGATGAATTGAAGTCCGGCACGGCGACGGTGGTGATGTTCATCTGCAACCACTGCCCGTTCGTGAAGCATGTGCAGGCGGGGCTCGTCACGCTCGCCAATGACTATCTGCCGAAGGGCATTTCCTTCATCGCCATCAATGCGAACGACGCCGAGAACTATCCGGATGATGCTCCCGACAGGATGAAGCAGGAGGCCGGGCGTCTCGGCTATCCCTTCCCCTATCTTTTCGATGAAACGCAGGAGGTCGCGCATGTCTATCAGGCGGCCTGCACACCCGATTTCTACGTCTTCGATGGCAGCCTGAAGCTCGTCTATCGAGGTCAGCTCGACAGCTCGCGTCCCGGCAACGGCATCCCCGTTACCGGCGATGACATCCGCTCCGCGCTCGATGCGCTTATCGATGGGAAGCCGGTGAGCGAGGAGCAGAAGCCGAGCATCGGCTGCAATATCAAGTGGAAGAAGACGGCTGCATGAATTTTCGTGATGCCCGGAAGCTCCGGTGGAAAATTGCGGGGAATGTCGCCGATGTTCCCCGCGCATCCGCCGCAGGCGATCGTGCTGCCGGATGAACGCGGCCGGGTCCGGGCCGCCGCTGTAAAAAAACATCACCTCTTCGCCTGCCCGTATGTTTGCGGAATCTGCTGTTCGCGTCATTTTCGTCCATACATAAAAATCATGGATAAATACGAGCGCCTGCCGCTAACATTTCCCGGCGGTAATGTGTTATGGGGAGGTGTGGTCGGATGCCGTGGAATTTCCATAGGCTCCCGGCGTAATTCATCATATTCGTAGTTATATGGCATAAAAAGGCACGATACTACAGGATCGCATGAAATTCATCCAGCATCCGGCAGCCATCATCCGTGGTGGCGTCCGGCTGGGTATGCGATCGCCGGTCGGGTGATAACGCATCTCGCATATTCAGGCGGATGCGAAGAATTTTCCGATCGGAATAATACGTTCAGCAGCCGTGCCCGAAAATGATCAACGCGCTTACGTTCGACGTCGAGGAGTGGTTCTGCACAAGCAATCTGGAAATGTTCGTGCCTCCGCGCGAGTGGGGGCGCGCGATTTCCAGAATCGAGCTGTCAACGAAAAATATTCTGGATCTGCTGGCGCGGCACCGGGTGGAGGCGACGTTCTTCGTGCTCGGCTGGGTCGCCGAACGCCATCCCGATCTGATCCGGGAAATTCATGACCGGGGGCATGAGATCGCCACCCACGGATATTCCCACACGCGGCTGACTGCGATGACGCCGGACGCGTTCGCGCGCGATCTGGATCGCGCCATCGGCATCACCGAGTCCATCACCGGCGCTGGCATTCACGGTTTTCGGGCGCCGTCATTCACCATCACGCATTCGACGCTCTGGGCGGTCGATATTCTGAAGGACAGGAATTTCCAGTACGATTCATCGGTGGTTCCCACCGGCCTGCATCCGGACTACGGAATTCCCGATGCTCCGCTCACGATGTACCGGCACGACAATTCGCTGCTGGAAATTCCCATAAGCTGTGCGGAGATCGCCGGCCGGCGTGTTCCCTGTTCCGGCGGCGCATATTTTCGGTTTTATCCCTATGCTCTCACCCGTCGTCTCATCGATCGCTGCCACCGGCGCGGATATCCGGTGATATTCTATCTGCATACCTGGGAGATCGATGCGGAGACTCCGCGTATCCCGCTGCCGCCGCTCCGAGCCATCCGTCACTATCACAACCTGGAGGGAACCTTCGCGAAGCTTGAGCAACTGCTACTCGATTACCGATTCACATCGATCAGAACGTTGATAGGAATCTAGCCGCTCGATCGCGGAGGAGAAATGTATATGCATCCCACGTCCGGGTTCCGGACTTCCGGGGAGGGCCCTGCCCCGCCCTCGTCCGTATCGTTCGTACAGTTCACCGACGAGCAACTGCGCCGGTTCGCTCCCCCCGAACGTTATCTGCGCCGGCGCCGTGCGGCCGAACTTGTGCTCATCGCGGCCAGTGCTCCGCTGACCGTACCGCTCCTGCTGCTGACGGCTCTTGCGGTCCGCATCGATTCCCCCGGCCCCGTTTTCTTTTTCCAGGAGCGTGTCGGCATGGATGGCCGGCGGTTTACGATGGTGAAGTTCCGAAGCATGAAAATCGGGAGCGGCGACGGCAGCCTTCTCACCGGCGTCTGCGACCGGCGCGTCACGCGCCTGGGGCGGTTCCTGCGGGCGTATCACCTGGATGAGCTTCCCCAGCTCTGGAACGTACTGCGAGGGGAGATGAGCCTGATCGGCCCGCGTCCCGAACCTGCCGCGCTCGCCGATGTATTCGAGCGGGATATCCCGCTCTATCATTATCGCCGTGTGGTGCCATGCGGCATCACCGGATGGGGGCAGGTGAACCTCGGGTATGCCGCCGATATCGAGGGCACGCGGACACGCCTCAGCTACGATCTTCACTACGTTCTGAATCTCTCGCCGTGGCTCGATCTCAAGATCCTTTATCTGACGATCTTCGCCGTCCTGACCAGATATGGAGCGCGGTGAGAACGCTCTGCGTAGTGAAAATCCGGTTAAGCCGGGGGGCCTCCGGCTGACCCGCTGTCTGGTTGCCGGCTCTTCCGGCAGCGGATTCCAGCGGACGGAACCTGGAGAATATTCCTCCGGAGAAGGCGCCTGCCCTGCCGCCGATATCCGATTGTTATGATGAACGGTAACGTCCGGAGCTAAAAGTGGCGATGGTTCGTCGTTGAAATGCTCCGGCCGCATGGCAGTTCTCGTGGTATCTCCGTAGGTTCCGTTCATGTCCCGTATCGAAACAGACAAGCTCGCCGCCCTGGCGCGATATTTCGGCTACACATCCTTCCGTCCGATGCAGGAGGATGTTATCGACAACGTCCTCGCCGGCCGCGATACGCTCGTCATCATGCCCACCGGCGGTGGCAAGTCGCTCTGCTACCAGCTTCCGGCGGTGCTGCTGGAGGGGCTCACCATCGTGGTTTCGCCGCTGATCTCGCTGATGAAGGATCAGGTCGATTCGCTCACCGAAAGCGGCGTTTCCGCCACCGTGCTGAACAGTTCCATCTCCTCATCGCAGTCCTCGCAGCGCATCGCCGATCTCTTCCGCGGCCGCTACGATCTGCTCTACCTGGCTCCGGAGCGGCTGCTGATGGAGGGCTTCATGGAGATCGTCCGGAAGCTCCCCGTCGGGCTGATCGCCATCGACGAGGCGCACTGCATTTCCGAATGGGGGCACGACTTCCGTCCCGAGTATCGCCAGCTTCGCGAGGTGCGCCGAATGTTCCCGGGCGTGCCCGTGATAGCTCTGACCGCCACCGCCACCGATCAGGTTCAGCGCGACATCGTGAACCAGCTCGATCTGACCGATGGAAAAGTCTTCAAGGCGAGCTTCGTCCGCGAGAACCTGTATTACGAGGTCCGGCAGAAACAGGAGACATACGAGCAGATCAGGCGGTATCTGCGGTCGCGCGCCGGAGAGTCGGGGATCATCTACTGCGGTAGCCGCAAGGGGGCGGAAAGCCTGACTACGCGGCTTCAGCGCGACGGCTTCAAGGCGGAGTCATATCACGCCGGGCTCCCCGCAAAGGAGCGTGATGCCCGCCAGGAGGCGTTCATCCGTGACGATACGCAGATCATCGTGGCGACGATAGCCTTCGGCATGGGGATCGACAAGCCTAATGTTCGCTATGTGATCCACTACGATCTTCCGAAGAATCTGGAGGGATACTATCAGGAAACCGGGCGTGCGGGACGCGATGGTCTGCGCAGCGAGTGCATCCTCTTCTACAGCTATGGCGACCGGATGAAGATCGAATACTTCATCGGCGACAAACATCCCAGGCATCAGGCGGCCGCACGCCGTCAGTTGCAGCAGGTGATGGCGTTTGCCGAATCGACGGTCTGCCGCCACCGCCTTCTCGCGGAATATTTCGACGAACGTTACGAGCGCCCGAACTGCGGGATGTGCGACAACTGCACCAATCCCACGAACCAGATCGACGCCACGGTGCAGGCGCAGAAATTCCTTTCCGCAGTCCGGCGCACCGGCGAGCGCTTCGGCGCTACGTATGTGATCGATGTGCTGCTCGGCTCGGAGAATGCGAAGGTGCTGATGAACCGGCACTCGAACCTGCCGGTCTTCGGCATCGGGAAGGATCGTCCGCGCAGGGAGTGGATACAGCTCTCGCGGCAGCTCCTTGCGATGGGCTATATGGTGCAGGGCGATTACAACGTGCTGAAGCTGACGCGGAAAAGCCTCGATATTCTGCTCAACGGGGAGAAGGTATTCATGAAAGTCATGAAGAAGGAACGGTCCAGGGCGGCCGTGGAGCCGGCCGGCGCCGTGGATGAAGATCTGTTCCTGCGGCTGCGCCGGCTGCGCAAGCGCCTGGCCGATGAACACGATGTGCCGCCATACGTCATCTTCTCCGATGCCAGCCTGCGCGAAATGGCGGGGCACCGGCCGACATCAACCGAGGCGTTCCGGCAGATCAGCGGCGTCGGCGATCGCAAGCTGGAGATGTACGGCGAGCTTTTTATTCAGGAAATTGTGGCGCATGAGGAGGGAGCGGGACGTTAAAAATTGGAGAAAAGTCAAAAGGCAAAAGGAAAAAGTCAAAAAGGGGGAATGGTGGTCCGGACTTTCCGGTTGTTGCAGGTCCTTTGCGATATTTGCGCGGTTTTTTTTTCAGGTTAAACTCAAAAGTAAATCAGCGGAAGGTAGAAGCGCTTGATGGAATGAAGTGAATTCGGGCGCTGTCTTTTCCCGGTCGAACATTTCCCTCTCAGTTGGCTGCCGGTTTCCTCCGCATCAGCCTCCCGAGCCACGCGAACTCGAAATTGAACGTGACGGTTTCGCGGGTGACGAGGATGGTGAGATAGGCGCCGAGAATGCCGATGACGCCGTTCGCCATCCACATGGCGACTGCCGGGGAGAGCGCGCCACGATCGGCCAGCTTTTCGCCGGCGACCAGGCACGACCAGTAGATGATGAAAAAGCCGAGCGCGATGGATGCCGAAACGCCGAAGTTGCCACGGCGCACCAGAATGCCGAGCGGCGCGCCGACGAAGACGAAGACGAGACAGGCAGCAGGAATTGAATATTTCTTGTAAATCTCCACCAGATACTGATTTGCCGAGCGGATCTGCTCATTGCGGCTCATGCTTTCCGATTCGAGCTGTCCCCGCAGCACGGCGAATTGCGACAGCGCGGTTCCCGCTGCCTCCTCGCGGCTCCTGCCCGCCGCCTCGGTCTGGCCGTTTGGCGCGGCCGCCGACAGTTCGGCCAGATGTGTGTGCAGAATGCTGTCGATCTGCACCTCGCTGCGGCTGCTCTTCGCGAGCGCCGAATCCGCCACCCCCCGCATCATCGCGATATCCATCGTACGGTCGGTCCGGCCGAATGAACTTGGGTCTGAACGGTTGAAGCTGAATCCGCTGACGTTGACAGTGACCTGATAATCGACGAAGGTGAGTTTCCGGAACTCGTTTCTGTTCCTTCTGTTCACCACATGCATCTCTCCCTGATGCAGGTTCATCAGCATCTTGCTGAAATCCTGATTGGCAACAATTTCGGCGCGCTTCGCATTGATTACATTGAGGACGTCACCCTCCTGCCCGTAGATCGTTACATTGTACAGTTCGTTGCGTTCCCGATCGACCTCCCTGGCAAGAATACTGTAGCCCTGCAGCGTGCTGAATCGTCCCGGGTCGATGGCAAAGGTTGGCTTCAACTGCACGATGTCGCTCTGCAGCACCATTGCGCGGTGGTTCGTTTCCGGGAGAATGCGGTCGTTGAAAATGAAGAGGGTGATGAACAGAAGCGTGCCGCCGACGATGGCGGGGAGAATTGCGCGGAGAGCGCTTCCCCCGGAACTCTTGATGATCGTCAGTTCATTGTTGCCGCTAAGTTTCCCGTAGGCCATCAGCGTTGCCACCAGCACCCCCATCGGCACTGCCAGCACCAGCATCCACGCAATATTGTAGGCGATAAATTGCAGGATCACCCAGTAGCTGAGCCCCTTGCCGACCAGCTCGTTCAGATGCTTGAAAATGAGCTGGAGTAGAAAAATGAACACCACCGCCGATGTACCGAAGAGGAACGGACCGATGTGGAGCCGAAGGATATACCAGATAAGTCGCATGATGCTGTTCAGGTTCCGGCGTGATCCGGCGCCGACCGGGGAGCCATTCCCGGGGAGCCATTCCCGGGGAACGTACCGGGGACGGAAGTATTATGCTCTGTTCGCCCGGCGTATCGTCGCACATGGCCGGAGAGATGCGCTACCTTGCCGGAGCGGCGGGGGGGGCATCCGGTTCCGGAGGGGACGGACGCCCGCCATGCTGGATGTACCACTTCATTTCTCTGATCCTCTGCTGGTAGTAATCGAACCGGGCGGGCTTCTGGCGCGCCAGCGTCTGGAATGCCTTCAGCGCCTCCTGATATGCCCCCTGCGCCGCCAGGATGTTCGCCAGCGTTTCGCTGACGATCGATGGCTCGAATGTCGTCCGCTGCTCCACCTCCTCCACGGCCGGGATGCGCGCGCTCTCCAGCCGCCGTGCAAGCTCCTCAAGCGGCGTCAGTTCCGCCTCGACCCGTCCCGCCTGTACCATCTGCATGATGTTGCCCTTGAACTCCTGCGATTCGCGGCGTTCTCCCCGTTTGTGCTCGGGTGCGGGCGGCGGCGCGATCGTCGTCGGCTCCTCCGGCTCCGGGCGTGATGCATCCATCGCGCGCGGGGGCGGTTCCACCGGCGTTCGCTGTATGGCGACCGGCCCTTCCGCCTCCGGCTCGTTCCCCAGCGGGGGAAGCGGCGGCATCATCTGTTCCTCCACGGCCCTCCGTTCGCGCGCTGATGACTCCGCCATCGGCATTGGCATCGGCTCATTGATGAGCGGCGCGATCGACTGGCGATGAATCTGGTCCTCATGCCGGAGCGGTGCGAATTCCAGTCCGGGAATCAGACGCAGATTGGAGCTGCGCAGGTGCGAGATGTTCCTGCCGGTGTGCAGGGCCAGCATGCGCGGCCGCGGTTCCGCCGGTGTGGCAGCATCGGCCGGGCGTCCCTCGATAGCCCTGAGCGGCATATGCAGCGTTCGCCCGATATCCGATGCGCCCCGCGCCGGAGCGCGCTGTCCCGCGGATGGAGACGGAGCGCCAGGAACGGCTCTGGCGGCCTCCTGATGCGTCACCTCCCCGGATGGCGGCTCCACGGCATGCGCGGGTGCCTGCTGCGTGGGCAGCACCTCCGCACGTTTCGGTGCGGTATCCGCTGTCTCTTCCGGATGATCGCCGGCATCGGCGCCCACGGGCTGCTCCGGCGCCGGAGAATGAGCCCTGGGTTCCAGCGCCGGGATGTCAGCATCCTCGGCTGCCGCATCGTCATCGGCGACAGTTCCGGCAGGTTCGTCCGAACCTGCGGCGATGGATATCAATGGTTCCTGCGCATCGTCCGCCTGCTGATCCGGCTCGGCCGCCATCTCCACGGAGACTTCGGCGTACGCGGGAGTTTCAGCGATATCCTGTTCAGGTGTTGCATCATCCGTCATGCCGGCGACATGATCCACAGGTTCGGCGATCCCCCCGGTAATGACGCCCCGAACGGCCGGCGCATCGGCAACAGGCCCATGTTCTGTCATCAGTTCCGCTTCGCCGCCGGTGTTCTCCCGGCCGGTCTCAATGCGCTCCTCATCCGTCCCGGGTCTGGAAACAGCCGCAGGGGCCGCGGCGGTATCATCTCCCGGGATCTCTTCTTCCGTTGCATCCATGTAATGCCCGGCTGCATCAGCGGGTGCCTCAGGTACGGGAGATTCGTCGATTCCTGCTCCTGCCTCATCATGGCCGGGTTGAGCGCCATCCGACGCCACTTCGTCAGATTCCGGAGCGGATGCGATCGCCGCCATTTCGGCCGCGGCATCTCCCGGTTCGATCGGGATGCCGGCCGGCGCCTCCGCTTCCGTGCTGATGATGGTTGCCGGCACCTCATCCGCATCATCGAATGCCGCGGTTCCATCCGGTGCATCCTCCCCGATGAGGGGCGTGGGAATCGTATCGACAGCGGGTTCGCTGACTGCCGGTGCGTCTGGGGATGTTCCGGCCGGTGCATTGCCGCCGGCAGACGGCGTGGAAACTGTCTCGGCTGCCGGTTCGTCGGCTGCCGGTATCTCTGCCGCTTCGATCGGCGCATCATTCTCGATCGCCGGTGCGGAATCCGTCCTGATCGCACCTGTTTCCATCCCCGCCGCGGGCGCTTTCTCCGCAATACCGGCGGATGGTGTATGTCGCGAATGTTCCGCCGGACGTCCGCCTGAGAGCTCAAGCACGAGTTCATGCAGGCGCTCCGACCCCGTACGCCGGTAGCCGTCGCGGAGGACGTTGAATCCACGCTCCTGCTCTCCGAGTGCGAAATAGGACTGTGCGAGCACGACATATCCCGTCGCGTGTTCCGGATGATAGATAAGCCCCCGCTTGCAGAGCTCCACGGCCTGGTGCGCCGCGCCCTGTTGCAGAAGCTCCTGGGCTTTCAGCGCAAAGAATGCATCTGGACGCGATGTCCTGTCCCGTCTGGTTCGTTCGATAGCAGGCATACATGAAAATTACAGAAGGCGTAAAGGGGAAACAACGTTGCGTCTGCCGGTACGCGGACCAGTCCCGGGAAGAATATGATTATGCTAGCGGAAATGAGATGCCCATGTCGCCACCCGTCACGAGTGTGCATCACTGGAAATTTGCAGCATGGATGAGCCCGGATTGTATATATTCCGGCCGCCTGAGTGGGTCAGGGGCAGTTCAACCACGATGGATCGGCACTCCCGGATGCGCGCCGGCCGGTTCATGAGGGTGAAGAGCGATGCCGTAAAGGCGATGGCGTCCCCTGCTTCCACAGATAACCGCTGAGAGGAATCATTATCGTGAGGCAACGGCATGATTCCCTATCCAACACAATGCACAAGGAGCAAGGAATGAGCGGAGTACGAGTACTCGTCGGTACGCGCAAGGGCGCGTTCATACTGACATCGGATGGCAAGCGTGAGAAATGGGAGGTCAGCGGCCCTCATTTCGCAGGCTGGGAGATCTACCACATGAAGGGCTCACCCGTCAATCCCAACCGGCTGTATGCCTCGCAGACCAGCGGCTGGTTTGGCCAGACGATCCAGCGCTCCGACGATGGCGGCCAGACATGGGAGCCCGTCGGGAACGAGTTCGTCTACAAGGGGACGCCCGGCACGCACCAGTGGTACGACGGCACGCAGCATCCCTGGGAATTCAAGAGGATCTGGCATCTCGAACCCTCGCTGACCGATCCCGATACCGTCTATGCCGGCGCCGAGGATGCGGCGCTCTTCCGTACGACCGATGGCGGCAGGACGTGGGAGGAGCTCTCGGGGCTGCGCGAACATCCCTCGGGACCACTGTGGGCGCCCGGCGCCGGGGGAATGGGACTCCACACCATTCTGCTCGATCCTGCCAACCACGATCGTATGTACATCGCCATCTCGGCCGCCGGCGTGTTCCGCACCGACGATGGCGGACAGACGTGGAAGCCGGCGAATCACGGCCTGCGGTCGCAGTACATTCCCGATGAAGATGCCGAGGTGGGCCACTGCGTCCACCGCATCGCCATGCATCCCTCGCGTCCGGAGGTGCTGTTCATGCAGAAGCACTGGGATGTGATGCGCACCGACAATGGCGGCGAATCGTGGCGCGAGATCAGCGGCAACCTGCCGACCGATTTCGGTTTTCCGATCGACGTACACGCGCACGAGCCGGATACCATCTATGTCGTGCCGATCAAGAGCGATTCCGAGCACTTCCCCCCCGATGGCAAACTGCGTGTCTACCGCAGCCGGACGGGCGGAGAGGAATGGGAAGCGCTCACAAACGGTCTGCCGCAGAGCGATTGCTATGTAAACGTGCTGCGCGAAGCGATGGCGGTCGATACGCTCGATTCGTGCGGCGTGTATTTCGGAACCACGGGAGGGCAGGTGTATGCATCGGCCGATGCCGGCGACACGTGGGCGCCCATCGTCCGGGATCTCCCCGCCGTCCTCTCCGTCGAAGTCCAGACGCTGCCATGATACGTGTGGTGCTGCCGTACCATCTGCGTACGCTGGCGCGGGTGGAGGGAGAGGTGGAGCTTGAGGTCGAGGGGCCGGTCACACAGCGATCGGTGCTCGATGCGCTCGAAGCCCGCTATCCGGTGCTGCGCGGAACGATCCGCGATCACGTCACGTACCGGCGTCGGGCATTCCTGCGTTTCTTTGCCTGCGAACAGGATCTGTCGCTTGATCCTCCCGATACCCCGCTCCCCGATGAGGTTGTGGCCGGGAGGGAACCCTTTATGGTCATCGGATCGATCGCAGGCGGATGACATGATGGAAATCAGAGCACGCCGGCCAGCCGCTCCAGCCGGGCGGCTGCGGCGTGCAACGTTTCCCAGTTCTTGCAGAAGCAGAACCGGAGCAGCCGCTCGCCATGCTCCGGACGCAGATAGAAGCTATCCAGCGGGATCGCCGCCACGCCGATCTCCCGGATCAGGAACCTGCTGAAGTCGAGCCCGGACATCGGGGAAATGCCCTCCACATCCGCAACGATGAAATAACTGCCATCGGGAATGCTCGGACGCAGTCCCTGCCGCTGCAGCACCTCCGCCAGAAAATCACGCCGGCTACGGTAATCCGTGGCGAGCTGCTGGAAGTATGAATCCGGCAGCCCGAGCGCGCCGGCGATGGCGTACTGCATCGGCGTGGCAGAGGCGAAGACGACGAACTGGTGCACCCGCCGGAGCGCCACCTGCAGCCGTTCCGGGCCTATCGCCCAGCCTGTCTTCCAGCCGGTGAAGGAGAAACTCTTGCCGCCGCTGGAGATCGTCAGTGTCCGCTCCCGCATGCCGGGAATCGCCGCCAGTTGTGCATGCACCGCCGGTGCATATATGATATGCTCGTAGACCTCGTCGGTTATGGCGATCACATCATGTTCGATGCAGAGCGCGGCGATCAGTTCCAGATCCTCCCGGGGCAGCACGGCACCGGTCGGATTGTGCGGCGTGTTGATGTAGATCACCCGCGTCCGCGGACCGAATGCAGCCCGCAGCTCATCAGGATCGAACCGGAAGGAGGGAGCATGCAGCGTCACGGGGACCGGCGTGCCGCCAGCCATGCGGATGGAGGGGACATAGGAATCGTAGCAGGGCTCCAGGATGATCGCCTCATCCCCCGGCTCGATGAATGCCAGCGCGCTGCAGAAGAGCGCCTCCGTGGCGCCGCTGGTGACTGTGATTTCCGTGGCGGGGTCGGCCTGACGTCCGTAAAACCGGAGCGTATGCGCGGCGATCGCCTCGCGCAGCGCCGGCTCCCCGCTGGAGATCGCGTACTGGTTCCTTCCCTCGGCGATCGCCTCCCGTGCCAGCCGCCGTATCTCCTCCGGGCCGTCGAAGTCAGGAAACCCCTGCCCCAGATTCACTGCTCCCAGCTTCTGTGCCAGCGCGCTCACCTCCGCGAAGACGCTGGTACCGAATCCCTTCACCCGCTCCGCCATCGGATCGCGCGGCGTAATGATCATTTCGTTCTCCCGGTTCATTCGTTCGTAGCTGGTTCGTTCAGCTTCTTCAGCATCTCCACGGCATTCCCGTTATCGGGATTCAGCTCCAGCGAGCGCTCATAGTTGGCGATCGCCAGCTCGCGATCTCCCCGCGCCATGTACGCTTCAGCCAGGCTGTCGTAGACGTTGAACGAATCCGGAAAGGCATCGACGTTGATCTGGAAGATCGCCATCGCCTCGTCGGGCTTCTCCTGCCTGAGATACTGGTAGCCCAGCATGTTCAATTCGCCCTCGCTCAGATGTACCTCTTTGAACCCGCTCTTCTTCAACTCGTTGTAGGTCTTCCAGACGAAATCGATCCCCTTCCTGTCAATGGCTTTTGCAAGCTCGTCCCCCACCGACTTCTTCTTGATATCGAGCAGTTCCACATCGAAGACGAGCGTGGAATGCGCCGGTATGGGGCCGACCTCGCGTTCGCCGTAGGCGAGATCGGGTGGGATCACGAACGTGGCGCGGCTGCCGGTAGTGAGCAGCGCCAGCCCTTCGTCCCATCCCTGGATCACCATTCCCGTGCCCAGACGGAAGGCAAAGGGTTCGCGATCGCGCGAGCTGTCGAAGATGGTTCCGTCCATCAGGCGTCCCGTGTAGTGCACGATCACCAGATCGCCTTTCTTCGGCTTCCTTCCCTTTCCCCTGTGCGTGATCGTGTACTTCAATCCCGATTTCGTGGTGATGGTGTCCAAGGCGGGGGGATTTTCCCGGGCATGCAGGAGATCTGGTCCGGGTCCGAGCGAGCAGGCGATGGCTGCCAGCAGGCAGAGGCAGATCCTTGAGGTTCTCATGATGATAGTCGGAGTGTCCATTGAGATTGATCGACAGGCTGATGTGAAGATATCATCCGGCTTCCTGCCGGGAAAGTATTGTCGATACGCCACCATTCGATTTCCGTGACGAGCTTCCCGTTCAGTGCCTCCATGAACATCTGGGGATGTACCGTGCTGCCTGCGAATATTCAGTGATATTCCTCTTGAGAGAGGTGCTGGACACCATAGTCCGACACCTCCGCGAGAATCTCCTTCAGCAGTTCGCCGTCCAGTCGTCGTGTGGCTCCGCTCTTCGGGTCGGTGATTACATGCCATCCCGGTTCTGTGATGCCGGTCAGGTTCCCCATTTCCCTCATCCATCTGCATCGGGCTACGGGCGAACGTCAGTCCGGAATCCCGCAAACACAAGTACCGTGCTGCGTCTGTGGCTGTACGGGATCGCGGCGCTCGTGGCAGGCGTGGTGCTGCATTTCTGAGGCCGGGAGAGGTGCATTCCCGCCGGCCTGCCGTTGATTGCGTCTGCGGAGCCGGAGCTACCGGATGCAGAAGGTTGATTCGGTCCACTCCAGGTAATCGTTGCCGCCGCCATAGCGGAGCGCGTTGAGGTAGGTGCTCGTATGGGTTCCGGTGAGAGGATCGTGGATCAGAATTTCGCCGAATTTGTTGTAGCCATAGATCAGTACGGCATGCGCGGCGCCGACGCGCTCGTAGCCGGCGACCACGGGGCGATTCTGCGCTATCTCCATCCTGATCTGCTCCATCGTCAGGGGGCTGAACTGGTGCTTGGAATCCAGGCTCGCCAGCCGCTCCAGATCCAGTTCGATCTGCCGGAGATTGCCGGGAACCACGCAGTCCGCCGGCCGGTTGCAGCAGTCCGTGCGGAAGTACGCGTTCAGAATCTCGCATTGGCTGATGGTAATGCCGCCGTGCCGGAGGATCATCTCCGAGATCGCTCCCCATGTCCAGTTGCGCGATCCTTCCGCGATGAACGGAATATCAAGGATGTGTTCCTCGGGAATGGGAGGATGGATCGTGAAGGTCCTGGTCATCGTATCCCGCTCTCCCTCCGCGTTGGAGACTATCAGCGTCGCCGTGTGGTTGCCCGTATCGGTGTAGCGCCTCGCCGGATTCCGTTCCGTCGAGGTTTCGCCGTTGCCGAAATCCCACAGGTACGTATCGGCATTCTCGGAGGCATTTTCGAATGCCACCAGCGAGTCCACAATGGTGGCGCAGCCGACGGAGAATCTGGCGAGGGGTGGCTTCGGCTCGGGTTCGTTCACACCGCATGCGCCGGCGAGCAGCGCCGGGAAAAGGATGAGAAGAAGGAGACGGCCACGTATCTGGCGAGGGAAAGTGCTCATGGGTACGGAAATGTTCGGTTAATCGCGGATTGCCGGAGGATCGCATGAAGCGGACGGCGCGGCAGCGCGTCGTCTGCTCACGCGGCCCGTAGTGCATCCGGATCTCCGTTTCGTCCCGCACATATACTGCCAAACTACCCGTTATGCCGTAATCGGTTACGGCCTCCGGGCCGGATGAAGCAGCATGGCACGCGGCCGCATGGAACATACGCATGCGACGCCGGATTACCGATCGCCGCATGCTATCTTTGCTCCCGGTTCAAATCTTCCTCGTATACCTTCTATGTCGTCACGCTCACTCGAAGACCGTGCGCAGCGCCTGCGCAACCAGCTCAGCGAACACAACTATCGCTATTACGTCCTCAACGATCCCGCCGTCAGCGACCGCGAGTTCGATGCGCTGCTGGAGGATCTGCTAACGCTGGAGACGGAGCACCCGGAACTGGTGACGCCCGATTCCCCGACGCAGCGGGTCGGCTCCGATCTGACGTCCGTGTTCCCTACCGTCACGCATGCGCGGCCGATGCTCTCGCTCGCCAACACATATACCGAGGAGGAGGTGCGCGAGTTCGATCGCCGTGTACGGGACCGGCTGAAGGAGGAACCATATTCGTATGTAGCCGAGTTGAAGATCGACGGTATTGCCGTGAGCCTCACCTACAGGGATGGGCGGCTTGTCTGCGGAGCCACGCGCGGCGACGGCGTGCAGGGAGATGATATCACCGCCAACATCAGGACCATACGTTCCATTCCGCTGCATGTGCGGCAGGTGGAGGTGGATGGGAAGCCGTTGCATGATTTCGAGGTGCGCGGCGAGGTGTACATGGCGAAGAAGGATTTCGAGAACATGAACGCCGAGCGCGAACTGGCCGGGGAGAAGGTCTTCGCAAACCCGCGTAACTCCACCGCCGGCACGCTCAAGATGCTCGATCCGCGGATCGTCGCCACGCGTCCTCTCAGGGTCTTCCTCTATTATCTGGCGGCGGATGATCTGGAGCTCGCAAGCCATGCCGATAACCTGGAGTTGCTGAAAAAGCTCGGATTTACGGTTAATCCGAACTGGCGGAGTTGCGCGGATATCGACGAGGTGCTTGCCTTCTGCGATGAATGGGAGGGGGGGCGCGATGAATTGCCGTACGAGATCGACGGCGTGGTGGTGAAGGTCGATGCGCTGCGGCAGCAGGATCGGCTGGGGATGATCTCGAAGTCGCCGCGATGGGCTATCGCCTACAAGTTCGAGGCGCGCACCGCCCGCACGAAATTGAACGGCATTACGCTGCAGGTGGGGCGCCTGGGAAGGGTGACGCCGGTGGCCGAGCTGAGCCCCGTATTCCTGGCCGGTTCCACCATCAGCCGTGCTACGCTTCATAACGCCGGTTTCATTGCGGAGAAGGATATCCGTGTGGGCGATACGGTGGTGATAGAGAAGGGTGGGGATGTGATCCCGAAGGTGAACGAAGTGGTGCCGGAGGAGCGTCCGGAGAAGGCCGAACCCTATGCGTTTCCGGAACTCTGCCCCTGTCCGCTGAAGACGTTGCTGCACCGTCCGGAGGGGGAGGCGAACCACTACTGCGAGCATGCGGAATGTCCGTGGCAGATTCGCGGGCGTATCCAGCACTTCGCATCGCGCGGAGCGATGGATATCGAAGGGCTCGGCGAGAAGGTGGTGGATCAACTCGTGAGGCTCGGATGGCTGCACAACTATGCCGACATCTACGATCTGCACGGACGTCGCGACGAGATAGCTGCGCTGGAGCGCTGGGGGACGAAGTCCGCCGACAATCTGATCGACGGGATCGAGCAGAGCAAGAGTCGGCCGTTCTTCCGTGTGGTGTACGCCATCGGCATCCGGCATGTGGGGGCGACCGTGGCGCGCGTGCTGGCGACGGAGTTCAATACCATCGAGAAGTTGATGAACGCGACGGAGGAGGATCTGATGGCAGTGAACGAGATCGGCCCGCGGATCGCCGAGTCGGTTGTCCGTTTCTTTGCCGACGAGGGCAACCGTGATCTGGTCGGGCGTCTGGCCGGGGTCGGCGTCATGATGGAGGGGCCGGAGAAGCCGGTGGTGGAGGAAGATTCCGCCATTGCCGGCAAAACCTTCGTCCTCACCGGAACGCTGGAGAACTACACGCGCGAGCAGGCGTCGGAGCTGGTCGTGGAACGTGGCGGCAAGGTGAGCTCCAGCGTCAGCAAGAAGACCGACTACGTGCTTGCCGGCGCCGAAGCGGGTTCCAAGCTGGCGAAGGCGGAGAAGCTGGGAGTGAAGATCATCGGTGAGGATGAGTTCGTGGAGATGATGAAATGAAGTCAAAGGGCAAAAGTCAAAAGGCAAAAAAGATGCGGGGTGTGATGGTTGGAGACGTGCAGGCGGCGTTCGGGACAGGGAAAGTGAAGTCAAAGGGCAAAAGTCAAAAGGCAAAAAGGATGTGGGGTGTGATGGTTGGAGACGTGCAGGCGGCGTTCGGGACAGGGAAAATGAAGTCAAAAGGCAAAAGTCAAAAGGCAAAAAGGATGCGGGGTGTGATGGTTGGAGACGTGCAGGCGGCGTTCAGGGCAGGGAAAGTGAAGCGGAATATGATAGATTGAACTGCCGGGAATTTACCCTTGTATCCATGATGGCAGGAATTGCGTTGTCGCATTATCTTTTCGCCGTTTGACTTCCCCAACACATCCCGGCTGCACACGGCAATTTTTTTTTGCCTTTTTACTTTTGACCTTTGACTTCCCCAGCACATCCCGGCTGCACACGGCAATTTTTTTGCCTTTTTACTTTTGACCTTTGACTTCCCCTCATGTCTCGTTCCTACACTCTCGAAAAATCCGTCATTACCTGGGCGTTCCTGATGCCCTGGCTGGTCACGCTCATTCTGTTCTGGCTGTATCCGCTGCTCCATTCGTTCTACCTGAGCTTCACGGAGTACAGCACGCTGGGTAATCGGGCTACATGGATAGGGCTGGGGAATTACGAGCGGATGATGGGCGATCCTATCTTCTGGAAGGCGCTTGCGAATACGGCCATCTTTGTCGTCGGAACCATTCCCTTCACCACCGTCTTCGCGCTGCTGCTGGCGGTGATGCTGAACAAGAACATCGCGTGGAAGAGTTTCTATCGCTCGGCGTATTTTATTCCCTCGGTCACTTCCATCGTAGTCCTCTCGCTGATCTTCACGAACCTCTACGCGCACGACGGTTATATCAATACGCTGCTGGCGATGCTCGGAATTCCCCATCCGGCGGAGGGGTGGCTGCTCAATCTGGGGACGGCGCTTCCGGCGATCATGGTGATGGATGTCTGGATCGCCATCGGCTATTATGTGGTGCTGTTTCTGGCGTCGCTTCAGACGATACCGAAGGATCTGTACGAGGCTGCCGATCTCGACGGCGCATCTGCGTGGCAGCAGTTCAGGCGGATCACGCTCCCCGGTATACGCCCGATGCTCCTCTTCGTGATCGTCATCAATACCATCCGTTCCTTTCAGGTGTTCACCGAAGTGTATGTGATGACCAGGGGGGGGCCGCTGAACGCAACCACGACCCTCGTCTATCAGATCTATGAGAAGGCATTCGTCCAGAGCGACATGATGGGCTATGCCTCCGCCATCGCGTATGTGACGTTCCTGCTGATTCTTTCCATCTCTCTCGTCCAGTTCAGGCTTCTGGGGGCGAATCGCGATGTGGGATAGCCGCTGCCGCGCAATCGCCCCATCGAGCCTTCGCATCCTCCATCACCCGGCCCGATCTTTGCTGCCGGTTGATGGAATACAACGAGCCATGTCGATGCGTACTATTGCGTTCACGATGCTGATGCTGCTTCCGGCCCTGCTGGCCGCGCAGCCCCGCGAGCTTCCACCGGAGGGGGCCACCATCAGCGATGAGATCCGTTTCCCGCTGGGGGTTCAGGCGCTCGGCACCGAGCGCGAAGGGGCGAGCGGCGGCGTCGAATACAACAAGTATTACAGTCGGCGCCTGCACGACTTCCGTCATCAGACGCTTTTCGGCGAGGCGGTGGCGCTGCCGACGTCGTCGTTCCATGTTGCGATACGGTATCAGCCCGATCCCGATCTGGGAGTACGGAATACGGGCTACAGCGGAGAGATAGGAGCTGTGAAGATGCTGGGAGATGTGGCGCTCGGCGGCTGGGCGAGGATGGTCCGTGCTGATATCGACGAAACCCGCGAGCAGGTGGACGACTTCGAGTTCGGCCCGCAGATCTCGTTGTGGCCGGGAAACCGGCTGTATATGAACGACAGGATACTCTACAGAAGGATCGGGGCATATACTGATCGGGAGCTCGGCATCAGCTACAGCACCGAGGACTTTCTCCAGATCCGGCATCACCTTACCTACATCGTCGGCGAGGACTGGGATTTCACCTATGCTCATGATCTCAGCATGCGCGTGGGAATTCATCAGAACTACCACACGAACAACCTGACGATGCACAACTATTTCCTCTTCTCCACCACGCCGCTCTTCTCGTTCGGTCCGGTGGCAGGAGTGAGCCTGGACTATATCGTCGGCAGCAGAGCCTCCGTGCTGACGATCCCCTTCGGCGCCCGCATCGAATACTTCTTCAGCAGCCTTTCGCTGCTGCAGGGGGATATCAGCTATGAAGCCCCCACCATGCCGGGATCGAAGCCGGGACAGGTGCGGATCGATGGAAGCTTCTCATACAGATTCTGAGCACTCCAGTGATGAATCAGCGCCAGGTCCGGCAGACTCGTATCCTTCCGGTTTCCTCCTGCCACTGACGACGGACCAGCGACCGGCATGACACACCACCCGGAGATTCCCCCCCCCGACTCTTAACAATACTTGACAGAGCCGAATCTTGACAAAACATACGCCGGGACATTATCTTTGCATCCGATTTTTAGCACTCACCTCCATTGAGTGCTAACGGCAACGTTAAGAACTCGGCGAACAATCGTTCCTCAAGCAATATTTCAACAGCAATCAGGAGAGCGCAACAATGAACCTCACACCGCTTCATGACCGTGTGATCATCAAGCCGGCCGCGGCCGAGGAGAAGACCAAGGGTGGGATCATCATCCCTGATACCGTTAAGGAGAAGCCTCAGCGTGGCGAGGTGGTGGCAATCGGCACCGGCAAGGTGGCCGAGGATGGCACGACGACGCCGCTGGCCGTCAAGGTGGGCGACAGCGTGCTGTACGGCAAGTACTCGGGCACGGAGGTGTCGGTCGATGGGATCGACTACCTGATCATGCGCGAGTCGGACATCTTTGCCATCTGCAACTGAGCAGGCCGGACGCAACGAACGAAGAACATCAACACCATATTAAGGATATCAGAACTATGGCAGCAAAACTCATCGAATTCGACAGCGATGCCCGCGCCGCGCTCAAGCGGGGCGTTGACCAGCTTGCTAATGCCGTGAAGGTTACGCTTGGACCGAAGGGACGCAACGTCGTTATCGACAGGAAGTTCGGTGCTCCGACCGTGACCAAGGACGGTGTGACGGTGGCAAAGGAGATCGAGCTTGAGGATCCGATCGAGAACATGGGTGCGCAGATGGTGCGCGAGGTTGCGTCGAAGACGAGCGATGTGGCCGGCGACGGCACCACCACCGCGACGGTTCTCGCCCAGGCCATTGTCCGCGAGGGACTGAAGAACGTGACGGCCGGCGCCAATCCGATGGACCTGAAGCGCGGCATCGATCTCGCCGTCAGCAAGATCGTGGAGGGGCTGAAGGAGATCGCCCGCGACGTCGAGGGCACGAAGGAGATCGCCCAGGTCGGCACCATCTCCGCCAACAATGACGCCACCATCGGTGAGCTCATCGCCCAGGCGATGGAGCGCGTCGGCAAGGACGGCGTCATCACCATCGAGGAGGCTCGCGGTACCGAGACCACGATGGACGTGGTGGAAGGTATGCAGTTCGACCGTGGCTATCTCTCGGCGTACTTCGTCACCGATCCGGACGCGATGGAGGTTGCGCTGGAGAATCCGTACATCCTGATCCACGACAAGAAGATCAGTTCGATGAAGGATCTTCTCCCGATTCTGGAGAAGGTGGCCCAGGGAGGCCGCGGCATTCTGATCATCGCCGAGGATATCGACGGCGAGGCGCTGGCGACGCTGGTTGTCAACAAGCTCCGTGGCACGCTGCGCGTAGCTGCCGTGAAGGCTCCGGGCTTCGGCGACCGCCGCAAGGCCATGCTGGAGGATGTCGCCGTGCTGACCGGCGGCACCGTCATCAGCGAGGAGAAGGGCTACAAGCTGGAGGCCGCCACGCTGGAGTCGCTCGGCACCGCCAAGCGCATCTCGATCGACAAGGACAATACCACGATCATCGAGGGCGCCGGTTCGCAGGAGGACATCAAGCGCCGTATCAATGAGATCCGTGCGCAGATCGACAAGACCACGTCGGACTACGATCGCGAGAAGCTCCAGGAGCGTCTTGCGAAGCTTTCCGGCGGCGTGGCGGTGATCAAGATCGGCGCTGCTACCGAGGTGGAGATGAAGGAGAAGAAGGCCCGCGTGGAGGATGCCCTCCATGCTACCCGCGCCGCCGTCGAGGAGGGAATCGTCCCGGGTGGCGGTGTCGCCTATCTGCGCGTCACGCACAAGCTGGACGGTCTTGAGGTGGAGAATGCGGACCAGCAGATCGGTGTGTCGATCATCCGTCGCGCCATCGAGGAGCCCATCCGCCAGATCGTGCAGAATGCCGGTCTCGAAGGCTCGGTGGTTGTCGCCAGGGTGAAGGAAGGGGAGAAGGACTTCGGCTACAACGCCTATACGGACGAGTACTGCAACATGTTCGAGAAGGGCGTTATCGATCCGACCAAGGTGAGCCGCGTGGCGCTTGAGAATGCCGCCTCGGTTTCCGGCCTTCTGATCACGACCGAATCGACGATCGTGGAGAAGAAGGAGGAGAAGGCCGCTCCCGCGATGCCGCATCCGGGCGGCATGGGCGATATGTACTGAGAGACCCGATGATATGTGGCGCAGGACGGGACGACCGTGCCGGAAGAGTGTGGGGTTGGTAGCCCGCAGTCGGTCGCCAGCCGATGGTTGATTGACAAGTCCCATCCTGTTCATTAGTCGCAGTGCCCGCCTTTCCGTACAGGGAGGCGGGCACTGTCGTTTTAGTTGGGAGGCGGAGCGCCCGGTGTCGGCCAGGCGTTCGTTTCTGCCGTGTACTGCCGGCCGGAAGGGCCTGCACGCACAGGCGCAAAGAACGCAAAGAGGGAGAGGGGATGCCCGGTGCTCCCGGTTGTACATCGTCAATCGGACATCACCACACCCACGTTCCGGTGATGACCGGCACTGCCGGCGGTCCCGCCGCGCTTCCATCCACGGCCACGACATCCACTCCCAGCCCGAGGTCGATGGCGAAACTCCGATCGAAATATCTGATCGTCATGATGAGCGGCTGATAATCGGCCTCCTGCAGGACGAACGCTTCCGCTGCCACCTTCCAGTGATGACCGATACGGTAGTCGCCGCCGAACCCCAGCACCACCGCCTGCTTGTTGAAGGGCGCCGCATCTTCTTTCCTGGGAAAATGGCGCCGCCAGGTGTAGCCGAGCGTGGCGCTGGCGCGCATATCGTCGTCGCCGACACTTGCAACGGCATAGGGCGAGAGGAGCACAATGGATGAAAGATCGGTCCGGGAGAAGGCGGCCTGGGTCCCCAGAGCTCCGCGTACGGCGCCTTCGTTATAGACTTCATAGCGTCCCCCGGCGGTGGCCAGCAGGCTATATCTGATGAAGCGGGGGACGTACACGATGCCGCCAAGCAGCGAGAGCCGGTCGTTCACCCCGTAACCTGCCAGCCACCCGGCCAGTTCGTAGTTCGATACGAAGATGCGGCCGGAGTCGATCGGCCGTGCCGTCGGCATCAGCACTACACGATGCGGGGTCGGGTCCGTGAGTAATTCATGCGAAAAGACCGGCTCCGGCTCGCCCCGGCTGGCGATGGCCGGGCGTTCCGGCGGAGCGGGCGCCATGTCCACGGGGCGCAGGGCGGTTGGTGAAACATCCGGGATCACCCGCGGCGGCTCCACCACCGGCGCTTTCGGGATGATGATCGCCGGAGGCTGTGCCACATATGTGCGCGGCCGCGCCGGCGCAGGGGCTCGCCGGGCCGTGGGAGATGGGATCACATTGACATAGGCGGTGTCCGCCACCACGAATGTGCTGTGTCCCCCCGCCGGGAAGCGCCGGCGCAGAAAGACGTAGATCGGCATCCTGATACGGCCGGGCTTCGTGGCCGTGAAACATACTTCGTAGGTGTAGATGCCGCTGGTCGGAATGCTGAGCGGCGGGCGGCGGCCGGTGTAGCGTATCCTGAAATCGGGTGATGGACTCCCGAGCGAGTCGATGGCGAACGTTCCCCCCGTGGCCTGCACCCTGAATGTATGGCAGGCGGTGGCGCCTACTGTCACCGTGCCAAAATCCTCGCGATAAACATTCCAGAGATTTTCCAGGTCAAGTGAAAACGTCTCGGAGTTGTTATCACAATCGATGGTGCGGATGACAAGGTTCACCGGGTCGTTCATGGTGGGAACGAAGATGGTGAACGTTGCGGTGCGCGCGCATTGTTTGAATGACGGGCCGGAGATCACGCGAAATTCCGGTGTCCGCAGTCCCGAGCGAAGGTCTTTCCAGCCGGAACGCGTAGCATAGAGCACCCGCGACACTCCCTGCCGTGCAGTGATCGTGATCACGTTCAGGCCGGAATAAAGTACCGGGGGGTATACGGTGATATCGCGGCTGAACTGGGAGTACAACGACTGCGGTGCGGCGATGGTGCACAGCATGGCGACAACCAGTACGATCCGCCGGATCAGCACGGATGCCGCGATGCCGTTGGCCGGCGTTTCATCTATGTTCCATCGGGAGGCTTCGTATCTCATCCTTCGCAATCATAGTGCATTCCGGGGTTGTCAGGCAAATGGCATCGGGGAGGGCCGGCGCTATCCTTCCATACCATCCGGACATACTGAAGTTGCCTCGCGATGCGATTAAAAATTGTATCCTGCGCCCAGATATCCTCCCTGAAGTGCAAGGCTGTTGGTGCCGAACAGACGGACGACATACCGTCCGGTGAGCGTGATCCGGTCGTTGATGGCAACGAATGCACCGGCGTTGATGGCGAAATAGTTCTCGCGGTCGATCGTGCTGAACCTGCCTGTGCCGCCATCCACCCGTTGCTGCTCCGCGATGCTGCCCGATGCGCCGGCATAGAACGGCTGGAGCGGTTCGGTGGCGTCCGCGGTGCTTATCACGCCGTTGCAGCCGACAAAGATGCCCGTCCCCTCCACTTTCGAGAAACCGGCTTCCACATTGTAGACGATTTCGTCTGCCGGCTCCTCGTCGCGCCAGTTGTAGCCGGCGCTCCCCTTCAGCCAGACATTGGTGAGATTGGCGCCTACGTTCACCGTGGAGAGCACCTGCAGGTAGCCGTCGCTGAGGAAGGAGGGATGGGCCGGATCATCGTAGATGCCGTGATGAAAGCCTGGAGGAATCTTGATCATCGAGCTGATGGAGCTGTTGATGGTTCCTCTGCTCAACTGGTAGGTGGCTCCCGCGCCGAAGTAGACGGGGGAGAAGATGCTCCGGTCCGGAAAACGCTGGGCGCTGGTCAGGGTGAAATAGCCGACAGGCGCTTCGGCGTTCAGTTCCAGCGATTCCGTGAGCCCGTAATTGAGCGTGGCGCTGAAGATGAGCGCGGTGAAGTCTGTCTGGAGCGTATCGAAACGCTTCAGGCGTCCGGCGGTGTTGTAATAGCTGGAGGCGCGGGCCGAACTGCCGAAGATATAGACATTCCCCTTTCCCTCGGGCATGATGACGGGGTCGCCTGCATGGGCGGTGGTGCTCATGCAGAGCAGAAGAAGAACGGCGAGCGATACGGGAAGTCCGGAGCGGGGGATGGAATACGGAGCGGCCATAGGCTGGAATCGGATGACGTTCTGATTGTGAATCTGATCGGACCGGGCCGCAGCCTGAAGGCGTCCCCGGCCGGTATCTGCCGCGATTGCAATGGAGTCGCGGCGAATAAATATGGGCGCCCTGCGTAGGGCGCCCATCAGTAACATTCTGGCTTCGGGGGGGCAGCGAATCGCAGAGGGTCCGATGGATCAGAAGCCCGTCTCGATGCCGTAGTAGATGCCGTAGTTCGCGCTGAAGTTGCTGCTCTTCGAGGTGAAGCTCCGCAGCCCCGAACCGCCGATACCCACGGTAAGCGTGACATTCTTGGTTGGATTGAATGCCGCATAGGCACGGACGCTGCCGACAACCGCGTTATCGGCGCCGCCGAAGGTCAGGCGGCCACAGACATCCCATGATCTATTGACCTGGAACCGGCGGTCGTAGAAGATGCCGCCGTAGGCTATCTGCTGTTCCAGAATAACCTCCTGGCGTTCCGGCTGGGTCGGCTGGGTCGGCTGGAGCTTGATGTTGCTCTGTTCGCCATTGATATCGCGTTCCTGCGAAGGCATGCCGGCCGCCACCTTGCCGTAGAAGATCGGGGGATCGGAGCGCCGGGCATCTGCCTGTGACGGCATATCTACAGAGCCCAGGCCGTACTGATATACCCTGCCGGAGTACTGGGCTGTGGTGAACGCATCGTAGGTGAGCCCGGCGATGTCGTCGGCACCGTAGCTGCCGCTGCTGAGCTTGATGCCCAGGCCGTACGGTGTGCGTTCGCTCTGCTGGAACGAGGATGCTCCCATCTCCACGCCGATACGGTCATTTTCGCTGACGCTGAAGAGCATGTAGCACGACTTCTGGAGCAGCGCGGTCGGGTTCTTGGTTTCCGTGATCTGTCCCGAACCGATCGTCACGCCGAATGCCAGCAGGCGTCCCGCATCGGCATCCATTGCGAACATGTCCTCGGTCTCCGGCTCGAATCCCGGCGCCGGCGCACGGCGATGCAGCACACTGTCTCCCAGCGCCGGACGATAGGCGCCGGCTGCGAGATTCCGGTAGAGGATTTCGACCGGATCACGCGAGAGAATCATCGGATAGGGCTGGCGGGCCGCATCCGTCGGGGGCGTCACAGCCGATGGCACATCGTTGCTGGCGATTCCCGACGAGCCATCGGGAATGGATCCGTTGCGCACGGTCCTATAGGGAACCTCGTGGCCGAGCACCCAGAATGCCGGCCGTGCCGTCTCCCTGGAATCCGTATGCCGTGCCTGGCGTACCCTGCCATGCTGCGCCGGCGCAGCGGCAGCCTTCACTTTCGGAGCGTCCTGCGGTGCATCGGCCTCGGGCGTTGACCGGGCGAGATCCGACGTCACAGCCGTCTGCCCGGCGGATGTGACTGGCGACGAGGGGAGCGTGGGGGTAAGGGCGACGCCGACCATGAGGCAGACGGCGGCCAGTGTGCTCGCCGAAATACGGATGGCATAGGGGATCACCCGGTGCCTCTTCTCCATCTGTTCCCGTTCGGTAAGGACATCGGCCGCGAAACTGCTGCCTACCGCAATACGAACGTGATCAGCGAGCTCCGGGGGAGGAACCAGGTTCATTGCGTCATCCTGGATCAACGAGCGTATTTCCAGGGTCTGGCGCAGTTCTGTTCTATATTCCGGGACATCATCCAGCAGTGTCCGGAACTGTTCAAGTTCACTGTCGGACAAGCTGCCGGAGAGATATTCCCGTAGCAGATGATCAAAGTCCATTATCGTAGACCACCGGATAGAGTAACGTACGGAGCAGTTTGCGAGCGCGGAAAATCCTGATCTTGACAGTAGCTATCGAAACACCAGTGATATCGGCGATCTCCTGATAGGAATAGCCATCATACTCATACAGAACGAGCGCTTCGCGATGATCGACCGGCAACTGGTTCAGAGCAACCACAATGTGCTCATGAAGCACCACATCCTTCACCTTGGCTGGTGCTTCATTGGCACACGAGGTCTCAAACGGAACCGTGATCTTCTTGTTTCGACGAAGATTCAGGCAAACGTTCCTCACAATCGTGAAGAACCATACCATGAAGTTCCGTCCGTCATAACTCTGGCGATGCTCGTACAGACGCATGAAGGCTTCCTGGAAGGCATCATGCGCCAGATCCTCGTCGAGCAGAACCCGCATGCAGTACATGAACACCTTCCGTTCGTAACGCTTGAAAAGCGTGTTGAAGGCCTCCATGTCCCCGCTCTGCGTCAGACAGAACAGGTCGTCATCCGATAGTTCAGCGCTTCGTATGGTAGATTTTCTTCCCATGCTTTCCCAACATACACAGGATACTGATTTTGGTTACCACCACAAGGGTGGCGCGTGCGGAAAAAACTTACAGCCATGTCCGGGACACCGATACCTTGCATATCGGTGATGCCGTCTCTATCTTGCTAGCTTGCCTATGAAACGATCGACGAATAGAAAGTCCACGCGAACTACGTCAACGCATTCGAGAGTGCTCCCGGTGCTCCCGCTTCGGGATGTGGTTGTCTTCCCCAACATGATCTTTCCGGTCCTGGTGGGGCGGGAATCGTCGCTGCGCGCAGCGGCCGAAGCGCTGAGCCGTGATAAATACATCTTTCTGGTTGCCCAGCGGAACTCATCGGTGGACGAACCGAAGGGGGAGGATATTTATCAGACCGGAACGGTGGCGAAAATCGTTCAGATGCTCCGCCTGCCGAACGGTCTGATGAAGATCCTGGTGGAAGGGGATTCGCAGGGAATGATCCTTTCGATCATGGACTCCTCCGGCTTCATGGAGGCCGAGGTTGCCGCTGCGTCGCAGGGGGTTCCATCCGACAAGAAGATGCAGGCGCTGCTGCGCCAGGCCTCCGAGCTTTTCCAGGAGTACATCCAGCTCCATCGCGGGCTGCCGCAGGAGGTGCTCGTTGCCTTCGAGAATATATCCGAGCCGGTTCGCAGGCTCTATTTCATCGCCGCGAATCTGATCAGCAAGGTGGAGGCGAAGCAGAGGATTCTGGAGACCCAGGATACCCGCGAGCAGTACATGGAGCTGATCAAGATCCTGAAGGATGAGATCGAGGTCCTGAAGCTGGAACAGGAGATCGATACGAAGGTGCAGGATACCATCCAGCGCTCGCAGCGGCAGTTCCTGATCCAGGAGCAGATACGCGCCCTGCAGACCGAACTGGAGGAGGAGGGGGAGGTGTCGCCGGAACTGGCGAAGCTGGTGGAGGCCATCAAGGATGCCGGTATGCCGCGCGAGGTGGAGATGCGGGCCTACGAGGAGCTTGAGAAGCTTCGCAAGACCCCGATGATGTCCCCCGAGTTCGCCGTCAACCGGAACTATCTGGAATGGCTTACCTCGGTGCCCTGGTCTGCGGAGACCGAGGACAACCTCGACATTCATCATGTGAAGGAGGTGCTCGACGAGGATCACTTCGGCCTGGAACGTCCGAAGGAGCGTATCCTGGAGCATATCGCCGTCCTGAATCTGGTGAAGGAGATACGGGGGCAGATACTCTGCCTGGCCGGACCTCCCGGCGTCGGCAAGACTTCGCTCGGCAAATCGATCGCCCGCGCGCTCGGCCGCAAATTCGTCCGTGTGTCGCTCGGCGGTGTGCGCGATGAGGCCGAAATCCGTGGGCATCGCCGTACCTACATCGGTTCGATGCCGGGGAAGATCATCCAGTCCATGAAGCGCGCCGGTGTGGTGAATCCGGTGATGCTTCTTGATGAAATCGACAAGATGAGCGCCGATTTCCGCGGCGATCCCTCCTCTGCCATGCTGGAGGTGCTCGATCCCGAGCAGAACTCCACGTTCAACGATCATTATCTGGAGGTGGACTACGACCTGTCGAAGGTGCTCTTCATCACGACGGCGAACGTTCTTTTCAATATTCCCCTGCCGCTGCAGGACCGGATGGAGATCATCGAGCTGAACGGCTATCTGGAGCACGACAAGCTCGAAATCGCCCGACGCCACGTTATTCCGAAGCAGCTTCGCGAGCATGGGCTCTCGGAGTACAACATCACGTTCACCGACGAGGCCATTCTCAAGGTCATTCGGGAATACACCTCGGAGGCGGGCGTACGCAATCTGGAGCGTGAGATAGCATCGCTCTGCCGGAAGATCGCCAAGGATTTCGTGGCGCTGAGGGAGAAGGAGGGGGAGGCAAGGACGGCCAGCGGCCGCCGGCGGGCCCGGCCGACGAAGAAGGCGGAGGAACCGGAGGCGACGGTGATGACGGCGGAGCTCGTGGAGCGCTATCTGAAGGCGCCGCGCTATCGCAATCGCCGCGGAGAGCAGGAGGATCTGATCGGCGCGGCCACCGGGCTGGCATGGACCTCGGTCGGCGGTGATACGCTTACCGTGGAGGTCTCGATCGTCCCCGGCACCGAGAAGCTGACGCTGACCGGACAGCTTGGCGATGTGATGAAAGAGTCGGTCTCGGCCGCCATCACCTATATCCGCGCGAATGCCGAGGATCTCGGTGTTGCGAAGGAGTTCTATCAGGGAAGGGAGATTCATGTCCATGTGCCCGAGGGAGCGATCCCGAAGGATGGGCCCTCCGCCGGCATTACGATGGCGGTGGCGGTGATCTCCGCAGCCGCGCAGCGTCCCGTCCGGTCCGATGTTGCGATGACCGGCGAGATCACCCTGCGCGGGCGTATCCTGCCGATCGGCGGGCTGACCGAGAAGCTGATAGCGGCGCGGCGCACCAACATCAGGACGGTGATCATCCCGAAGGACAATCTGAAAGACCTCGGCGACATTTCGGACAAGGTGAAGGAGGGTCTGGAGATCATTCCTGTCACCAGCCTGAAGGAGGCAGTGCCCCATATCTTCCGCGACGGTGGCCGGGGGAGATCCGCGACGGCTTCTGCGCCCACCAAGAACGGCAGGGCTCCGCGCCCCTCCCCCGGGAAGAAAACGCCGGCCGGGAGCAGGACAAAGCGTTCTTAAACCGATCCTTTCCAATCGAGTCTCAGTCGCGATACAGTGCATAAGAATGGGGGCGGAATACCATCGGCTCCATTCCAGAAAAGATTCTTTATATTCCAATGCATCGATTCGACCCATCGACTCGAAACGAGGATACAGGTATGAGAGTGAAGTTCCCAGGCTTGCTTGTGGCGCTGTTCCCTGCCATAGTGATGGCTGTGGGACCGGCATATGCCCAGGATGACAATTCGATCATGGATCGGCTCAATCTGTCGTCGCAGCAGCGGGAGCAGATCAAGGATCTTCGCGAGAAATTCCGTGCCGAGACCGAGAAGATTCGTGCTGATATAAAACGCCTGCTGGAGGTCGAGAAGGATCTGAAGGAGAAGACTCCCATCGATGAGCCTGCTCTTGCCAAGGTGCTCCGGCAGCGCGCCGATAAGGAGATCGAGCTTTCGCTTGCGCTTACACGGTTCAATGAACGGCTGGAATCCATCCTTTCCGCCGATCAGAAACGCATGCTCGACAAGGTCCGCCAGGAGAAACGCGGCAGGAAGTAGCCTGTTCCGCCGATACACCGGAAAGTTTTTGGAGATGAGACATCCCTGTGGCAGCCGGTTTGCTCCGGAATCGTCACAGGGATCTTCATTTCCGGATCTCCGGAACAGTATCAGCAACATGATGACGACACATACCTCCAGACTTCTTTCCAGTCTTGCCATGAGCATCCGCCAGCTTGCGCCGGCCAATCTTGCATCATTCCTGGACGATCATCCCGATGCGGTGCTTCTCGATGTCCGGGAGCCGTGGGAACATCAGATGGCTGCCATCGCTGCGTCGGTGCTGATTCCGCTCGGCCAGCTCGCCGATCGCGCCGAGGATGAGCTTGGCGCCCCGGGCGTTCCGGTGGTCGTCTACTGCCATCATGGCGTTCGTTCGATGCAGGCGTGCGCGTTCCTTGCCTCGCTCGGCTTCACCGATCTGCTGAACCTCAGCGGCGGCATCGACCGCTACAGCCACGAAGTCGATTCCTCCGTCCCTGTGTACTGACAGGAGCGGCCGCAATCCGATGAGCGCGGTTCGCCATCATCGGGGGGGGGCCGGTTTCCGTTCCATCATCATACGCCGTTTGTAATCATACGCGCCATTGTGCTGGGAACGGCCGCGTAGCGCTCCGGGATTTCCGGCCAATCGTTACTTTCGGCGCATGGAGTTCTGGGCGCGGCGTCCGCTGCATATCAACCTCATCGGTGCGGTTCTTCTCGCTGCCGTCTGGCTTGTACTCGGCGCCGGCGGAAGCTGGCTGGCAAATCGGTTTACGCTTCCGCTCTGGTGGCCGCCAAATCTCCCCGCCTATGCGGCGCTGCTCATCGCCACACTTCTGGTCACACGATTTTTCGACCGGCTGCCCGCCGCGTGGGCGGGAATCGGCCTGCATCGCTGGTGGGGACGCGAGCTTCTGCTCGGCATTCTGCTGGGCGGGTTCATGGGGCTGACGGCATGGGCGCCGGTAGCCGCCGGTGGCGAGGTGCACCGGTCGGGATTGAACGACCTCGGCTATTTCCTTCTACCGATGTGTGTGAATGCCGCCGGAGAGGAGCTCCTCTTCCGTGGCTATCTCTTTCAGCGGGGCGTGGAGGTTCTCGGTCCCGTGGCCGCCACGCTTCTGGCGTCGGTTCTTTTCGGCGTCATGCACGTCGCGAATCCGAACGCAACGGGGCTGGCCATCGCCATCATCATCATCGGCGGCATCTTCTTCTCGCTCTGCTATCTTCGCACAGGTTCGCTCTGGCTGCCGATCGGCGCGCATATTGCGTGGAACGTCCTGCTGGCGAAGATCCTGGGGGTGCCGGTGAGTGGCAGGGAGTTCGGCGATTCGCTGCTGCGTACGGTGCCCGGCGGAGCCGATCTCATCACCGGTGGTGCGTTTGGTCCGGAGGGAGGTCTGGCCGGGGTGGTTGCGCTTGTCGCCGGGATCGCGCTGCTGCTGCTTCCGTGGTTCGAGTATTCACCCTACGTCCATGCCGATGTTTTTCGTACGTTCCATGCCCGGCGCAGGGAGCCGGGGAACAGGAAGAAGTGGGGATGAGGCCCGCCGCCGCGTGCATTTGTGACATTGCTTCGCCGACAAAACCATCAGGCCGTTCATGCGTCTTGAGTAACGCATTTCATGACGTTTTGACGCGCCCCCGCGGCGTCTTCTGATAGAGGAGAGAACGATGATCAAGTCATTCATAGTCAGGTTCGCGCTCGTCTGTGTCTGCGTCCTCCCGGCCGTGACGGCCCGGGCGCAGCCGGCTCCCGGAGACGACGGCATGACCACTACGCCGAGCAACGGCGGCTGGGTGCTGCTCGACGGGCGCGCGAGCACGATGGTCCGGAACGGTACCGACGCGATGTACAACCTTCGCTACGAGGAGGCCGATTCCATTTTCAACGAGCTTGTGCGGAGCTACCCCGAACATCCCGCCGGCTACTTCCTGCTCGCCCTGGTGGACTGGTGGCGGATCGTTCCCAACACCAGCGTCCAGACCAAGGTGGAGCGCTATACGAAGTCGTTCAACCAGCGGATCGATAAAGTGCTGGAGGTGAGCGACCGGCTGCTGGACAGGAATCCCACCGATATCGTGGGACTTTTCTTCAAGGGATCGGCGCTTGGCTACAGAGCGCGGCTGGTGGTGCTGCGGAACTTCGGCAGCGTCTCCCTGCTCGACTGGGCATCGGCCGCGTCCGAAGGGCGGGAGGCCTATGACATCATCCTTCAGTGTCAGCGGCTGGCGCCCAGCAACAGCGATATCCTTCTGGGCTCGGGGCTTTACAATTATTTCGGTGCCTACATTCCGGAGAAGTATCCTGCTGTGCAGCCGGTGCTCGGCTTCCTGCCTCCCGGCGATCGGAAGATCGGTCTGAGCATGCTCAGAATCTCCGGCGAGCGCGCGGTCTACGCCAGCACCGAGGCGCGTTATGCATTGCTGGACATCCTCTCCAACATGGAGAACGATTACAACAGCGCGCTTCCCATCGCACGGGCGCTGCATACGCAGTATCCCGGCAATTCGGTCTTCTATAGATTCCTGGCGAAAGCGCTGTATCAGACTTCCAATTTCGTCGAGGCCGATTCCGCGTTCAACGACATCCTCCGCAGGATCAAGGCGCGCGAGCCCGGCTACGAGCTGACGCTTGCCCGCCAGGGACTCTACTACCTTGGGGATATCAGGCTTCGTACAGGCGATCTGAAGACGGCCGTCCGGCTGTTTCAGGAGGCCGACCAGCAGAGCCGCCGTCTCGGCGAGGATGATGAATCCAGCTGGGTGATCCTCTCGAATCTGAAGATGGGGTATGCCTACGATCTGATGGGACGCCGTGATGATGCCGTTCGCCAGTACCGGAAGGTGCTGTCGATGGATGATTACAACAAGTCGCGCGAGAATGCGCGGAAGTACCTGGAGCAGCCGTATAAGAAGTGATGGCGGCCGGCCTCCGTACGAAAGATGTGAGTTCCGGTGTGGAACGCCGAATGCAATGAAACCGGAAAGCCCCTCGGGATCATTTCCCGAAGGGCTTTTCTCGTTCTTGAACGTATGCAGAGCGGGTGGAATGATCCGGCGGAGGCAGCCTGCCGCGCCGTTTCCGTCATGGGCGACGGACCGATATCTCTACCGGGACGGCCTTCGGATTCACCTCATTCCCGGAACATTCTTCAGATCTGTTCCTGGCCTGCGCTCCACTCCGCCCAGCCGCCGCTGTACACCATCACGTTACTATAACCATGCTTGCTGGCCCTGAGCGCGGCACGTTTGGCCAGGGGGCACTTGGTGCCACCGCAGTAGAAGACGAGCGTTGCATTCCTGTCGGCCGGAAGATCGGCCTTGCCGAAGTTGATGGCGCCGTCGATATGACCGTCGGCAAATGATTTCTCATCGCGGGCGTCGATCACCGTGACGCTGCCGGCCTTGACCATCGCGGCGACCTCGTCCCTGGTGACGGTTTTCAACTGGCTGATTGCGGGCTTTTCCTGCTCCTGCTTCTTGCTGGCGCCGCAGGCTGACTTGTCCTTGCCGCAGGATTTGCTGCACTGTGCATACATATCGCCGGCGCAGATGAACATGCCTGCCGCCAGGGCAAACGCGAGAAGACGCTTCATCATGGGAAGACTCCTTCGTGAAAGGTTGAAGTTGGTTGACTGACAATGTCCTGCGCGAAGAAGCGGATGGTCTCCGGAGGTGGCGATCCATTTCTTCACATGCGTACGTGACGGGACTGCGGAAGCTTTGGTGTCATGGCGGAGTCGGTTCTCAGAATTTCACTTCGGTATGAAGGCCGATTTCCTCCAGCACCGAACTCACGCGCAGGCAGTCCGTCATTTCTCCATCGAAGACGATGGCCAGGCCGCGGGTATCGACCTCGAATGCAAGATGTTCGCCCTCCTGCATCGAACAGCCCGTGGCCTTCATAAGCTGCAGGATCACCTCCTCGAACGTATGGATGTCATCGTTGTAGAGGATAACCTTGGCCGGGAGCATGACGATCGTTTCTTCGGCGAGCAGCGTCTCCGTATCGGGGAGATCGACGCCGAACGAGTTCATGAATGCCCGACGCACAGCTTCGGCGAAATCTCTCGAAATGATTCTCATTGTCGGTCGGGGTAACGAGTGTACGATCATGCTAGCATGCTTGCTGAAATCAGACTGTAATACTACGAAGAGCCGCGAAATGAAGCAACGCCATCCCGCGGCCACCTTGAGAACATGTCATGGTTTGGAGACCCGATAGATGGCTCCGCTGCGGCTGTCGCTGATATAGACGGCGCTGCCGTCCCTGGCTATCGCCACCCCCACCGGGCGCCCCCACACATCCCCGGTCTCATCCACGAATCCGGTGATGAAATCGGTCTGACGGGCATTGGAGCCGTCTGCGTCGGCGCGCAGGCGGATCACCTTCGGGTTGTTGTTATAGGTGATGATCATGGCGTTGTGCCAGTCCGGGCCGAACGGGCCGTCGTGATAGAATCGCATGCCGTATGCATCGACGTGTCCCTCCAGTTCGATCACCGGCCCCACGGGATTTGATGGATAGCGCGGCAGTTTCTTCGCATCCTCCTCCATGTAATCGGGGTCGGGGAAGTTCTGCGAATAAAAGAAGGGCCAGCCGTAATGAGTTCCCACCTTCAGGATGTTCACCTCGGTCGTCGCCAGCTCGGCAGAGAGGAGCGCGGTGCCGTTGTCGATCATCCACAGTTCGCCGGTCTCCGGATGAACGTCCATCGCAACGACGTCGCGCAGCCCGCCGCGCGCCGCGGCGTCGAGCACGCCTCCCGACTCTCCCATGCGCAGCACGTTGCCATAGGCATTGTTGTCCTCGATGGACTTGTTGCCCGTGGAGCCGATGGCGATGTAGAACCGTTTGTCCTTCGGAACCCAGCGGATGGAACGGGTGTAGTGCAGGGAGCCCGGAGGAAGCTTGTCGGTGAGCAGCGTGGCCGAACCGGTGACGGCGGTCGGGGAGGAGAAATCGTACCGGAAGATCCGGGTTTCGTCGGTGTAGTAGAGCGCTCCGTTGTGCAGCTCCAGGCCGTGCGGCGAGCGGAGATCCTGGGCGATGACGGTGCGCGCCCCCCCCGGCGCGATTGCGATCACCCGTCCGTCGAAGTCGCTGACGAAGAGCGTGCCGTCCTCGCGAAGCGCCAGATCGCGCGGCCTGCCCAGGTCGGTTGCGAAGAGATCCACCGTGAAGCCGGCGGGCACCATCAGCGTGCGCGGCTTGTCGAACGGTGATTTCGCCGCATCCACCGGCAGCGTCACCGGCTGCAGGGGCGTCATTTCCACCGGAGCGAGCGTCACGGTTCCGTGCACCGCATCCTGCGGGTTCTGCACGAATGTGGTCACTCCGGCCGCCGTGATCGTATCGCGACGGATCGCCTGCGTGTTCTTGTTGACGTAGAAGAGCGAGGAGGCGCCGCCGCAGCCCGCCATCAGAAGCGGGACCAGCGTGGCCGCCGTAAGGATGACCATGCCGTAACAGGTACGCGAAGAAAGCTGAGCCATAGTCGTTACGTAGATGGAACGTTGTTGCCGGATGACGCCGCACATGTGGCACCGCGTCCGTACGGGACGCCGGGGATATGCGTCGCGGGAATGTCCCGGAAAGGTACAATGTTTCATCGCTGTTCCCCAAAGAGATGTGCCGGCATTCCCCTGTCCGGTGGTTGTGAAGGGGGCATGCCGCGTCAATGAAGTATTGCCCGGTGATGCTGCCGCTGCATGGTTGATGGACAACGGATGGGCGTTGAGAATCCGGACGATCGGCAGGAATGCGAACGGAGGGCGGGGCGATGCGGACAGGGGCATTCGCACTGCCGGGGAGGAATTCTGCAATGTGCCGGGCAGCCGATGCGCGGATATCACACCGGCTATCGAAGCTCCGTGGCTCACGAGATTGGCCGGCTCCGGCGAATCGGGTAAATTCGCTCGATCCGGAAACTCCGGCGATGACGATCCGCCGGATATGAAGCGTTTTTCGTGCTGCGATCATTTGCGTCGCCCGGCACCCGGAAACCTGCCGGTGGTCATATCCCGGTCATACGCTCAGTCTCACATCTCTACGATAGATCATGAATTCAAAAACTGCAGACCATCAGACCTCTACGGGAACCCGCGTCAGCGACCGGACGATTCGCGCGCCGCGCGGTGCGGAGCTCACCTGCCGCACATGGGAGATCGAGGCCGCCTACCGGATGATCCAGAACAATCTCGATCCCGAAGTGGCCGAGAAGCCTGCGGAACTGATAGTCTACGGCGGACTCGGGAAGGCGGCGCGCAACTGGGAGTGCTTCGATGCGATCCTGGACGCGCTGCGCGGGCTGGAGCCTGATGAAACGCTGCTGGTGCAGTCAGGCAAGCCGGTTGGCATCTTCCGCACTCATCGCGATGCCCCCCGTGTGCTGATTGCGAACTCCAACCTCGTTCCGAACTGGGCGAACTGGCCGGAATTCCGTCGGCTCGATGCGATGGGGCTGATGATGTACGGGCAGATGACCGCCGGAAGCTGGATCTACATCGGCACACAGGGCATTCTGCAGGGAACCTACGAGACGTTCGCCGCGTGCGCGCAGCAGCATTTCGGCGGGACGCTGGCGGGACGGCTGGTGGTTACGGCCGGGCTCGGGGGCATGGGAGGCGCGCAGCCGCTGGCCGCTACCATGAACGAGGGGGCGATCCTTGCGGTGGAGATCGATGAATCCCGCATCGACAAGCGCATTCATGATGGTTACTGCGACCGGAAGACGGCGAAGCTGGATGAGGCGCTTGCATGGCTGAACGAGGCGCGCGAAAGGAAGACCGGCCTCTCGGTCGGGCTGCTCGGCAATGCCGCCGAAGTGCTGCCGGAACTGCTCCGCCGCGGGATCATTCCCGATGTGGTGACGGATCAGACCTCCGCGCATGATCCGCTCAACGGCTACTACCCGGCCGGGCTCGGGAAGGAGGAGTCCGATCTGCTCCGCCGCGTCGCTCCCGACGATTATCTCCGCCGCGCGACCGATTCCATCAGAACGCATGTGGAGGCGATGGTGGCGATGAAGGATGCCGGTGCCGTGGTGTTCGACTATGGCAACAACATCCGTGCGGAGGCACAGAAGGCCGGCTTCGAGCGGGCGTTCGATTTCAAAGGCTTCGTGCCCGAATATATCCGCCCTCTCTTCTGCGACGGGAAGGGCCCCTTCCGCTGGGTGGCGCTCTCGGGCGATCCCGAGGATATCTACGCTACCGACCAGGCATTGATCGAGCTGTTCCCCGACGATGCTCCGCTTCACCGCTGGCTTACCATGGCGCGCGACAAGGTGCACTGGCAGGGGCTTCCCTCGCGGATCTGCTGGCTCGGCTACGGCGATCGCGAGCGCGCCGGGCTGCTGTTCAACGAAATGGTGCGCGACGGCCGCGTGACGGCGCCGATCGTCATCGGGCGCGATCATCTGGACTGCGGCTCCGTCGCAAGCCCGAACCGCGAGACCGAGGGGATGATCGATGGCTCCGATGCCGTCAGCGACTGGCCGCTCCTGAACTTCGCGCTTAATGCGGTCGGCGGGGCGACGTGGGTGTCGTTCCATCATGGCGGTGGCGTGGGCATGGGATACTCGCAGCATGCGGGCATGGTGGTGGTGGCCGACGGGACGTCCGGGGCGGCCGCCCGTCTTTCGCGTGTTCTTACCTACGACCCCGGTATGGGCATCGTCCGCCATGCCGATGCCGGCTACGAGCGCGCCATCGGCAACGCGAAGAATTTCGGCGTAAAGATCCCGATGATGAAGTAAAGTGGTCGATAGCTGGTCGCTGGCAGTTGGTGGCAGAGCGGAGCTCCTGCTGTCGGCTGCCAGCCACGGCCGGGTGCGCCGCCAGCTACCATCTGCCAGCGTTCCCTCCGGCATGTTCATAACAAATCGGCGCTCGATCATCGTACATCGTCTTCGTGTCTTCCTCGCCTCCACGGCGCGCTATCCGTTCGTGCAGGACGACGTCGAGATGCTCCGCAGGCACTTCGACGTGGATGTCTGTTTCGGAAGTGGTGCGCGCGGCGCATGGGAGCATTTCAGAGGAGCGCTGCGCGCTGATGTCAGCATCGGCTGGTTCGGGTCCGTCTACACCTTCTTTCTCATGCTCGGCGCGCGGCTGGCAGGGCGTGGGAGCATCGTGATCCTTGGCGGGGTGGATGTGGCGAAGATGCCCGAGCTGGATTATGGCATCTGGCGCAGTTGGTGGAAAGGGCGGCTGCTCGCGTTCGCGCTTGAGCGCATCGACCGAATCCTTGCGGTGGATATGAGCCTGCGGCGCACGCTGGAGCGGTCGAGCGGGCGGACGTGGGAGCGCGTGGAGGCGCTGCCGACCGGATACGACGCCGGAATGTGGCCCGCGCGATTTCCCCGGGAGCGGATGGTCCTCTGCGTCGCCGGCACGAATTCCCCGGAGAGGGCGCGGATCAAGGGGGTGGATATCTTCATCGCGGCGGCGCAGCATTTTCCCGATGTTCCCTTTCATGTCGTCGGCATCGATCCGGAAGTGATGGCGCAGCTTGCCCCCTCGGCTCCCGCCAATCTCCAGCTTCACCCGCCGGTGCCCCGCGCACGGCTCCTCGACTTCTACCAGCGCGCGCGCGTCTACTGCCAGCCTTCGCGAAGCGAGGGACTGCCGAATGCCCTCTGCGAAGCGATGCTCTGCGGCTGCGTTCCCGTCGGGACCGATGTGGGGGGGATTCCGGCGGCGATCGATGGTTGCGGGTTCGTGGTTCCCCCCGGTGACGCCGGTGCGCTCGCCGCCGCGATCGGCCGGGGACTGGAAGCGCCGGATTCGCTCGGCGTCCGCGCCCGTGAACATATCGCGACGACGTTCTCCGCGGAGCGGCGTGAAACGGCGCTCGTCGCCATCATCAATCAGCTCGGCAGTGCGGAAGTTATCCGTTAACGCATCCATTATGTTCGCCGCCGATGCCGGCGCGCGCGCGCTTGGATTTCTCGCGAACATCCATCTCGCCCGCGCGCTCGGCGCCGAGGGGTTCGGCATGGTGGTTATCGGTTTTTCCTTCCTCTCCTATGCGCTGTGGTTTGCCGATCTGGGACTGGGCACGCTCGGCATGCGGGAAACCGGGCGCGGCGAGGAGTCGCGCGAGTTCGGCACCGGCGAAATTCTTCTGACGCGGATCATTCTTTCTCTCGCCGTGCTTCTGGCCTCCACGGCCCTTGCGTTCGTCGTGTACGCGGACGATCTGCAGCGGCGGGTCGTCGCCGGTTTTCTCCTCTGCATCATCGCCTACGGCGTATCGATCGAGTGGTACTTTCAGGGGCTGCGGCGCTATCTGCCGCTCCTTCTCTCGCGGGTGTTCGCCGCTGCGCTCTACGTTGCCGCGCTCTATCTGTTCGTACGGGGGGAGGGGGATGTCGGCCTGGTGCCGGTGTATTACTTCGCCGCCATGCTGATCCCGGCCCTTCTTCTGTTCCTGTTCCGCCGCCGCGACGGGGCGTTGCGGATGAAGGGATGGTCATTGTCACGGGCTGTCGAGGTGGTGCGGCGTTCCAGTTACATCGGCGTCGGGGGCATCTTTGCGCAGAGCGTGCAGCTTCTGCCGCCGCTCGTCCTCGGCTATCTCTATTCCGTCGGTGATGCCGGCGTATTCGGCGCTGCGCTGCGTGTGGCCTCCATCCTGCTGATCATCGACAGGATATTCGCGGCGCTCTTCCTGCCGGCCATCTCACGACAGTGGAGCATGGAGCGGGAGATGGCGACCGAGAGCCTGCGGCGGGTGCTGGCGCTCGTCATCGTGACGGGGTTCGGGCTCGGCACCCTTGCGACGATCTATGCGCGTCCGGTCATGGCCCTTATCTTCGGCCCTTCCTATGCGGCCGGCGGTCCCACGCTCGCGGTGCTCGGCTGGTTCGCGGCGGTGACATTGATCAACAGTGTCTTTTCATTCGGACTGATCGGCACCGGCAACGAGCGGGGCTATCTTCGCGCGACGGTGGCCGGGGGGCTGCTTTCCGTGGCGCTGACGGTGGGGCTGATCCATTTCCGGGGAATATCGGGAGCGGCCGCGGCAATGGTCGCCAGCGAACTCTGCTTCGTCGGGCTGACCTACGCCGAATTCCACCGGGGGATATCCATACGCTTCGCTCGTCCTCTGACGATCGCCCTCGTGGCTTCTGCCGCCGTGCTCGGTTGCTCGTGGCTGCTCGATGCGGCGGAACTCTGGCAGGCACCGCTGGCGTTTCTGGCGTTTCTTGGGCTGGTGCTGCTGATGGGGGGCATCCGGCGTGATGATCTAATATGGCTGGCAGGGCGATAGTGGAGAAGCGATCGACGAGACTGACCATCGGAATAATGAAGCTGTGGCCGGGATGGCGGATCATCCTGGAGCAACTCGGCGTGGCGTATGAGGTCATCCGGCGCTGGGATGGTGTGACGCCGGAGCGCTTCAGTGCCATCATCGTGAACGACATTCCCGATTCCACGGAAATGGAGGTGCTGGATGCGTATATGCGGGAAGGGGGGGGGGTGCTCGATGCCGCTGCCTGGCTTCCGGCCGTCGAGCCGGCGATGATAGGAAACCGCGGGATCGGGGCGATGGTCCCTGCGGCGGATGACGACCTGTTCCGCCATATCTGGCTTGCCGATCTGGATACGCGTGTGAAGCTGCATCGCGAAGCAACGTGGATGGGCGGAGCCGTGTATCTGGGGGATCGGGGGGGCGGGGCGATCGCCTGTCTCGCATTCGATCCGGGAACATTGCTGCGCGATGTCCGTTCCGTGCGCCGGCAGTTCCATGCGCCGGCGTCGCCGTATCCGAACGAGATCGTGGCGCGGGTCTCGAAAGGGGAAATCCGGAGGATCGTGGAGGCCGCGCTCCGGTGGCTGCATGCCCGCAGGGGGCTTCCCTACGTTCATCGCTGGCATTTCCCCGGGCGGCTGCCGTGCATCTTCTGCTGCCGCATCGACAGCGACTACGGGACCAGGGAACAGGTGGAATCGCTGCATGCGGTGGCGCGCGACCATGATATCGCCATGACCTGGTTCCTTCACGCCGAAGCGCATGCCGGCTGGCTGGAGCGGTTCGCCGCAATGGACGATCAGGAGATGGCGCTGCATGGATACCGCCATCGGACGTTCAGGGGCTACGAGGAGAACCGGGCGAACATAGCGGCGGCGGCGGCGCTGCTGGAGCGGGAGGGGATACCGTTCACCGGATTTGCCGCGCCGAACGGTTTCTGGAATGTGAGCCTCGCCAGGGCCGTCGCCGATGCGGGCCTCGTCTACACCTCCGAATTCTCGCTCGACTACGATGATCTTCCGTTTCATCCGGAACTGTATGGGGATTCCTCGCCGGTCCTGCAGGTGCCGATCCATCCCATCTGCATCGGCAGCCTGGCCCGCGTGAAGGCTGGCGCCGCCGTGATGAAGGAATATTTCCGGGGAGTGATCGATCGTGGTTTCCGCCTGCGTGAACCAGTTATTCTCTATCATCATCCCGGTCATGAGTACTGGGATGTGATCGCCGATTCCTTCCGGTGCGTGCGTGGATTCGGCATCGTGAACATGACAATGGGGGAATATGCGGCGTGGTGGCTGCGCCGCGAGCGTGTGCGGTTCGAGGCGTGGTACGATGGCGATGCGATCGGCGCACGATTCCGTACGGCCGAGCCGGATGTGGAGCTTGCGGTGCGTGATGCAGCCGGACGGTACGGCTTCATCGCCGGGGACGGGGCGCACCGGTACGCAGATATAGCATGGGATGCGGCGCCGGAGCCGGTTGCGGCCCCCGCGGACATCCGGAAGATTCGCCGCTGGAGCCCGCTTCTCCTGCGGCATTCCATCGAGGACTGTACTTCACGAGCGCGCCAATGAAGGTCTGCATGATTGCGCAGCATAGCGTGACGATGGTGGCCGGCGGGCCACGTGTGCAGGCGCTGGAAACGGCGCGGCACCTGCCGGAGTTCGGGGTGGAGGTGGATCTCTTCGATCCCTGGCGCGAGCATCGTCGCGAGTCGTACGATCTGGCCCACGTCTTCGGCGCGAACATGATGACCTACGATATCGCACTCCGTCTGCGGCAGTTCGGGTGGACCTTCGCCGTCTCCTCCATCTTTTTTACGATGCGTTCCCCGGCGTTCATGCGCGCCGCACGAAGAATGGAGCGGCTGGCGAATCGCATCTACAGCGGTGTCTGGACCGACTACGGCCTCACCGCGCGCGTGTGCGGTCTGGCCGATGCCGTGCTGCCGAACACGTCGGAGGAGGGGAGGCTGATAGGAGAGGGGCTGGAGATCGCGGGGAAAAAAATCCATGTGATCCCGAACGGCGTCGATGAGCGTTTCGCGGAGGCGGACCCGATGCTCTTCGAGAAGACCTATGGACTGCGGAACTTCATCCTCTGCGTGGGGCACATCGGCTCGAAGCGCAAGAACGTCCTGGCGCTGATTCGCGCGCTGGCAACGATCGATCATCCGGCGGTTATCATCGGCCAGGTGCATCATGGCGATTATGCGCTGCGGTGCATGGAGGAGGCTGCCCGGCACCGGAACGTCACGATCATCGAAGGGCTGCCCAACGATTCCCCTCTGCTTGCCTCGGCCTATGCCGCCTGCGACGTATTCGCCCTGCCATCGCTCTTCGAGACGCCCGGCATCGCCGCACTGGAGGCCGGCCTGGCGGGTGCAAGGATCGCGATCACGAAGTACGGCGGCACGCGCGAGTATTTCCTCGATCATGCCGAGTACGTGGAACCAACCTCGATTGCCTCCATAGCGCGGGGGATCGAGCTGGCGCTGAACCGTCCGCAGGACGACGCGCTCCGCCAGCGCATCCGGCGGGAATATCTCTGGCCCAGAGTGGCCGAAAAGACCGCGGCGGTATATCGCGTGCTGGCGGCGGGATGACCTTTACCCGGAGCGCCCGGCGAACTGAACTGCGCTGGCGCCAAGGAGATCCATCCTTTCGTTGCGTCCTTTGCGGCTTCCCTGGATGGCAACGTACATTCCCCGGAACTCATGTCCGAACCGAAGAACATCATCGTCATCATCGGCACCCGTCCGGATGTCGTGAAGCTCGCGCCGGTGATCGGCGCACTTCGCCGCCGTCCGGAGCGTTATGCAACGCGGGTGCTTTTCACATCGCAGCATCGCGAGCTTGCCGCTTCAATTCTCAGGTACTTCGATCTTCGTCCCGATCACGATCTCGACATCATGACGGCGGGGCAGTTCCCCTCGGAGGTGACGGCACGGGTGCTCCTGCGGGCAGGGGAGATCTTCGATCTGGAGCAGCCGGATCTGGTGATGGTACAGGGGGATACGACCTCGGCGATGGCGGCCGCGCTCGGGGCATTCTACCGGAAGATCCCGGTGGTGCATGTGGAGGCGGGGCTGCGGACGGATGAGATGTACGATCCATTCCCGGAGGAGATGAACCGCCGCCTGATCACGCGGCTGGCGACGTTCCACTGCGCTGCGACCGAGGCGAACCGGGCGGCGCTGCTGCGGGAGAATGTGCCGGCGGAGAACATTCATGTGACGGGCAATCCGGTGATCGACGCGCTGCGCACCATCATTGCCGATCCGCGCATCAAGGCCCCGGGCATCGCGGACGACATAGCAGGACGCGGAAACAGGCTTGTGGTGCTGACCACGCATCGCCGTGAGAATTTCGGCGGGCCGCAGCGCGAAATCTTCCGGGCCGTGCGGGGCGTTATCGAGCGGCACCCGCACCTTGAGATAGTATTCCCCGTGCATCCGAACCCCCGGGTCGCCGCCGCAATCGCCGAGCATCTGCCGGACCATCCGCGGATTCACCCCATCGAACCTCTCGATTATCCGCAGTTCATCCATCTCCTGGCGCGTGCATACTTCGTGATGACCGATTCCGGCGGACTTCAGGAGGAGGCGCCGGCGCTCGGCAAACCCGTGCTGGTGCTCCGCGCAACCACCGAGCGCCAGGAGCTTGTCGCCTCCGGAAGCGGCATGCTGGCCGGCGTCGATGGCGATGCCATCATGAACGCGGTGGACCGGCTGATGACCGACCATGCGTTGTACGAGAGCATGGCCGTACAGCGCTATCCATTCGGCGAGGGAGATGCGGGGGAGAGGATTGCGGAGTTACGATTGACAGAGTAACGATTGAAGAAAGCACGGCGGGTTGAAGTCAAAAATCAAAAGGCAAAAGGCAAAAAAGTAGGTGGGATGATGAGTGGCCGGTCGTCGGGTTCTCGTGGACATGCCGGACGTTTACCGCGTTTCCGTCCGCTTCAGCCGGTCGAACAGTTGTATCATTCCCAGTACATGCTCCTCGCCGTCGCGGGGGAGATCAGGGACCATGTCGGCCGCCCAGCCCGGATCGAACGACAGGGCATAGTCGCGGTAGCGCAGCGCCAGCGAATCGTTGCCGTGGCGCTCTTCGTAGGCCATCCGGTTCGCAAGGGTGATGGCATACAGTTCATGGATCTTTGACGTATAGATATCCATTCGCCCCGGCCACGGCGTGAACCTGTATGCGGGAAATTCCTGTGGCAGATAGCTCGTATCGGTCGTTAGCCGGTAGGCAAGGTGGCTGGGAACACGAATGTAGCGGCTTCCCATCTCCCTGTCCACCTCCGGGGTGACCAGCACGGGGCGCTCGCCGATGTTCCGGTCGATCATCGCATCGATCATGCCGATGTAGGCGGCCTGTATCATTGTGCCGTTGTATGGCTCTCCCTGCTCGAACGGACGTACGGCGGTCCAGAACCTCGCCACCTCCGGCTCCACCCGCTTCATGAAGTCCGGATGGTTCGCCGTCAGCTCATCCAGATACCACGTCCGGCGCAGCAGTTCCTGATCGATCACCATCACATCCGGCCGTATTCCCTCCACGCCCTGCAGGTAGTAGCTTCCCGCAACCCAGAAATCCCATTGCGATGAAAAGATGATCGCATGTTCCGGCAGGGCCGTGAGCATGTTCACGGTCATATCCTCCACCAGCGTATTCGGGCGCTCGTCATTCGCACTGTAATGCAGCGCACATCCGCCGGCTGCGACCGCGGCCGCCACGATAATCGCGGGCATTTCACCGAACCGCTCCGCCAGCCATTCAAATCCTGCGGCGCACCAGATGCCGGCGGCAAGCATCGCCGCCATGTAGTACGGGGCGATCTCCATGATGTCGTAGTTCCCCGCCCAGAGGATGCATCCCAGGAAGATCAGCGCCGACCAGACGAAGAGGCGGCGACGGCGTAGCGCGAGCGTCACGCATCCGGCAATCGCGACGGCGAACCCGAGATAGACGAGCTCCCCGGGAAGACCGCCGAAGAAATAGGTGCTGCGTTCACCGAATGCGGTCGTGCTTCCGAACATGTAGACCTGGAAGACCTGTCCGGTGACGTGGTGCAGGAAATTCTCCAGCGTCTGCGGGTTGCCCCAGTTGAATCTGGGCTCCGCGGAGGCGCGGAGCGGCAGCCAGAGATAGGGGAGAAGGCCTGCCAGGAAGCCCGGTGCAAGGTAGAGCAGGCGCACAAGCGACCGCATATCGAATCCGGAGCGCTTCGCCTGCCCCGGGTGTCCGTCCCTCCAGCCGCCGAAGCCGAGCGTCCAGAAGTAATGGACGAGAAAGGCGGGGGCCAGGTAGATCGTCGTGAGATGATTCGTGAAGGAAAGCCCCAGCACGAACGCGAAGAGAACGCCGCGCCGTGTGAAACCGATCTTCCCGGCGTTCTCCCTGCCGACGGCCTCACGCTCCTCCTCCTGTTCCATGTAGCGCAAAAACAGCAGCGAGACAAGTGGCAGCATCAGCGCATGGATGGCATAGACCTCCACGCCGGTGGCCTGTTCCCACCATGTGCTCGTGAAACCGATCGCCAGCGCCGCACACGCGGCGATCGATACCCGTCCGCCAGTCGTGAGGATTGCGGTGCGGGGGGACGTTTTCGCTTTCTTTCCGGCGCCCCGTGTCTTCCCGCCGGATGCCTGTCGCGCCGGGGAGAACATCCGCTCCATGATGTCGGCAAAGAGGAGCGTCATCACGCCGACGCTGGCCGCGACGAGCAGTGCCGCCATGATGTTCAGCGCAAGGATATCGTGCACCGGCAGCATCAGTGTGAAAAGATGGCCCAGAAGCGTGAAGGTGGGATAGCCGGTGGGATGCGCTATTCCCAGCGTGCTGGCGACTGCCGCAAGCTCTCCCTCGTCGATGAAGCCGAATGTGCTGCTCATCGTGAGGAGATAGAGAATTGCGGCAATGGCCGAAGCTGCTGCTGCTGCCCGTCCCGGCGTGATAACCTGTGCCGGTGAGGCTGTTGCGATGTTCTGGGGAGTCCCGGTGATCGTGGATGTACTGGCTTGCTTCATAACGGCGTGAATCTACGCAATGTGACCTGAGAATCTCGCCAGGGAAATCGGGCGCAGCAACGCCGGAATTGGTATTCATCCGATGGCCGTCGTAGTTTGCGAAGATTGCAGGATGGCGCCGGAAGAGGCTGTTCCCGGCGGCGATCAACTATCGACGGAGTTGTGCATGCGCATCATCGGAGTGGACCCGGGCACGCTTGTCACCGGGTACGGGGTCATAGACTGCGAGCAGGGAGCGATGACGCTCGTGGACTATGGCGTCGTAAAGATGAAGGGAACGATGACCCTTCCGATCCGGCTGCGCACGATCTACAACGGATTGCTGGAGGTGATCGAGCGGACCTCGCCCGACGAATTCGCTATCGAATCGGCATTCTATTCCAGAAATGTTCAATCGACGCTGAAACTGGGGCATGCCCGTGGCGTGGCGATGCTTGCCGCGGTGCTGCGGGAGATCCCTACTTCCGAATACTCGCCGCGCGAGGTGAAGATGGCCGTCACCGGCAACGGCGGCGCCACCAAGGAGCAGGTGGAGTACATGGTTGTCTCGATGCTCGGGATCGAAGAGCAGCGGGAGTTGCTGGATGCCACCGACGCGCTCGCCATCGCCATCTGTCATATGGGACGTCTGAACCGCCCGCGGGGGGGATCGGGAAGCTGGAAACAATTCATCATGGAGCATCCGGAGCGGGTGCAGACGCCCCGGTGACGCCCTGCGAATGCCGGAGGGAGGAGCATGCTGGAGCATAACAGTACGTACGTTCCGCGAAGCATTGTCACGGGATGCCGGAGGAAGGGAACAGGGAGAATGTATGAATCGTCCGCATTGCCCCGGAACGTGATGCAGGGGGTGCTTGTGGTTGCTCTTCTGCTCATCGCCGCCGGCCGGCTCCCCGCGCAGGGGAAGGCAATGAAGGGGGGCGATTCGCTGAAACCCGAGCGCGGCGCCGCGCTGATCTTCGGCGAACGGCATGCCCTTACCGTGCGTGCGCCGGAGCGATGGGTGCTTGATACCCGGAGCGGCAGCGCGCAGGGGCTTCAGGCGGTTTTCTACCCGCAGGGAGAAAGCTGGTCGCGGAGCCCGGCGGTGATGTACTGTCAGGTGGTGATGCGCAGCAGCGAGATCGGCGACGCCGGCGCGATGATCCGCCACGATGAACAGCGCTATCGCGGCAGCAGTCCCACCGCGGTGGTGGCCGAGGGAGATTCGATTGCGCTCGGGACGGGCATGCGGATTCCGACACGCACGTTCTCCGGCGGCGCGGCGGGAACATTTGAACAGGTGGCCTATATCGAGGCGCGGACGGTTGTGGTGCTGATGGTCCTTTCCTGCAGGAATCGCGCGGCGCTGGATAGCTCGCGCCAGGCATTCGCCCAGCTCGTCCGCTCGTACAGGTTCCTGGCCTACGATGCCGAGAATATCCAGCGCGCGGTGGAGGCCGCGGAGGAATTCGGGAGGTGAGGCCGTCCTTGTATGCGCAATTGAACATCCTGAATCCTGCCCCCGCCCTGATCGACGTTTGTCCCCGATAGCTGTAGAATTATCGCGCAAAGGAAAGGCGTCCCGGGCGCCAGTCACCATGCCACAACCGAAAATCGTCGATCGGCCATGGCGGACGAAGAAACGGGATGGCCGTCCTCTCAGCGACCATCCCGCTCCGCTGACCGGGTTTGTCATCTCCCCGGTACTTCTGCCCACGGGCTTCGTCAGCGCACGGTAAGGTTGTTCTCCACCTGCTTCACGCCCGCCGTATTCTCGGCGACGACCTGCGCCTGTGCCTTCTCGTTCTCGGTCGCCACGGTGCCGTTCAGGATGATGACGCCATCAGGGCGCGACTCCACCTCCACCTCGCCGAATCCCGGCTTGGCCAGCAGGGCGGTCTCGACCATCTTCTCGATCGACTCATCTTTGACCTCCTGCCCGGCGTTGCCCACAGCTTCTCCCACCGAGGTCGTATCCCCACGGCCCTCCATCGTGGCGGTCGTGGTGTCGCTGTCGGTCCGGACGTCCACGTCATCGGAACAGGCAGTGAAGGCTGCCAGGCCGAGAACACATAGAGACGTCGAAAGAATATGCATTGGTTTCATCATCATCCTCCTGGATTTGAATTGATTGTATCAGCGCAGACTTCTGCCTCAATGGGTATGCCAGCCGCATGCGCGGCGGTGGTTGAAATCCTTCCGCCTGCGACTGCGGCGTTCGGGCCGGAAGGGGCGTAGAGCGCGGCGAGTGCCCCCGGAGAGGTCCCCAGAAGATAGCGCAGCAGAATGACGGCGTTGCGCGCCTGCTGCCGTATCATGCCGTTCATCTCGAATCGTCGTGCCGATGTCGTGACCTCGGCGGGAAGCGAACGGATACGCGACAGCCGCCGCGCCCGGCGCAGCAGCTCCACATCCTCCAGCACGGTCCATGCGGGAAATCCTCCAAGCTGCCGGTAGAACGAGCGCCGCACGACTATCCCCTGATCGCCGAACGATGTCCAGAGAGAATCGAAGCGGGAGAACCACGCATAGAGCCGGCACAGGGGGCGGGGGGAATCGAACCGGAGGCGGAAGGTGCCGATGCGGAACCCCGGGTCGGCGACGACCCTGCCCAGCACTCCCACGGCATCGGCGGAAAGGCGGGAATCGGCATGAAGGAAGAGAATGGTCTCTCCGTGTGATGCCTCGGCTCCGGCATGGAGCTGCATCCCGCGTCCCCGCGGAGCTTCGATCACCCGCGCCCCCGCGTTGCGCGCGATCTCCGCGGTGGCGTCGGCCGAACCTCCGTCGGCGACGACGATCTCCATGCCGAGCGGCCGTACCGACGCCAGACACCGGGCCAGGTACTGCTCCTCGTTCAATGTGGGGATGACGATGGAGAGCATCCCGCTTCTCGTTCCTTCGCTGTTTGTGATCGTCGGCAAGAGCTGTCGGGAAAAATGTAGATTGAAAGGACAACGGGATACGTGCCGCCGCTCCCATGAAAACGGAGATGCGCCGGCCGGCGGAGCACGATCATCCGGCGTGCTCCCATCGACGCAATCGCCATGCCTCGTATGATGCTGAAGTTTCGCAGACGAGCGCACAGGGAGGAAATTCCGATCCCGCCGTTCGTGGCCGAGGGGGTCGTGGCAGTGCCGCTGGCGAAGGATGCACTGCCGGAGCGGATCGTCCTGGTGCGCCTGCATGCGCTCGGCGATGCCGCCATCACGCTGCCGGTGATCGCCGGGCTGCGCCGGGCGCTGCCGGCGTCGTTCATCGCGGTCGTGACCTCGCGCGAGTACATGGGGCTGTTCGAGCAACTGGACGGGATCAACGATCTGTTCGGAATAGTATCGGATGGCACGAAGTTCCAGCGCTTCAAAAGCGTGCTGGACGTGGCTGCCATGCTGCCGAACATCGATCTTCTGCTCGATCTCCAGCGGTCGCGCCTTTCGCGGCTCCTCGGCTGCCTGCTCCGTCCGAAGGCCGCAGCGTCGTTCGATCGTTTTGCTCCCAGGAGCGCGCTCGACAGGTATCTGGATGCGGTCCACAGGGTCGGGCTGCACCAGGTACGGCCACGGTACCATATCGACCTGAACGTTTCCCGTGAGCCGGCAACTCTCCCGATGAACCTGCGTACCGGTCCGGAGCCCCTCATCTGCCTGAATCCGGCGGGATGCTGGCCGACGAAGAACTGGCCGGTGGAGAAATATATCGCGCTGGCGCGGAAGATGGTCGATGCATGGAATGCGCGGATCGTGCTGCTGGGGACCGGCAATGTGGAGACGGGGGCCGCCGCAATAGCCTCGGCGCTTGGCGCTGCCGCCGTCGATCTGGTTGGGCGTACCACGATCAGCGAGGCGGTGGCGGTAGTGGGGCGGCTCGACCTGATGGTGAGCGATGATTCCGGCCTGATGCATATGGCCTGGACGCAGGGAGTGCCCACCATCGCCATCTTCGGGGCCAGCCGCAGCACCTGGAGCCGTCCCTGCGGGGAGCACACCCGGACGTACGGAAGCGAGGATCTGGAGTGCGGAGCATGCATGCGGCCGGAGTGCGTGCGGGGCGATCTGCACTGTCTGCGGCGCCTTTCGGTGGAGGAAGTGTTCCATGCATGCGGTGAATTGATGGCGCGGCGGTGCAGGTTCTGAAAATAGCGCCGGACTCGGCGCCCGCGTCCTTTGCGGATCGTCCGGCACGTGCCATATTGATGGCGCGCGGCGATAGGCGACCGGCCCCGGTTCCGGTACGGGAGTGGATATGGGAGACAATGGGAATGGCGCCGGCGGCGTCATGTCCCTTCGGATAATTTGAAAACAGACCATGCAGCAGAAGGATTTCTATCAGGTGCTTGGTGTCGGCGAAAGTGCGACGCAGGACGAGATCAAGAAGGCATATCGTACGATTGCGAAGAAGTACCACCCGGACAAGAATCCCGGTAACAAGGCGGCCGAGGAGAAGTTCAAGGAGGCGAGCGAAGCATACGATACGCTGAGTGATCCCGAGAAGCGTACCAAGTACGACCGGCTGCGGAAGCTTGGCGCAGGCGCCGAGGGCTTCGGCTTCGGCGGCGAGAGCGCCGGCGGAGGGATGAGCTACGAGGAGTTCATGCGCCAGTACGGAACCGCCGCGCAGCGCGAACGCTATGGTGGCGGAGGTGGCGGGCGGAGCCGCGACTTCTCGTTCGATGACATCTTCGGCAACCTCTTCGGCGGCCGCCGCGCCCAGACGAGGACGGAGGAGGTGGGCACCCAGGAGCCGCAGCCGACCGCCGATCCATTCTTCAAACGCAAGGGGAATGATGCCTACGTCGATGTCACCGTGAACATCGCGCAGGCCGTGCTCGGCAGCAAGATCCGTGTGCGCACCCCGTCGGAGAAACGGGTCACCGTGCGGATCGCTCCCGGCACCGATCCCGGCAAGACGCTCCGGGTGCCGCAGATGGGTTTTCAGACGATGACCGGCACGGGCGATCTGTACATACGCATTCATGTGGCGATGCCAAAGAATCTGACCGAGGAGCAGAAGAAGGAGGTGAAGAAGCTGGCGGAGACTCTCGGGCTGAAATTCTGATGGCAGTGACACGGAACATTTCCGGCGACGGGTAATGCCGGGACAGGCGGTCATCCCATGAAAACGAGGACGGGAGATTTTACGGAGAAACCGGCGCTCGATGTGGTTCGCGCATGGCTGGACGCGGTGAACGATCATGATGAGGACCGGGTGATGGAGCTCCCCGACCCCGATATTGAGATCGTCGGCCCGCGGGGATCGGGGCATGGGACCGAACTGCTGCGCGCGTGGCTGGGGCACGCCCGGGTGCGGCTGCTGCCGCGGCGCTCGTTCGTCCACAACGCCGATGTCGTCGTCGAACAGCATGGCATCTGGTATTCCGTTGTGGATGGCAGGGTGATGGGGGAGGCCGACGTCGCCTCGCGTTTCCATTGCCGGGGCGGGCGTGTGGCACGGTATGCGCGGCATGATGACCTGGACGATGCGCTCCGCGCCGCCGGACTCGATCGTGCCAACGAAATGACTGATGCGGAATGATCCGAGCTATGTTGAACTTCTTCAGGTGAAGATTCCATGAATACAACGGCATTGCCCCGCTCCTTCAACGATCTCGTCCAGCAGTCGGAGCTCCCCGTGCTCGTCGATTTCTGGGCCGAATGGTGCAGTCCCTGCCGCATGGTGGCGCCGGTGGTGGAACAGATAGCGCGCGAATACAGGGGAAAGCTGCTGGTGGTGAAGATCAATGTGGACGAAAAGCCGCACGTCTCGGCGCAGTACAGCGTGCAGAGCATTCCGACGCTCATGATCTTCCATCGCGGCAGGGTGCTGATGCGCGAAGCAGGGGCGCTTCCCTACGGCCCTCTCCGGCAGCGTGTGGATCAGGCCCTGGCGCAGGCCGCCGGCTGATGCCGCTGCGGCCGCATCTCTGCAAACGTTTCACGCCATTTCCTGCTCCTCCCTGGACCGGGGACCTGCTCCGTACTTCCATCAGCGATGTAACCCTGCCATTATGAATGTGTTATGATGGTGAGCTGCATGATGATCGGGTGGAATGTAACGACCAAGTTCGTACCTTGCCGCGGGGCATGCGGATCTACACTCTTCGCTGCCGTCGTCCGTCGGTAGCGGCCCGGGCTTTGTCCAGATACCGGAAATCGCGGGCCTTTCCATCAGACTCCCCATGCTCCAGCCCATGGTGGCCATATACGGCCGGGTTTCCCTGGGCCGATGACGTTGCCTCCTCAGCAGCCTGCAGCATCATAGCGTCGCCGGGACTGCCGTTCCTCGCGCATGTGGCGATGTTCACGTGGCATGAAATCCATCCCGGACCATTCATGAATCGTCGATCCTTTCTTACCCGCTGGCTCACACGGCCATCCTTTACCATAGACTACCATGCCGCGCCGGCTCGTCCCGCTGCGGCCGGTCTCGATCCGTACGTGCCCGGGGGGGATGCCCCTTGGGATGCCCTGCGTGCGGGGCATCTGCTCCGCCGTGCCACGTTTCTGCCCCGCTGGTCCGATATCGAGACCCTCCTTGGACTCTCCCCCTCGCAGGCCGTCGATCTGCTGCTGACTACCGCCAGCACCCCCGCCCGTCCCGACGTGGCCGATCACGTCACCGAAAGCCTGGACGGCCTCGATCCGACGCTGCAGAACCAGCTGCGCACGGTCTGGGCCGACGACAAGCAGAAGCTGGCGCAATGGTGGGCCGAAACGATGCGCGACGCCGGTCTGACGATCGTGGAGAAGATGACCGCCTTCTGGAGCGGCCACTTCACCACGGAGTTCGAGACCGATGACGTGAATGTGGTGGCCCCGCTGCTCTACCGGCAGAACCAGCTCTTCCGCGAGAAGGGGCTGGGAAGTTTCAGGGATCTGGTGATGGCGATCACGCTGGATGGCGCCATGCTGGTGTATCTGGGAGGCGATCTCAATAACGCCGGCGCGCCGAACGAAAATTACGCCCGCGAGCTGCTGGAGCTCTTCACCACCGGCCTTGGGCACTATACTGAAGGGGACGTTCAGAATGCCGCCCGCATCCTCACCGGATGGCGATCGGCTCGGTTCGATGACAAGCCGGCGCCGAACGGCATGTTCAACACCCATTTCCAGCCGAACATGCACGACATCGGCGCCAAGGAATTCCTCGGCGTCTCCTTCGCAGCGCGCGACAACTCCACGAACACGGAGTTCCTGGTGCAGCGCGACGAAGTGCGCAGGCTGGTCGATACGATCTTCGACAAGCGGCCACGCGCCGTGGCGGAGTTCATCAGCCGGAAGATCTATAGCTTCTTCGTATACAGCAATCCGGGGGAGAGCGACCAGGGGGTGATCGAGGCGATGGCGGATGTGTTCATCCACAACGATTTCGAGATCAAACCGCTGATGGCCGCGCTGCTGAAGAGCCGGCATTTCTTCGACAATGCAAATATCGGGGCGCAGATCAAGACGCCGATGGAGTTCGAGATCGGGCTGGCGCGCCAGATGGGGGGCAGCCTCGATCTGGTGGACGATCTGGGACGGCTCGATCAGGAACTGTTCGATCCCCCCAATGTGAGCGGGTGGCCGGGCTATCGCGAGTGGATTACAACCACCACCTATCCCATCCGCTCGGAGATCGCCGCACAGGTGGTCTCGTCGATGAAGGATAACGTACTGGTGGACCTCATCCGGAGCTTCCCGAACCACACGGATGTGGCGGAGTTGGTGAAGAATGCCGCGGCCATCCTGCTGCCGCGCCCCCTCTCGGCGGAGCGGAGCGCGTCGCTGAAGGCGAAGCTCCTGGCCGGCGCTCCCGATTATGAATGGGGAGAGATTCTGACAAACAGCCCTTCGACGGCGGCGCGAAACATGCGCGATATGCTGACGACGGTGGCCGAGCTTCCCGATTTCCAGTTGTGCTGAGCGTACATGACAGAATGAATCTGTCCGGCGGGCTGCTGATGGCGGACCGGCGCAGGGCCGGTACGGTCAATGCTCTCCGGCGCTTCATTCTGTTGGATGCTTCAAGGCGGATGCCCGCGTCGCTCCCGGTTCCCGTGCGGTCCGGGAGAGATTCCCTGAAAACACTCTCCGGTCCAATGTCATGAAACGACGCACATTCCTGAAGACCGCCGCCGCCGGCGCGGCCGCCTCGCCGATCGTTCTCGGCGGGCTTCCGCTTCATGCGAGGTCGAGCCTTTCGATGCTCGCCCAGATGCCTGCCGACAATGATCGCATCCTGATCATCGCGCAGCTCTTCGGCGGCAACGACGGGCTCAATACGATCATTCCGGCCGATGATGATGAGTATTATCGCCTGCGTCCCGGCATCGCCGTCCCGAAGAAGGAGGCATGGAACAATGTCGGGGATATCTATCTGCATCCGGCGCTGGCGCTTGGTTCCCGGGGGGGGGTGGCGCGCATGCTGGAGATGGGAACGCTGGCGCTGGTGCAGGGAGTGGGCTATGACAATCCCAATCTCTCCCATTTCCGCTCCACCGATATCTGGCTCAGCGGCATCAACTCCTCCGATCCGAGCGTGCGGCTCAATACCGGCTGGATCGGGCGCTATCTGGAGAAACGCTATCCCGATGTTCCCGCCTCGCTCCCCGATCATCCTCTCTCGGTGCAGTTCGGCGGCAGCTTTTCGCTGACGCTTCTGGGAGACAAGGGCAGGATGGGAATCGAGGTGACCGATCCGAGCGGGCAGCGCGGCGTCGGCTCGCAGGTGGATACGCTCGATCCCGATGCCGCCGGCACCGCGTACGAGCAGGAATATGGCTTCATCGCCGACATCGCCAGCCGTTCCAACAAGTACGCCCAGGCGGTGAAGGATGCATATTCCGCCGGCAGATCGAAATTGCGCGGCGTCTATGGCGATGATTCGTTCGGCAGGCAGATGGCATCCATTGCGGCGCTGATCGCGGGAGGGCTGCGGTCGAAGGTGTATGTGGTCTCCCTGGGGGGATTCGATACGCACGTCACCCAGCAGTTCGAGGGGAATACCGGAACGCATCCCATGCTCCTCTATCGCTTCAGCGACGCGGTGTCGCAGCTTACGTACGACATGACACGGCTGGGGCATGCCGACAGGGTGGTGGGGATCACTGTCAGCGAGTTCGGCAGGCGCCCGCGTGAAAACGGAAGCCTCGGCACCGATCATGGCGCGGCAGGCGTGCAGTTCGTCTGGGGGACCATGGTGAACAGCGGCGTCTTCGGCAACCCGTTCGACCTGCAGAACCTGAACGCCAACGGCGATCTGCTCTACCAGGTGGATTATCGCGAGGTCTATGCGGAAATCCTTACCGACTGGTTCGGACTCTCCGTCGCCGATATGCGCGAAGTGCTGCAGAAGGACGATCTGATGCCGATCGACGTTTTGAAGTCGCCGGCCGGCGTCGGGCGGGGAGCCGGGACCGAGGCAGGAATGGCGATCACCGGAAGCTATCCAAACCCCTTCACGACTTCCACTGTGGTGGAGATACGGCTCGATCGTGCCGCCGATGTCGCTCTCGACATTTCCTCGATCGACGGACGTACCGTCGTCCGGCTCGCGGATCGGCGCATGGAGGCAGGTGTGCATCGCATTCCCTTCGTCGGCGACATTCCCGCGGGGACATACCTCTGCACGCTCCGCGCCGGCGGCCGCGCGGATACGTACGTGATGAAGTGCGTCCGGTAGGGAAGGCCGGCGATGGTTGTTGATGGCAGGAGGAACGGCCGCCATGAGCAACCAACGAAAGCCCGGCGTGACCGGACGTGCCACTGACACCTGACGACGGACCAGGACCCGTCCTGTCCGGCTGGTCTATCCGGCATGTACCTTTGCTAGTCGTTGTATCGTTCGTCCCTATCCCTCTCCGGCCTATGCGACAGCCATACATCCTGCTCATCATCATAGCGATCGCGCTGGCGAGTCTCGCGGTTCCGGTGCGTGCCCAGTACCCCGCCTCGTGCGATGGGAACAAGGCATGCGTGGGCAATGCCCTCACGATCAGCGTGACGAGCGGCAAGGGGGCGCAGTACGTGGATGTTGACACGTCGTCGGTGTTCGACCGGTTGGACGAGGCGATGACCTTCGAGGCGTGGATCAGGCCGCAGGCGCAGCCGGGCAAACGCCAGTTCATCGGTGGGCTGTGGGGACCGAACAGGGATAACAACGATCAGTGGGTGCTCTATCTGGAGGATGAGCGGATCACCTACGCGCTCAGCCCCGGCGGCTCGTACCGGGAGGATGCCGACAATACCGTGGCGACGGCGACCATAACAGGTCTGTACGGGCGCGGCTGGGTGCATGTGGCGGCGGTCTGGGACGGCGCATCAACGGCCGCCCGTATCTACGTGGATGGATTCGAGGTGGCGCGTGCCGCCAATGCGCAATATCCGCTGACGAGGCTGAAGAAGATCGAGAACCGGAAGCTCCAGATGCAGGTGGGGAGCTGCAACGGCCTGTTCGACGACACCACGCGCTACAGAACATTCAAGGGGCAGATCGACGAGGTACGGCTGTGGGATCGCGCGCTGAACGATCAGGAAATCCGCTGCCAGCGCCTGCTTTCGCTGAACGGCAATGAGTCCGGTCTTATTCTCTACTATCGCTGCAACGAAGCGGCCGGCGGGCAGACGCTCTGCGATGCCACGGGCAACGGGCTGGCGGGGCTGATGCGGAGCGGCGCACACTGCGATTCCAGCGACCGCGAGGTTCCCGCTACCTATACCGTCACTCCCACATCGGTGAATAGCCTGCTCTACTGCACCAGCGATACCACGCTCACCTTCACCATCGTCGATACATCGTTCTGCGGCAGCAGGGTGAATCTACAGTTCTCCGGAACCGATGCAAGGCTCTTCACGGCATCGCGCACGTCGTTCACGCTTGTGCAGAATGTGCCGCAGACCTTCACGGTACAGGTGCGGGCGACGGTCATCGGGAATATTTCGGCCGATCTCAGAGTCGTCAACGCGAACCGCTGCGGCACGCCCGTGCGCGTTCCGCTCCGCTATACCCGCCGCACCGAGCTTGATTACTCGGCCGGCCGCCTCACCTTCGATACGCTCTTCGTCGGCTGTGTGGAGAAGAGCACCACCGAGGACACGCTGGAGATCTGCAACAACACCGGCAGGCCGATGAACATCGACAGCCTGCAGTTGACGAACGACACCATATTCAACTGGCGGCCGCTGAATCCCGCCCAATGGCCTGCTCCGGGGAGCCCGATGACGCTCGCATCCGGCAGTTGCTGGAAGGTGATCGTGCAGATGAAGGTGGCCGATACCACGCGTACGTTCTTCGATACGCTCAGAATCTTCAGCGACGATCGCTGTCCCGGAAGCGGCATCATCCCGCTGCAGGGGCATTCGCAGGAGGTGATCGCCATTCTGAAACCGAATGGCATCCAGCGCCTGGATTCGATGAACTTCGAGGATGTCTGTCCCGGCCAGATCAGCGACGTCCAGCTCTACCAGTATCGCAGCCTGGTGAAGGAGCCGGTGAATATCGACACGATTCTCATCTCCAACGGCTTCATCACGCGGCGCAACATCTACCCGATCGTCCTGGCTCCCGGTATGGCATACCAGCCGACATTCGTCCGCTTCCGTCCCGATCGTCCCGGACCCTTCACCGGGCAGATCATCTTCCGCACCAGCTACCGTGGCTGCACCATCGAGAAGAAGGTGGAGCTGACGGGGCGCGGGATTTCGGTGGATGTGACGTTCAATGCCGGGGTGGTCGGATTCGGCAATGTGACGATCGGCAAGACGCAGCGGCAGACGGTGGGCCTTACGAACAACGGCCGCGATTCGCGCGGCATGTCGGCCTATCTCAAGGTGGGCGATGTCTTCACCATCGTATCCGGCCGCAGCTTCGTGATCAATCCCGGACAGGTGGCGCAGCTCGATCTGGAGTTCCGCCCGCGCGAGCCGAGAACCTACTACGATACGCTCTGCGTCTTCGACAATCAGTGTTTCCAGACCATCTGCATCCCGATCACCGGCACCGGCGTGTTCGATGCGCTGGCGTTCGATCCTTCCTATCTGGAGATGGAGAATGTGATCGGCTGCCAGTGTCGCACCGATACCATCGACGTGCGCAACAACCTCGGCAGCCTGCTGAACTTCACCTGGACGAAGAATGATATGACCGGCAGATTCCAGGTGCGGCAGCTCGTCCCGGCCACATCGCTGGCGGCCGGAGCATCGACGCAGTTCGAGGTCGTTTACTGCCCCGACGATCTGACCACCGACCGTTCCGATCGTGCCTTTATCGACATCCGCCTCTCCGACGGGCAGCTCTATCAGGTGTTGCTGCACGGGTCCAGTGTGGCGCCAAAGCTCTACGTGATGCCGCTGACCACGTTCGGCGTGGTGGAGGTGGGCTGGCAGCAGCGCCAGACGATTCTGGTGGAGAATACGAGCGCCATTCCGATCACGGTGACCGGCACGAACGTTCCCCCCGGATACACCGTGCTGAGCACCACGCCGCCGCTTCCGGCGGTGCTTGGGCCGCGCGATTCGCTCTGGGTGGAGGTGGAGCTTGCGCCGACTGCCGAGGCGCAGTACAACGGCAAACTCACGCTCCTCTCCGACGATCCCTGCCAGCTAGACTGGAGCGGCGATCTTTCCGGACGCGGCGTGGTCGTGAAGCTCGATGTCCCCATCAGATTCATCAACTACGGCCTGATAAAGCCGTGCGACTGCGCGGTGCGCGAGATTCCGCTCCCGAACATCAGCCAGTATATTCCGCTGGGGATCGACTCCATCTGGATCGACAGCGGCACGGTCAGCTCCCCGAATCCGTTCGTCTTCGCCTGGCGGTCGCGCCAGACCGGGGGCACGGCGCTCCCGTACGCCATCGCTCCGCAGAGCGTCGATACGCTGCTCGTTTCCTTCTGCCCCGATATCCCGGCGACGCAGCAGAATGTGCTGGCGAACGCGGTGATCCATATCAGGGCGCGGACGCCGGGATGGACACAGGATTTCGAGGTGACGCTCAGCGGGCGCAGGGAACTGAACTTCCAGCCGAGGCCTACGCTCGTCTCATTCCCCGCGACCCGCGTGGATACCGCGGCGCAGCCGATATCGGTGGAGATCACCGTTCCCGATCAGTTCGCGAATCCGAGCGGCGACAGCATCGTGATCACCGGTATCACATTCGTGCCGGACCAGCGCGTTTTCTCGGTGGAGCATCCGTCCGGCCAGCCGTTTCCATGGGTGGTGAAACGCGGACAGAAGCTCAGCTTTCTGGTCCATTTCTATCCGCGCGCGCCGAAGGATTATGTGGCGCGGATGAACATCCATACCAGCTTCCCATGCCTGGGAACCGATACCACCGTGCTCGTCAGGGGGACGGGATTCGCTCCGGCGTTCGGCCTGCAAATGGCCTTCGATACGGCGAACATCGGGCGCGATACGATCAATCTCACCACCTGCGATACGCTGGAGCTGCCGGTGATGATCAGCCGTGCCATTCCGCAGGATATCATCGATATCATCTTCCGGGTCGGCTACGATTCCACCGCGATGAAGCTGCTGGGGATCACCTCCCCATACACCCCGAACGCAACGGTGTCCGATACGGGTGATGGCGCGCGCGTACATCTGAAAGATGCCTGGTATGTGCAGGCCGGCACGGTGGCGGTGCTCCGGTTCGCGGTGACGCGCGGACCCACATCCTTCCCCATCCTGCTCGACGAGATCGACTTCGACAGCGATTCGCTGGTCTTCTTCAAGATCATCGCCGGCATCGACGAGGGATGGGTGCGCATCGACCAGCCGATGATAGCGATCACGAAGGCGATCAGCTTCGATACGGTGAATATCAAGAGCTGCGATGACCGCCGCGTGGTGGTCTACAATCCCGGATTGATTCCCATAACGTTCGATTCACTGAGCGGTCTGCCGCCCGGCCACCGGGTTGCCGCCAGCAGCATTCCCTACCCGGCAGTGCTTGCGCCGGGAGATTCCATCGAGTTGACGATCACCTTCTGTCCCTTCATGGAGATGGCGTATGATTCGGTGCTCCGTGCCCATTCAAACACGCCATGCCCCATCACGGACACGGGAACCATCCACAGCTTCGGCTATGCTCCTCCATTCCCGATGCAGATCGTGCTGGGAGATGGGACCACACCGCTGGATGTGATCGGCGGGATGATAGCCGATACTATCGAAGTGCCGGTTTCGGTCGATCGCGACGTGCCGCAGACGCCTCTGGATGTGACGGTGCTGCTGGAGTACAACCGCCGGGCGCTACAGTTCCTGGATGCGTCATCGACCTATACGCCGGATGTGGCGGCCAGCGTGAGCTCGGCCGGCCTGCTGGTGCGGATCCCCGGATGCGACAGCATCCTGAAGGGGGAGATAGCACGGCTTCGGTTCGTCGTGGCCGTTCCCGATTCCATCATCTCGCCGATGTACCTGGTTCCACAGAAGTTCACGAGCGATTCGATCTTCTGGGTCAAGCTCGATCCCCCCATCACCACGGGCGATACGGCCGAGGTGCATGTGGATGCGCGCTGCAACATCTCGCGCCTGAACTTCCGTGGCGGCGCCAACAAGCTTTCGGCCGCCATCCCGAACCCAACTACGGGCAATATCGCCATCGAGGCGGAGTTCGTCGAGGATGCGCGTGCCAGCCTGCGCCTGTTCAATTCAGCCGGCGTGGAAGTGCTGGAGGTGCTGGATGGTCGCGCTGTCATGACCGGCGGCCGCTACCGCTTCGAATTCGACGTCAGCTTCCTCCCGAGCGGCGACTACTACTGCGTCTTTGAGGCCGGCAGGTTCCGCGGAACCGAGCGGGTGAGAGTGGTGAAGTAGGGAGGCAGAAGTCAAAGGTCAAAAGGCAAAAGGCAAAAAGGGATGTGGTGCCCCTCTTCCTTCGCGGAGCCATGTTCGATTTGCGATTGCAGAGGTGCGGCGGGACAGTTTTCGTCATCTCCTTTGTGCCTTTGCGTGAAGTTCCCCGGCTGCCGAAGAGGCCGGTATGCCGGAAGAAGCGGATGTACGACATATAGAGGACCCATATACCGACGTGAAGCAATTACGACCTGCGGTGGCATTGCTGCTGCTGATACATCTGCCGATGCTGGCGCAGGAGAGCGATCCCGCGCCGGACAGCCTGCGCGCGGCCGCGCGCGGCGATCTCGTCAGCACATCCTTCCGGCTCGTCTTCTACGGCGGGTATGCTATGAACTTCCACGAAACCAACGCCAGCCTCTTCTCCGGAGGGGGCGAGTGCGGCGCGTTCAATGACGGGAGCGGCAATGGGGCGGCGATGGGCCTGTACGGCGAAATTCCAATCGTCGGAGAGTGGCTCGACCTGGTTCTGGGGGGCAGCTTCCTGCAACGTGGCGGAAAGTTCGGCGAGGTTTATACCGGCGGGCTTCCCGTGCTCGATCCGAACACCGACCGCTATGTCCAACTCGAACGCCGTCACACCTATACGGCGAATCTCGACTATGTCCTCGGCGAACTTGGCGTGAGGATGACGCCGATGAAGGACTATCCCTTCTACGTCCGGCTCGTCGGCGCCGCTGGTATGCCGGTGACCGAGGCGACGCACCGGCAGGTGGAGGAGATCGTGTCGCCGACGGGCGTTCTTTACCCGGAAACCAACACGGCCGAGCGTGAAGTGTCGAGCGGGCAGATACGCGATGCCGGACTGGCGATTCTTGTGGGAGGGGCGATAGGGTATCCCTTTCCGCTCAGCCGGCGCATCACCGCCTCGCCGCAGATCAGCTACTACTATCCGTTGAACGACGTCACACCGTACTATCGCTGGCGCATTGCCTCGGCCGGGGCCGGGATCGCGCTCCGGTGGAGCTTCGGCCGCCTGCCGGTCGATCACACCGGCGAGCCCCCTCCCCCGGTGCTGGCCGGCCCGGATGATCCGGAACGTCCCTACGTGACCCTTGCCACGGTGAATGCGCCGAAGCTGGAAATCGTGGAGACGGTGGTGACCGAGACCTTCCCGATCCTCCCCTATCTCTTCTTCGATGCTGCCAGCTCCTCTCTTTCCCCGCAGTATCGGACGCTCTCGCCGTCGCAGACCGGGACGTTCGACGAACAGAATCTGCCGCACAGATCGCTCGGCGCCTATTACGAGCTGCTGAACATCATCGGCAGCAGGATGGCGGCAGACCCTTCGGCCAGGATCACGCTGAACGGCACCACCGATGGCGCGGAGGAACCGGTTCCGGGAGCCGCCAACAATCTGGCGCGTGCGCGTGCGCAGACCGTCAAGAATTATCTGATGAATGTCTGGTCCATCGACCCGGCGCGTGTCGCCATCACGACCAGCGCGCAGCCCACCTTCCCCTCCAGCATGCTCTATACGGAGGGAGCCGAGGAGAACAGGCGTGTGGAGATAATCTCGGCGAGCGACGGCATCCTGCGTCCCATCGTCTTCGAGCGGTTCAAGGAGCATACGATCGATCCCGCCGGTCTGGTGTTCGCGACGAATGCCATGAGCTCCGCCGGCATTACCGGCTGGCATCTCGATGTCTATGCCGGCGGTACGAAGGTGTGGGAGCAGGACGGGGACGGACTTCCCCCCTCCACCGTGCGATGGAATCTCGATCCCGAAACTTCCTCGCATCTGGCGGAACTGCTGTACGGCGATGATGAACTGCGCTGCGAGCTGACTGTCACCGACAACAACGGCATATCCGCACAATCCGAATTCTCGCAGCCTGCGCGCAAGCAGATGAGCCCGTTCGAGGTGAGCCGTCTGAGCCTGATCGTCTTCGATTTCGACAAATCGAACATCAGCCCGCAGAATCGGCGGATGATCTCTTCCTTCGTCGCCCGCTCGCTGCAGCCATCCTCCACTGCGTCGATCGTCGGTTCCACCGACCGGCTCGGCGAACTGGAACACAACCAGCAGCTCTCCACGGCGCGCGCCACCGCCGTCCGCGACGTCATCCTGGCGGAGCGTTCGGATGCGGCCATCACCGAGGTGAAGGGCATCGGTCCCTCGCGGCTGCTCTATGACAATAATATCCCGGAGGGACGGTATTACTGCCGCACCGTCACGGTGGAGGTGCGCACGCCGATCGGCGATACCAAGCCGTAGCTGCCGGACAGCATCAATTTTTTTCCTGCCGCCGGGAACCGCCCGTGTACGAGGGTCTCTAAACTATCCGAACGAACTGGGGGTATGGCGTTCATTACATCCAACTGTTCATCAAGAAATATTTAGAGAGGACTGGAAGAATGACGAAGAGGACAGGCATAGCAGCCGTGATAGCTCTCGTTGTCGTCGCCGTGGGTGTCGCCGTAGCGCAGCCGCGTATGCACGACGGCGGCGGGCGTGGACATAGGAAGATGGATGAAAAGACCGTCGAGGCGCTGAAGGGGCTGCATCAGACGATGACGGCATGGACGCGTACGAATGTGCTTCCGCAGGTTCGTACCTGGAAGAGCGAGCTCGACGGCGCCATGTCGGCGGCGGATCTCGCCACGTTGAACGGGCTCCGTGCCCGCGCCAAGGCGCTCCAGACGGAACGCGCTTCCCTTATGGCCGAGGTGGGAACTGCATGGAAGAACGGCGACAAGGAAGCCGCGAAGGCAGGTCGCCAGAAGATGAAGGACATCGGCGAGAAGCATCGCGCACTGGCCAGGGAACTGAAGCCGCTCGCCGAGAAGTACAGCTCCACGCTGAAGACGATCGGCGCGGAGGCACGGCCGAAGGCAAAGGAATGGCGCAGCCAGGGCAGGGACGTCGCGATGAAGTGGCTCGCGGAGCACAGGAGCGAATTCACCGAGGAGCAGATGGAGCATTTACAGCATGGCATCGGCTTCTTCGGCGGCGGGCATGGCGGACGGCATGGGAAGGGAATGAAGGGGAAGAGGGGACTCGTCGTCCGGTTCATGCTCTGGGATGGCAGCGATTTCACCGAGCATTCCGGGCAGGGAATGCCGGGAATGGATGGAGGACTTCCGAATCTCCGCTGATCCCCGTTCCCTTCAGGCGCTCCGGATGAACCTGAACTGGCCTGGAGCAGCGAATCGTAAAGAAACTGCCGTCGCACCCCCGAGAGCGGCGGCAGTTTCCTGTTCTGGAAGGATGATCTCCATGCGGGCGGGCTCGCGTTTGCGAGGCTGCGCCGCCGCTGTGGCCGGTTGGGCGCATCTGCGGGCATGCCCGTCGCCGGCGCCTGCATCTATCATCTCGCGGCCACCTCCGGGGAGGGCTGTCAAACGTGAGACAGGTGGCGCGGTGGCGTCACCTGCATGCAAAAAAAGAGCCCACGCATCGAGAATCCCGATGACGAAGGCTCTCTGTGTCCACCCCTGGACTACGCAATCTGCAAGGTGCAGCGCCGGTTGTCCGACGCTGTTATCCTCCCGGCGGATGACGATGCACGGCGTTCCGGGATACCCCGCATCATCATGTGCGGACCGTGAGGAGATGTACTTCTGCAAATATGCGGTCGATACCTTAACGTTTTCTTGACGGCGCCCGTCCGGCGGGCGCTCATGGGCGATGCGTCGCGCTGGAGGGATATGTTTCCACCAGCCGCCGGAGATGCTCGGGGGGATCGGCCCCAAGCTCGGCGCGGAAGGCTGCCGTGCAGTTGTCCAGCGCCCTGCGTGCCTCCGCGATCCTGCCGCTCCCGAGGAGCGCGGATATCAGAAGTTCATAGCTCTTTCCCGAGATGGCGTCGCGTTCGAGCAGGGAGCGTGCTGCGGCGATCGCCTCCTCGAACCTCGTCTCCCGGAGATATTCGCCGCCGAGATATGTCAGCGCCTCGAAGAGCATGCCTCCCAGGCAGTCGCGCTCGGCCTCGGTCCACCGCTCGTACAGATCCTCCTTCAGAAACTCCCCGGTGTGGAGCGCCGCCGCCTCCTCGTACAGTCTGCGCCTGAGCTCCGTGGTCGATGCATGCCGTGCCTCCGCGATCAGGCTCCGGAAGCGGAGGAAGTCGATGACGGCATGCTCGCCGAGATCAAGCGTGTAGGCGTGGTCTCCGCTGGTGAGCAGCGCCGATGGCTTGTGCGGTTCGCGATGCGGCTCCAGTGCCTTGCGGATATGGGAGACGGCATTCATCACAAGCTGCTCCACGTTGCGGTCGGCAAGGCCTCCCCACAGGTATTCGGCGATATCGTCCACGGTGACGGCGCGGCCATGATTGAGCAGGAGAAGCTTGAAGAGATCGCGGGCACGCTTGCGATGCCAGTCGCCACGGCGCAGTTCCCGCCCGCCGATGGTGATGCGGAACTCGGCGAATGTCTGTACGTGGATGGCGGGACCGGCCTCCGTTCGCCGCTCGTCCGCCGGCCGCTGCGTGCCGGCCCGTTCCAGCATGCGTTCCATTCTGTGGCGGCTCAGCTTGCGCAGCGCATCGTCCATATCGGCAAGATCCTCCTGGCGCAGTCCGAGCAGTTCCGCCTCGCGGTGGGCATTATGGCGCTCGAAATCGGCTATCAGCTTTCTGATATGCTGCTTCATCTCATTGTTGAAGAGCTTCCGGTGCACCTCGTCGTACATGCGCTGGAATCGTGCGCTTCCCACTTCATCGCCCAGCGCCTCGTAGACCCGCGCCAGCTCCTGCAGCGACTGTCCCACCAGATCCCTGTTCCCCATCTCCTGGGCTATCTCCAGAGCGTCATGAAGTTGCCGGGCGGCCGTATCGTACTCCCCGCGCAGCCGCTCCAGGCTTGCAAGATTGATCAGCGTCACCGCCTGACCCTCCTTCTCGCCGGTCTCCTCCGCGATGCGAAGACTGGCCGTGTAGTGCTCGGCCGCCTTCTCCAGGTCGTTCACGTGGAGATGGACACTGCCGATATGCTGCAGCACCGAGCGCTCGCCGTAACGGTCGCCGGTGCTGCGATGAATCTGCAGGCTCTTCATGTAGTGAATGAGTGCCCGCGGGTAGTCCCCCTGTTCGGCGTGGATGCGCCCGATGTGGTCGAATGAGTACGCCTGTCCCTGACGGTATCCCACCCGCTCGGCGATGGCCAGGCTTCGCTGGTAATGGTCGAGGCTCTTCGACTGATCGCCCAGTATCTCGTAGATCATCCCGATGTTGTTCAGGGAGACCGACTGCCCCTCCAGATCGTCGATTTCCTCGGTGATCTTCAGGCTCTCCAGATGCATCTCCAGCGCATTCGCGTATTCGCCCAGATTCTTGTAGATGATGCCGAGGTTGTTGTAGGAAACCCCGGCCCCCCAGCGATCGCCGAGTTGCTGCTTGCATCGAAGGCTTTCGAGTTCGAAGTGGAGTGCGGCGGCATTGTCGCCGAAACGCTGGTGGATGATAGCGATGTTGCCGCTGGCGTACGAGACCAGTTGGCGATTGCCGATCTTTTCCGCCAGGTCGAGGCAGAGCGTATAGCACTCGAACGCCTCGTTGAATTCGCCAAGCTTTTCGTACGTATTGCCGAGGCCGTTCAATGCGGACGCCTCTTCGTACTCATACGCCACCTCGCGGGCGATCTCCAGGCTCTGCCGGTGCGCCTCCAGCGCCCGCTCGACCTCCCCGGTCATGCGGTAGGCATGCCCCAGGCCGTTCAGCGCCATCGCCTCGCCTTCGCGGCTTCCGTTTGCGCGCGCCATCTCCAGCACCTCGGCGTGGCATGCGATTGCGCCCCTGCCGTTTCCCATGCGTCTGCGCAACGATCCAAGGAGATTGAGCGCCTTCATTTCGCCATGATGATCGCCGAGATCGCGTGCGATCCGAAGACATTCGTCCAGTTGCGCGCGGCCGACGTCATGATCGGAGAATATGGCGATGTTGCCGTAGGCGAGTACCTGGAGTGCTGCCACGACACCTGGTGTGTATCCAAGTTCGATGGCGCGAAGGCGTGCAGTGCGCGCCAGATCCATCCCGCGCGCCGGCTCGACCACCAGAAGCTCCCCCGCGAGCTTCGTTGCTGCATCGACCCACCGGCGCGGATCGCTCTCCGGCACGATGAGCCCTTCAAGTGTCGTAACCTGTTCGGTCATCGGTAATTGTTCCGTGTTCACCTGAAGCCTGGCAGCGGAGCCGGTGCTGCCGGAACCACATGTGGTTGGCGATCATCCTGTTGGTACACTACCGGAAGTTCGTGCGGAGTTCGAACCGACGGCTGTATGGACGATCATTACCGGCAAGATACGAGGCGAAAACGATGTATTCCGCCAAACTCGGCGGAGATCGATCGGACGGAAGATCTCTTCCGCCGTATGCCGATGTGACGGAGACGGGGCGGTGGTGTTGCTACTGGTGAAAAAGTGCAGGGGAAGGGGATATATGGAGATACGGGCGGCGCCTCCCGGCAATCATACCATGACGGAGGGCGCGATGGCTCCGGCCCTGCACGGAAGCTGCCTATTTTTTGCCTTTTTACTTTTGCCTTTTGACGATGGCTCCGGCTCTGCACGGAAGCCCCACTGCTGCCGGCGGGGAGGCTGTGAACTGCAATGCCGTATTGCAGGAGCAGGCGCCACGGGCGCATGAATTGCGGGGTGGCATGGTTGTCGTGCATTCCGGCCGCCCACGGAATGTCCTGTATCGGACCACGCAATCTCCGGCGAAAATATTCCATGATGACGGGCTGGATTTTACGTGCCCGCCGACCGATTCGGGGCAATAAACATGCTCCGGTGAAAACATGGGCGCACCTCGTACCCGTATCACCGGAGCATGGTGAGGACCGCCGTTTATTTCGGTGCAACGGGATCTGCCGACGATCAACCGCCGGAGCCGGGGTTCGCCCTGTTGCGCCGGGCGCCGGAATGCGATCCCGTTTCGCCGCGCTGCCGCCCGCGATCATTGTTCCCGTCCGAACCGCGGTCGCTGATACGAGCCCCCTTCTTCAAATGATATTCACCACCGTGCGGCCCCTGGCCATGCTGTCCCGCATAACCATGCGGGTGCTCCATTGCGCCGGGTCGGCCGTTCATTCCTGCATTTCCTTTCATCGCACACCTCCATTCATAAAAGCGAAGCGTCTAACAGGGTGAAGTACCGGAGAATATTCCCGCTGCCAGTCTGGCTCCGGTCCGTGGTCGGCAGCCCGTCGCCCGTTACAGCAGCGTGGCATGTTGTCCACCGGACAGACCCATCTGTTATGCGCCGGTATTTTCATCCGGATGCCGGTTCCGCTGAACGGATTCAACGTCCGTTCAGCCGGCTCCCACCAATGGTATGGATCAACAACCGTACCGCAGAGGCGATCGACGCATGGCGAATAATCGGCCAGAGGGAACCATGCTGCGGCGGTCACGGGAACGGAATGAATGTCTTTGCCTCAGTTCAACCCATCGGGGATAGCCGTTGTCATCCGCAACGGAATAATTCAGAACCTGAGGCCGGAAGTGGGAGCCCGCAGACTCCATTGGCCGGCTTCGCTCAATCACTTATAACGGAGCGAACGCCATGAACGCTACTCTATCGCGTGTCGCGGCAATTCTTGGACTGGTTGCCGGATCGGCCATGACTGGATGTATAAGCATCTCGCACAGCTATTACGGTCATCCGACCGAAGCCCAGGTTGCGGGCGCCGCGCCCGTCGCACAACAGACGGCCTCCGCCGGAAACTGCGGATGCCCCGGTTACTACGCCTATGCGCCGTATGGTTATCAGCCCTATCCCTATGCACCCGCCGGATACGACCGTTACTACTATCCCTATCCTCCTCCGTACTACGGCAATCCGTCCGGCGGATACTATCCGCCGGAGTCGGGCGTCGGAACGGCGCGCCGTCCGGATGGAGGGGCGCCGGTGACATCCGATCCCCGCCGCGAAGCGCCGGCTGATCCGGCGGGAGGATACGATCCGTACCGCGGTCCCACGGCGGTCGGCGGAAGCGCGCCTGACGTCACGATCGATGATGGAGTCCGGACGCCGCCGGGGACGTCGGTTGGCGGATGGCATGATGCCGATGTAACGCCCAGTGTCCCGCGCACACCGCAGACCCCACCCACCGTTCCCGTTGCCGACAGGGGCGACGTCGATCTCCGGCCGGATCTCCCGGTCGGCGGAACCCCCACCGGCGTCCCGGTTGCCAGTGGCAGCGAGGATGATACGCGATCCCGTGGCGATCTCCCCGGACGCAGCGTTGGCGGGACACGTGCCGATGTCCCGCATGATGAGGTCGATAGGCGCAGCGACGTCGGCGTAGCGCCGAGCGTCCCTCGCGGCACCCGGCCCTCGTCTGATGATGATGGCGATGCCAGCCCCCGCTCCGATGCCGGCGGTTCCGTGCCGAGCGTCCCCTCCCGGAGCGTTCCCGTGAAGGAGCAGGCGCCCCAGGTTCCCGTGAAGAACGTCAGCGTGGAGAACCCCGCGCCGAGTGCGCCGTCGGCGACCAGGGAGACATCGCAGGCCGCGACCCCGGCCCGCGGCGCCGCCGATGCCGCTGCATCCACCGCTTCACGGGGAGTGACGAGTTCCGGCGCCCGGCGTGAGGCTTCGGCCAGCTCGGAGACGACGTCCGCCGGCGGAGGAGCTGTAAGGAGCGAGAGCCGCCCGGGTGCTCCTGCCGTCTCCCCGTCAGGCGCCTCCTCCTCGCGCGAGCGTGTCCCTGCCGTCGGAGCGCAGCCCGTGGCCACGGCTCCCGCAGCCTCCTCCAGCCTGCCCGGAGCGCCGATCACAGTAGGGGCCGGCACCACGGGAGAGCAGGTGGCCGTGATTCCCGAAACGAAGGTGGAGCAGGGGAATGCGGAGGGGGCGATGGTTCAGCCGAGCGTGCCCCGATGATGCATCCGGACGGTGCGTGCGGCTCTGCGGCTCCGGTCTCATGGCGGGACCGGGGCCGCATCGCTTATCCTGATGCCCGTCGTTTCCCGAAACTTTTTCGGCGGGAATCCCGCGCGTGTGCGAAACTTTCTCCGCCGTTGTCAGGTATTGCGTACGCTACTATCTTGGCTGATCCGTCGGCCCATGCATGGTTTCGGGAGGCTCTGCCGCATCCCCGCGGATGAAGCGGGCGCATCCCTGCCGCCGTACCAGGGGTACTACACCCGATCCCCCGGATTCCCATTCACTGATGAACGCACGACGCAATCCCTGTTACATATACAGTAATCACATGTTCGGTATGAAGGCAAAAACTCTCGTTCTGCTGCTGCTCCTTCTGGTGGGCAGCCCGCTCCTACGGGCGCAGAATGCAGGCTTCGTCAAGGTGTCCGATCCGGCGCCCGAATCGAAGTATACCTACACCTCGGTTCCGGGCGATCCACTGCAGGCCAGGATCTACACGCTGAAGAACGGCCTGACGGTTATGATCTCCGTCAACAAGTCGGAGCCGCGCATTCAGACGCTTATCGCCACGAAGGCCGGTGGCAAGAACGACCCATCGACCAACACCGGTCTGGCGCACTATCTGGAGCATATGCTCTTCAAGGGGACCGACCAGTTCGGCACCAAGGATTTCGCGAAGGAGAAGGTGCTGCTCGATGAAATCGAGTCGCTGTATGAGAAGTACAACCATACCACGGATGTGGCGGCCCGCAAGGCGATCTACCACAGCATCGATTCGGTCTCCGGGCTGGCTGCGAACTATGCCATCGCCAACGAGTACGACAAGCTGATGGCCGCCATCGGAGCGAAGGGAACGAACGCCTTCACCTCGTTCGAGCAGACGGTCTATGTAAATGATATCCCGCAGAACCAGCTTGAGAAGTGGATGACGGTCGAGGCCGAGCGTTTTCGTCATCCGGTGCTTCGCCTGTTCCACACGGAACTGGAGGCGGTGTACGAGGAGAAGAACATCGGACTGGACAACGACAACCGAAAGATCTTCGAGGCCGGGTTTGCCGGACTCTTCAAGAACCATACATACGGCACGCAGACGGTGCTCGGCACTGTGGAGCATCTGAAGAACCCGTCGCTGACGGAGATCCGCAAGTACTACGAGACCTACTATGTGCCGAACAACATGGCGATCATCCTGGCCGGCGATCTCGATCCCGATATGGCCGTGGCGCTGATCGACAAATATTTCGGAGCGATGCAGCCCCGGCCGGTCCCGGCGTTCACATTCCAGCCGGAGGAGGCCCGTACCTCGCCGGAGGAGATCAATGTGTACGGGCCGGACAGGGAGAGCCTTCGCATGGGCTTCCGGTTCCCGGGCGCCGGCACGCACGATGCGCTGCTGCTGGAGGCGACCGACCTCCTGCTTGCCTACAAGAATGCCGGTCTTATCGACCTGAACCTCAACAAGCAGCAGAAGGTGCTGGAGGCTTCCAGTTCCCCGATGATCCTGAAGGATTACTCGATCCACTGGTTCAGCGGCGTCCCGAACCAGGGGCAGAGCCTGGAGGAGGTGCGCGATCTCCTGATGCAGCAGATCCAGAAGATCAAGAACGGCCAGTTCGATGACGATGCCCTCCAGGGGGTGATCAGGAACCTGAAGGTGGACCAGATCCGCCAGTACGAGGAGAACACCGGCCGCGCCTTCGCCATGCTCGATGCGTTCGTCCTCGGCCAGGACTGGGAGCAGTACGTGGCGAAGCTGGAGGAGATGAGCCATATCACGAAGAAGGAGATCGTCGATTTCGCCAACAGGTACTATACGAACGATTACGTGGTGGTCTACAAGCGCCTCGGCGAGGACAAGTCGATCGTGAAGGTGGAGAAGCCCCCGATCACGCCGGTTGCGGTGAATCGCGAGGATCAGTCGCCGTTCGTCAGCAAGGTGCTGAGCACCCCGGCGCCGGCGATCACGCCGGTCTTTATCGACTATGCACACGATATCACCACGCTGAAGCTGAAGAATGGCGCCGAGGTCTACTATCATCCGAATCGCGAGAACGACCTCTTCTACATGTACTATGTCTTCGATATGGGACGGCGCAACGACAAGCGGCTGCCGATCGCGATCGATTACCTCCAGTATCTCGGCACCGACAAGTACACGGCCGAGGAGCTGGCCAAGGAGTTCTTCAAGCTCGGCTGCGAGATCGGTGTCTCCGCCGGCGAGGAGCAGGTCTACGTCTCCCTCTCCGGTCTGCAGGAAAGTTTCGGTCCCGCCTTCAAGCTCTTCGAGGAATTCCTTGCCAATCTCAAGCCCGATCAGAAGGCGCTGGATGGTCTGGTGGAGCAGGAACTGAAGACGCGCAAGGATGCGAAGCTGGATAAGCAGACGATCCTCTGGACGGCGCTGCGCAACTATGCGCTCTTCGGCAAGGTGAACCCCGTCACCGACCGCCTCTCGGAGAAGGAGCTTCGCTCGCTCAGGGCGGAGGATCTGACGGAATACCTGAAGTCGCTTGCCAGCTACCGGCATCGTGTGCTCTACTACGGGCCGACCCCGGGCAACACGCTGGTGACGGAGCTGAACGCGCTTCACCGGATGCCCCCGGTTCTGCGCGACTATCCGCAGCCGGTGCAGTACCAGCGTCTGGATACGAAGCAGAACAAGGTCTACTTCGTGAACTACGACATGGTGCAGGCGGAGGTGGTGTGGCTGAGCAAGTCCGGCCAGTACGATCCGAAGGTGGTGCCGACCGCGGCGATCTTCAACGAGTATTTCGGCGGTGGCATGTCCTCGGTGGTCTTCCAGAACATCCGCGAGTCGAAGGCGCTTGCCTATGGCACCTTCTCGCAGTATCAGATGCCGCAGAAGAAGGAGGACCCGTTCTACGTGCTGGCCTATATCGGCACCCAGGCCGACAAGCTTCCGGAGGCGATCCCGGCCATGAACGCGCTGCTGACCGACATGCCGCGTACGGAGCAGTCGTTCCAGGCCGCCCGCGAGGCGCTGCGTAATCAGATCGAGACCGACAGGGTCACCAAGGCGGACATCCTCTTCAACTACCTCACGGCGCAGAGGCGCGGACTCGATCACGATATCCGTCGTGATGTCTATGCCGCGCTGGACAGGACGACGATGGATGATCTGCAGCGCTTCCATGATGAGCGCTACAAGGGGGTGGGCTACTCCTATCTCGTGCTCGGCTCCAAGGATCGCGTGAACCCGACCGAGCTTCGCAAGTATGGCGAGGTGGTGGAGCTGACGCTGGAGGATATCTTCGGGTACTGATCCCCGCACCGGGGTTCTGAACGAACCGGGTACTCCGAACCTGTAATCTCATGGCTCGCGTGGTGTTCCGCGCGGGCCATTTTTTTTCAACCGGCGCATGATGCGGGGACTGCTGTGATGGCGAAGGGGATAAATGGCGGAGGAATGGAGGTGGAGAATGGGCGCCGGGGGCCGGAATCGCCTGCGGCCCGGCCCGTATCCGGCTCATCCTGGTTCAGACAGCGGAGCCTTCCTCGATGGTCACTTTCTGCATGGTGACCGGCTGAACCGGGCGATCATGGTGATCGGTCTGGGTGGTGGCTATCGCATCGACCACTTCCTGCCCCTCGATAACGCGGCCGAAGATCGTGTAGCTCGGCGGAAGGGGATAATCCGCATGCATGATGAAGAACTGCGATCCGTTGGTGTTCGGGCCTGCGTTGGCCATAGCGACCGTGCCCGCCCTGTAGCCGGTTTTGTAGAGATCGGAGCCGGCGTTGGTCTCATCCTCGAAGCGGCCTCCCCAGGCGCTCTCGCCGCCGCGCCCGGTCCCGGTTGGGTCGCCCCCCTGGATCATGAATCCCTTGATGACGCGATGGAAGATCACGCCATCGTAATAGCCGCGTTCCGCCAGCGTACGGAAGTTTTCCGTCGTCTTCGGGGCATCCCCTTCCAGCAGCTCGAAGCGTATAAGTCCCTTGTTCGTCTGAATTGATGCGATTCGATGTGCCATTGTCTGTGCTCCTGTACTGTGAATGTCGTGTGAAGAAGAATCGATTCCCTTCGCGTTCGCGATGAAAATATCGGGAAAGCCCGGGAAGTGATGGTGAAGGCGGGAGAAATTCCCGACCGCAATATACTATCTGTGTCAGGACCGGCAGCCCTGCTCTCATGGTAATGATGCACGGTGAGCATGGGCGGAGGGGGGAGATCCGCATCCGTATTGCGTGGAGATATCGGAACGGAGGTCGCCACGGGTCCGTCCCGTCATGTCGCCCGTGGTGTCATTCCAAGACATTTCATCTCATACGCCAGTGTTTCGCGCAGCCCCACCTCAAGCGGTCTGGGATCGAATCCGAGCTCCCGTCGCGCCTTCGCGTTGGTGGCGAGATAGGTGGCGCCGGCAGTTACCCGGAGCGTTTCGGCCCTGTACATCTCCGGAAGCGGAAGCACTGCGCCGAGGGCCTGCATCAGCCCGGCCATGCCACGCATCAGCGGCGGCGGGACATGGATCTTCGGCGCCCCGATCCCCGTGATCCGCTCGGCGATCTTCAGCGCGTCGATCAGCGTATGCTGCGGTCCTCCGATGATATAGCTTTCGCCGGGACGTCCGGCATCCATCGCCAGTATGTGACCGAGCGCCATATCCTCCACAAATCCCCAGCAGTAGGCGGTTCTCTGCGGCGCCACCGGCAGTTGTTTCTTCAAATAGCTGACCAGCGTCTCGCGCACCGCGCTGGCATCGCCCGGTCCGTACACCAGCCCCGGCTGCACTATCACCAGCGGCAGCCCCTCCCGTATCATCGGCAGCGCCACATCGTAATGTGCCAGCCACTTCGTTCGGTCGTACTCGCTCAGGTGGGGGCCGTCGTAGCGGTACGATTCATCGACGATCCGCCCGTGCGTATCGGAGAAGACGGCGATAGTGCTGGTATAGACTCCTCTGGGAATGCCCAGATCCTTCATCATCGAGAGAACGTTGCGCGTTCCCTCCACATTGATCCGCTCGGCCATGCTGGTGTCGCGCGCGCCCAGTTTGTACCACGCTGCAAGATGGAAAATGCCGTCCGCTCCGGTCATCGGAACGCGAAGGCTCTCGCGGTCGGTGATGTCGCCTTCGTAGAGCTCCACGCCGAGCGCTGCCAGATCCGCGGCCCTGGCCGGGGTGCGCACCAGAGCCGCCACGCTGTTCCCGCCTGCGATGAGCCGCCGTGTCAGGTAGCCGCCGATGAAGCCTGTTGCGCCGGTGATGAAGAATCGCATGATGGTTCGTGTCGTAACTGAATGGAGCCGCCACGAGCGTTGCAGTACGGACCGGGAGCTGATCCGTGGCCGGACGTGCATGGCCGGGATGTTCCGCCGGACTGCGGTCGGAGTACGGGCGGGAACATACGGTCGGGGAGAATGCCGGACAAGTGGGTGAGGGGAAATAACAACATGCCCGCTCAACGGAATTTCAAGCGGCCTTCCCGTGTACATTACGCCGTACAGTCTGGAGGGACGGCGGACACCGGTTCTGCCGGTGATGGCCGCGGCGGCGGTATCAGGCTCCTTCGTCGGCCGATCTGCCTCCGCGTTCCCGCAGCCAGGTGACGAGCCCGGCGAAACCATTGCGCCGGGCCGCGTCCAGCGATGTAAGCCGCTCCCAGTCCGGCAGCCAGTTCGGGTCGGCGCCACGATCCAGAAGATACTCCGCCGTTCCGTGCTGGCCGCCGTGGCATGCCAGCCAGAATGCATGGTTGATCTCCCGCTCCGCCGGCTGCTCCCCGCCGAAATATTCCTCCACACGATCCAGCAGCCCGAGCGCCGCGGCATCACCGAGCGTTGTCCGCGCGCCACGTTCGACGAGCCGGTGCGCCGCATTCCACTGCGCAAATGCCACGGCATTGGTGAGGGGCGTCCCCCCTGCGATCACGGCGCCGGTCGCCTCGATCTCGGCTCCGGCATCGAGCAGCGCATCCAGCGCCTCCACATCATCGCAGCTCGCCGCCCAGTGCAGCGGTGTCTCCGTATGCGCGCCCGAGAACCGGGCATTGATGTGGGCGCCGCGCTCCACCAGCAGCGCGATCGTCCCGGCGCAGTTCGGAAAGTGGCCGGGATGATCGGTCGCCACGTGCAGCAGCGAACGAGCCCCGCCGATCATGGTGGTTGCAAGGCCCGGGTGCCCGTCCAGCAGCCGCAGCAGCGCGGGAACATCGCCAGTCCGGATTGCCGTCGTTACTGCGATCGCAAGTGGATCGCCGGTTGGTATCGTATTCATGTCCGTGGAACAGAGGTGACGACGCATAGGGAAATGGCAGCGCCGGATGAGACACAAAGATATGCCGGAAATTAATCCGGGGCAATTGCCAGTATGTCGCCATCATCCATACCATCCGCAGGACCGCCTGAAAAATGCCCGATGACCATTCCGCCGGAAAGAATCCGGCTGCCATACCCGGGTGATTTACCGGATAGCTGGCGGGGTTGTACGGACTGCCGACACGCAGACGGAATATGACTGGTTTATCCTCGAATTCCACAGAATCGGACCGAACATTGCACCGGAGATTTTATGCGGCCATGCTTTATCGCTGGCGCGCAATCGGATGATTTTCCCGGTAGAACTTTATGATGCCCGAAGCTCTGCCCGGGATCGATCATCATTCCTGTAATGCCATGGCGTCCGTAGCCGCGGGGATGGACTCTGTTATTTCATCATCTTCATTCTGTTCGTTCTCCTTCATGGCAAGGGTGGTACGATAATCGCGAGCCTCCGCCATCAATGTAAATTCGATCTCACCATGATGCTGCTGCACCACATCCGCTATATCATGAATCGTTACGCCGAAGAATTCCTTGCGCTGGTTTACATGATTGAATGCGCGGAGCATCTGTCTGATCTGCTTGCGTCCTTCAGCCGCACTTCCATTCACGGTCCATTTGACGTTGGATGTCGCTGCCGTTTCCGTTTTGATCATCATTTTCTGGGCGTTCCGAATTTTCTCAAGACGTGCCTGATAAACGCCAAACGACTGAATATTCGCCTCCTCATCAAGAGCGCCAAGCGAAGTCAAAGGGCAAAAGGCAAAAGTCAAAAAGGAGGATGGTCGGCTGGTGGGACCGTTGTGCTGTCCTCCCTTTGCGATCGTTGCGTGATAATTTTTCAGCTGTCCCGGGCAAACGTCGATCAGGGCGGGGGTACGATTTGCCATTACCTCCCGGAGTCCCCCGGTGCCTCCGGGAGAGCATAGACCACGCATCGCCTGTTTTCCAGCACCACCATCCTTCCACCGACCAGGCGTGCGGCGACGCCCGGGGATTCCAGCGCATAGCTGATGACAAACGAATCGGTGGCGAGATCATAGAGATACACCTCGTCCGGGCAGAGCACCACCAGCGTATCGCGGTCGATCGAGATGTTGACCGGACGCACGTTCAGCGGGAGCGGAACATCGCGCACATAGCTTCCGAACGGATCGAACTGCAGGAGGCGGTGCCTGTCCAGCACGTATGCATTATCATCATCATCAACCTCGATCTTCGACGGCTCCAGCAGTCGTCCCGCCCCCGCATTGATATCGCCGAATGATCGCTGTGCCTCGCCGAACGGATCTATCTTGGCGATCCGGGCGTTCTCCCCATCCACTATCAGCAGGTCCCCCTGGCGCGTCACTGCGATATCGCGCGGATAGCCGAACCGTCCCTTCGCCTCCGGTTCGTTGCGACGGTGGATCGTGGTGATGTAATCGAGCGTGCGATTGAAGCGCTGTACGCGGTGGTTGTCGTCATCGGCCACGTAGATGTCATTGGCACGTCGGGCGTAGACGGCCGCGGGATCATCGAACTGCAGGCTCCCCGAGCCGAATCCGCTGACCGCGACCAGCGAATCGCCACGCGGCGAGTACTTCACCAGCATGTTCGCCGCGCGGTCGATCACGTAGAAATTTCCCTGGATATCGTAGTCGAAATCGGCTGCGCCGCTGAACCGGCCGAACGTCATGAGCACGACGATGAGCTTGAGAAGTTCCATAGCCTGAATCTACGTCAATGTGGGACAATGATGTTCATGCATGTAGTGTTGTGGACACGGCGGGGGAGGGAAGTCAAAGGTCAACAGGCAGAAATGATGGAATGTGCGATCTTTGATGCCGGGCGGCGGAGTGGAGGAATGCCGGAATATGCGCTCAGTATCATCCATCGTGGGTTCACTCGCGGATTATCTTCTCGCGCTCGACATAGGGGGCACCAAGCTGGCCGTCGGGGCCGCGCGTCGCGGCGAATTCAGCCGGACGGGGAAGCTCAGGCATATCCTGAAGGAGCCCGTTCCCATCCCCGGATCGCCCGATGTGGTGATTCCCCGCGTGCTGGCGATGGTGCGCTCCATGATCGGCGATGCGGTCCCGGCCGCCGTGGGCATTTCGATCGGAGGACCGCTCGACCATGCGACCGGCACGGTGGTGAATTTCCCGCATCTACCCGGCTGGCGTAATATTCCGCTCTGCGACGAGGTCGGCCGTGCGCTTGGCGCCCCATGCCGGCTGGACAATGATGCCAATCTGGGCGCCCTGGCCGAGCACAGGTGGGGAGCCGGCCGGGATGTGGATGATATGGTCTATCTGACGATCAGCACCGGCATCGGCGGCGGGGTGATCGTGGGGGGGAGGCTGCTGCACGGCGCCGGTTCGGCCGCGGGGGAGGTGGGGCATATCACCGTGCTCTCCGACGGTCCGCGCTGTGCATGCGGTAATCATGGTTGTCTGGAGGCGGTGGCCAGCGGTACGTCGATAGCGCGGCGCGCGCGCGAGGCCGTAGCCGGCGATCATGAGCGCGGGCGTTCTCTGCTGCTGCTGGCCGGAGGGGAGCCTGGGGCAATCACCCCGGCGATGGTGTTCGGCGCGGCGCGTGATGGTGATGCGCTGGCGCGGGAGCTTGTTGCTGAAACGGCGGAATATCTGGCCGTGGGGCTTGCGGCGGTCATCCATACGCTCGCTCCATCGGTCATCGTGCTCGGCGGTGGGGTGGCGCAGGTGGGGGACGATCTCCTCATTCCTCTTCGGGAACGTCTTCGCAGCCATGTATTCTATGTGCCGCTCGACCTGATCCGCATAACCGGCGCCAGTCTCGGCCATGACAGTGCTATCATCGGTGCCGCAACGCTTGCGCTCGATCTTGCAGGCGAAGCCCCGCCGCCGGTTGCAGCGGCTTGAGGGATTCTCTCACACTCCACCTTTTCCCCTGTAACTTCGATTTCGGCGGTGTGTTTCAGAATTGCCGCCGGAGCATCGTCCGGCGGTGCCGGCGGGCATCCCCCCATGTTCATCCCGTGCCTATCGCGGTTATTCCGTACATATGCGCAGGCTCAACATATTTCATGGAGCTTCCAGTATGACAGTGCTACAGCTTCTGCGGCGGATCACGCTGCCGGTCCTCGTATTCCTCGCCCTGCTGCTGGCGGGCTGCGAGGAGCCGCCAACCGGCTCCGGTCCGGCAGGATTCGAAAAGGTGGCGGGTATCATCAACGACGAGCAGGGGCATATCGTCCCGGGGGCGTCCGTCGAGGCATTTGATCGCTCCAGCGCCCGTCTCGCCGCCGATACGACGGATGAGACCGGCATGTTCGTCCTCACGGGACTTCCGGAGGACCTGAGCGGGGTGCAGGTGCGCGTACGCCACGGCGATTTCAAGCCGTTTGACGCTCCAATGGCCGACCTCATCAGCCTGGCCGGTGGGAAGGAGGGGGTGATCATGAATCTCCTCGGCAACGATAGCTGCTGTGCCCGTCTGACGATCGTGGCCACGACCACGGATAATCGCCTGCTCCCGGGCGTCGAGGTGAAGCTTCGCCGGGGGAAGGATCTGAAGTCGGTGGCGACCACCGATTCCAATGGCACTGTCACCTTCCTGAACATCTGCGGCGACGAGTACAACGTACGACTGGCCAGGGCCGGCTACGCGGTTGTAGAGCGTGACGGCATCTCCATGCATGGCTGCGATTCCACCAGGCTGGAGTTCACAATGCGGAAGCAGGGAAATGATGATGATTCCTGCTGCAACGGCCTGCTGCGGATCATCCCGCGGGATTCCGCCACCAGCGCCGTCATCGCCGGCGCGTACGTACAGGTGAAGCGCTCGGGAGGGAACATCCGCAGCGAGACGACGAACCAGGATGGGGCGATCTTCCGCGAGATGTGCGAAGGCACCTACAGCGTCCGTATCTCGAAGGAGGGGAATCCGTCCTATCGTGTCGTCGAATTCTCCATCCACGTCGGCTGCAGCGACAGCATTGCGACGGATCGTCTGATGGTTTCCAGGGAGGGCAACGACAGTTGTTGCGGCGGCAGGGTGGTTATCATCCCGCGCGATTCGAGCGGTAACGAGGTTCTGAACGGCGCCGCCGTGAAGATCTGGAAGGGAAATTATGTGATCGGTACGCGAACGGTGGAGAACGGCAGCGCCACGTTCAGTGATCTCTGCGCCGGGGAATATGTGGCCGAAATCACCCGTGACGGCTACACGCGGCGGGTGTTCAACTTCACGCTCGGCTGCAGCCAGCATCTGGAACTACCGCGATATATGCTTCGCGAGGAGGCCGATAGCTGTTGCCGGGGCATGCTGCAGGTGGTAGTGAAGGACTCCACGACCAATGCGCCGGTTGCCGGCGTCACGGTCAAGCTCTGGAAGGGTGGAATGGTCGTCAAGTCCGGGACGACCAACGCCAGTGGTGTTGCAGCGTTCGACGGCCTCTGCATGGGGAAGTACGGCGTCGATCTGCTCCGCGAGGGATACAGGTCGCGCGAGTTTACTCTGGAGATGTCCTGCAACCAGCGCAGAGAAATGACCCAGTATCTTCTTCCGAAAGGAGATGGTCCCTGCTGTACGGCGAAGTTCGTCTTCCGCACGAAGGATTCCACGAACAGCGCCTACCTGCCCGGCGTCCATGTCGAAATCATCAGGGGGAATGATCTGATCGCCACGGGTGAAACCAGCGGCGACGGCAGGTATGTGCGCGAGGCGCTCTGCGGAAATGCCGTCTATGTGATCGCCTTCTCGCGCCAGGGGTACGCCAGCAAGACGATCACGATCATGCTTGGCGAGTGCCGCACGGTGGAGGAGACGATCTGGCTGATGCCGGACTGATCGGCCCGGCCACGGAAATCTGGAATAGAGGTTGGAATCGGGAGGGGTCCCCGTTCCGCCTTGTGCTACCGCGACGGGTGGAGAATGTTCCTCCACCCGTTGTGTTTATATGCCCGCGGAACAGGAATGATCCGGCGGCGATCGTTCCTGTCCGTCCCTGCATGGTGCCGTATCCCCGGTTCCCAATGGCCATCGACCGACAATCTCCCGCATGATTCCTTCAAGTGGCCGGTGATGTCCTGCCATTGCCGCAAGACATTGCAGAACAGCAGTTCGTGCTATATCCGGGTGAGATTCCCCGGCGTCCGGCCAATGAGCGTGTGTCGTTCCTGATCGTCGTTCCCGATCACGATGTGATAAGTGTGCACATTATAAACGACGAACCCCGCGACATTCCGTCGTGGGGCTCATTCACATTCATCCCGGCACCCGGGGCTTCCTTATTTTTTGCCTTTTGCCTTTTGACCTTTGCCTTTTTGCCGGGGTTTTCCTACACGTACGGGCATGCCACCATCTGGCCATCTCCCTTGTCCTCGAACGGGGGGAAGGCATCGGCGCAGTCGGGGCGGGCGATGGGGCAGCGGGTGCGGAAGGGGCAGCCGGAGGGCTTCGCCAGCGGCGTGGGGACGTCGCCGGTGAGCACGGTGCGGGCGGCGCGGTTGCTGTCCGGATCGGCGATCGGCACGGCCGAGAGGAGCGCCCGGCTGTAGGGATGCTTCGGCTCGAAATAGACCTGCTCGCTGCTGCCGTACTCCACCATGTGCCCCAGGTACATCACGGCGATGCGGGTGCTGATATGCTCCACCACCGACAGGTCATGCGCGATAAAGAGGAAGGAGACGCCGAACTCGTCCTGCAGATCCTGCATCAGATTGATCACCTGCGCCTGGATCGACACATCGAGCGCGGAAACCGGCTCGTCGCAGATGATCAGGTCCGGGTTCGTGGCAAGCGCGCGCGCGATGCCGATGCGCTGGCGCTGGCCGCCGGAGAATTCGTGCGGATAGCGCGCCGCCTGCTCCGGCCGCATCCCCACCTTGTTGAGCAGCCATCCCACCCGGTCCTTCATCTCGGGCCTGCTCATCGTCGTGTGGATCTGCAACGGCTCCTCGATGATCTGTGATACGGTCATCCTCGGGTTGAGCGACGAGTACGGGTCCTGGAAGATCATCTGGATCTTCGACCTGTACGGGCGCATCTGCGACTTCGACAGCTTGTTGAAATCGATCATCGTCCCGTCGTGCGCATGGTACAGTATCTCGCCGCTCACTCTGGCGTCCGGCGACATCGTGCGGATGATGTTGATGAGCGCGCGGCCGATCGTCGTCTTGCCGCATCCGGATTCACCCACCATGCCGAGCGTTTCGCCCCGGTAGATGTCGAACGAAACGCCATCGACAGCCTTCACTTCGGCCACTCTGCGCTGGAAGACTCCGCCGAAGACCGGAAAATGTACCTTCAGGTTCCGTACTTCCAGCAGTATGTCGCCACGCTTCGGTGCGGCTGCTCCCGCCGGACGAGTATCGGTCATGTTCGCTGTTGTCATCTTGTATGCTGTAATGCCTGTAAGCTATCGCAGGTGTCGAATCCGCGAATGAAATGCGTGAAGCGCATTTCCCCACCATCAGTCGGTCGTGTCCCGGCCGGTTGATGGCGGAGGGCCGCCGCTGTTTCTGCCGGCGACCGGTTATCCGTCACTGTCGGCGATTCTCTTCTCCGATCAACGAGGCCGCGAACGCCGCCCCGTACATCGCGATCCAGGGAATCGCCGGATAATGAAAACGCCCGTCGCCAAAGAAGATCATCGGAATGAGCGTGAAGTAGCCGATGATCAGCATGCCAGCCGGATATTCCGGCTGTGGCACCGTTCCCCGGCGCCATCGTGCCGCGTAATACGCCAGAAGAAGCGCACAGGCGAGCAGGTAGTACAGTTCTGCGACGATCTTCAGCCCGCCGATCATGCGCCGCGTGGCGGGCGCCTCGCCTGTCAGTGCGATTAGATTGTGCGAGAAACCCTCCGTATCGGCCCGGTAAAGGTACCAGAGCTTCAGCGGTGCACGTCCGAGCACCTCCGGGAGATCGGTCCGGATGTACTCCAGCGCCATATCGCGCGCCATCACATTTCTTTCCTGCTCGCTGGCCGCTGCACGCAGCCGTTGCTGCAATTCCCCGGCAGGTTCGTGATAGTCGCCGGTTGCATCCGGATTGTTGCCGATCAGCAGGTTGATGCCGTCATTCGTCGAGAGGATGCCGGGGCCGCCGATCTCCCGTGCATTTCTGCCGATCCACGGCAGTACCGCCAGGATCATCACAACGTGGATCAGCGCACTACGTCCCGCCAGCTTCCGGATGTGTGGCCGGCTACGTATCCGGAAGAGCATCGCCACGGCGCAGAGGGCCGGCAGGAAGAGCGCCTGCGGCTTCACGAGCGCCGCCAGGCCGAATACGGCGCCGGAGGAGATCGCCGCGATGACAGGACGTTTCTCCGCCAGCAGGAGCGCTATCGCCGCCAGCATCAGCAGAACGAAGAGAGGTTCACTGAGCAGGAGCGACCCGTAGGCGATCTGGTTCGGCCAGAATGCCAGTGCCAGGAGCGTCAGGCGGCCGACGGTCTCCGACGCAAAAAGTTTCCGGGCGGTCGTGCGGGCAAGGGCCGCCGTGCCGACCTGCATCGCCACATTCGCCAGCATCCCTGCCAGCGGCGAGCTGCCGAAGAGCTTCACCAGCAGGGCGAGAAACGCCGGATATCCTACCGGCCAGTATGCCGTCGGCACGCCATTGATCGCGTAACCACCGCCGGTGGCCATCTCCAGCGCCCGCTGGTGGTACCATCCGGCGTCGCTGGCCGGAATGGTGCCGACGCTCCAGATCCATGCCACCCAGGCAAGCCTGACCAGCGCCGCCGCCGCAAGGACCGCCGGAACGAATCCGCGCCGGGCGATGGCGTTTCCGATTGTGCGGCGGATCGTCCCCGGCTGCATGTGCCTCTTTTACATGAATGTATCGGATATCCGGCGTCGTATGGGCCGAGCGGCCGTGTGGAGCGGCGTACAAAACGGGGCCTCCCCGCCACGGACAACGGGCTGCCGACGACGGACCGGAACCAGACTGCCGGGCTCCCGGGCGGCTCATCCGGTCAGTTGCCTTCACAGCGCCGCCGGCTGCGGATGCAGATGGCAGCGCACGAAGTGTCCCGGCTCCATCTCCACCAGTTCCGGTTCCTCCTGAAAGCAGATATCCATCGCATACTGGCAGCGGGTATTGAACTTGCAGGCGGCCGGCATCTCCAGAATGTTCGGGACCATGCCGGGGATGGCGTTCAGCCGGTGCTGGCGTCCGCCACGTACCGGCCGCGGGATCGATTCGAGCAGTCCCTGCGTGTAGGGATGCAGCGGATTCTTGAAGATCTGGCGTACCGTTCCGATCTCCTGAACCTTCCCGCCGTACATCACGATCACGCGATCGCATGTCTCGGCCACCACCGCCAGATCGTGTGTGATCATCACGATGGCCGAGCCCGGGCGGTCGCTCTTCAGTTTCAGCATCAGATCCAGGATCTGCGCCTGGATGGTCACGTCGAGCGCGGTGGTCGGTTCATCGGCGATCAGAAGGGAGGGGTTGCACGCCAGCGCCATTGCGATCATCACGCGCTGGCGCATGCCACCGGAGAACTGGTGCGGGTAGTCGTTCATGCGCTTGCGGGCGTCGGGTATCCCCACCATGTCCAGCAGCGCCACGCCACGTTCGAACGCCTGTTCCTTTGTGACCGGCTCGTGCTGCAGCACCGTCTCCATCACCTGGAATCCGATCCTGTAGACCGGATTGAGCGAGGTCATCGGTTCCTGGAATATCATGCCGATCTCGCTGCCGCGCAGCTTCCGCATCTCGGGGAGCGGGAGCTTCAGCAGGTCGGTGCCGTTCATCCTGATGGTGCCGCCGACGATCTCGCCGGGGGGATTCGGGATCAGGCGCATGATGGAAAGAGCCGTCACCGACTTCCCGGAGCCCGATTCGCCGACAATGCCCAGCACCTCGTCCTTGTGGATGTCGAACGACACCCCGTCCACCGCCTTGGCGATGTTTCCCTGCGTCTTGAAGTAGGTCCGCAGGTCGCGGACCTCCAGTAGCTTCTCTTGAGTCACGTGTAGGTAGTTCTTGGATCCGTACCGGCGGCCGGTGTCCCGGCCGCCGCATGGAAATTTCGAGTGACGGGGTCGGCTGCTAGCGCAGACGCGAGAAGACCTTCGGGTCGAATGCCTCGCGGATCGCCTCGCCGATGAACGTCACCAGCAGCAGCGTCAGGAACATTGCCATGAATGGGGTGACGATCAGCCACCAGGATTCGATGTATCCCAGGCCGACGCTCATCATCTGTCCCCAGCTCGGCATGGGGGGAGGGATGCCGAACCCCAGATAATCCAGCGCCACCAGCGAACTGATGCCGCCGACGATGGAGAAGGGGAGGAATGCCACCACGGGCGTAAGCGCGTTCGGAAGGATGTGCCGGAAGATGATCGTCCGGTCCTTCACGCCGAGCGCGATGGCCGCCGCAACGTAGTCCTTGCTCTTCTCGCGAAGAAATTCGCCGCGCATGTAGTAGCTGATGCTGATCCAGCTGAAGAGCGAGATCACCAGGATCAGAATGGCGAAGTTCGGGATCAGAATCGAACTGACGATGATAACGGTGTAGAGAAATGGAACCGTGCTCCATATCTCCACGAAGCGCTGGCCGAGCAGGTCGATCAGCCCTCCCGCATAGCCCATCAGGCCGCCGAGCGCGGCTCCGATCAGATATTCTATGATCGTCAGGAGAATTGCGAACGACAGCGATACGTTGAAGCCGTAGCACATCCGCGCAAAGACATCGCGTCCGGTATCGTCGGTCCCCAGCCAGTGCCGTCCGGATGGTTTCAGCGGGAAACTCTCGCCGGCGTCGAAATCGACCTCGTACGGGTCCCACGGGTAGGGGGGCATCAGCACCCAGTTGCTGCCTCCCTCCTTCTCGAAGGCTTCATCGAGCTTGCGATAGTCCGTCTCCCCCCCCATTGCCAGGTCCTGGCCGAATGTGGCGCCGGAGTAGTAGTTGAAGGTTGGGAAGAAATACTCGCCGTCGTAATGCACCACCAGCGCCGTCTTGTTCATCAGCAGCGGGAGTGCGAACGACAGCGGGTAGAGAATGGCCAGAAGAAGGAAGGAGTAGTATCCCCGCTTCAGCATCTTGAACTTCTGCCAGCGCTTCTTCAGGATGGAGACCGAGGGCTGGGTCATCTCGGGCTCCGCAATGCCCGGCGCGCCGGACATAGCCTCGCGTATCTCGCGCTGCGCCGGCTGCCGTTCCTCCACTTCGGTATCCGGGATCACATGCCGTATGGGAAGGGGGGGACGCGCAAGCATCTCGTCCTGCAGGTCCGGCATATCCTCGCCCTTGTTCTCCTGCGGGACATCGAGTGGTCCGGTCTGCCCGCCCTTCGCGGTGTTCTCCTCGCGCGGAAGATCATCCCGGGGTATGATGTTGTCCTTCGAATTCTGATCGGCCATTATGCTATCGTGAAATTGGAACGATTGTCGTCGTCATGAGGCCACGGCGCCCGGCGGCGTTCCCGGCATCGAACCCGCGCCTTCCCTACCGGAACCTGATGCGCGGGTCGATGATCGCATAGAGCATGTCGCTGAAGATATTCCCGAGCAGCTTGATGACGACACTGAAGACCAGGATGCCCATCACCACGGTATAGTCGCGCTCCACCGCCGACCGATAGCCGAGATAGCCGAAGCCATCGATGTTGAACGTGCGCTCGATCAGCACCGAGCCGGCCAGGATCAGCGTGAGGAAGTGCCCGAGTCCGGTGGCGATCGGGATCAGGGAGTTGCGCAGGGCATGCACGAAGACGACGCGCTTCTCCGAAAGTCCCTTGGCGAACGCCGTGCGGACATAGTCCTGCCCCAGGTTCTCCAGCAGCGAATTCTTCATAAGGATGGTGAGCGTTGCGAACCCGCCGATCATGTAGGCGATCAGCGGAAGCACCGAGTGGTGGAACTGGTCCCAGACCTTATCCCAGAAGGAGAGATACTCCCAGTCGGTGGAGCGGAAGCCGCCGAGCGGGAACCATCCGAGCTGCCCGCCGAGCAGCACCAGCATCACGGCGCCGAGCGCCCAGCCGGGAATGGCGTAGCCGATGAAGACGAGCACGGAGGAGACGAAATCGAAGGTGGAACTGTGTTTCACCGCCTTGATGATGCCGAGCGGGATACAGATGCCGTAGGAAAGGAGGAAGCCGACGAGGCCGAAGTAGATGGATATCGGGAAACGGGTGATGATCACGTCGAGCACGGGATCGCCATACACATACGATTCTCCGAAATCTCCCTGGACGATATTCCCGAGCCAGAGCGCGTAGCGTTTCCAGACAGGTTTATCCAGGTGATAGTAGCGCCGCAGTTCCTCCTTGGCGGCCTCCGGAACCTGTACCTGATAGCCGCCGCCACCGCCGCCCCCTTCGCCGCGCTGCGCCGCCGCCTGCTGGGCCATGTCCATTGCGCGTTCGAATGGTCCCCCCGGAGTATACTCCAGAATGGCGTAGACGAGTATCGTGCAGCCGATGAAGGTAGGGATGATTAGAAGAAACCGCCGTACGAAGTAGCTGAGCATGATATGATAAACGACGCTTCGTGAACAGATAAGGAGCGATGGCCCGCGGGATGTCGTGGAGCCGATGACCGTCGGAAATGAACGGAACCCCGTTGCCGGCGGGGTTCCGTCCGTGATTCGCTGGAACTACTGGCCGGCGGAGGCATCGGAGGCCGTCGCCATCTGCTGGTGCTGCTTGTCGTAGTTTTCCCAGAATCTGTTCTCCACCGGGGCGATCGGCATCGTCACCGACTTGTCGCCGCGTCCCTTCGCCACCGTGGCGGCCTTCTCCGGATCGAACCACCACTGGCCGAGCGCGCCCGGACCGCGGTCCCAGTCGCTGATCCTTCCGAGCGTGTATTCGGGCATGCCGAACTTATTCCAGTAGGCGATGCGGACGAACGGCACATGGTAGGCAAGCGCGTAGTGGTTGGCCGCCACAAGGATGCTGTCAAGCTCGCGGAGGATCTGCTCGCGCCTGGCCGCATCGAACGTCACCTGCTCCTCCTCGATCAGCTTGTCGGCGCGGGCGTTCGCAAATCCGGTGATGTTGTTCGTGTTCGGGATCTTCGCCAGACGGGAATGGAACGAGCTGATGGGGTTCGGATAGACAAGGCCGCCCCACTGCATAAAGGTGGTCTGATAGTTCTTCTCGGTCACCATCTTGAACCGTGTGGTGCCGTCCACCGTCCGGATGTTCATCTTGATGCCCGCCTTCTGCAGATCCTGCTGGTACGGCGTCACCACGCGGACCATATCCTGCGTAATCAGCATCTCGATCTCCAGCGGCCTGCCGTTCTTGGTCATCATGCCCTGGGCGTTGCGTGTATAGCCCGCCTCGTTCAGAAGCTGGATCGCCTTCTCCGGATTGTACTCCTGCTTCGGGTTGTTCGGGTTCGCGTAGTTGGAGCTGGGATAGTAGCTGTCGGTGAGATCGTACTCGTTGTACATCAGCTTCGCCACCAGGTCCTTGCGGTTGAACAGGAGCGTGAACGCCCGGCGGACCTTGGCATCGTCGAACGGCGCGTGCGTGGTGTTGAAGGCAATGCCGCCGAAGCCGACCGGGTTGCTGTTGTAGACCTTCTGGCGCTGCACCAGGCCGCGCGCCGCCGCGTCGAAGTCGAACTTCTCCACCCAGTACGATGCGCGGTTGACGTAGTAGAGATCGATGTCCCCGTTCTTGAACTTCTCCAGGCGAAGGTTCTCATCGCGGATCACGACCATCGTGATCTTGTCGAAGTTGTACAATCCCTTGTTGAAGGGAAGGTCCTGTCCCCACCAGTCGGCGCGGCGCGTGAGCGTCACGGAATTTCCCTTCTTGATGTCTTGGCTGCGGACCGCGTACGGGCCGGAGCCGGGGGGCATCTCGTACTGGTACTTGTCCAGATACTCCTTGCCGCTGATCTTGCCGATTACGTGCGCGGGCAGGATCAGATTGCCGGCGAAGTAGAACATGTTCTTCCAGTTGTTGTCCTTGGAACGGACCGAGACGATATACTTGCTGATGGCTACCGGAGGCTCGAACCCGTTGAAGAAGGTGTTGGTGTAGGGTTCAAGGATGGTGGAGTCGCGGCCCAGATTATAGGTGGCGATCACGTCCTCGCTGGTGACCGGATGCCCGTCGGAGAATCGCGCGTCGGGATTGATGCGGAAGTAGTAGGTCTGCCCGTCCGGGCCAACCTTCCAGTGGGTCGCAAGCGCCGGCAGGAAGTCGAGCGTCAACGGATTGACGCCCAGCAGGCTCTCGTACACGAGGTCGTGGACGGTACGCGTGGGAGCGGTGTTCTCATCCTTGCCGTAGGCACGGAATGTGGCCGGGAACTCATCGATGGCGAAGCTGATCTCCCCCCCCTTCTTCGCATTGGTATCCGCGATATAACGGAACTCCTCGGGGGTCAGCGTGGACGTCTTCCAGCCGCTGTCGGCGGCGATCTTCTCGAAGCCGGCTCCACCCATTTCAGCGGGGACGGAAGGATCGGCTCCCGGAGGGACGTCGAACTGCTTCTCCATGGTGATCGCCATCGTTGCAGGAGCGCCGGTGGATGGTTGTTCCTCGCCGTTGCCGCAGCCGGCAATCGCAGCCACGATGAACAGAAGCGCAAACAGACGCACTCCTGAAGTCCGTGTTGAGAGCTTCATCGAATGATCCTCAAGGATGATAATAGTGTTATGAGACAATGACTTCGGATCCACTGACGGGATATGGCCGACTCAGGGTGATTGTTCGCTTCGAGACCGAATCGGTAAAGTAATATACGCAGTGAAGGGGCTCGTTGGTGCATTCAGAACCGACTTTCCGGAGCAGTGGGGCAGGGGGCGCATGGCCTTCACGCTTCTCCGGAAACCCTGCCACGCACCGCCGTCACCGGCGCCGGTGACGGCGCCGGTGACGGGAATGTCGCATCCCGAAGTCCGGTGCGGATGTGTCCCTGATAGCATCCGGCCGCCGGGGTGGCGATGCAGGGGCGTGCCGCCGCGCGGGTCATCCATACCGGGCGTTCCAGCAGGATGCATATTGTCCGCCGTATCCGGGATTCCGCCCGTCTCCCGCTGATCCGCTACAACCCGCTGTGGCGCTGCTGTGGGCGATTTGATATTTTCCCCGCTGCCGATGTCAATGGTCCAGCCCCGGGCCAGTCTCCATCTCCAGTCAAGGATCGCAATGTCACGTCATCGATCATCCGTCCCGGCTCTGGCAGCCTTCCTTCTCATGCTGGCGCTTCCGGCGCTGCACGCGCAGCCGCTTGGCATCGTCGATGGATTCCCCTATACAGTCGATCCGTCGGACACCGCCGCAAGCTCCTTCCTGCCGCAACTCACGGATATGCCGGCCGGCGCCGAAGGTTTCCTTCAGCACGATGCCGCCGGCAATTTCCGGTTCGCGGACGGACATCCCGTACGTTTCTACGGCGTCACCTTCCAGTGGTCCGCCTGCTTTCCCGATAGCGTCGATGCGATAGTAACCGCCGCCCGGCTGCGCAAGCTCGGGGTGAATCTGGTGCGGCTCCAGTACATGGACAACGCGTACGACTGGGGGCAGCAGTCAACCTTTCTGGACAGGACCAGTGGATTCCGCTCGCTTCATGCCGGGCAGATGCAGCGTCTTGACTGGTTCATCCACCAGCTCCGGCAGCACGGCATTTATATCTACCTGATCCTCCAGTCCTCGCGGGTGCCGCGCGCCAGCGATGGCATCGGACCCGGGGCCGATTCGGCGATGTGGCTCGGCATGGAGCTGAACTACCTGTATCCGCAGGCGCGCGCTGTCAACAAGGAGGTGGCGCGGCTCCTGCTGGACCATGTCAATCCATATACGGGCGTTGCATACCGCGAGGAGCCGGCGATCGCCATGATCGAGCTTGCCGACCAGGGAAGCCTGATCTCGCGCTACCGCCAGGGACAGACGGAGTACCGGCCGGCGGACTATGGCTTTTCCTGGCGCAACAGCGCGCGCCTTGATACGCTCCATACCCGGTTCCTGATGGAGAAATACGGGTCGAAGGAGGCTCTTGCGGCGGCGTGGCAGGTGTCGCCGCCGCCGGGAGGATTTCCCGATCTCCTGCGTGAAGGGGGATTCGAAGGGGATTTCGAGCGGGCGTGGAATATCAATGCGTACGACGGCGTCACCGTGTCGAAGATTCTGATGCAGGGGGATAGCGTGCCGGAGGGATCATTGTCGCTGACGCTGCGCGTGCGTAACGGCGGCGGGAACATCTACGCGGCCTATATGATGCAGTCGGTTGATCTCGAATTCAACACGCTCTACCGGCTCAGTTTCAGGGCGAAGTGCAGCAACCCGGGCGGGCGGACCCTGCTTATCTCCGGATCGCAGGATGGAGGGCTCGGCGCGGGTCTCTACACAACCGTCGGCGTCACGCCATACTGGAAGCTACAGGAGGTCCACTTCCTGGTGCCGGTGCGGAGCGCAACTCCCTTTACCCTCGCGATGTGGTACGGTGATGTGGAGGGTGATCTGGAGATCGACGATGTACAGCTTCACGCCGTCGCCGGAACCGGCCTGCGGCCCGTTGAAATGCCGGAGCAGGCGATGGTCGCCCGCATTCCGTGGAATAGTCCCGCCAATGCTCTCGTCACCTCGCGGCGCGTCGAGGATCAGTCGGAGTTCTACATGACGCTGGAGAGCGATTACCTCCAGGATATGCGCAGCTACGTCAGCGATAGCATCGGTGCGCGGCAGTTGGTAACGGGGGCCGGGCACTACTGGGCGAGTGGGTACATGGAGGCGGCGATTGCTGGAGATTTCGATTTCTCAACCGTCACCTCCGGATGGGACTGGGTTTCCGGAGATGCCGCGAACTGGCAGGTGCGGAACTATTCGCAGCTTCGTAACGAATGGGGAGGCTCGATCAGCGCGATGACGATGCGTGCGCATCGCGGGCAACCGTACGTCGGCGCCTTTTCGCAGCCATATCCGAATCGCTACCAGGCCGAATCGATGCTGATGCTGCCCGCCTATTCGCTGCTGCAGGACTGGGACGGGCTGATATGGGACGTCTACGCCGACGACAGGTTCGCCAGTCCGGAGAAGTTCATCGATACGGCCATCCACCTTCCATTTGCACGGAATCCCCTCATGATCTCCATGATGCCCGCCGTGGCGCACATCTTCCGCAATGGGCTGCTGGAGCGTGCCAGGACCACATTGAATCTGCGGCATTCCGCGGCGCAGGCGCTGCTTCTTCCCAGAATGGAGAGCGCATGGGGCTATTATGCCGTGCCGGGGCAGATGAACGGCCGAGCCATGCTGGTCAATCGGGTGGTGATCGATTCCACCAATGCCGCCTATTTCACCCAGCGCGACGACATCTCATTCGCGCCGGAACTGGAGGGGGAGGCGCAGAGCGATACACGCGAGATCCTCTGGGAATACAATCGCGGCGTGCTCAGCATCGATGCCCCGCGAGTGCAGGGAACCTCCGGCTATCTGACACGGGCCGGCGGGATCACCCTTGCGAACGTGACGGTCGATCTCCTTTCGGCGAACGAGACCGCAACCGTGCTCTGGGTTCCGCTCGATACGTCGAGGCGGCTGGAGGGAGCCGGACGCTCGCTGCTCGTCATGGCGTCGCGGACCGAGCCAGCCGGCTGGCACTGGCTCGATTCCACCCATGCCGACGCCTGGGGAACCGGGCCGATGCTTCTGGACCCGATGCGGGTGCGCCTCATCTTCCGTCCCCACGACAGTGTGAACGCCGTGCGCATCACGCCGCTCGATTCCAGTGGGATGCCTGCCGGCGCTCCCGTTACCACGTTGAAAAAGGGGACGACGATCACCGTGCTGGTGGATCAGAAGGAGACCCGGGCGGTCTGGTATGGCGTCGAGCTGCTGAGCGATCCCGCAACATCCGTTCCCGACGCACATGACCGGCCAGTGCTCCTGGCGTCGCCGGGCGTCACGTCGGACCGGTCGTACATCACCGTAGCGCCCGCCCGCCCACTCGACGATGCCCGGCTGGAACTCTTCGACATGCTCGGCCGCCGGGTGGCGCTGCTACATGCAGGGAGGATCGGGACGGGAGGAGAAACGGTACGTCTGGATGCATCCGGGCTTCCCGCCGGGCAGTATCTTGTGCGCCTGTACGGCGACGGCATGCTGGAGACGGCACGGGTGACGGTGGTACGGTGAGCAGGACGGCGTTCCGCAGGGGAGGATCGATCAGTTCATAATCGCAGATTTTCGTGGTCTATTTCTTTTCCGACGTACATCTCGGGCTCGGCTCGCCGGAGTCGAATCGTGAACGGGAGCGTGCGTTGCTCCGGTTCCTGAACATGGTGGGGGAGGATCGTGCGGAGACGCTCTACGTCGTGGGGGATCTCTTCGACTACTGGTTCGAATATCGCTCGGTGATTCCGCGCGGATTCACGCGCACGCTGGGGGCACTGGCCGCACTGGTGGATGCCGGAACGTCCGTGGAATATATCGTCGGAAATCATGATTTCGGCCATCGCGATTTTTTTGAACAGGAAATCGGCGCAAGGATTTACTTCGACGATGTGGAGCGCATCATCGCCGGGCGGCGCTGCTATATCGCGCATGGCGACGGCAAGGCATTCAATGATTTCGGATATCTGGTGCTGAAGCGTGTGCTGCGGGCACGCATTTCCAACGCGCTGTTCCGTTTCCTGCACCCCGATGTCGGCATCGGCACGGCGGCCTATGCATCGCGCAGGAGTCGCGATCACACGGCGCAGAAGAATTACGACGGCGGGCAGCCGGGCGAATCCGACGGCCTGTATGCCTTCGCCGAGCGGAAAATCACCGATGAGGGATTTCAGCTTGTCGTGATGGGGCACAGCCATCTGCCGCGCCGTGTGGATATGAGCGGGGGCACATACGTAAATCTCGGCACCTGGCTTCGCGATCGTTCCTATCTGGCGCTGGATGCCTCGACGCTTGAATTGAGGCGTTTTACCTGAGTTCCCCCATCTATGATCCCGGGCGCTCCGGACGGCGGAACCTGTAAAAAAGCCCGGCCCGGTGTGCGACCGGGACGGGCTTCGTGAAATCGAATCCGGAGCGGACTCCGGAGAATAATGGCAGATGAACCGGATTCATCTGCCATCGATGTCGTACCGGACGTTGATGACGAACCATCGTACACCATGTCCCGCGCTCATCAGCGTGGATCGTACCGGAGCATGATCTTCTGATTGGCGGTATCCTTGATATAGGTCAGGGTGGAACCGCTGTCGAGAGCCTGGCGGATCGTATGATCCGTTATTTCGGCCATGTTCATGTAGTCCTGCACCAGAGCATCCCAGATCTGGTTGATCGTGCTGCCGGGATCGGCCGAGCTGGTCCAGAAGTCCACCAATACGGGTAAAATTGCCATCTCTGCTGTGTAGATTAAATGGTATTGGATTAATTGATTCGGTGCAGAGCAGTGGCGTGATTACCGGCCGAGCACGCCTGGATCTATTGGGAGAACGACCATGCGGGATGCCTGGATCGAACGTGCTGCCGGGCACTGCACGCGCCATGAAGCGAGCTGTTCGTGATTGTGGTATCCGTGAGCTGCCATAGGCCGAAAACGGAACTCTGGCACGGGGGGAGGCACATCGGAATTCGTTGACAATGAGTTGTGCTGGCCGACGGGAGTCCACCGGGAAATCGCATAAAGCACGGAATTATGAAAATTCCAGGACTGCGCGTCACCGCGGGCAGCGGATTGCCGGTGACCTCGGAGAAAAATCCGGACATCGCCGCGTCCGGAATTACCTGCGTCCTGCCGGTGGATACCGGGGCAGACACTGAAGTGGGCCTTCGGATGCGAAAATATGCTTTTCCTGCCGATGAAGAAAGTCCGTCCCGGGCGATTTCTTACCCGTTGGGCTCCGCATGCCGGTATCCTCCGGAACTTGTATCTTACCGGGCCTGACGCTGCGAAACCCGGAACGCGGCGGCTGCACGGCAGCGTTCCGGTCCCACGATCGGCATTCCGTGCGATCGATTGGAGAAATCCCCTCCTGCGGCGCCCATGTCGCTACTCCCGGCCGGGGTGCCCAGGCATTTCTTCCACGTGACATTCAGAAAATTTTCATACGGGCTGGAGCATGCAAGAGACAATCGCAAATGGGGCAGTCGCCCTCTTGAAACCTCAGAAGAACCCTCTGAACGAGCAGGGGCTGGTGCGCTACGGCAGGATGCTGATCGACGGCGAGTGGGTGGATGCCGCGTCGGGAAAGACATTCGAAAGCGTCTATCCCGGGACGGGAGAGACCATCGCCCACGTGGCTGCCGGCGATCGCGAGGATGTGGATCGCGCCGTGAAGGCCGCCCGACGCGCATTCGAGGGGGGAGACTACGGCAGGATGAACGGCGCCGACAGGGGCCGCCTGCTCTGGAAGCTCGCAGATCTGATGGAGGCGAACATCGAAGAGCTCGCCGAGCTGGAGACGCTCGATAACGGCAAGCCGCTGCTCGAATCGCTCCGTGTGGATCTGCCGCAGTCGATTGCATGCGTCCGCTATTACGCGGGCTGGGCCGGCAAGGCCGTCGGCGAGACGATCGAGCCCAATGCCCGCACCAGCGCATTTGCGTTCACCATGCGCGAACCGCTCGGCGTGTGCGGCCAGATCATTCCCTGGAATTTCCCGATCCAGATGGCCGTCTGGAAGATCGCTCCGGCGCTCGCCTGTGGAAATACCGTGGTCATCAAGCCGGCCGAGCAGACCTCCCTCTCGATCCTCCGGCTCGGCGAACTGATGATGGAGGCCGGGATTCCGGCGGGTGTCGTGAATATCGTCACCGGGCTCGGAGAGACGGCCGGCGCCGCGCTCGTGGAGCATCCGGACGTGGACAAGATCGCCTTCACCGGCTCGGTGGAGGTGGGCAAGATCATCATGCGCAACGCCGCGTCCACGTTGAAGAAGGTCACGCTCGAACTTGGTGGCAAGTCGCCGAACGTGGTCTTCGCCGATGCAAATCTGGAGATGGCGGCCAAGGTGGCGCTCGCGGGGATCTTCTTCAATCAGGGGGAGATGTGCACGGCCGGCAGCAGGATACTGATCGAGGAGCCGGCACGCGAGGAGTTCATGAGCGTGCTGGCCGGCCGCGCCGCAAAGATGGTGGTGGGCGATCCGCTCGATCCGAAGACGCGCATGGGATCGCTCGTGAGCCAGGAACAGATGGAGCGCGTGCTGGGATATATCGACAGGGGAAAGGCCGAAGGGGCGACGCTGCTGGCCGGGGGCGAGCGCGTGGGCGACAGGGGCTATTTTGTCAAGCCGACGGTGTTCGATAATGTCGGCAATCAGATGGCGATAGCGCAGGAGGAGATATTCGGCCCGGTGGCGTCGGTTATCTCCTTCAAGGACCCGGAGGATGCACTGCGCATCGCCAACGATAGCAGGTATGGTCTCGCAGCGGGTATCTGGACGAACGATCTGAAGAAGGCGCACACCTTCGCGCGCGGGATCAAGGCCGGTACGGTCTGGATCAACACCTACAACATGACTGACAATGCCCTGCCGTTCGGCGGCTACAAGGAGTCGGGATTCGGCCGCGAACTCGGTGCCGCCGCCCTGGACATGTACACGCAGACGAAAACCGTCTGGGTCGATCTCAACTGATTGTTCTGAAGCAATACACGCCCGGCGCCCCCGATAATCCGGGGCGCCGGGTTTTTTATGCAACAGCGGATGCGGTTGCATAATATTTTCCAGCGAAAAAAACAGAGCCGGGTGAATGGCTGGCGCTTGCCACGGATCAGAACCTGTAGCCGATGCCGAACTGTCCCACCAGATTATCGATCGTGAATTCGTTGTCGCGAATCACCTCCGACGAAAACACCGAATTCAGTGCGAACGAATAGGAACCTTCCACGACGAATTCCAGATTATCCGCCAGCCCGAATCGCGTGCCGGCAGTCAGACGCAGGCCGAAGAGATTGCGGAACGGGTCGGTGTTGGCGAAGCTGCCGACCGCCGTCTGCGGCGTCACCGACGAATCCTTGAATTCCGCCTCCACCCTGTTCGCCAGCGTCTTTACACCAAGCTCCATTCCGCCGCCGATATAGACGCTGCGCAGCCCCCCCGAGGAAAATGCACGTGGATTCAGATAGATGCTCCCCTGAATGCCCAGCCCTACCTGGAGAATCTGCGCATCGAGCCGGACGGCCGCGCGTGTGGTATCCCCCGGCTCGCCGACGTAGCGTGCCACATAGGTAAGCAGGCCGACGTCGGACGCCACGGCCATCTTGTCGGTGAATGGTATGATCAGATCGAGCCCGAAGCGATTGCCGACGCCGCTCTTCCCATAACGGCTGGAGATTTCTCCGGTCGGGCTGGTGGCCTCGCCGATCTGCAGGCTGGGGAATATCCGCCGTGGCGTGGTGAGAACCGCGCCCCCCTTCAGCCCGATGAGCACTCCTCGTGGCGACGGCTGATCCGTGTAGCCATCATCGAGCTCCTGCGCCTGCGCAATCCCTGCGCAGGCGAAAACGATGGCGATGAAAACGGCCAGGGAACATATTCCGTGCTTCATGGTCGGCTCGTGCTTGTTCATGGGGATCAGTAGACCGTTATCGGAATGGTGCGGCCGGTGCCGTCGGCCGAGGGAGAATCATCGAGCTGGAGCTGGCGGTTTTCGTTCGTATCGAGGCGCGTGATGAAATAGTAATTCCAGCTCGTGGTCGATTCCAGACGTACGTTCGATTCCGAATGCCAGTAGAAATAGGGGGCATGCACAAGCTGCGAATCGATGCTGCGCGGGATGATATAATCGGTGATGACCTGATCGTCCTCCTGATAATTCACGATCAGCCGGAGCGGCCACGGAGAATAATTTGCTATGAGAGGGGTGAACAGCGTCTTGCCGAAGAATATTCCCTCCTCCAGCGCCTCGTTGTCGATGCGATAGCTGGCATTGAGCGCATACTGCACGCCGAGATCGACATATGGCTCCACTCCCGCCTTGCGGCCGTACCTGTCCAGTGGCGCGATGATCCGCCAGGCATGGCGCACCGATCCCTTGCGGCCGATCGTGTAGGTGCGCTGCTGGCTCGCCGGCAGCGTGTCCAGCACCGTACCATCGCGGTAGAGCACCAGCGGCGTGAGCAGCCGGTTCGTGAATGTCGTGGATTCGAGTTCCACGTCGAAGGTGACGATGGTCGGTGATTCCTCGACGCAGCCCGTGATGCTCATCATCGCCAGGACAAGGAATATGTGTGCGCTACGGCGACGGATCGTGTTGCTCATCATGATACGGGTTCGTGCAAACGGAACCGCGGAGCTTTCCCGGATGTGGCGCTGCGCGGCGGGAAATCTGGACGCGCAACTGCCGGAAACGTTTAGAAGCTGTGTGGAATCAGTTGGAAATGCTTCCGTCGTCACCGTGGGGATCGCAGCGGTGTGGCGATCCTGCCGTATCATTCCTCCAGCCGCTGCTTCAGGATCTCGTTTACCATTTTCGGGTTCGCCCTGCCGCGGGTCAATTTCATCGTCTCGCCGACGAAGAAGCCGAAGAGATTCACCTTCCCGCCGCGGTAGGCAGCCACCTGCGGCTCGTTATTCGCCAGCACCCGGGTGATGGCATCCTCCAGAAACGACATGTCGCTGATCTGCACATATCCCTTGTCGCGGCTTATCTCCGCCGCCGACTTATCCGAGCGGAGCATCTCGGCGAAGATATCCTTGACGTTCTTCGACGAAATCGCGTCCGATGCGAACAGCTCCACCAGACCCGCCAGCCGCGCCGGATCGATGGTGAACCGCTCCACCTCCAGCTTCTCCTCGGTCAGTACGCGGAGGACCTCGGTCATGATGATATTGCTCGTTCCCTTGTATCGCTTCGCGTCCCTGTTCTCAAGCGCGGATACGGTGGCCTCGAAATAATCACCGAGCGTGCGCGACTCGGTGAGCACCCCCGCATCGTAGGCGGGGAGCCCGTATTCCTCGATGAACCTGTGCCTGCGTGCCGCGGCAAGTTCCGGCAGGGCATCGCGCAGCGTCTCCAGCATTTCATTGCTCACCACCACCGGCGGCAGGTCGGGTTCCGGGAAGTAGCGGTAGTCGTGCGCCGATTCCTTGGAGCGCATCGGCCGCGTGGCGCGCCCGGCGGCGTCCCAGCCCCGTGTCTCCTGCTCGATACGCCCTCCCGATTCCAGCACCGCGATCTGCCGCAGCACTTCGTACTCGATGGCACGCTCCACGTTGCGGAAGGAGTTCATGTTCTTCACCTCGGTCTTGGTGCCGAACTCCGCCGCCCCCTTCTTCCGGACGGAGATGTTGGCGTCGCAGCGGAGTGCCCCCTCCTCCATGTTGCCGGAGCAGATGCCGAGATAGGTGACGATGCTCTTGATCTGCATCAGATAGAGGTATGCCTCGCGCGCCGACCGGATATCGGGCTCGGAGACGATCTCGATGAGCGATGCTCCGGCGCGGTTCAGGTCAACGAAGGTATTCGTGAGATCGAGGTCGTGGATCATCTTCCCCGTATCCTCCTCCATGTGGATGCGGGTGATGCCGATGCGGCGGATATCCTCCTCCCCCATATCTATCTCCAACCAGCCGTCGTGGCAGATCGGATCTTCAAACTGTGAGATCTGGTATCCCTTCGGCAGGTCGGGGTAGAAATAGTTCTTGCGGGCGAAGCGGCTTCTGCGGCGGATCTGGCAGTTGGTCGCCAGCCCCATCATGATGATGTAGTCCACCAGGCGCCTGTTTATCGTCGGGAGCGTGCCGGGATGGCCAAGCACCACCGGATCGGTGTTCGTGTTCGGTATGGGACCGAAGAGCGATGCGGCGCGGCTGAACGCCTTGGACTCCGTAAGGAGCTGTGCATGCACCTCCAGGCCGATGACCGGCTCGTAGCTTTCCAGAATTGCCGGATCGATTGCGGATATATCGGACATGGCAAGGTATGAGCGTCGATGAATGTGTCGTCAGTGGCTGCGAATATAGGGAGAGATGCCCTGCCGGTCGAGTGCGATCGGCGGGGAACGCGCCGCCACGGCTCGTTGCGCGCGTTGTGCCGTGCATGGCGTAAGCCGCTGAACGGATGGGCGCCGGATCGCACGGCGGTTGTATCGGCATGTACGGCCGTGACGTTGTTCCGCCGGCGCCACGCCCCCGGGAGCATTGCTTCGTCATCAGGCTACGATGTATACACTGCTCGTCCTCCAGGGCTCTTTCGCAACTGTTCCGGTTGCGGAAGAGCCGTTCTCATCATGGATGGTGGAGCCGCCGGATACTATATTCGCCGTTGCAGCACCTGCCGGGATGAAGCGAATCCAGGTACGGCCATAAAGCGCCTGACGTTGTTTCCGTACCAGCCCGGCCCTCCGTCATCGGTGGTCCGTCCTGTGTGACGGGAATGGTTCTGCGTGCTGCCTCTGCAATCAATTCTGCCGACATCTCACATGAGCAATCTTTCAATGTCCCTGGTCCCGCACGGATCTCCGATGTATGAAGAGACCGTCGCGCTGCGCGATGAGATTCTGCGGCGCCCGCTCGGCCTCCGTTTCACGCCGGAGGGGCTCGGCGCGGAATCGTCGGATCTCCATCTCGCCTGCTATCTGGACGGGAATCTCGTCGGCTGCCTGATCCTCGGTCCCGCCGCGGCCGGCACGGTGAACATGCGCCAGGTGGCGGTAGCGGCGGAGATGCAGGGACGGGGGATAGGAAGGGCGATGGTGCTCCGTTCGGAGGAGATAGCCCGGGAGCATGGATTCACGGAGATGACGCTCCATGCCCGCGAAACCGCCGTTCCCTTCTATGAAGCACTGGGCTACGAGCGGGTCGGCGAGCGATTCGAGGAGGTGACGATCCCGCACTGGAGCATGCGGAAATCGCTGTGAGAAGCCGCGACCGGAGAGGAAGGAGGTCAAAAGTTTGGAAGGCAGAGGGCAGAAAGGTTCGGGAGGGATTTTTCTTCAGCAACATGATATACGTTGTCGCGGAATACAACTCCGTGACCTCTGCTGCTGCCAGGACGTACGGAGTAAAATTCCGTGCGAACAGTGAAGCGTCTCACGGAACGAGCCCGTCCTCCGTACATGTAAAGTCCCGCCACGGGCGACTGACAACGGACCATGATCCGGCTGGTACTGCCACGGCGCCCGGCACGTTATTTCGTCAGGTGCTTCAGAAACATGATGCCTTCACCGGCAGCTCGTCGATTGTGCTGGCCGGAGCGTTGCGGTAGGCGGGGTTCGCCAGCATCGTGCGCATCTTCTTCAGGCTCTCGAAGACCAGCCCCTCGGTGGTGGCGTTCACGCGGAGCGAGCCGGGGAAGCCGATATCGGGATCGAGATAGATCGAATAGGTCACTTCCACCTCCCTCCCCACGCGGACGAGCGACCACATCACGGAGAGTTCCTTCACGTATTCGTTGCCGTCATCCCGCTTCAGTCCCGCATCGCGGAAGAGCACGCCGGTGCGCGGGCGGTCCACCCGGCTGAATTTCATGGTGGCGCCGCTGCCATCGGTACGCCGTACGGTGCAGGAATGCATCACGGCGTCGCGGTTGGAATACACGGGGACGTCGTAGACGAAGTAGAGATAGTCCTCACCCGGTCCCGCGTGCTTCAGCAGCTTCGCCTCGCGGCAGGTGTAAAGCCAGGAGGGATAGGAACGGACGTCGCCGAGCAGCTTCATCACGTCCGCCGGCGACGCCGTGAATCTGGTCACTCCCTTGTATTCGCGATAATCGCGGCCGGAGCTTTCGCGGCTGTAGAGGGCGATGCCGTCGTCGTTGCGTTCAAGTTCCCATGAATCGTCGTAGCGGTGCGATGCAGGGAGATGATGGCTGTGATGGTGCTGAATCTCCCGGTTGCACCAGGCCAGCGTCGCGGTGATGAGAATGAGATACCACATGGTCATTCTGCTCCTTTCGTTGTGGAAAAATCCGCGGGTGATGTCCGGGCATGCGCCATCGCCGGAGCGGCGTATGGTGCGCCGGCTCCGGCAACGGTGAGCGATCATCCATCCGGCGCCACTGCGGCGGCCGGGGTTATCCCAGGTTCCCCTGCTCTTCCGCTACTCCACGACCGATGTACACGCGCGGCACTTCGTCGCGGCGACCGGGATCGCCTCCAGGCAGAACGGACAGCTCTTCGTCGGTTCGGCGGGGGGGGCCGGCTGCGGTTTCAGCAGCGCTCTGGTGACAAGGAACACCACCAGCGCAATGATGATGAAATCGATGATGACGCCGAACAGATGCCCATAGGTGATGGCGGTCTCCGTCACCGTGCCGTCGGCGGCGGTCACCGTGTCCAGCACGATCTTCGCGTCACGCCAGTCGCCGGCGGGCAGCGCAAGGCTGATGATGGGCATGAGCACATCGTCCACCACCCCCGAAACCACCTTGCCGGTGGCGGCGCCGATGATGACGCCGACCGCCAGGGCCAGCGCGTTGGATTTCGTCAGAAATTCCCTGAATTCCTTCAGCATGTTCCTTCATCCGGATTTGTTCATGATGCCGCGGACCTTCCGGACTCTCCATGCACAGCGGCCGGCATTGTCCGGAACTAACGTGGTCCTGCAACAACGGATACCTGTCTGGAATTCCCCCTGGTCCCGGACCAGCAGGATGTTGCGGGAGGGAATAGCGATATGGCGCGTCCGCGCCCCGTTTTATATCTCCGCGAACTCCGGCATGTATTCAACCATATGCTCGCGGCCGTCAAGAATGCCCGGCTCCAGTTCAACTACCATGAAGGCCTCGTCCGGCACGTCGTAGCGTGAACGAAGCCCTCTGGCGGCGGCCGGAATGAACCCGAAACGCGGGTAGAACCCGGGATGTCCCAGCACCACGACGACGTTCGCGCCGATCGCGCGGCAGGCCCGAAGTCCCTCACGCACCAGCATCGAGCCGATGCCGCGACGCTGGTGGTCGGGATGCACCGCCATCGGGGCGAGCCCCATCGCGATGATGCCGTCGCCGGCCGGGTTCATCCGGACCGGGCTGAGGAATATATGTCCCGCAACCGCGACGAGAGAGATGCCCGGCCGCGCGGCTCTCCGCAGCGCCTCCACAAGCATCGCCTCCTCCGGCCGTCCGAACGCGAGCTCGTTGACGAGGCGGACGGCCGCGTGATCCCCGGTGCGCTCGGGGCGGATGGTCACGGGGGGGGAATCACCGGATATCATGGCGGGCTCCCGGGATTATTTCATCAATCGTTCAAAAAACTTCTTCCGGAACTTCGCCACCTTCGGGGCTATCACCGCGGTGCAGTAGGGCTGCGCGGGATTGCGCTCGAAATAATCGCGGTGATATTCCTCGGCCGGATAGAATTCCGTCAGCGGCGCCACCTCTGTGACGATCGGATCATCCCACAGTTTCTCCGCTGTCAGCCGTGCTATCGTCGCCTCGGCCGCGGCCTTCTGCCCGGGCGCATGGTAGAATATCGCCGAGCGGTACTGCGTGCCGACGTCGGCTCCCTGGCGGTTCAGCGTTGTGGGGTCGTGGATGGTGAAGAAGACATCGAGAAGATCCTGATAGGAGATGACAGCGGGATCGTAGGTGATCTGCACCACCTCGGCATGGCCCGTGGTTCCGGTGCAGACCTGCTCGTACGTCGGGTTCGGCCTGCGGCCGCCGGAATATCCCGACGCCACATTCTCGACCCCCCGCAACTGGTCGTAGACCGCCTCCAGGCACCAGAAGCATCCCCCCGCCAGCGTGGCGGTTTCCCGTTCGGTAGTCGCGCTCATGATTTGTTCCCGATGATCGTTCACATTGTTGATACTTCCAAGGGCTGTTCCCGTCAGCGATGCGGAACCGCTCTCAGCCTGCCTCCGCTATCGCCAGGTCGAGGTGACGGAGCACATCATCCCGGAGTTCGGCGATCCGCATCACGCAGGCATCGTGTTCGGCTTCTATCGCCCGCACCTCGTGCCTCTGATGTTCGGTGTGCTCCGGTTCGCCCTGATCGCGGCGTTCCATCGCCAGTTCCGCCGCGCGCCGCTCGGCCATTCCCTTGCCGATATCCAGATCGTAGATCCGGGCGCCGACCGTCTCCACCTCGCGCCGCAGCAGCTCAAGCTTCTGCGGATCGCCCCCCATCTCCTCCAGCATATCCAGCGCATCGCGGAGCACATAGCGCGACATCGTGTGGCCGCAGGCAAGCCGTTCCCTTCTCAGCTCCGGCGGGCAGAACCCAACGCGATGGAATCCCTGCTCCGCCAGCGGTAGCGGAGCAGGCAGGTTCGTCGCCGGGTCGAACGGAATCTCCTCATGATGGAGACGGCACTTCACCGCTTTCAGGGCGGCAACGTTCTCGCGAAGTTCGATGAGCGCTTGCAGTTGATCGGCGGGCATCGGCGTTAGGAGTGCTGTTCATGGAGATGTGTGCTGCATTCCCGGGCTGCAATGAACGATGTAAAGATCGTGAATCGCCGCGACCCTGCAACGGCATCATGCCCGGCCCGCGAGGGTGGGAGCGGCGAGCAGAACGGCGGCCGTGGCCAGGACTGTCATGAGTTGGGATGCGGCCATACGCCGGCCTTCATCTCATCATCCCTGCAATCGTGGTGCTGCCGTAGACAATGGCGTTCGGAGACATCGCCGGCACCATGAAGGGGCAACCTGCTCCTGACGGCCACCGGCGCGGCCGGTCGGCGCCACGCCGGGCAGGGGAAGCGTGACGAGCGGGAGAAGGGGGCGTCGGGATCGGAATCGTCCCGGCGCGGCCGCTACGCCGCCATCGGAAGGCCGGTCGCCGCGGTCGCTTCCGCAATGAATCGGGTGGCCGGCCTATCGCCGGGGATTGGTCGGCCTGATATCAAGCTCGCGGAGAAGCGCATGGTCCGGAAGCCGGACGGCCAGGAGCACCGTCTCGGCAACATCCTCCGGCTTCAGAATACTGCCGGGGTCGGGGGAGGTGGTATGGGCATGATCGAAGAAGGATGTCGCGACCGATCCCGGGCAGATCGTCACCACGCGCACATTATGCTGGCGCGCCTCCTGGAAGACGCATTCGCTCAGTCCCATCACGGCGAACTTGCTGGAACAATAGGCGCCGCCTCCGGCGAATCCATGCTTGCCTGCGACCGAGCTTATCGTCACCACCGTTCCCCTTCCCCGCTCATACATGTGCGGGAGGACATATTTCATGCAGAGGAACGTGCCGCGGATGTTCACGTTCATGACGTCGTCGAACTCCTCGGTGGTGATCTCGGTGACAGGTTTGAAGATGCCGAACCCGGCGTTGTTCACCAGCACATCGATGCGGCCGAATTCCGCCAGCGTCCGGTCCACAAGCATACGTACATCATCCTCCCGTCCCACATCGGTGGGGATGACCAGCGGGGAGGTGGTGGCGGGGAGCATCGCGGCAAGATGACGCAGTTCCGCTTCATTCCGCGAAGCCAGCACCACATTCGCCCCGGCTGCCGCAAGAGCACGTACGGTCGCCCGGCCGATGCCGGAACTGGCTCCGGTCACCACGGCGACGCTGCCTTCAGGTTCCATCTTCAGATCCATCGATGTTTCAGATGTGTGTGTGTCGTTGACGAAGCCGGGCAAGATACGGACCGGCCGTTCACGGCGACAATGTAAAAGGGGGGCGGATGCCAGGTTCGTCCCCGCTCGATCGTTATCTCTGCATTACAGCCCATCTCCGTTGTCGCTTCGGTTCCATGACGGGGCCGGACCGAACAGGCCATCATTCATACCCTCCGGCTTCAATCATGTATTCAGACGATGAGCAGGGTGATCCAGCTCGTACTGCTGCTGGCGTTTGTCCGGAGCATGGCGGGGCAGGTGGTGGTCAATGAAATCATGTACGCGCCGGATGTTCAGGAGCCGGAATGGGTGGAGCTGTACAATGCCGGGGAGGAGCCGGTGGATCTGGCCGGATGGAAGCTTCGCGATGCGGCATCGGGGGAGGCTGCCATAGCGTTTGGAAGCATTGCACCGCGTGGCTTTGCGGTGATCACCCGCGACACCGCCCGTCTGCGTTCACTGCGCTCCGTCCCGTCGCCGATGATCCGGGCGTCTCTTCCGGCGCTGAACAACGATGCCGATGCGGTCATGCTGATCGATATCTCGGGGGGGATGGCCGACTCGGTGCCGTACCGGGCGGCCTGGGGCGGGGTGGGGGGCGTCTCGCTCGAACGGCGATGGCATGCGTTGCCGGGCGGGGAGGATTCAACGTGGGGCAGCTCGAAGGAGAGGAGCGGCGCCACGCCCGGACGGCGGAATTCGCTGGCGCCCGCCGGGCTCGATCTCGCCGCGCGGGAGCTCTCGCTCGATGCCTCCCGTGCGATGGCGACATTCGTCATCGAGAATCCGGGAATGCTTCCGGCGGCTCCGGCTCTGGCCATCCTCTACCACGATGGCGATGAAAACGGCGCGGGCGATCCATACGAGGAGGTGGCACGTCGCAGCGTAGACGGACCGGCGCCAGGAGGTGTGCTGGCGGTTGAAATTCCCTGGCCGCTTCCTCCGGCCGTGGATGGTGACGTGGTGCTCGCCGAAGTCAGAATGCCGGGGGATGAGCGGCCGGAGAACAACTTCGTCTCGGTGGTGGTGCTCGCCGTGGTACCGGAGAGCGATGTGATGATCGCCGAGATAATGTTCGATCCCCTTCCGGCCGGCAGCCGGAGCGGCGCCGAATACGTGGAGCTGTACAACGCGAATGCCGTACCCGCCGACGTCGCCGGATGGAAGCTCTACGATGCCACCGGCAGGGCGCAGGCCACGCTGCCGGATCATACGCCCGCGATCGCGCCGGGAGGGAGGCTGGTCGTTGCCAGTGATACCACGATCTTCGACCGCTTTCCCTACCTGCGCGACTCCTCAAATGTCGTTCTCTTCCACCTTTCCAGTTTCGGGCTGAATACGGATGGAGATGAGGTGGTGCTGCGCAATGCGGCCGGAACTGCCGTCGATAGTCTCGCCTATACCTCACGATGGCACCGGCGCGATCTGGGCGAGACGAAGGGACTCTCCCTGGAGAGGATCACCATGTCCGGGACATCGGGCGACCCGCGCAACTGGTCCACGTCCGCGGCAGCGCTCGGCGGGACGCCCGGCGCACGCAATTCCGTCGAGCTGGCGCCGGCGGTACGTCGTGCCGAACTTGGCGTCGATCCTCCCACGGTCTCCCCCGATGCCGATGGCTTCGAGGATTTCACCCGGATCTCCTACCATCTTCCCACACGCAATGCCCGTATCATGGCTACCGTATACGACCGCCACGGCCGGCCGGTACGCCGTCTCGCCAACAACGAGCCGGCCGCCGCCGAAGGGGAGCTGATATGGGATGGCCGTGACGACGATGGGCGCCCGCTGGCGCCAGGCATCTTCGTCGTCCGCGTCGAAGCCTACGACGATGATGGCTACGGGGTCTTTGATGCACAGGGAACCGTGGTTGTGGCGCGGAAAATGTGAGAGGAAGTCAAAGGTCAAAAGTAAAAAGTCAAAAGTAAAAGTTGGGGGATTCCGGGATGATTGCGGTTTGGCGGGATGGGTATGGAGTGGCCTCCGTCCCGTGTCCGGGCGGGCTTGGCTGGTGCGAGATCGAGCAGCGCTGGCAGCGGTACTGGGCGCCCGTGTCCGGGCGGGTTCGGCTGGTGCAAACGGCCGCCGGTATCGGTAGGGGGAGATCGGGAGGCCCGGAATCGGAGAGCGAGGGGATAACGTGGGTGGGATCACCGCGGGACCAGACGGGCGTCCGGCGTTGGCGGGATTTCACGAATGGGGCGGTGTGAAAATCCTTTCGCATGTGGCATATTCATAGCGTCTCGTCCCGTATGAGGCCATGGCGGATCAGCCGTATGGCCGCCGGAGCCGGTCCAGGTTCTTCGGGTTCGTACGGGCGAGGCGTGCTGAATGTCCGGATTCCATATCCCACGGCGCGCATAAGTCCAGGCCAGATATGCGCCGGAGGTCCAGATACATGAAGAAATTCCTTCCCGCGGGGATCATTCTCCTTGCCCTTGTCGTACACTCCCTCGTCTTCGTCTCCTATACGATCGATGACGCCTACATAACCTTTACCAGCGCGAAGAATCTGGCGGAGGGCTACGGTCCCGTCTTCGTTCCCGGAGAACATGTGGAGGCGACGTCGTCGTTTCTCTGGGCATGTCTCCTGGCGCCGTTCGAGCTTGTCGGCATCGGATCAATGATCGGTTCGAAGGTCCTCGGCCTCCTGTTCGCCGTGCTGACGGTGTTCACCGCTCTGCGGCTCCTGCGCTCGCTGCGACCGTCCATCTCGACGCCGGAAATGACGGTGACGGGAATGCTGCTTGCCGCCTGCTCGCCATTCATCCTATGGTCGATGTATGGGATGGAGCATGGGATGGTGGCATTTCTGCTGGTGTTGGCGGTTCTCCTCTTCGAGGAGGAAAGCTGGCGGGGATGGGGATGGCTTTCTGCCATTCCGATCGTTCTCCTCCAGATGGCTCGTCCCGAGGGATTCATCTTCGTGATCCTGTTTATCGTTATGCGTGTTTTCCGGATGGCCGCCGGCAATGCCGACCGGCAAAGCTATCTCCTCCGATGGCTTCTGGCCCTGGCTCTCCCGCTTGTGATCTACGAAGCATGGGGGATGCAGTTCTACGGCTATCTGCTCCCGAACACCGTGGCGGCCAAGGTGGACGGCTCCATGTTCTCGCATCTGAAGAGGGGAATCCTCTATCTCACAGGGGGGCGGAGCGCGGTGATGACGTATCTTTTTCTCTTCTCGCTTCTAGCTGCTGTTCCCGTGCTCTTTGCGCGGGCGCGGATGGATGCGCCGGTTCTGCACCGTCTCTTCCTCCGGCGGTTCGGCTATCTGCTCGTGCTTGCGGTGGTAGGCGTACAGATGCTCTTCACCATCTTCGTCGGTGGCGACTGGATGCCCAATGGGCGTTTTCTCAGCCATGTGGCGCCGCTCATCATCATCGGCGTGGTCTGTGGTGTTTCCGAGATCCTGGAGCAGATGAGCAGGGTGCGGGACGCATTCCCGGGGCTGGCTCCGGCTGCACGCGGGGTGATGACGGTGCTGGCTGCCGGCTTCATCGCCTGGAATGCGTATACCAGCGAACGGTCAGTGAACGGGCCGGTTGGGGAGCTGCAGGCGTCGGAGGAGAAGGTGCTGGGAGGGACGGTACGGTATCTGAACCGCATCGCACACCGCGGGGATGCGGTGGCCTGCAGCGATATCGGGCGGATGGGCTACTACTTCAAGGGGAGCGTGATCGACTGGTGGGGGCTCGCCGACGAGGAGATTGCCCGTTCGGGGCAGGCGCTCGGCAGAATCAGGCCGCAGACCATTCTCCAGCGCAACCCGCGGTTCATCGTGCTCTATTCCACCCAGCCGGTGCTGAGCGATTCCTCGACCGACTACGGTATGGCCACCTACTCACGCTCGTTCATGGAGTCGGGGGAATTCCGCAGGAACTATCGCCAGGTCTTCGCCTCACAGTTCGGTCTGCGGAGATATCACGTCCTGTTCGAGCATGTCAGCGGGGCGCCGGGGAGGATCACCGAGTCGTCGAATCCCGCGGAGCGGGGGGACTGAAGGGGATGGGGAGTGCAATCGCCATGCTGGCCGGATTGATATGCATGGCCGGGCGAAGGCGGTGCGGCGCGTTCCGGGGGCGGGCTGCTGGAGCTCCACTGTCCCGGAGAGGAGTTCTCCGTGGGGGATTATGCTCTCCGAAAGTGCAGCCCTGCGGCCATTCACAACAGACATGAATCGCGCCCTGTACGCCGCTGTTTCCGCCGATTTCACCCGGTGCTGTAACCAGATGTATCGCCATCCACAACTGCCTCGGATAAAACGACTTTATGACATAATCTTTTCCTTTCGTAACCTTGCCATCTTCTCAGTAGCCTCTCAAACATGTCCGGCGTTCGCCGGAATCTCCACGAAGCAGTACGCCGGTAAAATTTTGCACGGATCTTGAAGGAATCCGGTCGCATAGGATGTGACTACATGGAACTACACGGAACTACTCTGGTCGTAACCGACCCCACGTATCAGCCCAAGGAACCGAGCGGCCTGCTGGAGAGGCTGGGATTGCAGCTCATCAAGGATCAGCGCGATCTGCCGTTTATCCGCCTGATACTCCTGCTTACGGTTATGGTCGTCCCCTTTGCGGTTTATCTCTTCATTCCCGGTGCGTTTACATGGTGGCTCGCGGCCATATATCTGGCGCTCGTGCTGGGATTCTTCCTCGGGCCGTTCATTCTGATGCTCCATAACACGAGCCATCGCCCTCTCTTCAGAGCTCGCTTTTCCTGGATGCGCCACTATATCCCGTGGGTGCTTTCGCCATTCTTCGGGCAGACGCCCGAGACCTACTACACCCATCATATCGGGATGCATCATCCTGAGAACAACATGGATGATGACCTGAGCTGTACGATGCGTTTCCAGCGCGACAGCATCATCGATTTCGCCCGCTATCTTGGGCGGTTCTATCTGGTCGGGCCGCTGGAGCTGGCCATCTATCTCTACAGGAAGGGACGGCGGAAGCTCTTCTGGCGGACGGTGATAGGTGAATATGGGTGGTTGGTGGTGGTCGGTCTGCTCCTCTGGTTCAACTGGCAGGCGACGCTCGTCGTGTTCGTCATTCCGATCCTCTTCGCCCGTTTCGCCATGATGGCCGGCAACTGGGCGCAGCATGCGTTCATCGACGCCGGCGATCCGGAGAACTGCTATCGCAACAGCATCACCTGCATCAACACGCTCTACAACCGGCGCTGCTTCAATGACGGCTATCATATCGGCCATCACCTGAAGGCCAACCGGCACTGGACTGAAATGCCGGTAGAGTTCCAGGCGAACCGTGAAACCTACGTGCGCGAGGGGGCCATCGTCTTCGAGGGGGTCGATTTCTTCCAGGTCTGGTTCCTGCTGATGATCAGGCGCTATGATACGCTTGCGAAGCGCTATGTGGACCTTGGAGGCATGAACCCCGCCAGGGATGAGATCGTGAAGCTTCTGCGCGAGCGGACCAGGAGGATTGAACCGGCATAGAGCGGGGATTGCCCGCGCACTCTGCGTGATGGCCGGACAGCTGCATGTTTCCCTCCGGCGCAACTTCAGAAGGAAGTTGCCGGTCCCAATTGAGACGGGAGCCCATCGTCATCGCGAAGAGCGAAGCGGCGTGGCGGTTTCACCGTATTACGTGTGATGCCGGATGAGGCTCATCGCGTGGTTGCAGCGCGTTGTCGTTCACTCCGTGGCCTCCTGCAATGACGGGGGAGATGCATGACATGGCGCCACGAACAATCCACAACCGCTTCCATGTGCGGCGGGCAATTGCCCATCGCCCGGCATTGAATCACGCCGGTATCGGACGCTTGCACCGGGATTCCCTTGGTTGTGACACCGCTTCTTCCGTAACTTTGCGTCCTTCCGACGAATCAGAATATCCTAATCTTCAGGTGCAGTATGTTGTTCTGGGTGGTCGTCATCGTCTCCATAATCCTGTCAGCTCTGCTGATCATCATGGTGCTGCTGCAGCCGAGCAAGAGCGGCGGCATGGGAGGAGCGTTCGGTAACCTCGGTTCCTCGCTCAGTTCCACCTTCGGCTCACGGCGCACGCTCGATTATCTGGCCAAGGGGACCACGTGGGTCGCGGCGGCGCTTGCGGCCATCTGCTTTCTTGCCAACATCGTGCTCCAGGGCCAGAATACCGGCGCCGCGCAGGGTCCGGTCACGACCGGCCAGCAGGCAACGCCGACGCAGCCACAGGCGTTCCCGGGCGGGACGCAGCAGAATCAGGCGCCCGTGGGGGGGCAGCAGGCTCCCGTGCAGTCGCAGGAGGTCGAGGTGCAGGCCAATCCTGCTCCCGTGCAGCAGGCGCCGGCCACGCAGCAGCAGAATCAGGGTAATCCCTGAGCCTGTACTATTGGCCCGCAGTGCTGGATGGCTCTCTCGCCCGCCGGTTCGTCGTGACCGGGGGCGGTGCCGTGATGGCTATCTCGGCGACGCCGGATGAGGCTGGTGGGGGCAGTATCCTCCCGCTGCGGATGCCCCGCTCGAAGCAGCGAAGGAAGAATATGGGATCGCCCCGGCCATAGCGGCCTCGGGGCGATGTTCATTGATGGAGAATCATCCGGGAATCCGGTTCGGCATCACCCCGGCGGCCAGCTCATCTTCCGTCCTCCGAGCAGATGAAGATGGATGTGATAGACCGCCTGCCCTCCGTCCGCATTGCAGTTCATGACGAGCCGGTAGCCGTCGTCGGCGATCCCCTCGTTCTTCGCTATCTGCGTCGCCACCCGCACCATATGCCCGATCAATGTCTCATCACCGGCGCCGATGTCGTTCGTGGTGGCGATCTCCCGTTTCGGGATCACCAGGATATGCGTCGGAGCCTGCGGCGCCACGTCACGGAATGCCAGCACCTGGTCGTCCTCGTGGACGATGGTTGCCGGAATCTCCCCGCGGATAATCTTTGAAAAAATGGTATCGGCCATGATGCCTCTCGTGCTGTTGTGTCAGTGGCCCGTCCGGCGGGCCGGTAGCGCCGGAATATACGCGTGGCCCTCCGGATCATCACGCTCATCAGGTGCTCCTCGGTCCGTCCGTGATTGTGCGGCGCGGATTTTGTCGTATTCCCGCATCGGTTCGCCGGGCGGATTGAACGTCCCGGCCCGGTTCCGGCTCATCAATATCGTCGCCATGATTTGCCCGCAATCATATCCGTGCCGCCTTCTCGCAATGATGCTGCCCCTTCTGGTCATGGCCGGAATCGAGGCGCATGCGCAGTCGAATTTCGCCTTCTGGGTCGGCGGAACCGGCCTTTATTACGATGGCACCGCAATCAACTGGGGGACCAGCGTCGGCACGACGGCGAAGTTCAACGCCATTCCCCATCTCCTGATCCGGACCCAGTTCAACGTCGATCGCATCCAGTTTCACGATCTCGATCTTCCCGACTTCCAGGGAACACAGACGAACACCTACGTCTGCCTGGGGTTCGGCCTGGAGGCCGCGGCCGGAAACCGCGATTTCAATGCATTTGCACACATCACACCGCATGGCACCGTCCGGACGATCTCACGGATTCTGGAGGAGAATGACGGCAGGCAGAAGGTCTGGGATCTGCGCCGGTTCAGCCTTGGGGTGATCTTCGGCTTCGGGTTCGAGGCATACGTGACCGATAACATCGGCTTCGAGATGCAGGCACAGTACAACATCTTCAATCTCGATCACACCGACGTCGATCCCATCGCCCGCGGACTCCGCGCGCTTATCGGCGTGCAGTTCTATCTGGGAAGGAACTTTGCGAGGTAGTTCGGAATGTATAAAGTCAAAGGTCAAAAGGCAAAAGGCAAAAATAGGAGGGAAACAGGCGAAATTTTATGAGAAAGATCGATTCCTGCCTTGGCAAACCCTGATGACGACCTCGGCTTTTATCGTCAATCGACCATTCCCCTCAACGATCCTCCCTTTTTGCCTTTTGCCTTTTTACTTTTGCCCTTTGCCTTCTCCTTCAGTCCTCGCAGAGCCACATAGACCTTTGCCATCGGCAGGCCCACCACCGTATAATAATCGCCCATGATCCGTTCGATGAAGACGGCGCCGAAGTCGTCCTGGATGCCGTAGGAACCGGCCTTGTCGAGCGGCGAGCCTGAGGCCACGTATCTGGCGATCTCCTCGTCGTCCAGCGTTCTGAATGTCACCTCCGTCCGTTCATGATCGACATGCCGGTGGCCGGTGGCGAGATCCACCAGGGCAAATCCGGTGAAGACGGTATGCGTGCGGCCGCTGAGGCTGCGGAGCATTCCGGCGGCATCCTCCGCATCGGCGGGCTTGCCGAGAATTTCGCCGTCGAGCACCACCACGGTATCCGATCCGAGCACCACTCCCTGGTCGTGTCCGGGGTGTATGGCCAGCGCCTTCGCGAGCGAGAGGCGCTCCACCAGCGCATCCGGCGCTTCCCCGGGCAGCACCATTTCCTCCACATCCGGTCTGACGACGGTGAACTCCGCTCCCATCTGACGCATGAGCTGCTGTCGGCGGGGGGAACTTGATGCAAGGATGACGAAGGGAAGCGTCGGCATGGATCGTCCGGATTTGGATGCATCGGGATTGATGATTCCCGGGATATATCCCGCATTCCGGCGGAGATCATTCCCGGGAGGATTGGACGGCAAAGTTACGCCCTCGGAACGTGCGCCGCCCGGCTATTCGCCGATACGTTTTTGTACTTGGACACAACCGGCACCCGGATTATCTTTGTGATCCTTATCTAAAAAGCATTCCATAACAGAGTAGATCGGCAGGAATAGACACATGCAGGCTATCGTCACTATCGCGGGCTCCCAGTTCCGGGTGAAGCAGGACGACACGATCGTTGTGCCGCATCTGAAGAGCGACGTGGATTCGACGGTCGAATTCGGCGGCGCCATTACAATCAATGACGGTGCGTTCTCGATGGGGGGCTCGGTAACGGCCAGGGTGGTGGAGCATGGACGCGATGAGACCGTGCTGGTCTTCCACAAGAAGCGCCGCAAGAGCTACCAGAAGATGAATGGCCATCGCCAGCAGTATACGAGGATTCAGATTACCGGAATCACGGTGTAAGATCCGTTTCGCGTTCGCAGGAAATCTCACTATCGACTTTTCAGGGAGAGCTACAGTTATGGCACATAAGAAGGGTGGGGGATCAACGCGCAACGGCCGCGATTCAAACCCCCAGTATCTGGGCGTGAAGCGCTTCGGCGGCGAGGTTGTCCGTGCGGGCAATATCCTTGTACGCCAGCGCGGCACCAAGTTCCATCCGGGAGCCAACGTTGGTATCGGCGGGGATGATACCCTCTTCGCGCTGATCGACGGCAAGGTTGTCTTCGAGCGGAAGGGACGCGATCGCAAGGCGGTCAGCGTCTATACCGTCGAGTGATCGTTTTCCCGGCACAGGATGTTTCGCGTAACGCCGCGATCCTCGATACAGAGGACGCGGCGTTCGCCATTTCAGGAGAGGCGGGGCCGATTCACCGGCGCGCTGGTGGCACAGGACGCTCTACTGGCTACTAATTCGTACTTTCGCGCCGTTGTTACACCGATAAACCGAAATGTTCTAATGAAGGTTACGATCGTTGGCGCCGGCAATGTCGGCGCTGTTACTGCCCAGCGGGTGCTGTCCTATCAGCTCGCCAGCGAAGTGGTGATCGTCGATGTAGTCGATGGCATCGCCCAGGGAAAGGCGCTCGACATCTACGAATCCGCGCCGCTGGTCCGGAGCGACTGCCGTATCATCGGCACAAGCGGCTATGGGGAGACGGCCGGTTCCGACGTGGTGGTGGTCACCGCGGGCATCGCGCGCCGACCCGGAATGACCCGCGACGATCTTCTGGTGAAGAATGCGGATATTGTGCAGGAAGTCACACGGAGAATCGTCGAACAGTCTCCAGAGTGTATCCTGATCATCGTCTCCAGCCCTCTGGAGGAAATGACCTATGTGGCGCTGCAGGCCTCCGGCTTCGATCGCAGCAGGGTGATCGGGATGGCCGGAGCGCTCGATGCCGCACGACTGAAGACGTTCATCTCCATGGATCTCGGCGTCGCGGTGGAGGATGTGGAGGTGATGGTGCTCGGAGGGCATGGCGATTCGCTGATTCCCCTCATGCGTTATGCGACCGTCGCAGGTCTTCCCGCCTCGCAGCTTCTAACGCCCGATCGCAGCAAGGCGCTCGTCGAGCGGACCCGCAATGCCGGTACCGAGATAATCGATCTTCTGAAGACAGGTTCAGCCTTCTACGCCCCCTCGGCGGCGGTGACGGCGATGATCGAGGCCATCGCGCGCAACAAGCCGCGTATCATTCCCTGCGCCGTCCATCTTGATGGAGAGTACGGACTCGATGACGTGGTGGTGGGTGTTCCGGTGAAACTCGGCCGCACCGGTATGCAGGAGATCATCGAGATAGAACTGCTGGAGGAGGAGCATGCCATGCTGAGAAGCGTGGCGCAGACGATGAGGACGAACATCGCAAAGCTTCCCGTCTGATGCGCAGGCCGCCGGTGTCCGAAGTGCTGACATGATGAAGCGCCGCGGTGTGACAGCATGCCTGGAAGTTTCCTGAAAGGGCGGGTGAAGCGTATGAGGGTGTGCGATGTGCGGGGACGGGTGATCCGGGAGCATGCGCCGGCCGCGCGGCTGCGGGCGGATGAAATGAGCGGTGATCCCTTCGGTCCATCAAACGCACGCGCACGGGATACGACTAAACCTTTCTGGCGGCACTGCGACAACGATCGGGTGCCGGCAGTTCAATCTCGGAATACTAGAACGATATACCCATGAGAAATCTTCTGAAGTGTCTGGTTGTCGCCTGCATCGCGATGGTCGCGATCGCAGGCTGCGGTGATGATCCTGTCGATCCGGGGAACGGAAATCAGGGGGGACAGTTGACGTTCAAGCAGAACGACCAGTTCACCTACAACTACTATACGCGCGATGCCAGCAATCAGCGCGATGAATCAACAAAGCAGGTGAAGGTCTGGACCATTATAGATGTCAATCAGACCGTCGGCGGGCGCAACGGTGTGACCGTGATCGCCGAGCAGACGTTCCAGGCCGATGGAGTGACCCCGACCGCCGAGCGGGACACCTTCTATATCCAGACGGCCAGCGATGGCAGGATCTACCAGTATAACCTGCTTCGCTCGGTCGTGAAGCGGATTCCTGGAGCCGCCGCCTTCATCGACAGCGTCCCCCCCGCATGGATTCAGATCGGTAACACCGGCGCGACGACGGCTACGACGTGGTCCGCCACCGGCGACGGTCCGGTAACTGCCGAAGTTTCCATTATCGGCATCGCCACGAATATCTCGCTTACGATGAACGCGATGCACAAGGGAACGCAGTCCGTGACGGTGCCGAAGGGAACCATCACCAACTCGGTCCATACCGATCACGACGTTATCGTCGCTGCGTCCACCCAGTTTGGCGGTTCCAGCGATACGCTCCGCGTGGCCTACGATATCTCGTCCACGGAGGGCATTGCACGTCAGACGCTGGGCACCAGAACGATCACGCTGCTCTCGCTGAACCAGATGGTTCCGGGCTTCGACATGGAGCTTGTGAGCGCCGTCAGGGCCCAGTAAGAGCGCCCGCAGTATCGAATATCCGAGGGGCCGCCCATGCGCATGGGGCGGCCTCCGATGTTTCAGATAGAAGAATATCCGATGCAGCGCGGAAGAGCCGGAGCGCGGATCGGCGTCTGGTTCCTCGCCGGCGTTCCATTGCGGACCGCCGGATGAGGTAATCTTCCGTCATACATCGTCGTTATAAGCTTGTATGGCAGAAGCCGGCGCCATGTGGCTCCTGCAGGACCAGTTCACATCGACCTCCCGGGAGTGCCAATGCTTCCGCGGGTTTCGGCCAACTATCCATAAGGTACCAGAGGACAGGTAACGTATGAACACACCTTCAACTTTCATCCGGCGCATCGCGGCCGGCCGGCGCGGAGCGGTACGTGCACTGACGCTGGTCATGGTGGCGACGTCGGTTGCCGTCATCGGTTGCGGCGACGATCCCGTTGCGCCCTCCTCCGATTTCGAGGCGCGGGGCATAGCGCTGCAGATCGGTTCGGTCGATACTGTCATCGTTGATGCGACGAGCCTCCAGGGTTCGCTCCAGGTGGAGGCCGGAGCGGCGGTCGAGAATATCGGCGTTCAGTTCATCAGGATGGATGGCACGCGCGGAGTTCCCGGCAGCGGCTACTCGCTGGGCTGGACCGTCGCCGATACATCCATCGCCTCCATCGAATCATCCGCCGCATGGCAGTTCCGGCTCGTCGGGAAGAAGGAGGGGAGCACCACGGTCACCTTTCAGTTGATGAAGGGGGCGAACGCGATCTACACATCGGGCGCCGTTCCAATCGAGGTTGCCGGAGGAGCAGGCTTCGCGATGGGTGATACGCTGGTCTATAATTTCTACGACCGCGATATGGCCAACAACCGGATCGAGGCCAGCCGTCAGCGCAAGACGTGGTATGTGCTCCGCACCGGCATCACCTATGAAGACAGTACCGGCGTAACGGAGATTCTGGAGGTGACCAGCGATGCCAATGGTTCTATGGAACTGGAGCGGGATACCATCTATATGCGGACTGCGGCCGATGGAGCCGTCTACCAGTACGACATGCTCCGGTCGCTGCTCGGCCGGGTGGAGGGAGCGGAGCTCCTCGGCGATCTGCTTCCGGCGCAGTGGGTGCGGATCGGCAGCGTGATGACGGAGGGGACGGGATCATGGTTCGCTCTCGGCGTCGATTCCATCGACGTCTCCAACGTCAATCTCCCCGGCGTGCCGGTGGCGTTGAGCATGGGGCTGCGGATGGATGCCTCGCACAAGGGGAAGATGGGCGTCACGGTTCCCGCCGGGGCCTATGATGATGCCTTCCGCACGGACCATTCGCTCCGGCTGAATGTCCGTCCCGCCGGATTCCCGATTTCCGCGCTGTTCGATTCCGTCATGGTCCGCTTCGACATCTCGGCGAAGGATGGCCTGATCAACAGAACGTTCCAGAGCAAGGTCATGACGGCCGAGTTGCTGGGGCAGTCGCAGGATCTTCCCGTGGTGGGATATGAAATGGAGCTGGTGAGCTATAAGCGGGCGAAGTAACGCTGCGCTGTTCCAGCGGGGATACGATCTGCTAACGTGATACTGCCAGGGCCGCCTTCCCTACGGGAAGACGGCCCCTGCATTTTCCGGTACTGTGAGCGCGCGTCGCCGGATGCTGCGTCGCCACGACGCGGTTTCGTACGACCTGCCGGCGATCAGCGCCGCACATTACGGATTCTTGTTCAGCTCGATGAGCGGCTTGTCGTCTTCCTTGCCCGGTTCGACGCGCAGGAGCGGCTGGCTCGTGTCCCTTACGTTGGCGTCGATGCCGCCGATCGACCTGTCGCCGACCATGATCATTCCCTCCATCTCCTTCTGCTCGGCGCGTATCCGGTCGAGATCGGCACGCCATGCGTCGTAATCGCTTGTGCTGCGCGCATTCTCATAGGCGGCACGATCGGCGGCGGCGCGGGCGGCATCGCGCGCCGCCTGAGCCTCGGACCGTCTGGTTTCCATCTCCTGGAGCGTCTGCCGGTTGGCGGCGATCTTCTGCTGCATTTCTGCATACCGTGCAGTCGCCATGCTGTCGCTGGAGACGCGCATTGCCTGGAGATCTTCCTCCAGACGCGCGTTTGCCGCCCGCACAGTTTCGTAGTCGGCCATGAAGGCGCTATCCGCCGCGTCCCAGCTACGATCCATCTCGGCGTACTCCGCATCGTTATCGCTGCAGGCTCCAAGGAATCCCGTCATCGCCACCGCGACGAGCAGGATATTGAACTTCCGTATCATCGATACCTTCTCCATGTATTTATGCGGTTCATACCTTTTCGCCATATCCTCACACATCTTCCATGCCATAAATGGGCAGGGGCCTCCATCGTGTGATGGAAGCCCCGTTCGGTATCGAATACGAAGCATCCGGCCGGCAACCGGATGTATGCCGCCATCCCTATTCGTTCACCGCGAGCTCTCCCCCGGTGATCCCCTTGCGCAGGAAGCCGAGGAAGTGATCGGGGTTGCGCGTCATCCCCTCGAACTTGGCGATCGTGGAGTCGCCCGGCGTGAGGAGCACGTAGTAGGGAAGCGTGATCGTGTTGTATCGCGCGAACTGCATCTTCTGGTTCTTCCTGCTCAGCGTATCCCGGCCGTCGGTGTAGAGCTTCACGCGCACATAATTGTCCATCAGGCTGGCCACCTCCTCACGGGAGAACATGTTGGCCTCCATCCAGCGGCAGTTGGTGCAGGCGTAGCCTGTGAAATCGATGAAGATCGGCTTGCCGGTGGAGCGCGAAATTTCCAGGGCGCGCTCGAAGTCGTCCTTCACCCACTCCCCCTCGGCCTGTGCAGCCTGTCCCCCCTGTCCCGAACCTCCGCCGTTTCCTGGGGCGAGGGCGAGCGTGGCGCCATGATTATTGGAGTAGTCCGTGGGAGGGATCTGGGCGTCCAACTCGCCCAGGCGACCGCCGAAGAGTCCTGTCAGCAGCCAGAATCCGACGGCGAGGAACGAGATGGCGAAGAGCACGCGGATCGGCCCCACCTTCTCGACCGGCGTATCGTGCGGGAGCCGGAAATGTCCGAGCAGATAGAGCGTCACAAGCACTGCAACGGCGATCCAGATCGCCAGGAACAGCTCGCGCGTCAGAACACCCCACTGCAGCACCATGTCCGCCGTGGAGAGAAACTTGATAGCCGCCGCCACCTCGATGAAGCCCATCACTACCTTCACGGCGTTCAGCCATCCGCCCGATTTCGGCAGCGACTTCATCAGGGCCGGGAAGAGCGCCAGCACGAAGAAGGGGGCGGAGAAGACCGCCGCGAACATTGCCGTGCCGATCAGCGGCCACACGTATTCGCCTCCGGCCGCCGATGCGAAAAGCGTTCCGACGAACGGCACGGTGCAGGTGAACGAGGTGAGCGAAAAAACGAGACCCATCAGGATCACGCTCATCACGCTGTCTCCCTGCGCCTTCTTGTTCAGCCTGTTCATGATCGAGGCCGGCACCTGAATCTCGAACATGCCGAAGAGGTTCAGCGCCAGCGCCAGGAAGATGCCCGCGATAATGATGTTCGCCACCGGGTTCGTCGCGATATCGTTCACCCCCGTGGCTCCCATTATCAGTGTGGCGACAAGGCCGAGCGCGGTGAACGTGAGGATGATGCCGAGCGAATAGAGTAGTGCGTCGCGGATGGTGCGGGTGCGCGTGGTCTGCGGACGCTTGGTGAAGAAGGAGACGGTGATCGGTATCATCGGGAAGACGCACGGGGTGACCAGCGCGCCCAGGCCCATCAGCACGGCCAGCCAGAGAAAGGCTCCCAGTCCCTGCTCCTTCGCCCGGGCGATGTCCTCCGCGCTGCCGGTGAGCACCTTCCCGCCTTCGCCGCGGTCTCCATCGTCCATCTTCCCGGAAACGGGGGAGGCGATTGCAGTGTCGGCCGTCGTTCCTCCCACCATTGTCACCGCCGTATCGGTGGTCGGCGCCGTCGCCGTATCCATGCCTGTTTCCTCTACAAGGTCGTCCCCCGTCGCCGTGGATGTATCCGCCGCCGTTTCCGCCGCATCGCCGATCACCACCTCAAACGTCATCTTCTTCTCGGTCGGTGGCTGGCAACTGGAATCGTCGCAGGTCTGGAAGTAGATGTTCACCCATCCCTTCTCCACCGTACCGGTGGCAGCCGTGCCGGAGATCTTCACCGGGACGATAATGGTCGGCGAACCCTTCCAGTATTCGGTTTCGATCTCGAAGCCCTCATCGTACTTGACCTTGGGCTTCGTTCCTCTGATCCTGCCGGCGCGGGTCAGCAGGCTGGATTCGCCGACGGTGATCTCCGTGGGCTGCGGGGAGGCCAGAACCGAGTCAGGATAGCGCTTGGTGGTGTACAACCATGATCCTGCGGCGATCACCGGCTGTAACTTCAGTTCCACGATCTCGCCCGGTTTGCCGGTCAGCTTCGGCGTAAGAACCTTCCACTTGACATTGGGATTTACCTGGGCATGCAGGGCGCCGGCCGCCGAAACCAGCAGGGCGATCAACGCGCAGACGATAGAACGATATTTCATCATCACAGCAAGGATTAGGGCATCCGACGGAATACACCGGTGATCGCATGGCGGCCGGGCGGCGCTCCGGCCCGGTGACGACAGCAGTCTGCGATGATCATTCCGTCAGGCACGTTCAGGGTGTTCGACGATCCCAAACATACGAAAGCTGCGACCGGAAAGCAGGGCATCCGGCGGCGGAAATCGTGCGTGTCGGGCGAAGGAGATGGGGGAAGATGATGGCCCCGGATTTCTGGGATGGCTCGCGTCCGGGGTATGACTCCTTTCGGTGAGCCGGTGCGGTGAAATCGGCTGCCGCCGGCATCACAGCGCCTTCGCCACGAAATAATTGATGATGCATGCCGCATCGCCCAGCGGGTCGGCCGAATAAGGCTCCCCCGCGCGGATGCTGCGAGCGCCTCCGTTCAGACGAGCAGCGGCGTCGCGAATTTCATCAGGCAGGTCCGGGTCCTGCTGAATTTCCCGCAGGTTCGCCATCGCATGGGAACCGTAATCGATCCCGGCCGCCGAGGCGATTCCCTGGACGAAAACGCCGACGGCCCGGCGTCCGCAGACCCGGGCCTGTCCTTCATTGCCGTTTGCAGCGGCTGCTCTTCCGGTCGAGAGCTCCTTCCCTGCCAGCCGCAGCGCCTCCGCATAACGGTGCGCGGGAGGAACATCCATCAATGTGTCGTTCATGAAACTGCGGTGCGTCCGGCGTGCCCGGCCCTCATTACATTCGGGCCGATGCGTGTCCCGGTATCATCTCTACCGATTCCTTGGAGGAATGATTCATCGAGTTGTTGCCATTGCCGTTCGTCATCGCAGGGACGCGGACGATCCAGTCGTGCCCGTCGGGGATCTCGCCGTACTGAATGCCGGTGATGGTCCTGTAGAGCTTTTCGCGCAGCGAATTCACCGGCTCCTCGATACTGATGGAGCGTCCCTTGTAGAAGAGTTCGCCGACCGGGGAGATCACCGCTGCGGTTCCGCTGCCGAACACCTCCTGGAGTGTCCCCTTCTCCGAAGCCTCCACGACTTCATCCATCGAGAGCCGCCGTTCCTCGAATGGAACTCCCCACTCGTTCGCCAGCGTTATCACCGAACGGCGCGTGATGCCGTCAAGGATGGTGCCGCCGAGCGGTGGCGTGATAAGGACGCCGTCGATCACGAAGAAGATATTCATCGTCCCCACCTCCTCCACATAGCTGTGGGTCTGGGAATCGAGCCAGAGCACCTGATCGAATCCCTTCGCCTTCGCCTCTTCGGCGGCGAGGAGCGAGGCGGCGTAGTTCGCGCTGGTCTTGGCGTCGCCGAGTCCGCCGAACGCCGCGCGGCTGTACTTCTCCTCCACCAGAATGCGCGTGGGGGCCATGCCCTTGGCATAGTAGCTTCCGACGGGGGAGGTGATGACGAAAAGGAGGTAGTTCTTCGACGGGCGGACGCCGAGTGCGTTATCGGCGGCGATGATGGTCGGGCGGAGATACAACGCCGTTCCGCGCTGCGCCGGCACCCAGTTGCGATCGACATAGACGAGCTTCTTGAACGCCTCAAGGAGCAGGTCTTTGTCGAAGGCCGGAATGCAGAGGCGGTGGGCGGAACGGGCGAACCGCTCGATGTGGTCTACGGGACGGAACAGATTCACCGAGCCATCCTGCCAGCGGAATGCCTTCAATCCCTCGAAGATCGACTGGCCATAATGGAGCGTCAGGTTGGCCGGCTCGAACCCGATGGGGCGATATGGCTCGATGCGGGGATTCTGCCACCCCTGATCCGCTGTATAGGTCATCAGGAACATGTGATCAGCGAAATGCCGACCGAATCCTAGTTCGGACTGATTCAGCGAAGCGAGTGTCCTCGGCTGCGGAGTTGGAATGATGCTGATCTTCATGGCTGCTCCTGAGGTTTAATGTCGAGGAATGAGTATACGTTGTAAATATAGAGATTCACGGCGTAGTTTGTCTTCCGGTAACAGTTAACTGCGCATTACAGAGTGTGATACCTTCCGGATGCTCTCATGCATGTCCCTTTCACGCCGGAGGTACGTCATCCATGGGCTCTTTTATCGCCGAAGGTTGGGCTGCCGGCCCCCTTCGCGCCGTCCTGTGATTTTCCCACGATGCTCAGAACATTTGCTCAACGGCTCTTCGGCGGCCTGCTGCCGGCCCCCGAGGATCGCCTGCGCAGGGCGAAGCTGATCGCCTGCGATATCGATGGAACGCTGCTGAATGCTGATGAAATGATCGGTGCGGAGACGCTGAAGCTTATCCGCACCATCCAGAAGCTCGGCATTCATTTCATCCTCATCACGCGCCGTCACCATCAGGCTGCCGAGTTTTTCGCGGAGGATCTCCGCATGAGCGAGCCTGTAATCTCGCTCGATGGCGCTATGGCGCGTTTCCTTCGCGGCGAAATCCTGTTCACCGTGGCATTCGATCAGGAATTCGCGCTCGACATCATTGACGAAATTGCCCAGACCGATAATGTCGCCGGATCGGTCGTTACGCCGGACGGCATCCTCTGCACCGAGCCCGATGCCACGCTTCCCTCGCATCATCAGCACTGGAACATCGAGACAACCATCGCCGGAAACTTCGAGGAAGCCAGCGGCGGCCTCCTTGAGATAATAGCTTCCGGCAGTTTCCATGCCGTAAACACGGTGTTCGATTACGTGAACCGGAAGATGCGACCTGGAGAGTTAAAGATCAAGCTATATGAGTCACATTCGCGCCGCGAATTGTGGCATATGGAGGTCCGCGCCCGGCAGGCAACCAAGCAGAAAGCGCTCGAACGGCTGATCGAACGCTATGATATCACCATGCGTGAGGTGATCGGCATCGGCGATCATTATAATGATCTCGACTTCTGCGCCTCGGCCGGCTATGTTGTCGCGGTCGCCAATGCGATCGGCGAGCTGAAGGAGATGGCTGATTTCGTCACCAAGCGTGACTGCCTTGATGAAGGAATCAATGAATTCCTGGAATATTTCGTAGGGTTGCGCACGGCGGATGCCCCGAGCGCGTCTACGGAGGATAACCCCTCCCGCACCGGACGGCGCCGCTCGCGCTGAGCCGGTCCCGGCAGGTCTGATGCTGTTCGACCGGAGCCCCGGTGGCGGGCGGCCCGTGCGCGCGTATGGAGAATATGATGTGCGCTGCTGCCGCGAACCGCGTTCCCGGCGGCCTGCCGTTATATTATCGGCGTGAAGCGGTCCGGGAAGGGGGGAGGAATCACATGATGGAGAGTTCCGTTCATGTCTGAGCATACACGTAAGTCATTGTTCCCGATGGGGCGTTCCACGCCGGACGATCGCAACCAGAGCCGGATCGGCTGGGCGGCGGTACGCTGGACGGGAATGTTTCGGTACGCCGCGCTCGCGGCGACCGTGCTCATCATCGCCCTTCTCTTTCCCCGGTCTTCGGCTCTCGAATACGAGTTCGAACTCGGTTCCATCTGGTCGGGCGACACCATCCGTGCTCCGTTCGCCTTCCCGCTCTACAAGGATGATGCGATCTACGAGCGCGATGTGCAGCGGGCAATGGCCGAGGTGCTCCCCATCTACGTTCCCACGGGCATGGGGCATATCCGGATGTACGATACGCTCCGCTCCGTCGCCGCCGCCATTGCCGAAAGCGAAACGCAGCCGTCGTTCCTCTCCGAGGCATCGTGGCTTCTGGTGCAGTCGTTTCCGGAGGAGGAGCGGGGTGATCATCTCAAGGGAATCGCCGACGTGCTCTACCAGGGCCTGGAGGGGGCATACCGGGCCGGGGTGATCAACCAGAGCAAGGCATCGCTGCGCGGCGAACGGATCGTGATCCGCCGCAGTGAAGTCTACGAGGATGTGGTTCCCATCAATACGCTGTATGACAGTCTCGGCGTCCTCCATACGGTGGAGGTGGGGCTCGGGAAGCGGCTGAATCCGCAGGAATCGGCGCTTGCCATGGAACTGTTCTACCTCCTCTACAAGCCGATGTATAACTACAGTCCCCGGCTGACCGAGGAGGCGCGCGAGAGCGCCCGGAGCAGCGTGGCGCGTACCCAGGGGATCGTCAACGAAGGGGAGACGATAGTTGCCACGGGGGACAGAGTTACCGAATCGACCAAGCTGAAGCTGGACAGCTATCTCCGCTCGCGCCAGCTTCGCGAGGAGGAGGAGAACGTCTGGTGGCGGTTCATCGGAAATCTGGGGCATGTGGCGATCCTGATCGGCCTGGCTGTGCTCTACCTCTACAACTTCCGGCGGCGGATCTACCACGACAATCTTCAGCTCGGCATCATCCTTGTCACGCTCCTGCTCGTCGCCGGGATGAGCTATCTCTCGTTTGTGCTGAAGGGGGGCGGGCCGGTGGAGTACCTGATTCTGGTGCCGCTCCTCTCGATGCTTCTCGCGATCCTCTTCGATTCCCGCACCGCCTTCTACCTCACGGTGATCACCTGTTTCATCGTCGCCGGCGTGCGGGGGAATGACTACGCCGTCGCCATCGCCTGCCTTTCGGCCGGGGTGCTGGCCGCCTATACCGTGCGGGACATCAAGAGCCGGACGCAGCTCTTCCGCTCCATCGCCTACTCGATGCTCGGCTATTCGCTCGCCATCATCGCGCTCGGTCTGGAACGCGGGAGCGATCTGATCGACATCGGCTCCAGGCTCGGCTTCGCCGCCATCAATGCCACGATATCTCCGGTGCTGACGTTCGCCTTCATCCTGCTGATCGAAAACCTTTTCGGCGTCGCAACCGATCTGAAGCTGCTGGAGTACGACAACCTGAACCATCCATTGCTCCGCGCGCTTGCCGACAAGGCTCCCGGCACCTACCAGCATACCCTGACGATAGCCCGGCTGGCCGAAAGCGCCGCCAATGCAATCGGCGCAAATGCGCTGCTGGCGAAGGTGGGCTCGTACTTTCATGATGTCGGCAAGGTGGCGAAGGCCGAATATTTCGTGGAAAACCAGATGCAGATGGCGAACAAGCATGACCGGATAAAGCCGGAGAAATCGGCAAAGATCATCCGCGATCACGTGCTGGACGGCATCGAGCTGGCGCGGGAGTACGGCCTGCCGCAGCGGATCGTCGATTTCATCCCGATGCATCACGGCACCACGGTGATCAAGTACTTCCTGGACAAGGCGCGCGAGACGAATCCCGATGTGAGCGAGGACGAGTTCCGCTATCCCGGTCCGCTCCCGCACTCGCGCGAGACGGCGATCGTGATGCTGGCCGATGCGGTGGAGGCTACCACGCGGGCGCTTCCCAATCCGACGCCGAAGGCCATCGAGGAGACGATCGACAAGGCCATCAAGAAGCGGTTCTCGGAGGGGCAGCTTGATCAGTGCGAGCTGACGCTGGCCGATCTGACGAAGATCAAGACGGCGTTCATGAAGAATCTGATCGGCATGAATCATCCCCGTATCCAGTATAAGCCGGATGAGGGGGAGCAGCCCGCGGGCGCGGCTCCGGTCGAGGCGAAGAGGCAGAAGGAGACGCCGGTGATTCCCTATATCGATGATGCGTTCGGCAGTGTGGACGCGGAGATCGGCTATGGCGCGATGAGCCAGCGAAGGAAGGATACCGGGAAGAAGGGTGATGGCGAGAAATGAACGGGGGGGAAATCTCTCCCGCTCCGCCATGCATGCCGTTCCCGGCGTGCATGGTATGACGGACTCTCCGGCGCCTGCCGCGCTCCCGCCGGAACTTGCCTCCCTGTTCGATCGCTACGGCGAATTCCTGATCGTGGAGAAGGGGGCGCCGGACAACACCGTGGATGCCTATCTGCGTGACGTGCGGCGGTATCTGGCGGATCTGGCGGAGCAGGGGATCGGGGCGATAGCGGCTGTGCGGGTGCAGAATATCCGGCGTCACGTCGCAGCGCTGTCGGAGGCGGGGATGGCGCCCTCGTCGATCGCCCGCGCGATATCGGCAGTGCGGGGGCTCCACAGGTTCGCGGCCGTGGAAGGGGATGCGCAGGCCGATCCATCGGAGAACATCCAGCCCCCCCGGCGGCTGCGGACGCTGCCGGATGTCCTTTCAATTGCACAGGTGGAGGCGATTCTCGCCGCCCCCGATGTCGCCGATCCGGTCGGCGATCCCTACGGCACCCGCGATCGCGCCATCCTGGAGACGCTCTACGCCACCGGCATGCGCATCAGCGAACTGCGCGAACTGCGCTGCTCTCAGTTGATGTTCCGGTTCGAGTTGATCCGGGTCTTCGGCAAGGGAAACAAGGAGCGGCTGGTGCCGGTCGGGGAAAGCGCACGGCGGTGGATCGAGACATACCGGACCCGCTCGCGCCCGCTGCTGCTGAAGCGCGGTGCACCGAACGGCGACATCCTCTTCCTGAACTCGCGCGGCGGTGGGCTCAGCCGCAATGCCCTCTGGAAGATGACGAGGAAATACGCGGCGATGGCCGGTGTGGCGGCGGAGGTTCATCCCCACACCTTCCGCCATTCCTTCGCCACGCATCTGCTGGAGGGCGGGGCCGATCTGCGGGCCGTGCAGGAGATGCTGGGGCATGAGGATATCACCACGACGCAGATCTATACCCATCTCGACCGGGAGTATCTCCGGGAGGTGCATCGGACGTTTCATCCCAGGGGGTGAGGCGGGGTGTCAGGAAGTGATGGGCGAGGAGGTCTGGGAAGGGAAAAATCAAAAGTCAAAAGTCAAAAGGCAAAAAGGGGGAGGGGGAATGAATCGCGCGGCGTATCATTGCTTGGCCTGTCCGGACAGTGGCGTCATTCGTGACGGAATGGCGGGTCCATGACAGTCGGTAATCGTCCGCCGGGTCTGGACTCTTATCCTCCGCTCTTTCTTATTTTGCTGCCGTTTTTCGGTGAACCGCCCTGCGCGGCTCCCCGGTCTCCGACGGTTTCACAGGATTGATGGCATTATGACACGTCGCTACGTTTCCAACAAGAACGAGACGGTCCGGATGTTCAAGAGCGACTTCATGGAGTTCTTCTCTCATGTGCATCCGGCCACGCCGCTGGTGATATACATCCCGGTGATAGGCTGCATGATCTATCTCTCGGTTTCCGATTACGAGCTCGGCGCCCTGATGATCGTGGGGTTGTTCCTCTTCGGAGTCTTTCTCTGGAGCTTCATCGAGTATACACTGCATCGATGGGTGTTCCATTATCAGCCGAAAAGTGCGGTCGGGCAGCGCCTCCACTTCATCCTGCACGGTGTGCACCATGACTATCCGAGTGATGCCACCCGCCTGGTGATGCCCCCGAGCGTCAGCATTCCGCTGGCGATCGGCTTCTATCTTCTTTTTCTGCTGGTGTTCGGTGCGCGCATCACTCCCGCTATCTTCGCCGGGATGGTCTTCGGTTATCTATGCTATGATATGCTCCACTATGCCACGCATCACTTTTCGATGAAGCACGGTGTGTGGCTCTGGCTGAAGCAGCATCATATGCGGCACCACTATGGCGATGAGCATACCGGATATGGCGTCAGCTCGCCGCTGTGGGACTATGTGTTCGGTACGATGGATATGAAGAAAAAGAAGTAGGCTGATTGGTGGTGCCAGGAAGCTTTTCAGCGGGCGGTTCCGGAAGGGAGTGCCCGCTGGTTGATTATAGGGGGCGCTCAGCTATGGTACTTCCAGTCGAGTGGAAGAAAATTCGCACAAAGACGCAAAGGGAGGGGGCCGCCGTATTCTTTCGCCGTGCTGCTTTTGACTTTCCCCATCAGTCGAAAAGCCGGGATCGCAAAGCTGCTATCGAAGATCCTCCAGCCGGATAATCGACTTCCACTGTCGCTTGACTCCCTTGAGTATCGTCCAGACCGGAGAGCCGTCGCAGAATGCTTCGGCGGCTGCGTAGAGGGTGCCGAAGCCGAAACGCTGTTCGTTGGCGATGGCGAAGACCGGCTCCCAGCACTCCGGGTGAAATTTCGACTTGAAGGCGTCAAGGCCGCCGAAATTATAGAAACGGCGTCCATGCGCCCGGACCCACGCCAGCAGCAGGCGGATGGTGGGCGGATTGCGGAGCTGAACCTCCGGGGTGTGATAGGCCAGTGGCGCCAGACCCAGCGTCACATATTCGGAGCCATTGGCGCGCATTGCGCGGACGGCGCTGTCGATCATCAGCTCGGCCGTTCCGTTCGGAGCATTCCGGCAGCGGATGCTCTGCTCCACCAGCCAGCCATTGCGCTGCGGCACCGGTGATGCCACCAGAAATCCTGCCACTCCCGACGGGCCGCGCGCCACAAATATGCGGCGATCGAAGAGGCGCTCCAGCGTCCGCGGTTCCACAAGGAAGTAGAGCGGCGGCAGTCCGCGCGATTCCAGCCAGTCGGACAGGCAATGTTCCAGGGCAGGATGCCCCGTCGCCCGTTCCGGCGTCCACTCCTCCACCCAGATCCCCTTGTTGCGCGCACGATTGAGCTGCGCCCGCAGCGACGCATGCGCCGCTACAATGCCCGGCCAGCGTCGCGGATGCCACGCCGGCTGCGCGCCAAGCAGTATCGCCGAGTGCTCCGGATCGTTGTGATAGAGCGACTCCAGCCGCGCCTCCGCGCCGAAGTAGCAGACGCACTGCCCCGCCTGCAGCGCATCCTCCTCGAACTCCGTCGCCACATCCGCAAGCCGTTCACGGCTGCAGACCGGAGCCCCCGCCACCACGCGCACCCCGTGGCGCGGCACATAGCCCACCACCGCATCCCCCGCCGCCGAAAACCAGTGCGCGATGCCCGGATTGATGATCTGATAGGCGGTCGCATTCCAGCCATGCTCCATCACCAGCCCGCGCGCCAGCCGCAGCCGCGGGTTCGCCGCATTCGCCGATGATGTCACATCCGCGGCGCGAGAAGCCTGTCCGCCACCCGACTGCCTGTTCCGCACGATTCACTCCATATCGTACTCTGTTCCAATGCCACGCATCACTTGCGCATCTTCGTCACGATCTTCCACTCCTCCGGCGTCACCGGCTGTACCGAAAGGCGCGAGCCACGCTGTGTCACCATCATCTTCTCCAGACCCGCCGTCTCCTTCAGCTCGGAGAGCGGGATGATCCCGGAGAACTTCTTCACGAACTTCACATCCACCATCATCCAGATCGGATTCTCCGGCGTCGATTTCGGATCGTAATGGTCATCCTCGGGATCGAGTGCGGTATGATCCGGATACCCCTCGCGCACCACCTCGGCCAGTCCCGCCACTCCCGGCGGCTCGGCGCTCGAATGATAATAGAGAACGCCATCGCCGGGCTTCATCTCATCCCGCATGAAATTGCGTGCCTGATAGTTCCGCACACCGGACCAGAAGGTGGTCCCGTCGCGCTGGAGATCGTCGATGGAATAGCAGTCAGGTTCGGATTTGAGAAGCCAGTAACGGCGGGTCTTGGAAGGCATGAGTCGAATGAGCTTTCAGGAAGTTGAACATCATGCCGCCGGGTCGGGATGCCCCGGCAGCCTGGGCGGGTAAAAGTATGGGAGAGGGAGGAGATGGGCAACAGGGGCTTCGGAGCGTTGGACCATGTGGTTTTTGTGTGAGATATGGTCCGATTGCTTGCTTGAGCGGAGCTTCGGCTGGATAACATGTTTGCGGCACGACCAGGTTCATAACATGCTCTACGTAGTTGTTACGTAGCTGGATAAAGCGGGTGTGGTGCGAGGTTATACCGTCATCTGACGAGTGCAGCAATCGATTCCGTTGACGCTATCAGTACTATTCAAAAATCAGGGAGAAAGCAAATGGGTAGACGTTATTTCGGCAATAATGGTGAGCGCTACTGTGGGAATACGAAGAGCAGGGAAGTTCATGACCTCGACAACGAACGAGCGAATTGCCAGATCGATGAGATTATCCGTGCTGGACATGCCAGGCCATTTGCGACGGCAGGCGAGGCTGCCAGGGCCGGTTACGACAAGTGCAGCCATTGTCTGTGATGGTGATGAAAGGGGTGTGGCATGGGCCCGCCCCTCCGGCGTGGACACGGGTTTATAGCTGCGCGAACGGTCTCAAACCCGATCGGGCCGAACTGGCCCGGGGCCGAGTGGAGACGCCCATGATTATAAACGACCTCACCGCACTCGAAGATTGCGATCCGTGCCTTGGCTCATATGGCATGGATATGTTCGTTGACGGGGTCCCGCTTCAACGTGCCGAAGAAGTTCACGCTCGGAGCATTCCCCCGACAGGGAGCTTTGCACGATCATGGAAGATAAGTTTGTTTGCGTCGTTTTTTTACAAAACGGGGAATTGTGCAAGCTGATTTTGCTTTCTAAGAAATTGTGTTCCAGACTATAGATATCAATCCCTGATTGCTACGACATTATAAATGATCGAGCATGGCTGACTATTGACAACCCGCCGTGTTCCCACAAGTGAATCCTCACTCTGCATCCGGAGCGAAAGAGAGACCCTGGCGGCCCTGCCACCACCCCAGTCGGATCCTTCCCTGCTAAAATATGCCAGCAGGTCCTTGCCGTTGAATTTGCCATGATACTCACTGTTGGTGTTCTGTGGAGCGTTCATGACAGTAATGATATGCTCGCCACCAACAAGATCAACATTCCAAACCTGATGTAGAATATCGCCTGCCTGGGTATTATTAGGGCAGTCAGATTCGGTACATCTCATACGCACTTTCCAGCCACCAAGAATTGACTCTACAGGGTAAACTGCCGTTTCCCGTTCCCTCTGTTTGATGCCTTTCAGAAGTTCTGCCGTGCGAAGCGAATCGTTCACCCGCTGCAATTCTTGATTCTGTTCCGCTATGGCATTCAGTTCCTGTCGGAGCGAGTCTTGAACCGACACTTCGGACGTGTTTTGCGATTGGCATCCCACGATGGCAGCCAGCAGGCAAAGAAGGAGTGTTCGCATGATTCATTGATTTGGTTATGGATCACCGCAATATACGTTGATTGTATTTACATCGCTAAAACGGACCGTTATGGGTTGGCATAGAGCCCGATGAGGGATCGCTGCGGTGCCTGCCTCCTGCTCCTTACGCTATTCCTTTTCATCAAGGATTCCAGGAAGAGAATCCACGTCGGGGACGTACTGCATCGCGCCGGCACAGTGCCGCGCCGCATGATGTCGCAGATGCTCCTGGCTGCCTGATCGACAGACTGCCATGTGGCAGGCTTGCGAGAGTTGCCGCCTCACCTATTGCCGGGTCCTTCTGCCACGGAGATACGATGGGAATGAGCCGGGAGATGCTACAGAATCTTCAGTCCGATATAGCCGATATAACAACATCCCGTGCTCTGGTCGGGATGGTAGTAGAGGCGCCCTGCGTCGGGTGTGAACCGGACGTGCCACGTGAAGGATCGCGTCACACCATCGGGACATTCTATTGCGAGCTTATTGTCAAACGTTTGCCTGCGGCTCTCCGACTCGGGTGTTGCCTTTGAAAATTGATGATGGTCGAATGGCCCGGATCTATCCCAGCGGCCTGTCGCCCTGTTCAATTCACGCAGCCTTGAATATACGTGCCGTAATCTGCTTGCGTTCAGAAACAGTTCTTCGAGCTGGCTGTATGTAGCCGCGCAAAACGCGAGATTGGGAAAGAGCTCCGTACGGCGCTCCCAAAGTTCCCCGGCGGAAATGATTTCCCGCAGGCGCTTCTCCTCGATGCGGCTGGTACACTCTGCCATCCACTGCCGATGGTGGCCCAGGTGATCACTGATTGATGCATGACGCACCGACAATTGCTCGTCGAGAGGTTCAGCCGCCTCGTCCAGCGTTCTTCTGGTGATCGTCACATCCTTCGTATCCCATGCAGCGTCGCTCCGGAAACTCAGGCATAACAGATCGAGGTCGGCGGCTGCAGCCAGTCCCTGGCATGGAGCGCCGCCATACAGATATTCAGGATAGCTGTCGATATTCCTCTGGTTGACAGTGAGGCCGAGCGCGAACACACGCAGTTCCCTTGAGCTGCGATCCTGTGCAGCATACCATTGCCCGAATGTGATCCCGCATAAGAGATCACGTTTGATGGACCGGGAGGACCAGAGACTGATAGCTCCTTTTCCTGCGAGCTTTGAATATTCGACGCACAATGAAAAGAATCCGGTGAATAAATCGTAGCCGTCAACCGGCGATGCGGTGTCGGAGATGAACGACAATTCATTGACTGCAAGTTCTTCCATGAAGATCGCAGAATATAGGTGGCTTCTTCAGAGAAGTTGAACGAGATTGCGCTCCCATTCATCGAAAAATCCTTCTGGAAAGGTGTCGAGACCCCCCTCTTTATCGACCGTTGGTGAATAGATGCGCGTTGCGTGCTCTGCGTTTTCGATCCCCCTGTCGAAGAAATAAATCCGGATCTGTTCCGGGGCGATCATTCCCTGCCTGGTGGCGATACGGACTCCGTTCACCACATGATCGCTGTGGGTCTCGGCGATGATCTGTATCCCGCTTTGTGCTGCCAGCGCCATGAGCCTTCCCATTGCGGATTGCCCGCGGGGATGCAGGTGGGCTTCGGGATTTTCGATGATGATGAGCTTGCCGGGTCTGGCCGAGAGTATCGAGATGATGATCGGCAGGCAATAGGTGATTCCGAACCCGACGTTTGTCGGACGGAAATTATCGGTATAGTCGTTCTCCGTGGCGTACTGATAGGTAAGCACCACGGAATTTGTGCCGGGCAGGTTGGTGACATTGGCGCGAATGCCGGGGGAAATCTCCCCCAGCCAGGCTTCCACCTGATGGTAGAGCCTGGTAGTCTTGGCATTGGCATGGTGCAGGTTCGTGGCGGCTACTTCCTCGTTGCGATAAAGATAGAGATAGTGCGCTGCAAACTCGCCGCGGTTTCCCACCTGGCGCTGCTTTGCAACCACGAAGTCGTTCATGGCATAGATATCATCCGGGCCCTGCCGTTCGGCGTGGAGATACTGGAACTTGTCACCGAAGAGATTGATATCGGTGAATTCCTCCCGCCTTTTCTCGTTCATTCCGCCTAGATAGTCCAGTTCCGGGCGGTACTCGAACTCCCACTGGTAATCACCCTCATCAATTGTCAGCCCTATGGCGATCGTCTCATTGCTGGCATACTGATAGAGCACATCCTTTCCCGTCCCCAGATTGACCAGGCTTCCGTTCAGTGATAGCGCCCCGTTCATCAATCGCGTATCGTCGAACGACTGGCGTAACAGAAGCAGTGCCTGGATGACGGACGATTTCCCCATACCATTCATACCGGCCAGGACGGTAAGATTGGACGGACGGAATTCGAAATCCTTGAATGCCTTGAAGTTTCGTAGACGGATACTTGTAATCATGCCAGGGTTTCCTGAATGATTCTGCTGATTGTCTGATAACGATTGTTGACGTTGGATAGCTCCCCGGTACCTGCCGTTATCGACCGATTGAACCGCTCATCGTTCATAATCTCTATAAATTTCTCGATCAGCGTTTCCCTACGGTCGATCAGCAACTGCTGCTGTTCGGGGCGTAATCTGGCAAGCGATGCCGACCATACCTCGAAGAGCGCCTTGTTGATGGGTTTGCGGGAATCATTCTTATCTCTGCGCTTGCGAAAGGCGTCCTTCCCGAATATCTCCGTTGCAACTGCCATCGTCCTTTTGAATTGCTCCTGGAGCCGGTTGAACTCCCGTGTCTGCCCATTTCCGGCCATATCGCGCAGGATATTCATTGCACGGTTGAGAAATGAATCCATGTCTGGACGATAGTCGGCGGGTTCCTGCAGGACAAATGCCAGAAAGCGGGTGGCAAAATCGCGATCCTCCATACGATCGGTACGGATCTTCCCTCCGGTCGCCATAATAAACTCCGGCAGTTGCGCCAGTTCCCTTACGAACGCTGCCGGCTGTGGCTGGAACAGTGCATGGCGGATCTCCTGTGAGGTCAGCACCAGCCCGCCTGTGTTGATACGCTTGAACAGGTTGAACTTTACTTCGTCGGGCGTGCCGGGATCGATCACGTAGACCGTTACCTGGCTTTCCTCGATGCGGCGCTGAAGATTTCTCGGCAGATCGGAGAAGGGTTTATCCTCGTAGTTGCTGAGAAACTCCAGCCCTTTCAATCCGAATCTCGCGCCCTTGTACATCCCGTCGATGACATAGTTCTGCAACGCGCTCAGGCGTTGCAGGCCATCGACGACCAGCCATTCATCGTCGTTGGTGCCATCGAAGAAAAATGCGGGGATCGGAAATCGCAGCAGCAGCGATTCTATCAGACGGCTCTGCTGCGCGCGGTTCCAGAGGTTGCCCAGGCGCTGAAACTCCGTGTCGAGCTTTATCTCGCCGTTGCGCAAACGCGCGATCAGATTACTGAGCGCCAGCGTCTTATGCGAGATCTGAATCTTTGAAGTATCGAACGGCTCCTTCGCCGACGGCAGATTGGCAGGGTCGTCGGATTCAAGCTCCTCCGGTTCGACGCTCAGGCTCTGATCTTCCAGCTGGCCGGATTCATCTGTCAGGTTCTCTACATCCATGAATACGAGGCTCTTTATCAGGTTGATTTCGCCATCGCTCTGCGAGCAGCTTCAAAGATAATGTATGCGATGCTCCCGGGGCTTCCGCCGTTCGTCAGGCATACCTCGCCGCTGAATGCCCGTCGCAGCAGGGCCGCGGGAAGCGCATTGATGGCGTTAAGCTCCTCCCCGGCCGCCGCACGCGCCCTCTCTCCACCGCCACCGCCTGTTCGCGTAGCAGATCGGTGATACGGTGCTGTTTCGATAATCGCAGGTGCGACCGGCGATGTCCCCTGCCGTTGATGATCTCCACGGTTCCGGTCGTCTCTTCGCGGCGAACAGGGCCTTCGGTCCATCCACGCTTGTGAATGGCCGGATCGATCAGTTTGGCTCGTATATCAGCTGCGTTCAGGACCATAGCGCATGGGGAGCATCAAGGCAAGGCATCATAGTAGATATCCAACAGGCATTGCAAGTGATCTGCGGCGTGACTGTTCTGAAGGAAGAGCCGGGCAAGTATACGGCGGACAGGAGCGGATTCGCAATGTATTGCATCAATCCCCGCTCCTCCGGCCTGCTTTGCTGCCAGCGCCCGGTCTCTGAGGATCTTTGGGGCGATGTCCCGGTCGCACCTGGATGCAATCCTCTGCCACCGGTACCTTGATTGCAGGCGCTTGAGTCGATCCCACCGGGTTCCCGGGAACCCCTCTCCGACCGGCAGCAGGGCCGCCAGCATGGGAGCGATCCGCTCTCACTGAGAGAGCAGGCCGCCGGAGACACATCAGATCCGCACACATGGCTGAAACCATTGCCTGGGCAGAGCCATTGCATGCCTTGACAGGTATATGCCTCGCAAGGTATATTGGGACGATGGAATCAGTGTTCGAAATCATCGCGGAGCCGAACCGCCGCGCGATATTGAGTCTCCTGGCCTCGTCACAACAGTCTGTTGGAGAGATCGGACAGAAGCTTCGTATGACGCAGCCAACCGTGTCGAAGCACCTGCGGGTGCTGCGCGAGGCCGGTTTCGTGGAATCCACGGTGGACGCGCAGCGCCGCCTCTACCGGCTGAAACCTGAACCGCTTCAGGAGGTGGATCTCTGGCTGGCCCAGTTCCGTCAGCTCTGGTCCACTCACGTCGATGCCCTCGAACGCCATCTCGACCGCATGGATCAACCAACACCAACGAAGAGGAAAAAAGGAAGATGAAGATCAAACTGACCAGCGTGTATGTCGATGATCAGGAGAAGGCCATGCGCTTTTATACCGAAGTGCTGGGCTTCGTGAAGAAGGCTGATTTCAGCCAGGGGCCGTATCGCTGGCTTACGGTGGCCTCACCGGAGGACCCGGACGGTACGGAACTACAGCTTGCGCTCAACGACAACCCCGCGGCCAAAGCCTACCAGCAGGCCATGTTCCAGCAGAGGCAGCCCGCGGTCATGTTCTACACCGACGACATACAGGCCGATTACGAGCGCATGAAGGAGCGCGGCGCCGAGTTCACCATGCCGCCAACGGATGTGACGGCCTCCAGGATCGCCGTGCTGAACGATACCTGCGGCAACCTCATTCAGATCACGCAACTGATGGGCTGGTAGGGCGGGCGCCTATGTCCAGGTCGATGCAAGGAGAAGTACAGATGACCGATCGCGAGCAATACGTGCCGGGTCCGGCCGGCGGGGCGCGGGTGGGAAAGGAGGGAGAGCGGTGGACGCTCATCCTCGTGCGGGAACTGCGTCACCCGCCGGAGAAGGTCTGGCGGGCGCTGACTGACCCGGCGCATCTGCGTGAGTGGGCCCCCTTCGACGCCGATGGGAGCCTGGGTGCGGTTGGAACGGTGAGGCTCACTACGGTGGGAACGCCCGTGCCGCAGATTTCCGAAACAAGAGTGACGCAGGCCGATGCTCCGAAGGTGCTTGAGTACAACTGGGGCGGCAATTATATCCGGTGGGAACTTGAAGCCGTTGGCAGCGGCACGCGCCTGACGCTCTGGCACAATATCGATCGCCGCTTCATCTCAATGGGTGCCGCCGGGTGGCATATCTGTATCGATGTTCTGGATCGCCTTCTTGGTGGAACACCCGTCGGCCGCATCGTTGGCGGTGAGGCGATGAAGTTCGGCTGGCAGCGGCTGAATGCGGAGTACGCAAGGCAGTTCAATAGTGAAGCGCCAGGCTGGTCGCCCGAGCAGGCTCAAAAGCCGTGAGATGACGCCCGGCATTTCATTTGGTTGGGCGCTGTTATGTACAGGCCGGACCTGTGGAACCAGGTGGTCCGGGATGTGCCCTGATTGGGAGCTTCAGTATCTCGATACGAAGGATATGCAGGTGGCCGACAAGCGTATGATGTTCAGCATCGCTGCCTGCGATATACCGGAGGCAAAATCATATGAATCCCAGGGTTGATGTTCTTTTAAATAAAGCCCGGAGGTGGCGGGAAGAATTGGAGGAATTGAGGGCGATCATCCTTGATTGCGAGCTGACCGAAGAATTGAAATGGGGCAAGCCCTGTTACACGTTTCAGAAGCGTAATGTGGTCATAATGATTGGCTTCAAGGAATACTGCGCGCTTCTGTTTTTCAAGGGGGTTCTGCTGACAGATGCCAACGGTATTCTGATCAAACCCGGGAAGAATACGCACGCGGGGCGTCAGATCCGTTTCACCAGCGTTCGGGAAATAATCGAGATGAAATACGTCCTGAAAGCCTATATCAATGAAGCCGTTGAAGTGGAGAAGGCGGGCGTGAAGGTGAATCCCGGAAAGTCCACGGAATTCATCATTCCCGAAGAATTTCAGAATAAACTGGATGAGATCCCTGCCTTGAAAACCGCGTTCGATGCGTTGACGCCGGGTCGGCAGCGAGCATACATTCTTTATGTTTCAGCGCCCAAACAATCCGGGACCCGGGAGTCAAGGGTCGAAAAATCCATGCAGAAAATTCTCGATGGAAAGGGGTTGAACGATTAGCGCATGCCAGGGCGCGAAAATTTTCCAGGACCCAGGGATATATCATCCTGCGTGATCCCGTCCCCCATCGCGTGCCGGGGCGTGTGCGCGATGCCGTGGAGCGAATCGCGGCCGCCGTGCCGGAGTATTCCGATGCACGGAACGATGCCGGGAGCATCGCCGAAGCATGCTACAGGGTTCAGGCCCACAGAGACGGTGCCATGTGCTGCCCCTGTCTCCGCAATTTCCTATCGGAACTCTCCTGCTGACATTATCCTATGACATTTCCACGGAATATCGTTCGCGCACTATCGCTGCTCTCTCTGTTCCCCGCCGCCGTGTGCATCTCATTGGCGCAGACGATCACCCTTTCTCCGCCGCTGGAAGGCGTGCCGGGAAGGGATTACATGATCGTGAATCACGTCGATCATGATACCTCGGCCGGGTCGATCATTGATTACATGTGCGGCATGCGCACCTACGACGGGCATCAGGGAACCGACTTCGTGCTGCCGAGTTTTCGCGAAATGGATGCTGGTGTGTGGGCGGTTGCGGCGGCTCCGGGGCGGGTGTTCACGGTGGTCGATACGGCATTCGACAGAAACAAGCGTTCGGTGCCGGAACGGGGATTCGGCAACTACGTCGGCATCGCGCATCCCGGCGGCATCTACACCTATTACGCGCATCTGCGGCGCGGCTCAGTCGTCGTAAGCATGGGCGATTCGGTGGAGACAGGCGCGCGCCTGGGATATGTGGGAAGCTCCGGCAACTCCACCGATCCGCATGTGCACTTCGAGGTCTGGAACGATTCCGCCGTCATCGATCCCTTTGCCGGACCATGCGGGCCGGAGGTGTCGATGTGGAGCGCCGGCATGCGGCCGGGCCACGATTCCACCTTCACCGACTTCGGCGGCGGACTGCTCGCATGGGATCATCCGCTGGAGCAGGATGCGACGATCGACACGCTGCGCGAACGGCCGCCGTCACGGGCCGGCTTCATGCGTGGCCGCGATGATCGCATCATGTGCTGGCGGCATGTGAGCTACCTGTGGGCCGGCGATACGGTGAGCACCGTCTGGCTGGATTCCTCCGGCGCCGTGTGGTTCCGGTACGACTATGTTGTGGCGCAGGATGTCCGCTACTTTTATTTCTGGACCTATATCTCCACGCCGCCCGCTGGAAACTGGAGCGTCAGGCAGTCGATGCCCGGTCTTGATGTGCAGCATGAGTTTACCGTCGTGGAGAATTCCTCCGGCGCCAGGGGGGATGATGTGCGGAACCCGGTCGCGGTGCGATATGATGAGTCCGGCCGACGCCTGGCGATACATATGCCGGTGCCGGGAGCGCGATTGAGGGCTGATCTGTTCGCGATCGACGGCAGATACGTGGCATCGCTGTACGACGACGCTGTGAATGATGCGATCATACGAATCGATATTGATGCCGGCGCTTCAACATCCGGCGTGTATTTCGTGGTGATACATGCCAGCGGGGAAACGGTGGCGGTGCCGGTGGTCGTGCGGAAATAAATAATGACGCATGCCGGTAGTTTCCCATGATAAACATGCGGTGACGAATCCAGCACTGATGTGCGGAATCCGTGACGTGCGGAAGTATATCATGCGGATATTTCCTTGTGCGCGGCGCTTCATCAGGATGGAAGGGATATCCGGCTCATGGGTGGCGGCGGGCTGCGCCGCGGTCTACCGGAGTCGCATCTGACCGATTCGGCCGGGATCGCTCTGCCGCCTGCACTGCCGGGAGAGGGAGCTCCTCTGCTCCCAGGAGAATGCTTGCGATTCAAGCTCCGGCCCGGTTCGTCGCGGATGCTGGAGAGCGGGTTGATGATGCCGGCACATATCATCTATCATCCGGAACCCACCAGGGCAGGTGTTGAGCGGGCGTTGAAACGGGCCTGTGCATTCTGCCCGTATCGTTTGCGGGCACATCGGCATCACCCCTATCTTTGCGCGGCTCTTCCCGTCGTTCTCCCATGCTCCGAAGGTGCCGAAGCGCCTGTATCGTGCGTGGCACGGGAGTGACGTCCGGTGTTCACAGGTTTCCGAAACATTCATGGCGAAGCGTTACGACAGCATCACACCCGAGCTGCGGCAGTTTATCGAGGAACAATATCTCTTCTTCGTTGCCACGGCGCCACTGGCGGCCGGCGGTCATGTGAATCTCTCGCCGAAGGGGCTCGACACCTTTCGCATCACGGGATCGAACGAGGTGATGTATCTCGACCTGACCGGGAGCGGCAACGAGACGGCCGCACATGTCAGCGAGAACGGCCGGCTCACCTTCATGTTCTGCGCATTCCAGGGGCGGCCGAAGATCGTCCGGCTCTACTGCAACGGCCGTGTGGTAACGCGGGGATCAGAGGAGTGGGATGAGAGGATGGGGCGGTTCCCCGATGTTCCCGGCGCGCGCCAGATCATCGTCGGTGCCGTGGAATTCATACAGAGCTCATGCGGCTTCGGCGTGCCCGAGATGACGATGGTGGCCCAGCGCGACATGCTTCGGGAGTGGACCGCAAGGAAGGGGGAGGAGGGGATCGTCGAGTACCGACGGACCCGTAATGCCGTCAGCATCGACGGCCTTGCCGCGCCGGAGACCGACGGGCGTCCCGCGTGATGACGCATGCCGAAATAGCGAGCCGACGCCTGCACAGCCAGCACATCTCCGCGCCCGTGTTCGACGATCCCGCGGACGAGGTCGCGTGGCTGGGAGCGGTACAGGCGCAGGAGTACGCGGCGGCGAAGTGGGGCCTTGGGCTGCGCCTGCGCAATGTCATCGACAACGATGTGGAGAGGGCATTCACGGAGGGAACGATCCTTCGCACCCACCTGCTGCGTCCTACCTGGCATTTCGTGACCCCGGCGGATATACGCTGGATACTCGAACTCACTGCTCCGCAGATCCGGGCGATCAGCGCCTACTATGTCCGGAAGGCCGGGCTGGATGGCGCGCTGCTCGGGCGCAGCGGTGATGTGATGGCGCATGCGCTGGAAGGAAATAATTATCTGACCCGCGATGAGCTTCGCGACCGGCTCGAAGCCGCGGGCATCGCCACCGGCGATTCCATACGCATGAGCTATATCATGATGCATGCGGAGCTGGACCGGATCGTCTGCAGCGGCCCGCGGCGCGGCCGGCAGTTCACCTACGCGCTGCTGGATGAGCGGGCTCCGGCTGGTCCGTCATATCCGCGGGAAGTGGCGCTGGCCGAGCTCGCCCGGCGGTTCTTCGCCAGTCATGGCCCCGCCACCGTACATGATCTTGCCAAGTGGTCCGGCCTTTCCGTAACCGATGCGCGCAGCGGGCTGGAGGATGTGAAGGGGGAGTTCGAGCATGCGGAGGTCGATGGAAGATTGCAGTGGTTCTCCGCCGCCCATCCGATTGCCGCTGCATCATCCCCCGCGGTGTATCTGCTGCCGGTGTATGATGAGTACACCATCGGGTTCAGGGATCATACAGCGGTCTTCGACGCCGGACATCTGGGCGATCTGGTGTTCAGCCACACGCTTGTCATCGATGGCCGTGTGGCGGGGACCTGGAAACGCGCACTGAAGAAGAACGGTGTTTTCATCGAATGGAATTCCTTCAGTCGGCTGACGAAGGCGCAGAACCGGGCGGTTGCCGCTGCCATCGGTCGCTATGGAGAATTCCTCGGGCTGCCAGTGGCATCGGTCGTGGCGGAGTAGGCGGGGAGGAGTGCATCGTTTCCGCAGGTGGATGGGCCTGGTCCCGCATTTCCCGTGCATCGATAGAAGAGGGGTTCGTACATTCCGGGAACGATCGACGGGGCTCATGCCGGTCGATCCCATCAACCCCATGCGCCGGATCAGCCATGCGGCATTCGCATAAACCAAACGTTATCACCGTGAAGAGCACGTTCTATCTGCTTCTGCTGATGATTCTTGCAACTCCGGCTGCGTTCGCGCAGGAGGGGGAGGTGCTGCCAAAGCTCTCCCCGCTCACGCGACGGTATCTGCAGGAGGCGCGGGAGCGGCCTGCAAGGCAGGAGCAGCCGGGTTCCGCTTCATACATCTACAAGATCGGTGCGGGGAATGCTCTGTACGTGAGCGCGCTGATCAAGGTCGGACCTTCGGTCGATGAGGATCGTCTGCAGGCGCTGGGGGTACGGGTCGGGACGAAGGCCGGCGCCATCTGGACCGTGCAGGTGCCGGCGCGGAACGTGGAGCCGTTCACCCGCGTCGCCGGCATCGACTATATACAGCTTGATGAACCGCTCGTGCCGGCGCTCGATTCGGTGCGGAAAACCACGCGCGTCGATTCCGTCCATGCAGGCCACGGCCTGCCGATGCCGTATACGGGGGCGAACGTGGTGATGGGGGTGGTGGATGCGGGATTCGACTACGGGCATCCCACCCTGTTCGATACCACCGGAACACAGTTCAGGGTAAAGAGAGTATGGGAGCAGAAGAACAGTGCGGGATCACCCCCCGCCGGGTATGCGTACGGCACGGAAATGACCGATCCGGCGGTGATGTGGGTGAAGGGAACCGACAACGGCGAAACACATGGTACACATGTGGCCGGTATCTGCGGCGGATCGGGGTTCGGGAGCATCAACGATAATCGCTACCGTGGCATCGCCTACGAGTCCGACCTCGTCTTCGTCGGCATCACGCCGGACAAGAGCCAGTGGGTGAATACCGGAGCGGCGGATATGATCGACGGCATCAATTATGTCTTCAGGTATGCCGAATCGATCGGCCGGCCAGCCGTTGTCAATCTTAGCTGGGGGAGCCCGCTGGGTCCGCGCGATGGCAGCGGATTGTTCAGCCAGGCGCTCGACAATCTCGTCGGTCCCGGAAAAATCTTCGTCTGCTCCGCCGGCAACAACGGCGATAATAAAATTCATGTCAGGAAAATATTTACAGGCGCCGATACTCTGGTGCAGTCGTTCCTGAATATCGCAAGCACGCCCGTCGGACGCAGGACGTGGGTGGATATGTGGGGAGATGCCGGCGAGATGTTCTGCGCGAAGGTGTCGCTGTACCACGACACCGCCGCAATCGCCTCCACCGGCTTCATCTGCCTTGACGACGGCGTGCACAATATGTATCTCATCGGCTCCAGCGGCGATACGTGCTTTATCGATATCACCACATCGGCGTCCGAGTTCAACGGCAGGCCGCGCATATTCATGGAGTTCGACAGCAGGATTTCCGACAGCATCTGCATTGCGGTGAAGGGAGACCGCGGGACGGTGGATATGTGGAGCACCTTTGTCCACAACACCACGGGGTACTACAGTTCGTTCAACAGCTACGGCCGGCCCTGGGCGGTGGATGGCAACAGCGATATTTCAATAAGCGATATAGCCTCCACACGCTCTGCAATAACCGTGGGGGCGTATGCCTCCAAGATAGGCTGGACGAGCCTGGCCGGGAACCCGTACACGTATGTCACCTATGTGGGGCGTGGGCGGCTGGTGCCGTTTTCCAGTCATGGGCCCACGGTGGATGGTCGGGTGAAGCCGGATATCACGGGGCCGGGGCTCACAGTCGCCTCGGCCATCAGTTCGTACGATACCTCGTTCTCCGCCGACGGTTCCGATGCGATGTTCGTCGTTTCATCCTATCATGATCCCATTGGCGGCAGGGATTATCCCTACGGCGTATTGAGCGGCACATCGATGTCCTCCCCGGCCGTGGCTGGCATCGTGGCGCTGATGTTGCAGGTGAAGCCGGATCTGGCGCCACGGGAAGTCATGGATATCATGACCGAAACCGCGATCCATGACAACTACACGGGCCAGGCGGTACCCGGGGGAACGAGCACGTGGGGAAATGGAAAGGTGAATGGATACGGCGCGGTGAAGCGTGCGGTGCAGTTGTCATCCGGGGTGGACGGCCCGGCGGCCGGTGCGGTGGATTATGCCATCTATCCGAATCCCGGCACAGGACTGTTCAGCATCACCCGTGTAAGTCCGGATGCCGAAAATCTTCGCGTGGAACTGAGCGATATGCTGGGAAATTCCATTCTCGCCGATACCTGGAGCGTGACTGTCGGCTATAACAACAGACAGTACGATCTGAGGAGATTCGGCAGCGGCGTCTACATCCTCAAGGTTTCCTCGCGCAGGGGATATTCTGCGATGAAGATCGTGGTGGAATAGGCCGATGTCGCCGGACTCCGCGGCGGCAGGTTATGGAAGATTTTCGCACAGACCGTTCGGCGGGAGTTATGCTCCCGCCGCGCCTGTAATATGCGGGCCAGGGCACGATGTTCGTGACGGCAATTGATCTTTACGTTCCGCCAGCGCTTGCAAACGAGCCGGTGATCCCGTATGTTGGCTGGCGCCGATGGTTCCGGCCGTCGGCATGCCCGTCAGATTTTCCCATCCCCGCAGCATCCCGTAACAATAGCTCGTTCTCCCGGCTTCCACGGTGGCATGCGCCCCCCGCCGCAGGTGCGCAGTGTCATTATCGCGTCATGCGTTCTCCGCAGGCGATCATCCCCGCATGATTCCCCTGCGTGGAAATCATCTGCGTGCGGCCCTTTCCGTTCCCGGCCCGGGCTGCTCCGGAAGAAATCGCCGGTGCGCTCCCTTTGCCTCATGATATCCGTACAATGGAAATGGCCGGTGACGTAATGGACGGTCCCCGATAATTACAGCATCCCGATCATTATTTCCGCATACCAATGGCTGGTAGCGGATGATCCATTTCACATCTGATATGGAGGGATGTTCACCATGACCGGCAATTTCCATGTTCGGGCAGCCGCCTGTTCGCTTATGTTGATCGCAGCCATCGGAACGATGACTGCCCTGCGTCTTCAGGCGCAATATTCCTATCTGCCAACCCCAAGCACCGTCGATGGCAGGTTCATTTCGATTACCGGGGGGAGCATTCAGACACTTGGAGAAAATCCCCTTGTATTCAAGCTGGCGTCACCATCGGGAGCATCGTCCATCGAGATCGGAATATTCGATGGTGATACGTACGGTACGTTCGATCAGGGGACGGTGCCGCTGATATTCACGCTGTACGCCGATCCGGAGGGTGATGGCAGCGGAACCCAGGTGCTCAACGAGTGGAGCGGCAGCTCCATGACCGACAGGTCCTGGTACACCATTACGCAGAGCAATAGCCCGTTGGCGCGCTGTTCCGGCGGATCGTATTTCTATCTGCTGAAGGTGCGCACATCCGATCCCGCGACATTTCACTGGAGCAGTTTCAAGCTCAGGACGAATGGCACAATTTCCATCGCCCGCGCCTCCAATTTCACCTTTTCCGCACCGCTTGCCAGCCTGGCCGACGCGCAGGTGATCTATCCCTCGTATCCGGCGCTGACACCAGCCACCTATGACGGCACGTGGCATTTCCACATGGATGTTCCCACGAGTGTCGCCTCGCTCGAAGTCTGGGACGGGGATTTCGACCGCGGTTCGTACGATTGCTCCGATAATGATACCGATGATGAGGACACGCCAAGTACAATTCCCCTGTGGGCCTCGGGTTCGGCGGTGGCGGAGGGAGTTCCGGCCGGGACGGTCCCCTGCCAGGATGCCTCGGGAATACCTACCGGCGGTATGGCGACAGGTGCTCCGCCCGACGATTCGCGCACCGCAGCCTTTGCGCGTCCGCCCGGCATCAGTTATCGGGTGGTTGCTCCCGACGGAGCACAGTATTCCAACGGCAATCCCTCAGGGAATCTGGAGTGGGAACAGTTCCGCCTCAGCACTGATGCGTTCGACAGGAGCATGATGGATTATCATGCGGATTCCCTGCCGTCCGGCAGTTACGACATCGTTGTCAGCGGCCTCGATCTGGCCAACCTGAATGCCATGCGCTTCCCCTACGACGTGGCCGGCGTGAATGCGAGCGGCGTGGTCGTTACGCCGCTTCGCCCCGATTACACGAATGGGTCGATCGCCGGTTCGGTCTATCTGGAGCTGGGCTCCAACTGCTCCAGGGGGACGCTGGAACCGGGCCTGCCGCTCGTCACCGTGCGCCTGGCGGCCGACTACAACGGCGACGGTGTCACCGATCAGGCCATGAGGACCACCACCGGCCTGACCGGAGGGTTCAGCTTCAGCGGCCTGCACCCGGGAGTCTATACCATTACCATCGATATTCTGACGCTTCAACCGGATATTCTCGTCGTCTGCGACAGCGATGGCACCGCGACACCTCACACAGTGAGCCTGACGCTCACCATGTGCTCGCGTTCGGCGAATATTTTGTTCGGCTACGGACTGGGTGGTGATGGTCTGCTGAGCGATATATCGCGCTGACGGCATAATGAGCCCGTATATGTGCGGGATAAACGCCGTGGCCCTGCCGCTCCCGGCTCTTCATAATGGTGCATGTGCTGTATGCACGGGAATATGTCTGCTGCGTCCTCCGTCATTGCGTGCGCTGCATCCGATGCATATCCGTAATCGCGGGCCTGGCTTCACACCAGGCCCGTCGTGCGTTCTGCCATGTGAATAAGGACATCCGCCCAGATTTTTTTTTCGGATATGCGATCACTTTCCTATTATTCATGATACAGAGGCATTCCACCGGCTCAATATTCATAGTCGTTTCAGACTCTTCCTCCGCCGGACGATCTGAAAGGAGATATTCCGCATGATTCCACGTTCATGTCTGCTCATCATATTCTGCATCGCCCTGTCATTTATACCGCCTGTTCCCGCAGGTGCCCGCACTGCGCTAGTTCCGCAGGGGGAGGAGCGCGAAACCTCCAACCGCCCGGCAATGATTTCCGGCGCCGGTACATGGCTTCCGGTCGGCAATGGTTTGCCGGGACAGCCGTTCTGCGCCACGGAGATGAACGGTGGGCTCTATGTGGTCCACTATCGAGGAAACGGCTCCGGCAGCTTCGACTACAGTCTTTCGGTATGGGATGGAGCGTCGTGGAAGGTCCTTGATTCCTTTGTCGCGAATGCGCTGCCCGCGGTGCTTGGGGTATATGAAGGAAGCCTGTACATGGGGGGAACATTTACCTCGATCAATGATCAGGCGGGCACCGCAGGTCTGGTCCGGTGGGACGGATCGGCATGGAAGCCCGTGACGGGGGGAGTTGTGGGCGACGGGCGCAAATCGGTGCAGACGATGCAGGTCTATCAGGGCGAACTATACTGCGGCGGACTCTTCGTGCGTACCGATGAGAAGACATCCCCCATCCTTCGCTGGAACGGCACGGCGTGGGGTCTGGTCGGGGATGACATCACCGAGCCGGGCGCATCGGGCTTCCGCGTGCTGGATCTGGTGGTAGATCAGGGATTGCTCTATGCCGCCGGACAGTTCGAGAAGCTTGGATCGAAGAATGTGGTCCGGTGGGATGGAACCTCATGGTATCCGCTGGGAGCCGGCATCGGTGGACATGTGCGGCAGATGGAGGCGCTGGGGGATGATCTCTACATCTACGGCAGCAGCATTACCAGAGCCGGAGATCCGGAGATAAGACAGAGTGCCCGCTGGAACGGGCACGAATGGCTGACGGGAATCGACGCCGATATCTCGCTCGTCAGCGCGGATGCCATGCTTGCGCTGAACGGCCGGCTCTATCTGGGCGCGCGGGTGATGGCCGGACTGTACACATGGGACGGCGCGAACTGGGGGGTGGTATCGACGGCGATCGGGCCGTATGTCCTCGTGGTGTTTCAGGGGGAGTTGTATGCGGGCGGTCCCTTTGAACGTGCCGGCGGCATCACCTACAATTATTTCGCGCGGCTCGATGAGAGTGGTGGTGCGTCGGCGGTTCCGGCTCCTGTTGCGAACGATGCCACGATGCTGTTTCCGAATCCGGTGCATGATGCGATCACGATCACCGGAGATCTGAAAACCGGGGAGGCCGTGACGATGCGCGACGCCGGCGGACGTATCGTGCTGGATCGTTTCTGCGATGGAGGAGACATGATACTGGATATTCGTGGAATGCCCTCCGGAACATATTTCGTGGAAATTCCTTTGCGTGACGGAATTATCGTGCGGCAGGTGAAGGTGGTGAAGTAAAATTCCGGCCGGTTCCGGAGATATGGCGTTATCGCACTATTGCGTCGGCCGGATAATCCGTCGATATATGGTCGATATATGAAAGAGGCGTGGCGGATGTCTGCCACGCCTCTCTGCAATTCGTATGCGATGTCGTGAATATGCCCTATCGCACGATGCGCAACTGGTGGTTGACGATGCCGGCCGGGGTTTCGAGCCGGTAGATATAGATGCCGTTATTTGCGGGAGCGCCAGTCGCGCCGATGCCGTTCCACTACGCAGGAGCTATCTTCCTCTACCTGTTATGCCGCGCATTTCCGCCCCAGGCGTACCAGCCATCGGCATCGCTGCTTCCGGTTTTCAGGCAGATAAGCATGCCATCCACCGTTCCAACGTACATGTTTCCTTCGGCCAGCGCAGGCTGAAATGCCGCCGGGTGAGGTGTCCGGTAGAGAAAACCCAGCCGGCCGTCCTTCTGGCGTACCGATCCCAGATGGCCATACGACGTGCAGAGATAGAGATATTCCTCGCCCAGCGCGGGGGGGGAGAATATCTGCGCTCCCGGGTCGATCTCCCTGCCATGTGCCTCGGCGCGCCACGCAAGGCGGCCGTCGCCTGAAAGCACGCTGTTCAGATAGCGTCCCTGGGCATTCATGATCCGTCCTCCGCGATACGCCGCGCGCGAGCCCTGGTATGCCCACCCCGCCGCCACCGTCGTGACGCCGAGATGCTCGTTGGCCTGTTCCAGATTCGCCGCCGCGGGCGCGCTTCCGAATCCGACCGAGGCGTCGAGCATCGTCTGCTGCGCCTTCTTCAGCGCAACGCCGCCGCCGCTGTTCCGTTTCAGATAATCGGCATCTCCCGCCGCGACGAGCCCGCTGAGCACCGATCCGTGCCCGTTCATCAACTTCATTCCCTCCACGGTGACATCGCCGCGGACCTCCTTCTGGGTTATCACCACCTGTCCCTCGGCGATGATCGGGGCGCTCGTTCCGGCGTTCTGTTTCATCCATAGCGTCTCGCCGGAGATGCCATCGAGACAGTACGACGTGCCGTCGAAGCAGGTAAAGTAGAGCCGGCCGCTGTCGGCCACCGGAGCGGAGATCACGTCGGCGGCGATGGCGCGGTCCCACAGATGCTCTCCCGTTCGCAGATCGGCGCAGAGCATGCGGTGAGTGCCGGCTGCGCCATCTTCATCGGCGTGAATCGGAGGAGCCTTGATGGCGCTCTTCGCCGCGCTCTGGTGCAATGGACTGTTCGCGTAACCATGTATGCGGCCTCCGCCGGGATATGCAATGTAGAGCCGTCCGTCGGCTATCGCGGGCTGGCTCATGAGCGGATCGCCGAGCCATTCCTGCCAGACCAGTTTTCCGGTACTGGCCTCCACCACGATCACCGTGCAGCTTTCGGTGTTGAACGCCACGAGACCATCCTCCACCACGGCCGCAGTGGGGCCGTCGTCGGCGGTGGCGATCTGCCAGACAAGTTCTCCGGTGGCGGCGTCGAAGGCATAGAATTCATGCGATCCGTAGCCGCCCCCCACGAAGAGCATCCCGTCGGCATAGGCAGGCGTTGCTATCGGCCTGCCGCCGGGAATACGCAGGCACCAGCCGGAGCGGCCGTCGGGAGTGGTGAAGGGGAGCGGCGAGAGCGCGTCACCTGCGGGGATGGTGATGTCGAGCGCGCCATCCAGATCGAGCGCAATCGTGGTTGTATCGGTACGCAGCGAATCGCCCGGCGCATGCTGGTGGTGAGGGGGCGGGGGATCGTGCAGCAGAAACATGGCCGCGAGAAGAAACACGGAAGGCAGATAGAGAGCGGATCGTGTTTGCATCGTATGTCCTCCTGATCGTGTTACGGGGAGGACGTGCGATGCCGGCGGCTGTAACGGGACGTATGGGATTCTCCGGTGGCCGTCGGAACTATGGGTGTTTTCTCCCCCGCCGGCCGCCGGCGCTGTGCGTTCCGTCGTACACGGCCGGTTCGTCCATTATTTCGGCTCCGGAGATTGCCGAATCACGCGCGGCGGTGACGCCGATGGAAAGGGTAGAGGGGAGTGAACCGCCGCGAAAAACAGTACGGCAGGCCGTCGTGGAAAGGGGGATGTATTCCGCACCATGCCGCAAATTTTGAAATATCCCCGGATGTGATTATCATCCGCCGCCTCTGGCATACCCCTCCATGCCAGTCGTTACTGACCGTCCCCTCCCCCCTCGTTTCCAGCGAATGTTCCTGCCATATACGGCAGGTTGTTCGTGCACATCGTTCAGCGGAGCTTACGGTGATATGCCGTGGTGCCGGTGGGCTGTGTCAACGTACGGTCATTGTCAGGTCGCCCGTTCGGTCGTTGTCCAGACGAATTCCGGCCGGCGCTCCGTGGAATATTGTCCATACCGGCGGGGGTGTACATGTGCTGCCCCATCACACTGCCCGGTTCCTCCACCGTATCCGGGCGCACAATGAGAGCCGTGGATATACCTGTCCGCGCGAATATTCCTGCGATAGTACGGTGTCGGCGGCGCACGTCCGGACATCGATTGGAGCATCACAACATGGAGCATGGCGACTATGACAATTGACGATCCGTCTGCGTGGAACAGCGTCGAACGACTGGTGCGGATGTATGCATACATCACCATTGCCGCCGTCGTCTACGGCATTCTGGCGGCGCATGTGCCGTTCATCATCGGGCATCCCTGGTCATCGTGCGAAGACTGCACCAGCACCCTGGCCTGCGTTCTCGTGTATCATCTGTACGAAGTGCCGCTCGTACTCTTCGACGCCTACGTCGCCTGGTACGCGCTGAAGCGGTTCTCACGCGGCACGCTGCCCCTCTTCGTGTCGCTGGTGCTCTTCGCCGTGGTCGTCAATCTCGCATTCTTCACCTTCGAAACGATGCTGATCCTCGATGGGCTGCATCGCGGCGCCGCGGAATGGGAGACGCTTCTCATCTCCTCCGTCGCGCTTATTCTCGTCGGGGGCTCGGCATTCGGCATCTATGTGCATCAGAAGCTCACGGCCGTTTCCCATCCACATTCCCAACATCAATAGTCGAGGTCGATCATGGCGGAGGTTCCACAGATTATCCAGAAGGGAGATGACGGATTTTATCATCCGGAAAACGAGGAGCAGATAATTGCGCTGGTGAAATATGCCGGCAGCCAGGGTCTGGAGGTACGCTGCCGCGGCGCTGCGCATTCGCTGGCGTGGGCCATCTATACGGACCCGGGGGCCGGGCAGCGCCCCGTGCCGAACAAGGTGTCCGAGCAGAATCCTCCGGCTGGACCGAACGTGAATATCATGCTGAATAAATTCCGGAAGCTTTCATGGATCGATGAATGTAATGGCATCATCGAGGTGGAGACCGGAATTCACCTTGGACGCGATCCGAGCGATCCGCTGCACGACTCGTCACTGAGACAGAGCCTGCTGTACCAGATATTCAGAAAGGGATGGGCACTGAGCGATCTCGGGGGAATCACTCACCAGACCGTCGGCGGCTTTCTCTCCACCGGCTCGGCGGGGGGCTCGCTTACCTATGATCTCGGGGACAACCTTCTGGCATTCCGCGTGATCGATGGTGAGGGAAATGTGGAGTGGGTGGAGAAGGAGAACAATCCGGAGCTCTTCAACGCTCTGGGGGTCTCGCTTGGGCTGCTGGGAATCATCACCGCGGTGCGTCTCAAACTGACGCCGAATTTCTTTATCTACGGACAGGAGGTGACGACACCGACGACGCGCGAATGCTGCCCGATCGACCTGTTCGGCGAGTGGGACAGTTCGCATGTCGAGGCCGGGCAGATCGTGGACCGTTCCGAACGGAGGGCGGGCAGGGAGAAGGATGTCTGCAGCGAAAAGAAGGTGGGGATGGTGGATTTTCTGAAGAGAACTCCCTACACCCGCATCCTCTGGTGGCCGCAGAAGGGGGTGGAGCGTATCGTGATCTGGGAGGCGGTGCGAGGCCCGGCGCTGCCGGTGTTCGAGCCGGTTCCCTATACGGAGTTCGAAGATGACAGGTTCCTCACGCAGCTCGAACAGATGGGGGGCGCGCTCATGTTCACTCTGCTCGGCAACAGAGGAGTCTTCAAGGTATGGAAGAAGCTCGGACGCGATTTCCAGCAGTTCCGCGGAAATGTTGGCAGAATATGGCGGAGAAAATTCGGGGGATTCCTGGGGTCGGTTCTTACCTGGCTTGTAACCACGCTTGTCATCATCGTGTCGTTCGTGCTGGTGCTTGTCTTCGGCCTGATTCCGCCGCTGCTCCGCGCGCTCTACCCGATGGTTGTACGTATGCTTCAGCCGCTGACGAAAAAGGGAAAGCCGAAGCTCTTCATGGATTATATGTGGCGCAGCCTTCCTATGGATAATGCCGCCGACGATATTCTGATGGGAACGGAATTCACGGAAATATGGGTGCCGCTGGCCTATACCGATCAGGCGATGCGCATCATCCGCGATATGTTCGAGGAGGGCGGGTATGCATCGACGGGATTTTATTCGACGGAACTGTATGCCGGCTATCCCAGCGATTTCTGGCTGAGCCCCGGCTATGGCGGGGATATGTTCCGCATCGACTTCTTCTGGTACATCAACAACGAGGGCGATCCGGCAAAGATCGACGGATTTTTCCGGCAGTTCTGGGATCGCTTCCGCTTCCACAATGTTCCATTCCGGCTGCACTGGGGAAAGTTCCTTCCGGAATATGAGGAACGCGACTGGGCGAGATATTTCCAGGCGCAGTATCCGCGATGGGATGATTTCCTCGTATTGCGCGCCCGGCGCGATCCGAAGAACATCTTCCTCACCGATTACTGGCGCCTGCATCTGCTCGGCGAGGAAATGCCGCGGCAGGTGTCGCCGCTGGCTGCTCCGGATCGTGTTGAAGCGTGAGGGCATCCGGAGGAATACCATGCGCGGGTGTGTGATCGATCAGATACCCGCACACACATGACGAAATGTTTACGCGGAGGTCCGGATGGATTCGGTTTCATTCGGACCTCCTGCGTTTGCGTGGTTTCTGCTGCCGCATGCGCTCAGCCTTCGCCGACTGGTTCCGGCGGTTGCGGCAATGCATCGTCACCACTCACGTCGCCGTCCTCTGCCGCAAACGCAAGAACTGTTCTGGCGATTCGGCAGAGCTTCTCGTGACTTCTGACGATGCCGTTGCTCCTGATCCACTTCACCTCGCCGTCGCATGGCGTGGTGACGGGAACCGATGTGCCAAACTGCTGGATCGTTCCGATTCTGTCGCCACCGCGCACCTTCCCACCGACCGAGCATGCGCACTTGAACGATCCCCCGATCACTGCTAGAATTTCATGCTCCATGATGATTGTGAAATTGAAGTTTCTACTGAAATAATGATGTGAGCCCGGGCGCCGCCGTAGCGGTCAGGCCCTGGTCCGCCGTTTGTGGCTATTGTATCGAGCATGTATAGGGAGAAATCAGGTATTCCTGTACATGGCTCATCCAGGGTTCCGTTCCGGACGTTGCCGGATGAGATGCAAAATTCCCCGGCAGCAGATCCCGGAAAATCCCGGCATCGCTCGCTGGCGCATTATCTGCGAAAAAATGGCCATTCAGCAATTTCCGGCTGATAGCGGATGAATAATTCCCTGCAAGGAGGTGCTATGGCATTGTTCGGACGAAGCCGGGCTGCCGGTGGGATGTCACCCCCCCCGTCAACGAGCGAAAAAGCCGGGTATGAATCCCGGCACGGAACATTCAATAATCCCCGGCTGGCCACATGCCGCTAACGACTAATAATATCGCAACTGCACCTGCACGAACGTCACCGGCTGCCGTTTTGCAATGACCTCGTAATGCAGGTGCACGGATGGAGCGAACGACCAGGAGATCGGTTTGAATTCATAGCCGATATGGGGATTCCAGATCCATCGTGCCACACCTTCCTGATGGCGTATGCCGTTGTCGATGCCGATCAGTAGCTGGTCGAAGAGCGCCCCCTCCAGCCCGAACCGGAATTCCCACCAGCGCCCGACGTCGATATCACTATCCAAATGGCCGTTCGTGTAGCCGAGCACGCCCGCGATGGCGAAATCCGATTCGCGGCTCCGCACCCGGTCCGGGGCGTTGACCTGACGGAGCGCGAATCCCACACCGATGCCGATGGAACCGGGCGTCACGAAATCGCCGCGCGAGCCGAGCGCTGCCTGTACGAATGTTCCTCCACGCGAATTTCCGATTGCGACCTCGTCCCTATCTACTTCGAGCGGCATGATGTCGAATGCGCCATACTCCGCCACCAGTGTCCGGCCGACATCGCTCTGCGGCAGATCGACCAGCTTTTCCAGCGGGGAGGCTTCGGTCGTACCGCTTCTGCTTCGTTCGAACATCGTCCATAATTCCTCCAGCGAGACCGCCACCGCATCCACTGCATAGCGATATGTGTCGCTGTCGCGATCGATGTAGCCATCGCCGAAACTCGTCCAACTGTCACCGCGCCTGTTCCTGACCCGGAGCCCGATGCGTCCGTAGTAATCGTGCGCGCCGTTATCATCGAGCGCATGGAGAGCGCCACGCCGCACCACAAGATGACCGGAGGCAAACGCATCCTGCAGATAATGATCGGCGAAGCCATTGTAGAGCAGTGCCTTGCGGATGAAGGTGATCGCCAGCTCCTGCTGCCCGGTGTTCCAGAGCGCTCCGGCGGAATACATCATATCGAGTGCCGCGCAATGCAGCATGGCATATTTCGCCGAAACATTCGTTGTGTTCAATCGCTCGATCACCGGATCGCGAAAGCGGAAAAGATGGGCACGATATTCCTCGAAGAGCCTTCGGAGATTCTGATCCAGATCGGCCAGTTCCTCCGCGGCCGGCACGCCGACATAATGGAAATGGCTTTCATCCTCGTACGAGAGAAGCAGATAATCGAGGCCGAACGCGAAATTGCTCGCCGCCCGTTCGCCCTCCATGATCGCATTATGATGCAGGCGCACCGCCTGTACCAGTGCCTTCTGCAACTGTGCCACGTCCACGCAGGCGGGCTGCCCGGTCTCCGGATCATTCAGCTCGAAAAGTGCCTGCGACGGCGGGAGCAGACCGAAGTATATCTCCACCGGATCTCGTGAGTGGTCGCCGGCGATGCCATTGATGTCACCGTATGTGAGGCCGTAGTAGCCGCCGATCCACGGCTTTATCGCCACGGCGGTGAGCCCGCTGGAAATGCACTGCGCCGTGATCGTGCTCAATCCCAGATGCCGCAGCAGGAACTCCCGCCGCGCCGTGTCGGCGGCCATGAATCGCTCGAACGCGGCGTCGCCGATCATCTTGTGCTCGCCGTAGAGCCCCGCCGAGACGATTCCCGCAGAAAACAAAGCTGTCAGCGGAAGGAGCAGAACCAACCGTAGTGCCGATTTCATGGTGATTATTGCAGGTATGAAAAAAACAGCATGTGATGCCGGTGCGTCATTGCCGCGGGAAAGGCGTCAATTCATGACGGCCTGGCAACACCGCCTTCCGATTGCGTCCGCCTGCCACTGCGGGAGAGGAGGATGCCTGAACTATCCCCCGGTACGTTATTGCAGGAATATTCCCATCGAAACCGTGGCTCCGATGGTAAGCCCCGACATATCGATGCGGGGCATGTCGCCGACGGCGCGCCCCGAGGCGCTGGTCCATTCCGGCGCATTCGGGACCACGCGATATCCGATCGAAAGCCGTGTCTTCACCGTCGGTGCATCGAAGCTTCGCAGTTCCAGGCTCACCGCTGGATGCAGCACCAGCGCGCCGGCCGTCAGCTTCAGGTAGCGCCCGACGCTTGTCCCCGGCGGGACCATGTTCCATTCCTCGTCCACCACATTATCCAGTGGCTCTCCGTCGGCGCGTGCCTGCGTCAGCTCTATTGCGTAGGCGTCGTGCCCGATTCCCGTTCCCAGCAGGAACGACGAGGTAAGTCCCTCGAAGAGCACGTAATGCAGCTCGCCGCCGAACGAGACCATTGAGAAGTGTGCGCTTCGTTCCACCTCAATCCCTGCGGCCTCTCCGGGGGAGCGGCGCGTGGTGGATGTGAAGAGGACATGTGCGCCGAGCAGAAATCCCTCCAGCCCGCCATCATAGCGGAGGACGCCGGCAGCGCCGTGGATATAGCGGGGGAGATCGAATCCGCCGGTGCCGAATCTCCGTGCAAGCTCGTTCAGGCCATCGGGATCGACGAGGGCGAGCGCACCATGATAGCCCAGGCCGAGTTGAAAGCGATGGGCGGTCGGGTCTTCGGCTTCCGGCGGTGGCGTCAGATAATTCCCCGCAGGTTGCGCGTGGCCCGCTGCGGCCGTGGCCAGCCAGAATATTCCGGCGAGCAGAATATTACGCCCGGAAATTCGACGGATCATGATGCTGCTGAATAATTTTGACATCGCGATAAATAACGGTCTGCGATCGCAGGAGATGTAGTATCGGAAAACCACTGCCTGATACTCCGGCCTGTCGCCATTTGGCGGTTCCGGACGCCATCATGGGCACGCGGTGGACAGCGGGATAATCGGCGTGCCGTATGTGCTCAGATATGTTCCGAGCGTGAATGATTGCGAGCAGACCGATGTGCCATCGCTTCGCACCGCTCTGAATCGCAGTTCGGCGGCCGGGTCTATTTCCCCGGGAGTCATCCAGACCGCTCCCCATTTCGAATAAGTATTCGATGCACCCAGGCAGAGCGTGATGAAATTCAGGCCGGAGTTATGCTCCACGATATTCCGGGCCGATCCGGGGGCCAGGCCGGGGGAGATTTTCAGCGGCTCCCACGCGCCGTTCGCGCGCACCTCCATCGTCACGCCGGGGTTCACACCCTGTCGCATATCGGCCAGGCTTTCACTGCCGGGAAGCTGCCAGAAGCCATCGAGCCAGACGAACGCCGGATAGTCGTGCTTCGGCCGGCCATCGGCGGGATTCTGGACCAGATTCGCCAGCCCCTCGGTTATCGTCCACGGCGAGGCGCCGACCTTTTTCATCGTGAAGATGTTCGTGCCGCCGGGCTCGTAACGGTACCGGCGCTGCCATGTGCCGATATCCGGCCGCGACAGGTTCCGTGCAAGGCGTTCCAGTTCCACTTCGAGGAGCGGGCCCGACGCCGGCCCGTACAGCGTGGTGGCACCCTCGTATTCCTGCGCGTCGTATTCCTCCGGCGTGGTGAAGTAGGAGATATATTCATTGGCGAGTCCCACCAGCACCACCGAATCCTCCGGCGATGTCGCCCCCTTCAATCCCGCCGCTATCCTGCGTCCCAGCATCGTCGTCACCTCCCCCGGCAGCGTCCCGAGCACGACGTGCCCTATCCGGTAGACGCCGAGCGGCGCCTCGTCCGGAATTCCCCGTGTGGTGATGGTCGCCTGCACGTTCAGCAGCTTGTTGATGGGACGGGAGATCGTTCCGAGCGTCAGCTCCGTCTCCTTCGATCCACGGCCGGAGAGTCGCGGGCCGTTCACCCCTTCCACATAGCCCTGGTCGTGGAACGTTGTCCATCCATCCTCGCCCCCACCAAGCGTTCCGACGCCGACGGTGGCGCGGTCGTCGGTCCAGTGCTGGCGTACCTTTTCGGCATTGCTGTCGGCCGGGAAATAGGCGAGCGTTCCATCATCCCCCTGTACCCTGCGCGAGCGGAGGCTCACAACGTCGTACTGCATCGCGATCGCCCCGTCGGTGCGGTCCGTGGCGTCGATGGCCGCATCGCGAAGCGCCCTCGCCAGTCGCTCTCCTATGTGCAGCGTATTCAGCCTGTCCTGCCGGAACCAGTTCGGCGAGATGTCTCCTTCGGCGCTGTTGAAGAGCGCGACCACCGGCGCCTGCGGGGCATTGCCCTGCAGTGCCTGTTCGGCCATCGTCGTCGTCACGCCGAAGACATCGCCGGTGTAGACCTCCGTGGACGCTCCCAGCGCGGTGTTGTGGACGGGGAAGAAGGCGGCGACGGCAATGGGCGTTGAGCCGCGGCGGTCGGCGGTATCTATCCGGAGCACGGTCAGATGCGGATCGACCGCGCGATAGGCGGCGGTATCGATGAGGAACGCCAGCGGCAGCGGCGGCGGGTCCGGATGGATCTCGTGATTATCGGAGAGCAGCGACTCGCAGTCGTGATTGCGCAGGAAGGCCGTGAAGCTGCGGTTGCGCGCCACGCCCGGAACAATCACCCGGTTCACGCGCACCTCGGCCTCCACCGCGCCGCGCCGTGCCATGATGATGGCCCCGGCGATACGATGCGCCAGGAACTCGAAGAACTCGATATCGAAGCCTTCGTCGTTGGAGGAGTGGGAATTATAGAAGAGATGCGCCGAAAAGTGGGCGGGGCTGCTGTGGGTATGGGTGGCCGCGATGATGATCTCGCGCCGGTCGATGCTTCTGCACGAGGGATCATCCTGAACGATATCGGCGACGCGATTCGCCAGGCCGCTCGGCATCGACCAGAGATCGCAGATGACCATCGCGAGCTGGCTGCCGGTGGCGTCCTCGAAGTATATGGCCCGGGCATACAGGGGCATCCAGTGTCCCCGGCTGGTCTTGGCGGCCTCGCCGAATCCGCCGAGCGGAATGCCCGGGAGCGGGGTGATATCCACCCGTGACGCCCCGGCCAGGAATCTGCCCGCGCCGATGTTGTTCTCCGCTCCCTCCAGGCGGATCGCCAGCCTGCTGTTGCAGGATTGTACCATCAGACATGCAAGGAAGCCTGCCAGAACGACAAGCGGTGCATGTTGCCTCGTGAAATGCTCCATGAAAGTATAGTGTGCGTGGAATCTCGGTGACCCGATTGCCGGAGGGGATGGGGCTTCAGTGGCCAGCCGCTGCTGTTGCATCCGGTGTTCATGCGAACGATACGCAGCCTGGGCTCGTGGTCGGAATATCCGCCCGGGGAGGTGGAGCCGGCTGGCGGCCGGATTGAGTGAACCGGAAGATGTATCCGGGTGGAGTGCCGATGCGGGGAATGGCTTCGAGGAAGAAGCGCGCGGTGGGTACGGCATCACCATCTCTTCCGCAATCGATGGCGGCGAATATACGGATATCGCCAGTGGATGCAAACGGGTGCGAGAGAGCGCCGGAGGCATCCAGGCGCGCCGTTCCCATTTCGCCGGTGAACGCGGTCATGCCCGTCCCATATCCCTTCATGTGCCATGCATGCGTGCAATGGCGGGCCATCCCCCCGGCGCCCTGTCCGCTTCCCGGAATCTGTCCGGTATTCGCACAGGGGATCCGCATGGAATGCTGCGATTTTTTGCAGGAATCAGCGATTTTCTCCTTTGGCATGGCGTTGATGCAATGTCCTGCCAGTGTGTGGTACTGGACATACCACACATGAGGTCCGGCCAACTGCCCAGACGATTGTTGGCGTACCTCATAACTGGACAAACTCACTGGACAAAATTTCAGGACCTCTACTCATGAAGCGCATCATTCTTTCTGCCATCGCTCTCGCTGCATTCTGCTTTGCCGGCAACGGTGCCAACGCCCAGTCAACCAGCCTTACTTCCTCGGCCACGATCGTAACGCCCATCACGGCCACCGCAGTTGCTCCGCTCGCCTTCGGCACCATCGCCAAGGGGGCCACGGCCACGGTCGCCGCCACCGCCAGCTCCGCCGCCGCATTCAGCTTCAGCGGTGACGAGCGCGACGATATCACGATCACCGTCCCTGCAAATGTCACATTGACGACGACCGCCGGCGCCGGCGGCACGATGACGGTTTCGCTCAACCGCACTGCCATGCGCTATACGCCGCTCGGCAACATCCCCCCGAACGGCGCCTCGACGGTCGATGCTTCGAGCGGAACGGCGACGGTGGCTCTGAGCATGGATAACCAGGGTGACATGGTGAACAACGACGGTCTCGGCCAGGCGTTTCTGTGGATCGGCGGCAGCGTTACTCCCGGGGTGCAGCAGCAGCGCGGCAGCTACAGCGGCACCTTCACGGTGAGCGCCGCCTACTCCAACTGATGCGAAAATCTGATCCGATGGATAGCTCGATACCCGATAGCTGATGTACAGGTTGGTGACTGAATGGATGTGGTGAACGAAGAACGGAAGCCCGGTATGACGCCGGGCTTCCGCTTTTCATGGATGGGCTGAACATCGCCGCGGCTTCCCGCATCAGAACGCCACGCCGACGCCGTTCGATATTCTGAAGTCGAATTTCTCCAGACCCGCCGGCGGCAGATTGTCGTAGCGATATCGCGTGGTGAGGTTGAAGCTGAATACATCGGAAATACGCATCGACAGTTCTCCCTCGGCCAGCACGCGGAAATCCTCGGCCCGGGATGGCGCTATCTGATAATATCCGGTCAATGTGCCGGTGAGGATCGGCCCGAGCTTCGCCTGGAGCGAGATGTAGTTGGTGGAACGAAACAGCCGTGTCCGTTCCTCCGGCGTCGTAGTGATATCCTCTGTTTCGTATATCCCGCCGATTCCCACGAAGAGCGTGAGGCGCGATGAACTGTCCTGCAGGGCCAGCGCCCGTATGCGCAGTCCCCCCCCTATCAGGTTCCGGTCGCGGAGCAGGATGAAGTCGTTGAATTCCTTCTGCGCAAACACCTCCGGGCGGAATGTGGAGTCGAGCAGATAGATGAACCGGAGATGGGCGAACCCTTCGTTGCGGCTCAGCACATCGCCGGTGGAGCGCCGGTCGTACCGTGTGATGAGGAAGGAACTGAAGTCCCCGGCCAGCAGGTCGAGCCGGTAGCCGGCGCCGAAGCTGAGGAAGTTCGTGTTGCCATCCTGGAATTCGAGATCGATGCCGATACGGTGATGCAGGCCGGGAGCGAGATTGTCACGGCGCATCGCCTCGGTGTTCACCTGGCCCTGGGCGATATGAAGGGGGAGAAGCAGCGCGATGATAAAAGCGGCATGGAACGGGAGGATGCGGGATGGATTCTGCAGCTTGCGTGAAGATGTCGATTGCAACGGTCGTCGTCTCCTGGAGAATGATCTGATCCGGATAAGATACGGATGCCGGCCGAGGCGGGCTCCTCGTTCCCGAATCTGTCCGGGATCATGTGCCGTGATGTGACATGCATGCCGGGAGGGGGCGCCGCTTCGCTTCCCGCGGTGAGGATGGGACCATTTCCCAACTGATTCCGGACAGCGCACTACTCCGCCCGTCGCCACTTTTTTTTCCTGCGGGGTGAGAAGATTTCCCGGCTGGTGGGTTCTTTCGGCGAATGGGAATGTGATGTAGTGTGAACGACACTATGTAATGGAACTGTTGAATGGGCGCAGGGCCCGGCATCGCTGCCGGGCCTTCGCGTTGGTGAATGCCGTGGCCTGGCCGGAGAGGCGGCAGAGATGCGCCGCTGAATCCGAAATTCTTCGGATATCATCGGAGTCACGTATTATTCGATCTTTTCCAACAGGGGAGATGGAGATTGCGGGGGAGGGGCCGGAACGGAAGGCCGTTTCGCCGGTATCATCGTCCGGGCGGGGAAATTGTGACGGTACATGAACGGCTGTCCCGGATTGGCGGTTCGTGTCCCGATGGCTTGATGGTGCATGTATGCGGGCAGGCATTTTCCCGTGAATGGCGGAATATGATGAATGGCGCCACCCGTCTGCTGGTGCGCGGCATGCTGAAGATCGTCCCGTACGAGGAGCGGATGCAGGGCGATGATAATGGTGATATTATAGTCGATAGTCCGATAATCGGACACGAATTATAGTATATCAGCGTTTTTTTCTTGCAATGACATGATGTCCAGTGTAATTTGTGGTGCCCATGGATGGTGTCCAGCTTTTGCATGAGTGATTTATCGTGTCCCTGGTGAGGGCAGCATACTGCCAGACTGCGTTTCCCCCGGTCGCTTCATGATTCCGTGGCCGTCCGCTCCGGTTTTCTACTGCGGTTACATCTCACCGTTTCATATAACCAGGTATTCCAGGGTGGAATATTCCATCCTGTGTCCGGCGGCATGCCGGCCATTGCTGTAGATAATGGTGGAATTCCTGGAGGACATGCGGCCGTACACCATCGACTCATACCGATTTCCATACCTTGTCAATTGCCAGCCTTCTCCGTGATGTCGCCGATTACCGGGCGACCGGATGAACCGCCGGTATGATACGCGGCTGCGCCGCACGATCGCTTTTCGCCGAAACAACTGGTGGAGCACAGGTCCTTCTCCATCGACACAACAACAACACTATCTGGGAGTTCTTGCAATGAAGACCAGCAGATTGTTCGCCTTCACGGCGTTTTCTGTGGGAATGCTTTTCGTCGGAGTCCAGGCCGGCGCACAGACCAGCCAGTCCGTAAGCAGCACCGCTACGGTTACGACCCCGATCACCGCCGACGCCATCGCGCCGCTTGCGTTCGGTACTGTTACCAAGGGACAGGCGAACACCGTCGCCGCCTCGTCGGCCAATGCCGGCGCGCTGTACTTCAGCGGCGATGAAGGAGACGAGGTGACAGTGACCGTTCCCGAGACGGCGGAGCTTACCACGGCCTCGGGTGCCGGTGGCACGATGACCGTCACGATCGACCGTGCCGCTATGCTCTCCAACAACCTCGACAACGTCCAGGGAAATGCCAGTGCGTTCGACGCATCGAGCGGCTCGGCGGCAGTCAACCTCAGCGCTGACAACGCCGGCGACGGCACCGATGCCGACGGCCTCGGCCAGATATACCTCTGGGTTGGCGGCTCGGTAAGCCCGGACGCTGGGCAGCAGCGCGGCAATTACTCGGGAACGTTTTCGGTCAACGCGTCGTACTCCAACTGATATTCGCTGTTGTTTTTAACCGGATTGTCGTGTCGGTGCGCGCAGTACATGCATGCACCGGCACGAACTGGTACAATACCCTTGAGCATGAAACGGCAGTCGTTGTTCTCCCGTCTGGTTCTCATCGTCGGCATCGCGGCGGTTCTCTGCGCCGACAATGCCGCGGCGCAGATAGAAGTATCGCCGACGCGCGTCCTGCTTTCGATGCGCAACCGGTCGCAGGAAGTGAATATCCATAATTCCACCGATCAGCCGGTGGAGGTGACCACCGATCTCGGATTCAAGCTCATTGAGAGCGATTCGCTCGGAAATGTTTCTCTGCGTGATGCGCGCGACGCCGGCGAGCATGCCCGCTCGTGCAGGGACTGGATAAAGATTTTTCCGCACAGATTCATGCTGGAGCCTGGCAGCTCCCGCTCCGTAAGAATTCTGATACTGCCGCCAGACAGCATTCCCGATGGGGAATTCTGGGGGCGCGTGATATTCGGCAGCACCGTCGCGAGTCCCGTCGTTCCGGTTATGGATGATACCATCTCCGGTATTCGCAGCAGCCTGGCCATGCGGCTCTATCTCGATATCCCGATCATTTTTCGGAAGGGAAAGGTGGAGACGGGAATATCGCTGGATGATATTTCCGTGCTGCGGCAGGGGGGCGGGATGCTGCTGCTGCTCGATCTGGGCAGGCTGGGCAACAGCGCCTACAGAGGCACCATCAGAGCGACGATTCGTGATGCAGGGGGCGGGGAACTGGGGAATGGGGAGGAGCAGTTCACTGCGGAATTCTCCGTGCGCAGAAGCGTGTGGCTTCCGGCGCCGGTTGCGGGGACGTATACCCTTCAGATCGATCTGGAAAGTTTCAAGAAGGGAGGAGCCAATGATGCGGTAATACCAGCATCTACGGTCAGCAGAACGTTCGATCTGCAGGTCTCTTCCACGAACATTCAGATCTCGCCAAGGGAATAGCCCGGGGGGTATGAGCTGTTTCTCCCAACAACGGACGGAGAGGGCTCCGTCGAGCCCTTTGCGTGAAGGTGGTCAGGGGGCGGTATGGCTCCGTTCTGGCCATCTCCGACCGCAAATCCCCGATCCCGAATTGATTCCAATGGTTGAAGTGCACAATACGCCCTGGAGAATAACAACAATATTGCACTCCATTCTCCCATTGCAGTGAATTTCGAGGCAACGATGATACGTTCTCGTCGTTTGGAATTTCTTGTCCTCCTCCCGGTAGTACTTCTGTGCGCAGCGCCACGCATGCCGGGTCAGTCAGCGATCACGATCGATGGTATCAGCAATCTCAGCTTCGGCGACATGGCGCGTTCGGGTTCGGCGAATGTCACCTACGGTTCCGGGGGAGCGGCTCAGTTCATTGTGACGGGTGATACGGCACGCCAGGTCCGGCTGACGATATCGTTCTCCGCGCTTACGGCCCAGAACGGATCGAGCGCGAATTCCGATGATCGCACATTTACTCCGTCGATCACCAATGCCGATTGCGCGTTCAGTCTCGACGGCGGAAACTCCTGGCAGCCATTCTCCACGGGGACGCTTTTCCACGACACGGTCTTCCCGGAGGGAGGATCGGCCACGAGCTCGATCTATGTGCGGGTGGGGGCCAGCGCCGCCCTGGGCGCACGCCAGCAGCGTGGCGGCTATGCCGGCCTGATAACTCTGACTGCGGAATATCTGTGAGATATTTCCTGCTCATATCGATGCTTGTGCTGGGCTGCTGCGCCGTGGCATATGCAGGCAGCCCGGGTGATCCGGCCATACATGGCCTGGCCGACGGCGACGCGGATGACGGCATACCCGAGCGCTCGCTGCGTCTGGAGGAAGGGGTTGTGCTGATCGAGGTGCCGGGCATTGCGGAACAGGATATCGTCGCCTGGTACGACCGCGATACGCTCTTTCTTCCCTATCTCTACATCTGCGACTTCCTCAACATCCCCGCTACGATCTCGGCCGATCAGATGATGCTGGAGGGAAGCCTTCCGGCGGGGCAATCCTTCGAGATCTCCCGGGTGCTGGGCCTTGCACGTCAGGGAGCGCGGGAGATCCCTTTCAATCCGGCCGACATCATGCTCGTGAAGGGGGAGCTTTTCATCCGGCACAGCCTCTTCTTCTCCGTGCTTGGGGTGAACGCCAGCTTCTATCTCAGGCGCCTGACGCTGACGATTCCCGCCGATGATCGCATCCCGCTCGTGCGGTGGCGCCGGAGCATGCGCCAGGCGGGGGTGCTTGCATCGCAGGAGAGCGATCGCTACGGTGTGGTGTACGGGGAGGGGCCGCGGCGGCAGTTCCTTGGAGCGCCGATACTGGACTGGACACTGACTCACAGCCTCTACTCCGGCCTCGGAAGCGCGGGGGGAGCGTTTACCATCGGCGGCGCGTTTCTCTTCGGCCAGCTTGAGGTGGGGCTTTCCGGCGGCATGAAATCGACGATCGACAGGAGAGTCGATATGAATCTGGACCGGTGGAACTGGCGATATCTGGCGCCTTCCTCCACGGTGCTGCGGCAGCTCGAACTTGGTTCGATGTCGGTGGCGGGGACCAGGGTTCATGGGATCGAGCTTTCGAATGTCCCGCTGGCGACGCGGAGTTTCGTGGGGGAGCATGACCTGCAGGGACAGACCCAGCCCGGCTGGCTGGTGGAGATGTACGATGGCAGTCGCCTTGTCGATGCCGTCCTGGCTGATAGTCTCGGCTACTACGAGTTTCATGTGCCGGTCGGGTATGGCATCGTGGACCGGGTTCTGCGGTTCGTCGGGCCGCATGGTGAATCGTTCGTCGAGGCGCGCCGGGTGCAGTTGAGCACCGGCATCCTCCCTGCGGGGGAGGTGCAGTACACCGTGCGCGCCGGCGCCGAACGCTACGATCTCGATGCGCCGATGGGAGTCGAGGGGCGTGTCGGCGTTGGCGTGGCGAAGCGCCTGACGCTTGCGGCTGAAGGGGTGATGCCCCCCGCGGAGCGCGCCGCATGGTCCGCGGACAGCCTGGCGCCGGCGGTATCGGCCATCGCATGGCTGGGTTCCTCCAGTTCGCTGGCGCTCCGCTACGGGATGCGCGAGCAGCTTCTGAAGGCCGATTTCTACACCATCTTCCCGAACAATCTCACGGTGCGTGCGGGAGTGGACTCGCTGACGCTGGACGCCGTGTCCATGCGGGGGCTGGTGGATATATCCTGGCCCGTGAGGGGCGTTTCGTTCGGCGCGCAGGGGACGGCCAGGCGGAGGGACGGCATCGACGGCGTGGAGCTGACACCGCGATTCTCCGGCTATGTGTCCGGCCTCAACTTCATCGCCTCCACCTCGCTGTTCTGGGGAGAGGATACGGCCGCCGCGGCGCCAGGTGGATTCCCGCTCCGGGAGATCCGCAGCCGGGGGAGCATTCTTGCGACGTTCCTGCCGGGAATGGTGGTGAAGGGAGAAGGGGAGTACGACCATATGCGCCGCCGCGTATCGCTGCTCGATCTGAATGCCTATATCCGTCTGACGGACATGCTGGCGCTGGGGGTCGGCTATGGTGTGCCGGATCTGGACTGGCGGCGCGGGATGCTGAGGGCGCAGGTGGAACTGCAGTTCTCGCCGGCGCGCATCTTCCTGAATGCCAGCCGCGAGTCCGATATGATCCACACTTCCATGACGGCGCGGGGAAGCGCCGCCTTCTCCGGTTCCGGCGTCGCCACCTCCCCGGAGTTCACCGTCGGCAAGGCGGCGATCCTGCTGAAGGCGTTCCGCGATCTCAACGGCAACGGCATCCGCGATGTCGGCGAGGAGGAGCTCCCGCCGCCGTCGGCAGTGCTCTCGCTCGGGCGCATGCAGTTCCGTTCGAGCGACGGCGCCTTCTCCTCACTGACGCCGAACATGGAGTGGAATCTTGAAGTGGACAACTGGGAGTATGCGGCGGAGGGGATCTTCCCGGCGCGTACGCGGCACCGACTCTTCCTGCTGCCGAGCACTGTCACCGTGATCGACGTGCCATACAGCGAGGGGATCGACGTCATGGGGCGGGTCATCGTGGAGGAACGGCTGCCGGACGGTGGGAGCAGGGAGCTTCCCGTCTCGCTTGCGAACGGCCTGCGGGTGGCTCTCGTTTCCGAAAGCAGGGGAGCGCTCTATGAGGGAGATGTGTTTCCGGATGGAACCCTGCTTGTACCCGGTGTGGCCGCCGGTGCCTACACGCTCCGTTTCGATCCCGCGCAGCTCGATTCCCGTCGGCTCGCTGCCGGCCCGGGTTCCGGCGAGATCGTGCTCGACGGTACGGACGATCGCCTCCCGGCGGTGCACCTGATTCGCATGCCGTAGATCATCTCCGGCGGCTGGCGGATGGTGATTGGATATAAGCGGCATGCCCGGCCGGGCCTCGCCTTGGCTGGCGGCCGGTCAGTACGAAGGGACCTCCTTCCCGCCGCCAGCAACTATCTACCGGTCACTGACTGCTGTATAAAACGAGAAAGAGAGACAGACATACCACCACAGATGTCTATCTCTCTCTCGTACGGAGACGTATGGTAGTGCGGCTCCGGATTGAATACGGCTTCCGGTCTTGCGACCGGCGATGCCGGGGCTAGTCGTTGCCTGATATTTTCTTTCTCTGCTTCTCTCTGGCGAGCGCCTTCGCCGCATCGCGTCCGGTGGGATCGGAAATGCCGGAACTGCGCCGGCTGGTGCGTCCCGTCTTCTTCGAGGTGGTCGGCACCTGCGTCGCGTTCATGGCATCAACGAGAGAATCGCGGATGGCCGAGACGAGGGAATCGCGGTCGAAGGGGGGAGCGACCGGCGCCGCCAGCGTATCGATCACCGGAGCCGGAGCGGCCGAGTTTGCGGACTGCCTGGAATCATCGCCGCCGTCGCCTATCAGATATCCGGCCCCGCCGCCGACCAGCAGGCCGACGCCGAGCAGCAGAACAGCGAGCAGCGTTGCCCCGCTCCTCCGCACGGCCGGGATGGCCATTCCGATATCCTTCCCCAGACGACCGAGCATGTCGGCCTCCTCGTCGGGGGTCATCGCTTCATGGCATTCGTTCCTGTGAAGCGCACCCTGAAGTTTCATCTGCTCGCTGAAGAGTTGGCGCTGCTCCCGGTTCTCGGCAAGAGTCCGGAAGAGATCGGCGGACGCATCGTCCGGCAGATCGCCATCGAACAGATGATGTAGGTTCTCGTTCATCAGTCCTTAAGATAAAGAGCGAGACGCTGACGCAGCGTGTCGCGAGCCTTGAAGATCCTGAACTTCACGGTCGAAATCGCGGTGCCGGTGATACGTGCGATCTCGTCGTAGGAATGTCCCTGGACATCGCGCAGCACCACGGCCTCGCGGTAGATCTCCGGAAGGCGGTCGATTTCCTCGGTAAGCGCATCCTGCAGGAGCACGTCGGGCGTTCGCTCCTGCACCGCAATCTGCACGTCGTCGATCGAATCGTGTTCTTTGCGGGCTCTGAGCAGATCGATGCAGACATTGCGGGTCAGCCGGAACAGCCACGCAGTGGCATTTGTCCCTTCCTGGTACATCCCGGCATTCTGATAGGCCTTCAGCAGCGCCTCCTGCATCGCATCCTTCGCCCGTTCACGGTCGCCGATCATGCGGCAGCAATAGGTGAACAGACGATCGCGGTAGCGATTGTACAGCACAAGGAACGACGGTTTGTCGCCGGATGCCACCTGGCGGAGCAGTTCGTCGTCGGAGATCTGTTGCTTCCGGGAGCTATTCGCTGTCAAAACGGACTCGTCCAGCTTGATCGTTCATGGAAGGAAGGTCTGCATGAATCCCTTCATCCCCTCCGTTCCGCTTCCGACCAGCTTGGCCACGGTTGGCCTCACTGGTCATAACGGCCAGGGTATGGGAAAGGTTAGACCCTCAGAGGGGAAAGACGTTTGAAGTGCAGTTCCCGGGCAGCGCCGCAGAGCAGCTTCCGACGCTGCCGATGGTCACATATGGTTCAGTTCCCCGATCGGTCCCAGGCTTCGGTGACCGTGATCGCCACCATGTTCACGATATCCTGCACCTGGCCGGAGTTCTGGATCACGTGGACCGGCTTGTTCATTCCCATCAGGATCGGGCCGATCGCCTCGCATTCGCCGATGCGCATCAGAAGCTTGTAGGCGATATTTCCTGCATCGATGTTGGGGAAGATCAGGACGTTCGCCGGCTGGTCGCCCAGCGTGCTGAACGGGAAGAACGTCGTGAGCATGTCGCTGACCACCGCCACATCCGCGTGCATCTCGCCATCGACGATCAACTGGGGGTGCTCCGACTTCACCAGTTCCGTGGCGCGGCGCATCTTCACGGCGTTGGGATGTTTCGAGTCCCCGAAGTTCGAGAAGGAGAGCATCGCCACGCGCGGTGTGGCGCCGAAGCGCTGCGCCGTCTCCGCCGCCATCAGCGCTATCTCGGAGAGCTCCTCGGCGGTGGGATCGATGTTGACCGTCGTATCGGACAGGAAATACTGTCCTCCCGATTTTGGCATCATCACGTACAGTCCGGCGACGCGCGAGTAGCGCGGATCGCGTCCCACCACCTGGAGCGCCGGGCGGATGACATCAGGATAGGAGATGGATGTGCCCGCCACCAGGCCATCGGCATCTCCCTGGCGCACCATCATCAGCCCGAAGTGCATTGTCCGCTGCAGCAGCCTCCGCGCGGCGGCGGCCGTTACTCCCTTGCGTGCGCGCACGCGGTAGAGCTCCTCCTGATAGATGAACCGGCGTTCGTCGTCCATCGGATTCGCCAGCTCCACCCCTTCCAGATCGATATGATGCCGCTCCGCGAGATCGCGCACCACATGTATGCGCCCCAGCACCACCGGCTGGCAGATCCCCTCCTCCACCAGACGCTGCGCCGCGCGCAGCACCCGCAGCTCCTCCCCCTCCGGCAGCACTATCCGTTTCAGCGGCCGCCGCGACTGTGCCCGGTTGATGATCGGCACCATGAAGCCGCGGGACTTGCCGAGCCGCGTCTCCAGCTCGTCGTTATACGCCTCCCAGTCGGTGATCGGTCGGCGTGCCACGCCGCTTTCGATGGCCGCTCTCGCCACGGCCGGCGCCACCCACAGCAGCACGCGGTGGTCGAACGGCTTGGGGATGATGTAATCCGGGCCGAAGCTGAGAGGCCTGTCGCCGTAGCTGCGGATCACCGAATCGATCACATCCTCGCGCGCGAGAGCGGCGATTGCCCGCGCAGCGGCAAGCTTCATCTCGTCGTTGATGGCGCGGGCGCGCACGTCGAGCGCTCCGCGGAAGATAAAGGGGAAGCCAAGCACGTTGTTCACCTGGTTCGGGTAGTCGCTCCGCCCCGTGGCCATGATGATGTCGTCGCGGACCGCCGTGGCATCCTCATAGCTGATCTCGGGGTCCGGGTTCGCCATTGCGAAGACGATGGGGCGCGGCGCCATCGAAACCACCATCTCCCCGGTGACGAGACCAGCCTGCGAGAGACCGATGAAGACGTCGGAGCCGGCCATCACGTCGGCGAGCGTGGCGTCGGCGTCGCCGTTGGCGAATTCCGCCTTGTACCGGTTCAGGTCGCCGCGGTTCCGGTGGATCAGCCCCTTGGAATCGCACATGTAGATGTTTTCGTGCAGCGCGCCGAGCAGCATATAGAATCGCGCGCAGCTAATCGCGGCGGCTCCCGCTCCCGCGACCACGATTTTCACCTCGTCGATCTTCTTTCCCTGAATGTCGAGTGCGTTGATGAGCGCCGCGCCGGAGATGATGGCCGTGCCGTGCTGGTCGTCATGGAAGACGGGGATGTTCATCCGCTCCTTGAGCACCGTCTCCACCTCGAAGCACTCGGGCGCCTTGATGTCCTCCAGGTTGATACCGCCGAACGTCGGTTCCAGCGCCGCTATCGTCTCTATCAGATGCTGCGTATCGGTCGGAGTGATCTCGATATCGAAGACATCGATATCGGCGAACTTCTTGAAGAGCACTCCCTTCCCCTCCATCACGGGCTTGCCGGCCGCCGGGCCTATGTTGCCGAGACCCAGGACGGCGGTGCCATTGGAGATCACCGCGACGAGATTCCCCTTGGCAGTGTATTCATACACCTTCTCCTCGTCGAGCGCGATCTCCCGGCAGGGCTCGGCCACGCCGGGGCTGTACGCCAGCGAAAGATCGTGCTGGGTGGAGACCGGCTTTGTGGAGACCACCTCCATCTTGCCGCGGCGTCCCATCCGGTGATATTCGAGAGCTTCTTCCCGCTTTGTCATATATCTCCTGGTAACGATGACCGTGCGCATTATCGAATCAGCAAAATTATCATAATCGCGCCGCCTGCCCGCATGTTTTGTGCGATCGGCCGGCGATGGCGGCCAGGAGCGACGGAGGCCGGCCCTTATCAGGAGAGCCGGTCCCGCATCGTGATCGCTGCGATCATCCGGTTATATCGCGAGACGACCGTGAATTCGCTCCGCCGGGAACTTCTCTGCACGTTGTTTGCGGCAGTCCCGGGAGTGGGGAGAAGGGATGGGGAAACGGCTGTAAGCGACCTTTCAGGAGTTACAATAATGACGAGCCCTGCCAGAAATGGAGACCTGCATGGCAATGCACCGGACACATCGCCGGTGGCGCTGGTTCTGATAGATGTCATCAATGATCTGGAGTTCGACGGCGGCGAGGATCTGCTGCGGCATGCGCTTCCTATGGCCGAATCGATCGCCGATCTCCGGAGTCGGGCCAATGGCGCCGGAATTCCAGTTGTGTACGTAAACGACAATTTCGGACGCTGGCAGTCGAATTTCACGAGGCTGGTCGATCACTGCCTGAATGGTGGTGTTCGAGGGAAGCCGATCGTCGAGCTGCTCCATCCGGAAAATGATGACTATTTTGTACTCAAGCCCAAACATTCCGGGTTCTTCTCCACGACGCTTGAGGTGCTGCTGCGGTATCTTGGTGTTCATACGCTGATCCTGGTCGGCATGGCGGCCGATATCTGCGTGCTGTTCACGGCCAATGATGCCTACATGCGCGACTATCGTCTGGTGATCCCCTCCGACTGCGTAGCATCCGTTCGGGAGAGCGATCGCCGGTATGCGCTGCGGATGATGGAAAAGATCCTGAAGGCCGATGTCCGTCCCGCTGCGGCGATCGATCTGGAGGAGTTGAGACAGGGGAGGCACGAGTCTGCGGCGGTGGAGGAGAATGGGGAGGCCGACGCTCCGGATTAATCTACAGCATAACTTTAAACTGGGGCCGGAACCTCCTTATAATACGTATTACTATCGCCATAAAGCGGATGTTCCGGTGTTGCCATGCCTGTCATCTTCGTTATCTTGAACAGCAAGGTCCACCGACGGTATACGGGTTGAATGGCAGCGGTAGTGGAGTGCAGGTTTCGTCCGGAACATGCGCAGATGCCGGACTGCCGGGCCTGGTAATTGAAGCAGCCATCGGCATCTCCGGCTCCCGTGCCATGCCATGCGGAAGGTCCGCGTACTTTTTATAGTGTGGATCACGCCGAAACATCCTAATATTGGCGTCCTCAGCAGTAACATTGCTGTGTCCTGATATATCCGGCTATCGATCCTCCTGTCTCCCTGGTCATCGGCCTTCCCGGCCTCTAACCGATACTGAATGCTGTGAGCGCGCCCCTTGTCATCCCAGAGCGTATTCTGCGTTTTCTGAACGCTCTTCCCGTAACGGGCGAGCCTCTGGAGTGGATCCCCACCTTCAGGGATGAACTCTGCCTGCTGCTGGGAGATGTGGACAGGGTGATGGTGAACGTGAATGTCGGCTGCGATCTGCGGAACCCGGATACATACGAGCCGGAAGTTTTCGTTACCAGCTATGACAGCGCCTGGTCGAACGAGGGTGAATCCGTTCTGGTGTCATCCAGTACCGAGGAGGTGAAGCGGCTGCTCGAATATCTGGAGGGGAAGGGCTTTCCCGCCGCCAATTATCATCCGCCCCAGATCACCAGCTATTATCTTGGACGGCAGGCATATCTCGGTACGATCTTCCTCTGGAGGCACCGGCACGAGCCCTCGATTTCGGAAGCCACGCTCGCGACCATGGCGGCGCTGGAGCCGTTCTTCGTCTTCGCCTTTTCCGATCTGGTTGCGCGCCGCCAGTATTCCAGCCCGGTGGACAAGACGTTCATCGATGCGATAGGAAGCCTGACAGGTGCGGCCGGGCTCAGCCGCCAGGAGCGGCGCGTGATCATCCTGCAGCTCTTCGGGCATTCCTACAAGGAAATCGCCGATATGCTTGGAGTCACCGTGGATGGCGTCAAGCATCATCTGAAGATGATCCATAGAAAGACCGGCGCCAGGAGCTACACCGAGCTCTTCGCAAAGTATTTCATGCCCCGGTTCAATCTGCGCGATAACGATGAGGAGATGAGCACGTCCGAGGAGTCGTCGAAGGACGATGGGTTCGTGATGATCCATCCTCCCGTGCGCAACGGCTCGTCCGAGATATACTTCATGGCCAGCAGCGGTCTGGGCGAGCGTATCAGAAAATTCGGCGAGATCGTGTACGGTTCGGTGGAGGAGTTTGCGCGGGCGCTGAAGGTTGCGCCATCGAACCTGCAGAAGTATCTCAACGGCGAGCGCAATCCCGGGCTTGCCACGCTCCAGCGTCTGTTTGAACTCGGCTGCAACATCAATGCGCTGATAGGAGCGGAGGGGGCGATGTTCGCCGACAACGATGCCGGACGGGAACTCTGGCGCCGGTTCGACAACTCGATTGCGCCCGACGCCGCAGGCGAGACCGCATCCGTCCAGGCGTCTACGGGAGATTCTCGCATCATATAGTCCGTCAGGGTATGCCGGGCGAGGCACTTCATCCGATCATATCCTCCGGGATTGTTGCTGCTCGCCGTGCCAGGCTCCGTGGTCCTGGCGGGGCTTGGTTATCCTTACATATAGATTAACGTCCTTCCGCCACGGGCGGCTGACGACGGACCGGAGTCTGAACGGCGTGGCCGTCACCTTCGGCACATCATTCCGCCAGGCGCTTCAGGGAGGAGGCGATCATCCGCCTACCACCATGTGAGCCGTCGGCAGAACATTATCCCGCCACCCTCTTCCCAATCATTGCGGATGTTTCCCCCCGCATGCCATGCTTGTGATAGCTCATGGCCGTTCGCCGCCGTACTCCGATCATCCGGGCGATGCGCCTTCATTCATTGGCCGGCATCGGGGGGGTATGCCGTGACCGGCGGATCGCTGTCATGCCGGTGGCATGCGGTATGCTGAGAACTATTGTTCCAGCCAGGCCGGATTCCTGGCGTGCTGGTCCGTGTCCGGTTCGCGTCCCGAAATTTCTACATCGCGGATTGATGGAACGCCATAGAGGGGATGGTTGTGCGCGAGGAAATTGCGATGGGATGAAATACGCGGTTATTTGCGCTGTCCGAAAATCGGTCACATGATGTACGCGCATCGAATTGCATGCGCACCGAAAATTCGCCCGGATTTATCGGAACCCCGGCAGCGCAGGGAGTGATATAGGAATGGATTCATGCGGCGGACCCGCGGCACCCTTGTTCCCGGAAGTCGAATGGTCTACCAGTGGTTCGGATGGAAGGAATCGCCGGGGAATCCTGATATGAAGCGTATCGCAGGTCCGTGGGGTTCGCGGCGGTTCCGGTCGTACATGCCCGGTCGGCGGGCGTCCGGCGACAGCCGTTGAAGTTTTTAGCGGGGTCCGATGATGAGTTGCGGCGCAGGGGACTTCGTCGTGAATATCCATAGCTGCAGCAGGTGGAAAAGAAACGGGACGCACTTTCCCTGGATATGACTATTGCATGTGACATGAGAAAAATGCACATTGGCCCGAATCTTAAATCCACCACATTCATCAGCGCCCTGAAAAATGGGCGCCTGCCAAGTGTTGTATAGTGCCAACTACACAAAGGTGTAGTTGTTTCGGACACGCGTGGGGTGTAGCTTGATCATCCGTTTCCATGATCAGGTCCACTTGGAGCGTGTTGACGAATAGAGGCCCTTCATCCTACTTTACTGTGCGAGAATGTTCATGAAGACCGTACTTCTTTCCCTCTTCCTGCTGATCGTCGCCGGCACAGCTCCCGCCTGGTCGCAGGAGGCAAGCTGTCCCGGGGATGACCCCACCTTCACCAGGCTGGATACATTGCACGTCACGCTCGAACTGGGTTACCCGAATGGACATCAGGATTCGGACAAGGAAGCAAGCAAGGGGCACATCACCCTTGAGGTCTTCGTCGATCGATCGAGCAACGGGCAGATCAGGTATTCGATCAATCCCATGTCGCTCCAGTTTACGGGCGAGGATGGAGGTGTGATTGATGCCTACAGCACGCGCGAGATCTTCCGGCTGGTGGAGCAGGCGGCGATCGCCCAGGGGATTCTGGAGGGATACACGCCATGCACGCCGGACTGCCGTTCGGTGACGGTGAACGTCTGCCAGAACTCCTGCGTGTCCCGCAGCGGCCAGGGGGTGAACACGAGCTTCGCCATCTGTGATGCCAGTGCCTGCTGCACGCGCACCTATCAGGTTTGCTGTCCGGATGGCGCCGGCGCGCCTGTCACAAGGCTCGTTTCCGTCACCGGCGCCCACTGTGATACGATGACCGGGCCGGGCCAGTGCGAGTCGATTTGCTGGTAACTATACTACTTTCAAGCCCACGGAGGGGCAAACTACACAAAAGTGTAGTTGACGTAGAAGCGATGGAAGACTAGTTTTGCATGTGTAAGCGATGAGGCCGGAAGTGCCCGATGAGCGGGTGAAGGGAGCCTGGAGACGGGCTCGAAATTATGAGGGGGTAATGATGAACTTCAGCAACAACGATATGCCGCTGCGTAGGAGAGGGTCCATGATACGAGGGCTGTCGGTGTTCGCCGCCGCGATCTGCGGGCTCTCCACGGGAGCATTCGCGCAGGCAGCCGGCGAGCAGGTTGCGGAGTCCGGTCGGCCGACCACGATGACGATCGTCAACGGTGAGGTCGGGGCACTTCGGTCAGTCGATGGTGGAAGAACATGGCAGGTCGTGCCGGCTGCATCGGCAGAACGGCTTCAGTCGAGACTTGCCGGAAAACTCAGCGCCGGATACCAGGGGGTGGAAGTGGGGTTTACGGGCCGCACGGATGTCTATCCCAATCCGGCAGTGGATCGCGTCTCGATTCGATATGAATTGGGCGCACCGGGCGAGGTAAATGTTGCGCTTCATGACATTCATGGGCGCGAAGTGTTACGCGCGTTTGAGGGACCGCGCGCAGCAGGTGAGCATTCACTCAGTCTGGAGATAGGTTCACTGCCGAGTGGTATCTATCAGTATCGAATCGTCAGTAGTGGCTTGATCGTCGCTGGCAGTACGATGGTCGTAGCACGCTAGTACGCTTCAGAATCAGGCAGCGGGCCGCCAGGGACACCTCTGGTACGCCAGCGGCAGCGGTCCGCTGCCTGGGCGCTGACCCTCCCAGGAACATTGTTAACAGGCGGAATGTGAGGTCCTCCCGAAAATATCGGGATACATTCTGCCGATAAGGGCACCACCTGTGTCCATCAGTCAGATAGTGGAGCACATGAGTTCCCTGCACATAAGATGATTGCTCCGCCCCACGGGTGCAGTGCCCTGGTTATTAAGTCGAATGGTATATCTCCCCGAGAACCGTTCGGCGTTCGTGTCCACAGCGTCGCAGAATGTCGGGGCATTCAGGTCCTCCCGGATTGATCTCCGGGAAATGCTCCGATACAAGCGCGACCCCAGTCAGTCAGACGGAATTTCGGGTCCTTGGCCAAGTTAGTTGGTCGTTTCGTCCTAGCATTGGGATAACGCGCTTTTGTATGCTCAGGGTAGAGTGCTGGTCCACTCATTATGAGGGCACTCTGCGCTGAGCATTTTATGTGGCACCCGGAACATCCGGGTTATCCATCCCTTCCTCTACGTACGCACGATCGCCCTTTCCGGCCGTATCCATCGCCGACTCCCTCCGCCGGTGCCTGAATCGCCATCTCCACCCCCATCCATTCTTCATCCTTGTCAGGATGCCCGTCTCCGCCTGCGCCGGTTCGCAGATATGGTGCCACCCATCACGAATGACCGCAGTGCAGGCTGGCGCAGCAGGTATGGGATGCCCGGAAGCTTCTCCACGGCCCGGCGTCCTGATGGCATGACAGCGATGCCCATATGACACACCCCGCGCAGGTGCCATATATGCAGGCGCGTGCTCCTTCCGTATCCGATGCTGGTAGTCCGTCGCCCGTGGCAGGAGTATTGTGTCCCTCCCACCGGAGGGGTCCGGTCCTGTTATGTGCTCCAGGTGGAACGGCGTGGCGATTCCGTCGCATCATACATGCGATACGTTGTGGGATGCACGCGGTGGCTGCTGCGCGGCCCCACTTCGGCTGCCATGTGATCCTTCGCATGACAGCCTGAAGCTTTATGCCGATCTGCCGTCCGTCAGCCTGTGCATTCTCGTGATTTATCTCGAAGAAATTCTCCGCGCACCGGCCGCCCGCAATGCGGGAGACTGCCGCCACCCCTTCTGTAATGGTGATCTGCAGAATGCAATATCAATAGTGCCGCGGAGAAATGAACGAAAATTCATCGTCATCTGGATACCGGATATATGGTGCAGGAACAGTGGTGTAAATGCCGGAGTGCGGCGGCGAATTTCTTAAACGGCACATTAGTGGTTGAGGAGTGACTGCGCTGCATAAAGTGCCCTGCCTGTGAAGCTCATGCAATTGCAGTCCGAAGGTGATTCCGCTAACATCTTTTCCGGAGCATCGTTTGTCATGGCAGGCAATATGCGTGTCCAGCCGTTTTCCTGCGGCCTGGATATACGATGCATTCAGCATCCGGACCTTTTCGGGCCGGGATTTGTGCTGGGCAACCAGAATTATTTCACAGGAGTTACGACACTATGAACCTCACATTCCTGCGTGCAGGCGTGATTATTTTTGCACTCGCTGCAAATTCAATCCGTGCACAGACCACGGCCCAGGCAGCCGGAGAATTTTCCCTGCAGGGAAGGCTGACCACCACGGCTGGATCACCCGTTATCGACGGCCAGCATACGCTGGTGATAAAAGTATATGAGCAGGGGACCGCGAATGTCGTCTATTCTGAAACCGACGTGGTGACCACCATGAACGGCGTCTTCTCCACGATGGTCGGTGACAACGGTGACGGCGGTGCTGATCTGATGGTGGATGCGATGACCGACTACGAGCTCGGCGTGGCCGTGAACGGCGAGAGCGAAATGATGCCGCATATCAGGATCGGCGATGCGATGAGGGCGGCGGTCGCCGCAAATGCCGGGGCCGTGGCCGGCTTCCGCGTGGACACCTCCGGCGTGCAGGTGCACAGCCTGGTTACTACCGATGCCAGCGGCCGTCTTCGCTCGTCGCTGCTCGGTTCAAATCTGGTCACCAGTGTGCAGGGGCTGCGCGGTGATGTCAATTTTGAAGTCACCGGAAGCGGCGTCACATTCGACACCACCGGTGGCGTGCTCCGGCTGAACATCAACGGCGGTGGCGGCGGCGGACTTTCCTTCCCCTATTCACAGAACCTGAACCAGGCGTCCGGCACCGGCTTCAGTCTGAGCAATGCTCAGGGAGGAACCACCGGTGCGTTTATCAATACCGGTTCAGGGCTTGCCTTTCGTGCCCAGTCCGCCAGCGGCACAGCCATCCGCGCGATGTCCAATGGAACAGGATCGGCCGCGGCGACGATCCAGGCCGAGAATACCAATGGGATCGCGATGAACCTGATAGGCCACGCTGCCTCCGACGCCACGCTCCGCATCCAGAACAATGCGGCGGATTCCACCGCGATGCTGATCAGCGCCGTCGATGCATCGGGCGACGCGATGTTCGAGGTTGCGGCCGATGGAAGGACGATGATCAGTTCCACCGCTGGCAACGCGCTCGACGTCAGCACGTCGGCGGCCGGAGAGACTGCGCTGAAGGTCACGGGGGGATTGATGCTCGATGGCCCGGCTGGCACCGCAACAATCGATCTCTCCAACGGCCAGGTGACGGTGGACAATGCGAACGCCAGGGCGAACTCGATCATCATGCTCACGATCACGTCGGCCACGGGGCTCAGCGCGGCGGCGCCCATCCGCGTCTCCTCGCAGAGCGACGGAAGCTTCACCGTGTCGGCGATCTCGACCGGGCTCGGTAGTCTCACCGGGAGCTACTCCTTCAACTATCTGATCATCAACCGGCCGGAGTAACGGATGACGATGAACCATTCAGATACTAGCAAGGGAGGAGAACCCATGAGGACAATGAAATGGTTATCGCTGATGTGTGCTCTGGTGCTCGCGCTGCTGGCGGTGCGGAATGCCGGAGCGCAGACCATGATGGAACAGGCCGTGGTGGCCGAAGGTGGGGGGCATACCGCGAGCGCCACGATGACGATGGATCTCACCATCGGCCAGCCGGTGGCGGGTCGCGCGGTGGGCCTGACCACGACGGGACAGTTCGGATTCTGGAACACTGCGTTTTCGGTCTCATCAGTTCCCGCGATCGCCGCCGGTGCGGTGGCCGATCTCGTCGTGACGCCGAATCCGGTGACCGACGGCGGCGTGGTCGAGGTGACGCTGGCCGCCGGCACCGATGTGGATGTCGCGCTCTACGATGCGGCCGGACGGCAGGTTCGCACGCTCTACTCCGGAACCCAGAGCGCCGGGCGCTTCTCCATGCCGCTGGACCCGGAGGGGCTTGCGAGCGGAGTCTACTTCGTGGCGGTGAGCGTCCCCGGCGGACTGATGCAGCATCCCGTGACGATTGCCAGATAATCCAGATAATGTAGATACCGGCGCGTGTGACGGCGTGCCACATGCCTGCTGTACATCAGGGTAGGAAGCGCGGAAGGGCGATCGGATTTCTCCGGTTGCCCTTCCCATTGGTGCCGCGGATGATAGGCACCTGTTACTTTTTCCTTCTTGTCGCGCTATCGCCTTCGTTATCCCCCCGGGACTCTCTATTTTGCATGGTTGGAGGGGACGTTCCGCAGTATCCGGCGATCCGCTTCCTGCCTTTTGCTGCTCTCCGTTTCCTCGTGGATCGACAGCATTTCAGTCATAGCTTTCCGTTGGAGTAATTCATGCACATTGCACAGCGCATGTCTCGACTTGGCACCGAGACGGCATTCGAAGTTCTGGTCAAGGCGCGCAAGCTGGAGGCGACGGGGCGCGACATCATTCACCTGGAGATCGGCGAGCCCGATTTCGACACGCCCCAGAATATCGTGGATGCCGCGAAGGGGGCGCTCGATGACGGGTTTACGCATTATGGCCCCTCCGCCGGACTGCCGCAGGCACGCGAGGCTATCGCCGAGTACATCGAGCGGACGCGTTCCGGTGTGAACTGCTCCGCCGATGAGATCGTGATCACTCCGGGGGGCAAGCCGATCATGTTCTATGCGATGATGGCGACGGTGGACGAGGGAGATGAGGTGATCTATCCGAATCCCGGATTCCCCATCTACGAGTCGGTGATCAACTTCCTCGGGGCGAAGCCCGTGGCGCTTCCGCTGCGCGAGGAGAAGGAATTCCGGTTCGATCTGGCCGATCTGGAGGCGCGCATCACCCGCAAAACCCGGATGGTGATCATCAACTCGCCGCAGAATCCCACCGGTGGCATCCTCACGCGCGAAGATCTGGAGGGAATCGCTGATCTGGCTAATCGCCATAATCTCATCGTCTTCTCCGATGAGATCTATTCGCGTATCACCTACGATGGATTCCAGCATACCTCGATTCTGGAATTCCCCGGCATGAAGGAACGGACGATCATGCTCGACGGCTTCTCGAAGACCTATGCCATGACCGGCTGGCGTCTGGGCTACGGCATGATGCCTCCTTCGATCGCCTCCATCGTCGCCAAGATGCAGACCAACTGCACAAGCTGCACATCGAGCTTTACGCAGGTGGCCGGCATCGAGGCGCTCAGCGGTCCGCAGGACAGGGCGGAGGAGATGGTGAGCGAATTCCATCGCCGCCGCGATGTGATCGTCGATGGCCTGAACCGTATTCCCGGCATACGCTGCCTGCGGCCGCAGGGAGCTTTCTATGTCTTCCCGAATATCGAGGGAACCGGCTACAGCTCGCAGCGCATGGCCGATTATCTGCTCAATACCGCGGGCGTCGCCTGTCTGAGCGGAACATCGTTCGGACAGTTTGGCGAGGGATTCATCCGGTTCAGCTACGCGAATTCCGTGGAGAATATTCAGAAGGCGCTGGATCGTATCGAGGATGCGGTCTCCAAGCTGATGCGGAACGAAGTAAATATCGAGGGATAGGCCGCACCCGGCCGTCCGCGGGGTAGAGATTTCGTTATGATCCTGAAGGGGGGCTGAGGCTCCCCTTCATCGTTTCCGTGCCGTATGCCATCGGGTATCTCACGTATTCGGCCGCCGGTGTCTGCCTGCTCCCTCTGCCGGCCGGAGGCGTCTGCTGCTGTGGAGATACTGCCGGATCGTATCCGCATGGCGCCATTGCGTTCGGTGTGAACATGAGCGGGAAAGGTGGTTGCAGGGGCGGAGATGCTCCGGTTTGCCGGGGTGATAAGAAGAGAAGAGGGCGCCGTCGGGGGATGAAGGCTGCGCGGTGAGGATGTCAGCTTCGCGGTGCCATTTCCCTGATGATCTCGCGGAGCATCTGGAAATCGCTCTGGTCGTCGGTCAGCTTTATCCTGGTGGGGCGATTCTCTCCGGCGGAGTTCTCATTGGAGAGAAGGAGCACCGTATAGACGCCCTTGTTCAGCCGCACCTCCTCCTCGTGAAATCTGCTCACCTCCCGCCATTGCAGTTTCCGTCCTCTTTGAAAGATGTTGCGGACACGGATACCCTCGTTGTCCACCTGCACCCATCGCAGCGTCCAGATCTGCCAGAAGGCGATGGCGCCGATCGCCAGCCAGACGAATATCGCCACGTCACTGAAGGGCGTGGCGATCAGCCCGTATATGGCGATGGCGAAGGTCGCCATCCAGATGATCAGCAGGAACCGTTTCGGGGGAAACGTCCGGGGTTCTTCCAGGATTTCCAGTTTGGTCATGATCTGAACGAATGATTCATCTCCCGCAGCCACAGACCCATCATCGTACGGATAAAACATTATCGGTTGCAGGGAGGATATCATGATCTGCCGAGGCCGTTCCCCTCGTTCTTCGACTGCGCCACCTTCACCAAGGTACCATTTCCGGACCGTATCCATGCGGCCGCGATGCGGAGCATCGGGTAGTCCACGGCTCCGCCAAGGAGCGCGCGCAGTTCGCGGAGCGATGCGCCGGGCATGGCCGCGAGCTGCTCCCGCGCAGAGCGGACGATGCCGGGGGGGACGAACCGATCGATGTCGATCGAAACGCCGAGCTTCAGCAGCTCCTCGATATGCGCGCTGATCGTGGAGGGCTGGAGCGCCGAGCGCTGCGCGATCTCCTGCAGCGTACATCCCTCCATCAGCAGCGAGCAGGTGCGCCGGAGCCGTTCGGGGATATCGGAACGTTCAGTCCGCCGCTCCGCGTCCGCCAGCACCGATTCCACGGCCGCCAGGAACGATGCGCCGCACCGCGTATAGATCTCCATCGTCATGCCGTCGATCGTCATGAATGCGGCGCGGGAGGCGGGAAGTTCATTCGATATCCGTACCAGTACGTCGTCGGAACAGACGGCTCCGGCGGTGATGCCGTCGCGCGCGGCTATCCGGTCGCGTACGGTCCGGAGCTCCATCAGCAGGTCCGGATTGCGGCTGCTTTCGGGTTCGCGCGGCTCCGGCGTGAACTTCTTCAGCGTAAGATTCCGCACGGCATGGCGTCCACGTGATGTCAGGCGCACGGTCGGCTTCAGCGTCGCAGATGTTTCCATCAGTCGGTCCTCGATCAGTGCATCGGCGATGCGGGCGAGCTCGCTCCGGTCGAACTCGCGCAATGCGCCGAACCGATGGTACCGTTCGAGTCCGAGCCGCTCGGTGGCGGCACTCCGCGTGCCGCGGAGCACATCCACCACGGTCATTTTGCCGAACCGTCCGCCGAGTTCCTCCACGGCCGCCAGCAACTGTTCGATGGCATGTGTGATCTGCACGCGGGTGAGCCGCGGCGCCGTAGTGCGCGCCGGGATCACATCGCCCGGGGGAACGCTCCCCCCCTGCTGCGCCGGTCTGGTGCAGACATCGCACCGTCCACATGGCGCGGATTCGGGATCGGCGCAGAAATATTCGAGGATGAAATCCCTGCGGCATGTCGCGCTTCGCACGTAGCGCTCCATCGCGTCAAGCTTCTGCAGGGCTCGCTCCCGTCCCTGCTCGATCCCGCGCTCGTCGAATGGCAGCCGCCGTGCCGGGAGCCTTTCCTGCAGGAACTGATAGCCGGTTCCGGGGGTGGGAGGGGTGTAGGTGAGAAGTCCCCCCATCATCAGCGAACGCATGCTGCGATCGAATGCCTCGGGGGTGAGCCCGTATTTCGCCGCCACCTCGTCGGGATTGAAGAGCGTCTGCTGCGCCAGCGCCGCCCCGCCGAGCGTACGCAGCAGCGCGACGATCGTCTTCTGCCGTTCCATGTCGCGCGTGCGGCGGTAGTACTCCTGCACCTCGGTGCTTCCGGCGAGAAACCTGACCATGCCGAGCCGGTCCGATTTCACCTTCCTGAGAATCTCGTTCTTCTCCAGCACTGCCAGCGTGCTTCCGAGCGCCGCCGGGTGAATGCGCGCGCGCGCGGCCAGCGCCTTCGTGTCGGGGACAAACACCCCTCCGTAGCGGTTGCCGACGCCGACGTGCACAGTGTCCCACAATGCGTCGTAGAGCGCTTCGAGCTGCTCGCGCTCCGGAAAGGTGGAGCGGATGAAAAACTCCTGCAGGCGGCGATCGCGCGGGGTATGCAGCAGCGTGCAGTCGCTCGGCAGGCCATCACGGCCGGCGCGGCCGGCCTCCTGGTAGTACGCCTCGATGGAGCCCGGCATGTCGAAGTGGATCACATGGCGCACATCCGGTTTGTCGATCCCCATGCCGAACGCATTGGTGGCGACGATCGTCTTCACGCGGCCGTCGATGAACATTTCCTGGGCCGCACGGCGATCCCGGTCCCGCATGCCGGCATGGTAGATCGTTACCGGAAGCTGCTCCGCATGGAGCATCGTTCCCACCGCCTCCACGTTGCGGCGGGTGCCGCAGTAGATCATCAGGGAACCCTCGCGCGCGGTCTCGCGGCGCATCAGCTCGCGCAGGTCGTTCTCCTTGTCTGCGGGGAGAAGGACATTATAGCTGAGATTGGGCCGGTCGAATCCGCGGACGAACCGCTTCGGCTCCTGCAGCCCGAGCTGCAGGATGATATCCTCCTGCACGAACGGGGTGGCGGTGGCGGTAAGGGCGATGATCGGCGGGCGGCCGAGTTCATCGGCGGCGGCGCGGAGCTTCAGATAGCTCGGCCGGAAATCATGCCCCCATTCGGAGATACAGTGCGCCTCATCCACCGCGAAGAGATCGATGCGGCTTTCGCGGATCATCTCGACAAAGGTCGGACTTTCGAATCGCTCCGGTGCCACATAGACCAGCTTGTACATGCCATAGCGGATATCGGTCATCCGCTGGCGCATCGTGGCGAAATCGAGCGTGGAGTTGATGGTGGTGGCGCGGATGCCGCAGCGGGCAAGCGCATCCACCTGATCCTTCATGAGCGCGATGAGCGGAGAGACGACCAGGGTGATTCCGTCCAGCAGGAGCGCCGGGATCTGATAGCAGACCGACTTCCCCCCCCCCGTCGGCATCACCACCAGCGTATCGCGGCGCGCCAGCGCCGAGCGGATGATCTCCTCCTGCCCGGGCCGGAATTCCTTGTAACGGAAGAAGCGCCGGAGCGCCTCGACGGGTGTTTGCGGACGGGCCTCGTCAGTCATGAATGATCGGTCGTGCGACGTATGGGGGACAAAAATATGAACGCGCCGGATGGAATGATGCGCGGAACGTTGCCTCGGGGTACCGTCGCCGCCGGCAATCCGTCATCTCCGGCGGGGGGACGGGCAGGGAGGAGGCACCATCGGGGGCTGCACGATCGAAAGATACGACCAATCGGCCGGGCCGGAGCATGGCGGGGTCGGGATGTTCCTGCCCCATGCCATGCAGACGCCGGGAACAACAGCGAAGGCCCGGGATGGAATCCAGGGCCTTCGGAGAATTGTTCGATCGCCGGCCATTCTCCGCGTCCTCATCCGTTGCCCGCAGATGTCCCGTAGTCCTCCAGTTCCTTCAGCAGTGATGCCACCAGGATGCCAAGTACGCCGAGATCATCCAGCCAGCCGACGATGGGGATCGCCTCGGGGATCGCATCCAGCGGAGAAATAATGTAGATCATCGCCAGTGCGAGCAGGCCCTTCTTCAGCGGCGAAATCGACGGGTCCTTCAGATACGCCGGCAGGTACCGCAGGCGCAGGATGGAACGGAGTCCCGTTCCCCGGGTCATCTTCTTCATAACACTTTTCAATCTTCGTTCCTGACAATCCGGTGGCGTTCAGAGCGGCCGGGACGGACGTGCCCCGATGTGGACGGGGCGCCGGAGAGGCTATTGGGCGCGGTGCTCGCCGTTCCCGTACGGACGGTCTGCCCGCCGGCCGGGTTCGGCATCCGGCGGGGGACGGCGGGGCAGACTCCACCGGCCCGGGGAGCCGCATTCCCGGCGGGGAGAATGTATAAATCGGATATAATGCACGGGCGAATCCCTCTGTTCGGCGCGCAATCGTCGGCGCTCCGGCATCCCCCGCCGGGGGAACAGAAGCATACTTGCGGCTTGTAGGGTGGTTAACGTATCTTGGTTGCAATTGGAGTAATAATACGTAAGGAAACCTTGAAATACCGTTGGACTCTCTCGACCATATCGGATGAACAGGACGTACAGAAGCTAGCCCAATCAATCAATGTTTCGCCGACGATTGCCAGAGTACTGGTGACGCGGGGGGTATGCACCTTCGAGCAGGCGAAGCAGTTTTTCAGGCCCAGCCTGGCCGATCTCCACGATCCCTTCCTGATGGATGGCATGGATCGCGCCGTCGAGCGTGCCCTGCGCGCGCTCGAAGCGGGTGAAAAGATGGCGATCTACGGCGATTACGACGTCGATGGTACGAACTCCGCCGCGATGCTCTATCTCTTCTTCAAGGGGCTTGGGGCAAATGTCGAGTTCTACATTCCCGACAGGTTCACCGAGGGGTATGGCATATCGACGACCGGCATCGACCGTCTGGTGGCTGCTGGTGTTCATCTGATAATTACGATCGACTGCGGTATCACCGCCGTCGATCAGGTGGACTACGCCAATTCGATTGGCGTGGATATGATCATTTGCGATCATCACGAGGCTGCCAGTACAATCCCTGCCGCATACGCCGTTCTTGATCCCATCAAGCCGGGGTGTCCCTATCCCTTCAAGTATCTTTCGGGATGTGGCGTCGGCTTCAAGCTGATGCAGGGGATCGCCATGCGCCGCGGGGATGTGGAGAGCATATATTCCTACCTGGATTTCGTCGCAATCGCCGCCGCCGCCGACATCGTTCCCCTGGTGGGAGAGAACCGCTCGCTGGTTGCGCACGGCCTTCGCAAGCTGAACGATTCTCCGCGGCCGGGCCTGCGGGGACTGTTCGAATGCGCCGGCATCAAGCGGGGAAATCTGAGCACCGCCCAGATCGTTTTCGGCATCGCTCCCAGGATCAATGCCGCCGGCCGTCTTGGCGATGCCCGGCGGGCCGTGGAGATGCTCATCGAGGAGGATGAGATCCGCGCATTCCAGAAGGCGCAGGATCTTGAAAGCGATAACCGCAGCCGCCGCACGATCGATGAGGAGACATTTGCCGAGGCGCAGACGCTGGCCGAGGAGATGCTGGAGCTGGGGAACTGCCGTTCCCTGGTGCTTCACAACCCGAACTGGCATCCGGGGGTGATCGGCATCGTGGCGTCGCGGCTGGTGGAGAAGTACTATCTGCCGACCGTCCTGCTCACCTCCGTCGAAGGGGTGGCGAAGGGCTCGGCCCGGTCGATCGCCGGATTCGACATCCACAACGCATTGAAGCAATGCGAGGCGCTGATCGAGCAGTATGGCGGGCACAAGTACGCCGCCGGTCTGTCGATCCGCGAGGACAACATCGATCTCTTCCGGATGTCGCTCAATGAGCTTGCCGTGAGTGAGATCGCCGACGAGATGCTCACGCCGCAGCTCCATATCGATGCGGAGGTGTCGCTGGACGAGCTTACGCCGCGGTTCTTCCATATCGTGAAGCAGTTTGCTCCCTTCGGTCCGGGAAATCCCCGCCCGCACTTCCTGGTGCGTGGGGCCGAAATCGTCGGCTACCCGAAGGTGGTGGGCAAGGATCATCTGAAGTTCCGCGTGCGCAACAGCACGGGATATATCGAGGCGATCGCATTCGGCATGGGTTCGCGTCTGGGAGAGCTGAATGGAGCGTCGAAGTACGATCTCGTCTTCAACATCGAGGAGAACGAATACCGGGGGCAGATAACCCCGCAGCTTCGTATCCTCGACTTCCGTTATGCCGAGCGTCACGACGGGGCGGGAGCCAGGGGCGCGGCGAACGGAACCGGCTCGCGGTTCGGGGCCGTCAACGGCATATCGCTGCCGCCGGCAGGCATGTAAATCCGATGTTCAACTATTCGATGTAGAGATAGAGCGAGGTATGGCTGGCCATAGCAAGTGGGCAAATATCAAGCACAGGAAGGGCGCCGCGGATGCCAAGCGGGGCAAGATCTTCACGAAGATCGCCAAGGAAATCACCATCTCCTCCCGCCTGGGGGGGGGGGAGCCGACGAGCAATCCCCGGCTCAGGCTCGCCGTTCAGGCGGCGCGCGCGGTGAATATGCCCAACGATAACATCAAGCGGGCGATCCAGCGCGGCACCGGTGAAATCGAGGGACAGCAGCTTGAGGAGATGATGTTCGAGGGGTACGGTCCCGGCGGCATCGGGCTTCTGATCGAATGCGTCTCGGACAACCGCAATCGTATCGTGGCCGACATCAGGCACATCCTTTCCCGTAACAACGGCTCAATGGCCGATGCCGGGGCGGTTGCCTGGAATTTCACACGCAAGACCGTCATCTCCGTGCAGAAAGGGGAGAAGAGCGAGGAGGACGTGCTGATGGCGGTGATGGACGCCGGGGCGGAGGATGTGAAGACATCCGACGAAACCTACGATGTGTACGCGCCGATCGACATGTTCGATCCGGTGCGGAATGCGCTGGAATCGGCCGGATTCGAACTTTCCGCGGCAAATCTTCAGTACGTGGCGAACCAGACGCTGGAGCTGAACGGATCGGAGGCCGCCTCCGCCCTGAAGCTCCTGGATATGCTGGATGACTACGATGACGTGCAGAACGTTTATACCAACCTGGAAATCGACGATGAGGAGCTCGCCAGGATCGAGGGATGAAATAGCATCCATATTCCGATGCCCGGACGTGCTGTGAACGATGTTCCGGAAGAAAGGCGATCCCCCTGTGGGTCGCCTTTCTTCATTCAGGGCTGTTTCCCCGGCTGCACGATGATCCGGCACGGCCGGAACGGTGCTATCGTCGATGTGCGGTGATGCGAAAAGATGTATGATACATTTCTCCGGCCGCGGCGTCATTCAGCAGTACAGAACATCGATGAGTACTTCCTACGTGCCGGATTATCAGGAACATACGAACACGGGAGTCGCAGCGGCCGAAAGCGACGAGGCATTGCTCGAACGGTTTCTGCTAGGTGACGATGCTGCCTTCACCTCGATCTACGAGCGGTACGACAGGGGGGTGCTTACCTATATCCGTACCGTCGTGAAGGACCCTCCTGAAGTGGCCGACGATCTCTTCCAGGAGGCATTCGTCCGGCTGTTCCGGGAGCGGAAGCGGTATGCGGCGTCGCTGGAGGGCGCCGCCGAGTACAAACCGATCCAGAGCGTTCGTGGCTGGCTTTTCCGCGTGGCGCATAATCTTGCGATAAGCCACCTGCGGTCGCTGCGCCAGACCGTCTCGCTTTCCGACGAGGGGGAGAACTATAGATGGGACGAGCGCCTGATGGTCCCCATCGAGGAGTCGTTCTCCAGCATGTTCGGCACCGACGATCGTCTGTCGAGCGAGGGATTGTACGCGAAGCTTCGCGCGGCGGTGGAGCTGCTGCCGCAGTCCCTGCGCGAAGTATATGTGCTGCGGGAGATCAATGGCCTGGAATACGAGGAGGTGGCGGCGACCGTCGGCTGCACGCAAGAGGCGGCGCGGATGCGGATAAGCCGCGCCCGCAGAGCACTGCGCAAGGTGCTGGAGAAGTACCTTGGCGACGAGCGCTGATCCGGTCGTTCGCGTTGATGAATGAACCTGGCCGGACCCGGAATCCCGTTGCGGCCGATCGACCTGTGTCATGAAACGATACCATATGAACTTCTGCTATACCTGCATGGCGATCGAAGAAATGACGATGATGCGACCCGATGAAGAAGGTCTGGATAGCGGTCCAGCTCCGTTGAGTGAGGAAGAGCAATGAATATAGAAGAATTGATATCGCAGTATATCGACGGCGGCCTCTCCAGTGAGGCCGAGGCCGATCTGCATCACCGTCTGGCGCTTTCGCCCGAGGCCCGTCGGCTGTTCCGGATGCATATCATGCTCAGGGGAGTCGCCCGGGATCAGCGGGTGATGCATGTTCCGGTTCCCGAGATGCGGGCCAGATTGTTCGATCGTCTGGCCCGCGAGGAGGGGATGCAGGTGCCGGCCGTAGCTCCGGTTCCTGCCACGGCTTCCGATTCCCCCGCCCCGGTCGCCGAATCCGTCCCACGTCCGATTCCCTCGGATGCGGTGCGGCGCGCCGCTTCCCGTGAGCGCCGGCGGCGGGTGCTGCCGTGGCTCATTCCGTCGCTGGTGGCGGGCATGCTGTTCGTGGTGCTGTGGAAGGGGGGCCGGTCCGACGGCACATCCGGTCGCATGGCGGGAAGCACTGTTCAAGAGAATGCCCTGGAACAGAAACTTCCTTCTCACGGCGAGAGCCCGGAGATCGGGAAGAATCCGGCCGCATATGAACGGCAGGAGGCGCCCATTCCGCCGGCACGGGAGCCGGATGTTCCGGCATCGGTTGCGGCCGGAGACCTTGTCGCTGATGCCGCGCCCTCCCTATCGGCGCGCCGGGAGGATCGCTTCAAAAGCGCTCCCGCGAGTCAGGCGCGGTCGTTCGGAGCATCGGATGCGGAGCTTTCGGGAGGCTCGGGGATTACGATCGGGCATGATATGGCCGCGGCCAGGGCGGCGGAGGGGCCGGTGCCTGCCATGATGGAATCCGCGATCGACAGCGATACGTCCGGGGACGATCCGTTCGCCGAGGGGGCGGCGATGCAGCGCCCCGCGCTTGCCGATCTTCTGCTCAGCCGGCACCGGGCATTCGGCGGGTCCGATACGCTCTACGCCGGTGATATCCGCCGATACGGTGAACGCCGGTTGTCCTCGGATATGCAGCATAACAGTATCATCGCGGCCAGCGAAAGCCTGCTCGGCAATGGCGCCTCCCCGTTGATGACTACACATCCGGTTGCGGCATCCCTGGGATCGCAGGCGAATTCCCGGCAGGATGGAAGGGCGCCGTTGCTCAGGAACTTCCAGGATAATGCATCGGCTACAGCTACCCTGGCCGTTACTCCCATGTCCGCGGCCGGTTCCGCTCCCCCTGCCGACGGCCACGGGCCGGTGGCCGATAGCGAGGCGGATTCCGCCGCGAGCGTTCGGTCTGCTCCGATGCCTGCCTCCCGGTTCGCACCCCCCGATGATCCGCAGGCGGAGCCGCTGGTTGCGGTGGTGGGGCTTCAGCAGAATTCCCTTGTCAGCCTTGTCGAAGCCGGCATGCAGTTGCAGGTGCTGATCAGGGCCGGGATCGAGTTCGGCGGTGGCGATCATCAGATCTTCGGCATCGTTTCCGGTGGAAACTATCGCGAGAGTATTTCCGACAGCCTTATCGGTGTGATGTACGACGGGCAGGTCTATTCGGCCGAATCGGTCTCGCCGCTTGGCGATCCCGCGAATTCCGTTACAACCCGCGATGCCGAGCGGAACGAGCTGTGGATCGGCGGAGGATACCGGTACAGCCACGAGATCGCCCGCGGCTGGCGGGTCGGCGCCGGCGTCTGGACGGGAGCGGGGGAACGCTATTTCCATGTGGCTTCGGAAATTCCGGTGACCTACCAGCCCGTTCGCTGGATCAGGATCGAGATCCTTCCCACCGTGCAGTACATGGCAGCGCGCGGTGCAACCACCCATACCACGACCACGGACTTCAATCCGGGCGTTCGGTATAGTGAAAAAAGCGAACGAACCGTGATGCTGAAGCGCGATCACGATCTGATCCTCGGCATCGGTATCGGCGCTTCGGTGCTCTGGTGACCGGAATGCTGACATTCCGTGCGGGTTGATCCATCAGCAGATTCAGCGATCGTCGTGCGGGGGGCGTATATGCGTCCCCTGCGCCTTTTCCCGCCATTCCCTCCTCCGCAGGCCATGGCGTCTCCGGCAGCCGCGATCGCTTCATTTCTCATCCATTTCCGCCACACTTACCGCCATATCGGAACGTCGATAACAAAAGCCCGGCGCAATCCGTTACCATTTACAGACTAAACTCGATTCTCCAGCCATGTCCAACCCATTGCCTGCCGGAACGGGGGGGCGATGGCAAGGATATTGAGGCTTTTAATACCGGTGGGCACAATACACGCCCTGGAGAATTACCGAACCAGATGGAGGAGGCGATGATCGATAGCTACGGTTGATGTTGAAGACTACGTACCTGGAGGTGTTTTTATGCGGACGATGCTTTCCACACTGGCGACGGGAGCTTTGCTGACGGGCATGTGCCTTGCCAGCGGGCTGCCCGCGAAGACGACGAAATCCGGCGCCGAGTCCGAACGTATCGCTTCGGAAGGTCGGACTGCTTCCGCGGTCGAGATCAAGGTACCCGTAACCACCAGTTTCGGCGTATACAAGCCCTATTCCGTCCCCCGTTACCGTGCCGAAATCGGTCAGAGGGAGATGAATGCGGCATCCGACTTCTCGAATGTCGCCGTTGCCGATGCCACTCTCCGCTGGAACAACTTCTTTACGAGCGGGGAACTGGCGCTGCTCCGGAGCAATGGTTTTGTGGCCCGTCCGGAGGCCATCGGCAGTTTCGGGCAGGCGTATGCCGTGGAGTTCGGTCCGCATCCCATGGGAAATTTCATCACGATCGATGCGGTGCTGAACGGTCTTCGCGTGGCAGCGGACGAGGCATCGCGCGACGTGGAGCGCAACTATGCGGCGCCGATGCTGAAATCACAGCTCATCGATCTTTCGAGCGCCATTACGGCCCAGATCGCGAGCGAAGGGAATCCCGCCCTCACTGCCTCCCTGCGCCGGCTTCTCGCCTACGTGGAGACTGCGCAACTGCTGATCGCCCCCTCCGCCACGGCGGACCCGAGCGTGCGTGATGTGGTGAGCGAGGAGCTTCGGAAGATTCGTGCGGCCGCAGGCGCTGACAGATCGTCCGTCTTCCCGGGGCTTACGATCAACTATGCGCGCTTTACGCCGACAGGCTATTACACGCTGGACAGCAGACTCTCCGATTACTATAGAACGCGAGTGTGGCTCAGCCAGGCAGGGTTCAGCCTGCGCATGCCGAACGGCGCTCCGGATCTGGAGTCCGTACGTGCGGCATCGCTTCTCGCCCGGATCATCGGGTCGCTTTCGGCGGAGGGAGATTTCCGGCAGACCTATCTGAACATCAATGAGCCGGTGGCGTTCTTCACGGGAAGCGCCGAGCGCGCATCATCATGGGACATCCTCACCAGCGCGCTGCGCGGATATTACGGCCGTCTGGCCGATGCCGATGCAAGCTTCCTGGCGGATAACGAGATGCTGGTCGGATTTACCGGCTATCTGGAGGAGCAGCTTCCCTCGGGGATGTCGATGCAGGCGGGAGCGCCCGCCTTCCGGCTGATCGACTGGGAGCCCGAGCGGAGCAACGTCGTGCGCGACCGGCTCTGGAACGATACGCGCGTATCGGCAGGCTCCTATGGTCTGATAGCCATGGCCGCCGTCGGCAGCGACCGCGCCGCGGATCTTCGCCAGTCGGCCGCGGGAACATCGCGTTCGCTGAACAGCTCGCTCCTGAGCATGCCGGCCGAGGCATGGGTGCAGGATCTGGACCGTGCGGTACTGTATACGGTGCAGGGACTTGCGCGCGATATGGAGCGTGGGGCCGGTTATCCACGATTCATGCGGACGGATGCCTGGCGTGATCGTGAGGTTCTTTCGGCGCTTGGTGCATGGGCGGCATTCCAGAGCGAACCGGCCGTGATGAAGATGCAGGCGGCGGCGAAGGCCACGGCCTCCAGCCGCGGATCTGAGATTGTCGCGCAGTCCTATGTCGAGCCGAATCCCGAAGCATGGGCGCGTGTCGCGGCGCTGGCCGGCTATCTCCGTGACGGACTTACCGGCATCCGCGGCGACCGGCTGATCCGGCGTGATCTGGAGATGAAGTTGCAGGATATCGAGAATGTGGCGGCGAAGCTGATGCAGGTGGCCGCGTTCGAGCTGGGTGGGAAGGAGCTCTCGGGCGATCAGATGGAACTGCTCCGCTCCATGCCGGATCGTATCGCAGCGTATGAACACTTCACCGACAGGTCACTGCGCCAGGATGGTTCGCCTGTGACGGCCGCCGGCGCCGGTATCGGCAATGTTGGCGTGGCTACCGGACATCCGCTGGCGATCTACGTGATAGTGCCGCAGAGCGACGGTGAGCTGGTGCTGACGCGCGGAGCGATCTACAGCTACTATGAAGTGGATGGTTCGATCGACGACTGGCGGCGAAGGATGATGACCGCCGGCGGTTCGGCTTCCACTCCTGACTGGACCGAGAGCTTCATCAGCGCCGACCGTTCGTTCGCGCAGGATGCGGGGAAGTTCCGTGCGGTGAATGCGGCGATTCCGGCGATGGCGGCGATCTACACGCCGTCGCAGCAGGAACGACGCCCGCCGGTGTCGAAGGCCGAGCTGGAACTGGAATCGGGCGTGGTCAGCCGTAACGCCGGTGAACTCTGGTTTACGGTGCATGCGCCCAACCTGGAGGGATCGGAGCTGATGGTAAGCGTGGCGAACGTAAATGGCCGTGAAGTGAAGCGGACGCAGATAGGACGCATCGAAAACGGCGAGCGGCTCGATGTGGTCCGCATCGAAAACCTCGAAAACGGCCAATATTTCATCCGCGTGGAGGATCTCGGCGGGAATATGGTCGTCTCCGGCCGGTTCCTCGTGGTCAGGTAGCACAGGCATCGTGGGATGTGCGGCGCCGCTTTTCTCCGGCATCATGCAATCATACGCGAGTTCGCCCCCGGCGCCATTCGGAAGCCCGGGGGCGATTGCATTTGTGTCCTGAATGAACAGCGCAGCGCAGCCGTGTATACCGGCTCCGCGGGATCATGGGCGTATGTTGCAGCGGCAGCGGATATGATCGCCGATCCCTGTGCCGTACTGTCGGCCACGAAATTGATGGCTGCATTATCTCGCCCAACACTTTGTATTCTTGCCATACTACCATAGTTTCGGAGCCGACGCATATCAGTTCGGTCTATCCGGCGGAATCTTGCGACCGCCGGTTTCTTTTTGTTGCCTGAATCCGTCTATGGAGATACATTCCCCCGGGATTACATCTCTCCATGTACATGCCGTTCCATGCATAGCATGGGGGTATCCGGAGCGCGGTGCTTCATGCGCTGTTCCGGCATCATCAACGGGCCGGGCGCGGGAATAGCCGAGTTTCTGATACGCGTACAGCAAATGCGTGCGGGAATGTCCGTATGCTGCACAGATACTGTCGTTCTACAATATCAAAAGGGTTTGTATGGATTCAATGTCTACGGGGTCCACCGGCTCAGGCCAGGACGGAAATCCGTTATCCGCCATGACGGGAAGGCGGGATGGCAGGGACAGGAAGGAAGGGCCGCAACGATTTGTACGCATCCTGCTGCTCATCATGATGCTATGGGGACTGGCCGGTCCGACTCTGCTGGCGCAGGCTCCCGGGTCCTCCGGCATGCAGCATCATGCCGGTGGCGAAGCAAATCTGCAGCTTCCTGATCTCGGAGGGGTTGCATTCCATGGAATCAGCGGCCGCACACTGCTGACGGCCGGCATCCTCGTCTGTGTGCTGGGCCTGGCATTCGGCCTCATCATCTCCGGCAAGCTGAAGCGGCTGCCGGTTCATCGTTCAATGCTTGAGGTTTCGGAGCTGATCTTCGAGACATGCAAGACCTATTTGATCCAGCAGGGGAAGTTCATCCTGATACTGGAAGTATTCATCGCCGCCATCATCGGGATCTATTTCGGGGCATTGCAGGGATTTGAAGCCGGAAAGGTGGCGATCATTCTCCTGTTCACGCTGATCGGCATCGCCGGAAGCTATGGCGTGGCATGGTTCGGCGTGCGGATCAACACCTACGCGAATTCCCGTGCCGCGTTCGCCTCGCTGGCGGGCCGGCCGTTTCCTGCATTCGATATCCCCCTGAAGGCGGGCATGAGCATCGGCATGATGCTCATCAGTGTGGAACTTCTGCTGATGCTGCTGATCCTTCTGGTGATACCTGGAAACTATGCCGGCCCCTGCTTCATCGGCTTTGCGATCGGGGAGTCGCTGGGAGCGGCTGCGCTGCGTATCGCCGGCGGCATCTTCACGAAGATCGCCGATATCGGGTCGGACCTGATGAAGATCGTGTTCAACATCAAGGAGGATGACGCCCGCAATCCCGGTGTGATCGCCGACTGCACGGGGGACAATGCCGGCGACTCCATCGGCCCCAGCGCCGATGGTTTCGAGACATACGGCGTCACGGGTGTGGCGCTCATCACCTTCATCATGCTGGCCGTTCCGGAGGCTGTCACGCAGGTACAGCTTCTGGTCTGGATCTTCATGATGCGCGTGATGATGATCGTCGCCAGTGGCCTTTCGTATCTGATCAATGGCGCGGTTGCACGAGCCCGCTATGGCAATGCCACCCGCATGAACTTTGAAGCGCCGTTGACGTCGCTCGTCTGGCTTACGTCGCTTATTTCGGTGGCGCTTACGTACATCCTTTCCGGACTGCTCATCGCCGATCTCGGCGATGGCACGCTCTGGTGGAAGCTTTCCACTGTGATCACCTGCGGCACGCTCGCCGGAGCCATCATCCCGGAGCTTGTGAAGCTCTTCACCTCGACGGAGTCCACACACGTCCGGGAGGTGGTGACGTCGTCGCGAGAGGGGGGAGCGTCGCTCAATATCCTCTCGGGTCTGGTGGCCGGCAACTTCAGCGCCTTCTGGCTCGGAATCGTCTTCGTGTTCCTTATGGGAATGGCCTGGCTGGTGAGCACGATGGGGCTCGACAGTCTGATGAATGCCGCTCCCGTCTTCGCATTCGGTCTGGTGGCGTTCGGGTTCCTGGGTATGGGTCCGGTGACGATAGCGGTGGATTCGTACGGTCCGGTGACCGATAATGCGCAGTCGGTGTTCGAGCTCTCCGTTATCGAACAGATCCCGGGAATCGAACAGGAACTGAAGAAGGATTTCGGCGTCGATGCCGATTTCGCCGTCGCAAAGCATATCCTGGAGGAGAACGACGGCGCCGGCAATACCTTCAAGGCCACCGCAAAGCCGGTGCTGATCGGCACCGCGGTTGTCGGCTCCACCACCATGATCTTCTCTATCATCGTAGCGCTGACGGCGGGACTCTCCGAGAATCTGGATAAACTCTCGCTTCTGCACGCCCCGTTCCTGCTCGGGCTCATCATCGGCGGCGCCATGATCTACTGGTTTACCGGCGCCACCATCCAGGCGGTCTCCACCGGCGCATATCGTGCTGTGGAGTTCATCAAGCAGAACATCAGACTGGAGGGAGTGACCAAGGCATCGGTGAGCGATAGCAAGAAGGTCGTGGAGATATGCACGCTTTATGCGCAGCGGGGGATGTTCAACATCTTCGTCGCGGTGTTCTGCGCCACCCTTGCATTCGCCTTCTTCGAGCCCTATTTCTTCATAGGCTACCTGATCTCGATCGCACTCTTCGGACTGTATCAGGCGATCTTCATGGCAAATGCCGGCGGTGCCTGGGACAATGCCAAGAAGGTTGTGGAGGTGGATCTGCAGGAGAAGGGGACCGATCTGCATGCGGCCACGGTGGTGGGCGATACCGTCGGCGATCCCTTCAAGGATACCTCCTCGGTGGCGATGAATCCGGTCATCAAGTTCACCACGCTCTTCGGCCTGCTGGCCGTGGAACTTGCGATCAGCCTTGCGGACCGCCAGGGAGCAACGGTGACGCATCTCCTCGCAGCGCTGTTCTTCCTGCTGGCCTGCGTCTTCGTCTGGCGCTCGTTCTACAAGATGCGTATCCAGACCGCGGCGGGCTGAACAAGCCTCTGTGCTGCATGGCGGTATCATTGCGAAGCCCACATGGGCGGGCACCTGAGCGTACAGGCCCCGATCTCTCCAGATCGGGGCCTGTGCCGTATGCGCGGGAAACATGCGGATGCTCCGGCGCAATTGCATCACGGAGCGCGCTGCCGGGCGCCTGCGGATTGAAAAGCGAGGTGCCGGAACCTGTGATCGGGCGGCGCCGTACAGCCTCCGGTTCCGGGGGGCGGCCCGTGATCAGCGCATCGTGGCGTGATGCGAACGTCGGATTCCGCTACGGTATATGGCTCGGTCGCGGGCCGTCCATTCCTTCCTTCACATCCCCTCCTCCGGCGTGTCTGCCTCTTTTGACGGGCTGCACGCGGGATATGCACGCCAGTCTCCATGCAAAAGGTCAAAGCGAGACGATGAGAGTGCGGAAATGTAAAAATTACAGGTGGAGGTGATTTTTTAGTTGCATTTGGCTGTATAGAGCATACATTGCCGGATGTATCCGTTTTGCCTGTAAGTGTTTCGGATGCCGGCCGGCGCCAGTATCTGTTCCCGGGCCGGCATGCGGGCCACCAGAGATACCTTCCGGGGCAGAGGCTCCGATATAGCAGTTCACATCATCCTTCGATCTACACCGATGGAATCCTACTGGGTATATCCACGGGCGGAACGTCTGTTCCTGCTCGACAGGGACGATCCGCATAACGGTGCATCGTTCAATGCAAATGCCTGGGAAACGGCCGAACATCAGCTTCGGTCGGCCTGGGACCGGCACAGCAGGCATGGCCGCGCCGGAATTCTCTATCGTGATGCCGTCATCCGCCCGTTGCACGATCGCTTCAATGATGGCGAGCGTTCGCTGGAGCTCCTCTGCGCGATACGGACGCTCTGATCTCCGCGTTGCCGGATGAGCAGCGGCGCGAGCTTCACGACGCCCTGTAATGTGTCGTCGGGATTGCGTTCATACGTTTCTGCATCTCACAATATGAGATCGGGAATCTCCGGCGCCGGTTCCATCCTGGTTTCCGAAATTCTCCGCCAATCCTCCTGAAAAAAAATCTGCCGACGACCACCGCTCTGCGACGGGATGCGCCGCCGCGGGTCTTTCCACCATACATCCCCCTCTTCTTATTCCTTGTCTGCCCGTGGAAAGCCTTTGCCGGCTTCCAGGGAGATCTGTGGATTTCCATAACAACGGGAGAAGCTTCATGAACAATCGTTCTGCCATCGCGACGGCCGTATGTCTTGCCGCCATGCTGTCGCTGACCGCCATTCGTGCCGTGGCCCAGCAGAATCCGGAGCGTCAGCCGCTGCGCGTGGTGCTGGAGGAATCGACCGGCGACTGGTGCGGAATGTGCCCGAACGGCCGGCGTATACTGGACCGGATCGAGCAGCAGCATGGGGAGGGCGTGATCGTCCTCAGCTATCACGGACCATCCGATGAGCCGCTGTACGCCGAGACCGCCAAGAGAGCCATGTTCGATCTGGGCGCCCTGGGATACCCGTCGGGGGCGGTCCAGCGCACATGGTTTGAGGGTGAGAAGACCATTGTGGTTGACCAGCCGAAATGGTCCGTCTATACCGATAGCCTCCTCGCCGGCGCGCCCCCTGCTCCGGTGTCGATACAGGTCGAACGGAACGAGTTCGATGCGGCGACGAGTCGGATCATCGCCCGGGTGCGGATCAGGGTGGAGGAGGATCTGATGCCGGACGGAGAAATGGAGCTGCATGTGACGGCCGTCCTGAAGCAGGACAGCATTCTGCTGCCGCAGAATGAATATCTGGATGATGGAACGCTGGTGGTTCACAGGGATTACCGGCAGATGGACGTGGTGCGGGGGATGTGGCCGGGGCCGAAGGGGGAGAGGCTGGACATTCCGTCGTCGGCCATCGTCGATGGGGCGATCGTGGCGGGAACGGAGATCGTAAAGGATATCGAATTTACGGTCGATATCCCGGAATCGACTCCCGAACTGGCGTTCGCGCCCGGGCATGCGTCGCTTGTCTTTCTGGTGCACCTGCAGGGGGCGAAACCGGGGATGATCCTGCAGGGGGTGGAGGAGCCGCTCGGGAGCCATCCGGCCGTGGTCAGGGAGGAATCGGCCGTCGCGGAGACGCCGGCGCCCCTGCTGTGCGCGCCGAATCCCGCACATGGGACCGCACGCCTCGATTTCTCTCTCGCCCGCTCCGGACAGATCTCGCTGGCTCTGGTGGCGACGACGGGCGAATGGGTCCTCCGAATGCAGCCCGAATACATGCAGGCCGGAAATCATTCCATCGATCTCGATATATCGATGATTCCCGACGGGCTCTATTTCGTGGAACTGATGCATGGCGGCGTCCGCTCCGTACGAAGCCTTATCATCGCACGATGAAATTCCATCGCCCTTCACATCCGATGCATATCGTGGCCGATCGTCACATCGGCCGCGAATTTTTTTTGCAGGATGTTCGATGTGCACGAGTCTCGCTTCGCCGGGATTTTTTTTGCGCCGATTTCTGCTTCGTATGATTTCGGGCTGATTCCCCCATCTCCCTGTCATGGCTCCATGATGTTCGCACATTGTTGCGCGGTACGTCATCGTGCTCTAAGTTTGCCAGTCGTCGCGCCTCGTTCCCCGTCGAATATTTTTTCAACAACGTCATACTCATGTATCGCCTTGCCATGCTGTCCGTTGTGCTGATGACTGTCGCATTGTGTGCTGCCATCGCACAGCCTTCCACACAACCGCAGGAACTGCCGGAAATGGCTGCACAGGAATTCCGTGTCGCGAGCATTGCGCTTGCCGTCGAAAATCTCGAACCGACGGTGCGATTCTATGAAAAGGTGTTCAACGCCGTATTTGAGCCTCTGGAGGGAACGGACCGGAAGATCTATGCGGGGAAACTCCTCGGCTTCGATTTCCTGCTGGCTTCGAACGAGCTTGCAGGGGTGAACGCCGAGCAGAGCCGTCATCAGTTCGATATCGTGGTGAACGACCTGGACTCGGTGCTCCAGCGTGTCACCGAGGCCGGCGGAACGATTCGCGAACAGCAGACCGACAGGGGAGTACGGACCGTGACAATCGTCGATCCGGATGGGAACACGATGCTCTTTATCGGAAACGAGTAGCACCGGCGGCGCGGGGCATAAGCGATCATGCGGGGCGCCATCTGCACGTCGTGCTATCGCCGGTCGTATCCGAATCATCGAGATGCACCCGTGGGGAGCCGCCCGCAGATGATCAGGAATTCAGACACAACAAAGACAAGGGAAGGGATATCATGGCGGCAGTGACCAGTCGTAGACGCGATCCTCTTCTGCCCGAGACCGAGCGGCTCTATGTCGGCATCGGCGATTCCGTGGTGGCGCTCGATCCGGCCACCGGGGAGGAAATCTGGCGGACGAAATTGCAGAGGATGTCCTCCTTCGTGACCGTCGCATTCCTGCATGGCCGTATATATGCCGCCACCGGCGGCGAGATCTACTGCCTCGATCCCGTCACCGGCGAGGTGGTCTGGCACAACAAGATGAAGGGGCTCGGCATGGGCTATGTTACATTTGCGGGCGAGGAGGCGGCCACCCAGGTCGTCACACAGGCTGCGCTACGGCAGTCGCAGGCTGCAACCGGCGTGTGATGGCGTTGCGGTTATCACACACATGACCGAGTCGGCGATGCCGACATGAACGGCGATACGTCCCCTTCCCGCGCCGCCGGTGTATCCGCCCGGGCGCACTGGTTCATCATCATCCCGCGTAGATGCCGTGTCTGATGTTGTCCGGCACATGCCGTTCCCGGAGGCGGTCCGGAAATGTTCCCGGCGTCATCGCGAGGGTCGCGGCAATGCGGCGAGAGTTAGCCACACCATATGTGCAAGCTGGTGATGGCGCTCTGTGACCTTCCCGCAATGATCGAAGCGCTTCCTTTCCGGTTCCGCATATCCCGTCCGGACATCACCGCCGCCCCGTCCCGTTCCATCACGGAAATTCCATCCTCCCCACGTTACCTTTTGTTGATGATTTCTTGACTAGCTCACCCACCGCCTTCCCCTCAGTTTTGATGCCGGACCTATCCCGACCTCGTATGATTCATTCTCACTAGCTGATCAATCCCATGTATCCAGCATCACAATTGCGCATGATGGCCGTGGTCCCGCTGCTGGTGGCGATGGCGGGCGACCGTCCTTTCGCTCCGCCGCCGGTTCCGGACCCGTCGGCAGAATATTCCCTGGTCAGCCATGTGCACGACCCCGGAGCCGCGATCCGGCTGCCCGGCAAGCCCTTGCAGGACTGGCGCGAGGGGGTGTTTCACAACATAGCATCGATGGAATATCACATCTCCCATCGGCCGGAGGCTGGCGCATGTTCCAGTCCGAACCGGGCGCAGAATTTCCGGATAGATTATCTGAGCGATGGATTTATCCTTCGTCCGCGCTGCAGCGGCGGAAGTTCCTGGACGGTCGATCTCCGGGTGGATGGCATCGGCCGTGGCGGTGCGCTCATGACGCCCGCCACAAGACTGGACGAGGATGGAGTGTGCGTGGACGAGGACCGGATGAGCGTACAGCACGATGGATTCCGTATCGACTACACGAATGGCCCCGGCGGCATGCGGCAGGATTTCATCGTCGAGCGGAAGCCGGAGGGCGACGGGCCTCTCCGCGTCCACCTGCGCGCAGGTGGCAGCCTGCAGCCGGTGCGTATCGACGATCGTTCGGTGCTCTTCGCCGAATGCGGGGAGGAGCATGCCGGGCGGACCTGGTACGGAGGACTGAAGGCGTGGGATGCGCGGGGGCGGGAACTGGCCGCGCACATGGAGGTGGATGGCGTGCGCATCGCGCTGGCTGTGGATGATGCCGGAGCACGTTATCCCGTCACCGTCGATCCCCTTTCCACTACCGCCGACTGGAGCGCCGACGGCGATCAGGCCGGTGCCGCGTTCGGATGCTCGGTCGCCGGAGCCGGCGACGTGAACGGCGATGGCTACAGCGATGTGATCGTGGGCGCGGCGAACTACGACAACGGCGAAGCCGGTGAAGGCCGGGTGTTCCTTTATTACGGTTCATTATCGGGACTCGCTCCTGTTCCGGACTGGAGCTACGGGGGTGCCGAGGCCGGTGCCGCATTCGGGAGCCGTGTTGCGAGCGCTGGAGATGTGAATGGCGATGGATTCGGTGATGTGATAGTCGGCGAGCCGCTGTACACCGGAGCGGAGCAGGGCGAGGGGCGTGCCAGTCTTTTCCTGGGGTCGGCCGCGGGGCTGGCGGGCGCGCCGGCATGGATGGTAAATGGTGGAGGCGAGGATGCGCGGTTCGGCGCCGATATGGCATGCGCCGGCGATGTGAACGGCGATGGCTACAGCGACGTGATCGTGGCGGCTCCCGCCTATGGCAAGGATGATGGGCGTGCCAGCCTCTACTATGGATCGGCCGCCGGGCTGTCGCTGACCGCAGGCTGGACCACCGATGGCACGGCGGGTTCCAGGTTTGGACGGAGCGTCGCCGGAGCCGGTGACGTGAACGGCGATGGTTACGGCGACGTGATCATCGGTGCCGATTCTCTGGGCGATGGCCAGCCCGGCGGGGGAGGAGCCTATGTCTATCACGGTTCCGCCGCCGGGCTCTCAACAGTGGCTGCGTGGAGCGTGCAGGGAGATGTCGCCGGCGCAGGGCTGGGGTCCGCAGTCGCCGGAGTCGGCGACGTGGATGGCGACGGCTATGCCGACGTGATGGTTGCGGCGGAAAAGTTCGGCGACGGCCGGGGGATGGCCCGGCTCTATCGGGGATCGATCTCCGGTCTCGATGCCGTTGCGGCGTGGAGCTTCGAGGGGGACGCGGCTGCTGAATATCTTGGAGCGGGAGTTGCGGGCGCGGGTGACGTGAACGCGGACGGCTATGCCGATGTGATCATCGGAGCGCCCGCGCATGCGGGTACGGGAAGCGCTCTTTTCTTTCCGGGCTCCGCTGCCGGTCTCGATGCGAATCCATCGCGCCGTATCGATGGCGATCAGGCCGGTTCGATGTTCGGCGCCTGTGTCGCGGGCGCGGGGGATATCGATGGCGATGGTTGCAGCGATGTCCTCGTCGGTGCGCCGGCGTATGACGGCACGCAGACCGGAGGAGGGCGCGCCGTTCTCTACCGTGGTGCGGCAGACGGCCTTCCGGACGTTGCGGCATGGAATGCCGGCGGACTTCAGGCCGGTTGCTACTTCGGCCACAGTGTTGCGGGCGCCGGCGACGTGAACGGCGATGGGTATGGCGATGTGATCGTGGGCGCCTACCTCTACGACAATGGCGGGGCGAATGAGGGACGTGCCTTCCTCTTCCTCGGCTCCGATTCCGGGCTGGCTTCCACACCCGCCTGGACCGCCGAGGGAGATCAGGCGGATGCCGGCTTCGGATTCGCCGTGGCGAATGCGGGCGACGTCAACAACGACGGGTATGATGATGTCATCATATCGGCGAACCAGTATGATGATGGGGAGGTCAACGAGGGGGGCGTCTTCCTCTTTCGTGGCGGACCGGCAGGGCCCGAGGCGATCCCGAGCTGGCACGCCGAGGGAAATCAGGCGCAGGCGCGCTTCGGTCACAGCATAGCGGGGGCGGGGGATGTGAACGGCGATGGTTACAGCGACGTGGTGATCGGCGCGATCTTCTACGATCACGGCGAGATCGACGAGGGGAGCGCATTCCTCTACCTCGGCTCGCGCAATGGACTCGCCGCTGATCCGGTCTGGTCCGCCGAGAGCAATCAGGCGTCGGCACGTCTGGGTATCTGCGTCGGCGCGGCCGGTGACGTGAACGGCGACGGTTACGGCGATGTGGTGGTTGGCGCCTACCAGTATGACAACGGCGGGGAGGATGAGGGGAGGGGATATCTCTTCCTCGGCACTGACAATGGTCTGGAGGTGACTCCAGGTTGGACGGCGGAAGGGGATCGCACCGGCGCGCTCTTCGCCTACAGCATTGCCGGTGCCGGCGACGTGGACGGCGATGGCTACTGCGATGTGATCGTTGGCGCCCCCGGCTGGGTCGGCAGCTATGCGGAGGAGGGGCTCGCCGTGCTGTACAGGGGAGGGCCGGACGGGCTCTCCGGGAATCCCGTGTGGGCCGTTCCGGGGAATGCTCCACTCGCCGGTCGCTGGATGTGCGCCGTGAGCGCCGGCGACGTGAATGGCGATGGTTACAGCGATGTGGTGGTCGGCTCGCCGTACTACACGAACGGCGAGCCGGGCGAGGGAAGGGCGGTCGTGTACCAGGGCTCCGCGGCTGGGCTGGAGGCTATGCCGGCCTGGAGCGCCGAGGGAAATCAGGCGAACTGCGAGCTGGGGTTGAGCGTTGCCGGCGCCGGCGACGTGAACGGCGATGGCTACTGCGATGTGATCGTCGGTGCCTATCGCTACGATGGCGGCCTGCTCGATGAGGGGCGTGCCTTCGTCTTCGGCGGGTCGGGGGCGCGCGTGACCCCCGGGCAGTTCCGCGAGGACTTCAGCGGGCGCGTGGTCCCGGCGCTCGCATCGCATTCCGCCGGGGTCGGCATGGCGCTGTGGGGGCGGACGTTCTTCGGCCGTTCGGAGGTGAAGGCGCAGTTCGAGATCAAGCCGCTCGGCGTTCCATTCGATGGAACAGGACTGCTGGAGACGGAGTGGACTGAGGTGATGGGGGCCGTCAACGACGGATTCCTGCTGAAGCGCATGATGGACGGGCTTGTATACAGGACATCCTACAGATGGCGCGCACGGCTCCACTACAGGGCGGCCGACGGCGCCGTGCAGCCCTGTGGCAGATGGATATCGCTTCCGCAGAACGGCCGTACGGAAGCCGATCTCCGTATCTCCGGCGCCGGTTCGCTCCGCGCCTCCAACTGGTTCATGTTCTCCGTTCCCTTCATCGCCGCCGATATGAGCGCAGGCAACATCCTCGGCGATGATTTCCCATCGACCCCGCCTGTCTTTGCATTCGGCGGAACCGGCTATACCCCTGCGGCCCTCCTCGCCACCGGGCATGGCTACTGGCTGAACTGCGGTGCCGGAACGCTGATAGATGCGATGGGGGAGGAGGCCGACTCGGCCGCGAAGCTGTTGACGGGCGACTGGAACCTGATCGGCAATCCCTTCCCCGTTCCGCTGCCGAAGTCGTCGCTCCGGTTCACGAACGGCACGGACATGAAGACCGTGGATGAGGCGGTGGTGGCCGGCTGGCTCGCCGACGGGATCATCCACACGTTCAACGGCGTGGCCTATGCCGCCGAGCCGGATGCATTGCAGCCGTGGAGCGCGTACTGGCTGAAGGCGACGGCGACGGGAATCACCGTCATCTACCGGCGATAGCGATCCGGCGTCATGGGAACATGCGTTTCCGTTCGAGTGGGGGGCGGCGTCCGTGGGCACATCCCCGGCGGCGCCCCCTGTGTTTTCTCACCACCGTCATGTGTCAACCGGATGAACATGATATCCACAGTACAATTCCGAGGAGCCAGGACAATGACGATGAGAAACATTCCGGGATTGCTGCTGGCGTTGCCTCTTCTGCTGGGCTCCGCAGCCGCACAGGAGTGGGTTCCGGTGCAGACGCTGGAGGGAGGCTATTCCGGCGGCTATGCGGGAACCGGCATCCAGCGTGCGGGCGATGTCCTGTACGCCATCAACGTGAACTATCTCTTCCGCTCCACCGATGCCGGCGGGCACTGGGAACATGTGGGGGGCGGAGCGCCACGGCGGGTGACGGGCGTGGCCGCAACATCGCGGGCAACGCTCTGCATCGCCGCTCCCTCCGGCGCGGTCGGGAGCATCGCCCGTTCCACGGATGACGGCGCGAGCTTCCGGAAGGTGACCGGAGGTTCCCGCGGGTTCGGCAGCGGCGATGGCTTCGGGACGTATGTCACAAGTTCCTCCGGGACGATCTACGTGCTGGACCGCTCCGAGCTTCCAGGCGCCGGCTTCCGCGCGACGCTGCAGGGGCTCGGCATCGGCATCGCGGGCTCCACCGATGGAGGAATTACATGGAACAGGAGCTTCCCCTGGCTTCCGCTCGACGAGTCCGGCGCTCTCGACACGCGCGGGCTGGTGATCCTGCCGAACTCTCTCGTCAGATGCGAGGAAGGGGCGATCACCATCTCCACGGACGGCGGCGCCACCTGGTCCGGCGCCGGCTGGGGACAGTGGCCGGACGTGGCAGGTGATAGCGCTGGAGGGGGGCAACTCGCTCTCATTCAAGTACAACGGCGTCTCCTCGCTGGCGACGGCCGGCGGACGGATCTTCATCAACACCACGGTACGGCATGATACCGACGGTGCGGGGAATGCGCCGGGGCTGGAGTATCGGTGCATCCTGCTCTTCGAGAACGGAACGGCGCGGCTGATCGGCCGTGGCGGGACGAACGGCTATCCCTCCGATCTGGAACCCTTCTCCTTCCGCTCCAGCCTGGTCGATCACGCCGGGTATCTCTACTGGGGAACGGCGGAGGGGCTGCGCCGCAGCGATGACGGCGGCGGGCATTTCATGTTCGTCGAGGGTAGCCGGCCTCCGGAGGGGGCGTCGATCATCGCGCTCCACGGCGTCGGCTCGAAGCTGTTCGCGGCGACCGACGGGCTGGGGCTCTATGCATGGAATCCCGGGGAGTCGGGCATGGCGGGTGCACGCGGCGCGGAGAACGCTGTGCGTATCGTGCCGAATCCCGCCGGGTCGATGGCTGCGGTGGAGATCCCCGCCGATCTGCTCCCGGTGGTCGGGGAGGTTCAGCTTCGTCTCATCAACGTGTACGGCGTGGTGGTTCGCTCCTTCCGGCATCCCGTGCCGGATGGGCCATCCGTCCATCTCCAGCTCGATGATGTTCCCGCCGGATCATATCTCCTTACGATCGAGGTCGGCGGCCGTATGAATGCCGTGCAGCTCAGGATCGTACGCTAGTGATCTTCATGCTCCGCGCCGCCGGAGCCGTCGCACGTGCCGGGGAGGATGAGGAGAGATGCCCGCCGCATACATCCTCATCTCCCTACTCTCCCTGCACAGTCACCACCACCACACGATCGCGTGGTTTGATATCGCATTCGAGCAGGAAAATCTGCTGCCAGGTTCCGAGGACCGGCCGGCCCTCGCCGACGGGGATGGAGATCGAGGGGCCAAGCATGGTGGCCTGGAGGTGGGAGTGCCCGTTGCCATCGTGCCAGGTGTGTTCGTGGCCGTAGTCCCGGCTCGGCGGGAAGAGGCGATCGAGCATGCCGGGGAGATCGTGCCGCAGTCCCGGCTCGAACTCGATGGTGCCGATGGCGCCTGTGCTTCCAACCACGTGCACGTTTACGATGCCGGTGGCGATACCGGAGGCACGGACGATACGCGCGACCTGATCCGTCAGATCGTGCATGTCGCGGTGTCCCCTGGTTGCAAGCGAGAGTTGTTCCTGATGTACCATGATTGCGGGCAAGATAGCAGGATCGGTCGTCCCGCGCCGGCGTCCGCCCGGCGGTTTCATGATTCCTCCCCCTGCGCCGGCTGTGATTGTAACGATGGTTCTTCCGATATTCGCCGTCACTGCCGGGACCACTGTCCGTCTCCGTGTCCGAAATTGATGTACCGGAAACGGTGCGGAGCGGGTTCCGGCGGGAGACAGCAACAGAGGCGCAACCCAATCAAGGAAGGAACAATGGGCTACGAGATTACCCTCGCGATTCACTCCTATCTCCGATGGATCATTCTGATACTGGGCGTCGTGGCGGTGGCGAAAGCCATCGGCGGATGGCTTGGCAGGAAGCCGTGGGGGGCGTCTGATCAGAAGCTCGGAATGTTCTTCGTTACGGGACTCGATCTTCAGCTCCTCGTGGGGGTGGTGCTTTTTCTCTTCTTCAGTCCTTTAACCGATGCCATGTTCCAGGAACCGGGGGCGGCCATGAAGAACACCGTGACGCGCTTCTTCTCGGTGGAGCATACGGTGATGATGGTGATCGCGGTCGCGCTGGCGCATATCGGCCGGGTACGCGCCCGTCGCGCCGCCGATCCGGTGGCGAAGCACAGGACCACCGCCATCTTCCTCGGGCTGTCCCTGCTGGTGATGCTGGCCGGCATTCCCTGGCCGTTCCTTTCGTACGGGCGTCCGCTGCTGCGATAGAAACGGGGCGATTGGCGGTTTCCGATGTATGATTGAAGAGGCGATCATGATGCTCTGGCGAGCGCCATGCCTGCCGCTGTATGGGCGGATGCCGGCGGGCATGAGACGCGGATTCTGACTACATCCTGCGAGGAGATTCCTATGAAGTTCCCCATAGCGTTTCTACTGCTTCTCGTCATCGCTCCCGTGCTGACGGCGCGCACGCTTGAGGTGCGGGCTGGCGGTCCCTACGAAAATCTGGAGTCGGCGGCGGCGGCGGTCCTTCCCGGCGATACGATCATCTTTCGTGCCGGCGTCTACGCGGGAGGGGAGTATGTGGAGGGCCTGCAGGGGACCGCGTCGGCATGGATCACGATCATGGCGCCGCCGGGGGAGGAGGTGGTGCTGCGCGGCGGCACGAATGCCTGGCAGCTTTCCGATCCAGCATGGCTGCGCATTTCGGGGTTCGTGCTGGAGGGGCAGACCGGCAACGGTCTGAACATCGACGATGCGGGCACCTTCGATACGCCGGCACATCATGTGATTATCGAGCGCTGCACCTGGCGCGGAATCGACGCGAGCGGCAACAACGATCTGCTGAAGCTCTCCGGCCTTGACAGCTTCGAGGTGCGCGCCTGTGTCTTCCTGGACGGCGCGGCCGGGGGGAGCATGATCGACATGGTGGGCTGCCACAACGGGAGCTTCACCGGCAACAGGTTCGAGCGTGCCGGGTCCAACTGCATCCAGGCGAAGGGGGGAACGCGCTACATCCGAATCGAGCGCAATACGTTCATCGACGGCGGAGCCCGCGCCATCAACATCGGCGGCTCCACGGGGCTGCAGTTCTTCCGCCCGCAGGGGGCGAACTCCGAATCCGCCGACATCCGCATCTACAGCAATGTCTTCGTCGGCTCCGATGCGCCGGTGGCCTTTGTGGGAACCGTGAACTCGGAGGTGGTCAACAACACGATATGGCTTCCGGGACGCTGGGTCATGCGTATCCTGCAGGAGACAACCGGGTCGGGATTTCTACAGTGCGGCGATAATGTCTTCCGCAACAACATTGTGGTGGTGGGGAACGCGGCGGCGAGCCCTGCGGTGAATATCGGACCGAACACGCGTCCGGAGAGCTTCATCTTCTCCGGCAACCTCTGGTACAACGTGGATGATGCCGACTGGGGCGGGCCGAACCTTCCCTCGGCCGAGTCCGGGGGGATCATTGGCGCCGATCCGATGCTCGTGGCTCCGCCCGGGGACATGTCGCTCCGGAACGGCTCGCCGGCCATCGGCGCGGGGTATCCGGTGGCGGAGCCGGTGCTCGATTACAACGCGGTTCCCTTCGCGGCGCCCAGAGCCATCGGAGCCTTCGCGGCCACCGGAATGGCGGGAGCGGCGGAGCGGGGGCGCGATGGGAATACATGGATGCGGATCATGGTGCCGTCGGCGGGAACGGTGGGAGAGATATCCTTCGATCTTGGAGGAATGGGGGATGTGGAGGTTGCCATCCACGACATGGGCGGAGCATGGATACGGGGGGAGATGATGTATTCCACCACCGGCGTCGGAGTGCTGCACATGGCGCTGGACGATCTTCCATCCGGGGCATATATGTGCGTCGTCCGCCGCGGCAGTCTGCTGCTGGCCCGGCCATTCGTGCTGGTGCGGTGATCTCCGCGCATACATATCCCGTTCCCGCAGGTGGCATGTGCGATCATTCCATTCTGGCAGAGATTTTAGTGCATGGATTGATTGCACAAATCACGGGAACGGAGTACATTGCCGGTCGTTGCGGGTCCCTCCCCTCCCCCCCCGAGTGGTGCATGATCGGTGCCGCCACGACTGGCAGTGCGCTCGTTATTGTCAGGCGTAGTGATCTTTAAATGTGTTGCCCGGCAGGTTGATTCCACCAGGCGGTATACGCTGTGCACGCAGGGCGTCCTGGATTCGCGTGTCATATCGAAGAGAGCACCGTCAATGTAAACCACCTATCATTTGAAAGTCAGCATCCAGTGAACTATCATTGAAATCCACGGGCCCCACTCCCCTTATCCAGGAAATCCTTATGCCACGACAGTCCCGTAAATCCTCCCAGAATTCGCAGAACGCGGTGGCTGAGATGCCTGTGCATGCTCCCGCGGAATACGAACCGGGAAGTTCCAACATCCAGGAGCACGTGCGAACATTCCTCAATGCTCTTCCCATGACGGGAGATGTGGTTGAATGGATTGAGGCGTTTCGTGAGGCGCTTCGCACTATGCTTGGTGACGTTGACCGTGTGGTGGTGAAGATTAATACCTATTGCAATTTGATTGATCCCGAGGCGCAGGAGCGAAGGAGTATGGAGATTGCCCAGTATCCGCAGCAAACCGGGGGATCTTCGGAGACGGTAGTGACAAGCTCGGAGAATGGTGTTACTGCGGAGTTACTGATCAAGGGTCTTCAGCAGCTCGGCCATTCACTTGAGGACTACTATCCTCCCCACAGCTATGATTACTACTTCGAGGGCAAGGCGTATCTGGGGACGATACTTCTGCTCCGGGAGCGGCGGAAGCCACCGATCTCGGAACAGAGCGATGCCACGATGCGTGGCCTGGAAAGCTTCCTCGTCTTTACCCTCTCCGATCTCGTCGCCCGGCATTACTACTTCCGTCCGGTCAACCGGCTCTTCTATGACATACTGCTGGGTCTGGTGCAGGATGTGGGGCTGAGCACGCAGGACATCCGCATCCTGAGCTACATGCTTCTGGGATATTCCTACAAGCAGGTGGGGGAGAAGATGGATGTGACGATCGACACCGTGCGCAAGCATATGAAGAGGATCTACCGCAAAACCCGTACGGGGAGTCTTTCGGAGGTCTTTGCAAAGTACTTCTCGCCAAGGTTCGGCATTCAGGGACTTGGGGAGGACGACAGCCTGTAGGGATGTTCGAGCCCGGATTGACGGTGTTACGATTGGGGAGGAGGGGAGGTTCGACGGTTCAGGGGTGTTCCGCGTGATCATCGGAGGGCCTATCGAAGGCGAGTCCGGACTATCATCTCCCCCAGACTTCCGGGCTGTTCTGGATGGTGTACGGAGCCGTACACGCATTACGCTGGCATTGCGAGGAGGTCACGCAGTAGCCGGCGAAGCACCGCACAGCATAACTCTCACAGGTATCGTAACGTGATGTGGTGAGATCGCCACGTTGCTGCGCCCCTCGTGATGGCGGTAGGAGCAATATTCCCGACTGCTTCCTGGCGTCCTCTGCGTCGTTGCGCGATATACCTTCCGGCCGGTAGAAGAGCGCCATGCGGAACAGCGGCGCGATGTTTCCATCCGGCGATGTGAACCCCGTGATGACGGGGAAATTCCCCGGTGTCGTTACACAGGTGTGGATGGTCCGGGCGGATTCATCCGGGCTCTGCCGCCCCCCCCCCCCCCCCAGTAGGGGTACACAAAGATGTACTGGCACCCTCTAGGTTTCAGGGCATAACTTAGCAACTGTAGCAGGTCCGTCGGCTCCAGCAGGGATCGCCCGCTTTTCGGCCGCCATGCGAATACGACGGAACCCGTGTATGCATCCCACATCTCAAACCGGCACAGCATCATGCGTTTATCACTACCCATTTCCATTGTGTTCGCCATCCTGCTTTCCACCACGGCGTGGGCGCAGACGACCGGAACACCATCGCATCCGCTCGATCCCGATGCGGAGTATCTCGGGACGATGATGATCAATATTCCCGCGCAGTCACAGATACAGGATGGCCAGTCATTCTATGGATCAGGCCTATCCCTGATCGGCGCGGTCATTATCTTTCGCAGCGGAGGGCTGATAGATTATCTGATCAGCGTTCCCGACATCAAGTTCGACGGCGACGGTATCTGGGTCGATACGACGAGCACGGCGATGATCTTCAACCTGGTTTCCCGCGCGGCGGTGCTGCAAGGGATGGCCGAAGGATATACCACCTGTTCCTCCAACTGCGCATCCAGCCCGGTTTCCCGCGTTCTGGCCGAAACGTGCGTGAAGCGTCACGGCAGCGGCGTCAATACGTGGTTCACTCCGTGCGGACTCCTGATCGGCATCCGCGAGTATGTGATCTGCTGCCCCGCGGGATCGGGCGATGTCCAGGCAAACATGATCCAGTTCACGGGCCTTCCCTGTCTTCCCCTGGGAGGATGCGACTTCACCGGCCCCTGATGCGCCGCATGGCGGAGATCAATGTGCGGGCATATCCCGTCCCGGGATGTACCTGAGGTTCTTCACCAACCAGTCTTCCGTTGCGGCCTGATGTTCCAGGCCCCAGCCGATCGGATGCCGGCCGATCGGTTGGCGGAAGGGAGGGAGAGAAGATGACAGCCGCGGATGCGGCTCACATGCCGCCACTGGCTTTTTGCAAATGTGTACGGTAACGGACAGGGGGGTGTCACGCGCACGTGAAAATCGGTCTTCGCGGCGCCCCTGCACAGATGCCTCTGTTTCAGCCTTCCTTGACTGATTTCCACGTTCGCGAATCCGCGATCGAACGTTTCACCGTAGTGGACAACCAGCCAGAGCCATGATCGCCGCGACATAACCGGTCCGGCGAGGCCGCGGTCCGACCATCCAAAACGAGAGAGAGAATCAACATGATAAATGGTATCCTGAACCATCGTCGCGAAGTGCAGACGATGAACAACGCGATCCGCTTTGCCGGATTGATAGATACCGTCCGGACGTCCGCCGAAGCGTTTGCGCGCAGGCTCTGCCGTTCGTCGGAAGAGACCAAGGATCTGATGCAGGACGCCGCTGTGGTAGCGTGGCGGTACTTTCCGAAGCTGCATGATGAGACGCAGTTCGGAACGCTCCTCTTCCAGATCGTCAAGCAGCAGTATCTGTGCAGGAAACGTTCGGAGGAACGGCACAGACCGTACATGGGCGAGTTCTCCGAGCATGAGGGAGGGATTACCGAACGGCATGATGGCACATTGCTGGAGTCGAATCTCGATCTCTACGAGTCGCTCAAGGCATTGAAGGGGGAGGAGCGGGATCTGGTGCTGCTGAAATGGGCGGGGTTCACGCTGGAGGAGCTTGCGCAGATCTACGGCTGCAAGCTCTCGTGCGTGAACATGCGCCTCCGTCGGGCCAAGGAACACATGCGAATGTATCTGGCAGGCGCCCCCAGAACAGGACGCATGCTCGATCTGCCGAACGTAAATATCATCGACGAAACCGCTCGTCTGGCGCGATGGGCCGAGGTGAAGCTCGCTGAATCAAGGGCTGTGGAGCGGGGGACCGCCTGTCTGGAACCGTCAATGGCCGGCTGAACCACCCCGTATGCGATGTGTCCCTGGCAAAGATCGCGCCGCACCCGCGGCCTGTATTCTTCCTCCGCGAATCCGGGCGTCCGGATGGGGGCGCCATCGGCCGCGGGTGATACCAGACGACAGCGGCATCATCTTTTTCATTATGCCGTAAGGTGCCGCGCGGTTCCTTCCGGCCCTCGCGTGCCGTACCTGCTGTCGGTGAATTTTGACGGTATATTTCTCTTATTTTTTTAGTTGTCAGGCAGCGATAGTTGCAGGTCATGCGAATGGTTAATTCACGGACCCGTACATATCGGCGGCTGTTTTTGACGACGATATTCGTTGTCATGCATCTTCATGTTCTGTGCAAAGCGCAGGGGAGCGCGCCTCCTCTCACTCCCACTCCTCCCAACACACTCTATCCGGGGCTCAATGGCACCACCTTCTCATTCTCCTTCGCCCAGGCATTTTCCTCCAACTGGTATCTCGGAGATGAGAATATCTTCTCGATCAGGCTTCAATCGCAGTCACGCGATGAGCGGCGGGTGGGGCCGCTGCTGTTCCGTAATCAACTGACGTTCGTGCTGGGAGCCAACTACCAGGATGACAGCATTCCGGCGAATACGCTGCGTGTCCGCGAGAATGAATTCTTCAGCGAAATTCTGACGGCCTATCCGGTCGCCTGGAAGATCGATCCGTATGTCGCGTTCAGTCTCCGCACCCCCATCACTGAGGCATTCTATTACTTCGGAGAGACACGGACACGCAATCAGAATCTGTGGGACCCGGTGACATCGCGCCAGAGCACGGGGTTCACCTTCGCGCTCTACGGTTCGTCCGGAACATTCAATACCAGGATCGGCGTGGCGTTGCAGCAGATACGGGCGAACAACCACACGCAGCTTACCGACGACTACAAGACGCTGGACATCCAGGAGAAGTACCGGGCACAGTCGGGAATGGAGTTTGTGAACGAAGCATATCTGCGGGGCGATTCAACGCTCACCTATCGTGGCAGGTTCACGCTGTTCGGCAGCTTCGAGGAGCTGGATATCTGGACCGTGCGCTGGGAGAACGAGACCCGCTTCAAGCTGTGGAAGGCGTTCGGCATCACCTGGACCTTCAACGTGGTGCACGATGTACGGCAGACGCGGCGTACGCAGTTCCGGCAGTCGGTGATGCTCGGTATCGAGGAGGAATTCTGAATGCGTCCGGCGGAGTGAAGTGCCGGAAGGCCTTCCGTGGAGGGTTGGGGATGTTGCGCCTGATGGGACCTGCCTGTCGGAGGGATGGAAATGGAAAGGCCCGGCATGGAGCCGGGCCTGCAATCGGGGTTTCGGGTATGTTCTATCGCGCGCGCTGTCAGGCCATCGCCTCGGTGGCCACCGCGTGCGACGACACGCTCTTGTCGTAGATGCCGACGAAGATGTGCGACCCATCCTCCATACCGAAGATGTAGAACGGTTGGTTGACGCCCGGATAGAGCGGCCAGCGCAGCGTGACCGCGCCATAGGCGCCGGTGTAGCCGGCCTTCTTCAGCAGTTCGTCGGCCTCGACGATGTCCATATCGATCGGCCAGGGGATCACCACATCCTCCAGCCACGGCTGCGGGATGTAGGTGATGGGCCCGAACTGGCCCCAGACGGTGGAGTGGATCAGAGCGGTGCCGCCGTTGGCCGTACGGAAGACGAAACGCCAACTGTTGACGTCCCTGACGTTCGTCGTCGGGCCGCTCGGCGAAACGCCGTCGCCTTCCAGAAGCTGCGAACCGGGATACTCGTCGTTGACCAGGCGGACCGCGATGTTTGCCATGCCGAGGAAACTCAGTGTTGCCATGATGCTTCTCCTTGCAAAGGATGATGTCGTGAGTTATGAATGATTGCTGTGGGCATCAGCAGTAAATGACAATGCTGATCAGCATCCATGATGCAACCGAGAGGAACCGGCAGCTCTTCCGGAAATGAAAGGAGAATAACGGCAGTATCGGCGATGGAATGCTGAGGGATTCGCCAGATTTATAGTAGCATTGGGAAAAGTCGAATCGAGAAGGCTGGACCATTGACTGGAGAGGGACCATGCGCTCGGGGCGCTATAACTCCAGTCGGCATCCGTCCGATGCCATTGCAGGATGGCCGGTAACGCACCGGAACGATGCGCAGCAAAATTATAGATGCTGCATGGCCATGTGGGAGTACATCTTTGTGTACCCCTGGTATATGAGCGGCCGCGGGGGGAATGACGGGCGGGATTTACCGTTCCGGGGAGCGCCGATCCGCGCTTGTGACTGCCATCCGTGGAAATTATGCTCGTGGTCCGGCGCTTCCGATGAAGACTATGTATGTCCCGAAGAAAATATGAGATGATTCGGTGCTGAACGCCAGGCAGGGGAATTCTTCCGGGAATTCCATACGGATGGTGAATTGCAGGTTCACCGTGCAGCTTCGTAAGAATTTATCAAATGATAATGGCGGCATCTGCCGGTCCCGACATCGCGAAAAAATGGCGGAGGGGATAGTGGGCTATCACCTCCGCCGGATTCATGATCCGCTCGTATGCCGTATCGATTGTGATGGAGAGCGGCCTGCCGGTGATATTCCGGAGGCGGATCATCCGGCGCAGTAATTTTCTCTCAATCAAAAGCCGCTGCTCCCGCATCATCTCGCTGTTCCGCGATATCTGATTCGATCCGCCGCTGCACCACCTCCCGGAATGATTCCACCTCGGCCAGCATTTCCATTGCGTGCTCGGCGACACGGATCGGCGTGAAACCGAACTTCTCCATCATCACCTCGCCGGGGGCGGAGGCGCCGAATCGTGTCATGCCGATGAAGGAATCGGCGAAGCTCTGCCAGCCCATTCCCACGCCGGCCTCGATGCCGAGCACCGGAACGGCGAGCGGGAAAATCTGCTCGCGATATTCGCGCGCCTCCTCGTAGAACAGTCTCCAGCATGGCATGCTCACCACGCGCACCGCCACGTTATGCGTCGCGAGAATCTTCGCCGCTTCCGCCGCCACATGCACCTCGCTGCCGGTGGCGGCGAGGACGATGTCAGGTTTCATGGTATCGACGAGGATGTAGGCTCCGTGGAGCGCTCCTCCGGAAGCGGTTCCCGGAAGCGCCGGCACCTTCTGGCGGGTGAGCACCAGCGCTACCGGGCCATCCCGATGTTCGAGGGCGGTCTGCCACGCATAGGAGGTTTCATTGGCGTCGGCGGGGCGTACCACCAGCAGGTTCGGTATCGCGCGGAGCGCCGCCAGATGCTCCACTGGCTGGTGCGTGGGGCCGTCCTCGCCAAGACCGATGGAATCGTGTGTGAAGACAAAGATGCTGGGATAGTTGCTCAGCGCGGCCAGGCGGATGGCCGGGCGCATATAGTCGCTGAAGGTCAGGAAGGTGCCGCCGTACGGGATGAGGCCGGTGATGGCCATGCCGTTCATGATGGCTCCCATTGCGTGCTCACGTACGCCGTAGCGGATATAGCGGCCGCCGTAGTTCATCGCTGTGAGATCCTCGCTCCCCCTGAACTTCGTATTGTTCGACGGCGTGAGATCGGCCGAGCCGCCGATCATCAGCGGAACGTGCGGGGCGAGCGCATCCAGCACCTTCCCGCTTGCGGTACGCGTCGCCATGTCGTCCCCGTCGCCGAAGCGGGGGAGCGCATCGTACCATCCCTCCGGCAGCTTCCGTTCGGTCCACTGGCGGTAGATCTCCGCGGCCTCGGGATGCTGTTCGCCGTAGCGGCCGATCATCTCGTGGTACTCGCGTTCCAGCGTGGCGCCGCGCTCGCGGTAGCTTCGGAAGAACTCCCGTACGTCGTCGTGGACCACGAACTTCTGGTCGGGGTCGAATCCGAATCGCTCCTTCACCAGACGGGTCTCCGTCTGCCCGAGCGGGGAGCCGTGCGCATCGGAGGTGCCGGCCTTGTTCGGCGCGCCGAATCCTATGATTGTCCTGATACGGATCAGGCTCGGGGCATCGGCGGCCCTGCATCGCTCGATGGCCGCGTCGATCGCCTCGATGTCATTGCCGTCCGCCACCTCCTCCACATTCCAGCCGTAGGCGCGATAGCGCATCGTCACATCCTCGGTGAATGCCAGCCCGGTGCCGCCGTCGATGGAGATATTGTTGTCGTCGTACAGGACGATCAGCCTGTTCAGCTTCAGGTGGCCGGCGAGCGAACTGGCCTCGGAGGAGACCCCCTCCATCAGATCGCCGTCGCTGGCGATGACGTAGGTGTGGAAATCAGCGACGGGGAATCCGTCGCGGTTGAGCACCGCCGCAAGATGCCGCTCGGCAATGGCGATGCCGACGGCGTTGGAGATTCCCTGGCCGAGCGGTCCGGTGGTGGCCTCGACGCCGTTGGTGAGCTCCCACTCCGGATGCCCCGGCGTAATGCTGCCGTACTGCCGGAAGTTCCGGAGCTGGTCCGTGGTCATGCCGGGAAACTCGAAGAGATGCAGCAGTGCGTACAGGAGCGCGGAGCCATGTCCGGCCGAGAGGATGAATCTATCGCGTCCGGGCCAGGCGGGATTCTCCGGATTGAACCGCATGTGCCGCGTCCAGAGGACGTATGCCATCGGGGCGGCGCCGAGCGGAAGACCGGGATGCCCCGAATTCGCCGATTCCACCTGATCGACCGCCAGCAGGCGGATGGTATTGATGTTCCGTTCGTGATTCGCGTTGCTCATATCGTACTGTCTGCGGTCGTTCAGTGTGATCGGTTGGCGACTGTCGCCATCCAATGGACTCGTCGTTTCGCTATCGTCTGAAATGATGGGCCAGATCGTGCAGCACGCTCCGGAGCGCGCTCCGGCTCACCGTCGTTTCGCCGAATGCGGGATGCCGCACCCGGAACATCGCACTGTGGCCGCCGCGGGCGTCATATGGCTCTATCATGAGCTCGCCATACCCCATCTCGAAATGCTCCTCCGCCCCCGCCAGAAATTCCTGCAACTCCTGTATCTCCGGCATGCGAAGCTCCCTCTCCAGCATCTTCCAGAGAATATCGTCCTGCGGTTTCGATGATGTCGCCATAAGAAGGTCAAAAGGCAAAAGGCAAAAAGAAGTGTCGTGGGCCGGCCCCAGGCTGGTAGGGGGGCGGTGTCTTTTTCTAGAAGGGGGATGTAAGTCCCAGCACCGCGCCGAACCTGTCCCTGCCGAGTGGGCCGAATCCCCAGCGGGCGTCGAAGCGGAGGTAGATCACGTTGCTGATGAAGATGGGGATGCGGCCGATGCCGAAGCCGGCCTCCGTATACCACTCGTCTCCGGTGGGGGCGTAGCCGGTTATGGACCTGTTCTCGAACCGCCCGGCGGCGGCGCTGAGCGAGAGTTCCAGGCCGCGTCCCTCGTAGGTCGGCAGCCCGATGGCGCGCCAGAGGATGTCGGTGAAATCATGCTCCGCGCTCACCGCCACGTAGCGGGTGCCGCCGTACAGCGCAGTCGGTGCGGAGAAGAAGCTGCCGAAGCGGCCTACGAATGCATGGGAGGTGTGCATGCGGAACTGGTACTGGATGGGGAGGTTGTCACTCCCCATTCCTCCCTGCGCGCTGATGGTTAGCATCATTGGCGAGTAGCCGGTCGGGATGGTGGGGATGGCGAGGCGAAGGCCCCCCTCCACCGAACGAAAGCTGGCGCCGCTCCCTTCATGCTCGCCATAGAGCCCGGCCACGCGGGCGCCGATTCCTCCGGAGGGGGAGGAACTGATCACGATCGACTGATCGGTGGCTCCCCACGAGAGTTCGCCGTGCAGCGTGCTGTATGTTCCCTCCGGAACCTGCGGGTTCGGGCGGAATGGCTTCGAACTGAAGATGGAGTGGGCCACCGTGTTCACCAGGTCGAAGTGACGGGCATTCTGGAAATCGACCGATCCATTGATGTCCGCAATGCCGAAATCGATTCCCGTCTTCCAGCCGTCGCTGCGGTAGTAGTCATGGTAGTCGCGATGGAAGAGCGCCGCGACAGCCGTGTTGATGATGCGCGGGATCGTCAGATCGCTCGTGGTCGTCGCCACCGAGGAGAAGACTTCGCCCCGCAGGTTCAGCGTGGCCACGTCAGTGTTCAGTACGTTGATCGTTCCCGCCGCCGATCCAAGCCATTCCTTCATGCCGAAGGCATAGGCGCCGGTGAGGTCGATCCGCACAGGGCCGTACCGTGATGTGAATTGAAGTCCCGGCGTCGCCCCCGCAACGCGGTTGAAATCGAGATAGGGGGAGGCGTTGAAGGTGACTCCGGCCTCGGTGCTCGTCGTATCCGCCGCGGTCACCAGGCTGTCCACATGCGCGTAGACCTCCTTCTCATGCTCCGACAGCTCGCTCAGCGCATTTCCCTCCCAGAACCCGCTGCGCACCGAATCGGCGTCGGCCGCCGCGGTGATGATCTGTTCGTCGGCATAGACCGAATCAGGGATCGGTTCATTGATCCTCAGCTCGGTGAAGATGCTGGTTGCGGTGATATGTCCCGTAACCTCGGCGAATCCCCTGACGATCTCCACTGCCCCGGTTCCGCTCACCTCCAGGAGCGTCGGCTGCCAGATGTCATCATGGAACTTCTCGAACTTCTGATGCAGTCGGAGATCCCGGATGAATGCGATGGCGGTGCTGGCCGAGGGACGCAGATCAACTTCGATCAGGTTGTAGGTGTCGGCCACGATGCTGATCGTCCCCTCGAACGCCGGCAGCACCGTGGTGGTCGGCGTTACATCGATCACATAGACCGTCTGGCCATTCAGCGACGCCCGTTCGCGCACATCAAAGTTGTAGCGTCCCAGCGTGCTCGCATTCAGCGGCGAGGGGATGCGGGCGTTCAGCACCGGCAGGTCGTCGTCGTAGAAGCTGATGAAATTGCCCACCGCCAGCAGATTCGATCCCGCCGGGATATTGGCGGTCTGCCGCCGCTGGATCACCTTCAGCCGTGGGCCACGATCGCTGTAGTAGGCTCGCGAGAATGTCTCGATGATCGTCTGGCGGTCCTCGTCCTTGATCTGCCCGAATGCATCTCCCTCGATGGTGAAAGAGATCTTGCTATAGAGAAGACCCTGCACCGTCCGTGCCTTCCTCTGGTTTTCATCCTTGCGCTCGATGGCGCGGCGGATGATCTGATCGGCCGGGAGAGGCGCCGTCACCTCCACGCTTGTCAGCGGCAGCGCCGATGCATGAAGCCTGATCACGAGTGGTGCGCCGCCGGTGCCCGCCGTGAACGTTGTATCGAGATAGCCGATGGATGAGGCGATGACCCTGTGCTCGCCTGCAGTCAGGGGGAGCCTGAAACTCCCCTTCGATGATGTGTACGTACGTCGGTTCATGCCGGGGACATGAATCATTGCTCCGGAGATCGGCGCGCCGGTTTCTGCGTCGATCACGGTGCCTTCCAGGGGAATGGCCTGCTGTGAATGGAGCGGAATTGCCGCGAGGAGGAGGAGAAGTGCCGGGAGAAAATGACGCATCATGATTGTCGGGACTATGGCTCGGAACGTAAATGGATGCACTCAGGACGCATGCAGGCGTCATATGCAACCGCACCTCATACTCCTCTGCGGCTCATCGGTTTCAGCCCGTCCTGCGGACGCTGCGATTCAAACTATCCACGGACAACCGACCAGGCTTCGGGCGATGTGAAGCAGTGGGACAGCGATGGCCCCGGCACCGTGTGCAACCGGCTGCCGACCCGCGAGGTCCGGCGCTTCATTCCGGTGGGAACCCTAGAACGCCATCACCTTCGCGATCCGTTCGGCGATCTTCCCGACGGTGGGAACCACGGCCTCCATCAGTCCCGGATTGTAGGGGATGGGGCAGTCGGCGGTAGCCATGCGTTCCACCGGCGCATCGAGCCAGGTGAATGCCTCCTGGGCGATCACCGCGGCGATCTCCCCGCCGAACCCGCAGGTCCAGTTGTCCTCGTGCACCACGATGCAGCGCGATGTCTTCCGCACCGATTCCAGCACCGTCTCGCGATCCCACGGCATCACCGTGCGCAGGTCGATCACCTCCACGCTCGCATCGCTCTGTTCGGCCGCCTCCAGCGCGCGGTGCACCATCTCCCCCCACGCCACGATCGTCACATCCTTTCCTTCCTTCACCACACTGGCGGCGCCGAAGGGAACGATGAAGTCGTCGCCGGGGTAGGGACGGCGGCCCTCGCGGGTATCAAGCAGGGCACGATGTTCAAAGAAGAAGGTGGGATCATTTCCGCGAAGCGCCGAGCGGAGCAATCCGACGGCATCCTGGGCATTGGAGGGATAGGCGATGCGCCAGCCGACCAGATGAGCGTAGATCGCCTCGCCGGATACCGAATGCCACGGATCGCCGGTTTTCTTGCCGAATCCGACCGGAATGCGAACCACCATCGGCGCGGCGAATTTTCCGGCGGTGCGCCAGCGGATGGTGCCGCAGTCGTTGATCTGCTCGTGCGCCGGGTCGGCATACTTGCGAAACTGGATTTCCGGCACCGGCATCAGCCCGGCCATCGCCATGCCGACCGCGCGCCCGATGATCCCCTCCTCGTTCAATGAAGTGTCGAAGACACGTGTCTCGCCAAACCGCGACTGCATGTCGATGGTGGCGCCGTGCACACCCCCCTTCATCCCCACATCTTCGCCGAAGACGAGCAGGCGATCGTTCTGCTCCATCTCGCGCGAAAGGGTCTGCCGGACCGCGTCGATAAGATTCATGCGCGGGCCGGAGGGATTCGGCTCCGTGGTTCCCGTCGTCTGCTTCCCGCCGGCCTCCGGGATCAGCCCACCCGTCTGCTGCGGATTGCCTTCTTCGTAGAAAACTCCCGCGGTCACTGCATCAACCGCCGGCTGTGGCGAGGCCACGGCGCGCTCGGCCGCCTCCTGCACCTCGCGGTTCGCCTCCTCCTCCATCGCATTCCATTCCTCCTCCGTCATCATCTTTTCGCTCAGCATGAATGCCCGGAGCTTCGGCAGCGGGTCGTCGGCGCGCTCCCGCTCAAGAAGATCGGCCGGCTTGTACGCCTGCGTATCGACGAAGGAATGGCCTGCCAGGCGTGGCACCGTCAGCCGCAGCATCACCGGCCCGTTCCCCTCGCGGATATGCGCCACGGCGTCGGCGATGAGCACGGATGTCTCCACCGGATCGGTGCCGCTGCCGTCGATGATCCGGATGCCGGGGAACGACCTGAGATTCTGCGCGATGTTGGCGCCGGGAGTCTGGTACGAGCAGGGAACCGAGATGCCGTAGCCGTTGTCCTCGATGAAGAAGAGATAGGGGAGACAATTGACGGTGGCGATGTTCAGCGCCGCCCAGAATCCGTTGGCCGCGGTGGAGCCGTCGCCGCCGAGCGCGGCGGCCATCGCTCCCTTCCATTCCTCCTGCCCCAGCGTTTCCGCGCGGTAGCGGATGGCCTGTGCCCAGCCGACCGCAGGCGTGTACTGCGCACCAACGTCGCCGCTGGTGGGGAGCACCGTGGCGCCGCCGCGCGAGGGAAGGTTGTGCACCACGCCGATGTCGCGCCCCTCCGAGATGCCTCCCGCGCGCCCCATCGTGCTGCGGAATGCCTCCTCCGGGGTAAGGCCCTGCGCCAGCACGAACGGTCGCGAGCGGTAGTAGACCGCCGTCGCGTCGTGCGGGTTCGACATGCGGAGCCCCAGAAGGATCTGCGCCAGATCATGCCCGCGTGAGGTGAACTGGTAGGTGACCAGCCCATCGGGCACCAGTCGTTCCTCCTCGATGCGGTCGAGCGCGCGCGAGGTCATCATCAGCCGCGCCGCGCGCCGCCAGTCCACGTCCGGGGCGGCCTTTATCTTCGCCGTGCCGGTGCTGCGCGCCGACGCTGCCTTCGTCGCTGCCGATCGCGTTCGCTGTGGTGTTTCCGTGCTCCTGCTGCTTCTGGGGGATCTGTTTTTTGCCATCGTGAAAAATACTGCACTGAAGAGTTGCTGTCGTCTGGGAAGGCCATAAGATAGTTCAAAGTTGGGAGAGGCGGGCGGGAAGGGGGAAGTCGAAGGGCGCCGGTCAAAAAGCGAGAAGTAAAAGGTGGTGGGATGGATGCGGCCGAAGGCGATGCGGTCCGGCCGGCCGGTCCGGTGTTATCGATGGTTCTGGATGTGGACCATGATCGAGCCCGGTTGCAGCGGGAGGTCGGGGAATGCGAGTGCGGCATCGGCCCGGGGGAGCAGGCGCGTTGCATGGGCGCCGCTCCGGCCGGTGCTTCCATGCGCAATCGCCGTCCGGATTATACGCAGCAGTTCGGCGGTCCGTTCGCTGACGACGGCGCCGGGGGCCGTCAGCCCGTCATCGCCGGTGATGCCGATAATCTCCACGCCTGCTCCGTCGCCGGCCGATCGCGCGATTGCCGCGATCACGCCGCTTTCCGGCTGCTGCAGCTCGGGAGAGGAGGAGTCGGCCGGAGAAAAGACGTAGATGATCTGCTCCCGGCCGGTCTCCGTTTCCGATCGCCGTTCGATCATCCTGCGCCGTATTTCCGCGTGCACCGGAATCCGCGACCGCGCGGTCATCCGCCTCCCGGCCAGGTCCTCCACGGTGAAGGTCGCCGTGAGAAACGATGAATCGCTCGCGAGCTGGTCGTACACCCGCTTCCAGTCATAGCTGATTTCGTTCGTATCGCTGGCGACGCCGCTGGAGTATCGGGCGATGGTCGTCCCCCGGAGATCGAGGGCGATGTCCCATGTACTGATGCCGGTGTCGGAGGTGTAGGATGGCTCCAGCTTGAGCAGGGGCGAGATGAAATTCCGCTCGACGTGATCGAAGACCAGCGGAGCGGTGATCGCCGGAACATCGGAGGAGATCTGTATACGTCCGGGGGATGGGGTGCGTTCCGGTGATCCACCTGCGTCGGAACCATTTTCCGCCGGACGCACGATGATGCGTGATGAATCGATCGCCCAGATGTCGGCCAGATATTGCCTGGCCGCCTCTGCCTGGCGCTCCCCCGCCGCGTTCGATGCCGTCATCCCCAGAATGAGCCGTGCATCCGGTGTTGAGCGCAGCCGCTCCCCCGCGATGTTCAGCAGATGTCCCTGCAATGCTTTCGCATCGAGTTCCGCAAGCGAATCGGCGGTGAACCCCTCCGCATCCCGCTGTGAACGCAGGACGAACCTTGCGGCTGCCGGGGAGGCATCATCGGTCGGAGGGAGCGCCCAGTCGAGCACGATCTGCCTGCGGTGGAGCGTCTCGATCACCCGCACCACCGCCGACGGGCGCTTTTCCCCCCGCTCGTCGATACCGTAGATCCTGATGGATGCATCCGGTCCGGCCGGTGTCATCGTACTGTCGGCAGGGGGCGCATGTCCGGCCGAATCGGGACGTGCATCCTCGATGGCGGATACGGGCGAGGATGGCGGCGGCGGGGCCGTATCAGGGGGCGTGACGGCAGCGGTATCATAATCATCCCGCAAACCAGGGACGATGAGCACGCCGATGGTTCCCCGCAGGCTGAAGTTTCGCCAGTCGGCTTCACGCACGGACGAAAGGAGTGGCGCGGCGCCGGAAAGTTCCGCGATCAACGAGAGATGCGCGCCGATTGGAAGCTCATAGGAGCCTGCCGCCACCGCTTCGATCATCATCGGCTGCGATGTGAAGCTCTCCCCCTCCTCCATCTGCCGGACATCACTCCCCTGCGCAAAACCGATAGTCCCCGCATCCAGCATCCGGTCGGTCTGGGATCTCTCCACCGAATATCTGTAGCCGAAACGCGGTCCAGCCGCGACGCTCCAGCCACCGGCGATGCGATAGCGCGCCAGGATATCGAGGCTGAACGATCGGGATATGGCGCGGTAGCCGAACTCGCGCGCTATTCTTACTTCGCTCAGGCTCGTCGGATCGAACACCCAGAGTGGATCGGACACATCTCCCACGAATCGCTCCTCCGTCTGCAGCGTGCCGGGACGAAGGGAGACGCCGAGATATGGCGAGAAAAATTCCGGCAGGTCCAGGCGTGCGCCGTACCATGTACCCGAGCTGCCGTCCGGGATGAACTCACCGCAGCCCGGGGAGCCGGCGCGGATGGGAAAGCGGGCCGATATCATCCCTATCTCCTTTCCTGCTCCGATCCCCACGGATATTCCATCGAGCGGTCCCTCCTGTGCGACTGTCATGGATGCCGCGAACGCATGAAGCAGCACCACGGCGGTCGGCAGCCGGATGATGGGAGCGATGATTCTTCGAGCGCTATGGATGATTCCGTTCAACTGCATCGGCCGGGGCGCCATTGTTCCAGAGATGAATTCCCTATCCGCATCTACTCGGTAACAGCAACCGGAGCGACGGCCCGCGCGCCCTCCGTGCTCAGCTCCACCACATAGACGCCGCGATAGAGCCGGCCGGTTGTCGCGATGAAATTCTGCGCGGCTCCCGTTCCCTCGCCAGGATGTATCGCATGCACGATCCGTCCGGAGAGATCGAAGATCCGCAGCAGCGGCAGCGTTCCCGCCGGAGCGCTGTACGTGATGGCGATCGCCGATCCTCCGGGCTCCATGCGTGCCGCCTTGATTGCAAGCCTGCTCATGACCTGCACGCCATACTCGACATCGCACCCGTCCAGCATCACAAGTCCCTCACCATCAGGTTGAAGCATGCCGATGCCGTCGATCGTCGCCTGTTCGATCAGCACCCTGTTGGCCGGATTGCCGGTGGAGAGCCCTCTCAGTTCGATCAGCACCAGCGTACCATCCGGCAGGGACGACCCGCCGCCATCTCCCTCGATGGAAACGGTGCCGTCGGCATCGTAGGTCATCGTGGCGCCCGCGGTTCCGGGCACGGCGATCACCTGCCGCGGGAAGAGAGCGGCGGGGTTCAAACGCAGCCGCAGAACATAGTTCCCGATGGGGATGGCTGCCTGCGATGTGGAATCCAGTCGTGCCCGCAGATACAGCAGATCGCCGGCGCGCGCACTGGCGGTGTCCAGCCGGATGCGCGGCGCGATCCCTTCGCCGGACAGTACGACGGAGCGTGGCGGATCGGCGCCGATCGTAATGTCAAGGTGCCCGAATGTCTGCCCCATCATTCGGGGGCAGAATCGCACATGGAGATGGACCGTGTCGCCGGGGGATACGGTCCGCTGCATATCCGGTGGGGAGAGCGGGAATGCGGGATTGTCGGGCATGGCAGGGGCGGCTGTCACAGGGGATGAGCCGCCGTTGCGGATCACAAGGATGGTATCGCGGCATTCACGTATCCGTACCCGACCGAACCGGATGGTATCGGGGAGTTCCACTTCCCGCGTGAACGCCCGTCCCCGCAGATGCAGGGATGGAACCGCGTCGGCGGATGTGCTCGTGATATCGATGGTGTCGGCGAACTCTCCCGCGGCATCGGGACAGAAGCTGATGATGACGTTCCTGGCTTCACCCGCAAGAAGGGTGAACCCGGCTGCGAGTTCGGCCGGCTCGATCCGGAATATCTGGCGCAGCGGCCGAAATGCATCGACCTTTACCGGATAGGTTCCGTCGTTGCGGAAGACAACGGTGTCGGCAGCGCATTCGCCCGCGAAAACATCGCCGAAGTCGATCTCGCCATCGTCAATCACCAGGCGTGGTGTGCCCGCGCATCCCCCTATGCCGGTTCTATACAGACGAGGTGGAGCGCTGCCGTCGATTGTGCGCACCACCATGTAGAGGCTTGTGCTGAAGCATCTGTCGCCCGAAGGGCAGAAACGTATGGTGATGACCGCCGATGCTCCGACCCCGATCTCGTCCACCTTTCCCGAGGAAGGGATCTCTATTGAAAAGTTCTCCGTATCTCCGCCGGCGAAATACATGGAGTCGATTCTGACCGGCTTCGGACCCGCATTCACGAACGGAATATCGACCGAATCGCAGGTTGCCGCTGGAATCATTCCCGCATATACGGTATCCGGAGGAACATTCTCCGTCGTATGGATGGAGGTCCGGGGAAGGAGGGATGTGGTGATTTCCGGCAGGATCATGGGATCTTCCCCGCGCAGTTGCGATCCGGAAATCATTGTACCCCCAAGGACAAGCGCAGCAAGGAGGGCGAGCGACGGAAAACCGTGTGCGAAATGGAACGGGTGTACGATGTTGCAGATATGGCGCATCAACGGGCACTGCGGAATATTGCGGACAGGACGGCGCCTGCAACGGCGGCGCAATCGATACGGTCAATATATGCAGAGACTTCGGCGGGAGAAAAATGTTACAGGACCGGCATGTGCGCGGCCGGCGAAGTTTTTTCATGATGGCGGTGACAGTCCCGCTCCCCCGTGTGCTATACCTAGTGAACGCAATACTGACGATTTCGATGAATCCGTACCTGTCAATAGTATCCGATCAGCAGCTTGTGACGCGAAAGAGACTTCGACAACCCTCCGAATCTCCTGTGGATGATACGACGCTGTTTGCCCGATTTCTCGATGGGGACGACGCCGCATTCATGGAACTGTTCGACCGGCATGCGCCCAGGCTGGGGAAATACTGCCGGAGGATGATCGGCGACGCCCGGCACGCGGAGGATCTGCTGCAGGATCTGTGGGAGAAGGTGGTGCGGATGCGCGATTCCGGAAAGGATCGGCCTCACAATCCTCTGGGCCTGCTCTACTGGATGGCGCGCAATCTCTGCCTCAACTATATCCGCGATCATCGAAATCATCTTTCGCTGGAGATCCTTCCGGAGTCGGAACATCCCGTTTCCGCCGCCGCCGATCTGTCGCATCTGGAGGAGATGGTGATCCTGGCGCTGGAGCGTCTGCCGCTCGAACAGCGCGAGGTTCTGATCCTCCATACCTATTCGGGCTATACGCTCGATGAAATCGCGCAAATGATGGGGGATACCCACGGAGCGATCAGAACCCGTGCCTGGCGTGCGCGCAGGCAGCTCAAGAGAATCATTGCGGCGCTGGTCGATCTCGATGATAACAGCCGGAAAGACGAATCAAGTACCAGGGAGGATCAGAAGTGAAACGAGCTGAACGTGAACGGCTTATCGAACGCTATCTCAACGGAGATATGACCCTGTCGGAGGAGCAGGACTTCTTCATCGAGGTTGCCTCCGATCGGGAGTTGCGCACGGAGCTGAAGGCGTACCGGATCGTGGAAAATGCGGTCCGCAAGGATAGCACGGCCAGTGCTGTGTCGTACGTCGCTCTTCGTTCGCACATGGCTGCGGTGCTTGGAGCCGGGGCGGCGAAGGGGGGCGGCGGAGGGGAGTCGATAGGCCCCGCTCCTTCCGCTGCTCCCGCGCCGGCGCTCCCTCCTGCCGCGGCGGCGACTCCACTCGTTTCGGTCGGCGCGCTTTCTCTGAAGTGGCTCGCCACCCTCGGGGCAGTCGGCGCCGTGGTCGTGAGCACGGCGTTGCTGTGGTTCCCGGTCCAGGATGCACCGCTCCGCACAGCGCCGGCCGATTCGGTTGTGATACGTAGCGCCGAGCCGCCCGCTTCAGTGCCCGTCCTCCCCGGGGCGGATGTCGTCCCCGCGAAGTCGGCGCGGGCGGGCGCCGGCGCGGAGTCCGCGAATGCGGAGGAAAACCAGGTTCGGAAGGAGGCCGCAGCGGGAGGGGATGTAAAGAGCCCGGCGCATGGAAGGATTTCGGATGAGCGGGAGCGCCCGGCCGCGCGCGCCGCGACGACGAACACCAGCCGTGATGCGGATGATCCCTCCACCACCGGAACGCCGACGGATAAATCCTCGAAAATCAGCGTGGTTATCGAGGAGCCGCGGAACGACAGATAATTGCTGGAATTATCGGGGGAATTTGTCCCGCCAGCAGACGGTTTTAGAATATTCACGCACAAATATCATATGGTCGAGGAGAAGATGCAATGAGACTGCTAAACCGTACCGTCATACTGCAATGCGGCATCGCCATGCTGCTTGCTCTGGCCTGCACAGCGAAACTCCAGGCAGAAATGAGCGTGGTCTTTACCACGACTCCGATAACGGACGCAATCACCGGGTTCGCCTATGTCTACGACGCCTATGCGGTGTCCAGCGACGGCGCGGCCGTGCGGTATTCGCTACAGTATGGGCCTGCGGGAATGACGGTGGGGGAGACGACGGGCCGGGTCACATGGTCGCCTGCGACCGATGGGGATTATTCGGTCGGGATACGCGCGGAACTGGCGAATAATCCCACGCAATCGGCGCTACAGGAGTGGCAGATACATTCGGTGTCGGGGGCCGCATCCAGTATCCTCACAACCCCCCTTCCCTTCTCGTCGGTCTGCGTCGGCGAGAATATTTCCGTCAATTATACGGCCACGGGGAATTTCGTCCCCGGCAATGCATTCATCCTGCAGATTTCGGATGCCAGCGGCGGGTTTGGCAATTTCCTGAATATCGGCTCGATCACGTCCACGACCTCCGGCACGATTACGGCGAAGCTCCCCGGCTCCATCCCGCCGGGCAGCAGGTATCGTGTGCGCGTGATGTCGAGCAACCCGGTGGTGGTCGGCAGCGACAACGGCAGCGATTTTTCAATCGTGGCGCGTCCCGTGGCCAGCTTCACCATCATCGACAGCGCCATGGACAGCACCGCCGGCCACCGCATAGGAATCATTGCCCTGGAAAATTCGCCGGTACGTTTCGCCAATACGTCGCAGGGGGGAGTTTCGTACCACTGGGAGTTCGGCGACGGGGCAGTGCCTCCGACATCGGATCAGAGCGATCCCGGCCCGGTGACATATACGACAGAGGGGATGAAGACGGTCACATTGACGGTCGTCTCCGGCAGTGGGTGCTCTACCACGACGGTGAAGGAGGATGCGCTGCATGTCGTCTCCATACATCCGAGCATTCCCTCTTATGCGCATCCGATTCCCCAGGGGCCGCCCGAACCCGCCGATGCTTACTGGGCGCTGTGGGTCTGCCCGGGTGGCACATACAATGGGTGGTCTCATGAAGATCTTCGATGGATTTATGCGGAAAGCGGGGCAAGTGTGGAGGTGACATCAGCCAGCAGCTACAGGACCGGCGCGGTGATCTACCTGAAAAGTGGCGCATCGCTGAACTTCACCAATAGTTATCCCGAGGATGTGATAATAGTCCAGGAGCCGGGGGCCAGCGTCAAGGGAGGGGACAACGGCGCGCTTTGGAATCGTGTCTACACCATTCGTGTTCCCTCTCTCTCGTTCGATTACACGGATGCGCCTGTGGGCGGATGCCCGTCGCTGGCGCCGTATCAGAAGCGCATCCCTGATGATGTGCTCATGGTCCACGGAGCGCAGACGTCCAGTGAGTCGCAGAAGGAGTTCTGGATCAGAAACGGCGGCGTGCTGGAGGCCGCGGGCGACGGAAATACTTACATCGCCGACGCAGGAGCGCGCGTGGTTGCCACGGGAAGCAATGCGACGGTGTACCTGAAGAATGGCTCGTCGTTCGAGGCCCGCGGCGGCAGCGGCCACCGGATCTTCTACGAACCGGATGCGGTGATAGTGAATGCCGGAGCGGAATCGGGTCTGTTCCCCAGCAGCGAACTGACATACCTGTATCAGGGGAAGGTGACGGGCGTGCGGAACGAGGAAGCGTTGATGGAGAGCAGGGATCTGGAGGTGCTGCCGAACCCAGCGGGAGAGGTGGTAACGGTTCGGCACGAGCGTGCAGGCATCATCATCAGGCGTATCGAACTGCATGATGCGGTAGGGCGGTTGGTTAGAGAAGAGGGGGTGATCCTGCATCGCGGTGAGTCTGGATCTATCTCGCTGGCTGGACTTGTGCCGGGCGTGTACTACGTTCGCGCGAGCGGAGAAGGGGCCGTGCTGGTGAAGAAGATTGTGGTGCGATAGCAGAAGAAATTCCGAGCAATGGAATCCGATGCATCGTCGGTTCGATTTCCTGACGTCCGGTTCATGCAGCGCCGGACATGCGATGGAAGGCAGATGATGGATGAAATCGTTCTGGCGATGCACCGGAGAAAAATCGAGGGGCCTGGGTGATCTACGTGACGTAAAGATCGGGATAACAGAACTACACGAAGAAAAAGAGGAGCAGATGCCATGAGAGCAGCAATTCGTACTGTAATAGTGCAGTGGTTTTTCGTCGCGGTAATCGCAGCGTCGCAGGTAGTGAGTGTGCGTGCGGAGCAGAGCGTGACGTTCGACACGCGGCCTGTGACGAGCGCGAGGGCAGGGGCGGTTTATATCTACGATGCCGGCGCCAGGACGATCGATGGCAGCGCGGTGCAATATTCGTTGCAGCACGGGCCAGCGGGAATGACGGTGGATGCGCGTACCGGCGCTGTCAGGTGGACCCCGGCGAGCGCGGGAAATTATTCCATCGGAATTCGTGGGGAAATGGTGAACGATCCGGCGAAATCGACGGTGCAGGAGTGGTCGGTGGAGGTGGTCGCATCCATGCAGACCGGCATTGCCATCGATCCCCTTTCCTTCTCCATGATGTGCAGGGGGGAGTCGATTTCGGTCGGTTACACCGCGACGGGGAGCTTTGTTGCCGGGAACGTCTTCATTCTGCAGCTATCGGACAAGGATGGGAGCTTCGATGAAGGATTCCGGAATCTGGCCTCGGTGTCGTCCACGGCATCCGGCACGATTACGGCGATGATCCCCAAAGATGTAAGTGCGGGCGACGGCTACCGGCTGCGCGTCATTTCGAGCAACCCGGTCTTCATAGGCAGCGACAACGGAAGCGATCTGGCCGTCGAGATTCCTCCGGTGGCTACGATCGTCGTGGATGATGGAAGCTCCTACGGCTACGGCATTATCGGCAATGAGACGATGTTGCTTGGCAACTCGATAAGCTTTATCGCCGACTCGAATATGTTCATTACGGACACATTGTCGTATGCGTGGGATTTCGGCGATGACGCCAGCCCTGCGACATCGAATGTTCGCGATCCGGGCTCTGTCACCTATTCCGCACTCGGCCGCAAAACGGTGACGCTGACGGTCACTTCCGCCGGCGGATGCTCGTCGGAGACGAAGCTCTATGTGGATGTCATATCGAACACCATCAGCATTCCGGCCGATGCGATCGTCATCCAGGGTGATTCCGCTTTTCACTGGGACAGCCGGGTTCCGCACGGCGCGTTCATATGGGTATGTCCGGGAGGAATTCTCCGAATCGATGCCGCAGCGGGCAGTGCCGCGGTGATCTGTGTCGAGGCGGGGGGAGCCGTGAGCATGGTGGGCACGGGATATTTCGAGAAGGTGTATATGAAGGCCGGCGCCTCGCTCAGTTCGGGAGTGGAATGGGGGAATGGGCTGGTCGTGTGCGAGGAGGGGGCTGGCATCACCGGAAATTCAGGTGTGCTGTCGAAGGTTGTCGCCTCCCCCGTGGTATTCGATTACACGGATGCGCCTGTGGGCGGATGCCCGTCGCTGGCGCCGTATCAGAAGCGCATCCCCGATGACGTGCTCATGGTCCGCGGAGCGCAGACATCCGGTGAGTCGCAGAAGGAGTTCTGGGTCAGAAACGGCGGCGTGCTGGAGGCCGCGGGCGACGGAAATACTTACATCGCCGACGCAGGAGCGCGTGTGGTTGCCACGGGAAATAGTGCGACGGTGTACCTGAAGAATGGCTCGTCATTCGAGGCCCGCGGCGGCAGCGGCCACCGGATCTTCTACGAACCGGATGCGGTGATAGCGGATGCCGGAGCGGAATCGGGTCTGTTTCCCGGCAGCGAACTGACATACCTGTATCAGGGGAAGGTGACGGGCGTGCGGAACGAGGAAGCGTTGATGGAGAGCAGGGATCTGGAGGTGCTGCCGAACCCAGCGGGAGAGGTGGTGACGGTGCGGCACGAGCGTACCGGCAGTGTGATCCGGCGGCTGGAGGTTCATGATGCGGTCGGCCGTCTGGTACGCGAAGAGCCGGTGATGCTGCATCAGGGAGAGTCCGGCAGCCTGTCGCTGGCTGGACTTGTGCCGGGCGTGTACTACGTCCGCGCGAGCGGAGAAGGGGTGGTGCTGGTGAAGAAGGTGATCGTGCAGTAGCACGCGGAACATCGAAAGATTCATCCGGCGCATCATCGGCGGCCGCGCGGGTTATAGCATGATCCGGCCCACAGACCCGGTTCCTGAACTCCGGAATTCTGTGAAATATGTTCACGTAGATTCTGGAAACCGGAAGAAGGTATATCACGCGATGCCGAACCGATGATGCGCCAGGGTGAAATCGACGGGAATATTCATATCGGCATGATATGAATTGCGCAGCCGGGTACATCTATCATCTCAAATAAAAGGCGGTGACGGCATGAGACGAATAATTCATGATGCAGTGAGGTACGGCGCAGTCGCCGTGCTGCTTGCGGCGCTTCAGCCGGCCGTGCTGTTCGCAGAACAGAGCGTGACGTTCGACACGCACCCGGTGGTCAGCGCCACTACGGGCTCTGTGTATATCTACAATGCCGAGGCAAGATCGAGTGATGGCAGCGCTGTACGGTATTCGCTCCAGTACGGGCCGTCGGGGATGGTGGTGGATGAAACAACCGGGGAAATATCGTGGCTTCCGGCGACGGCAGGGGCTTATGGGGTAGGGATACGCGCCGAGCTGGTGAATGATCCTGCGCAGTCGGCGGCGCAGGAGTGGCAGATCCAGGCGGCGCCTGCCTCGGAGAACAGTATTTCGATACTTCCCCTTTCCTTCTCGGAAGTCTGTGTCGGCGCCACCGTTTCGGTTGACTATTCGGCCACGGGGAATTTCGTTCCCGGCAATGCATTCATCCTGCAGATTTCGGATGCAGAGGGAAGCTTCGGCAATTTCCTGAATATCGGCTCCATGACCTCGACGACATCCGGCACCATTACGGCGGCGCTTCCAGGCTCCATCCCCCCTGGAAATCATTATCGCGTTCGCGTGATAGCCAGCAATCCCGTAACCGTCGGCAGTGATAATGGCAGTGACATCGCCGTGGTTCCCGCTCCCGTGGCGAATTTCGGCATCATCGACACCACCAAGCATTCGCCGGCCGAGCATTATCGACGGACCATCGCTATGACTGATTCGCCGGTACGATTCGTTGACTCTTCGACGAATGCCGCATCATATCAGTGGGATTTCGGCGACGGAGCCACGCCTGCGACATCGGACCGGCGCGATCCGGGGCCGGTGATGTATTCCACACCGGGGCGCAGGACGATTTCCCTGAGGGTCATCTCCGCCGCCGGATGTACCTCCTCGGTTGTAACGCGTCCGCTGGATGTTTTCTTCCGCAATCCGCGGATTCCATCGAATGCCGGCATCATCGGCACGGACAGTTCGCAGAATCGATTCCCATCGGCCCAGCCGATATGGGTATGTCCGGGGGGCATCTATCGTCCCGGCGAGGGGGCCGATACCATCTATGTCGAGGCCGGGGGCAGTGTGCTCATCAGGAACGTGGGGGTGGGAGCACATGTGATCTATCTGAAGAGCGGGGCGTCGGTAGATTTCGACGGCCAGCCGGGGGCGTATACGGTGTTCCATGAGGCCGGAGCCAGCCTTGTCGGTGTGGGAGATTACAGCATCGAGACGGAGATCCCCCTGCCGCAGATCACCTTCGACTACACGGATGCGCCTATCGGCGGGTGCCCGTCGCTGGCGCCGCATCAGAAGCGCATCCCTGATGATGTGCTCATGGTCCACGGCTCGCAGACATCCGGTGAGTCGCAGAAGGAGTTCTGGATCAGAAACGGCGGTGTGCTGGAAGCCAGCGGCCATAACAATGTCTATATCGCCGACGCAGGAGCGCGCGTGGTTGCCACGGGAAATAGTGCGACGGTGTACCTGAAGAATGGCTCGTCGTTCGAGGCCCGCGGCAGCGGCGGCCACCGGATCTTCTACGAACCGGATGCGGTGATCGTGGATGCCGGAGCGGAATCGGGTCTGTTTCCGAGCAGTGAGCTGACATACCTGTATCAGGGGAAGGTGACGGGCGTGCGGAATGTGGAATTATTGATGGAGAGCGGGGATCTGGAAGTGTCGCCGAACCCTGCCGGAGAGGTGGTGACGGTTCGGCACGAGCGTGCAGGCATCATCATCAGGCGTATCGAACTGCACGACGCGGTAGGGCGGTTGGTTAGAGAAGAGGGGGTGATCCTGCATCGCGGTGAGTCTGGATCTATCTCGCTGGCTGGACTTGCGCCGGGCGTGTACTACGTCCGTGCGAGCAGTGAGGGAGTGGTGCTGGTGAGGAAGGTGGTTGTGCGCTGATAACAGTTTGAATGCTGGTTCCCTCCGCTGTCATGGGGGGGGAACCCACTGGCCCGGTACGGCGGTTCTGCCGTGCCGGGCCTGCTGTTTTCTGATGGGATCGCTGCCGGAATCGTTCCCATTCATGGGATATGCATGCAGCGGCAGGCATAACGCACAGGTGCAATGCCGGCGTGATGGCCGGCACGACGCTGTCCCGGGGTCGCATGAACGTTCATGGCCGTCGCTATGCGGGATGGCATAACGGAATCAATTGACAAGCAGGTGAAAATCGATGCCGATCTGCAACATATCGGCCCGCCACGGTTCCCCCTCCTTCACCGAGGTCAGCCCGAAATCATACAGCAGCGTCGGAATGATTCCCAGCGGCGTGCCGGTCCGGACGGAATACTGCAGTCCTCCCTTGACGCCGAGGCGGAATGGCTTCGAGGTTGCGCCCGACCAGTAGCCGGTGGCGAACCCAACATCCGGAATGTGCGCATCCACGCGTTCCTCGGCGATCACCACGCCAAGCGACGGGCCGGCGAGAAGGGCGAAGCTGCTTCCCCACAGTCTGTGGCTCCAGAGCAGGTCGGCCATAATGAGCTTGTAGTCGGTAGCGATCTGATACTGCGCCGTCGTCGTCCGGACTTCTCCATTGCGGTCGATGAAGATTATATCGCTTGCCGGGCGCCGGAGCGTGAAGGACATGTCATTATAGCCGATGCGGGCGATGATTGCATTGCTCCGCTGACCCGGCGCCAGGAACCATGTGCCCGTGATGGCGATGCCGGGATTGATGCCGACGGCGATGCCGACCGGCGAAACGTCCTGGCGCAGTTCCTCGGGAGGATGCATGTGGGCATGGATGGCGATACCGATGCCCGTGGAGATGCCGGCCAGGAAGGTGGAGGATACATGGCGCGACGTATCCGCCAGGATCGTTCCGCGCGGTGCGGCCGCCATTGTCGAATCATCCAGCGTCAGCCTCGTTCTCCTCAACTCCTCGTCCTCCAGCGCCCGTTTCCGCATCGCCCCGTAGGTAGGCTGGATCATGGTGGCCTCGGCCAGTGTCAGTCCGGATGCGGCAAGCCATCGCCGCAGCTCCGGAGAGTCCATCGCGCCGATGGCCGCATACTGGAACTGCCCGTTGATCGCCTCGGCCACCCCGCGTCCGGCCGGCTGCTCCACGAGATAGCCGACGGCGCAGATGTTGCCGAAGCGCTCGATGAAGCTGCGGTCGCCCACGATGGCATTGACCGGGCCCGGCGTCGTCCGCCTGGTGGCATGCATGCTGCCGGTGAAAATGATCATCGTGGCGACGGCGACGATCAGGTGATTCATGATCCTGGATGCGGGCATGGTGCTCTCCGGAGGGATGATCGGTTCCGTGAAAAGAAAAGATGATACCCGTGCGCGGCCGCCGGTGTGCATATTCCGGCGGCGGAAAGGGCTCGTCTGCCGGTTGTGCGCCCGCCTGATGGCGACCGGCGGTTCATGTCGCTCCGACGCCGCCGGGTCGCCGGATTCCGGGACGGAATGTAGGAGTGTAGAATGGTCCATGCAAGGAATGATTGATTGCCCGTGAAATCCGATGAAGAGCAAAAAGCCCGTTTCCTTGAAAATTTCGCACTTTTATCCTCGTCTCTGTCAGACGCTCTATCGCCGTTATTACTGTGGAAAACTTGAGCCGGCACTCCGTTCCAAGGCCCTTATATTCGTTCCGCTTTTCGGCCGGGGTGTGCTGCCGAAGAGCCCGCATCTCTCCGAAGCGTCGTTCCGATGCCCGCCGATTGCCGTAATGGTCTCGCCGGCTGTCTCCCGCGATCGTCCTGAATCGTACGTCTCTATGCTGCAGGAGTTCATGACCGGAAGCGCCGGCCGGCTGTCCGGCCGGGATGCGGATCTGCCGATGCGCACATCGTCAATGCAGTATCATCCATAGAGCTCGTCATGGGGCGGGAGAGCGTGGGGAACAGCCTGTACTCCGACCGTGCCGAGAGGTCTTCGGTGGCGTGGCCGCGCGAAGGGTTCTCGTCGTTGTCGGATAAGGTCCACGGTTTCAAATGTCCTTGTGCGGGCTCCTCCAACCAGCGCATCGATGGTGCGCGCACAGCGCCGTTCGCCCGGTGGTCCGGGTACCATAGCCGGCGGCGGCACAAACCAGCAGGAGATCGTATCTATGAAGATTACCCGCCGATTCACGCAGACAGGTCGGAGCGTCTACGACCAGTTCGAGTATACTCTGCGTTCCTCGATTCTCAGGAACCCGGATGGATCGGTTGTATTTGAAATGAAGGATGTCGAGGTCCCGAAGGCATGGTCGCAGGTGGCCACCGACATTCTGGCGCAGAAGTATTTCCGCAAGGCCGGTGTGCCGCAGGTGGACGATCAGGGGAATCCCGTGCTCGGCGAGGATGGGACGCCCATGCTCGGTCCGGAGCGGAGTATCCGGCAGGTGGCGCATCGCCTGGCGGGCTGCTGGATGCAGTGGGGAAGGGATCACGGCTATTTCGATACCGATGAGGATGCGGCTGCGTTCTACGACGAAACCGCCTACATGCTGATGAAACAGATGGCCGCGCCGAACTCCCCGCAGTGGTTCAATACGGGGCTTGCCTATGCCTACGGCATCACCGGGCCGGCGCAGGGACACTACTATGTGGACCCCGTGACCGGCAAGCTCACCCGCTCGCAGGACGCCTATACCCATCCGCAGCCGCATGCCTGCTTCATCCAGTCGGTGAACGACGATCTGGTGAACGAGGGGGGCATCTTCGATCTGGTCACCCGCGAGGCCCGCATCTTCAAGTACGGCAGCGGCACCGGGTCCAACTTCTCCGCCATCCGGGCCGAGGGGGAGGCCCTCTCCGGCGGCGGCGTCTCCTCCGGTCTCATGTCGTTCCTGAAGGTGGCCGATCGCGCGGCCGGCGCCGTGAAGTCCGGCGGAACCACCCGGCGCGCGGCGAAGATGGTGATCCTGAATGCGGACCATCCCGATATCGAAACCTTCATCGACTGGAAGATGGTGGAGGAGCAGAAGGTGGCCTCGCTCGTCGCCGGGTCCAAGGTCTGCCATCTCTTCCTGAACGAGATCATGAAAGTGGCCGCGCGGGATGGCATTGACTATGCACAGCCGGGGAGCGAGCTGCACGATCTGGTGCAGAAGGCGCTGAACCGTGGCGTGCCGATGAACTATATCCTCCGTGCGCTGAACCTGGTGGAGCAGGGGCACACCTCGATGGATTTCAATACCTACAACACGCACTACGAAGGGGAGGCGTACATCACCGTCTCCGGACAGAACTCGAACAATTCGGTGCGTGTCGATAGCGCATTCATGCAGGCGGTGGAGCAGGATGGCATGTGGGAGCTTGTCCGCCGCACCGACGGCAGGGTGTCGAAGACGCTGCGGGCGCGCGATCTCTGGAACCGGATCAATCTTGCCGCATGGAGCAGCGCCGACCCCGGTCTCCAGTTCCACGGCACTATCAACGAGTGGCACACCTGCCCGAAGGATGGGGAGATCAACGCGAGCAATCCCTGCTCGGAGTACATGTTCCTCGACGATACGGCGTGCAATCTCGCCTCGATCAACCTGGCGCATTTCTACGATTACGAGGCGCGCCACTTCGATGTGGAAGGCTTCCGCCATGCATGCCGCATCTGGACGATGGTGCTGGAGATCTCGGTGCTGATGGCGCAGTTTCCGTCGAAGACGATCGCGCAGAAGAGCTACGACTTCCGCACGCTCGGCCTCGGCTATGCCAATCTCGGCACGGTGCTGATGACCGCGGGCATCCCGTACGATTCGGAGAAGGGGCGCGCCTGGGCAGGGGCCATCACGGCCGTCATGACCGGCGAGGCGTACGCCACCTCGGCGGAGATCGCGCGTGAACTCGGTCCGTTCCCCGGCTACAAGCGCAACGCGAAGCAGATGCTCCGCGTGATCCGCAATCATCGCCGCGCGGCGCACGAGGCTCCGTCCGGGGATTACGAAGGGCTGACCATCAAGCCGATGGCGATTAACCATGCGCTCTGCCCGGTCAATCTCTCCGAGGCGGCGATGGAGTGCTGGGACCGCGCGCTGGCGCTGGGCGAGGAGCATGGCTATCGCAATGCCCAGGTGACGGTGCTGGCCCCGACCGGGACGATCGGCCTGGTGATGGACTGCGATACCACCGGCATCGAGCCCGATTTCGCCATCGTCAAGTTCAAGAAGCTTTCCGGCGGCGGCTACTTCAAGATCGTGAATCAGTCGGTGCCGAAGGCGCTTCATGTGCTCGGCTACTCCAGTGCGGAGATCCTGGAGATCGAGCGCTACATCAAGGGGCATGGAACGCTCGCCGGCTGCCCGCATATCAACCGCGCCAGCCTGCTGACCAGGGGATTCACCGAGGAGAAGGTCGATGCCGTGGAGAACCAGCTCCAGGGAGTGTTCGACATCAGGTTCGCCTTCAACAAGTGGACGCTCGGTGAGGAGTTCCTCGGTACGCTCGGCTTCAGCGGCGAGCAGCTCGGCGATTCGTCGCTCGATGTGCTGGAGGGGCTCGGCTTCACGCCGGCTGAAATCGAGGAGGCCAACAGCTACGTCTGCGGCACCATGACAATCGAGGGGGCGCCGGGGCTGAAGGCCGAGCATCTGCCCGTGTTCGACTGCGCCAACAAGTGCGGCCGCTACGGCCAGCGCTACATCGACTACATGGGGCACGTCAAGATGATGGCGGCTGCGCAACCGTTTATCACCGGGGCCATCTCCAAGACGATCAACATGCCCAACCATGCCTCGGTGGAGGAGGTTGCGCGTGTCTACAGCGAGTCGTGGAAGCTGATGCTGAAGGCGATTGCGCTCTATCGCGATGGCTCGAAGCTGTCGCAGCCGCTGAATGCCACCAGCGGCGTTGATCTCGTGGAGGAGGTCACGATCAGTGATATGGTGGGGGACGAGAACAACTGGGATGAGAACGTGGGGGCGGCGCAGGTCCACGAGCGGATCGTGGAGAAGGTCTATCATCGCGCGGAACGCCGCCGCCTGCCGAAGCGCCGGCACGGGTTCGTGCGCGAGGCGACGGTCGGCGGACACAAGGTGTTCCTCCGCACCGGCGAATACGAGGACGGCACGCTCGGCGAGATCTTCATCGACATGTACAAGGAAGGAGCCAGCTTCAAGGGGCTGCTGAACTGCTTCGCCGTGCTCGCCTCCAAGGCGCTGCAGTACGGCATGCCGCTGGAGAAGATCGTTGACACCTTCACCTTCACGCGCTTCGAGCCATCGGGGCCGGTGTACGGTCATGAGGCCATCAAGCATGCAACATCCATCGTCGATTACGTCTTCCGCGCCATCGGCTACGAATATCTGGGACGCGAGGACTTCGTGCATGTGAAAGCTGTGGACGAGACGCACGGGCCCGCCAGTGAGCCGTATGGCGGTGGCGGAAACGGTGCGGTCAATGGAAATGGCGGCGTCGGTGGCCGCGGAAAGCTCTCGCCCGGACAGGAACTGTACAGCAGGCAGTCGCGTGCAGTGGATACGACCACGGCTCCGCCGCAGAAGCCGATCGGCGGCGATCAGAAGAAGGTGATGACCGCGAAGGCGCAGGGCTATACCGGCGAGCAGTGCGGCAACTGCGGCTCCATGCGCGTGAAGCAGAACGGCGCCTGCCACGTCTGCGAGGATTGCGGCACCACCAGTGGGTGTTCGTAGAAATTCGCAGGACTTCAGCGACGTCACATACGAAAGGGACCGGAATTCCGGTCCTTTTTTTTGCGGGCTGTTCCGGCGCGCGGCGCGGTCGATTCGCCGGGATTTCCTGCCGGCGTTCCGGCGACGGGAAAAAAGAATAAAAAAATCTTCCGGGTGCGGTCACAAATACCGTCGCAGTGATGTCATCTCTTCCGAATGCCGGTCACGAGAACTTCGGGGACATCCGTAAGTGTACGGCGGATGCCCGGACGACGGACCTGCCGGACGGCGGAATCCCGGCGGAGCTTCTGTTCCGCTTTGCTTGCCTGGCTGATGTGCGATGTTCCCGGCCGATTATTTCGACGCCGGGATGCGGCACGCTCCGGGGAACGGGACGTCCGGCAATCGTTGCGATCGAAGCGGCATTCATGCTCCCGCGCTGGTGACGGTGCCTGTACAGGTGCGGAGAGCAGGCGGATGGTAAGATGTCCCGGATGGCGGTTCCACTGAAGTTCCGGGATGGATGTTGATTCAATAATGTCGCAATCCCGATCATCGGCTCAGCACGTGGTCGGGAAATGGGGACGGGGGATGCCGGGCGAGGCGTCCCCCAATTTTTTTTCAGGGGTGAAGGAAATGGACGGCGGTGCGTCCGGCTCCGGTTGGTCGTGAGGTGAACGTCGCTGGCGGGGAATTTCCTTCGGAAAGCTGTGTGGCATGGTCGGGACGTGATCCCTGCGTCGCCCGCGGGGAGCGGTGGCGATCCCGGCATCGCATGCGAAATCCGGTGGGGTTCATGCCAGGGCCGTTACGCCGTGCTTCGCCGGTTGGCTATGTGATCCCCGCGCAGAACAATCCACGGCATCTTCCGGCGCCTGGCGATGGCCGCCATCTGCTGACAGCGTCCGAATCCCTACGCTCCCGTATCCTCCTGCCCGATCGCCAGGATGGTGAGATCGAGATCGCCGATCGGGCGATGCCATGTTACGGTGTCGCCGATGCTCCTCGTCATCAGCGCCTTCGCAAGAGGGGAGAAGCAGCTTACCCGGTTATGTTCCGGATCGGTCTCATCCTCGCCGACGATATGCACGCGCATCTCGCGATCGTTATGATCGCGAACGGTGACGATCGAACCGAAATGAACATGGTTCGGCGCCGCGGTCGAGGGATCGACGATGATGGCGCGGGCGATGCGTGCATGCAGATACTTGATTCGCTGCTCCACGCGCGCAAGCTTCGCCTCGGCCTGGCTGGCGCCGGCTCCCCCGGCTTCCATCTCCTCCAGGAGCGGCGGGCGCTTCTCATGTTCGAGCGCATCGAGTTCGGCTTTCAGCCGCGCCATTCCCCCTGCCGTGATATAGCCGGGATTGTTCGATTGCGGAAGCTCCGGGAGCTCCTCGATATGGTCGCTGTCCTCATCGACGAATGCGCTGCTCATACCTGCTCCTTCACAACGTTCACGAAGCGCCGACGGCCTTCGCATCCGTCGGCGGCCGCGGGGACTCCACCTCCGTTCCCTGCCGCGGTGCATCCGTGGCCGGTGCCGGCCATATCACCCGCACCAGCCGCTTGGCCTCGGTCGCGAACCATGTGACTCCCCGCACGTTCAGATCGAACACGGTGATCTCCGCATCGGGGAACTTCGCCTGTGCCTGGCGGATTTCCTCCGTTAGCGTTCCCCCCTTCAGCGTCAGGAGCCTGCCGTCCGGACGGAGGATGGGGTGCGACCACTTCATCAGATCGACCAGCGGGGCCGTTGCCCGCGAGACCACCAGATCGTACGGCCCCTTCAGTGCGGGATTGTTTGGAAGCTCCTCGGCGCGCAGGCGCACCGCGCGCAGCCCGTGCTTCGTGATATGCGATGCCAGCATTCCCACCGTCTGCACCTTCTTGGCAATGGAGTCCAGAAGCGTCATGTCGAATTTCGGATTGACGATCTTGAGCGGTATGCCCGGAAGCCCGCCCCCGGTGCCGATATCTATCACCTTTCCGGACTTCGGCAGCTCGCCGGTGAAGAACATCGCGACGCTGTGCAGAATATGCCGCAACCAGATGTGTTCGATGTCGCGGCGTGAAACGAGGTTCACCTTCTCGTTCCAGTAGGCGAGATCGCCGGCGTATCGTTCGAGCTGCGCCATCTGTTCCCGCGAGAGTACAAGCCCGTTCGCCGAGCAGATCGACCAAAATTCAGTGCTGTCCAACGTGAGAAGCGTACAGTGAGAATGTGAAAGATCCGGTACATGGCCACGCCATGCCGTCGTGAAAAGGATGCCCTTCTGCTACAGCAGTCCCGCACGTTCCAGCCCGGCGCGCAGCGATTCGCGATGCTGCTCCGTCAGCCCGACGAGAGGGAGACGGAAATGCGCCGCATCGAATATTCCCATCATAAACAGTGCCTCTTTGACGGGCACCGGGTTGGACTCGATGAAATTCAGGCGCATCAGCTCGAAGAGTTTCATATGTAGCGCGCGCGCGCGGAGAACATCGCCGGCCAGCGCCAGACGCACCATTTCGCCATAGGCCGCCGGCGCTTCGTTGCTGACTACGGCGATCACGCCGCGCGCTCCCATCGCGATCAGCGGAAGCGTGAGGCTGTCCTCGCCGCTGTAGACGGCAAATCCGTCGGGTGCATCGCGAAGGATGGCGGAACACTGATCGAGATCGGCCGAGGCCTCCTTGATGCCTACAATATTTTCATGGCCGCGCGCCAGCGCCAGCGTTGTCGCCGCCTCCATGTTGCTTCCGGTGCGGCCGGGGACATTGTAGAGGATCACCGGCAGATCGGGAACGGCCGAGGCCACGGCCGCGAAGTGGGCGATGATCCCGCGCTGCGAGGGCTTGTTGTAGTATGGCGAGACGAGGAGCACGCCGTCCACGCCGATATCCCGCGCCGCGCGCGTAAGCTCGATGGTGGCGGCTGTGATGTTCGAGCCGGTGCCGGCGATCACGGCCGGACGAAATCCCTGCCGTGCGCGGACCCGCTCGACGGTGAACCGGATCACCTCAAGCTTCTCGTCGTGGGTCATCGTGGCGCTCTCTCCGGTGGAGCCGCAGGGAACGAGAGCCTCGATGCCATGCTCGATCTGCGTATCGATCAGCCGGCCAAACGATGCGAAGTCGATGGAGCCATCGCTGTGGAAAGGGGTCGAAAGGGCCGTGCCCGTGCCGTTGAAGAGAATTGCCATGATGATCGAAGGAAATGAGATGCTGGTTGCAGCCGCCGGGGTTCCCATCCGGAGAGGCATCCGGCGAAGCGCCTGGAGATCAGAAGAGATCCTCGAACCTGTAGAGCCCCGGATCACGGTCGGCGATCCATCGGGCGGCCATGAGCGCCCCGAGCGCGAATCCCGAACGGTTCTTCGCGCGGTGGACGATCTCCACGGTGTCGGCCTCCGAGTCGAACGTAACGATATGGGTGCCGATCGTAGAGCCCAGGCGCTGGCTGGTGACGTGCAGGGCATCGGCGGCGATTCTGCCATGCGGAGCTCCGGACACGGCGGCCGTCTTGCGGCGCAGCCCGTCCAGCAGGATGCCTGCGGCGGTCAGTGCCGTGCCGCTCGGCGCATCGGCCTTGCGGGTGTGATGTATCTCATGCACCGCGGCGTCGTACATTTCCTGTGCGTCGAAGAGCGCGGCCCCTTCACGGAGGAGTTTGAAGAAGATGTTGACGCCGATGGAGAAGTTGCTTGCATGGATCAGGCGCCCCTGATAGCGCTCCACGAGGCTTTCCACGTGCGGCAGATGATCGAGCCAGCCGGTGGTACCCACCACCACCGGCGCTCCCCACCGGAGCAGCCGTTCGATGTTGGCGAGGACGGTATCAGGGTGCGTGAACTCTATCGCCACGTCGAACCCCGCGGCCGGCTCGGCGCCCAGCGGATGTTCGGAATCATGACGTGCCGTTATCCGGAACCCGCGTTCCGGGGCCAGCCGTTCGATCTCGTGTCCCATCCGGCCGTAGCCTACCAGGGCAAGCCTGCACTCTCCGGTATCGTTGCTGCTCATCACAGATCGCGAAGATAACGCTTCCACGGCGATGCGCACGGTGCGGCGGATTTGTGGGGGGTGTTTCCCTGTCCGTCCGCTGCAGGAGCCCGCTCTTCATGGCTGATGAGGATATGTTCCACGGCATCGGGCGATGGATGCCGTTCCGGATGCCCGCTGCCGGAGCGCAACGATCGGTAGCGGCCAGCTCGAATTTCCGCGTATGAATGGAGTGGAGCGTCTCTATCATCCACCCGGTGAAATCGTCCCGCCTGGCACGTGAGATGAATATCGTTCCGATGGATGACCTCCGGGCGAGGCGATCTCCGACGGATATGCCAGGCCCGGCAGTGAGGCGGCCTGGCCGATATGCCCCGGGGGATGCTGGGTAATGGGCACAGGGTGTGTATTTTTCGTCCATGCCGGTACTGACTCGCACTGAAGATCTGCGACGGATTCTCATCTCCCGCACCGACGGCCTTGGCGATGTGATCGTCACGCTTCCCCTGGCTGTGGCTCTGAAGCAGCATGCGCCGCAGGCGGAGGTTGCCTTTCTGGTGACGCCGTACACCGCTCCGATCGTCCGCCGGATCGCGGAGGTGGACCGCGTGCTTACGATCACGAAGATGCGCCGGGGACTGCACATGATGCGGATCTATCGTCCCGATGCCATCATTTTCGCCAGGCCGGACTTCAAGCTGGCGCTGGAGGCGGTGATCGCGCGCATCGATGTGCGGATCGGCACCGGCTATCGTTTCTATTCCGGTCTGTTCACCCGCTGGGTGTACGAGCATCGGCGCAAGGGGGCCAGGCATGAGGCGCAGTACGGCGTCAATCTGCTCGGCCCCATTCTTCCGGGCGAGCTGCCGGTGGTGATGCCGGAGCTGCAACCATCCGGGAAGGGGATGGCCGAGGCGGATCGCAGGCTTGCCGGGGCGGGCATCGCCGGCGATTATCTCGTCATCCATCCCGGCAGCCGCGGATCGGCCGCAGCATATCCTCCGGAGCGCTATGGCGCTGTGGCGGAAGCGTTGCTGCGCGAGGATGAAAACCTTTCGATTGTCATAACTGCCGGACCCGGCGAGGAGCGGCTGGCGCAACAGGTGGCGCAGTATGCCGGGCGCTCCGGTCGGACGACCATCATCGAGGAGCTTTCGCTCGATGGCCTGAGCGAACTGCTCAGAAAAGCCAGGGGCTTCCTTGGCAGCTCATCCGGTCCGGCGCATCTCGCGGCGCTTGTCCGCATTCCGGTGGTGGGCCTCTATCCGGGGCTTCCTCCGCTGTGGCCGGCACGCTGGAGGCCGCTGGGCGAGCATGTGAGCACGCTGGTTCCTCATCCCGATGAGCCTTTCTGCGAGCGTTGCGCGAAGGATCACGAGCCGGAGAACTGCGTGAGCCGGATAGCTCCGGAACGGGTGATCGAGGCATGCCGGCTGATGCTGGCCGGCAGGGATGCCGGCGCCATTGATTACATATCGTAGTGGATCGTCCGCATGCAATGCCGTTGCGGCGTGAAACCTTCCACCGGGTATGACGACCAATGTGTCCGGACGCCGGCAGCGGGCTCCGGTGTGAATATGTACACTTTGATCACAGCAGGAACTATCAATTATGAAGAAGGGAGCCATTGGATCGATGGTGCTGCGCCTGGGAGGTGCTCTGGGGCTTGCGGCGGTCACTGCCGTGGCGGTTGCCGGACTGATGTCGTCGGCTCCGGAATCGACGCCTGTGCTGGATGCCTATGCTGATGGTGCGCTGCGGTATGTTCCGAACACAGCCTACGGGTTCGGCGAGCGGCTGACATTCGACGTCGGCTACAAGTTCATTACCGCCGGCCAGGCCGTCATGCAGACCAGCGAGAAGGCCCAGATCGTAGGAGGCCGCCCCTGCTACGAGGCACGGTTCGAGGTGAGGACCACCTCCAGTTTCGACAAGGTTTTCAAGGTTCGCGACAGGTATCTGAGCTACATCGATGTGGACGGCATCTTTCCCTGGCGATTCGAGCAGATGGTGCGGGAAGGCAGCTACTCGCGCGATTTTGCCGCGAACATCGACCAGCGTGCGAACATCGCCAAGACCACGGAGGGATCATTCAAGGTATCTCCGTATGTCCACGATATCCTGAGCGCATTCTACTATATCAGAACCGCCGACCTGCGGAGCATGAAGAAGGGCCAGAATATCATGCTCAAGAACTTCTACGGCAAGAACACCTACGACCTCCGGGTCAGGATGCTCGGACGTGAGCGGGTGGAGACGGATGCCGGCACCTTCGACTGCCTGGTGGTGGAGCCGCTGGTGGTGGAGGGAGGGCTCTTCAAGAACGAGGGGCGTATCGTGGTCTACCTGACCGACGACGACCGGAAGGTCCCTGTGAAGGTGAGCACGAAGGTCGTGATCGGCTCGATCGACGGCACGCTGACGAAGTACGAGGGGGTCCGTGGCGCGATCGCGGCGAAGAAGAACTGAGCCTTGTTCGGAGGCGTTCCATGCCCATGAAAAAAATATCAGCCCACCCGCAATAGAACACCCCCTCCTAACCTTGGGAGGGGGTTTTTCGTTGAGCCAGGGGGTGTTCGGCCTGGAGGAACGGGCGGGCGTGACGGATTGTCACGGTGCGTGATTGGTAATCACTACGCTGCTTTGAGAAGTGCTGAAATTTGAAGGAATTTAAAGAAAGTAAGCGTGGCATTCCCCTTGTTCTTCGGAACTTCCGAATCGTTTACGATAACCCGAACGTAGCGGGGCGAACGTAGCGACGATGTTCTTTGGAAAGCGAGATGGACAGAGATGAAGGAGGGCGGGGCTGTCCGGCGCCTGGTGGTTGCCGGGAACAATTGCACGAACCGGTGTCATAGGGTTATATTGGCCCCCCACTTTGCCGGTGAAGGCATTTCGCGGACGAGCTGAAGGGGGTTCAAAGGACCTTGGAATCAGCGGTGATAGGAAAAACACTTGAACGTTCGCTTTAACAAGTTTCAATGCGCCCGTGGCTCAATGGATAGAGCATCAGATTCCGGTTCTGAGGGTTGGGGGTTCGAGTCCCTCCGGGCGCGCTTTCTCACCGACGTTGGTCCCCTTGTTTCAAGGTCCATCCGCATGTTCCGTGTTTCCGGACCTGAGAGGCGTCAACAACTGACACATCTCGCATCCAATATCTCGATCATTCAGAATGGCTAAGCGTCAATCCGACAGCGGCAGAACGGTAAAAACGGTCGATACGACGGGCGGAGGAGGTTTCCTGCGTGATAACGTCCGCACGCTCGGCATCATCGGTATCGCGCTGCTTGTGCTTGTGGGCGTGGTGTTCTACTTCATGTACAATCGCGGTCAGAACAACGAGGAGGCTCTGGTGGAGCTGGCGCGGATTCGGCCATACTATGATCGTGGCGAGTTCATACTCGCCATCAACGGCGACTCGTCCAGGCTGTACGGCACCGAGCAGGTGCGGGGGTTGCAGCAGATCGTGGAGGACTATGAATCCACTCCTGCCGGCAGGATCGCGGCGCTGTTCCTGGGGAACAGCTACCTCGGGATCGGAGAGGCGGAGAAGGCCCGGGAGCCGTTCGAGATCGCGACAGACGCCGGGGACGAGATCGTGACCTCCGCTGCCCATGCGGGGCTTGCGTCGGTTGCGGAGGCGGCGAACCGTTACGAGGAGGCTGCCCGCGAATTCGTGCAGGCCGCGTCGGAGGATCGGCTGGAGGTGAATACGCCCCAGTATCTGATCAACGCCGCGCGCAACTACGAGCTGGCCGGCAAGAACGACGAGGCGATCGAGCAGTATCGGACGGTTGCCACGCGCTTTGCCCAGTCGCAGGCGAATGTGCAGGCCCGACTGGCGCTGGCGCGCCACGGGGTGGACCTGTAAAAGATCAACGGTGTTCTTGAACGGAGCCGGCCGCCCGAGGCCAGGCAGTCGGGCTCCGGATGTTGAAACCTTCTGGCATTCGAACGTTGCAAGGTTGCTAACGAACTGCTGAACAGACCAGGAAACCTATGCCGATTGATACTCCTTCCGAACTATGCCAGACTGATTCCAACAGCACGGCACCAGAAAATTCTCAAAGCGAAATACATCGTTTTCTCATCGATTCTCTCATTGCAGGAGGAAATATGCAACGTTTGTTGAAGGCGTTACTCCTGATGGCAGTGTTTGCGGTGGTAGGACAGGTTGCGGTAGCGCAATATGTCCTGCCGGTCTCCGGACGACTGCCACAGGGAGCTCTTCGCGTATTCACAAAGGACACGATCTACCGAGTAGTCGGTCACTACGTTGTCTCCGGTACGCTTCTGATTGAGCCGGGCACGACCGTAGAATTCACCGCCAACGGTCGTCTTGTCGACTCGGTTGGCGGCAAGATCATTGCCGACGGTGAACTGGAGGCCATCTGGAATGGCGACCAGAACAGCGTCACTTCGTATCCGAATCGCTACTGCGATGTCGGCTACATAAATGCAACCGTCTCCAGCACGGGCAGGCCGGAAATCACCGCGCCGGGTCCGAACTGGACGAGCTATGTCCCGCGCATCCTGTTCTACTACGCGAACCGCCGCGGCGATTGCGCGCAGGATGCCAACCTGTTGAATACGCCGTATCAGCGTGATGTCACCCGTGCGCCGATCACCTTCCGTGGCCGCCCGGTGAACCAGAACTCCCGCGAATGGGGGCACATCGTGATCCTGCCGGGCGCCGACTCGGCGATTTTCCGTAACTGCCAGTTCGTGAACTTCCGCAAGGACACCACCGTGATCCAGAGCGGCGAGTTCTATACGCCCACCAGCGCCGCCGGATACAACGGCTCGCAGGTGCTTGCCGGCTTCGATATGAACGAGCAGCTCCGTCGTGTCACCAGCGGTGGCGGTGGCGCCATGACCGTCTTCTCGTCGAAGACCTGGCTGCTCGACTGCCGCTTCGACAGCAACTTCGCCCGCTTCCACGGCGGCGCCGTGCAGTTCCTGCAGGCTCCGTTCGACAATACCGGGCAGTTCTTCGTTCCGGCTCCGGGCGTGCCGCTGGCTCCGACCGCCTATCCCGCGGTCGATCCCGAGTCCTATGACCTCTATGCCGGCACGGTGTCGTCGCCGTTCGGCAGCCTCCCCGCCTTCACGATTACTTCTCCTGCAGGTGGTCCCGTCCAGTATCGCCAGACCTATGACGACGGTCGTCTCGCGATCAACAAGGGACGTGTCCGCCGCCTCTACTTCCGCGACAATCGCGTTGTGGTGAGCAATACGCTCGACGACATCAACGGTTATCGTGACGATGAGACCAGTCCCGCTCCGCTCCATCCGGCTCTTACCAGCACCAGCATTCTGGCCAAGAACGAGGCCTACGGCGGTGCGGTGTACGTGTCGGGACGCCGTTTCGTGACGGTGTACTTCGGTGGTGGCAGCGCGCTGCGCAACCTCGGTCTGGGTGAAGATCCGACCGATACGATCGTCTGCGAGCGCAACTACGCCGTCAACTATCAGACCAAGGATATCACGAACTTCACCATCAACGGTGTTCCGACGCCGATCCAGACGAACGGTGCCCGCGGTGGCGCGTTCTTCATCGGCGACAGCACCTCGATGGTGTTCGAGCTCTCCCGGTTCAACGACAACTTCACCGCCGTTCCCTTCATCGAGCAGGAAGACTACGTGAATCGCGGACGCTTCTCGCAGGGGGGTGGCATCTACATGTCGGCAACGTCGCCTGAGCTGACGGTTCAGGACAACATCTACTTCGAGAACAACAAGGCCGGCCAGGGGGGCGGTATCTATATCGCGGCGGTGGCCAATCCGGTCGCCGATCCCTTCCTCTCGCCGAACCTGCTTGGTGACAGCGTCTACTTCGTCAATAACAAGGCCGAATATGACGGTGGCGCCATCTACTCGCAGCGGAACATCCGCATCGAGTCGCGGCTGCTGACCTCGGTCGATTCGTCGGCTCCGGGACTTCCGCTGATCGATCGCCGCATTCTCTTTGATCGCAACGCCGCGGGTCTCTCGGGTGGTGCGGTCACGATCGACAACCGCACGAACACGACCAACAGCCTTGCGCGTGTCGAGCGGGTGCTCTTCAGCAACAACATCGTGGGTGATTCGGCGAGTGTCGATGAGATTCGCCAGATCAAGCTCTTCAATCCGTTCCGCAGCCCGATTCGTCCGGGCAACGAGACGGGCACCTTCACGGTGCTTGACGAGTATCACATGCCGATGGGCACGCTGGCCCAGGAGATCCTGGGTGGTGGCGCAATCTTCTCGTTCAACGGAAACACGAACTTCTTCCGTTCGGTCGAGTTCTTCCACAACGCGGCCAGGGGCGGCAACGGCGGCGCCATCTCGATGGTGACCCCGGTCCGTACGAACCGCTACTTCCTTTCCGCCGGCGACGTCGCGTTCGACTTCTCGACGGGGACGCCGCTTCCGTTCCAGGCTGGTCCCGAACCGACCGACCAGCGCCAGATGACCCGCTTCATCCAGAACGAGGCGACGAAGGATCCGACGACGGGGCCGGCGACGGTCTTCAATCCGAATCCGCGCGCCGCGGGCGCCACGCTGCTCGACCCGAACCGCAACTTCACCGGTCTGGGTGGTGCGATCTACATCAACGACCGCCAGCCGCCGGGATCGAACCCGGGCACGCCGCGCGTCGATTCGGTGATCTCGCACCGTGTCCGCATCGAGGAGAACATGGCGTGGTCCGGCTCGGCTGTCTACTCTGACAACTACGAGCTGCGCTTCATCATCAACAAGAACCTGGTGTCCCGCAACGTTGCGGTTTCCGACGTCGGACGGACGAACGACTCGATCGTCAACTATCGTACGTCCCCCGCGGCCGACAGCACTGCCGGAGCGCTCTTCTATGCCGACATCGAGGGTCCGATTCCTTCGGAGCGGTATCATACGAACGCCAACGCGATCTATGACAACGAGGCGCGCTTCCTGATCCGTCTGCCCGACGCCCCGCAGGGCTCGGTCGGCATGGGCCAGAGCGGCATCGATACGCTGCGCGGCAACTTCTGGGGACCCACCGAGGCTCCGGTCACGACCGTGCTGCCGAGCGGTACGCTGCAGAACACCTTCTACATCGATGGCTATGGCTGCACGCTTCCGCTGAAGAATCCTTCCAATCTGAACGAGCAGGGACCGTTCGAGTCGCCGCGTCGTTCGGGCGATCCGGCGAACATGTACTACACGTACCGTCCGCTTCCGATCTATATGATCCCGGACACGCTTCTGATGGAAGGCCGTGTGTACGACATCTACGACAAGGGTGTGGATATCAAGGCCGCCGACTACTCGTTCCCGCGCATGGCGCCGATCGAGGACTTCGCCGTCGGTATTCCGCCGCGTCTGCGTACCTATCCTGATGGCGTCTATCAGGGCAAGGTGACTCGCCGTCTCACCCGCGACCCGCTGGTGGCGGAGAACGATCCGATCTATGCACAGCTTCAGCGCGAGTTCGTGGGCAACCATCCGATCGGTTATCCGCTCTTCCTGGAGTCCAATGCCAACTACATCGGCAACCGTGAGGTTGTGAACGATGACCCGTACGCGCTCAACTACACGACGTTCCTCGTGATCAACGTGGAGACGGGCGAGGCGATCCGTACGAACCTGAAGCAGGTGAACGAGGGAAGCCCCATCTTCCGCTCGCGCGTCGAGTTCGTTGCCGACTCGATCAACCGCAACCCGCTGCAGCGCCGCAACCGCGAGGGACGCGCTCAGTTCTCGATCGGCGAGCTCTATCGCCTGACGCCGCGGTACTACCTGCAGCAGGCCGGCGAGATTCCGAGCCTTCCGACGGCGCTGGACAGCCTTCAGTATGCGAAGCGTCGTGCGGCCGAGTATGAGGATTCGATCGTGGTGATCGGACGTCGCTACGGCGGCAACGTGCAGCCGGGCAATCTGGAGCTTGGCGGCAACGGCTTCCGTTACTCGAACCGTCCGAACGGCGTGAACTTCGCCGATGTCTATGCCGGCGAGCGCTATCGCGCCCTTCCGGTGAAGACCGGCGACCGCATCTGGGTCATTTCCCGCACGATGCTCTGGAACACGACCGACTCGCTGATCACGGTGCTCAACAACGCTCGTGCGACGGGTCTCGAACTCATGATCGACACGCTTGGCAACAGCGTCGCGGCTCCGGTGATCTTCGGACAGCGCGACTCGCTCGAAGCCCGCCAGCCGGCGCAGCTTCGCAACACCCGTTTCCTCACGGAGGATGTGGTGTATCCGAGCGACACCAGCGGCCAGGATACTTCGAGGATCTTCGAGATCACGGCCAATGACGTCAACGGCTTCTTCGATCCGCGTTCGCTCTACTTCCCGGATCGCTATACCGCGCTCCGTTACGAGTGGACCCCGATCTACGAGTACGCCAACGGCAGCCAGAATCCGACGCTCGATCCGCGCATGATCCGCCTGAATTCGTGGCTGAAGGTCGATACGGTCTTCCCGTCCGCCACGGGTACGCGTGACAGCACGCGAGGCTTCATCCGCTTCTACGGCACGCCGCACAACCCGGATGTCGTTCCTGGCGGCGAGCTTCTCGAAGTTCGCGTGTCGAACTATCCGCCGGGTATTCGTACGATCGACTCGCTGAAGGCTCTGGCCGACTCGCTGCGTCCGGCCGACAGCGTGATCGCCCGTTACATCTTCCTGTACCCGCCGTACTTCAACTGCCAGGTGTACGATCCGGTGACGGCTCGTTACCTGCAGCAGGATACGATCGACGTGGGGGGTGCATCGACGGCCACCTATCGTCTGCGCATCTTCGTGCAGGATACGCCGCCGGTGTTCCTGGAGGATACGTATCGCTGTGGACGTGAGGGTCTGCCGGTGGCGAACCTCACCAACAAGCTCCGTTTCGACTTCGACGTTAATACGGACGACGAGAACGAGGACAACTCCGCCGAGCAGGAAGGCTGGGACTTCCGCTTCGGGCGTACGACGTATGGATTCGTCTTCACGGACCGCTCGTACATCGAGCTGCCGGGTGACGATTCGATTGCGACGGACGACGTGAGGGATATCCGTCCGACGTGGCTTGCCGACCGCTATCTGCGCGACGAGACCGGTCTTGCCGACCAGGGCGCCTCGCTCGCTCGTACGGGTCATGTCAGCGTCCGCATCGACTCGCTTGAGGCGATCGGCCTGCTCCGTAACCCGGCGCAGTTCAACAGCGTCTACAATCTTGATTCGATCTTCACGATCGTCGCCAACGATGGCCACACGGGCCAGAACAAGCGTGACATGCGTGTGCAGGTGAACGTTGCTCCGCAGCTTCAGCCGGCGACGCTGCCGAACGCCAAGGAGGACCAGGACTACAATCCGCAGCTCCTCGATCTGACCCGCCGTATCACGGCGCGCGATCTGAATCTGAATCAGCGTCTCCGCTTCACGCTGATCTATCGCAATGATCAGCTCAACCTTCCGACGTATCAGAATGGTTCGCAGGTGCTCGACAGCACCGGGAATCTGCGTACCAGCAATGCCGACACCGCCTTCGTGCGGCGCGACAACTGCTACGAGGAAGCAGGTCTCTACTACGCTCGCAAGACCACGCCGAGCTGGCTGAAGATCAACCCGTACTCGGGTCTGCTCTACGGCACGCCGGGCCTGAATGACGCTCCGCGCCGGAGCGACGTCCAGGGCAGTGCCCCTGACACGGTCACCGTGGTGGTGGAGGACGAGTTCGGTCTGACCGACGTCCGCACCTACATTCTCAACGTTGACTCGACGAACCATCGTCCGCGTCTGTTCGGCCGTCCGCCGATCCAGTGCGTGGAGGCTGGCAAGCCGTACACGGATTCGATCTTCGTGACCGACATCGACCTGGCCCGTCTGCGCTTCGCCGAGACGCTCACTCTCCGCGTGCTCAACCGGCCGAACTTCACGGTTGATCCATCGACCATCAACGGCCCGACCGAGGATACGGTGAAGCTCACGATCAACGGTACGATTCCGGCTGATCAGCGTGGACGCGTCCGTATCCAGATCGAGGTTACCGATGCCGGTGGCCGCAGGGATACGCTCTCGTACGACATCACGGTCAGTGATCCGCTGATCTTCAGCATGCCTCTCAACATCCGCAACACCAATACGCAGACGGGCAACAATGCCTTCCAGACGCTGGTGTTCGGTATCGCCGATCGGGCGACCACGGGCGAGGAATCGGGCGACCAGGGCCATCTCGACTCCAACTACTGCGAGTTCGAGCTGCCGCCGCTGCCGCCGCGTGACGTGTTCGACTCGCGCTGGACGATCATTACGACCAACGGTACGCTGAGGAATATCTTCCCGGAGAACCCGACGGCGGATCAGGGGACGAAGGTCGCGTGGAAGGGCACCTTCCAGGCGGGCAACCTCCCGGGCGGCAGCCCGAACTATCCGGTGGTCGCAACCTGGTCGATGACCGACGCACGTCGTGCGCCGCACGATATCTTCTTCGAGGATCAGTTCTGGGATGATGTCACGAACACCGGTCTGTTCCGCGTGAACATGAAGACCGGCGCCTTCACGGCGGGTACCGGTATCAATGTCACCGTCAATGGTGATACGGTTACTGTCCGCGTCAATCTGACGACCGTCGAGGGCTTCAAGATCGTCTACGATCTGCTCTCGAGCGTCGATGGAGGCAACGAGGTCGTCGCCGGCGGTTACACGCTGTCAACGAACATCCCGAATCCGTTCTCCACATCCACCGACATCACGTTCCGCGCCCCGTCGCGTGGCAATGTGAAGCTTGAGATCTACGATGTTACCGGCCGCCTCGTGAAGAGCCTGCTCAATGGTATGACCGAGGCCGGCGAACACACGGTAACCTGGAACGGTCTCGACGAGTCTGGCAGGCCGGTTGCCTCGGGCACGTACAACTACGTCCTGACGGCCGGCACGACCAAGCTCACGAAGTCGATGGTGCTGAAGAAGTGATGACGTGGCTTCGGCCGTCATTCCGAATCTCTGCGAGCCAACCTCCGGTGGTCCTTCGGGGCCGCCGGAGGAACTCGGGAGGGAGGGGATGACGGGAGAGTGGCGAGCTTATCTGACAACGCAAACTATACAGTTGAGATATACAACAACAGGAGACAAAGTATGAAGCTGCGTCGAACATTCTTCGGAGCCGCTGTGGGGGTAGCGCTGGCCGCCCTTGCGGTGACCCAGGGAGCTGTTGCGCAGATCGATGAAGAATACTCCTTGAAGATTGAGCCCCGGCAATACCAGCCGTTGACCAATCAGGGTGTTCAGATCACGCGCAACCAGTTCAAGAACCTGTTCGCTCCTACCGTTGTCGATGCGGATAACGGCGTCGCCGGTCCGCTCCCCATCGGTTTCGAGTTCGAGTACAATAACCAGATCTTCACGCAGTTCTACGTCTGCGTCAATGGCTGGCTTAGCTTCCAGAATCCGGGAGCCTATCTCACCGACGATCCTTTCTCGCTGTTCAACGGCACCCGCCCGAATCTTACGGTGGCGCCGTTCTTCGGCGATCACTATGTGCGTACCCCGGGCTACGACGAATTCGACAGCAAGGGACGCTACTATACACCGAGCACGATCCGCTACGTGCTCTTCCCGCCCGATGGTTCCGGACGCAGCCGTCTCGCGGTCGAGTGGGAGAACCTGAACATCAACTACCGCTTCGATCCGTCGCGTCCGGATGATCCGTTCGCCCCGGTCGATAGCGTTCGCCCGCAGGCCACCTCGGTCGGTTCGTTCCAGGCGTGGCTCATCGAGGCCGATACGAACAACCCGACCCGCCAGGGAACGATCGAGTTCCATTATGGCCCGGTCGGTCCCCGTCCGCCGGTGCCCATCCCGGACACCGTCGGTTCGATCGTCAAGACCAGCGGCGCCTCCGTCGGCATCGAGGATGAGCCGGCCGTTCCGAACGGCCAGACCCGTTACCTCAATGCGGTCGCCTTCGCCGAGAGCGGACAGAATCTGGACAGCGCTCTTCAGAGCCGCCGTCTGACCCGCGTCTGGCCGCCGACCCGCTTCCCGGGACTTGCCTTCGTGTTCGAGGGGACCGGCGTGCAGCGCAAGCCGGACTGGGGTGATGGTGACGCCAACCTGACCCAGCTCGACTTCAATATTCCGGATTACATCCGTGAGGATCAGCGTCGTTTCGTGACCTTCCTCGACGTCATCCGCATTCTCCGTCACAGCGCCAGCCGTGAGGTCGATTACGATTCGACCATGGGTCGCCACGGCTACCACGGCGACGTGAATCACAATGGTCGTTTCTACTATTCGACCAGCAACTACAACAACACCGGCGACTCGATCGGCTTCAACGGCCGCATCATCCGTTACCGTGTGAACTGGCCGGTCAAGAGCGAGAACGAGAACACGCCGCAGCCGAACGACAACACGTTCAGCGGCTTCTTCTACGATGCCGACGAGTTCGACGCCGGTCTGATCATGACGTATCTGGCGGCGAAGCTCCCGGTGCTTCCGTGGCTCCCGGACACGCTTCCGTACTTCAGCGGCAAGCTGGCGCCGGGCAATGTTGCCAGCGACATCCAGCTTTCCAGCGGCGGTGTCATCGGCAGCCGTCGCATCGAGATTCCGGTGACCCTGAACGGCTTCCGGAGCGGCGCCATCGGCGTTGCGATGGAGGCTCTGGAGGGAACGCGGATTCTCGAAGTGAAGACGCCGGAGCGTACCGACAATGCCTGGGTTGAGGCCGTTGCCACCGAGGGGCGTCTTGCGCTCGCAGGTGCCGGCAACTTCGGCCCGAACGACGTGATAGCCACGCTCGTGGTGGAAGCCGACGAGGCGGGCAATGTGGCCTTCGGCAACGTCCGGTTCTGCGAAGAGGACAGGAGCGCGCGGAAGCTGAACATCTACGGTGCAACCACCGGCGATGCGAACTCCGTCAGCCTGTCGCAGAATGTGCCCAATCCGTTCAGCGTAAACGGCGTGACCTCGATCGGCTATACCCTGCCGGTGGATGGCGCCGTCACCGTTCGCGTGTTCGACGTCCTGGGCCGCGAGGTCCGGACTCTGGTGAATGCCGACATGAAGGCTGGATCGTATGCAGCCGAGTGGAACGCTAAGGACGACAATGGCAGGACGGTCGAGACGGGCATGTACTTCTGCCGCATCGAGGCGGCCGGCCAGAGCCGGGCGATCGCGATGCAGGTACGGAAGTAATGCGCCGTTGGTGGGTGGATTCGGTTTGAATCGTACCAGTAAAGGGTAGTGAGTGAAATTACCGGGGAGAATGAACAGACGTTATTATATAGCGGCAGTTCTGCTGGCGGCTCTGAGCTGCCTGTTCTCCCCGGTCACTCAGGCTCAGCCCAGTCGCACGCTATCGGTGCGGCTGGATACCGTAAGGTTGAATGTCTGCGAGGCGAAGAACTTCCTGATGTCGGTGAGTATCGGGGACATCTCGCGCCAGGACAGCCTGGTGGGGGTGAACGTGATTCTCGCATGGGATCTGGCCAGTATCGATTTCGAGGACGTGCTCATCGCAAGTTCCGAGACGCTGGCCTCCCAGTTTAGCGAGAGGATGCTGACGAAGGATAGGGAGCGGGGGATGATGTTCATTGAAATGGGGAACTACGACCTCAGACCAGTTGCGGGAACGGGCAGGCCGCTTTTCTTTCTGAAGGGAACGGTGACTGCTCCCGATACGGTGGCGGGACAGAACGGGTGGGTGCAGGTGCTGAACATGACGTTCGAAAGCTCCACGCACTTTCAAACCGATCTCACCGGCGCCGGCCTGGTCCGGGTGGTGCGCGATACCACCCCCGGTTTCACCGGTCATCTGAGCCCTACCGTCGCCGCATTCGACACGCTTCGTGCCGATACGGTGACATTGGCGATCCAGAATGTCCGGAACCGGCGCGTCAGGGAAGTAGCGTTTCGCATCGAAGGTGATACGAGGTATTATAACTTCGTTGACACGATCGAAACCGGTACACTGGCCGGGACTCTCAACTGGACTACGAAGGAGCTGACCATCGCTCCCGATGCCGTGGAAGGGCGTTTCGTAAGCGACGCCGATCTGACGGAGGAGGGAGGGTTGATCAAGATCGTACTTCATCGCACGAACGATAGCGCGTTCTCGACCGATCTTGCCGTGGAGCGGTTCACCGTCAATCGTGAATCATGCCTCGGGAAGCTTGTCAGTCAGGATGCACCGGTCTCCGCCGCGGCGGTTCCGGTACACGACACGGCCAGTTCCGTTGCGGATCAGGCATGGCGTGTGGCGCTGGAATCGGTGAGGGTGATTCCCGGCCCCCAGGGGGGGACGGTGACGATCATCACAGGGGATCTGGATGTGATGGATGTTGCGATCTTCGACATGTACGGGAACGGGGTTCCGGTGCGGTCGGCCGATCGGCTGAATGCTTCTACACGAGTGGTACGATTCGAAATTCCACCGCCGAGCGGAACGTATTTCGTTGCGCTGCGCGACCGGAATAACACAGCATATAAGCAGTTCACAATAATAAAGTAACATCTCTAAAAAAGGAGATACGATCCATGCGTAAACGGTATTGGTTTGGAGGGCTGAAGGTGCTCGCCGTCCTAGCTGTCTTGCTGACATGCGTCAGCAGCAGCCAGGCACAGCAGTACAAGTACCTCCCCACCCTGACGTTGGTGAAGAATTTCCGCGTCGGTGCTGGCGACATCACTGCGCGTGATACGCAGTATGTCGCCGAGGCGGGAACAGGCGAGACACGGTACTACCTGATGCCTGTCTTCATCAAGAACATCCTGGACTCGGTGTACAACCCGGTCACAGGACTGTCGGCGGAGCCGATCTTCAGCTTCCGCTTCAAGATTCAGTACAACCGTACGCTGCTGCAGGCGGTTGGTGTGCAGAAGCGCGGACAGCTTCCGAGCGACACCAACGTGGTGGCCAAGAACTTCAACCTGAGCTGGGATGTCGATCAGGACAGCACCTACAAGCTCTCCACGGTCGGCGTTGCTTCGGAGAACGGTGAGCGTATCATGATCACCGGCAGCTCCTCAATTCCGCTGCCGCTGCCGCTGCGTGCGGATGCTCCTCCGGGACGCACGGAGCCTGTCTATCGTGATACGGCCGTCTTCCTGTATGTGCTCTTCAGAGTGGTCGGCGATGCGCAGCTTGGCTCGGGGGGCGTCGGCAACCGCGATCAGGTTATTATCACGAACGATACGCTGGAGTGGAACAACTACCAGGCAACGCCGATCCGTTCGACGGTGGTTCCTGCAGCCATGGTGGCTCGCGGTTTCAACCCGGACCCGCGCAACCAGCAGGGCATCGCTCCGACGCCGGTCTTCCCGGTACAGTATCCGAACAACTACGGATCCGCGGTGATAGTGATCACTGCGCGTCCAACCATCAGTCTCTTCCCGGCCGGCCAGGTCACGCAGACCGACGGCGATCCGTCGCTGTACGAGCTCATGACGCCGCTGCAGACGCAGTTCGGCAACACCGACTACATCTTCCGCAGCTTGCTCATACGCAACAATGTGGAGGGAGCCATTCTGCGTAACGTCTATGTCGAGACCGATGCTCCGTGGCTGCGTGTGGATACGAATGCGCCGGGGCAGGTTGGTGGCGGTGGCACACCTCCGGGAGATCGTGGCATCTTCATCCGGGAGATCCCGACGTCGCAGATCAACTTCAACGTGATCGCCAACCCGTCGCTCCTGCCGACCAGCAATCCTGATGGCTACCCGACCCCGGGCATCTATGTCGGTTATATCACCATCCGTTCGGAGGAGGCGTATAACAGCGCCGTCCGTCTGCGTGTGGTGCTGATCGTCAACCGCAACCCGCTGGAGACGGGCCTCGACGATGGCTCCGAGTCCGTTCGTACCCGCGGTATCCAGCTTCTGCTGCGCAACTCCGGGCAGAATCCGGACACGACGTATCTGACATTCGGAACGGGCGTTGGCGCCTCTGCCGGTGTCGATACGCTCTTCGGCGAGATGGAGGCTGCGAATCCTCCGGTTACGGGCACCTTCTACGCCCGTTTCTTCCCGCCGGAACTGGATGCGAACGATCCGCCGTTCAATGGCCTTATCGACAGCCGTGGCGTCACGCCGACGCCGACCAACGGCGAGGCAAGCCTCGATATCCGTAACTATCGCACGAACACGACACTCGTCTACTGCGTGCGCTTCGGTGTCGGCAACCCGAGCAACTACCCGGTGGTGGTGGAGTTCGATACGCGCGACTTCCCGAACGGCTCGCAGCTCTTCGTGCGCGACAACGTGAATGGCACGTTCCTGAGCACGAACATGCGCCAGGCGCTTTCGCTGGGCGGAACCCGTCGCTACTTCACGATCCAGGACCCGAACCTCAACGGATTCTGCATCGAGTACACGGTGCCCTCGGTGGTACAGTTCCCGGAGATTCACACGGGCTGGAACCTGGTCTCGTTGCCGGTGCTTCCGTCTGACGCCCGTTCGAGCTTCGTGTTCCCGAACCTTGCCTCGGGCAAGCCGATCCGTTTCACGCAGAACCAGTACGTCACCGACGATACGGTTCGTGTCGGCGCCGGTTACTTCGTGAAGTACGGCGACATCCTTGACTCGACTGTTGCGGGTACGCGTGTGACCCGGATTCATGAGGACCCGCGTCTCTCGCCGTTCCAGATTCGCGTGTACAAGGGCTGGAACACGGTGGGCGGCCTTTCGGTCCCGACCACGACCGAGTCGGCGTACCTGAACTTCGGTCCGCTTCCGGGACAGTCGCTCGCCCCGACGCTCAGCGCCGAGGTGTATCGCTACATCACGGATCGTGGCTATGAGCAGGCGTCGCTGATCATCCCGGGCTATGGCTACTGGATCAAGGTGAGCCGTGACGGCTACTACCGTCTGAGCGCTCCTCCGGGACAGCTCGACTTCGGCAAGGCCGCTCCGTCCAGCCGTCCGTACACGTCGCTCAACAGGCTGACCGTCAGCGATGACGCCCAGAAGGTTGGCACGCTGTACTTCGGCCAGACCACGCTTGCCATCGACAACGACCGCTACGAGCTGCCGCCGGTGCCGGGTGCTGACATGTTCGACGTTCGCTTCGGCAACAACGGCTTCGTCAGCGCCAGCGCCGATGTCGCCGCCGATCGCGTCGTGAACCTGAACGGCGTGACCTACCCGGTGGTTCTCTCCGTGACCAACCCGGATGCCGACTATGTCGTCACCGACGCGGCCACGGGCCAGGTGCTGGGAAGCTTCCGTCGCGGTGAGATGAGCACGGTCACGGTCTTCAACGCGGCTACCAAGTCGGTGAAGATCACGGGCGTTGCCTCGAACGCGATGAGCCTCGGCGCCGCGTTCCCGAACCCGACCAGCTCGAACTTCAGCTTCGACATCAACGTCCCGGGCGAGCAGAACGTGACGGTTACGCTCTTCAACTCGTTCGGTGCCGAGGTTGCTACCCTGTTCAAGGGAGCCGCCAAGGGCAAGCAGACGGTCGAGTTTTCGGCCGAGGGTCTTCCGGCCGGTGTCTACTACTACAAGATGATGACCGTCGGCGGCGCCTCGCAGGTCCGCCAGATCGTGATCTCGAAGTAAGCCGGCAGACGACCGATCGTTATTGAAATGCAATGGGCGTGCTCTGAAGAAGGGCGCGCCCATTGTTCATTCATCCCGGCCGTCGTCATCGTGAGACGGAGATGCGTACACTTACCCGGTAACAACAACGCGGAGGTCAGCTTATGAAACGATTGTACGGAGTTGCCGCGCTGCTGCTTGCGCTGCTGGTAACGCAGGTGCGGGCGCAGGTGACGGTGATAGAGGAGATGCGGTTCAACTCCAACAACAGCGAGGATGGTGTTCAGAAGATCACGTTCGGATTCGGTGAGGAATACACCGACGGCGCCGATCTTGATATGGGTGAGCAGATCTATCCTCCATTCTTTCCGCCCGATGGCTTCTTCGTCTTTCTGACGATTCCGGACGATCATGGTTCGGAGGATTTCGCCGTCGCCGATATCCGGGGCGTCCCCGATTCGGTAAAAGCTGGTACCACGCAGGATTTCGCGCTGGTCTACAACATGCGCCTCAAGCGGGGTATAGGGCAGCAGGTGACGATCTCCTTCCCTTTCAAGCTGCGCTGGGGGATCGATTCGATCAACATCGTGAGCCCGCAGGCGGGGGCCAATCTGAACCATACGTTTACGCGGGAAGGGGGACAGGTGACGATCCACGATCTCATTACCAGCCTGCGCATGACCGTGTACTTCAACTACGACCGCGCCGCGACCGTATCCGATGATCGGCGTGGCGTGGCTTCCGAGCTGACCGCGATCCCCAATCCGGTGCGTGCCGGCGAGCCGATGTTGCTGGCGGGTCCCGTTCCCTCCGGAGGGCATGTGAGCGTCAGCGATGTATATGGCGCGACGGTCTGGGAGCAGACCTTCACCGAGGCCATGGCATTCCCCCGGCTCTCCGTGCCTGTGCTTCCCGCCGGCGTCTACATGATGCGGCTGACCGGCGCGGCGGGAGATGTGCTGGGACAGGGCCGGTTCGTCGTGGCGCGCTAGGAGGGCTGGCCTGAAGATGAACCGATGAGAGATGAACCGGCGGGCGGCATTTCCGGAGGGGGGATGCCGCCCGTCTGCATGTGTTACGTCTTGTGAACCGCGCGACCCCGCGCCACGGCAATGTCCCTTACTTCTGAAACGTCGGCACGGAAGATGAATGGCGGTGGCCGACCGGTCGGCGGGTTGTTGCGGAAAGCGGGAACAGAACGGGAACATGATGCGGATGAGCGGGAAACCGGAACGAATGGTGATAATGATGCTGATGTTTCTGGCGCTGCCCGTGGCCGTGCTGGCGCAGACCGGCGTCATCGAGGGAACGGTGCGTGACGGCGGCGGGCGTCCGCTGCCGGGCGCCACGGTGCGTGTGGAGGGAAAGCCGATCGGCGCCGTGGCAGCGCGGGATGGCTCATTCCGCATCGACAACGTGCCCGCCGGTGAGCACTGGATATCAGTGAAGGTGGTGGGCTACGGAGAATGGCGCCGCCAGGTGATGGTGAAGGCGGGGGAGAGTGCCAGGCTGGATGCCGTGCTGGAGGAATCGGCCGTGCAGCTCCAGCAGGTGGAGGTGCGCGCCGAGGGGAAGCGCCAGCAGCAGAGCGATACACGCTCCAGTGTGTTGAAGATCGACCCGCGCGAGGCGAAGTATCTTCCCGGCGCGGCCGAGGATGTGATGCGCTCGCTACGCTCGCTGCCGGGCGTTGTGGCTCCAAATGATTTCAGCGCCCAGCTTGTGGTGCGTGGCTCCGGACCCGACCAGAACCTGATAGTGATGGATGACATGGAGGTCTTCAATCCCTATCGTCTCTACGGCTTCGTCTCGATGTTCAATCCCGAGACGATATCGGAAATCACGCTTCTCTCGGGGGGATTCCCGGCCAAGTATGGTGATCGCCTCTCCGCGGTGCTGGATGTGACCAACAGGGAAGGGGGTGCCACCGGTCCCATCAACGGCAAACTGAACACCTCCGTCACCAACGCCAATCTCATGCTGGAGGGACGGCTTCCGGCATCGCTGAACGGCGGCTGGCTTCTTTCCGGGCGTCGCACCTACTACGACCTCATCCTTGGCCCGATTGCCCGATCGGCGAAGTTGGTGGATGGTGATATTGCATTCCCCAATTTCCTCGATCTGCAGTTCAAGTCGGTGATGCGCCCGTGGCCGGAGCACAGCTTCGTGCTGAATGGCCTGATCAGCCGCGATGGCACCGAACTGGTATCGAGCGCGCAGCGGGAGAACCTGGACTCGCTCAGCATCAACGACGAATCGTTCAATACGCTGATCGGCGGTGCGTGGCGATTCATGCCGAGTGCGGATTTCCTCTCGAAGACCATCGTAAGCTGGTACGGAAACAGCGGCGAGACGGAGTTCGGCGGCGAGGGAGGAAGCAGGCTTCTCTATGGCGACGTCCCGCGCGACAGCCTTGCGGCGCTCATCCGCAGCCTTCCCGCCAGGGTTCAGGATTCGCTCCGGGCGCTCGGCATCGACGCCGACAATCCGCCGGCGCTCGGCATCAGCGACGGCAATGCGGGATTCAACTTCCGGAAGACTACCGTCAGAAACGAGACGAGCTGGCAGCTTCCGGGACATCTGCTGGAGTTCGGGGCGGGGCTCGATCTGATCAATACATCGGTCGAGTTCTACGCAAAGCCGGACTCGCTCTTTCAGGCGATCCGGAGCGGACAGGGGCGTCGTGCATTCCCCGACAGTGTGGTCTCCTCGGTCGATTACTATCGTGCGAACGGATATCTACAGGACAAGATCTCCTTCGGCGATGTGTTCTACCTGCAGCCCGGGTTACGGTTCGACTACTACAAGATCATCGACAAGGCCTATTTCTCTCCCCGCATCAGCGCTTCGTTGGCCATCGATCCGCTGACGACGCTCCGCGCAGCCTATGGTATCTATTACCAGTCGCCGGGGTATGAAAAACTCTTCGATCGCCAGACATTTTTCGATCTGACCAACCCGCGCATCACCGAACTCAACGCCGAGCGCGCCGAGCATTACGTGCTGGGACTGGAGCGGCTGCTGACGCAGGAGTGGCAGGTGCGCATCGAGGGCTACTACAAGAGTTTCGACGATCTGATCGTGCAGGAGAAGCTGGTCGGGACCGAATACGTCACCACGCTGCGGCCGGGGGGGAATCCCGGGAGGGCCGGGGACTGGAACACTCCCGTGGCGGTGGTGGATGATTCCCTGACCTCGGTGCCGGTGAACGGCGCAACCGGCGAAGCATACGGCATCGAGCTGCTGCTGCAGAAGATCGGTTCCACCAGCGATTCACGCATCAGCGGCTGGATCGGCTATACGCTTGCCTGGGCCAACCGCTATCGCGACGGGGTGACCTTCCCCTTCAATTTCGACCAGCGGCATACGATCAACCTGGTGCTGAACTATCGTGTGAACGACTGGCTGGAGCTGGGGAGCAGCTTCCAGTTCGGCAGCGGGTTTCCCTACACGCCGCCGCTGGGGGCCAGGCCGGTAGTGGTGATGAACACCGATTCCACCGGCACAAAGACGCCCGGCATCGGGACGAACATTCTGGGGGAGGTGCTCTTCTCCATCGATCGCGGGGATGTGGAGAACATCAACTCCGCGCGGCTGCCGGCGTATCACCGGCTGGATCTCCGCGCCACCACATATGCCGACTGGTGGGGGCTGGACTGGACGATCTATCTGGATGTGGTGAACGCCTACAATCGCCAGAACGTCCTTTCGCGCAGCTACACCGTCAACAAGCAGACCGGGGATCTGGTAACGCGCGAGGTGAACATGCTTCCCATCCTTCCGACGCTCGGCTTCAGTGTTCGGTTCTGAACGCAGCGGTGGCCGGGTTTGAAACCTTGCGCAGAAACCGGTGTCTCGTTATCCTTGGAATCGCCGCGAAATAGTTTCGGCCGTTCCGGGTTGAAACTAAATGTTCCGGCCCGTTCGTCTCAAAACCATTCAATCGCAGGCAATACAAACCCGGAGGATATTTCATGAAAAGGAAGCTCATACTATTCGCCGTCGTCGCTCTCTGCGCGCTGTCGGCATCGGCCTCGGCGCAGACGCTGTCATCGATCACAACGCTTCTGGGAATGCCCGGAGGGGAGAAGAACTCCGTCGCGAAGCTCGGCTCCGACAAGGTCACGGTCGTGAGCTTCTGGGCCACCTGGTGCAAGCCGTGCAAGGAGGAGATGAAGGCGATGCAGCCGGTGTACGAGAAGCTGAAGGATAACATGCAGTACATCGCCGTGTCGATCGATAACACGAAGACCATGGCGAAGGTGGCTCCGTACATCAAGGCGCAGGGCTATACCTTCCCGGTGCTGCTCGATCCGAACAGCGATGTCTTCCGGAAGCTGAACGGCGTCAACGTCCCCTATACGCTCATCTTCAATGCCGATGGTACCCTGCACTCCAAGCACAACGGCTATCTGGAGGGGGATATGGAGAATCTGGAGAAGGAATTGATGGAGCTGATCGCGAAGGGAGGCGAAGCGGAGGCCGCCTCGGACAACAACTGAGCTGGGCGACGCCTGCGGGAACATCTATCGAAGCCGGAGCGGCGAATGTGCCGCCCCGGCTTTTTCGTGTGCGATAACCCCGCGGCCGGCTGCGGCATGTCAACGCCGTCATGCGATCCGATGAGAGCATCATTCGCGGGGAAGCTCGGTTTTTGTTATTATCGTCACCGTACCGAAGCGTACTACCGATTCCAGTTCATCGAATCCGATAACCCACGTGTCTCGAAAGCATTCCAAGCGTCTGATTGCGACGCTGGCGGTTGCGGCGTTTGCAGTCGCATCGCAGCGCGTGCACGCCCAGGGCGTGCAGTATTCCATCACCAACGAGTTCCGCTACGGCATCGGCGAGCGTTTCGAGCAGGAGCAGCCGTTCAGCAAGGAATACCTGGAGGATCTCTTCAATACCCGTCTCTACGCGGGGGACTTCACGCTCGGATTCCGGGTGCAGGTGGATCAGCCGCGCGAGTACGGGCGCGATACCATCGGCATCAAGGAATACTATGCGGAGTTCAATCGCGATGGCCTGCGTGCCCGTGGCGGGACGTTCTATAATCTGGTCGGGCGGGGGTTGGTGTTCAACACCTTCGAGAGCCGGCCGATCGGATTCGACACCCAGACCGAGGGGATCAAGCTGGATTACGAGATCCCGGAGTTCGCCGCCGTCGCCTACGGCGGCGTGATGGACTACGTGGATATCCTGAACACCAGCCGCATGGAGGAATATCTGGTGCGTGGTGCCGGCGGCTCCACAAGCCCCATCCCGGCACTCGATCTCGGCGGCTCCTATCTTTCCGTGACCGGGCGTAAGACGGCGAGCGGATTCTCGCGGGAGTTCGATGCCTATCTGCGCGAACTGTTCGTGGGAGGGCACTACGAGGGCTTCCGCGCGTATCTGAACTATGCCGACAAACGGACGCAGCTCGACAGCGTGGCGCGTTCCCGCACCTCCTCGCCGTTCTATGGTACAGGCATGTACGGCCTGCTCGGATTCAACAACGAGGATGTCGGCGTCACGGCCGAATACAAGAGCTATCGATTCGATCTGCTGGAGCCGAACGAGCAGCAGGTGAACACCCGTAGCACCCGCGCGCTTCCCTTCCAGAACCCGCCGAACCTGATTCCCGAGCACGACAAGACGCTGCTGGCGCGCAATCCGCATGCGCCCGACTTCAGCGATGAGATCGGCATGCAGATCGAAACGCTGCTCTATCCGACGGACGCGCTGACGGTGACGCTGCTGGCGACCGGCGGCAGCCGCCACAACAGTTGGGAGGCGCTGGTTGACACCGCAGGGGGCGAGACCAGGACGGTCTATCGTCGGCTGAACTCCGCGCCGCTCGCCTTCCCGGAACTGAGCGATATCCGCTACTCCCCCTATTGGGAACTCTATGCGCATGGCGAGTATCAGCTCAACGACGACGCCAGCTTCGCAATCGCCGTACAGCGCCGCGACAACGTGATCTATGGCGAAGGTAACGGCGAGACGATCATGCCGACCTCCGAGACCTACAAGGCCTCCACGCTGATGCTGGAATCGATCACCAACCTGAGCGACGAGGACAACCTGCACGCGATCCTGGAACTCCAGCGGATCTTCGACTCGAAGAAGGCCACTGCGGGCGCCGATTCGCTTGGCATAGAGCCATACGACGGCAAGTACAGCAATGCGCTTCTCACGCTGGAGTACTCGCATTCACCCCGCTGGGCCATCAATGCCCGGATCGAATGGACCTCCACGGACAAGGAGCAGGGAGGGAAGCACATCTGGCCGGTGATCGGCGCCACGTACAGGATCGGCGACGCGCATCTGATCGGCCTGCAGTACGGCGCCGAGCGCGGCGGCGTGGTCTGCACCGGCGGCGTCTGCCGTCTGATCAATCCATTCAGCGGACTGCGGTTCACGGTGCTCAGCACGCTGTAGACTCTGTCAGGTTCGTCGAACTATCGGGCGTCCCCTCTTCCGCCATGCATGCGGGAGAGGGGACGTTGCGTTTCCCCGCCGTCGCCGTTTTTTTTCATATCCCTTCAGCCTTGTCATGTGAGAAGATCCGCCGGCGTCAGTTGTTGTTAGGGTGACTTCCGTGCCTTGCAGGCTTGCGATGCGGGGATGGTGCATGACGGGGTGTTAAACCGCATGGCTGCCGGAGAATTCTGTTGGGGCGGCCGCTATCGTCGCCTGTCGGATCATTCACATGCATGCAATATTTATGACACAATCACCTGGCACCATGCTGCCGGCGCCCCTCGGTCTGGCAATCATTGCGATCTGCTGTTCGTCCTGCAGCAACAGGCAGCTTACCACATTCCGCAATCCCGACTATCCGGGGGCTTCCTACCGGCGGATCGTGGTGTACGTGGATACGGCCGACCTGCAATGGCGGCACGATCTGGAGGAGGAAATGGTGCGGGCATTGCGGGAACGAAGTGTCGATGCCGTGGAGAGCCTTCGGCTGATGTCCCCCACACGCCAGTGGAGCGATAGTGAACGGATGGCGTATCTTGCGGAGAACGGCTTCGATGGCTACCTTCGCCTGACTCTCCAGGGAATACAGGTGCACGAGTACACGGTGCCCTCTACGACGACCACGACGGTCAGGCAGGAGACGAAGCCGGGCAAGGGATCGTCATCGGAGATCGCGCGCACCAAGGCAAAGGAGAGCACGAAGCAGACGGTGGAGACGAAAATGACGGAGGGATATGTGGCGCACGAGCAGCGGCTGCGCTATGGCGCCTACATGATAGATGCCGCCTCCGGGGCAACGTCCTGGATAGTGCTGCATGAACTCGTATCGAGTCCGGCGTCGTTCAGTTCCGCTATCGCCGATCAGATCCTTGCCGATAGCGTGGCCCTCCCCAGCGCCGGCATCAGCCCGTGGTGAACGGGCGCAGCGTGGAAGTTGGGCCGGCGGCATAATGTTCGTCTGCGGGTACGCGTCGTGGTGAAGTACAAGGCATGACATAATCACTCATAAATCACTGGTCGAATGATGAAACGAGTTACTACCCTCTGCGCGATCGCTCTGCTGGCGGCGGTGGCGCTGATGACCGGGGCGGTCGATGCGCGGGCGCAGTTCACGCGTACGGTGCTGCTGGAGGAATTCACGAGCGTCACCTGCAAGCCCTGCACCACGGCGACGCCGATCATCAACAAGGTGGTGCGGGATAATGGCGGCCGTGTGCTGTCGATCCGCTATCACATGAATTTTCCGGTGGAAGGCGATCCGTGGTACGAGGCGAACGTGTTGCAGAACACCGGGCGCGCGCAGTACTACAATGTGCTCGGGCTGCCGTACGGCCGTCTCGACGGCGCCACCAACGTGGCGGTCACCTCCGAAGGGGATGTGTTCGACAAGGTGGACGACCGTTTGAGCCAGGAATCGCCCATCGGGCTGGAGGTGTCGCAGGTGAAGGAGGGAAACACCTTCAAGGTGACGGTGAAGGCGACATCGGGGAACCAGGATCTGAGCGGGAACTATCGCCTCCATGTGCTTGCGCTGGAAGCGCATATCCACGACGAGCGGTTCCAGGGGGGGAAGTGGAACAACGAGAAGGATTTCGAGGACGTGATGCGTACGATGATCACGGGGGTTGACGGCGCCGAATTCACCATCGATGCGGATGACGAGAGGACCTTCAACTTCGAGTACGAGCCCGGCGCAGACTGGCAGCCGGATCAGATGTACGTGGTGGCCTTCGTGCAGAACGACATCACGCAGCAGATTGCGCAGGCGTCGTCGTCCCCCAAGCCGGTGAGCGGCGTGTATGCGCCTGCGGCGATCGCGGGGTATTCGCTCGATCAATCCTTCCCGAATCCCGCCCGCGATGAGGCCATGATCGATTATACGCTCGGCCGGGGGGGTGCAGCGGTGCTGGAACTGTACGATGCGGCGGGACGTCCGGTGGCCCGTTTCGATCAGGGGACGCGCGAGGTCGGCACATATCGGGCGCGGCTTGATCTGCGCGGTATTCCTGCCGGTGCCTATACCGTCATGCTCGATGCGGGAGGGCATCGTCTCTCGCGCATGATGACCGTGGTGAGATAACCGGCGCTACGGTTCATACGGAAAGTACGGGAGGGCAGGCAATGCGTCTGCCCTCTGCATTTCCAGTAGTCCTGATTGTGCCCGCCCGCACGGCTCCGGACGTGTGATGCACCTGTGCGATCATCGCTCCCCTCTACTTTTTTCCCGATCGTTTGCGCGACGCCGGCTCCTTCGGGGGCACAATCCGTGCCGAGGGGCAGAGTCCTGCGAGCGGGCATTCGCCGCATCTGGGCCTGCGTGCGATGCAGATGGCCCGGCCATGATCGGCCAGAAGGTGGCTGAACTGCATCCAGTACTTCCTCGGCAGCACCTCCATCAACTGGTGCTCGATCCTCACCGGATCGTCGGAATTGACCAGCCCGAGCAGGTTGCTGATCCGTTTCACGTGCGTATCCACCACCACGCCCGGCGTGTCGAAACAGTGTCCCAGCAGCACGTTCGCGGTTTTGCGCCCCACGCCGGGGAGCGTCAGCAGATCTTCCATAGTGGAAGGAACCTTTCCTCCGAATCGCTCCAGGAGCACTGCGCAGGCCGCCCTGATCGATTTCGCCTTGTTGCGGTAGAAACCCGTGGAGTAGATCGCCTGTTCCAGTTCCTCCTGCGGAGCGTCGAGGAAGGCCTGCGGGTTCGGGTACCTCCGGAACAGTTCCGGCGTCACCATGTTCACGCGGGCGTCGGTGCACTGGGCCGCCAGGATGGTGGCGATCAGCAACTGGAACGGGGTCTCGTAGCGGAGCGCGATCCCGGAATCCGGGTAGGTCTCCCGCAGAATCCCGACGATGCGATCCGCCCTGTGCCGTCGCTGAGACTGAGTCTCCGTAATCCTGGACATGGTAAAAGATGATGGAACAAAAGCAGGGATTGGGATATATTATGATCTGTCCGCCTTCCGCCGGATTCGATGGACCGTCCGGCGTGCGATAAGTCAGCCGTGTCCCCGCCAGGGCCGCCGCCGATGATCGGCGCAACGGGAGGAGGGAGTCGATCGGTGCGCGCGGTGGCCCGGAGGTCAGTCCGCATACCCGCTGCCATCGGTCAATCTACGAAGAACCGACCCGTATGCTGTTCTCACGAAAAGGACCTCTCATGATGAACGGACGAATCCGGACGGCGATGGCCGTCGTCCTGCTCGGGCTCCTTATGCTCGCTGCCGATGCCACCGCCCAGACCGGGGCTGAATTCCGGAAGAAGAACAGGACGAGACTCGCCGATTCCGGCCGGTGGTATGATCCCGGAATGCCCGCCTACCGCATTCAGTATCCCGCGCTGCGGGAAAATCCCGCCGCCACTGTCGGCATCCCGCGCAACATACGTGGCGCCTATCTCTATCTCGATACGCTGATGCGGTCGCCGCAGGTGAGCAGGATGTTCGAGAAGTCGGATATCAGGGAGATGAAGCCCCGGTCCATCTCGCGCCTTGCGAGCTATCTCTATCTCGTGAACGATTTCAACCCCGTGCTGTTTTCGCAGTATGCCGACGGCATCGAGCTGCATCAGGAGGATACGTACAGGATAAGCCTGCGGCGATTCAGCGATGCCGTCTACCGGCATCTCCGCGAGGAGACCGGGGAGCGCGGCGATGCCTTCTACTCGCTTCTCTACGCCGATTACATCCTTCATGTCAAGGTGCATACGGTGGAGCCGTCATTTGACGAAGGGCAGTTGGAGACGTATTTCTACCGGGTGACGGCGGAGGTGGTGGATACGATCAAGGGACGGTACTTCCAGCCGTATGAGCGTCCGGCGCTCGCGGAGTATGTGCGGCCGTGGGGGACATCGACCATCCAGTTCCAGTACACGCCGGAGAACTATCTCCAGAACGGCGAGATTGCCCGCGAGAGAGATGAGGAGAAGTTTCCCTATCGGCATATGGACCCCGCCTTCATTACCGGAGAGGGGCGTTTCGGGATGACGCCGGGACAGGAGGCGATCATCTTCCTGCGCCATGAGGATCGTCTGGTCGATACCGACCACGATTACTACTACCTGCACCTGGAGCCGTGGGCATCGTACAATGCGCTGCCGGTCGTCGATGGAAAGGTGCGTGATGTGAATCATATATGGTCGGATAGCGATCTGCTCAGCTATGGCGAGTGGCGTTCGCGGTTCCGGTCGCTGCGGAGCAGGATCGTGAGCGCGGGAGGATGAGAGAGGAGGGCGGAAAGTCAAAAAGCAAAAGGCAAAAAGAGTAGGGGAAGGGGAGCGGCTGGAGGGATGGTTCTGGGTGCGTGGCGCCGGAGTGTGAGGGGATGGGTGCGCTGTGAGGGCGGTGGTCCGGTCGGGATCGGATAGTACGGAAATGCCGGGGAGGAATCATTCTCCCCGGCATTCATGGTTTCGGGCGGTATGAACCGGTATGTGCCGTGCCATCTTCTCACCACCGATCTTCTTGCCACGGACGACGCACTACTGACAACCGGCCGGAGCCGGGCTGGTATGAGAGTGCCCGCAGGCGCTTCACCCCGTAATGCTTTCTCAGTAATTATCGATCTGCGCGCGCTGGAGCGAACCGCTGTAGTCTATATAGACCGTCTTCCACTCCGTGAAGATGTCGAACACCGTCCAGCCCCCCTCGCGATGGCCGTTTCCCGTCCCCTTGACGCCGCCGAAGGGCATGTGCGCCTCGGCCCCGATCGTCGGGACGTTGATGTAGGTGATGCCGGCCTCGATGTCACGGATGGCACGGAATGCGTCGTTCACGTTCGCCGTGTAGAGACTGGAGGAGAGCCCGTACGGAGTGTCGTTCAGGATGTCGATGGCCTCGGTGAGATCGGATGCCTTGAGCACCGAAAGCACGGGTCCGAATATCTCCTCGCGGGCGATGCGCATATCGCGCGTCACATCGATGAAGATCGTCGGCTTGAAGAACCAGCCGTTTGCAGTCTCGGCCGTATCGGTGGCGCGGTCGCCGCCAAGCACGCAGGTGGCGCCATCCTCCTGTCGGCCGATGCGCACGTATTCCTCGATTCTCCGGATCTGCTTCTCGTTGATCACCGGTCCCATCTCCGTTCCCTCGGCAAGTCCCGGACCGATCTTCAGCCTGCCGGCGCGGGTGATGAGGCGGTTGATGAAATCATCGTAGATCGATGCATGCAGTATCAGCCGGCTGGTGGCGGTGCAGCGCTGTCCAGTGGTGCCGAAGGCGCCCCAGAGCACCCCGTCGAGCGCCAGGTCCATGTCGGCGTCCGGCATCACGATCTGGGCGTTCTTTCCTCCCATCTCCAGCGATACCTTCTTGTTCATCGCCCCCGCGCGCGAGGCGATCTCGTTGCCGACCTGCGTGGAGCCGGTAAAGCCGATCACCTTGGTTGCGGGATGTTCCACGATCGCCGCGCCGCACTCGGCCGCGCCATGCACCACATTGAACACCCCGTGCGGAATGCCCGCCTCGTCCAGCACCTCGGCCATAAGGTTGCCGGAGTGGGGCGCATCCTCGGAAGGCTTGTAGACGATGGTATTGCCGCAGGCGAGCGCCGGCAGAATCTTCCAGCTCGGCACGGCCATGGGGAAGTTCCAGGCGGTGATGATACCGCAGACGCCGACCGGCATCCGGAACGAAAGGTTCACCTTGTTCGCCATCTCGCTCGGAGTGTTGTAGCCGAAGAGACGACGGGTTTCCGTGGCGGCGTAGTAGGCGGTGTCGATTGCCTCCTGCACATCCCCTTTCGTCTCGAACACCGGCTTTCCCATCTCGCGGGTCATATGCCGGGCAAGTTCGTCCTTGCGGCGCGCAAGGATGTCGCCGGCGCGGCGCAGAATATCACCACGCTTCGGCGCCGGGACCAGCCTCCACTGCCGGAACGCCTCCGCCGCGGCCGCGGCGGCCATCTCCACATCCGTGGCGCTGCTCTGGGGGAACGTGCCGATCAGATCGTGCATATCGGCGGGGTTCCGGTTCTCGAAGGTTGCGCCGGAGTGCGCACCGACCCACTGGCCGTTTATGTAGTTCTTGAATGTCTCTGCCACGGTTGGATTCTCCCTGTTGATGGATTTACAGTCACGCAATTTAGCGATGCCCGGCCGGGGAGCATGTAGGAATTTGTCATGGCCGCGTGTCATAACTGCATGGATAAACGGGGAGGACGCCGCATCGGATGCCTTTCCGGTGGGTAAGGCGCCGCGTTCGGCACGTCGTTCCGCCGGCCGCTCCTAGAAACTCAGCGCCCCGGCATATCCTGTCAGCTCCACATATCCCTCGCCCCCCGCCGGCTGTCCCTGCACCGTCGCATCCACGTTCACGGCTCCCTCCCAGTAGGTCACGCGCGAGCTGTTTTCGGTCTGCAGTTCCTGATCCGCCACATATGGTGTCACCATCGCCTCGATCCCGAGCTTCGGCACCGTTACGCGCCATCTGGAGGGATAGGTCGCGCCGCTCTTCGGGCTGGTCCAGCGATCAAGCACCTCGATCCGGTAATCCGCGGGTGTCAGCGGCACACGGGTTCCATCAGGTTTGATATAGCTTCCGGAGGCATTCGGATCGTAACTCCCGTCCGCGCGGCGAAGGCCGTAGAGCATCAGTTCCCGATTGCCGGCGAGTTGCAGCGAGAACCAGTCCCATCCCACCTGTTCCGCTCCAAGCTGCGATGTGCCGAACTCATGATCCATCCATGCCTCCCCCTCCACTTCAAGCGGAGTTCCATCAATCATCAGCACGCCGACCACGCCAAGGCGCGGCAGTGAATAATACATCGAGGCGTTGGTGGCTACATCTCCCTTGCGGGAGTAACCGTTTTCACCCTGGAGCACGGCTGGCTTCCCGGGGGTGGCTATCAGTGAGAGCGCCATTGTGTCGGTGCGGCCGGACAGGTAGAACATCTCCCCCAGTCCCTCCAGCCGCCAGTCATCGATCCAGGTGCGGAGCACACGGGCATCGGCGCCGGCGTCATCGTACTCGCCGCCGCGCGAACTGCGTTCGGCATGGAGGAAGGTGCCGCGGTCCTTGTCCGTCACCGTGAAGTGCGCGAAGTAGAAGGTGTTCACCTTGAAACGCGAGCCCTCCTGCTGCTCCTTCGTCAGCCCGACGCGGAACCAGGTAAGCTGGAAGCCGAAGCGGCGGCCGTCCCTGGAGCGGAGATGCCCGGTATAGTACCACCATTCGTTCTTGTAATCGGGATGGGCGGCATGATCCGCCGGCAGCGTGATGCCCCTGTCGGGCGAGGCATGACGGAAGCCGTCGGGTTCGTCGGAGCAGGCGATATAGACCAGCGTGCCGGCGGCCAGCAGGGCCGGCGCCAGGATTTTCAATGGTTTCATTGCACTAAATTATTACGTTCCGGCCCGTCGCCGTCACGATGCGGTATCATTCCGTCGATTATCTTTGCCGGCTCGGCTCTTCGCGCCGGTCCCGGACTGTCCGTTCAGGCTGCCATCTCCGGCGATCCGGTGCCGACCCTGCGGTGCGCAATTTCGTATCTTCACCTTCAATGAGTGCAAGTCCGTACGTTGTCACGCTCTCGAATTTCGAAGGGCCGCTCGATCTGCTCCTGTTCTTCATCAAGCGTGACGAGCTCGATATCTACGATATCCCGATCGCCACAATCACCGAGGAGTTCCTGCTCTACACGCAGGCCATCCAGGCGCTCGATCTGGAACAGGCCGGGGAGTTCATCGTGATGGCGGCCACGCTCATGCAGATCAAGGCGAAGATGCTGCTGCCGAAGCCGGAGCGCGGACCCGACGAAGATGACGACGAGGAAGATCCGCGCGCCGAACTGGTGCGCCGCCTGCTGGAGTACAAGCAGTACAAGGAGGTGGCCGACCAGCTCAGGCATCGCGAGGAGGAGCAGCGATTCGTCTACTACCGGCAGTTCTTCAAGGCCGACGAGAAGGTGATACCGGAGGAAACCGCAGAGGACGCGCTCCGGAATGTCACGTTGTACGATCTGCTCACGGCGTTCAAGCGTGCGCTGGACAAGGCGCCGAAGAAGACCGTGCACGTCGTGGAGCGTATCAACTACACTATCGAGGAGCAGACCGAGTACATCCTCGCGCTCTTCCTGCATCGTTCGCAGGTCACATTCTTCGAGCTGGTGGGGCGGCTGGAGCGCGTCGGGGTTATCGTCACCTTCCTGGCGCTGCTCGAACTGATCAAGAACAAGATCGTGGCCTTCCACCAGGAGGAGAATTTCGACGATATCCTCCTGTACAAGATCTAGCGGCCCACGGTCGCGCCGCAGGCCCGGAACGGTTCGGAAACAGGCGGTCGTGCCGGCCGGTTCCCGTCCAGAGCTGTTTAAACTCTATCAGCCGGTTCTCCCGTCATTTCCGGCCGGACCGACGAGGTTCATCGCTTCCATGCCGGTCGGTTTTCCCCCGTTTTTCTACGTTCGTTTCATATTCCTCGATTCATAGATACAGATGTCCAAGCAGTTCCGCATCGCGACCGCACCTGATATGCTCAAGCCGGTCATCGAGGCGATGATATTCGCCAGCGAAGAGCCGCTGTCGGCCCGCGCGCTGCTGCGCCTGCTTGCGGGTGATCGCGATAGCGGGCCTCGTGCCGACGGTGCGGACCGGGAGGAATCCCGGAAGGAAAGGGCATCGGACAGGGAGGCGGCTGCCACGGAGAAGATGCGGGAGGGTGAGCCGGCATCCGTGGAGACGATCGATGATCTCGTCGAGGAACCTGACGTGGAAACGGACCCTGTGGCCGGGCCGGATGTGGCGAGCGCCGCCGACGAGGTCGAGGCGTCGGCGGGAGAGGTGGCCGATGATGCAGAGAAGGACAGCGCCATCGGCAGGCAGGCTGAAGACGCGGCCGACGTGATGAATGCCGGGATGGTGGGGGGGACCATCGAGATCGCCGGGGAGACGGCGGCCGGGCCGGACGATGAGCGGATGAACGAGCCGGAAACCGGGCCGGTCCGCGATTCGCAGCGCCGACATCGCGAGTTCCCCGACACCATCGACCAGGCATATCTCCGTACGCTGATCGACGAGCTGAACGACGAGTACGAGGCATCGGGACGGGTCTTCCGGATCGTGGAGGTCGCGGGCGGGTTCCAGTTCGCCACCATCCGCGAGTACGGCGAATTCGTTGCGATGCTCTCGAAGGACAAGGCCCGCAGGCGGCTTTCTCCGGCCGCGCTGGAGACGCTGGCGATGATCGCCTACCGCCAGCCGGTCTCGAAGCCGGAGGTGGAGGCCATCCGCGGCGTGAACTGCGACCAGGTGCTTCTCTCGCTCATGGAGAAGAATCTTGTGGCGATCACGGGCCGGTCGGAGAGCGTCGGGCGTCCGCTTCTGTACAGCACCACGGAGGAGTTCCTGCGTATCTTCGGCCTGAAGGGGCTGGGCGATCTTCCGAAGCTGCGCGAGATCGAGGAGCTGATGGAGGAGGATGCGTATTCGGCGGAGCGGGCCGAGGTGATCACGGTGGGCGAGGACACCGACGTCGAGGAGATCGAGGCGAAGGTCGGCGCCGCCGGGCATCATGCGGAGAAGGAGCCGGAGGGAGACGATGGATTGCCTGCGGAGAGGGGAGAATCGGAGCCCGATGCGGCCGTGGAGGATGATGTAAATGACGAGATTGAAGCGACCGCGGATGAGGAGACGGAGGAGCAGCAGGGGAATGCAGCGGACGCCGGTGAACCGGAGCGGGAGGATTCAGATGAGGAACCGGACCGGATGCAGATGAACGGTGTACATGAGGCCGCCAACGGAACGGTGGAGGATCTGGAGGAAGAAGAGAGGGAGGGTGCCGGGGAGATGGCGCACGATAAACGCGTGGCCTAGGGAAATGTACGACCCGGGCGGAGACCATCCGCCGTGGTGGATAACGGTGAGCGCACCGGAACTATCAACCTACACACGAAGCTTTACCATCGGAATGCGACGTCGCACTCCGGTGCAGCGAGGTACCTTACGATGACGATGATGACCATGATGCGGGGCATGGCGATCGCGATGATCGCCATCTCGATGCTGGCCGGCTGCGACAGCGGCGACCCCGAAGCGCGCCAGCAGATGATTCAGACGGGGCTTTCCGAGAAGGCCGCCGCCGAGCTGAGCAGGATGGGCGTCACGACGGAGGAGATGCAGTCGATCGCCGAAGCCAAGAAGGGGGGGCTGGATGATGCCTCGATCGTGCAGATGGTGAAGAGCGTGCATGAGCACGACCTGAAGTTCGATCTCGGCTTTTCGCTTCAGATCCTCACGCAGCAGGGAATCGGCGCCACTGTTCTGACGCAGCTCGTCGATATGGGGGCGTTGCCGCGCTGGGGTGATGACATTTCCGCGCTGAAGGCCGCCGGCGTCAGCGACGTGACGATCCTGGAGATGGCGAAGCTCCGGTTCCAGGAGCACAGGGATCTTCTCTCGGGGAACCAGTATGCGAGCCTGAAGCGTTTCGGTCTGTCCGATGCCGGGCTGTTGACGTTTGCCCGTAATGGCGGCACCTACCAGCAGATTCAGGAGCTTTCGCGCGAGCTTGCGCTTGGCAGGCCCGAGCAGGAGGCGTTGAGATCGGTGGGGATGTAACGCGCGGAGGGCCACCGACGGAACGTCGATCCGGCACATGACTCCGGAGCCCGCGCCTCGCCGCAGCGAAGCCGGGCTCTACGGCATATACTGCAGCGGATAGGCTTCGATCTCACTGCCGATCATCACATGCAGGATGTAGATGCCGGCATCGAGCTGCTGGGCGGCGGTGTCGGGATCGAATTCGACCACATGCACCCCCGGATCGCAGTTTCCATGAAAGATATCGGCGATGACCACGCGGTCTGCCAGGTCACGCAACTGGATCAGGCATTCCTTGGCGGAGCCTTCGACGGAGAATGGGATCGTTATACTGCTCATCACATACGTTGAATTCGACGCAGGCAAACATACGAGAATGAAATCGGTTGCGGCACATCTGGATCTTCTCCGGGCCTACATGCGGGTGAATCTGCGAAGCGCCATGGAATACCGGGCGAACTTCGTCTTCGAGACCCTGCTGTCGTTCGTGGAGGTTGGGATGTACCTGTTTTACTGGAAGATATTCTTCAGTATCTCCGACGGCATTCCCGGGATCGGCTACGAGCAGCTTGCGGCGCTGGTTGCGTTCAATCATGTGATCTACGCCGGCGCCGATACGCTGATGGGGAATCATGTCTGGGATACGGGACATATCATCGTTACCGGCCAGCTCGATGTCTTCATGGTGCAGCCGAAATCGGCCATCTACCAGATCTTCTTTTCGGGTGCGCAGCCGATGCGTGCCGTGCAGATCGTAATCGGCACCTTCCTCTTCTTCATCTTCGTTCCCCCCACATTCGCCAGCGTCGTCCTCTATCTGTTTGGGTTCATCGTGGGAACAGCGATCTTTACCTCATGGGTGATGGCGATCCATGCCCTCACATTCCGGCTGGGGAATTCGGTGGTGGTCTACAAGCTTCTCTCCGTCATCCTTCATTTCGCCAAGAAGCCGGCCAGCATCTTCTCCGCCGCGATCCGCTTCATTCTCTATACCATCATCCCTGCGGCATATATGGGAACGGTGCAGGCGGGACTTGTCTTCCGCGCCGATCCGCTTCCCCTTGCCGGGATCGCCGCGCTCGCAGTCGCATCGCCGTTCATCGCGGTGATGCTGTTCCGCCGGGGGATGCGGCGTTATGAAAGCGGCAACCTGATCGGCGTCCGCATGTGAAACCACCACGACATCGGCGACGGCATCCGTATGTCGGGCTGATGTATATTTGCCGTTCCTTTTTATACTCTCCCGGTTATCGTATCCTTGGAAATCGGATCGGTTTGCGTCGCGGGTGCCTGAGCGGTGCTCCACGGATACGCACACCGGGGCAGCGATGCCGGCTCCGCAGATGCGCGGTGTAACGAACACTCCAGTTTGGCCGGATGTTTGCGGTGAATGCCTGGCTGATCGGCGCCTCTTTCCGAGTACGATTCGTCCATCATGAACAATGACGTCGATGCGATTACCCGATTCGTTATTTCCCCAGGCTTCGTTGCGAATGAATCTCCGGAGCACAACCCTGGTGGTGATGCTGCTCATGCTCCTCGGCATGTCATCCACCACCGCCCAGCCGACCGAACCGCTCGTCATAAATGATCCTCCGTGGCTGTATGCGGGGGCGTACGGCGGATTCTCCCTGGTCAGCTACGATGTCTTTCTCGCTCCATCCGTCTTCAACAGCCGCGAGAACATCCCGGCCGCCAGTACATTCACATCCGGTGATGGAACCGGAGCGATGATGGGGCTGCTGGTGGAACTGCCGATGAGCGAAAGCTTCAACATCGGGCTCCGCGCGGGATACCAGCTTCACAGCGGCCAGATGAACAAGGAGTATGTGAATTCGACCGACGTCACCAGCCAGGATGGGCAGGCGCTTGCCGCCGAGGTGCGCGGAACCGTCGATACCAAGTTCGGGCATGTGAGCCTTACGCCATACATCCGCGTATCCCCCTTCTCCTTCCCGATCTATTTCTATGGCGGACCGACCATCCTGCTGCCGGCGCAGGCGCTCTACGAGTACAACGAGACGATACTTTCCCCGACGACTGCCCGCTTCGTTGATCCGGGACCCCGCGGCCCGCGGCGGACGCGAAGCCTCGCCAATACCGATTTCGACAACGCCACAATGGTCCTTGCGGTCTCCGCCGGCGCGGGCTACGAGTTCGAACTTTCCAACGAATTTCGTCTGTTCGTGGAGGCGCAGTTCCAGCCGACGCTGGGTGACTTCCTGGAACCGCTCCGCACGGGGGAGAAGTGGACCGCATCCACCGTGAGCGGTATCCTCGGATTCCGCTATGGTTTCGGCGCCGCACCCCCGGCGCCGACGCCCCGGCCGCCGGTCATTGCCAGCGATACCATCGCGACCCCTCGCGGCGATACCGCTCTGTTCGAGGCGAAGGGGGTGACGCCGGGCGGGTTGAGCGATACGATCACGGTGCAGCCGCGTACCGTCAGGGCGACGGAGGTGCATGCGCTGCTGCCGTACGTCTTCTTCGAGCGCGATTCGGCGGTGATTCCGGAGCGCTACATCCGGCTCGATCCCCGTGCCCGGCGCGATTTCCAGATAGAGCGTCTCCCCCGCGGCAGCACGGTGGATCTCTACTACAATCTTCTGAACATCGTCGGCGCCCGCGTGCGCGACGATCGCGTCCGGCAGATCGTACTGACCGGCTGCAGAAGCCAGTTCGAGACCGACAGCACGCTGGCGCTGCGCCGGGCCGAGGCTGTGCGCGACTATCTGATGACGGTCTGGCGTATTCCCGAGACCAGGATCAGGGTGCAGGCGCGTACGCTTCCTGCGAATCCATCGCTCAGCGAAGTGGACGAGCGCGAGGCGGCGCTGGAGAACCAGCGTGTGGAGATCTATTCGGAAGGCTACATCGTGGAGCGTCCGGTGGAACTGCCCGATACCACCTTCCTTGAGCCGGTCGGCGTGGTGCGGTTCCTCCCGCCGCCGAACCAGGATACGTCCGGGGCGATCGATAGCTGGGCGCTCGATGTGATGATCGGCGACTCGCTGATCCGCCGCGCCGTGACCGGTATCGGGGCTCCTCCCAGGCAGATCGATTTCGAGATCGAGAACCGTCCCGATCTCCAGCTCCGCGGTCCGGTCAGCGTCTCCTCCACGCTCGTGATCCGCGACACGCTCTACCAGGAGCTTTCGCGGCAGCGGAGCCAGGAGGTGGTGGTGCGGCGCGAAGGGGAGTACGAGCAGCAGCGGACGGTGGTGGGGAGCAGGTACGTGGATACCTACAACCTTCTGCTCTACAGCTTCGACAGTTCCGAGGCGACGGCATTTACCTGGCAGGCCGCGAACATGATCAAGCGGCGTATCGGGCCGAATTCCACCGTCAGGATCATCGGGCACACCGACAACATCGGCCTGCCGTCGTACAACAAGGCGCTCTCGCAGCGGCGCGCGGAATTTGCGGCGCAGTTGATGAACATCCAGCCGACGGAGGTTTCCGGCATGGGCGAGCGCGATCTTCTCTACGACAACAGCCATCCGGAGGGACGCTACTACTGCCGGACGGTGACGGTGATCGTGGAGACGCCGATAGCCGATTCGGGCGGCACCGGAACCGGGAGCGAATGAGCGCAGCAGCCATACCGGGGAGCAGGGAGATACGTGCCTCCTGCTCCCCTTTTTTATGCCATCGGGCCGCCACCTCTTTCCGATAGCACTGCCGTGATCGTTCCACGGTCTCCCGCCATTGCGTAATTTCCGCGTATATGATTTCTTCTTCCCGTATCGGTACTGCATATCTTCAGAAGATCCGCCGCTATATCCGCCAGCACGAGATGCTGCTGGGGGGTGAGCATGTGCTGATCGCCGTCAGTGGTGGCATCGATTCGATGGTGCTGCTGGACATCATGACACGCATCGCCAGGACGCTCCGGCTGGAGCTGGCGGTGGCGCATTTCGACCACGGGCTGCGCGGCGAGGAATCGCAGGCGGACGCCGCGTTCGTGGTGGAGCAGGCGAAACTTCGCGGGCTGAAGACGTATGTGGCCCGTGGAGACGTCCGGAAACTGGCGTCGCAGTACCACATGTCGGTGGAGGAGGCGGCGCGCAGGGCCCGCTACCAGTTCCTGGAGCGCGTGGCGCACAAGCACGGGTATTCGGTGGTCCTTACCGCCCACAACGCCAACGACAATGCTGAAACCGTGCTGCTGAATCTGATCCGCGGAACGGGCGTCAGCGGCATGGCGGCGATCCCGCCGCTACGGCAGCTCGCCGAAGGCATCCTGCTGGGGCGCCCCCTGCTCGGCGTGGAGCGGGATGAGATACATGCATATGCTGAAGAGGTGGGCCTGAGCTGGTGCGAGGATGCAACGAACCAGTCCGCGCAGTTCACCCGCAACCGCGTCCGGCATGAGCTGCTGCCGAAGCTCGTCGAGTTCAATCCCTCCATCGTCTCCACGCTGAACACCACGGCGGAAATCATGCGCGGCATGGAGCAGCATCTCGGCAGCACCGTGGAGACGGCGATGAAACGGGTGATGATCGGTGAGACCGACGAAAACGTCGAGCTCAGCATCAATCAGCTCAAGCATTATCTCCCCGCCATCCAGGCCGAGCTGGTGCAGAGGATGATCTCCAGAACGTTCGATCTCCCGCCGATCTCCTATGGCGCCGTGGAGCGCACGCTCTCGCTGCTCTGGAAGGAGACCGGGTCGAAGGTGGAGCTTGGCGCGGGGCTCTCCGCTGTCCGCGATCGCGATACGCTCACGGTCCGCTACGAACCCCCGCCGGCGGTGCAGGTGAATAAAAGCCTGCAGCCGGGTGAGACCGTGCAGACCGAATACGGCACTATCATAACGGAACGGATGGAGCGGGGCGCGGTGCGGTTCACGCGCAACAGCAACATCGAGTTCGTCGATGCCGACAAGGTTTCGGAGAATCTCACGGTGCGAAGCTGGCGCGATGGCGACCGCTTCCGTCCGCTGGGAATGGGAGGGGAGAAGAAGCTGAGCGATTTCCTGGTCGATGTCAAGGTGCCACTGGAGCGCAAGCGCAGCGTGCTGGTGGTGGCCGATGGTGAAAACATCATCTGGGTATGCGGCCTGCGGCTGGACGACCGTTACAAGGTGGATCAGACCACGAAGAATGCCATCCGCCTGGAACTGCGCTCCGCAGCGAAAAATGGCAGATGAGGGCCTGCGACAGGCTCCTCCTGGAACTGAGGCGGTGATGATCGGTGGGCTGCGGTTCGTGCCCCTGATCGGGGAGGATGATCTGCGCCGGGGAATAGGGCATGTGGCCCGGAACATTTCCATCCGCTACCGCGATGCGCTTCCTCTCATGGTCTGCGTGCTGAATGGCGCGGCCATGTTCCACGCCGATCTCGTCCGCCTGATGCCCATCCCGCTGCATCTGGACTACATCAGGGTCTCCAGCTACGGCGGGGGGATGGAATCCTCTGGCACGATAATTTTTACAGCGGAACCTAGCACTCGCATCGCCGGGCGGAACGTCATCATCTGCGACGATATCGTCGATACGGGACGTACTGCGCGGCGACTGCGGGAGTATTTCATGGAGCAGGGGGCTGCGTCGGTGGCGGTGGCCGTGCTGCTCTACAAGCGCGAGGCCGATCTCGCCGGCGATGTGCCGGAGTTCGTCGCCTTCGAGATTCCCGATCGGTTCGTGGTCGGCTTCGGCCTCGATTACCGGCAGGAAGGAAGGAATCTTCCGGCGATCCATGTTCTTGACGACGTTCCTCCCGACGAGGCAACCGGGAGTTCGTGACGGCCCGGCCGGACGCAGCCGCCTCTCCCGGTTTCAGCAGCATTGCCCGGCCCTGGCGCGCCTTTCGGCAGCGCCGGCGGGATGACCAGACGATGCGTGGATGTATGAGATGTTGAATGTTTCCTCAGATATCTAAGGATCTACACTTCCGATGAAGGATGATATGAATCAGCGCAAACCGATGCGGCCGCTTCCTCCCCGCCGGAATCCGAATGGCGATGAGGAGGGGAATATCAACCGGATCGTCAGGAGCGTGCTGGTGTGGCTGACCATCGTGTTCGGCGGTTTCGTTGTCTTCATGATCGTGAAGAACGGCGGAACACAGCCCGTGCCGGTCAGCTTCAACGAATACCAGCGCCTGCTGAACGACGGCCTGATCTCCAAGGCCATCGTCTACAAATCGCAGCTCAACGATTACGAATTTCATGGCGATCTGCGCTCCCGCACCACCGTCAATGTGGAGGGGGGAACCCGCCAGATAGAGACCAGCAAGATCTCCACCAAGCTCCTCTTCGTCGATAACGACGTGCAGCGCGAGTGGCTGGAGAAGGGATTGACGGTGGTGGTGCAGCAGGAGGGGAGCGAATGGTGGGGGCCGATCCTCGGCATCCTTCCCTGGCTTGCGCTCTTCGCCATCTGGATCTTCGTCTTCCGGCGCATGCAGGGGGCGGGGACGAAGGGGATATTCTCCTTCGGCAAATCGCGCGCGCGGCTGCTGAGCGAAACCTCGCCGCGCGTCACCTTCGCCGATGTGGCGGGGGCTGACGAGGCGAAGGAGGAGCTGACCGAGATCGTCGAATTCCTCCGCGAGCCGGGCAAGTTTCAGCGCCTGGGAGGAAAGATCCCGCGCGGCGTGCTCCTGCTGGGTCCTCCGGGAACCGGCAAGACGCTGCTGGCGCGTGCGGTGGCCGGCGAGGCAGGCGTGCAGTACCTTTCAATCTCCGGCGCGGACTTCGTGGAGATGTTCGTGGGCGTGGGCGCCTCGCGCGTCCGCGACCTCTTCGAGCAGGCCAAGAAGATCGCCCCGGCCATCATCTTCATCGACGAGATCGACGCCGTGGGACGCCAGCGCGGCGCCGGGCTCGGCGGCGGACATGATGAGCGCGAGCAGACGCTGAACGCGCTCCTGGTGGAGATGGACGGGTTCGAGCAGAACACGGGGGTTATCATCATTGCGGCGACCAACCGTCCGGATGTGCTCGATCCGGCGCTTCTCCGTCCCGGCCGGTTCGATCGCCAGGTCATGGTGGATCGTCCGGACCGGCGTGGGCGCGAGGGCATCCTCAAGGTGCACACGCGGAACATGCCGCTGGCCGAGAATGTGGATCTTGCCACGATGGCGAAGGCTACGCCGGGGTTCTCCGGTGCCGATCTTGCCAATCTCTGCAACGAGGCCGCCATCTTCGCGGCGCGCCGCAACGGCGATCGCGTGACGATGTACGATTTCGAGATGGCGAAGGACAAGCTGATGCTGGGGCTGGAGCGGCGGACGATGGTGATGTCCGACGAGGAGAAGAAGATGACCGCCTATCACGAGGTGGGACATGTGCTGGTGGGCAAGTTCATGCCGCATGGCGATCCGGTGCACAAGGTGACGATCATCCCGCGCGGCCGCGCGCTCGGCGTCACGGCATTTCTGCCGAATGACGATCTCCATTCACGTTCGCGCGAATGGTTCGAGGCGAAGATCGCGATGGCCCTCGGCGGCCGTGCGGCGGAGCTGCTGATTTTCGGCAACTATACCTCCGGTGCCCAGGGAGATATCAAGACCGTCACGCAGCTTGCCCGCCAGATGGTCTGCGAGCTGGGCATGTCCGAGAAGCTCGGGCCGATCAACTATGCGTCGAACGATGGCGAGGTCTTCCTCGGCCGCGATTTCGCCACGCATCGCGATATCAGCGAGGCGACGGCGGAGATGATCGACCGCGAAGTGCGGGGCATCGTGGATACGGGCATGAACCGCGCCACCTCCGTACTGCGGGAGCACATCGAGGTGCTGCATCGCATGTCGCAGCTTCTGATCGAACGCGAGACGCTGGATTCCGACGAGATAGAAATGGTGATCCGCGGCGAGGATCTGCCGCCGATCGAGGTGAAGAGGATGCTCCAGGCGCGCATGGCAAGCGGCCAGGGTCCGGCAGAGAAGACCTCCTCCAATGGCTCGCCGACGGTCGTGGGGCCGAATGCCGGAGGGGCCGGAAGTGATCTCGGCGGCAGCCCGGATGGCGGCCGGCGTCAGGTCTGACGGCGAAATCCCCGGGATGTGCCTGAAAGATACCATGCGAAGCGTTATGTTACCGCCCGTTCGTGATATGTTCGCGGACGGGCGGTTCTCTATGCGTACCCGGCGCTGCCACGTCCGGGGGACGGCTCCGCCGCCCGGCATGGACGAAGGCATGCTTCGGCTCGCACATTGAGAGAAATCCCCTGAACGCTCCATCGCCGACGATGGAGCATCCTGCAGTACATGCGCCGGATATCCGCTCCCGGCGGTTATCCGCAATCTCTGTTCATCAGATGGCTGTAGCTAAGAAACATCCGCCGACACCGGCCTACCAGACCGCCTCGCATCCTGTGCAGATCTCAATGCGCAGCGAAATGCAGCGGAAGATGATTCATCTCTCCTCGATCTCCATTCCTCTTGCCTACATCTGGCTTTCACGCTCGACGATGCTCTCCATCCTCGTTCCGATCCTCGTGCTCGGATTCATCATCGAATTTCTTCGCTGGAATACGCCGGCCGTGGAGAGGTTCATCCGGAAACTCTTCGGCCAGATGCTCCGGGAGCACGAGAAGGAGGGGGAGCGAAAGATCAGCGGCGCCACCTATGTGATCCTTTCGGCCACCATCTGCGTGCTGATCTTCCCGAAGGTGGTCACGGTCGCGGGCTTTGCCGTGCTTATCGTCAGCGATACCGCCTCCGCCCTGTTCGGCCGGCGTTTCGGCCGCCACCGTTTCCTGGAGAAGAGCGTGGAGGGCTCCTCCGCGTTCGTGGTCACGGCAATCCTCGTCGTGCTTGCGGTCGCAGGCGTCTACGAGGCTCCGTGGGAGTTCATTGCCGTGGGAGTGGTGGCGTCGATAGCCGCCGCCATCGCCGAGGCGATGAGCTACGGGGTGAATATCGACGACAATCTCACCATCCCCGTCGCCTTCGGCCTGGTCATGTGGGGCCTGCTGCATCTGATCGGCGGCACGGAAATCGAGCGTCTGCTGGCCATCGGGTGATGTCCGCGCATGCCGGCAGTGCGCCGGAGCTGGCTCGGACGGGAGTGTACGGGAGCCGGCGGCCCGGATAGATGGATGGAAGATAATGGATGCCCCGATGCGCGGCCGGCGCCCGTCGCGCCGGACCAGATCATCGCGAAGAGTTCATGCCGGATCGAGAACCATCAAGCGAACATCACATGCATGCCACTCGTGAATCGACCGCAGCCTATCACCGCCGCCATCCCGGTCTTCATACGTCGGTTCTCGGCCGTACCGGGCTCATGGTATCGGGAGCCGGATTCGGTGGATATCGTATCGCCGCAGGCGTTGACGCGCATCGCATCGCACTGCGCGCCGCCTTCGCCTCCGGCATCAATCTTATCGATACTTCCGCCAACTATGCCGACGGCGCCAGTGAGGAGCTGGCCGGCGCCGTGATCGCGGAAACGGCGCGGGAGGGGACGATAGCACGCAGCGAGATCGTCGTTGTGACGAAAGGGGGGTACATGCAGGGGAGCAATTATGATATGGCCCGTGAGCGCGTGGAATCCGGGAGTGGATTTCCCGATGTGGTGGATTATGCTCCGGGACTCTGGCACTGTATCGCGCCGGAATTTCTCAACGATCAGATCACCCGCTCGCTCGAACGGCTCGGCCTGGACACCATCGACGTCTATCTGCTGCACAATCCCGAGTATTATCTGGGCTGGGCGCATAAACAGGGGATGCCACCGGAGGAGGCGCGGAACGAGTATCACCGGCGTATTCGCGATGCGTTCGCCTATCTGGAGACGGAGGTGGAACGCGGGCGGATCGGCTGCTACGGCATCTCCTCCAACAGCTTTCCGTATGCGGCCGGCTCATATGAGCTTACATCGCTGGAGGAGATGATCCGCATCGCGGAGAATATCTCCCTGATCCACAATTTCGCCGTCATCCAGTTCCCCGCGAACCTCTTCGAACGCGGGTTCGTGACCGAGCGGAACCAATCGCGGGAACGGACGCTGATAGAGCTGGCGCGCGAGAAGAATATGGGAGTGCTGATCAACCGTCCGCTGAATGCGATCGTCGATGGCTCGCTGGTGCGTCTGGCCGATTTCCCTGCCGCCGGATTGCAGGCGGCGCCGGAGCATGTGGAGAGCAGTGTCCGCCGGCTGATGGAGCTGGAGCGCGAGTTCGCGGATGAACGTCTCACCGCATTCACCGCCGACCGGGAGGTCCGCGAGGCGCTTCTGGAATTCGTCGCCGTCGGCCGCACCATGCAGCAGCACTGGACCACCTTCGGCTCGGTCGAGCACTACAATGATGTCCTGTCGCAGCATTTCGCTCCCCGGCTGAGCTTCGTGGCCAGGCATATCCGCGAGCATGAAACGCAGGAACACCTTGACTGGTACAACGGCTATCTCGCGGATGCCCGCGCCCTCTTTCAGGCGATCGGGGCATACTATGCACGGAGCGCGGCCGCACGGTCGGAACGTATCCGCGGGCGGCTGGCCGCCGTGCTCGGGGAAGAGCCCCGCGGAACGCTCTCGTCGCTTGCGCTGCGGATGCTGCTGGGGGTGGAGGGGGTCGATTCGGTGCTGGTGGGGATGCGCCGGGATGACTATGTGGACGATGTGATCGGTGCATTGCGCGCCGGGCCGATCGGGAACACCGGGGTATGGCGGCGGCTCGATCTCACGGATGTTCAGACCGAAAGGTAGAGCTTCGGTGGCCCCTATTCGGCGTCCTGCGTTTCCATTACGGAAGGAGGGCCGTCACGTCAGGTAGGCGAGGAGGAAGAGGATGCATCGGCAGTTTCATGCATGCCGCAGGCTTGTCCGGTTGGTCCTTTCCGGCGCCGGAGATCATGATCCCATGTACACCACCATGCTGCTGCGCACAATTGTATGCGATGAGATGAATTCCCGGCCCCAGAGATGAGCCTGGAATTTAAAAGCAGCGAAATTCTGCTGGAATCGCGGATTTATGGACTGCCAGGTTTTGGATTATCCCCGAAACAGGGATGTCCGAGATCCGAATTAGTATCATCGAATTAGTATCATTTCCCCAAATATCACATCATCATGTGATGGCGCCGTGCCCGGCTTCGACCGCATATTGCCCCCATGTTTCAGCGGCTGCTGGTATCCGACTGAAACATGACTCCTTGTGGAGTCCAACATCTGAATGCACTCATCTGGCGCCATCCGGGCACTATGTTTGACCCCTCCCTTCCGGGTTCCTCTGTGGGCAGGAACCGGCGGGGAAAGGATGGTAGAGGCAGTTGGATGGGCCTCCCACAATTCTGATGACGGGGGAATTGGATATACGTGGGGCAGGCTTTGATCGGGGACGACCATGTGCGGTGGTCGTCCCCGAATTTTTTATCGCGCCGTCGGAGGACATTCCTCACGTTCCGGCGCCGTGCCCGCTGCGTATCATTGACCTATAGTTACGCCACCCGGGAATCTTCGTTGGTTTCGTTGCGCTATCTTTGGCGCATGTATCCGATCTGTCGCCGCATAGGGAACGTGGAGAGGATGCGATGGCGGTAAGTCGTTGCGTCTGCCACAATGTAAGGTTCACCGAAGGACTGGAGCTGGCTGCGCGGCACGGCTGCCGTACCGTCGCCGAACTGCAGCGGTTCGTTCCGCTCGGAACGGGATGCGGGCTCTGCATTCCCTACATGCAGCGCGCGCTCGCCACCGGAGAGACGGATCTTCCCGTGCTCGACGAAGGTGAGACCGAGCTCTGGACGCGGCGCTCCGGCATCGTTGCGGAGGGGGAGCGATGAGCCGTGCGTTCGCGATGTGGTCCGGTGGCAAGGATGCGTACTACGCCGTGCATCGCGCGCGCCAGGCCGGGATGGAATGCGAGCTGCTGGTCACTTTCATCGATGCGGAGACGGAACTGGTGATGTCCCACCGGCTCCCGCCGGAGCTGATAGAGGAGCAGGCTGGGCTGATGAACATCCCGCTGCTGAAGGTGCGCGCCACCTATGCCACCTACGAACGCGAGCTGCGCAATATGCTGTTCGAGCTCCGCAGCGAAGGTATCACCCGGGGCATCTTCGGCGATGTTCACCTGCGGGAGCACCGCGAATGGTTCGAAAACATCATCGCTGACTTTGCCATGCGCCCTGTCTTTCCGCTCTGGAGCATTCCCCCGGCGCTGCTGATAGAGGAACAGCGTAGGACGATGAAGTCCGTCATCATCAGAATCGAGCGCCGGATCAGCGAGTCGTATCTGGGCAGGGAACTGACGTCGGAGTTCATCGAGTACATGGGGGAGAACGGCTTCGATCCCTGCGGCGAATCCGGGGAGTACCATACCTTTGTCTGCCGCGGGCCGTTGATGCAGGGGGAGATCATTCTGACGCACGCGGAACGCCGCGCCACGCCGGAGGCGGTGGGACTGGAAATCGACTTCTGGAAGGTGGTGAAGTGAGCATGCGCGACAGCGGCATGGATGCGGCGGAAGATATTGTTGCGCACCCCTCGCACTCGCTGCGGCGCGAGCTTGGCAAGTACGCCGCCATTTTCCGCATCGAGCTGCGGCAGCAGACCGCATATACCTGGGATTTCATCCTCAGCAACATCACCATCGTCCTCTTCTTCTATGTGCTGTTGCAGGTATGGCAGGTGACTGTCCGGCCGGAAAACGTTGCGGGGCTTGCGGGCGAAGGCTTCACCTGGGTGGAGCTGATCTGGTATCTCGCGGCCTCGCAGACGCTCTATTTCGCCGTGCAGACGGAGGCGCAGCTCGATATCGAGCACGATGTGATATCGGGCAACATTGCGATCACGCTCGCGCGGCCGTACGATTATCTGCTGGCGCGGTTCGCCTCCTCCCTTGCGCATATCGTGCTCTCATTCGCCGTGGCGTTCCCGGCCGCCTTCATCGTGGCATGGATCGTCTCCGGCTCCATCGCTATAACGCCGCTTGGCGTCCTCGCCTTCTTCGCCGGATTTCTCCTGCGGACGTTCCTGTACTTCGCGCTCCAGGCCATTGCCGGGCTCGCCACATTCTGGATAGAGAAGGCCACGGCATTCGTCTGGGTGATCGGACTGCTGATCCTCACCTTCGGCGGCGGCGCCGTGCCGCTCGGATTCTGGCCGGACTGGGCGCGGCGCATGGTGGAACTGACTCCGTTCCCCGCCATGATGTACTACCCGGCACGGCTGCTCGTATCTCCGGAACCGGAGCTGATGCTCGCCACCCTCGTACGCGGGGTGATCTGGCTTGTAGTGCTCGGCGGTATCGCGGGGCTCATCTACACCCGCGCTCTACGGCGCCTTGATCTGAACGGTGGCTGACCCGTGTGCATCGCCATGCTGTAATTCCGCAGATTTTCATCAGCTTTCCGCATGTATTTTCATGGGAGTCCTCCATCACCGGCAGCGATGCATCCGTAGCATGTTCGTAACGCGAAAAAACGGTGCATGCACCAGAAACGTCAATGTCTACGCGAAAATGCATGGGATGACTGGATGATGATCCCCCTGGAAAAAATCCATGAAAAAAGTACCTGTCATGGGTAATCTTTGCTTGCATACGTCTGCCCAATACTCTATTTTGAGACCGCAATCGCCGTTAGCCCCCTCGCTACAATTCAGTCCATAATCAAAGCATGCTACCTGCAATCCCCAACATTTTCAGCAACTGAAACCATGAACATTGCGGGTATGCAGGTGGTACATCGGGTTTGAAGGTATCGGGGATGCCGGGGAGATTGTTCGACAACCAGTTACGCGCCTATAGCTCAACCGGTCAATAGGAAACGCGGAACTGCAACGAAGCCGGAATTAACGCAGAATCCCGAAAAATGTCCCAGGGAGGCAACTCCTTAGATTGTGGTGGCTCCTGCGCCAGAGAAAGTCAACCCACGAACAGGATTACAATACGCGCGCGTCGGTAGAGATATCCTAGGCACTCTATCGTGATATCTGTTCCTGACTGTGGGATTCTATCTCAAACAAAGGATGTCCGCTTCGATCGCCACGGATTCTACTAACGGTTCCGAGGGAAGTGCAGGAAAGTTATACCTAGAAGAGCAGTGGTCTTTTAAACCGCAGGTGTGGGTTCGAGTCCCATTAGGCGCGCAGTGAAACGTACGGCCTCGTTTATTCGGCAGGATAATGAGGCCGTATCGCATTCTGGAACCCTGTTTTCGTCGTCGCCTGCGTGGGTGACACGGGGATACCAAACAGCACCGCCATGACGACATCTTACGACGCCATCGCGATGAACAATAGGCCTGCGACCGGCGCCGGGACAAAATTCCCGGCTGGTGCAAATCTCCTCGATCACATCGAACGGATGATCCGCGTGCGCGGAGGCGGGGAGAGCTGCCAGACCGTGGAATTACGGCGCAAAGGAAATTCCCCCGTCGATGTACGGATTTTTTTTCGCGGAAAGGAGTGGCTGACCACGCCCGCCGCCGAGGAATTTCTGAGTGATCTTGCCGGGGATGCTGCCGTCGCCGGGACGCGCCGCAAGGGGCCTGCCATTTCCATCAGATTTACCGATGATTTCATCGATGAACTGGGAGGAATGCTGGAGTCGGGCGACACCGCGACGCTCGATCCACCGGAGGTGCTTGCAGGACAATGCTATGCCGTCGGTTTCGCCGGGCCGAATACCAGCAAGGCCCTGCATATCGGGCACCTGCGCAATATCACCATCGGCAGCGCGCTTGCATCGGCGCTTGCGGCCGCCGGCGCCGATGTCATCCGGCAGAGTCTTGTCGGCGACATCGGACGGAATATCTGCGAGGCGATGGCCGGGCTCGCCATCTTTCATCCGGATGGAATTCCGGCGGATGTAAAACCCGATCGGCTGATCGGGGAGTGCTATGCCCGATATATCCGCGAATCCTCGGGCGGCGCGGCCTCCGACGGAAATTCCGATGATCCGGCGATGCGCGAGACAATGGTATCGAACGATCTCGCCGATATCTACATGCGGCAGTTGCTCGCCGGTGATCCTGACGTGCGTTCATTCTGGCGCCGCACACGCGATATGGTGCTGGATGGACACCGTCAGACGCTGGAACGATTCGGCATCGTCATCGATCGGTGCGATTATGAATCCGACGCGATGGAGGATATTCCGGCGCTCATGGAGCACGGCCTGCGTTCGGGAATTCTGCGACGCGAAGATGATGGCACCGTGATCTACGAGAGCGGCCGCGCGGAATTTGAAACAATGGTGCTCGTGCGCAACGACGGGTTTCCGACGGAGCATGCCCGGCTTCTCGGCGTCTATTATCGCATGTTCGCCGAATGGCGCTCCGGCCGCCGGTATATCGATCTCTCCGGCACCGAATGGCAGCCGGCCAGCGCGCTTCATACCGAACTGCTGCAGCGCCTGCGTCCGGAACTGATGTTTGGCACGCATATCCTCCTGTTTCACGGGATGGTCATGCTGCGCAATATGAAGATGAGTTCGAGCGAGGGAGGAGCGCCGCTGATCGACGATCTTCTGGAACAGCTCGGCCGGGTGCCGGAAATCCGTTTGCTCGCCGATTCCTCCGGCGGGACGGTGGATGCCGGCGCCGTGGCGAATATTCTCGTGAAAAGCTTCTTCCTCTGCCGCCCCCACATAAAGCCGATGGAATTTTCCTGGGATCTTCTTCTTCAGGAGGATAATCCCGGCTGGGCGATAGCCCGTACCTGGTGCATGGTTCAGCGGCCGGAGGATGGGGAGGGAACATTCGATCCTGAATCCTACCGGCTTGCCGTCATCCGGTCGCAGGATTTTTGTAGAAATCTTGCCGGCGTCGCCGAAAGCCTTTCGCTCGCCGGTCCTGCCAGCTACCTGCTTCATTTCTGCGAGGATATTCTGGCGAGCTCTTCCTTCGATCCGCGGCTGCGCGGTGTTGCGCGGACGGTGCTGCGCAGAGGTATGCGCAGCCTGGGGCTTGCCGGCGACGATCGCTGAATATCGCCGGGGCCTGCTCACTGCTCGGCCGTCGCCGGTTCCCGTGGTCCATCGACGACTATTCCCTGCGGTGGCTGGTACACCGACCCCCCGTGCGGCCATCCGCTTGCACCGGCGCCGCTCGTGTAGAATCCCCGCGGAGCGATTCCCATCATCTCCCCGTCGAATACGGTCGTCCTGCCATACACCAGCCAGGCGGTCGGGACGAAGCCCACGTATTTGCGAAGCCTGAAGCGCCCCGGGTTGTTCAGGTGATATTCGAGATATGTCACGGCGGCGTCGTAGGCCCCCTCCAGAAATTTCGCCCCGACCACAGGCTTGCTGGTCTCGTAGATCTTTTTCGGATAATGTACGTCGTGGAGATAGCCTTCCGTGGCGGATACGAGCCCCACGGTTTCAGGTGTGGCCACGCGGATATCCTCAAGCACCACGATCTCCTTCGTCGTATACAGGAATGTGTCGGCTACGAATATCTCGCGATAATGTTTTTCCGTCACATCCGAAACCTGAACGTGCGCGCTGTTCTGCATGAGGAAATCGGCGTCGCCATTGTACACCATTTCCAGGCCGTCGAGAAATCTGTCGATCAGAATTATCTCGGCATCGCGCACGTCGTGGTAGTTTATATATGCATGCAGTGCATTTTCGTGGCATGTTCCCGTGGGGCCAAGCGTAACGAATCGCATGATATCTCCGATTGAATAATTGCTCCACACAATGGCTGCGCGGCCGTCGTCTGCTAGCCGACCGGCTGCATCTTCTGATCCACGGCAGGTGCGCCGATGATTCCATTTTCCATCTCGCAGGTTTCATCGATGATCAGCCGGTAGATCGCGTGAACGAGATCGGCGCTCACACCGTGCTGGCGGCCCAGCTCGGCGCATCGCCTGTGCACCTCCTCCACGCGGCCGTGTTGCATCATCGGGATGAATTCCTGCTTTTTCAGCCGGGCGATCTTCCGGCAGACCTCGAAGCGATGTCCGAGCGCCTCGATGATGTTCGCATCCAGCATATCGATCTCCCGTCGGAACTGCTCAAGCGTGTTCATCGTGCTCTCCTTCAAGTGATGTGGTACTATGTTCCCATTCCCACGCTCCCCTCTGCGGTGGTGAATCTTTGCTCTCCGGCAGGTGCTCCGGTCATCCGGCCCAGAAGCCCCATGCCCAGCCGCAGCGCACATTCATCGAGATGTTCCGGCAGGTAGCCCCCCTCCTGTACCAGGCAGACCGGTATTCCCGGCGCCGCCAGCATCGCTCCGATCTCCTCCAGAATCTCGATGGGAAGCTCCCATTTGCCGAAGGGATCGCCGGCGATGATGTCGTAGCCGACCGATATCACCAGCGCTTCGGGTTCGGTTCGCATGGCATGCTCCAGCAGCAATGCCAGTGCCTCCAGAAAACGTCCGGTGCCGGGATCGTCGGTGAAGGGGATGAAGAGCTGCCGGTCGTGGAACTCGCGGGTCGGCTGGTAGGGATAGCTGATGAGCGTGGATGAATGGATCGATCCGAAGAACGCCGTGGTATCGCGCGCAAGGATCTCGGCCGTTCCATTGCCGAAATGAAAGTCGAGGTCGATCAGCGCAGGACGCCGCAGCCCGGCATCGCGCAGCGTGCGCAGCGCCATAACTGCGTTGTTCAGGTAGCAGTGTCCGCCCAGCCACGAGGTTCCCGCATGGTGTCCGGGGGGACGGCAGAGCGCATAGCTGTAGCGTGCTCCCGTTGCTAGGAGCGAGGCCGCGCCGATGGCGGTCCGGGCGGCTTCACGTGCCACGTCGAATATTCCGGCCACTATGGGCGTGTCGGGGGCGACGCCCGCTGGTATGAAGGGATGATGCATCACCACATCATCACCGGCGAGCGTGCGGCCGAGCCGTTCGAGAAACATCAGATAGTCGCGGTCATGGATCGCCGTCAGCGCATCCGCCAGCGTCGAATCGGCGACGTCGGGTGCCGTGAACCGCGTTCCGGCGAGGGAGCGGAGCCCCTGCGCAATCCTGAGAATGCGGAACTCGCTCTCGCGGCATGGTATCTCATTGCCGTGCTGATCGAGGATGTAGGGGATGCAACCACTGAGATCCTCCTGCACCACCACTTCCATCATGGGACGGTTCATGCCACCTCCTTGCGCATGCGCGGGCCCAACTCCACAAAGCCATTATCCTGGTAGAAGCTGTAGGTGCGCGGGAAGCCTCCAAAGCGCAGGCTCGGTAGGCCTACTTCGAGGTTGGGAAGATTGTGCTCGCGGCAGTACCCCTCTACCGCCGCCATCAGCCCCGCCCCCACGCCGTGGCTCCTGTAGCTGGAATCGACCCACAGGTACTGGATCAGTGCGTACGGTCCGCCGAAGTGGATCGCGTCCTGCACCGTCAGAGAGAGCAGGCCGATGAGCTTCTCCTCGCTCGCGGAAGGATAGGCCACGAAGATCGCCCCGCGCGACCGTCCGTCCACGAGCCGTTCGCAGACCTGCCGCGCTCCCTCGGGAAGCTGGATGCCGGGTACGCCGCGCAGTTCCTCCAGAAGGTTCCGGATGCCGCCGAGCACATGCGGAATGTCGTCGCGGAGCGCCGGGCGTACGCGGCAGTGACCATTCCCGTTGCCGTTCGCTGGCGCTGTGGCGCGTGGCGGCGCGATGTCGCTCAGCCATGCTTCACCGAATTCCCCCGGCTCGGCGAGCATCGTGTCGATCAGGCGTTGCAGCTCCAGAGTTATCGGCCCCGGCGCTCCCATGCGTGGTGTATGGGTTTCGATGCCGCTGACCGGGCGGATGCCGTGGAATGTGCCGGTAAGGAAGATTTCATCGGCGGTGAAGAGATCCTCCGGCGCCAGCACCGCCTCGCGGGCCGGAATGCCGTGCCGTGCCGCGATCTGAAGCACCAGATTGCGCGTGACGCCGTCGATGCTGTGCGGTGTGAACGGCGTGAGCAGTTCGCCGGCGCGGGCGATGAAGATGTTGGCGCCGGTGATCTCGCAGACGGTTCCGTCCGCATGGAGCACGAGCGCATCGTCGAATCCCTGAACGTGCGCGGCGTGATGGGTGGCGGCGTAGATGCCGTACATGCCGCTGTGCTTTGCGCGCGGCAGCGTGGAGCCGGCGGGAGGACGGCGGACGGAGGAGATGCCGAGGGAGATCGGCGGCGCATAGCGCGGGCCGCTCACACGCCAGGCAACGATCAGAATGTCTGATGCTGCCGCGGCAGGGTCCAGCCGCGTGCAGGGGCCGGCCGGATAGACCAGCAGGCGCAGATAGCCCTCCTCCATGTTGTTCGCCGCCACCGTCCGGAGCACGGCGTCATGAATGTGGCCCTCGTCGAACGGCGCAAGGCCGAGCGCGGCTATCGTCAGTCTGAGGCGTTCCAGGTGCTGACGCAGTCCGATGATCTTCGGACCCGATGGTGTTCTGTAGACGCGCAGCGATTCGAACGCGGCGGTTCCATAGTGCAGCGCGTGGTTATCGGCCGGTATCACCGCCCGTTCGGCGGGAACAAGCTTTCCGCTGATGTAGGTCCATCTGCACGGCTCCAGAATGATGCTCATGGCGTCTGCTCACTGCGATTGGTTGTGTCGGGAAGAAGGGAGCTGCCCCATGATCCGGCCGGTTCCCGGAGGAGGGGGGAGACGGGGCCGGCGTTGCCGAAATCGATGTGGAGCAGGCCGGGCGCGGCGTCCGGGCCGTGATGCGCATGTGTCGTCGCCCGCAACAGGGTTCAGACCGTGATCACCTCCGCCCCCGCCAGTTCATAGTGCCCGGGGGCGAATCTGCCGTGCATGGTCTCCACGATCGCATGGATCTGCGCCTTCGCCTTTATCAGAATCTCCTCGAATTCAGCCTCGGGATCGCTGAGCGCCACGATGGCCCCTCCCACGCCCATCGAGGCCGTCTCCGGCGTCATCACCACCGTTCGTATCACGATGTTCAGATCGGCCGAGCCGTTCACTCCCAGAAAGCCGATGGCGCCGGAATAGATGCCGCGCGCCTCGTGCTCCAGCCGGTCGATGATCTCCATTGTCCGCAGCTTCGGCGCGCCGGTCATGGAGCCGCCGGGGAATGCGGCGCGAATGCAGTCCACGGCGGTGGCGTCGGGGCGGAGCCGGCCACGGATCGTGGAGACGAGTTGATGCACCGTGGCGTAGCTCTCCACATGCATCAGCTTCGGCACATGCACGGAACCCACCTCGCAGACCCGCCCCAGGTCGTTGCGGATCAGATCCACGATCATCAGGTTCTCCGCACGATCCTTCACGCATGCCCGCAGTTCCTCGCGCACCATCTCATCCTCTGCTGGTCCCGCCGCTCGTGGCCGCGTTCCCTTGATCGGCTTCGATTCCACCCAGCCATCCGGCTGCACGCGCAGGAAGCGTTCGGGCGACGAACAGAGCACGCTGAGTTCACCGAAGCGCAGGAACGCGGCATACGGGGCCGGATTCACGCTTCTGAGAGTGCGATAGAGATCGAGCGGGTCGGCATCGATGTGCGTGCGGATCTGATTCGTCAGGCAGATCTCGTAGCTCTCCCCCTCGTTGATATACTCCTGGCAGCGCTCGATATCATCCAGGTAGGTCTGGTGGTCTCTGCTCAGGCGAAACTGCGTCGGTTCGTCAGCCATGCCCGTGCGTATCGGCGGGGCGGGGGGGAGCGCGGCAAGCCGGGCCTCGATCTCATCGAACCATGCCTCTGCCGAGGCTCCGCCGCCGCATTGCACCAGTGCTACCAGGTACATCTCCCCCTCCTGATGATCGAAGGCGATGATCCTGTCGGCGAAAATGACGCAGGCATCCGGCAGGGACGAGGCGTGGACGCGGTCGGCGCCGCACTCGCTCTTCAGTTCGTAGCCGAGGTAGCCGGCGAACCCGCAGGTGAAATCGAAGGGAAGATGATCGGCGCTGCAGCGGCGTCGCGCAAGCTCCTCCTCCAGAAACTCGAAGATGCTCCGTGTCTGGTAGAAGGTGATGGCCCCCTCGGTGATAGCCAGATGCCGCGAATCGGTGTGATAGCTGGCGACCATGCTGAGCGGTCCGCCCGCCGATCCCATGAAGGAGAAGCGGGAGAGGCCCTCTTCCACCCGGCTGCTGTCGAGCCAGAATGCATGCCGTTCCGCGCCGTACAGCCCTGTGAAAACCTGCTCGGCATCCATCAGGCGGTGAAGCCTGCGGCTGCGCAGTTCGTAGGCGGGGCGCTCATGCGCGGCTGAATTTCGGCTGCCCTCCGCATGCGCCGCGCGCGCTCCGCCATGCGCTGCCGGAAAGATCGTCCTGCCGGCGGCGCGGCGTGTGATGTCACGGAAGTTGCGGAGCAGCAGATCGCCATGTTCCGTGCAGATCGATTCCGGATGGAACTGGACGCCCCAGATCGGGCGGGTGCGGTGGCGCAGCCCCATCACGATGCCGTCGCCGGTCCAGGCCGTACGCTCCAGAACCTCCGGAAGCCCGTCTGCAACGACGAGCGAATGATAACGGACGACCATCGCTCCCTGCGGGATGCCGGCGAAGAGCTCATTCCCATCATGATACACCGGGCTCAACCTGCCATGCATGACCTCCGGCGCGTGCACGATGCTGCCGCCGGAGAGATGGCCGATTCCCTCATGGCCGAGACAGACCCCGAGCAGCGGGAGATTCGTTTCAAGGATCGCAGCGCGGCAGACTCCGAAATCGCGTGCGATCTCGGGGCGGCCGGGGCCGGGAGAGATGACGATGTTATCGCAGGCGAGCGACTTCAGGCGCGGCCATTCGGCCTCGTCGTTGGTGAGAACGATCGGCTCTTCTCCGTTCACCTCCGCTATCATCTGGTAAAGGTTGAACGTGAACGAATCGTAGTTATCGATGATCAGGGTCTTCATGCTGCTCGTTTGGCTCGGATATCATCCCATCTGTCGCGAATCAGGGCCTGAGATGGTCTGATCGACGTTCGGCGACGACGGAAGCGTACGCCGCGATCCGTAAAATTATGCACGTGAGAGGAACGCACCTTCTCGGCAGCGGTCCGGGGTGTTCCGGTTCGATGGGATCACTGTGGTGTAGGATGCAGGGCGCCGGCGCGAGCCGGGGCGACCAATGCCGGTCCTGGCGCCACCACGCCGCTGGCGGGAGCGAAATGCTGGATATTCGGTGGGTGGATGAACGACGGAGACGATTCCTGTACATGCTGGAAACGACCCGTCAGTACATTCTGGAACATCGACCCTTGCCGGTGAGCCAGCCGTTCCGGTCTACGCAACGACCCGAAGAGTTTCGAGTGCCTACGGAGGGAAGATACTCCGGGATGGCGGGTACTGCGGAGTACATCTTTGTGTACCCCTGTGTGAAAATTCGGTGCGGCCGGTACGCAGCATTGCAGGCGCCGGGAGCAATCTGCATGGGTGCGGGTGTAACCACTTGCAGTATGCGAATGCCCATGATGGAAACGGTCCCCATTTCTTCGGGCTGATTTATCCGGAACGCCGATGCCATGTTGGCAGGGATGGCCGGAGCGATGGCCCCGGCCATTGTTCATCATATCTCCGCTCCACGGTGTGCCCGGTGGTGGTTCTACCCGACGACCGTGCGGCGGCCCGAGTTCCTTCGGACGGATCAGTAAACGGGCCTGTAGATCAGCACGCTTGTGCCGCCATCGTAAAAGATCTGGAGATCTTCCCCGATGAGCTTGTAGCCGGTCGCGGAACGCAGCGCATCGTAGAGCATCCGGTCGTAGCCGTTGCAATCCGTTCCGGGCTCGCCGGACCAGTCTGTCAGCGTCAGGGCATCGCCGCTGGTGGTGTAATCAGCGCGGAACAGTCCACAGAAGCCCGTGCCGGCGATCCATCTGCCATCGACAACGCTGATCAGCGGCTGCGGCCGGCCGTAGGTCTTCACCACCGTGCGCTGTCCCTGCGCCGGGCCGTACTCCGAAAGCCGGAACAGAAGCCCGGCAAGCTCCTCCAGCCTTTTTCCCGAAAGATTCCATGGATCACGGGGCTTCCGGATGAAGTGCAGGAAGCTGTCCCCTTCGCCGAAGTAGATGGTGAATTGCGGGTAGGTTCCAACCTGGAGCCTGTAGCTGTGCGCGTTGCCCAGGGCATCGTAGACCATACTCTCGATCGAGTTCGCGATGCCGCAATTGTTGTCGGTATGCGTGGGGGGGGTAATGCGCAGGCTCGAAAAGTCCCATGTGTACGAGGCGGAGAAGCGGTTGCAGTTGGCGTTGCCTTCGATACTGCTCTGGTTTACGAACCTGAGTGTGAACTGCTGGCCGGTGGGAACAGGGGTAATTGTGGATGGCGCATTTCCATGAACCGTGAGCATCGTATCCAGAATCCACTCCATTCCCAGCACGTCGTCGATCGCTCCCTCCCCCGTTCGCTCCTCGGATACGATCGGGATAAAGTTCAGCACTTTCGTGCCGTTATCGTAGAAAATCCGCAGCCAGGCGGCCGTGGCGGAATAGGAAACCGCCCCGCGCAGACCTGCCATATAGTCGAGATCCCTGCTCTCGGCGCCGCAGTACATTTTTGTGGAGCCGAGATTGGAAATCGTCAGCGAATTGTTGCTCCCTGATGCGTAGTCTCCCTGGATCGTATTGCAGTCCGCCCTGCCGGTGAATACCAGTGTGCTGTCGAAGATGATCGTATAGAGCCGTCCGTTGAGGATCGGGGTTATGTTCCCGCCAACCACCTCGAACGAGTGCAGCCGCCATTCGCGATGCAGAAGTGAGCCGAGCGTCAGCCCGTTGTAATTCCGGCTGGCCGGATTTTTCAGCGGATCGTTCGGATAGAGTGTGCTTTCCTTGCACGACTGCATGAGCAGTCCCATGCAGATGATGCTGCATGCGAGGACGAAGGTTTTCATCGCGTATTCCTATTGATTGATATGTCGTTCATCATTGCTGTCCTGTATCCTGATGCCGGTGCGCTGTCATCATCCTTCGCTGGCAAAGTTTCTCGCTGCAGCATGATCCGGAAACTCTCCCGCATCTTCAGCGATGAATATGCACCGGGCGTGTACCGCCACCCTCAGAAATTCACGCTCATCTGATAGGTGAGGCCCGTCTTTCGTGTGGAGTACCAGTTGCCGGCAAACCGGTACAGGAGCATGGTCCCTTCAATGCCGAGCGAGAGGCCGATATGATCGTCGGGAGAAAAGGTGATGCCCGCCGCTCCCCGGCCGAGCGGCCCCGAGATGGCGCCGCCGAGCGCTGCCTGCGCGAAGGGCGTGAAGAGCCCTCCCCGGTCGATCGCTCCGGCCTCGAACCGGTAGCTTCCCGCCACCCACGCCAGCGCCGGCTGGAGACGGAACCCGTTCTCCTCAAGGCGATAGAGCGGAAGATATTCGCGCCCCCCCTCGAATCCCACCGCGTGATGTTCCGAGAGCCGGTAGAGCATGCCGAGGCTGGCGTTGTCGTACCATGCGCGCTCACCGGGAGCCAGATCCCGCGCGGGGAATTGGCCGAATTCCGTCATCGAGCGAAGCACGATGGAGAATCTGTGCGCATCACTCCCGGCGGCCGATGCGAACGGATCGGCGATTGCCGGCGGATCGCCATCCGCCGGGACGGGAGGCGTGGCCACTATCGCCTCACGGTCGGCGACGGCTGTCGTGCGCAGTTCCACCGTGCGTACCGCCGGCATGGCGGCCGATTCATTCCGCGCCGACTTCTGTGCGCTCACGGCGTGCACGAGGTTGCCCGCAGCAGGGGAAGCCTTCGGATATACGTTCGCTCCCGTGCCCGTTGCGCGCGATTCCACGGCCCCGTCTTTGATGCCGGTCGTCGCCTGCGCCGCCTGTCCCGCAGCGCGGTTCCCCGGCGCGGTTGTCATTTCTGCCGGTTTCCCGGAAGGAGTTGAGTTGCGCGGGGATTGCCTCGCCATGTCGCCGGCGAGCTCCCCGCGCACCCGCTGCAGTTCCGCGGCCAGTTCGTCGTACCTGTTCCGGCTGCTCTGCATAAGCAGGAGCATCGTAATGGCGGTGCTGCCGATGGCGATCAGGAGTGCGCTGCCGAATTTTCGGAGAAGCGTCACGAACCTGCCGGATGCCGCCGCGATCTCGGGAGCGGGGCTTCCGAACCCTGCCTTCTCGAACAGCGATTGCGTGAGGTGCGCCGGAGGAACCGTATCGGCCCGCTCCTGCTCGATGGCCCCGCGGATCAGCAGCGCCTCCGTGAACTCCATCTGGAGATCGCTGCTCCCCGCGAGCGCGCCGAAGAGCAGCGCCTGCTGAAGGCTGTCGGTCTCGCCATCGAGATAGAGATGAATCAGATCCGAAGCGGAATATGTATTGGGTTCTTCCATCGCCGTTGCTCTGGTTACGTCGGGTTCATTCGCGGTAATCGGCCAGGTATGGGGAGAGTATCTCGCGGATCTTGCGCTTCGCCCGCACCACGCGGTTGCGCACGGTCGAAACCGGTGCGTCGATGATCTCTCCGATCTCCCTGTACGAAAGGCCGTTGTAGGTCTGGAGCACGAACGCTTCGCGGTATTCCTCGGGAAGGAGATCCAGCGCCATCATCACCAGCCGTGCCAGCTCCCTGCTTTCCAGCGGGATGTCCTCCACCGGCATCTGGAAATCCTCCAGCGGCACCGTTATCATTCCCACCCTTCGCTTGTGATTCAGACAGAGATTCCGGGCGATCCGCAGCAGGAACGCGGGGACGTTGGTCATCGGCCGCTCCGTTTCGGCGCTCTGCAGGAATTGCAGGAACGTCTGCTGAAAAAGATCCGCCGCCGCCTCGTTGTTGCCGACCACCTTCCGGCAGTAGAGATAGATGCGCGATCCGTACCGGGCATAGAGCTCGCCGAACGCTTCCTCCCGGAGCGCGCCGCGGAGCATGCCGTACAGCTTCTCGTCGCTATCGTTCCTTCTGTTCTGCGCCATGATCGTTCGGATGCCGGAGATTCGCCTGCGGGCGCCCTGCATCCGGGATGCCGCGCCGGTGTTCCGGAGCCCGACAGCAATAACCGGTGTGGGCGGGGTTTGTTTCAGAGGGAGGAGTGAAGGATCTGGCAGGTATCGCGACGGGAAGGAGGGAGAGAAGGGCGCGGGCGATGAACCTGCAGCGAATGGAGGGAAGCTCCGGTGTAATGTTCCGGTTCGTAACAGCCTCGCAGAAATGACTCTTGATAAATGTCCGGGTAAATCGCGCCGATGGAAGTTTCGTAATTTCCATGTGGCCGGGGCGCGTCCGTGCGGAAGGTTTTCCGGAATAGGCTGACGGAACGATATCCCGGGCGGCGCACCCGGGATATCGCTTACCCGATAGTATCGATAGCAGTCTTTACCATGTAACCGGTCGGATATCACGTGAAAAATTCCAGCATGCGCATGAAATTCGTGGTCGTCATCGCTCTCCTTGCCGTTATCACCGTGCTCTCCGGCGGGCGTTCCATAGCGGCCGATACCACGTATTTCCGGGGAACGGTGGTCTACACGATCACCAGTCGCGGCGACTCGTCCGATCCCGACATGCAGCTTTTCACTGCGTTCGCCCCGATCTCGCACACGGTGATCTTCGGCTCCGGACGCCGCATCAGGCTGCGCGACCAGGAGGGACTCGGCGGCGCGAACATGATCGTCGATCTCGAAAACGATATACACTACCAGCTCAGAGATGAGGACCGCATTGCGCTGAAACTGACGCGCGTGGATTACGATGCATTCTTCGCCCCGACCGTTCTGGAGCCGATGGAGGACACTGAAACGATCGATGGCTATCTCTGCCGGAAATGCCGGATCGCATCCTCTCCGTTCATACGTCCCGGTGCGGTGGGATATGTATGGGTCACGGACCAGGTGCATCTGCTGCGCGAGCGGGGGGAGTATAATCACGAGCATGGATTTCGCGGCCTTTTTCCGCTGCCGATGGTGCTCGGCGTAAGGGAGGGAACGGTGATGAAGCTTGAAGTGACCGAGCAGGGCGTGACCGCAACCTACACGGCCGATCTGGAGGCGGGAGAGCCTGCGGAGGATATCTTCGCCATACCTGCCGGCTATCACACGGAGTGAGGCCGTCGGCCCGGCTGCGCATCGCTGCGGCAGGTGCCGGGCTTCGCGCGGCCCATCCTTTTTCCCTCCGTATATTTCCAGTCTTCCGAAGTCAGCAATTCAATCAACCGACGGATATATGAAGAAACTTCACGACCGGGTGGCGATCGTCACCGGTGCGGCGGTGGGCAATGGCGTTGCATTCTGCCAGCGGCTTGCGCTCGAAGGGGCGAAGATCATGATCGCCGACATAGCCGATGCCGCGGAGGCCACCGAGCGGGTGAGGGAGATCGGCGGCGAGATCGAAACGGTGTGTGTAGATGTGACGCGCGAGGATGAGACGCAGGAGATGGTGCGCAGGACGATTGAGCGATTCGGCCGCGTCGATATCCTGGTGAACAATGTGGGGCTCTACCACGAGGAGCCATTCGAACTGATCTCCTTCGATGAGTGGAAGCGGATGCTTTCCGTGAATCTCGACTCGCTCTATCTGACCACGAAGGCGGTGCTGCCGGTGATGAAGTCGCAGGGATTCGGGCGTATTGTCGCTCTCAGTTCCGATACCATCTGGCTGGGCACTCCCTATCTCGTGCATTATATCACATCGAAGATGGGGGTGATCGGGTTCGTCCGCTCGCTGGCCGCGGAGGTCGGGAAGTACGGTATCACCGTGAACGCCATCACCGTGGGGCTCACGGCCACGCAGCGGCCGCCGAGCGAGAAGCTGGTGGGAAGCATCCTGGAGCATCTGCTGCCACAGCAGGCCGTGCATCGCGGCGACGAGCCGGAGGATATCGCCGAAGTGGTCTCCTTCCTCGCCACTTCCGAATCATCGATCATCACGGGGCAGACCATCAACGTCGATGGCGGGGTGGCGCGGCACTGAGAGGCTGTCCGGGATCGTTTCCGATGCCGTGTCATGCATCTCCAGCGTCATTGCGGGGAGGGTGCGCAGCGACCGACGAAGCAACCGCACCAGTTGCCGTGGAGGTAGCCCGGTGAGATCGCGCGGAGGGATGGTTGATTGACGATTGGAAGAGGGAATGTCCAATTGGGGCAAAGGGATCATTGTGGCTGTCAACCTTTGCGTGCAACCTCTTCTTCATGCCGGCGATTTTCGATTGGAGAAGTGGACACCCCTGCCGGCCCGCCCGGAACCGGATCGGACATCATTCAACAACATCAAGCCATGATTTCAAGGAATTCACTGGAGGAATCGATCCTCCGGGAGTGCGACATCTGCCTCCATCTGTTCACGAAGCTCCCGCCGGAGAGCTACGATCACCGTCCAACGTCGGGACAGCGCTCCACGGCGGAGCTGCTCCGCTATCTCTCCTTCGTCGCCATCGCCTACATGAAGTGCATGTCGTCGGGGGACTGGTCGGCGTGGCGCGAGTATGGAGCACAGGCGAAGGAGATGCCTCCCGGAGAATTTCCTGCTGCGATGAAGCGGCAGATGGGGGAGCTTCGCGAGATTTTCGCAGGACTGACCGAGGAGGATCTGGAGACACGGATGGTCCGTGTTCCGTGGGGTGAGGAGATGCCGATGGGCCCCGCCATTCTGGAGACGGTCCTGAAGTGGATGGTCGGCTATAAGATGCAGCTTTTCCTGTATGCCAAGGCCAGCGGCGCGTCGGAGATCAGTACCGCCAACTGCTGGCGCGGCATCGACTCGCCGCCGGCGGAGAAGATGCCTGAAAAGACGGAGCAGGCGGTGTAGACGGAGACGCCTGGATGATTATCGGCGGCGCCGGAGGGATGGAACCTTCCGGCGCCGTTTCGTTTGCGGGGGACTTCCCGGCGTCCGGATGAATCCGTGCCGGGGAAATTTCCATCACATGCCGGATGCGCATCCGTTCGGAGCGTGAATTGAGCAAGGTAGAAGAAGTTTTCGTCCACGCGGGGATCTAGCTTGCATAAGCCCATGAGCATGTGCGGGTCTGCCGGCCCTTCCTCGGTGCTGATGAGGCTGCGCCTGATGATCACCACATGCATGGCGCCGTAGACTTTTTTCCCCTAACTCAATCAGGAGACCCCCAATGCGATCCAGAGTATTCTCGTTCGCACTCGTCGCCGTCGCGCTTGCCCTCGGGTGTATTGGCACCGCCAGCGCCCAGGTGGGCCAGTGCCGCCAGATCGTTCTGCCGAACGGCACCGTTCTGACGTGTGACGTCGATGCCTCCGGCCAGAAGGTATACACCGATCCGGCTGGCAACGTCTATCCTGCCACCTCCCAGGGCGTGGGCAATTTCATCGTGACGAACTCGAACACCAACCCGTGCACGGCCGTTCTCGACCCGACGGGTGTGAACATCACGAGCACCAACCCGGTGCTCGGCGTCATCACGACGTCGCTCGATCCGACGCGTCCCTCCACGCCGTCGTTCATCCGTTCAAACGGTACCAGCGAGTTCCCCGCGACCGAGGTGATCAACTTCTATGCGCGTGCCACGGTTTCCAGCCGTCCGGGCCGTATCTATCGTTCGATTCAGGAGGTCACGCTGACCAACCCGAACGTCACGTCGTTCAACCCGCATGTCAACGAGCAGTTCACGCTCAGCCGTCCGGTCGAGTTCGAGGATGTCAACGTCCCGGGCGTCGTCGCCTTCACGCTGAAGGATGTTCGTGTGACGCTCAACGGCAAGCGGTGATCCGATTGGATCGTGCCTGTTGTTCAGTACGGCTCGCGCTCCTCTACGATTGAGGGGGGCGGGCCGTTCCGTTTCGCGGCAGCAGCCCGCAGTCCACTGGTCCCGCGCGATCATCATGCGATTACACGCTTATACTTGCGCGCGCCTGTACAGGGACGTATATTTGTCGTCCCTTATCATGCGGAAGTGGTGAAATTGGCAGACACGCCATCTTGAGGGGGTGGTGCTCACAAGGCGTGCGGGTTCAAGTCCCGCCTTCCGCACATCTAGCCCCGGCAGGGAATCCTGTCGGGGTTTTTTATGCGTTTCACATGGACCAGCCCGTATTCCGGCTAGTCATCGGTGCCGTAGCCGCCGGTGTGATCGCCGCCGGCGCTTTCCGTGTCCGGTTCCTGACGCTCTCCGGAGCGCTGGCAACCTTTCTGCTTGGAACTGTCGTGTTCGGCATTGGGGGGCTTTCCTTCAGCATCCCCCTGATCGTCTTCTTCGTCTTCAGCAGCATGCTTTCGGCATACGGGCCGAAGCGATGGAAGGAGGTGAAGGGACGTCTCGGACAGATATTCGAGAAGGGGGGAACTCGGGACGCGGGGCAGGTGCTGGCGAATGGTGGCATTGCGGGACTGATCATGATATTTTATGCGCTCCAGCCGGGGGAACATCTGTTCGCGGCATATCTTGGAGCGCTCGCGGCCGCGGCGGCGGATACCTGGGGTACGGAGCTTGGCGTGCTGAGCCGGGGAGGAACGATTTCAATACGTACATTCAGAAGGGTGGAGCCGGGTATTTCCGGAGGTGTATCGGCCCTCGGCACTATGGGCGCCGCCGCCGGCGCCGCCACGGTGGCGCTGGCCGGCATCTACTGGAGCAGCGCTCCGTGCCCGATGCTGGTGGTGGTTTTGCTGGCCGGCCTGGGCGGGATGCTGACGGATAGCCTCGTCGGCGCAACATTCCAGGCCCGTTACCAGTGCATGCGCTGTCATAGCGTCACCGAACGCAGATTTCACTGCGATCTGCCGGCCAGGCTGGTGGCAGGATATTCCCATGTCACCAACGATCTCGTCAACATCCTGTGCTGTCTTGCCGGCGGTCTGCTGGGCTATCTTCTCTTCACCATCATGTTCTGATAATTCTGTTCGGCATGCCATGTGAAGAAAAATAATCTGGACAATAAACCTGTCCCATATCCTACGAATATGTGTTCATAGGAATACTTGGATACCGATACCGCTGCGACCCGCCGATAGCCAGCATATCGTGGCGAAACAACGTACGATGGATAATACATCATCATGCTGTGGTTCATGCCGGTACGGTATGCACAAAATCGCCTGACAGCAGGATATACGGCTGGTTCGCCGCGCAGAAAATCACCGCGCGACCGGTGCGGCGCAGGTCGGAAGATCCCGCCCGGCGGGCGATGGGACGCCGGAGCTCTTCGGCGGGTTATGCTGCCATACTTCTCAAGCATTCCGCATCGCCGGAGCAGGCGGTGCACCAGAGGGCGTGGGGCCTGTATGTCGCTGAACGATGTGTGGCCCCACTATTCAGCAGGTAACTATCAATGAACAAACAGAACAAGCAAAGCAGACAATTCACAATCAAGCAGATTATCTCGCAGCGGACGGTTTCAAGCCAGGAGGAGCTTCGCCTGCTCCTGCAGAACGAGGGGTTTGAAGTGACCCAGGCCACGCTTTCCCGGGACATCAAGGAACTGGGTATCGCGCGGCTGAATACGCCGGAGGGCATGCAGTACGTTCCCCGGCCCGAAGGGGAGGATCCCCATCTTATATCGCTGTTGAGCTACGAGGTGGAATCGATCAAGGCGAATGAATCGCTCATCGTCATCAAGACTCTTCCGGGGCGCGCTCATGGCGTGGCGGAGATCATGGATCATCTCCATCACCCGGAGGTGCTGGGAACGATTGCCGGCGACAACACCATCTTCCTTGCGCCTACATCCGCCGCGGCGGTTCCGGAGATCGTCGCCAGCATCCGCGAGCTGATTACCAGCGGCGGTAGCTGACGAACACGGCGGCTGCCGGTTGCCCTCCGTTTCGTCCTGACGAACCCTTGCACAGGTAAAACTCATCACCCCCGCTCCTTCATCCCCCGGCATGCGTATTGCTGAAAGCGGACCGGAGTATCTTATCGAAACAAATGGCAGGATAGGTATGGCCTCGATACACATCGAACGGAACCACACGCTTGGTCTGGAGGGGGCGCGCCGCGCCGTGGAGGAGATTGCCACGCAGATGCGGTCGCAGCTCTCGCTCGATTACGAGTGGCATGGTAACGTGCTGCAGTTTCATCGTCCCGGTGCAAACGGGCGTATCAACGTCGGCGAAACGAGGGTGACGGTGGATGTGGAGCTCGGCATGATGCTCGGTGCGTTCAGGCATTCCGTCGAGGGGCGGATCAGGCATTTTCTCGATCAGCGCTTCGGGTAGCCAGGCCGACCCGTCCCGTGGTGATGGTCCGGATGCTGCCGTCGGAGGTGCGCAGCCGGAGATGCCCGTCGTGCGTGATACCTGCCGCCTCTCCCTGCGTCGGTGCGTGCAGCAGCCGCCCGCGCAGCCAGTCGCGTTCGGCGAAGATCCGCAGTTCCTTGCTGGTCAGCAGTCCGGTGGTGCCGTTCAGGTGCCGCCGCAGCGAACGAACGATCGCTTCAAGCAGATTCAGCCGGTCAGTTCCGGCCGTCAGATATGGTTCAAGAAATGCCGGGGGGATATCGCCACGATCATCCAGTTCGAGGGCGAAGCTGCGTATGTTCAATCCCACCCCTGCGATCACTCCTGCCTCATCATTCCTTATCTGCGATTCGCAGAGGATGCCGCCGATCTTTCCATCGGCGAGGATCAGATCGTTCGGCCATTTGAGCATCACACGGACTCTCTCCACGAGGACGTTATCCAGCGCCAGCGCGACCGCCATACCGATCCGGATGGGGAGCAGCGCCGCTTCCTCCAGGCTTCGCGGCCGCAGCACCAGCGAAAACATGAGCGATCCTCCCGGCTCCGAAAACCATGAGCGGCCGTGCTGCCCGCGCCCTGCCGTCTGGTGGTCCGTGGCAACCAGCGTCCACGCGGCGGTGCCGGCATCCATCAGCGAACGCGCAAGGTTCTGCGTGGAGTCGAGATGATCGTGGAAGATGAAGTGCGGCAGTTCCCAGCGCGCGGCGAGTTGATCGAGCGCATATGACGGGGCGGAGGAGAGTGAAGCCAGTGCGTCCGTTGCCATATCAGGTGCCCTGCTGTAGTCCGAGGAGCGCCACCGCTATCGCCGCAAGCAGGATGCCGAGCCATGCGATACGGTTCGGACGTTCCTTCCAGAAGAGCATGGCGACGATCGTGACCAGCACCACGGCCCCGGCGCTGACCACGGGGAAGACGATGGAGGCGGCGAGCCGGTCCAGCGCCTTGAGAAGAAAATAGACGCTGAAGTAATTCGGGATGCCGAGCAGCACGCCGAGCAACAGATCGCCCTGTTTTATACGGATACGCCGTACCAGCACCCACAACCAGCATGTGATGCTCGCCGAAAGGAAAATATAAAATGCGAGCGTGACACTTTCGATGTCGTTGGCCTTGGCGATCTTCATCGAAAAATCCGTGATGCCGACGGTGGCGAATATCGCGACAAGAATGCCGATGGCGCCAAAATCAAGGTCGGCACGGCCACGCCGCTGCGCTGCCCCAAGCAGAATGAACGCCACGACTCCTGAGATGATGCCGACGATCTGCGTGGCGGATGGCTGCTCGTCAAATACGATGATCGAGCCCGTTACCGGAATCAGCATGGAAAGCCTGGCTGCACTGGTTGGAATCGCGAGGCCGATTTCCTTCAGGCCACGCATCAGAAAAATGAACCCCGCCACGAATCCCACTCCCGCCGCAAGCCCCAGTGCGACCCATCCCGCACCGATACGCAACGTCGATGCCTCTGCCATCATGATGTAGGCCATGAGCGTCGCGACTACGTAATTCGCTCCGGCAACAACCATCCTGTTCCCCCCACGGGCTTCGCTGATCTTCAGTACTACCGAGACCGATACGGAACTGAGAATGGTCAGGAGAAGGAAAAACATGGGAAGCCGGATGTTTAAAGTCAAAGGTCAAAGGTCAAAAGGCAAAAAATAAGATGGGATGCTTCGCGGATGAGTTTTTGCATTGCATGAACCTGTGGGTGGGAATATCTTGTTTTGAATTTTGAATTTTGAATTGGCTATCTCTGTGCGGCGGCGTCGGCGCAGCGTATGCCGTCGATTGCTGCGGATACGATTCCGCCGGCATAGCCTGCTCCCTCGCCGCAGGGGAAGAGATGCCTGATCCCGGGGTGTTCGAGCGTTGCCGGATCGCGGGGAATGCGCACGGGTGAACTGGTGCGGGTCTCCACGCCCACCAGTACCGCCTCCTCGGTCATATAGCCATGCATGGTTCTCCCGAATTTCTTCAGTCCCTCCTTCAGCCGGTCCGCCAGCGACGGGGGAAGCAGTTCATGCAGCGGCGCCGGAGTGATCCCCGGTTTGTAGCTGCATGCCGGAAGCGTGCCCGATATCCGTCCCGCGATGAAGTCCGTCAGCCGCTGGCCGGGCGCTCGCTGCATGCCGCCGCCCGCCTCCATCGCCATCACCTCCTGTGCCTTCTGATACTGCATGCCCGCTAGCGGACCATGTCCGGCGAACGGCAGCAGATCCTCCACCTCCACCGATACCACCATTCCTGAATTCGCAAACGGAGAGTCGCGGCGCGAGAGGCTCATGCCGTTCACCACTACCTCGTCCTGTTCGGTCGCCGATGGGACGATGAACCCTCCGGGACACATGCAGAACGAAAAGACTCCGCGGTCGTGCGTGGTGGTGGCGAGCCGGTAACTTGCGGCCGGGAGTCGCGGATCGCGTACCGTCTGATGATACTGCAACCGGTCGATCAGCGGCTGCGGGTGTTCGATCCTCACCCCCATCGCAAATGGCTTCGGCTCGATGCGGATATTCCGTTGCAGCAGCAGCCGGAAAATGTCACGAGCCGAGTGCCCGGTGGCCAGTATCACCCCCTCGCCGGTAAATTCATCGCCCGCTGTGCTGATGGCTCCTCTTATGCTGCCATTGTCATCAATGATAAAATCGATGACACGGCAGTTGAAATGAATTTCACCCCCCGCGCTCAGGATGCTCTCCCGTATCGCCGCAACCACCTTCGGCAGCCTGTTCGAGCCGATATGCGGATGCGCCTCCACCAGTATTTCGGCGGGAGCGCCATGCGCCACAAGCGTCCTGAGCACCTCCTCCACACTTCCGCGCTTGGTGGAACGGGTGTAGAGCTTGCCGTCGGAATAGGTGCCGGCTCCCCCTTCACCGAAGCAGTAGTTGCTGTCCGGGTTGACGATGCCATAGCGCTGGATGCCCACCAGGTCGCGGCGGCGTTCGCGGACATCTTTGCCCCGCTCCAGCACGATCGGCCTGATACCAAGCTCGATCAGACGCAGTGCCGCGAACATACCTGCCGGTCCCGCGCCGATGATCACCACGCGACGATCACCCCGCACCGACTGATATTCGGCCACCGGCAGGTTCTCCGCCGGCGCCGGTTCATCGACGTAGACATCGGCCTGCATCCGGACTTTCACGATCGATTGCCGCGCATCGATGGAGCGCCGCCGGATGCGAACCGCGTCGATCTGCCCGGCATCGATGCCAAGTATCATGGCGGCAAGCTCCCGTCGAGCCCGATCATCTTCGGCTGCGCTCAGGTCGAGGATAAGTTCTACGGAGTGTACCATGTCTATGTATCTGGGTGTCGGGACCAATGCCGGCCATTACGTTCATGGCATCGCCCCACGCCCGCGATCGGCGGGAGAACCTGAAAGATAGAGAGAAAAACGCGCCTGCGTTGCCGAGCCCGGCGAATGCGGGACGAGGAGGCGTTTCGCCCCTACCATTCCCTTCCGTCCGGCCTGCCGACCGGATACTTGGCCGGTCCCTGTCCGAACAGGCCGCGGAATTCCTGCCAGAGCGGATCATTCAGCCGTTGCACGGTGGTCCCGGTTCGTGGGCCACCGCTTGTGGCGATGGGACGATTCGCGCGTCGAAATTTTTTTCGTCCACATGGAACCGAACGAATTCACCCTCCACTAATCCCCATACAAGCGCCGCTGGTGAGCACGATTCATCGGGCCGGGCGCCGGCAGAGCTCTCCTCGCGATATAAACTTTGAAATACTTTCCCGGCTAAACCGGGTGTGCGGCATCCTGTCAGGGAGTCCGTGACAATCCGAAAGTATGCTCGCGAGGCCGGAGATGACCGAATCACGAATGTATCCGATAAATCCAGGGAGAACACGATGAAGATGAGAACATTTCTCAGCACGCTGGGAATAGCGATGATGGGATTCATGATGACGGGTGTGGTTGCTTCGGCTCAGGGGCGTTCCTTCGGTGGTAACCGCGGTGAGCGTGCCGGGCAGGTGGAGAAGCTGGCTGATAAATTGAATCTGACGACCGAGCAGAAGCAGCAGATCAAGGCGTTGCGCGAGCAGTTCCAGACCAGCAATGCATCCACGCTGGCGGAAATCAAGGCTCTGCGTGAGCAGATGAAGACCCTACGCGAGCAGAAGAATCGTGAGCAGATGAAGGGGCTCCGCGAGCAGATGAAGACGAAGATGGAAGCGCTCCGTCCGGCGCAGGAACAGCTTCAGGCCGGGATTTCGGCCGTCCTGACAGCCGAGCAGAAGGCGCAGCTTGAGGGCATGAAGACGCAGCGCAGGGAGAACCGTGGCGAGCGTAGAGGCAGGCGGTAATGAACCCCGATCGGGGCCAGGCATGGTTGGTGATGCGGTAGATGGATGAATGCGGCGGATCATCTTCGGACGATTCGCGGATATTGACGACGATGGATACCGGCGGCTGACTGCCGGCATGAATAGCATGAGAATCTGGATTGGATGAGATGAACAGGTAGCCGGGTTCCGGAATCTCTCCCCGGAACCCGGCACTGAGGGCGATGGCGATGGTGAAAATTATCGATCGTCCGGCTGCCGGTTATGGCCGATGATGGAAAATCCATGTACTTCGCCTCCATGTGGAGGTTGCTATATAGATCATGGCGACGCCCCGTTCCGCATACAGTGCGGGTGGGGCGTTGCCGTTCCTGGTGCTCCTGCTGTATCTTCCGCTCATGAAATCGCAAAGCACATCCGGGCGGAGCCTGCCGCCGCATCCCCGTATTCATTACCGTCGCGAGATCGAGCGGTGCGATGTCATTGGCGATATTCATGGCTGCTACGATGAGCTTGCACAGTTGCTGCGCGAGCTCGGCCATGACGATCTGCTGGAGCCCGATATATCCCACGCTCCCGATGGCTCCACGCCGCGCGTGATCTTCGTCGGGGACATTGTAGATCGTGGTGACAGGATCATGGATTCACTCCGACTGGTGCACCGCCTCTGCACGCGCGGGCATGCGCTGACGGTGGTCGGCAACCATGATGATCGGTTCCTGCGCTGGCTTTGCGGACGAAAGGTGGAGATACGGCACGGTCTGGAGGAAACGGTGAAGGAGTTCGAGGCGATGCCGGAGGATGAGCGGGAGCGATGGCGCGAGGATCTGATAGAATTTCTGAGCGCGCTTCCCTGGGCCCTCGGCATCGATCACGGCAGAGGTATCGTCGCTCATGCCGCCTGGCACGCCGGTCTCCATACCGAGCGCAGCGCCGATCGCATCCGCGCCTACACGCTGTACGGTCCCACTACCGGCAACCGAACCCCGGATGGATTTCCCGAACGTATCGACTGGGCGCCTTCATACGAAGGGCCTGAACTGGTGATCTTCGGGCATCAGATCTACGACGCCCCCTACATGCACGATTTCGCAATCGGCATCGACACCGGCTGTGTCTTCGGCGGTGCGCTGACCGCGCTACGCTACCCGGAACTGGAAATATTCAGCGTAAAAAGCCGTGGAGCGCGCTACCACCGGAAGGGAGGAAACGCGAAGAAGTAAAAGTCAAAAGTAAAAAGGCAAAAGGCAAAAAAATATGAGGGGCATCTCTTTCTTTGCGCCGTTGCGTGAGACTTTCTTCCGTACCGCGATACCGGCGCTACAACGTATCCAGCAGATCGTTTACCTTGAGCGGCCCGGCCACCGTCACAAATGCCTCGCCATATTGCGCTCCAATCATAAATCCCCAGTGTTTCATCCGTCCCAGCGCCGACTCGATGAATTCCGGATGTGAAATAAATGTACCTGGCCCGTTGTGCTCCCGCTCGCTATGCCCGGGAAGCGTGAACTGCGTGTCATAGGCGGCTATCGTCCGCAGCTTCCGTTCGATCTGCGCGCTGATATCGATGACAAAATCCGGCTGCCGCTCATATGTGTGGAAGAAGCAGTACATCCGTTCCGGACGATGCGGCTCCTGCAGCGTCCCTTCCCATTCGGTTCCCACATTTCGCAGCCCTGCATCGAAATACGCCTCGCGCACAAGCCTGTGTCCATGCTCATGGTCCGGATGGCGATCCCGTTCCCAGGAAAAGAGCAGCACCTTCGGCCGGAAATGCCGGATCACCCGCACCACCTTCACGATATTTTCCTGTGACAATTCAATGTCCCCATCAGGGATGCCGAGGTTGATGCGGCGGTCGTCGCCGATGCCGAGCACGCCATTGGCCCGGGCCGTCTCCTGCCGCCGCGTTTCCCTCGTGCCGCGGCTGCCCCGCTCCCCCTCGGTGAGATCGCAGATGGCGAACGTTCGTCCGGCGTCCGCCTCCTTTAGCAGCGTTCCGGAGACGTTCAGTTCTATATCATCGGGATGGGCGGAGATGGCGAGGATGTCGATCATGTTATGCTGACATTGTCGAGGTTCGCGAAACGGACTGCCCGCATGGCCGACTCCACAAGGCTTGCATAGCCCATATTTTCGCAAACCAGATAATTTCGGTGTGATATCAATGAATATGCGTTTCGCGACACGGGATTTCCGCAGGAGTCCGGCGGCATCATTGCATGCCGGTTATGCCGCCAGCCAGCCACCGTCGATGGCGAGGATGTGGCCGTTCACATAATCGCTGGCGTGGGAGGCGAGGAAGAGGATGGCTCCCTTCAGATCCTCCGGCTCGCCCCAGCGCCCGGCGGGGATACGTGCCAGCAGTGCGTTATACCGTTCCGGATTATTTCGCAGCGCCTCAGTCGCTTCTGTATGAAAATATCCTGGCGCAATTGCATTCACATTGACGCCATGACGTCCCCATTCATTAGCAAGCGCCCGCGTGATGCCCGCCAGTGCGCTCTTGCTCGCGGTGTAGGCCACTACGTTCAGTCCACCGCTGAAGGAGAGAAGCGATACGATATTGATGATTTTTCCGCTGCCGCGTTTGATCATCCCGCGTCCCACTTCCTGCGCCATGACGAAAGCGCCGGTCATGTTCACCGACACCACATCGTTCCAGTCATCAAGCGAATAGCTCTCGGCCGGGGAGCGCCTGATGATGCCCGCATTGTTCACGAGAATATCGATGGTGCCGAAATGCTCCCGCGCGTCATTCGCGGCACGTTCCACATCCTCCGGATTCCCCATATCACAGCGTATCGCCATCGTCGGCACGTCGTACCCGTGCAGCTTTTCCCGTCGCGCTTCCAGCGTCTCCGGTTCCCGCCCTATCAGCACCACCGCCGCTCCAGCTCCCGCCAGCGCCTCCGCAGCAGCAGCCCCCAGCCCGCGCGACGCCCCGGTCACCACGGCGACCCTGCCGGAAAGATCGAAGAGGGAGGAAAAAATGCGCTTCATGTCGGCGCCCATTGCTGTTATAGTTAGTCGTCAGTTGAGCTTTTTACTCGGAAGAAAGTCTCACGCAACGGCGTAAACGAAGAGATGCCCCCCCTCATATTTTTTGCCTTTTTACTTTTGACCTTTGACTTCCCCACGCAAGGGGCATGGCCGGGAAGGTAGTTCCTCCATGTGCTCTTCAACTTCTACATTCCCCAGAACGCGTTCCGGCTCGTCTCGATTTCCAGTTGCTGGTTGTGGAGATCACGGATCTCCTGGCGCCAGTATGTCGGCGTTCCCCAGCCCGGGGCGACCTTCGCAAATCCGCCATCGGCGATCTGGGCCGCGCACCATGCAGTGTAGTGAATATAGCGCATCGCCCGCAGCGGCTCTATCAGCTTCAGCCAGTTCCGGTTGAATGGGCGGAATGTCTGGTAGCCTTCCAGAAAGAAGTCGATTTCGGCGAGCGATTTCCTTCCGTAGTCGGGGAGGAGCATCCAGAAGTCCTGCACCGGCGGACCGAGCGCCATATCGTCGAAGTCGATCAGATAGAACGACTCCCCCGGCCGGTACACGATATTCGCCGCATGGCAGTCGCCGTGGATGCGGATTACATCGACATCCCGGAACATTGGCGCTATCAGTTCCACCATGTTCATCGCCGCCCGTTCGTATTCCTTCCGCAGCTCGCCCGGAACACAGCCGGTGCCCAGGATGTAGCGGATATTGTCCAGCGTCGAGTGCTCGGGCAACATCACTATCCGCTCGCGCGGTGGATGGAGCGCACCGACGTTGTGCACCCGCGCAATCAGCCGTCCCAGCTCCTCCCACTGCTCATCGGTTGGCTCGTCGATGGCGCGGCCGAGCTTCTTTGGAAAGATCGTATAGAACATGCCGCGGTGCTCGTGCAGCGTACGGCCATCGGCAAGCGCCAGCGGGGCTATCACCGGAATCTCCAGATCCGCAAGCTCTTCAAGGAACTGATGTTCATCCTCCAGCGCCGTTCGGCTCCAGCGGCCGGGACGGTAGAACTTGACGATGATCCCCTCGCCATTCTCCTTCTGCAGCTCGAACACCCTGTTGATATAGCTGTTGAGCGGGCGGCAGAGGCTTGCCAGCCGCTCTCCAAGTGATCCCTCCGCCAGGTCGATCACCGTGTCGGGGGTCAGTTCGCTGAAATTCCGCAGTGTTTCCAGATCGGAACTCATTGTCTCCCTGCTTCTCGTCCTCTGTTGTCCTCGTCGTCCATATCCCGGTGAAGATAACGATCCTGCGGGAAGCGCTCTTTAAGCGGGGCGTGCGGTGTCGTCGCAGTGGTACCCGGCGCTGGTCGCCGGTGCATGCGGCGTCGCTACGGAGGGGATATAACGCGCGCAGCCGGACCAGGATGCCGGTCCGGCTGCGTCACATACGTTTTCCGTCATCGACGGCATGCTGCGAATCACCTCGTCAGGATCATCGCGCGCGTCTGTGTGAATGTGCCTGCGCTGAGCCGGCAGTAGTACACGCCATCGGCAAGGCCGCCGGCCTCCCACGTGATGTTGTGCGTGCCGGCGGTCTGCGGGCCTGATGCCAGCATCGCCACCTCCTGGCCCATCGCGTTCACCACGGTGAGTTTCACGTTGCCGGCGCGGGCAAGCGTGTAGGAGAGGGTCGTCGATCCGGTGAAAGGATTCGGCGTATTCGCCGCAAGCCGGGCCGCCGCCGCATTGGCGCCGCGCTCGACGCCGGATGTGAAGGTGCTGACGCTCCAGATCGGGGAGTAGACACCCCAGCCGTTGACGTTACGAGCCTTCGCCCGCCAGTAGTAGGTCTTGCCGGCGGGGAGATTGTAGGCGAACTTCCACGGATCGAGCAGCGAGGAGTCGATCATGTCAACGGTGGCCATCGTGGGATCGGTTCCCATCTCGAACCAGTAGAACTCGACCTCGGCGGGGGCCGGGTCCCACCGGAACTCGATGGTCCCTGGAGCCACGCTGGAGCCGTTGGCCGGCGCGGTTGGAACGAGCGCTGCTGGCGGCATCGCCACCTCGATGATGCGCTTCTGGCTGAACACGCCCCATCCGTTGCTGTTTTTCGCTCGTACGCGCCAGTAGTAGTAGTTCTGCGTGAGGAGCCCGGAGAGCTTCGTGGTCGTTCCGGTCAGCGTCTCGTCGTCGAGGATGAGATCGGAGCCGAAGTTCGGGTCGGTGCTTACCTGCACATGATAGGCGGTAGCGCCGGGAATCGCCTTCCATGAGAGATCGACATTGTCGGTGGCGAGCACCACGCCGTTCTCCGGCAGGTTCAGCTCCACCTGTGCCGGGACGCTTTCCATACCCGGGATGAAATCCAGCTTGATGTTATCCCCATTGAACGTGACGCTCGATGTGATCGGCGCCGAGAGCCCGCCGCCGGAGGCCGTAACACTCATGCTGCCGGACTTGGGGCAGGGGATGGCATAGCCGCCGGAGCCGGATGTGATTGCGTAGTACTGCCCCGAGGAGGGCATGATCGTCACGCCGGGCATTCCCTCGCCCGGATCGTAGAAGTTGTTGCTGTTCAGATCACGATAGACCACGCCGACGATGAAGGGATAGCTGTGCCGCCCGAAATCCTGTGTGATAACAAAGGGGCCGACGTGCGGGGGCTGCTGGCCGTTTTCAATAATGCCGATGCCGATCTCGGTGTACTGGAAATCCTTGAAGTTCATGATGTTGCTGCGATGTCCCAGCTCGATCTGGTTCTGCTCGCCCCAATCGACGTTCAGCCCGACATGTCCGAAGAAGGTGCTGTACGAATAGGCTGCCACGTTCTCGCCATAGTAGTTGCCGTCGCCATAGCCGGCCGCCACCATGCGGTCGCCGGGGGAGGAGCCATCGCTGCCGACATGTCCCTGGAAGTTGTTCTGATCCATGTCATGGCCATGATTGCGCGCGGCGATGATCAGGCTCTTGTTGAACGCGAGCGGGGGGCGCGCCGGATACGTGGCAAAGTCGTTCCGCAGCTTGTCGCGGCTGATGTTGAAGTACTGGTAGGAGCTGTTGATCTGGGGATCATTCACCGATGCAAGCATCTCTCCCTCGGCCGCCGGATTCGCCCGGGCACGATTGACCAGCTCAAGCATGTACTGCTCCTGGTTCGTCGGATCACCATGATCGTAGAGCTCGGTCGGCGCCGATGAGCCGAGCATGATGCGATCGTCCGATTTGCCGGAAGCGGGCACGCTGCCTGGAGCGGGAGTGATTGCCCACGACGGGGCGGGAGGGATCTGGCCCTCCGCAGGCTGGATCGGGATCTGGGCGCTGGCGCTCCCCCCGATGACGAACATTCCGGCGATGCCGAGCGTCGCAAGCCGGAGCACGATGTTGGAACGGACCATGTTGTTATTCCTTTGTCAGGTGCCTGTAATTTTTCTTTGATAGGTATGACGAAACGTAGCGATACGAGCCAGTTTATGAAAGGTAAACGATCGGTATTATTCGTGGCAATGCACGGACATTATGCGCGAAAAAGCCGGGCGGAGATTGTTCCGCCCGGCTGTGCGATTATCTCCCGGCCGCGAATTCCTCAACGAACCAGGTTCATGCCGCGTGTTTCCGTGACGCCGCCGGCGCGCAGCCGGTAGTAGTAGGCTCCGCCTGCCGTGCCCTCCGCGTTCCACCGGACTTCATGATGTCCGGCATCGTACCGTCCCGTGGCGATCACCGCGATTTCCTGGCCGAGACCGTTCAGCACGGAGAGCGTGATCTCCTCCGAACGTGCAAGATCGAAGGAGATGGTCGTGGCCTCCGTGAAGGGATTGGGCATGTTGGCCGAAAGATGGAACGTCCTGCCGGCCTCGCCGCGATCGACGCCCGAGGTGGAGGTGGAGAAGCTCCATGTGTCGGAGAACTGTCCCCAGCCCGCTCCGTTGGTGGCCTTCACACGCCAGTAGTAGGTGGCGTCGTTCGCCATTTCCGTTACCTCCCGCTGCGTGGTGTAGAGCAGCGAGTCGCGCAGGACGATGTTCTGCATCTGCGGGTCGGTGGCCAGCTCCAGCCAGTAGCGATCCACGTCGCTGGCTCCCGGCTTCCAGGAGAAGACCACGATGCCCCCCGGTATCTGCGCTCCCTGCGCCGGGGAGGTGAGCACGGTGGCGGCCGGCGTCACCGCCAGACTGAACGAGCGGTGGTCGCTGAACTCCCCCCAGCCCACCTCGTTCTTCGCGCGGACACGCCAGTAATAGGTGTTCAGGTTCAGCAGCCCGGATATCTGGCGGCTCGTTCCGGTCACGGCCGAATCGTTGAGCAGGAGCGCTCCGGCGGCGAAGGTCGGACTCGAACTTACCTGCACGTGATACATCGTCGCCTCGTCCATGCTCTGCCACGAGAGGTCGATGTCCGCATCAACGATCTTCGCCGCGTCGGCCGGCTGCTCCAGCGCTACCCTGGCTGGCAGCACCGGGAGGTTCGGGAGGAAGTCCAGCTTCACGTTCACGTTGTTGAACGATACGTTCTTCGTTATCGGCTCCGTCAGCGCTCCTCCGGATGCGGTGACCGTCCAGCTCCCGGATGCCGGGCAGGGGATTGCGTAGCCCCCCGATTCCGACGTGATGGCATAATACTGGCCGGAGGAGGGCATGACCGTTACGCCCGCAAGCCCTTCGCCCGGATCGTAGAAGTTGTTGCTGTTCTTGTCGTGATACACCACGCCCACCAGGAAGGGCTTGGACCTGTTGCCGAAGTTCTGCGTGATGACGTACGGCCCCACATGCGGAATCTGCTGGCCGTTGTAGACGATGCCGATGCCGATTTCGGTGAAGATCTGGCTCTCGAAGTTCAGGATGTTCTTCCGGTGGCCGAGCGATTCCACGCCCCAGTCCACAATCAGCCCCACATGCCCGTACAGGGTGCTCGATGAATACGCGGCGATGTTCTCGCCGGAGAAGGTGCCGCCGGAATAGCCCTCATTGGCCATGCGCTCGTAGAACTGCGAGCCGTTGCTGCCGGTGTGATCCTGGAAGTTATGCTCGTTCATATCGTTGCTGTGCCCGCGCGCGGAGGCGATCAGCATGCTGTTGAACGCCAGCGGCGGGCGCGCCGGATACGCGGCGAAATCGGTCTTCAGCTTCTGCCGGTTCACCTGGAAGTATTCAAATGCCGAATTGATCTCCGGATCGTTGAGCGAGGCAATCCATTCGCCTTCGGCCGCCGGATTGGCCCGGGCTCGATTTATCATCTCAAGCATGTACTGCTCCTCCGCCGTCGGATTGCCGTGGCTGTAAATCTCGGTGGGCACCGACTGCAGCGCTCTGTCGTTCTGCTTGCCGGACGGCGGAGTCGCGGGCGACTCGATGCTCGCTGCTTCGATGAGGGGGGGAAAGATCAGGCGCGACGGCGTCGGGAACGGCTGCTGCGCCCGCAGGTCTGGCGAGAACAACAGCATGCCGGCGACGCCGAGACCGATGAGTGGGCAGGCTTTAATGGAACCGATCATAATGTACTTCCTGATAAAAGATGACCTGCGGTTGCACGACGCGAGCTTCGTGCATGCGGACCCCGGCAGGATGCCGGCCGCTGTGCATGATAGCTCAGGAAGGTGGTGCATCCGGACTTGTACGCCATCCAGGGCGAAGAACGGGGGGAGACGTAAAAATACGTCACGATCATGTATCGCGGGGGGAGGAAGGGAAAAAAAGAGGGGCGGGAATTCCGGCGGAGCCGGTGCTATGGCGGCAGGCGCCGCATCAATGCCTTCGTATAGAGGATCCGAAAGCCATACCGCTGGAGGTTGCGTTGCGACGGCGAGCCCGGTGCGGTGCTGGTGACCGCCAGGCCGCACCCATATGCATGTGCATGGAGGAGTCGTTCGCGGAGAAGCATGCCGTGGATTCCTCTGCCTCGATGCCGGGGCAGCACGCTCGTTGCGCCGAGCAGTCCCGTGCCGTCGTCGATTGAGATCATCCCCGCCCCCGCAATCTCTCCGCCGCGCCCGGCGAGGAAGCAATGCGCGGTGGCGGCATGGAACTGTGCGGTAAAGAGTGCCAGAGCTTCCCGCGAAGGCTCCTTTCCTCCGGCGAAGCCGGCCGCCACGGTTCGTACCCAGATGTCCTCTTCAGCAGCGCCGGCCCGCCATGCACGATATCCCGGTGCCGGCTGGAGACTCTCCGGCGGGCTGGAGGGATCGAGCGCCAGGACGTTCAGAAGATAGGAGATGCCGTAGCCTCGCCGTGCTATCAGTTCCAGTGTTCTCCCGTCCGCGAACGGCGCCAGATCGAATGCCGCCGCCGTTCTGTTGCCCTGATAGAATTTCTCCAGCGCCTCCAGTTCCGCAACGCCGATGCTCTCATCCGCTCCGAAGCCGACGCCCTTGTTCAACGGCGAGCCATCTCCGGCGAAGACGGCATATCCCCCCGCAATCGGCGTCCACGATGTGTCTCCCTCCGGAAGCAGCGCCGCGCGTGCCTGTGCGCATGCCAGGCTCCGTGACGCATCCGCGCGTTCGGCCCGGCGGGCCAGGGCCCGATCGGCGATGAATGTTCCGTTGCGAAGGATCATGAATCGGCGTGGACGGCCGGCAGGTTCTCGATTATTATGGGTTCGATCGGATCGGCCGGCTCGAATCCGAAGATCCTGCTGTAAAAGTAGAGCTCCGCGTCGAGCGTGCGCCGGATGTTCTCCGCCCTGCGGAATCCATGCTGCTCTCCCTCGAAGGGCAGATACGCGACCGGAATCCCGTGAGCCTTCATCGCCTCGAACATCATCTCCGCCTGGTTTGGCGGCACCACCCGGTCCTCCAGCCCCTGAAAGAGAATGATGGGGCAGGAAAGCCTGTCGATGAAATGTATCGGCGAGCGTTCGTAATAGATGTCGCGCATCCCGGGATAGGGGCCTATCAGGTTGACATTGTATTCCGACTCGAACTTATGGCTGTCCTGGAGCAGCACCTCCAGATCGCTGACACCGTAATAGCTGGCCCCGGCGCGGAAGACGTCGCGGAAGGTGAGCGCCGCCAGCGCGGTGTAGCCGCCGGCGCTGCCGCCACGGATGATCAGGCGATCGCGGTCCACCTCCCCCGTTTCCGCCAGATACAGCGCGCCATTGACGCAGTCATCCACATCGACGATGCCCCAGTTTCCGTTCAGCCGTTCCCGGTAGGCGCGGCCGTAGCCGGTGCTGCCGCCGTAGTTCACGTCCAGCACCGCGATGCCACGGCTGGTCCAGTACTGAACCTTCGGTTCGAGCACGGTGGTGGTGGAGCCTGTGGGACCGCCGTGGCTTATCACCATCAGCGGGGGCACCTCTCCCTCCGGACCGCGGAATTCACTGTTGACCGGGGGGTAGAAGAATGCGTGCGCCGTTGCGTTTCCTTCGGTCGGATACTCTATCGCGCGTGGTATGGAGATATAGCCCGAATCAATGTCGATGCTGCTCGACCGGCGCAGTTCCTCCACGTCTCCCGTATCGGGATCGAGGCTGACAATCGCCCAGAGAGTATCCGGCGAACCCGCCTCGGCGATCACCTTTCCCCGCCATGTGTTGATGGAGCGGAGATCGGTGTAAGGGGTGTCGATACGGGCGTAATCGCCGGTTATCGTGTCGATCGTGGCGAGATGCATCCGGCCGTTCAGCGTGACGGCGCAGATAATGCTTTCAGGGGAGATGAACGTGTACGTGGACATCCTGAAGACCCATTGCGGCATGCCGAATTCCGCTTCCATCGACCGGAGCGGCTCAATTTGGCTGTTGCGAAGACGGTAGAGATTCCACCATCCGGTGCGGTCCGCAACGAAATACAGCAGCCCGTCCGGCGACCATTCAGGCTGGAAGATCGATTCGTCGGTTCCTCCGGCTACCTTCGCCGCCGGCAGTAGCGCTCCGTCCTCCCGCACCGCGGCCATCCACAGCTCCGTTCCCTCCCACGGCATCCGCGGCAGATCCCATGCGAGCCACACGAGATGATCACCATCGCGGTTCAGTCGCGGCGACGCATAGAAATCGGCGCCGGAGGTGATTTCCCGCACCGTGCCGGTCGCCAGATCGATCGTCACCAGCGAATTGGCAGGGCGGAGATCGGATGTCGTATGATCCTCGCGTACGCAGATGAGCCGGTTGCGGCGGGCATCGACGATCAGGTCCGCATAGCGCATCGGCGCTTCTGCGGTAAGGGGGGCCGGGGCTTCGCCCGGAGCCTGCCGGTAGATGCGGCCATCGGAGAAGTTTGAGAAATAGATGATGCCCCCATGTACGATGAACGCCCCGCCGCCATACTCATGGACGCTGTTACGGACGTTGAACCCCGACGGCGTCACCTGCGTGGGCTCGCCATTCTCCTTCCGCATGATCACATACCGCCCTCCCTCGGAGGGGCGGCTTTCGATCCAGTAGATATGATCGCCATCGACGATGATCTCGCCCAGGCCGATCGTACCCGCCACGATCATTTCCGTGGTGACGGGCGATTTCCATGAGCCGTAGGGGGCGGTGCGCTGTTCGTTCATGGCGCGGTTTCCTTCTGCGTTCGGGTTGTGCGTGCCGCGTTCGCCGCTGGTCTGCGCCGCGGCACCTTCTTGTCGTTGAGCGGCTTCACCACCAGCAGGGCATTGCTCACGCGCCGTGTGGTGGGGCGCTCTCCCTGGCGGCTGATCATCTCTTCGTTGATCGCCATCGATGCCGAGCCTCCGCCGTCGAAGTTCATCGCGTTCCAGGCGCCGAGCTCCTTCATGAACGATGCGAGCTGGGAGAGCGACATGCCGACCGTCCCGGCGGACGGATTCGGGCTGTTCACCGTTACGAGAAAAATGCTGTCGCCGCCGCGCGATACGCCGACGGCCGTCCGCGAGAGCCTGCCGCTGATGAACCGGCGCGCCTTTGAACCCTCGGTTTCATACTCGGGGTCGGCGGTTCCATTGCGTACCAGGCGCGGCGTTGCGGTGATGGCGTCGCGCACCCGTTTCGGCTGGCGTGGCGTGATGGTGTAGAGGAGCGAGATGGTGTCCCCCGGCTTCACCACCGAGAACCATTCTGCCGTCTGGCCGAGCGAGATGATGCAGCCGTTTTCGGGCATGGCGACGACGCCCGTATCGATGGCGACCACGGTCATGCGCATCGTATCATCGATAACCGGTCGGGAGAGCGGCTCGTTCCTGCGCCGCGGCTGGAGCGGCTTGCAGGCGATCTTCAGGAAGGGGAACTCGCGATCCTCCAGCAGTATGCTCTCGCGGTAGCTCTCGATGATTCCAGCCGTATCGATTCCCTCGCCCTCGGTGTCATCCCCGATCTCCGCCCCCACCTTGTTGGCGAATGCCTCTGCGATGATCGCGCTGTCGCTCTTGCGCGAGCCGCGCGGCAGCGAATCGCCATAGTAGTGGTTGTAGACCACGATCCCCTCCTCCTGCTTCGGACGCCGGTTCACTCCGTCGATCGAGAGGTGGCGGAAGCGCCAGGAGAGCTGGCCGGTCAGCTCGATGCGATCGAAGCCGGCGGTGCCGTCGTCGTAGATCATGAACGAGGACCATTGCTTGTAGCCGGGCATCTCTATCACCTCGCCGTCGGTGATCGTTACGCCGATCGGCGTGTTGCTGCCGGCGCGCCAGAAGCTGGCGTTTGTGGCCGCCAGCACCGTATCGGTAAGTTTCTCGGATGCCATCAGTGCGATGTCAACGGCGTTCTGCAGTCCGTCCGTTCGTTCATGTGCCTTGTAGCTCCGGATGCGCGCCCCTCTCTTCAGATCCACCGTCACCACGTTCACCACCTGCCCGCCGGTGGTTCTGATGCTCCTGTGCGCCACGCCATCGGCCAGTTCCACGATGGTGGTGGAATCGACGACGATCCGATGCGCCGGCGCGATCTTCGCCACGGCGCGTTTCTTCGATCTGCTGGCGGAAGCACGGCTTTTCGAGGAGCTTTTCCGGGAGGAACTCTTCTTCGATGCGCTCTTCTTCGCCGGCTTCTTCCTTCCCGATGCACTTCCCTTCTTCGCCGGTTTCTTCTTCGCACTGCTCCGGGCGGGTTTCGCCGCCGGCTTTGACCGGCGCTGCGCATAGGCCAGTGAATCCGGCGACGGAACGATGCCGGGTATCACGATCCAGATGCTGAGGAATGCGATAAGAATGGCGGGAATATAGCGGCGGAGCAACTGCATGGGCGATGCCGGGACCAGGGGTCGGTTGAAGATGGACGATCGGTGAAAGAAGAGGAGGGCGCTGCGGCGGTCACGCTCCCGGCGCTCCAGCGATGGGAACGAACCAACGGTTTAGATATCCTCGAACGATTTCGGCTCCCAGCCCTCGCCTTCGCAGGGCAGGTAGTGTTCGGTGATATGTTCGTCGAGCTGCATGCAGTGAAGCCCTTCCGGATTGAAGTGACGGCAGCTCGAACAGAGCGTCTGCTCGATAAGCCGCCTGCTCGTCTTCTTGAAGTAGCTGTACTGGATCTGCGCAGGATAGATGGCGATGCCGTAGATGGCGGCGATCGTCACGGCCCACCACTGGGGGAAGTAGCTCTCGAACGGCTCCCTGAGGTACCACGCGACGAAGATCACAGCGGTGAGCCGGAGCATGGCGAGCCAGATGATCGAGCCAAGCGTATGGCGATCACCCGACCGCCGCACCCGTTCCCGCTCCTGCGGATCGATCGGCTGCTGCGGATCTTCTATGCGGAACTGTGTCGGTCGTCGTAACACGTCCTTGCCCTCGAAACCATCCGTGAAATCAGGGAGATGGAACCCCGCTGAACGGGGTGCGCACGCTACATCGCTCAAATAACGATATTACATCCTGGTTCCTTTCCAGACAAGCCCCGCGATGGCCTGAGAGGCAGTTTTTACGATGAAGTTTTCGTCATGCGGGCGTCGGTCCGGATGCGGCGCCGGGCGCTCCGGGAGGCCGGGTCCGGGAAGGTGCATACGGAACCAAAGATAACCTTCCACGAAAGGCCCCGGTCCGCGACGATGCATTGAGCCTGCCGCCATCCGTTCCCTTCCACCCCCAAACCGGCCATCTTCGCTATCTTTCCTGTTCCGTGTAGTTCAGTGTGGCTGGTGCGACGCATGTTGATGCTGAGCGATGCGGAGGGTCGCCTACGGATGGACCTGCTTCGACAGACTCTCCTGCTGGCGCCCCGGGCGGGGCATGCGGAAGATCGGGTTCAATGGGCGCGCCTCTCATGATCGGGGGGCGGGTCCACTCCGGCAGGCATGCATTCGTCTACGGTGCGGTGATCTCCGATGCTTCCGGCGCCCGGTTCCGGCGGCTTCCGCCGTCCGACGACGGCATGCCGGTGTGCAATGCGGAGCTGAAGGAGTCATCCCGGCGTCGTCGCCGGAGCACGCTGCGATTTCCCGGCGTGCTTCCCTGCCGATGGGCTCGGCGTTGCCGCCTTCCGGCTGTTCGTTAAGTTCGGGGCGGGAGGGGAGAAAAGGCAGACTATGAGATTGGTGGATGGTTGGATTGCTGGAAGATCACCCCGCCGGCAACTGACGACCAGCCACCAACGCTCTCCCGGCACGGCCGGGCGTATCGCCTGCCGGGTCACGGCAGTATGAACCAAGGGAGGCCTGAACAGTCTCCGCCAACGTAATCCCATTTCATGTCCCGTATACATAGACTTCCTGAATCGCTTGCTAACAAGATCGCGGCCGGAGAGGTGGTGCAGCGTCCGGAATCGGTGATCAAGGAGCTTGTGGAGAATTCGCTCGACGCCGGCGCCACGCAGGTGGCCGTCGTGGTTCGCAACGCTGGCAAATCGCTTATCTATGTGAGCGACAATGGCGCCGGCATGGACGAGCAGGATGCACAGAATGCATTTCTCCGGCATGCCACGAGCAAGATCGCATCGCAGGATGATCTGGATCGTATCGTGACGCTCGGTTTCCGGGGCGAGGCGCTGGCTGCGATTGCGGCGGTGGCGCAGGTGGAACTCAAGACCCGGCAGGAGGGGGAGGAGCTCGGCACGCTGGTCCGCGCGGAGAACGGGCAGATTCTGGAGGTGACAAAGACGGCCTGCGAGAAGGGGACATCCATCGCGGTGAAGAACCTCTTCTTCTCGGTTCCGGCGCGGCGCAAGTTCCTGAAGTCGAATGCCACCGAATTCAAGCACGTCGTCGAGACGATGCAGCGGTTCGCGCTCTGTTACCCGAACGCGGCCTTCACCCTCTCCGACGATGATACGCTGGTGATGAACGTGGTTCCGGGGACGCTGGAGGAGCGCATCACCGCGCTCTACAACCAGGAGATGATGAACGCCCTTCTGCCGTTCGAGGCGAAGGGCACGGGCATCACCGCTACCGGGTACATCGGCCGTCCCAACTTCGCGCGCAAGTCGAAGAGCGATCAGTATCTGTTCATGAACGGGCGGTACATCTCCAGCAAGCTTCTCTCGCACGCCATCTTCACCGGCTACGAGCACCTGATGGATGCGCAGAGCTATCCGCCATACATCATCTTCCTTGATGTCGATCCCGAGCGCGTGGATGTGAACGTGCATCCAACGAAGGCCGAGGTGAAGTTCGACGACGAGAACACGATCTATCACCTGCTACAGGAGGGGACGCGCGCCACGCTGAGCAGCTACAATCTGACTCCCGCGATGACGATGCCGGCGGAGGAGACCGCGGAGAGCGTGATCGCCGCGCTCAGGTTCGCGCTGCCGCAGTATGATCGCGCCGAGAAATTTCCCCCGGGAGCGCAGCCGGCCGGACGATCAGGAGGAGATGCGGGCTCCGCTCCCGCCGCTCCACCGCCGGCCCGGGAGAACGATTACCGTGAGCGCCACGGCGCCGCCACGCCGATGGGGGGCGATCTGATGCGCCAGCTCTTCGGGGAGCCGTCGCGCCCGCCCGGTTCGTCGGGCATGGCCGCGGCGCCGCCTCCTGCCGCCGGCGATTACTTCCCGTCGCTGCAGCGTGGCAGGGTGATGCAGCAGGAGGTGCGTCCGCTCGATGATGCGGCGGAGGAGCGTTCCGGGCTCTGGCAGATTCACAACAAGTACATCCTCTCGCAGATCCGTTCCGGCGTCATGATCATCGACCAGCATGTGGCGCACGAACGCATCCTCTACGAACGGGCACTGGAGAGCATGAAGGCGTCCATGCCGATGTCGCAGCAGCTCCTCTTCCCGCTGGAAATGAAGACCTCGCCCGCCGAATACGCGCTTATCCGCGAACTGCGTTCCGATCTGCTGGCGCTCGGCTTCGATGTCGCGCTGGAGAAGGGGGAGCGTGTGGTGATTCAGGGAGTGCCGAACGACGTCCGTGCCGGCCAGGAGGGGGCCATCCTCCGCGAGCTGCTGGACCAGTACCAGGAATACCAGCGGATGGGGATGACCGATCAGCGCGATCTGATCGCCGCGTCGTTCGCCTGCCGCGCCTCCATCAAGGCGGGCGATTCCCTGTCCGAGCAGGAGATGCTGAACCTGATCGAACAGCTCTTCTCCACCTCCATGCCCTACGTCTGCCCGCATGGCCGACCGATTGTCATCCGTATCGACCTTGCCGAACTGGACCGGCGGTTCGGGCGGACGTCGTAGAGGTTGGGCGGGGCGAGATCAATGGAACATTGAACAGCAGTTGCCACCCCCGATCACGGCCCGATTGGGATGGCCGGAGATATGCCCTGTCCGGCTGGCCATCGCAGGGAGCGAAGCGATGTGGCTGTCTTGCCTGCCTGTATTGGCGGCGGCCCCGCGATTGTCCGTCGCTCACGCGATGTCCTTCACTACTCATCCTTCCCCGGCTCCCCGTTGTCCACCGTCCCGCTCTCCTGGACGCGCTCGAATTCCGCTGCCACCCGCTCCAATCTCCTGAAAGGGCGGATGGCAGCCGATGAGGATCGTCCGGCCTGCGGGGTCATCCATGATGCGCGGCCCGATCTCCTTTCCCTAGTCCTCCAGCAGCCGCAGGCTGTCCGCCACGAATCGCATCTCCTCATCCGCCATCTTTTCATCGTAGTCGATAGTCGCCGATGTTGGGTAGCCGAATGATGGATCATAGCTGGCCGCCATTTCGTACGGATCGCGGCTGATGGCCTCTTGGAGCATGTCGAAGAGCTCGTCAATCGTATGAAAATTGCGCAGGTGCTGCGGGTCCACCGGCTGGTGCGTGTCGGCATACACCACGCTGTCGATCCGCGCGTTCCGTACGGTGATCAGTACCGGCTGCACCAGCTCGCGCGGGCAGAAGCAGCTTAACTGGTAGCGATAGACATAGCTTGCGGGGCTGGTGACGCGCCAGTTGCTGCGCGCCTGGTTCAATTCCCCCTGAAGCCCTCCCTGGCCCACCGAGGCGCAGGAAGCCGCCAGCGCCAGCAGCGGGAGCAGCAGCAGTGTGAGAATTCTTCCGGATTTCATTCCATCACTCATCGTCGTGATCCCTGGATTGATCGACATATATCTCATGCTCCACCGTACCGGACTGATGACAAGTTCAATGCCGGAGAAGGGGATGCGCCCGGCCGGCGGCTCCGTTCGGATACCGTGCGGGAAGGAGCGGAGGTGGAAAATAATGCGGGACGACCAATCGGCCGTCCCGCTGGACTTCCGGCTTCAGGGAGCCGGGCCTGTATCCGTGGATGTGGCCGGGCTTTCTACCGCACCACCGGGAATCGTTGTATGCTGATGCCGCCGGGCGTTTCCGCCTCCAGCAGATACGTTCCCGCCGGCAGCGACGATGTGGCGATCGTCATCATCCGACCGCCGTCGTAGCGGTAGCTCGCCACCTCCTGTCCCGGCAGGTTCCGCAGGCGCACCATCGAGATGCAGAACTCCGCGTACGGGATTCGGATAGATCGCCAGCGCCGCCCTGTTCCCGGTCGGCCATACGCCGAGCTCCGCTCCGATGATCGAGACGGCGGTGTTGGTGCGCACCGGTGCATTGTGATCGAAGATGAATCTTATTGCCTGCGTGGCCGATTGCCCGGAGATATCGGGTGCTCCGGCATCACGGGGACGGCGCGCACGGCATGACACGATATTGCACGGAGAAGTTACAGGACCATGATGGGCGAAATTCGTCGGGATTTATGCTTTTCGATGGAGCCGGTGAAATGATGCCATCATAATGGATGGCACTGGGATTTAAGCTGTCGGAAGATTGTGGTTGTGCGATCGTGTCTCCCGCCGGTTCCGGCGGTATCCGCGCCCTGGTATGATTTACTCCCGGATTTTTCGTGCGTGAAAAAATGCCGGTGTGATGATGGTGCGGCAGCGATGCGGAATATCAGAAAATGCCAGAGAAAAAAAATATTTCTTCCCGCCGCCGTTCGCATACGTTTCATCTGCTTTGCCGGTTTTTTGTGCTCCGGCGATGTAATGGGGACGGCCCACGGCGATCGCCCCTCGTGTGCGGATGCATCGGGTGAACCTGTTGTCAGCCGGAGCGCGTGCCAGGCTGCACCATATGCGGCGGACGCAGCTTCACTTCAGCCGGTGCCGCGCCGTTACATCCGCTCCGGTATCTCGATTCCCAGCAGTCCGAGCACCAGCTCGAACTGGCGCAGGCAGAGCGCAGCGAGCGCCAGCCACGAACCTCTGAGCGCCTCGTTCTCCTCGGAGAGAATGTGGCAGTTCTGGTAGAAGCGGCTGAACGCCTGCGCAAGCGCGTAGATATAATCGCAGAGATAGTTCGGCGCGCGCTTGTCGTAGCTCATCGCTATCGCCTCGGGGAGTCCCGCCAGCGTCAGCACCAGTTCCCGCTCGCGGCTCCCCGGCGCCAGAATCCGCCCTGGTGCAAATCCGCGTTCCGCCGCCTTGCGCAGTATTGATTTGATCCTGACGGCGGCATAGAGAAGGTAGGCTCCGGTGCGCCCCTCGAACCGGGTGAACTTCTCCAGGTCGAAGATATAATCGGAAGTGCGGTGGTTCGACAGGTCGGCGTACTTCACCGCCGCGATGCCCACCTTTCGCGCTATCTCCCGCCGTTCCTCCTCTGGATAGTCCTGCGCTATATCTGCCTCCTGCATGCGCAGCTCCGCCTGCTCGCGCGCCATCTGGATCAGGTCCTGCAGCTTCATCACTCCGCCCGCCCGTGTCTTGAAGGGGCGGCCATCCCTGCCGTTCATTGTGCCGAAGGGGGCATGTTCCAGCGCCACGCCGGTGGGGGCTATGCCGGTGATGCGCGCAGCCCGGAACACCTGCTCGAAGTGGAGCGCCTGGCGGGCATCCACCACATAGATGATGATATCGGCCTCCAGATCATTCACACGCTGCTCGATGGTGGCGAGATCGGTGGTGCCGTACATCACGCCGCCATCCGACTTCACCAGGATGAGCGGAGGAACCTCCTTCTCTCCTTCGCGCGGCGGCAGATGGATCACCTGCGCCCCCTGGCTGATATCCACCAGCCCCTTCTCCTTCAGCCGTTCGATCATCGTCGGAATGCGCGGGCTGGCGTCGCTCTCCCCGAGCCACAGATCGAAGGTGACGCCAAGGCTGCCGAAATCGCGTCGCAGTGCTGCAATCGAGACATCGACGAAATGCCGCCACAGCGCCATGTAGCCGGGACGCCCCTGCTGTAGTTCCGCCGTGGCGATCCGTGCCTCCTCCATCGCCTCCGGGTCCTCCTTGCAGCGCCCCGATGCCTGCGGATAGAGCATCTCCAGATCCTCCATCGTCACCGGCGACTCCTCGGGGTAGGGACCGGAGAAATCCGGATCGAAGTAGGGAAGATCGGGCTCGCGTCGGCGCAGCTCCGTGATCAGCATTCCCATCTGCGTTCCCCAGTCACCCATGTGGATGTCGCTGGTAACGTTGTCTCCCACGAATCGGAACAGGCGCTGGAGGCTGTCGCCGATGATCGACGAGCGGAGATGCCCCACATGCATGGACTTGGCGACGTTCGGTCCGCCGAAATCGAGCACCACGTTGCAGGGATCGACCTTGCGGGCGCAACCCAGCCGCTCGTCGCCGTCGATACGGTTGATCCATTCCTCCAGATACTCATCGGTCAGGGTGATGTTGATGAAGCCCGGACCGGCAAGCGAGAGATCGGCGAACATCGGCCGGTTCTTCAGCCCGTCAACGATCCCCTGCGCGATGGCGCGCGGGTTCTGCTTCGCCTGCTTTGCCGCCGGAAGAGCGCCGTTGCACTGGAACTGCCCGAGATCGGGACGCTGCGACACGGTGACTTCGCCGAACGAACGGTCCAGCCCCTGCGCCGTGAACGCATCCTCGAAGATCGAGGTGAGAGTTGAGAGTAGAGATTGCACGCGATTCCTGCTGTAGCTAGTCCGCGAAAGCGGTCGCGAAGCCGTTTCCCCGGCCGGCGACATTCATGTTGAACGTGAAGCCGAATGTACGAGTCCGGCGTGTTACTGCAAGGAGATCCACACACTGTAACGGGGGGCGCTGGTGGCCGGGCAGGTCGTCACTGACGACGGACCACCTGTATGCAAGGCAGTGGCTGATGGATAGATATAAATCGCTGGTGGCAGGAAGATCCTTCCGCCGTACTGTCACGGTCCACCAACCACAGCCGGGCGTACTACAACAAAAATTCCATGTCCAGTTTCCGGTGGATTCCATTCCCTGCTTCCCGGTAAGTTGTTCAGGCAGTATGGGTAGTTCAATTCAATGATCAGCAATGGAAGAGAGAATGATCGGAAGAACGCTTCCACCGGAGGAGGAGATGTACCGGGCGTTCCAGGCGCGCGATACGTCGTACGAGGGAGTTTTCGTGACGGGAGTGCGTACCACGGGAATATTCTGCCGGCCGTCGTGTCCGGCCAGGAAGCCCGCCCGCGACAACATCGAGTTCTTCGCCACCGCGCGCGAGGCGCTGGCGCACGGCTACCGTCCATGCCTGCGATGCCGCCCGATGGAGCCGCGCGGGCAGGCGCCGGAGGCCATCCGTGCGCTGCTGGATGAGGTGGGATCGGACCCCGGAGCACGTATCAGCGACGGCGATCTCAGAACGCGGGGGATCGATCCGGCCGCCGTCCGGCGCTGGTTCAGGGCGAACCACGGCATGACCTTCCAGGCATACCAGCGGGGGCTCCGTCTTTCGCGCGCGCTCGGCCAGCTTGCCGGTGGCGAGGCCATCACGCAGACCGCATTCGGAAACGGCTACGATTCGCTGAGCGGATTCCAGGAGGCCATCCGCTCCGTCACGGGACGCTCCGTAGCGGCCAGCCGCGCGGCCACCGTCGTGCATCTCCAGCAGGTGCTCACCCCGCTCGGGCCGATGCTGGCCGGCGCCACGGAGGAGGGGATCTGCCTTCTCGAATTCACCGATCGGCGCATGCTCGCCATGCAGCTCGGACGGTTGGAACGGAAGCTGGACTGCGTCTTCATGCCCGGAAGGACGCCGGCCGGCGCGCAGCTCGAACGGGAGCTTGCGGAATACTTCGAGGGCACAAGGAAGGCATTCGATGTGCCGCTCGTCGTTCCCGGTTCGGAATTCCAGCGGAGGGCGTGGGATGCGCTGCGCGAAATTCCGTATGGCGAAACCCGCAGCTATGCCGATCAGGCCGGGGCGATCGGCGCTCCGACGGCAGTGCGCGCGGTTGCCCGTGCCAACGGCGACAACAGGATCGCGATCATCATTCCCTGCCATCGTGTGATCGGGAGCGATGGATCGCTCACCGGTTACGGCGGAGGAATCTGGCGGAAGCAGTATCTGCTCGATCATGAACGGGGCGGCCGCGCATGAACGCGTGAGGCGGCTGGCCGTTCATCGTTGACGATGATCGCATGTATCATTGCCGTTCGGGTGGGTTTTACGACGTAACTCAGTTGCGGGAAGATTGCCGGACTTGGTCAGGAGCCGGAGTTGATCCGACATGGGATCGCCACGTCGCTTCGCTCCCTGCAATGGCCGGCGGATCATATCGCTCCTTCGTATCCGGCGAACGAAGAGTTTCCACCGCTGTCGGCACCGGCTGATCAGCTGCCATCGGCCGGCAATCTCCGGGGCCGTGCCGCACGCGGCCTTGCCGGATATCCTACCGCTCCAGTATCTCGTTGCGCGTGAAATCGAGCGTCCGGCTGTTCTCGCCATGCATGATCTCGATGACGCCGCTGCCGGCCCGGCTCCGGAGGTACGGACCATGAAAATGCCACGTCGAATCGCGCTCCGCCGGAGTACCATTCACCATCATCACCGGCTGGCCGTCACTCCCGGACTCGATCATGAGCTCGTCGCCGTGGATGTTGGTTCCCGACTTCAGGAACCGTCCTTCCTGGCGGGAAATGAGCGCGGTGGGCAGCGTGGAGCGGCGGCAGCGATCCTTGAATTCCTCGAACGTCATCTCGCGGCGCGAGGCGCATTCCACCAGATAGCCCGTTCCTCGCCGCCGCGATCGCATTCGCCAGTTCGCCGGCTCCTCGATCCACTCATATCGCTGATACGCTGCATAGATGGCGGCGAAGGCATCCCCCATGCGGCAGAAGATCCATCCGGTGGTGTCGCGCTCCATCGTGTCCAGGGACTTCGGGAGGAAGAAGTCGGTGTGCGGAAACTTCCAGCCGTTGCGGAGATCGTACAGCGCTATCAGCGTGCCCCGGTACTGGAAGACCTGCTCGAAGGGGGAGCCGCCGATCCACTTGTTCTCGTCGGTATAGCTTCCCTTGACCCGGGCGACTTCTGCCACCATCAGGTCCGGTTCCTCCGGGAAGAACATCGCCAGTTCGTCCGGCGAATACTGCGGGTGAAGCGAGAAGAGCGTGTTGTTCGGTTTGTCCGCTGCGAACGTCAGGTCCCACGTGTGCTGCTGGATCGGCTGCTGGAGCCCTCCCTGCATCGATCCGAGGCAGTAATCGGCGGTCATGTAGTCGTATTTGTACACGGGTGTGTACCAATCCCCGGACTCGCGGATCTTGGCGCGCGAGCGTTGCAGTTCCGTATGGACATAGGGTTCGCTCCGGTCGCGCGCGATGCTGCGGATGATCTTCGGGCACCGGAAGTCGCTCATCGCTGCGAATGCGAGATCCGGCAGGATGAAGCTGAGGCTGTCCTCGAAGTAAAACTGGGCGTAGCTGGTGGATTCGGCCGCGCGCGGGTCGATAACCGAGCCATCGCCCTCGCGCGAGTGGGCGCCGCAGTAGGAGCCATTCAGATATTCGACGCCGAAATCGGCGAGTGTGTATTCCAGCATCATACCGGCGCGGCGTCTGAGCATGGGATCGTCGGCGAAGTCATGCAGCGTCAGCAGCGGCGTGATGTAGTAGTAGATATAGCGCGGCGAGTCCCATTCGGTGGAGCCATGACGCACGGTCTCGTCGATCCAGTGATTCAGGTACTCATACGCCTCCGCATAGTTCTCGCGCGAGCTTTTCCCGTTGAACCACTCGCTCCCGGGGAGATCGGGCCATTCCTGGCAGAAGAGGAGAATGGAGGAATAGTACATCAGGAAGTGGTTCTCCGTATCGCCCCGGTAGGGGGTATAGATCTTCCACGCGCGGCGGAAGCGCTGGCGCCAGCCGTCATCCAGCAGATCCCTGCTGTGAAAGTAGAAGGCGGTGGCCGGATACATCCAGAAGATGTCGCCGGTGGGATCGGACATCAGCGAATCGAGCTGCCGCCACGCCAGATCGGTATCGATTCCCAGGCGCAGCCGCGCGGCGATCGATGGAAAGTTCCGCGCGCCGGTGGCGGCCACCTGCCGTAGCGCGGCCTCTCTCTGCGATGCCGCCGGCCCCACGGCGCTTCCTCCGAAGGAGGAACAGCCCCCGAGCACAAGCCCTGCAAGCAGGACGGCGTGGAGAAATGCTGCGATGCGATAGATCCTCGATGCTGACATGTTCATGCGTGAATTGTCCGACCGTCGGTCACGGAGTACCGGCAGAGCATGGGGAATCTGCCCGCGCCACCCGGCGGCCTTTGGAAAAAATCTTCTCCCGCTACCCCGGCAGCGTGTCGGCAGCGTAGTTGCTGATGGATGAATCAACCTCCATCAGCAGCTATCAACTGACAACCGGCGCTCACCTACCATTCCTTCACCGTGAGCGACCACACCTGCGCCCCCTCCAGCCCGGATGGAACCCACGAGCTCCCATCGAACCGGAAGACGCCCTCGCCGAACGTTCCGGCGATGATCGCCTCCCTCGTCGTTGCTATGGCATGCACGGTTGGGATGGGGATGTCGCCGTTGATGCTGTGCCATGCAGCCGCGTACGTCCCGATGGCATAGCTCCAGACTCCCCGGCTGCCGGCGGCGAAGATCGTGTCGTTGCGATAGGCGATGCCGTAGGTGCTCATCGTGGGGTAGACCGAACCGGGGCGGGCGTCGGAATTGGTGTACTCGCTGCTGGGAAACCAGAGCGGGCCACGGTCCGCCGCCAGCACCCGGCCATACCGGCCGATCGTGAAGTAGCCGCGCGGCAGTCTGGTTTCGAGCTGATAGCTCCATGTGACGCCGTCGTCGTACGAGACGTAGATGGCATCGGCCCCGGATGCCGTCAGTTCGCCGCTCTGTTCGATCCGGTCGATGCGGTACAGGTAGCGTTGTTTCAGCATCCCCTCCGGGTTCGTCCAGGTCTCCCCGCCATCCTCCGAGCGCCAGAAGCCGAATGCGGTGGCGGCATAGACGCGCCGGGGATCGTTCTGATCGACCTTCACATCCAGCACCTCGCGCACGCGCCAGTCGGTGACGATCTTCCAGGTGGCTCCGCCGTCCGTCGTCCGGTGAATGCCATTTCCGGCGGCGATGTAGAGGATCATGCCACGGCTGGAATCGACGGCATCCATAGCGAACGCCTTCAGGTTGTCCGGGCCGAGATGTTCCCATGTGCCTCCGTTGTCGGTGCTCCTGAACAGCCCGCTGCTGCGGGTGCTGGAGCCGGCCAGTTGCTTCGGATTCCCGATGACGACAGCATAGACGGTTTCGGCCGGCGCGGATTCCGCGGGGAGAAGAAGCGCTGCCAGAAGAATGATGATCGTGCGGGCGCTGATAGCGCTGATTGTGCTCATGCAGCAGTAACGTCAGTGGTCGGGGTCGCCCGACGATGGTCGTTCATGAGGTCCGGGCAGGGACGGATCGATCGGCGATAGCCGATGTTCGCGGCGTTCAGTAGCCGCGAACGGGATCGATGCGATTGCGCAGCGGTCTGCCATGCAGGAACCGGTCGAGATTGTCGAGGAAGAGATCGGTCGTTACGTCCTGGAACCCCCTGTATCCCCCGGCCGTATGCGGCGTGATGATCACGTTGGGCATCGTCCAGAGCGGGGAGTCGGCGGGGAGAGGCTCCTTCTCGAACACATCCAGCGCCGCTCCGGCCAGCGTGCCGCTTTGCAGCGCCTCGACCAGCTCCTCCTGCCGGATGATCGGCCCGCGCGCGATGTTGATCAGGAATGCGCCCGGCTTCATGCGGCCGAACTGTTCCCTTCCCAGCATGCCGCGGGTTTCGTCGTTGAGCGGAAGCGTGACCACCACGAAGTCCGATGTCTCCAGCAGCAGCGGCAGTTCGTCGGTTCCGAGCAGACGATCGAGCTCCGGCGGGTGTTGCTCCGTATTCCGGCGCAGTGCGACGACGTGCATGCCGAATCCGCGCCCCCGTTCCGCCACCGCGTTCCCGATGGCGCCATAGCCGAGCAGGCCGAGCGTCAGGCCCCGCAGTCGGCGCCGGCGCCGGCTCTCCACGTCGTAGCGTAGCCACTCTGCGCGTTCCTGCGCCCGTAGCTGCGCGGGGAGATCGCGCGCCAGCATGATGATGCAGCCCATCACCTGGTCCGCGACGGCGTCGCTCATCACGCCGGAGGCGTTCGTGATCGGAATTGTGCTCCGGCGGATATCCTCCAGCGCCAGCAGCGAATTCACCCCCGCCCACGGGACGTGAATCCAGCGGAGCTTCTTCGCCCGGTCCCACTGTTTCTGTGAAAGTCTTCCCCCGAGCAGGACATCCGCGTCGCCGATGCGCTCATCGAGCAGGGCTATACGATCCTCGCGCTCCTCCGGCGCACGGATGAATGCTCCACCGGCGGCGGAGAGCGCTGCCTCGATCCTCCGGTTGTTCGTTTCGTCGAGAAGATAGCTGCTCAGGACGATCATGTATGTAACGGAAATTCAAGCCGCGATGATACGAAGGAGAAGGGAAAGAGGGAAGGAGACGAAAAACGTTTCTCGATCCCCCTGCATCATGCTGCGATCCGGCTCTCCCCGGTGACGATCATATGATCGCCCGCCTCCGGCGGCTCTATTGTAGCCGGCGAAGCCCCGGCCCGGTGGCCGGGCCTTTCCGCAATCTCCCGCGGGGCCTCGGCCACCCTCGCGGCCACGGCAATAGCGTCCGGCGCTTCACTGCGCCAGGCGCTTCAGGGCTCGTTCAATTATCAGGCTGACGGCCTGCCGGGGGTCGTGGGACTCCCAGGGGCAGCCGGGGATGAATAAGGATACGATCGTCCCATCCACCAAAGCGGCGGGGCGGCTGCTCCGGACATATCCTCTGCAGAATACGCACCGAAGCGGTCGCCCCGCATATCGTTTGTCGTCATTTTCCGGACCGGCGCTATCACCTGCCTCCGGAGATGCCGATGCGCAGATCGATGCCCACCTTCGTGGTGCTGCGGCGGATCTCGCGGGAGCCTTCGGAATCGGGGATCGTGGCCTCGTGGCTGATGAACGCCGAAGCCTGCACCGTGTTCGAGAGAGTGTAGCGGATCGCCGGACGAATGTTGATCCTCGTGGAGCCGTCGTTGTTCCCCGCCGGCGTGAAGTTCGTCAGATCGAACCGCTTGCGGGTCGATTTCGCATACGAGAAGGCGAAGGTGAACTCCACATCGTTCTTCAGATTCAGGCCGAAGAAGGGGAGGCTGAGGCCGCGGCGCTGGTAGCCGAACTGCGCCTCGATCTCGTTCTTCAGTTCCTGCGAGATCTCGGAGCGTGCCGAGGAGATCAGCGAGAAATTCGTCTGCGTCTTGAAGGCTATCGAACCTGTCATCGTTCCCTTCCAGACGTCGGGCTTGCCGGTGATCGTGATCTGGGCGAATGGCTGGAAGCCGCGCGATACCGTATGGGTTTCAGGCTTCAGCCCTTCGTCGTCGGTGATCGTGAAGTTCCTGACGAACTGGCTCTTGTACTCATGACGGAAGGATACGCTCTGTGCCCAGCCGCTGAAGAACGGGAGCTTCTCGATGCCGTTCCACTGCAGCCGCCAGTTCATGCGCGGCAGGTATCTGCTGATGGAGCCGGGGAGCCAGTTCAACGTTTCGAGTTGCTCCTCGAACGTCTCGGAGAGCACCTCCGTCAGTTGCTTGTTGTAGGTGATCTGCTCGGCGTCTCCGCCTCCCGGTTTCGGCAGTGCGTCAACGCGGCGCCTGTATTCCTCCACCACATCCTCGATATCGTTGTTGAAGATATTGATACCGAAGAAGCTTGGAAGACTCAGATAGGTACGTGTCAGATTGCCTGTCAGGATGGCGCCGCTGTAGCCGGTCACCACGCCGTTTGCGTTGCTCGTCACCGAATAGTTCTTGTTGTAGCCCCAGTCCACCGACCAGTTCAGATCGAGCGATGCCCCCGGCCACAGCGGCCTGTTGGTGGTCGCCGTCAGCGTGTTCTTCTGCGTGTAGTTGTCCTGCACGTAGATGCTGGGGGCGCGGATTCCCTGGCGCGTATCCACCTTGATGAACGGGAACGACGGCTGCAGGCCGAATATCAGCTTGCCGTGGGGATCGGAGATCAGGCCAAGCTGATATGCCGTTCCGGGGCCGAAGTCCGGCGACTCCGAACGGAACAGCAGGCTGCGTCCCCAGAGATTCGAGAGGCCGGTGGAGCCCACCACCCCGGGGTTCTTGGCGGTGTTGTTCTGCGTGTACGAGAAGCGCACCGTCTGGAAGTCGAGGATGGGAATCTTTATCAGATAGCGCAGGAGCGTTGTCAGCGCCGATTCCGACGTCGAATCCGCAGCGCCGCGGCCACCGTCGCCGAAGAGCGCATTGCCAAGCGCCGCCAGCCGCACATCGAGTCCCAGCGTCGAATTGCTGGTCCACTGCGCCGACTTGGTGTAGCCTCCCGGCCGGTTCGTGGTGCCGAGCTGGTCCTGCCACGAATAGCGAACGTTGTAGCGCGCCGTCGGGGTCACGAACCTGTCGATATTCGGGATGAAGGGAATGCGCGGCCGCGTGTTGAATGTGATATTCTGCGAGAGATCGTTATCGAGACCGAAGTTGAAGAGGCGTCCCTCCTTGAAGAAGAGATCCTTCGTGATCTCCCCGCCGGTACGCTGGCGGCCGAACGCATCGGTCTCCAGGTGGGTCAGCGAGCTGCGCGTATCCACCGAGTAGTCGGTGGTGACGTTCAGAAGCCCTCCCTCGGTCATGCGCCAGTTGAACTGTGCGCCGCGGGTGGCGCGGAAGTCGCGGACCACCGGGCTCGGGTCGGGGATGTTGCGGAGCTGCTCCGTGGTGCGCTCGCGATGCACCGACGTGTTGGCGGCGAACTGGCTCGGGAGGAAGTTCACCCGGAAATCCTTCCAGAAACTCAGCACCGGCACGCCGTCGAACAGCCGCTGGAAGGGCTGCAGATCGAAGTTCTGCGGGATGTCCACGGCATAGCGTCCCTGGAAATCCCAGTTCCATCCGAACCTCTGCTCGATCAGCGGCGAGCGCTGCCGGGTCTGGTCGTAGGTGAATCCCAGCGTGAGCCGGTTGAGAATATCGCGGATGATCCAGTTCTCTCCGGGGAAGACGAGCCGGAAGCCGGAGAAGGCGAATCCGTCGTGCACCACCACCGTCTGCGTGGCTATCCGCAGGCTGTCCGCCTTGCGCACCGCCTCCTCGGCGGTCTGCCCGGGACGTTCCAGGATCTGCCGTATCGCGGCGCCCACCTCCACATCCGATTCGGAGACATAGCGCGGCAGCTCCACCCGCTCCACATGGTTGATCGTGAGCGGTATCGTCGATCCCTTGAAGGAGTTGGGGAGGAATTTTTCAAGCTGGAAGACGGAGTTCACCGCCCAGTCGGTCTGTTCTATCCGCTGGCCGAACCGCTCTTCAAGCTGGTGGAAGTTCGGGTTGATCCGTTTGGCGTTGAAGTTGACATTGCCCAGATCGGCCAGCTTGACTCCGGCCGATACCGTCGCCGCCCAGTCGTTGGCATCTTCTGCGCCGACAGCGCGCAGCTCGTTCACCCACATCGTGGTGGCAAGCGCACCCGGGTATGCATTGTTCTCGACGCCGAAGGCTATGAACTGAATGCGCGTGAGCGACGGGATGCCGCGCAGCACAAACTTGTTGCCGGGCTGGCCCGGTACCGGAATGGTCCTGCGCCCGGTGCCATCGGTGACGCCCGCGTCGGGGTCCTTGATGGCGGCGAGGTCGGCGAAGTCGATCGTGTACTCGTTCCATCCACGGAGCAGTGGCACGCGGTACTCGTAGTAGTTCAGCGAGTCCCAGCCGAACCGCATGAAGGCGACCACCTTGGGCTCCTGTCCCGGCGTCACCGCGTCGTCCATGTCGCCGCCGCCGTGCAGGAAGAACTTCATCTGCTTGTAGTTGAACACGTCGAACGCGCGCGGGCGGATGCGGACGGCGCCGCGCGATTCGCCCCGCTCCAGGTCGCGCACGCGGATCGAGAGCGACTGCTCGTTCTTGAGCACGTCCGGATCATTGTACTCGCGCTCCTGGCTGACGCCCGGCGGAATGGTGTAGTAGTCGGGGGGACCGGAGTTCTCCACGACGCTCACGAAGGCGATGTCCAGCTTCGGGTCGCGGCTGCTGTCGCTCGGGGAGTCGAGATTGCGCCAGTCGCTTCCCACCAGGTTGATCTCCGCGATGCGGACACGCAGCAGCGTGGGGCTCTTGAACCACACGCGCGCGAACTGGACGTTCGAGAACGACGGGTTGCCGACGGTCTTGAACCCGGTGCGGATCGGGATGCGATACTGCCGCCACCCGCTGCCGTTGTTGCCGCCGCCCACGATCTGCTGGTTGGTGAGCGCATTCGGGTTCAGATCGACCTCGTAGCTGAAGTAGGTGTTGTCCAGATCAAGGCCGCGGTTGCCGTTCAGGTCCTCCGTGTCGGGAAAGGGGCCGCTCTCCCGTCCGACGTTCCTCTCCACGCCGTTCACCTTGCGGTAGTTGCGGTAGTCGTTCGGATCGCCGTTGCCCACCTCGCTGTAGGAGGCGTAGTTGTCGCGCGCGGGATCGGTGTCGGCGGGGCTGTATCCCGGCTCGTTCTCGTCCGCAAGTCCGTCGATGCCAACGTCCTCGCCCTCGTTCAGGATGTCGTCCTGCTGCGGATTGTTCGCCGTGATGCCGTCCTCGGTGTTGAGCGCGATGTTCGGGATCACATCCTCGGAGATCTGCCCGAGATCGATGTACATCTTCGCGTTCGGGTCCAGCGGCCCGTCCACCTTCATCGTGATCTCGATGTAGTCGATGTTCTCTTCATCGAGATTGGTGGAGTAGAAGGAGAGGCTGCGCATCATTCCCCCCCAGACGGAATCGCGGGAGACATTTCCCTGCTCGTAGCCGAGGTTGGGATTGTACATGCCGCGCTGTTCCGGATCGAAGACCAGATCGAGCACGGTGGTCTTCTGCGCTCCCTGCGCCACGTCCCGGTTCTCCCAGATCTCCTGCGTCGGCGTGTTCGCCGGCAGCCGGTTGAACCAGTAGAAGTGTCCCTTGTGCGCCGCGCGTGCGGAATCCCCCTCGCCGATAAGGGGTTCCTGTGGCGGACTGGAGGGATGCCAGTAGGTGTAGCTGGTGCTGAGCTGGATCTGCCGCTTCGCTCCCGATTCAAAGTCGTCCACATATGCTGCCCCGATGTCGCCGTCGCTGGCGACGAGGCTCGGCTTTGTGTTCGGGTTCGGCATCACCATCGCCCATTCGCCGCGCAGGTTGATCGTCGATGGCTCCTTCGTGTCGATCAGCGGAAGCGCGTCGATCGCCTTTGTAATGAAGCTCGCCTGGTAGTCGAGCGATCCGTCGAAGCCGAGCATCATGTTCGTGGTCGGCTCGTCGCCGGAATAGATCTGCACCTTCTCCGTCTGCGTGTTCTGCGCATAGCGGAGGAAGGTCATGCCCAGGCGCGACTTGCCGTAGCGCTTGTTGAACAGGTCGTAATCGGCCCGCAGCCCCAGCAGGGTCTTCACCGCGGTGGTGAAGAAATCGTTCTGTTCGTAATCGACCACCACATTTCCCGTGGTGCTGAGCGCGCGTGCGGAGAGGAGCGTCACCTCGCCGAAGACGGGATCGACCCGGTAGTCCTCTCCTTCGCGGAGGGGCTCGCCGTTGATCGAAACGCGGACGGAGCCCGGGGCTAGCTGATAGCCGGGAAGCTGGATCTTGGCTCCCCCTGCGCCGGCGATCTCGCCGGTGATCGTGTACTGGCTGGTCTTCGTATCGCGGCGGGCCTCCTCGCGCGTGCGGTCGTAGATGGCGTCCAGCACATATGGTTCGGCGTTCGCCCCCAGCACCGACTGGCGCAGCCCCTTGCGGAAGGGCTCCGTGGAGGGGAAGATGATCTCCCCGCGCGTAGGATCGAAGAAGTAGGGCGACCGGATGTCGAACTCGCCGTCCGGCTGCGCCTCGTTGGAACTGTTGTAGCGGTCCACGCCGAGCACCGTCACCAGGCGCGGGCTGCCGGCAACGCGCAGCACCTCGCTCGTATCCGGCGGAACGCCGAAGTTGATGCGGATCGTGGAATTCTGCAGATCGACGTTGCGCACACCCTGCAGCGGGTAGATGTTCTTCATCTGCCGCGCCCACAGGGTCGTGAAATTCGGCTGCAGGTTGCTCATGTAGACGAGCTTCAGCACCGCCACTGAGTTGGAGTCGCGCGTGTTGGACATTTCGCCGAAACTCAGACCATTCTTGATGCGGTAGGCCACCGCGTAGAGCTTGTCCTGCTGGAGCGAACGGATGGTAAGGGTGCCGAGCTGGCGGTCGTATTCGTAGCCGGTGCCGAGTTCAAGCTTCTTGAATGATCCGCGCTGCACCGTGCCGGCCGGCAACTGGGTGTCGCGGGGCTGCTCGCGCCACTGCTGGGCGTAGCGCGTGTTCGACGGCACCGCCTCCAGATCGGCCCAGGCGATCGCCTGGAACTGCCCGGGAATAGAGGCGTCCTTCACCTGCTCGTACACCTCCAGATCCTGCACGTTGTACGGCTCCATCTCCAGCACCGTCGTCGGCGGCGTGCTGGCGAAGTAGTCGTCGTAGAAACGCTTGTAGACAGTATCCAGGAAGAAATGGTTCTGCGCATACTCGTACGGCTTGATGGCGATCTGCGATTTCACCGAGCCGCCGGAGATCGTCATCGTCTTCTTTTCGCCGCGCTTCTGCGATGCGATCGTGGTAAGGAAGAGCGGGCCGAATTTGAAGCTGGACTTTACGCCGAAGAGCGCCTGGCTTCCACCGATCAGCGTGCTCGGCGACTGCAGTTGCACGTTCCCTGCCTCCACCGACTGTATGATGTCATCATCAGTTCCAGGCCCGCCCCCGAAGGCGATCTTGAGCTGGTTGTCGAAATCGAACGATCTGCCGTTGTCGAAGTCGGCGCTCAGCTTCAGCTTGTCGCCGATCTTGCCGGAGGCCGCGACCGTGATGTTCTGGTTGAAGAACGGCGCCGACTGCGTGGAGCCGAGCGAGCTGATGGAGGTGAGGTTGTTGTTATCCCACTGCCAGCCTGCCGATACGTTCACGGCCGCGTTGACATTGATGCTGATGGTGGGGGGACCGAAGATGGAGAAGATCGGGTTCTGCGGGACGGGAAGCTTGAACTCCCCTCCCGAGCCGAAAATTTTTTCGAGCTCCGTCTTGGGCGCGGCGGGGGGCTGGCCCAGTGCGTACTCCGATGTGTGCTTCTCCCACATCGCCCGCTCCTGCTCCTTCTGGCGCTGTGTGATGAATTCATCGAGCGTCAGCGTCCGTGGCTGGCCGATACTCTCACCGAATACCTGTTCGTAGAGATATACCTTGTCGGAAGCGGTATCGAATATAACGTGGTGCCGGTAGGCATCGTAGGGGAATGGGTTGCCGAGCGGCGAAAGAGGCGCGCGCGGCGTGGTGCCGACCGGGGAACGGCCGATCTCCAACGTATCTACCTGGGCATGCGCCACAAGCGGGCCCATCACCAGAAGGGCCGCCAGACATATGCCGCGAAGCATCGGAGATGCGGGACGTGAAATTCTATCGCTCAAGACGTTGAAGAGCACAAAATGAGAGAGAACGGTGCACACCAGGGATCTGCGTGATGATCGTTACCACGGAGAATGGGATGGATGCCCCGTGGTGGTTGCGGTACAAACATACGGTGCATGCCCCTTTCGGGCGATGCCGGCGGATGGGTTGGACGTCATAACAAGTCAGGTACTGGCTTCCGCCAAGTTCATACGGCAACGGTCGAACAGCAGTAGGTATATATTGAGCGATAGTAACCTTCGTCTAGTGCAACATTCCGGACGCCGTCCGGCATTGTATGTGTCCGCCGGCGCCATATGGTGAGAAGGCGACGGCGCGGACTGGATTGCAACATTAGTCCCGCCGTCGCTCAAACGCAATAGATTTTCTTCTCCCATTCCATGAGCCGGCGGCTGGTCGATAACCGTTCGTGGCAGGAGGAACAGGCGCTACGAACAATCAGCGATACCCGGCGCAGCCGGGCACATCACTTAAAGGCCGTCTGGAATTGGGAGGAACGTGCTTCCATCGTCATCGCGAGGAGCGAAGCGACGTGGCGATCGCACCGGATAGGTATGCATTGCACGGAGCGATTCGCCCCATGATTGCTGCACGGCGCATTGCCGGGTACGATCCAGGCAGCCTCTCAATTCCCGGGGAACAAGGCCAGTCCGGTACGGCAATGACGGCGGCGCGCCATTGCACCCGGCGTGTTCAGGAAGCTCCCTTGAGCGCTCCCTTCGCCCTGCGTCCCTTCCGGTTTCCCGTTTCCTGCGACTGGCCGTAGTAGCCGTAGTACTTGTAGTACCGGTAGTACTTGTAGGCCGAACCGTAGCTCTGGGAGACGTCAAAATCATTCAGCACCACGCCGAGCGGAGAGACGAAGACCCGTTCGAGATCCTCGCGCGTCTTCTGCAGGAACTCCAGTTTCGTCTTGTGGGCGCGCACCACTACGATGGTGAGATCGGCCAGCGTGGCAAGGATGATGGCGTCAGTCACCGCGGCCGTGGGGGGGGAGTCGATCACCACCGTGTCGTAGCGTTCACGGAGTTCGTCCAGCAGATCGCGCATCCGGCGCGAGCCGAGGAGTTCCGAGGGATTCGGCGGGATGGAACCTGACGGGAGCACGTCGAGATTCGGAATCAGCGTAGAGTAGATCGCCTCATCCAGCCGGACATTCCCCACCAGGCAGTTCACCAGCCCCGGCTCCTTCGACAGACCGAAGACCGAGTGGATGATCGGGCGCCGCAGATCGCAGTCGATCAGCAGCGTCTTCGAGCCGCTCTGCGCGAAGACGATCGCCGTGTTGGTCGATGTAGTCGATTTCCCCTCCTGCGGCGTCGAGCTCGTCACCAGTATCAACCGCGACTGTTCCTCCAGCGACGCGAACTGGATGCCCGTCCGCAGCGACCGGTACGCCTCCGCCACCGGGGACTTCGGGTCGGCCTGGGTTATCAGGTGCGACGATACCTTGCCCGTAAGGGTGATATCCTCGCGCACAACGTTGAGCTGTTCATCGCGGATGGCGGGGATCGCCGTCAGCATCACGAAGCCGTTCTTCTCCAGATCCTCCGGCGAATGGATGGTCGTATCGATGAACGCCAGCAGGAGCACGATGCCGACGCCGATGCCCAGTCCGGCGATGGCGCCGGTGACGATGTCCGCGAAGCGGTCGGGGCTGATAGGGGAGGGATTCGGCTGCGCCGCTTCAAGTATCCGGACGTTCGAGAAGACCGATTGTTCCTCAAGAACCTTCCGGTTGTACTCCTCGATGATCTGCATGTAGATCTTTTCGAGAGCTCCCTTGTCGCGCTCCAGACGCTGCATCGCAAGCTCCTGGGTGGGCACCTGCGAGAGCTTCGCCTGGATCTCGCCGCGCTTGTCTGCGATGGCGGACAGGCGCGCCTGCAGGGTCTGCAGCGTGATCTCGTCATCGAAGATCTGCCGGCGGAGCGCCCCCAGCGCGGCCGTGCCGGTCTTGCCCTCGTCATTCGTGTTGGAAACGGAGCCCAGGCGCGAATCCTTGTACTTCTCGACCTCCACCTCCAGCTTGGAGCGCAGCGCGCCGATCTGGTCGTCGATCGCGTTGAGCTGTCCCTTGTACCAGACCTCGCTGCCGCGCCTCGGGTTGTTGGCGATGATGGTCTGCCGGTTCACTTCAAGCTGCGCTATCTGCTGCGTCATCTGCGTGATGTATTCCGGCATCGTCGATGCGATCTCCAGCGGCAGCGTCGCGTCGCGCTCGCGGAGCTGGCGTCGCGATTCCTGGATCTTCTTGCCGATCGCCTGCATCGAAATCTGCGTCTCGGAGGCATCGTTCTCAAGCTTCGAGCTGGAGGTGAGCAGTTCCTTCGCCTGGTCGCTCAGCCCCACGATTCCCTGTCCCTCGCGGTAGTTCTTCAGCAGCAGTTCCTGCTTGCTGAGCGAATCGCGCGTGGTTTCAAGCTTTGCGGCCAGAAAGTCCTTCACCGCCTTCGCCTTGGAACGGTTCTGCTGCTGGTTGTCGCGCTCGTAGATCTCGGCGTAGATGTTCGTGATCAGTGCCGCCTCGCGCGGATCGCCCGCGCTTGTGATGATCTGGATGATGTCCGCATCCTTCGACGGCTTGAAGCTGGTGAGACGGCGCAGGCTGCTGGAGATGCTCTGCGTCAGCATCTCATGGGCCTTGGAGGGGGACACGCCGCGGAGTTTGGCCGCGAGCGCGCGCTCGGCGGATGCCACCACCGGGATCACCGAATCGCGCTCAAGCGTGTCGATGAACCGGCGCTCCAGCAGCGCCTCGGCCGACTGCTGGATGATCGGCTGCGAAGTGAGGATCTGCAGTTCCTTCTTCAGAATGCGCTCCGGCGGCTGCCAGAACCAGCGATCGCTGCCGGCGAAAAGAGGGGTCATGCTGGCGTCGCGCTCGTTGATGATGATCTGCAGCGACGACTGGTAGACGTAGGGCTGGGAGAACGTATGATACGCGGCAATGAGGCCTGCAATGACGATGGAGCTGAGGATGATCCACTTGCCGCGCCAGATCAGCCCGAGATAATCGCTGAAGTTGAAGCGGCGCTTCTCCTGCTGCTCCATCATCGCCATCGGCACATGGCCGAACTCCTGTCCGTAGCCGCCACGGCGGATAGGCGCGAACGGCTGCGCCCGGCGCGCGAGCGAACGGCTCTCGTAGCCGTTGGAGAGCTCTCCATTGCCATTCGCCTTGCCGTTATCGTGATTGTTGTTATCCGGCCACGAGCCGTTGTTGGGAGTTTTCATCGAATCTCTTTCCTAATCGTATAGGCTAACGCACATGACTGCAACAAGCAATATATCCCGGGGTGGGGGCAACGCCAACCTAAAAAGCCGTAACGACGATAAATCCGGAGCCTGAGGCATTGCCCGCGCCCCCGCAGGAGTTTCCTGCGGGGAGAGGCGGAATCACGGTGTGGGAGCGGAGTCGGAGTCGATGTTCCTTCGTCCGGCCTCCGGCGGGCTTCGTTCAATCTCCGTCGATTCGGAAACTTCGGGAATCAGCGGGCGGGAACCGCCCGGTCGTTGGCTGGAAGGATGGTTCGGCGCGGCTCTGCGGGGGCCTCTGCTTGCAGGATCATGGACCGGCCGATGTGGAACGAATATACCACCTGATGCCGGCAACTTGCATGGCAGATGCTGCCGTGCGATTCTTTCCGGCGCGCGTGCCGGATATCGCCGCCGCCGGCATTTCCGATCCGGCGTTCAGGGTCTACTAACGAGATGATGCCGCATGTAGTGTGTCAGTCCCTGCCGGTTTCCTGCCGGGCATGCCCTTAACGGCGGCCCGTTTCTCTCCGGGATTCCGTGGCCGGTTTCCCGCCGCCGTCCGCTCCGGAGACGCTACCGACGCCCGAACGGGACATTTCGCGTAGTGAAAGGTTCTCCCGTACCAGAAAAAAGGGGCCTGCCACCATCACTGCCAGGTACTGGCCGGCATGAGTGACCAGGGCGAATGCCACGGCCGATTCCGGCGGGACGCCGAAGAGCGTGACGAGCGCGGCCTTGCAGAATCCGTGATAGACGCCGAATGCGCCGGGGGTGGGGGCGATGGTGACGCCGACGGCCGTGATGGCGAGGATCATCAGTGCGTCGCGCGGTCCCATGCCGAAGGCGGTGTCGAACCCGAAGGCCAGAATGCCGCAGTAGACCGAAAGAACATAGCCGATCCAGATCATGAGGGTCCACAGGAATATCCTGGCGATCCCGCCGATCCCGCCGAAACCGATGCCGGTGCGGAAGTCGTGCAGGATGCCCTGGAGCTTCCCGCGGAACTTCGCGGGGAGCCATCGTTCCATCCTGCCCGCGATCCGCTCGCCGAACGTGGTCTTGAGAACCAGTGCGATGACCACCGCGGCTGCTGCTATCGGAATCAGAAGCGAGGTGATGATGCCGCGCGAGGAGTAGCCGGAGAAGATCTCATCAAGCCGGTGGCTTTCAGCGAAGAAGAGTACGAGGAAGATGCACGCCAGCGAGAGCGCATCCAGCACGCGTTCCACCACGATGGTGGCGAGCAGCGACGTCGCCGGCCGGTTCACGCGGCGCGAAAGGACGTACGGACGCACGAATTCCCCGCTCCTAGGAATCAGGTTGTTCATCAGATAGCCGATGATCGTGGCGGAGAAGGAGTCCAGAAGGGAGATGGAGGCGCCGCCGGGGATGAGCGCGCGCCAGCGTTGCGCGCGGGAGAGGTGGGCGCCGAGCGTGGCCAGAATGCCGCCGATCACCCACGCCGGGTGCATCGAGAGGAGCGCCCGTTGCAGCCCGGCCCAGTCGATGTTGCTGGTGACGTACCAGATCGAGAGTCCCAGCACGATGACGATGAGCGCGCCGCGCAGAGCCCACTGCATGCGGCCGGCTGGCCTTCCGGGTGCGGCCGATCCGTCCGGGGGCGGTTGTGGTTCAATCATCGGCATGCATGCGGCGTGGAGCGATGTGGTCGCGGCCGGAACGAGATATCCGGCATGCCCCGCCGTCTCCGGCGGCCATCGCTACCACTTCAGGAGGTTGATCTCGTCAAGATAGACGGTCTGCTTGTTGCGGAAGAGCGCTAGAACAATGGCCAGTCCCACCGCCGCCTCGGCCGCCGCTACCGCCATCACCAGCAGCACCAGAATCTGGCCTGCCATGTCGCCGAAGTACTGGCTGAAGGCGATGAGGGTCAGATTCACCGAGTTGAGCATCAGCTCGATGCACATGAAGATGATGATGGCATTGCGGCGCGTCAGCACCCCGATCGTGCCGATCAGGAAGATGATGGCGCTCAGTATCAGGTAATATTCTATCGGAAGGGAAAGCATTGTCGGTTCTTCGTGTTGAACATCGCCGGCAGCGCCGCGGCCTATTGCAGATGTCTCTTGGTCAGCACCACCGCGCCGACGGCGGCGGCGAGCAGCACCAGGGAGACCATCTCGAACGGGAAGATATAGGTCGTGAAGAGCGCCCTGCCCACCCCTTCGATGGTGCCGTACTCAAGCGCGGTCGTTGCAGCCGTGGAGGGGGTATGCATGGTGCGTGTGAGCGCATAGATGATGGCGCCGCCAAGAAATATCGAAAGCGTCACGCCGATCGCCTCGCGCGATTTCAGCTTCTCGCTGAGCGATTCCTCCTTGCCGAGATTCAGCAGCATGATTACGAACACCACCAGAACCATGATCGCCCCGGCATAGACCAGCACCTGAATCACCGCCATAAACTGCGCCTGGAGCGTCAGGTACAGCCCTCCCAGCGAGAGAAAATGCATCACGAGAAACATCGTGGCCGTGATAGGGCTCTTGCGCGTGATGACGTTCAGCGCGCTGACCACCGCCATGATGCCGAGAATCAGAAAGAGTACCAGTTCGACTGTCATGCTGCCTAATTGAAATCGCTTTCTCCGCAGAGGGCCCGCCGCCGGATCGCTGGAACGGGAGGGGAACGTTCCTGAACCATCGCAGCGGTGCATACCGCAGGCGAGGCTCTTGAACGAGGGAACAGACGGCAAACTTACCGAAGGCGGTACGAAGAAACAATGAGAGGAATGGCCGGGGATGGGAGCTTACGTCTTCTAACAGAGTGGCATGGGGAAATCGGCTCCCTCTGCCGGGCGCGTGAACGCAGCCGGATCAGGGGCACGACCCGAGCATCTCTTCGAGCTGGCGGCGGATCTCCCCCTGCAGCGCCATTTCCTCCGCGCGGGTCATGTCCCGCTTCCCCTTGATCGGTGTTCCGATGATCACCTCCACGTTCCCCGGCTTCACCGCGCTGTCGTGCCGGGAAAGAAGCTGGTACGTTCCCCGTATCGCCACCGGTACCATCGGCACGCCGGCCTTCGTCGCCAGCAGCAGTCCTCCGCGCTTGAAGGGACCCAGCTTCCCATCGGATGTGCGCGTTCCCTCGGGGAAGATCGCAACCGAGGCCCCCTCGCGAATCTGCCCGGCGGCGCGCTCGATGCTCGTCATCGCATTGCGCGCGTCGGTGCGGTCCATCAGGATGTACGATCCCATCGCCAGCCCCCAGCCGAAGATCGGCACCTTCGTCAGCTCCTTCTTGAAGACGAAACGTATGTCGTCGGGAATGGTGACGCCGAGCACGGGGATATCGAGATAACTGGAGTGGTTGACCAGATAGATATAATTCGTTGAGCGGTCCAGATGCTCGCCGCCACGCATGCGTGTGCGGACGCCGAAGAGCCAGAGCATCGTCTTCGACCACCGGCGCATCACGCGGTGATAGCTTCTGCCGGAGCGGTCGAATCGCGCTGCGATCATCGACGAGAAGGAATGATAGATCGTGATCAGCGCAACAAGCGGAGCGACGAGATAGAAACGCATGGCGGCAAAGATATGATGGAGGTGAGGAAGGTCGAGCGCTGGGAAAGAAAGTCAAAGGAAAGTCAAAGGTCAAAAGGAAAAAGGCAAAAAAGGGGATGGTGGGTGGGTTGCCAGATCCTGTGCGCATTGTTCCGCCGGGTGCTGATGGATGCGCGGGGTCGTGGAGCAGGGGGTGAGCCTGGCGGTCCCTTCTGAAACCACCGTCGTTCGTAGGTCGTCGGCCCGGTGCGCCAGCGTTGAAGGATGGCAGGAATGGCGGGGCGGATCGCGGAGCCGGTGGCGGCTCTGCACGCGGGGGCGATGGTCATCCGTCCCTGGCGTCGGCGGTAGCTGTCCTCCCGCGCCGCGGTTGCACGAGTGCGGTGCGGTTCCTAAACTTGGAGTCAGGTTTCGGGATGCCGTCCGGCGAATGCCGTCGCGGCCGCCGGCCGTCAGGGATGTGTGGTCATGAAGCTCTTCGCCCATCCCTGCTGTCCGGTTGTTCCCGAATGCCCTTCTCCGGCCTGTTTTCTCCGGCGGTCAATGCCGGGCCGGCCTCTCCGGTTCGCACATGCTTGACGAATTGAGACTGTGCCGGAGATGGGGGCGTGAGTATCTTCCACGGGCGAAAATTTCGTTCATCAGTGGTTGAATGGAGGTTCTGCATCGTTGTTGCGATGCCGGCGCGGCATTCGTCCGCCGGCCCCAGAATATCCTCGGCTCCGAAACCGGAGCCGGAGCGGCCCGGCCGCTCCATCGACAACCGGGCATACTTTCCATGAGGCAGATAGGAGTCATTCTTCATAATCTCGGCGGGCCAACGTCGCTCGACGCGGTGCGGCCGTTCCTGAAGAATCTGTTTCTCGATCCCGAGATCATCCGGATACCTCTTCCCGGTCCTCTGGGGCGCCTCTTCCCGCGGCGGCTGTTCGCCGAGTTCGTTTCGCGCCGGCGGACGCCGAAGGTGCTGCCGAATTACGCGGCGATTGGCGGGAAGTCCCCCCTTCTGGAGCGGAGCGAGGAGCAGGCGCGTGCGCTGGAATCCGAGCTGAACCAGCGATTCAGCGGCGCCGCGCGATTTCATGTGCGGCTCGGCATGCGCTACTGGCATCCCTTCACCCGCGAGGCCGCCGACGAATTCCGCAGCCTGGGAATCGACCGGCTCTTCCTGATGCCGCTGTATCCGCAGTACTCCCGTACCACCACCGGTTCCAGCTTCAAGGAATGGCGCAATCTGAACCGCGACATCTATGATCGCTATTTCCGCGTGCTGTCGGTGAAGGATTATCACTGCCATCCGGGGTATGTCAGGGCCATCAACGAGCGGATCGACGCCACCCTTGCCGCCAGGTTCGGCGACGCCGAGCGCAAAGGGGTCCATCTCCTCTTCTCCGCGCATGGCACGCCGATCGCCGATGTGGAGGCGGGCGATCCCTACTCGCATCAGATCAGCGCTACCGTGAAGGCGGTAATGGAGGCGCGCGGTCACGATCTTCCTCATACGCTCTCCTTTCAAAGCCGCGTCGGGCCGGTGAAGTGGCTGGAGCCCTACACCCAGGATGAGCTCGCCAGGCTCGGCGCCGCCGGTGTGCGCTGCGTGCTGGTGGTGCCGGTCGCCTTCGTGACCGATCATATCGAAACGCTGCATGAGCTCGACATCGAGCTGCGCGAGGAGGCCGAGAAGGCCGGCATACACAGGTACGAAGTGATGTATGCGCTGAACGATTCGCCCCTGTTCATAGCAGCACTGGCCGATCTGGTGGGATCGCGCTTCGAGCGTGAGCTGCGTCCGGGAGGGGAGGATGAACGGAAGAAGGAGAGCAATGCACAGGCATGACGTCATCATCATCGGCGGAGGCATCTCCGGCGCCTCCGCACTCCACTGGCTGGCCTCGATCGGGATCGACGCGCTCCTGCTGGAACGTGAGGAGCACCTCGGCGGCGTCATCGGTTCCCGGCGCAGCGATGCGGGGGCGCTCATGGAGGCAGGCCCGAACAGCGCGCAGATGAAATCGGGCGACCTGCTCGATCTTATCGCGGAGCTCGGCCTGAACGATCGTATCGTCCGTCCCGCCGCGGTCGCCGCCAGCCGCTATATCATGCGTGGTGGCAGACTGGTCCCCCTGCCCATGCGTCCCGGCGCATTCATGCGCTCGCCGCTGTTCTCCGCATCGGCCCGGCTCCGTCTGCTGCGCGAACCCTTTATCGGGCCGGCGCCGGCGGATTCCGGCGAAAGCGTGGCGCAGTTCGTGGAGCGTCGCCTGGGGCGCGAGATTCTGGACTATGCGGTGAACCCATTCGTCTCCGGGATCTATGCCGGCCGTCCCGAATCGCTTTCCGCGCGCCATGCATTCCCCCTGCTGTACGATCTGGAGCAGAGCGCGGGCAGCCTCTTCAAGGGAGGGCTGCGGAAAATGCGGGAGGCGAAGAAGAGAAGGGGAGGGACGGAGGAAAAGGGGAGCGAACGGCGCGGCGGGATCTTTTCGTTCGACGAGGGGATGGGGAGGCTGCCGCGTGCCGTGGAGGAGCGCTGGCGCCGGCATATCCGCTGCGGCGTCGCGGTCGAGCGGATCGAACGCCGGGAGGGAGCCTGGCTGGTGTTTGCCTCGTCGGGAATCTTCATTGCCGATCGGCTTGTGCTCGCGACGGAGGCTTCCGTCACCGCGGAGCTGCTCGCGCATCTCGACCGCGAGGCGGCGACCGCACTGCGCTCCATTGAATATCCGCCGCTTGCGATAGCACAGTCGCTGTACGATCGCGCCGCCGTCGCCCATCCGCTCGATGGCTTCGGGCTCCTGATTCCGGAGGCCGAGAAGCGGAACGTCCTGGGGGTGATCTTCTCATCCTCCCTCTTCCCCAACCGTGCCCCCGATGGCACCGTGCTGCTGACGACGTTCGTCGGAGGAGCCCGCTCCCCCGGGCTTGCGCTTCGCGATCATGAGGAGATGATGTTCGACATCCACGGCGAGCTCCGCCGCGCTCTCGGCATCAGCGCCCGTCCAAGGGAGTTCGTTCTCACCATCCGGCAGCGGGCCATCCCGCAGTACAATGTCGGCTACGGCGCGGTTCTCGACGCGGCGGCCCGTGCGGAGGAGCGGCTGAAAGGGCTGCATCTGCTGGGGAGCTATCGCGGCGGCGTCTCCGTGGGGGACTGCGTCGCCTCGGCCCGCAGGCTGGTCCGACGGCTCGCCGGGGAGTTCCCGCGCCCGGCGGCTGCAGCCGGCGTCGGCGAGCCTGTCGATGAACACAAAACCAGCGAGGTTCAGGAGGCCGAAGGCTGATGCGGCGCCCGATCGAACGGCCGACCGCGTTCCCGCCCGCATGCATTTCAGCGGCATCCGCGCCTCATCCCGGAACATCTTCATGAATGTCGATCCTTCATCTCCATCCATCCTGTCGCCCGCACTCCGCCGGCCGCGGCGCCTTCGGAGCAGTCCGGCGATGCGGGACCTTGTGCGCGAAACCCGGTTCGACTGTTCCGGGCTGATCCATCCCCTGTTCGTCGTGCCGGGGGAGGGGGTGCGCAGAGAGGTTGCTTCCATGCCGGAGGTCTTCAACCTCTCGATCGATGAGACTGTGCGCGAGTGCGCGGAGCTGTATGCGCTGGGGGTGCCGGGGGTGCTCCTGTTCGGCGTGCCGGAGACGAAGGATGAACGAGGCAGCGGGGCCTATGCCGAAGATGGCATCGTGCAGCGGGCGGTGCGCGCCATCAAGGCGGAGACGCCGGGACTGCTGGTAGTGACCGATGTCTGCCTCTGCGAGTACACCGATCACGGCCACTGCGGTCTGCTGCATGGCGAGGAGATCCTGAATGATCCCTCGGTGGAACTGCTGGCGCGCGCGGCCGTGTCGCATGCCGCCGCCGGCGCCGATATCATCGCTCCGTCGGATATGATGGACGGGCGTGTCGGCGCCATCCGGCGCGGTCTGGATGCGGCGGGATTCGAGGGGACGCCGATCATGTCCTATGCAGTGAAATATGCCAGCAGTTTCTACGGACCGTTCCGTGACGCGGCGGGATCGGCCCCGAGCTTCGGCGACCGCAGGTCGCACCAGATGGACCCGGCGAACATCCGCGAAGCGTTGAAGGAGGCCCGGCTCGATATAGAAGAGGGGGCCGACATACTGATGGTGAAGCCGGCGCTCCCCTATCTTGACGTGATTCGCGCGCTGCATGAAACCACTGATGTTCCCATCGCCGCCTATCAGGTATCGGGGGAATATGCCATGCTGCATGCGGCCGCCCGCAACGGCTGGCTGGATCTGGAGGCGACGATGAGGGAATCGCTCCTGAGCATACGCCGCGCCGGCGCCTCGATCATCATCACCTACTTCGCGAAGCGGATCGTGGCGGGCGAACGGTAGGATTTCCTGATGGCGGCGAACAAAAATTCCACTGTCCGGCCGGCAGCCGGCGCCGGTACGCCGGCCACGAACCGGAATCATTGCAGCACTCGATAAACTTCATACGGTATGAACCAGCAGCCCATCGTCTCCCATGCAGAAAGCGAGGATCTTTTCGCGCGCGCGCGCAAGGTGACTCCCGGCGGCGTGAACTCTCCCGTGCGCGCATTCGGCGGCGTCGGCGGAACGCCGGTCTTCTTCGAGGAGGCGCATGGCGCCCGGCTGCGCGATGCTGATGGCAATCAGTATATCGATTATGTGGGGTCGTGGGGGCCGTTCATTCTGGGGCATGGGGACGAGCGCGTGATCGAGGCCATCCGTCGTGAGGCCGGGCGCTCCACCAGTTTCGGCGCGCCGTCGCGGCTGGAGGTAGAGATGGCCGAGCTGCTGACGGGGCTCCTCCCGGGGCTCGATATGGTGCGCATGGTATCCAGCGGCACCGAGGCCACCATGTCTGCCATACGCGTGGCGCGCGGCTGGACCGGGCGCGACAAGATCATCAAGTTCGAGGGATGCTACCACGGTCACGGCGATTCGTTTCTCATCAGGGCCGGGAGCGGCATGCTGACGCACGGGGCGCCGAGCTCACCCGGCGTGACGCGCGGCACCGTGGCTGATACGCTGGTGGCATCGTTCAACGATCTCGATTCCGTGCGCGAGCTTTTCGACGCCAACCACGGGGAGATCGCGGCGGTGATCATCGAGCCGATCGCCGGGAACATGGGGGTGGTCCCCTCCACGCCGGAGTTCCTGACCGGTCTCAGGAAGCTCTGCTCGGACCACGGCGTGGTGCTGATCCTGGACGAGGTGATGACCGGCTTCCGCGTTGCACTGCGCGGCGCGGCATCGCTCTACGGCGTGGTGCCGGATATGTACACGCTTGGCAAGATTATCGGCGGCGGGCTTCCCGCGGCGGCGTACGGCGGCCGCCGCGAGATCATGGAGATGGTGTCGCCGGTCGGCAGCGTCTACCAGGCCGGGACGCTCTCCGGCAACCCCCTGGCCGTGGCTGCCGGGCTGGAGACGCTGCGCATTCTCATCGATGAAGATCCGTACGACCGGCTGGAGGCCGTCGGGAAACGCATCGCCGAGGGGATCGGCGAGTGCGCGGCGCGTCATGGCGTGCCGGTTACGGTCAACCGCGCAGGTTCCATGATGACCCCGTTCTTCACGGCCGGTCCCGTGGAGAATTATGCCGGCGCAACGTCGAGCGACACCGCTCTGTTCGCACGTTTCTTCCACGGCATGTTGGGCCACGGCATCTACCTTCCTCCTTCGCAGTACGAGGCGTTGTTCATCTCGACAATGCATGGAGAGGAGGAGATTGCTGCGACGCTCGACGCCGCCGATCGGGCGCTGCGCGGTATCGCGGATTGACCGGTTTCCGGACACTTTCGCCGCCACAGAAGTCTTCAGACAACGATTCCATCGTGATTTTTTTTATAAAATCAGGAAATGAGGGCTGTAACGGCCTCGCCTGGTTGCGTTGAATGAAGCGAATTGCGATCTTTGGAGCCTGATTAGACGTCCAGGTCTTCCGCTCATAGGTAAACTATGAGTACTTGCTGAGGTCCGGTTGAAGGTGGGTGGAGATGTTCTACCCAAGTGTGCCTATACCGGGCGACGCAGGCAGGAAGAAGCCGTCGATCTCGAACAGCCACCTTCATCCGTTTCTCAGCATTGGTACAGGCATACCGAATGGTCGTGACGAGGAGTTGTGCGTGTTACGTATGCATGACGTCGGCCTCTGACAGCAGGGCAGCCGATAGGTGAAGAGCCGAATGCGTTGGTGTTGATCCTGTTGATTAGGAATGCTCGTTCTCGAACGGGCAATTGCTCAATTATCGCGTCTTCCTCGAAAGGTCGCTGCTCCGAAATCCGCGCGTGCGGAGCAGATGGCCGGCGCAGCCGGACGTATGGACCGGGATTCCAGCCCGGATCGATATGCCCGCCTGCCGGTTGGGGAGGATACTTAATCGCGTTGAACTATGGTAATCAGAAACGGATTGAATACGATGAACCCCGAGAGCTTCAGAGATCATATCGTTGATGTGGTCTCGGCGAGGAGGATGGATGGACTGAAGAGGACGTATTCCACACCTCGATTGATTGTCCACGGTACGCTTCAGCAGATTACCAACAACGTTGGTAATGGATTCATGGACTTCCCGCAGGGCTCGTCGCTGGCAGGTTGATTCTCAGCTCCGTCCGATTGGACCCGGACGGTACACCGGTTCCCTACCACCGGTAGAAATTCTCAAGGACCCCCTCCGCCCCACGGCGGAGAACATGAATCCCCGGCATTGCCGGGGATTTTTTTTACCCCTCGCCGCCGCCCGGAATTATCGATGAGAATATTTATGCATGCCGTTTTCATGAACGGCGGCATACATGTTCTCGCCGCCGCCGTGGCCTTCTCCCGCACGGCGCGTCAGGAGATGACGCAGGGAGTACCTGCCGCCGGACTGCCGGAGCCCGCGCAGCGCTGGAATTGGCGATTTCCCGTGGTGCCTGCCGGATTTTTGCACAATCATAAACTTCCAGGTCGTATGAAGCGGGCCGGGCTCCGTATCTTCAGGCTCAGGCGCGCTCCGATTTGGTTCGAGAGGTCCGATGGTTGCGTGCCGGATTCAATTCGCGCACTATCTGGTTCGATTTCAGCAGGGGATGATGCATCAGGAAAAGGGGACGGTAACTCCACGGCGCGCAGGGGCCGGGGGATTGCAGAGCGGTGATCGCAATGGCACGGGCGTTTCGATACCGGGCATACGGCCGGCCATCGGATTTCGGTTCCGGCAGGGACAGGAGCAGTTCCTGGTGAAGCTCGCTGCGGCGCTGGAAAGGGGCGAGGATAATCACCTGGGAGTGTTCGTGCCGGGATATGGCAAGACCATCACCGCGCTCTCCTCGTTCATCGTGGCGCACAGCCTGGGTATCGCGCGGAAACTGGTGGTCTTCGTGCCGCGTGGCAACCTGCGTGACCAGTATGCCGACCCGAAGGAGCTGAGCAATGTCTTCCGCAATCTCGGCGCGCCGCCGTTCTCCTTCTGCGTCGCCGATTCCGAACGGGTCTTCCTCAAGAATCTCGATACCTCCATCATCATAACCACCTATCAGTACGCCAGCGGGCGCGGCGGGCACAATGCGCTTCTCTCATTCTGCCGGGCGGCGCCGTGCATGTTCGTCTTCGACGAGGTGCACCATCTCTCCGACGATGGCCTGTGGGCCTCGAAGATCCAGCAGTTCCCCTTCACGTGCAGCGTCGCCCTCTCGGGCACGCCGATGCGTTCCGACAACAAGACGCTCTTCGGCGTTCCATTCGAGCTGCGGGAGAATGGCGAGCAGTATTACATGGCGCTGCATGAAGTTACCATGCGCGACGCCCATGCCGAGGGGAAGATCCTGAAGCGGGTGAAGGCGCATGTGATCGACTACCGCCTGAAGATGATGCATGCCGATACAGGTGAAATCGTGGAGATGTCGCTTTCGCAGCTCGCCGATATCGCCCGGGACAAGAATGATGTGGATGCATATATGGCGCGGAGGAAACTCCGGTTTCATGAGGTCTATCTGGAATCGCTGCTGCGCCCGGCGTTCGAGCGGTTTCACGAGAAGCGGGCGGGGCTGGAGCGGGAGAAGTCGGGCGCTCGTGGGGGATACCGGAATCATCAGATGCTCGTCATCGCCATGAGCAATGGCCACGCGCAGGCGATTCTCGAATTCGTGCGCGAACGTTTCCCCGGATTCTCCGCCGCCCGCATTGGCCAGGATGTGCCCGCCATGGAGCGCGAGAAGCTGCTGATGCGCTATCGCGAGGGATTGATCGATGTGATGGTGCAGGTGGATATGATCGGTGAAGGAACCGATATCAAGCCGATCAGCGTGATCGTCAAGGCCGATCTGGTGCGCGCCTACTCGAAGACGATGCAGCAGATATTCCGCGGCATGCGCTATTTCGATGGCTTCAGCGATGAGGCGAATCTCTGCGATATCTATTCAGCAAATGATTCCGAGGTGGTGCGGACGCTCGAATGGATCACGTCGGAGGAACAGCTCGGTGTGAAGCTGAAAGATGAACGCAAGCGCGAGGAACATGCGGCGCGGATGCAGCCCGGCGAAAGTATGTGGGAGCTGAAGGAGGTGCAGCACCGTGACATGCAGACACATATCCTGGAACTTTTTCCGGAATATGCCCGGCCGGAGCCGCCGCAGCCGATAACACATGCGTCAGGGCATGATGAAGAATATGTCGTGGATGTAAGCCGGCGCGAGCATGAGCTTCGCCAGGAGTGCGCGGCGCTCGCATCGCGGCTTTCGTTCATGCTGAAATCAACCGGACATATCATCGAGGTGAGCACCATCCATGCCGAGGCGAAACGCCGGTTCTCCAAGGCGCAGGGAGACCTGAGCATCAACGAGCTTACACGCAAGCGCAACTGGCTTATCCGGTGCATCGATGCACGGAAGCTGATGTGAGAGAAGATGGAAGTCAAAGGGCAAAAGTCAAAAGGCAAAAAATTTGAGGGGGGAGAGATGGTGGTGCATGCAGGAGTTTGGTAGTGGGGTTGCATTGTTGGTGGTTGATTGGAATTCTGCTCTCATCGCAACGTTGTATGCCGTGCCGGCCGATTCATTGCGGATGTCCCTTCTCCTTTGCTGAATCACAGATCGTTGTACAGCGATCTCGATAGTGTTGCTCGCCACGGCCGTCCACCACAGGTTATCCGGATCGGCATGTTCCCGGGTGCCATCGCGAAGAAGTGCGGTGGCGCGGCGATCCTGTCGGCACAATATGTTCGTGCGGAAAAAAAATATCCCTCCGACGGGTTCCGTTGTGGCCCGGAAACGTACGGCCGGAGTCCGGCTCCGGCCGCGATATTACAGCCTGTGCCGGCAGATGGATCTTCGCCGGCAGATTCATTGCAGATATTCCTCACGTTTTAGAACCGCAGGTCCCCTTCATCGGTGATTTCGATGGCGACGCCGCGGATGACGTCCGATTCGAGAAGGCTCTCGTGCGGGGCAACCTGCGTGCCGAGCGGGTCGTTGTCCCGCAGCGTGCCGAAGTCGAGCCCGGTAAGCTCCTCGACGAGCCGGATCGGAACCTGGTACGTCTTGAAGGGACCATACACGAACGCCGCCTCCAGCCTGTTCAGCAGCTCGCTCTGGCTGAGCATGTATGCGGTTGCGGAGAGCCTGCCGTCATGCACCATCACGGCCAGCTTCCAGAACTGCTGCGGCAGGCGGATCGATCTGTACGTGCGGTCGTCATCGCGGAATACCGGGCCGGTGAAGACGGATACCTTCATGTCGCTCGTGTCCGCGTTGCGCAGGATATAATCCTCCAGCGACAGCCATGTGCGCTGATTGAAATCCTTGTGCTGCGGCGTGCAGTTCGTGAAATGGAAGGTGTCGGCATCTGCCCGTACCGCCATTTCCTCCGTGCCCCATACGGGATCAAGCCGGCGAACCAGATGCCCGCGGTCCAGGTCGTTGCGGCTGTAGGCATCCTCGCCGATCTGAAATTCCTCGGGAATTCTCGGATCGAATTTCCACTTGTCGTCGCCGCGCGTAAGCTTCACCAGCGCATTACCATCGATATTCACCGCAGTGAAAAATGCCATGCGCCGCTTCCTGTTCATTACAACGGAATAATTGATGTATTTCAGTTCGTTCTGCGTCGAGCGGCCGATAAGAGGCACGGCATCTCCGGCGATTGCGGGGCCGAGCGCGGGAAGCGGGACATGGAGCGCTCCCCCGCCGAGGAAATTCCGGATGTAACCAAGGCGATCGGCATATTCCGGAGCGGGATCGAAATCGGATGCGGCAGGGGCTTCGGTCTCCGTATCCGCAGCGCTGGAGATCGTCGTGCCGGTGCCGTCGGCCGTCGCCGTCGGCAGGGGCTTCCCCACGTGGACGGCGATCTGCAGCGGGATCGTCCAGGTGGTGCCCCCCTCCGTATCGATGGTGATGCTGGCGATGGCCGGCTGCGCGATGGTATCGGCCTCGTTGCGGCCACGCGATGCAGGCGGCGCCGTATGCCGGACCGCCGACCGCGGGTCGATCGGCGGAGCTTCGAGTCCCTGGGCGAACAGTTCCATCACCCCTTCACCCAGCCGCTGATCTCTGACATGCCCGATGATGCGGCTGATGCGCACCCCTTCATTGGCTATCCAGTTGATCTGATCCTCCCCCATGTCGGATGTCCAGGGGCCTCCGTTGCGCGCGCGAATCCTTCCGTCGCCGGTCATGTCCGGAACGCCGGAATGATGCAGCCCTATAAGCTCCCACTGATCGTTGAAAACCGGGGCGCCGGAGGAGCCGGGCGAGGTATCGGTCCGGTAATGGAGAAAATTATCGAGGATATCGACGATCTGATTTTCGCGCAGCGCCACCTTCTTCGGCTGTGCCTCGGGATGCTGGATGATATTCACCGCCTCGCCGATCACCACCTTGCCGGTCTGCTCTATCAACGGATTCCATCCATAATCGCTCAGCGCAATGGTGCCGTCGATCGAACGTTCGCGTACGGCGACAAGCGAATAATCGAGGTCGGTATCCGTGATGAAAAACGTGCCGGGATCGAGCTCGAACGTTACGGGGAGTTCCAGCCTGCCGTCGATTCCATACTGATAATTGAATTCGACATTGCTCGTCATCGCCTGTCCTCTGCCCGCGAGCACATGATTATTGGTGAGCAGCAGCCTGGGCGCCACAAGAAATCCTGTTCCGAATGCATGGATGCCGCCATTGCGTGCTCCGACCTGAATGCGGCCGACGGTGGCGGATGCGCGAAGCCCCTGCTCCAGATATGCCACGCCGACGAAATCGCTCCTGCCGATAACCCGTTCCACTGCAAGGTCGAACATCGGTTGCGCGGCCGTGCTGGCGATGATGGCCGCGGCTCCTCCCATATCCGAGCTGGTCATCACCGGTATCATGCCTCCCGCCGCCGCGAGCCGTTCCCGCCGTAATTCAAACTGTCGTTCGTCGTTGGCGCTGCGGATATCGCCTGTCTTCACATGCTGAATATTCGCTGCGCGAAGCGGGTTCCGCTCGGCATAGCGTCGTCTGGTCGCTTCAAGGATGTGCTGGGGAATGTTCATGAGCGTCTCCAAATCATGGGATAATGTGATTGAAGAAATTGCCGGCAGAATATGAAAAAGAGAAATGCCGGGCAGGGGCGCCGGATGGTTCGTCGGCGTGTCCGGAGAAACCTGCCGTGCATGATATTCACGGAGCTACCGATACGCGGCCGAAGCCGTGGAATTTCCTGGAAAAATCGGGGGGGGATTGGATAGCTGCGGTTCGACGTGCACGGGAATTTCTTTCCTGCCCATATATCGAATGGGGCGGACATCGCCGGGCACGAACATAGTCAATTATCCGACACGAAACAGTTCCGCCTGCTGCATATCGGTTGATGGATCACGACGCATGGTCCTGGTAACAGGCGCACAGAGATGGATGAATCCGTAATGTTCCGAGGCGGATCCAGGCGTCGGCTCCGTCCGTGGTGCCCATGTCCTGTGCCGATTCCCCGGATCGGGGGGACGATCCGGGGCGTCGCATCATGCAAAAAAAATTCCGTCGCTGCTAACATTTTGCCGGCGGTCGTGTTAGGTCGTTGCGGAGCCAATGAGGAGGCCTCCTCTCCTGTTTTCAGCCGGTTGTCTGTCGTATTCCGCAGCGCGCAGGTTTGTTCCCATCATGGCTGACATATGCGGCGCTGCCGTGATTTCCATGCCGGGGAACAGTTGTTCCATCGTCGGTATTTCTGCCGTGCATTCATACACCGCCGGTGTGTGGCGCATGCCGTTTCCGTAATGTGTTACGGGGCGTTTGAATGCCGCCGCGATTCCGGCTACCGTGCGATAACCACCCGTCTGCTCACCCTCATCTCCTTCGATTCCATCACGACGATATAGGAACCATTCGGAAGTCCCGCTGTGGAAAGTGACGTCATACCGCCACCTGCAGCCGCATCCATCGTAGCAGCGGCGCATTCCCTCCCATTGATATCGTACAGCCGCAGCGTGGCGGCGCCGGTTGCATGTGGGATTCGGCAGGCGACATCGATTGCATGTTCCCGGAGCGTCACGATCATCTCCGGCCGGCTTCCGTCCATCATCTCTCGGGCTGCCGCCACGATCGCGAAGGGAAGGATGCTCGTATCCGCAACATCGGGGTGCGTGGCATCGGCGATTCTGACAAGCGCCCGGTCAGCCGCCTGCGCGGGCGTCTGCCAGGTGTACGCGCCATCGGCCGCGGCCACATCCGGCGCTATGGTCAGCCATTCATTCCCGTTATCGAGCGAATACTGGAGTGTTATACGTTCCACATGCGCCGAGGCCCAGCGTATCTCCGTTGCGATGCCGGCGGGGATCGAACGATCGCCGCGAGGGCTTTTCAGAATCACCGTCGGCTCGGCCGGCTCTGCAAGACACTCGGCCGCGGCCGCCTCGCTGCGCATCACCTCGGCCACTCTTGGAAGAAAGGTCATCGCCACGCGGTATTTCCCGAAATCTCCGCTCAATCCGTAGTTGGTATTCTGGCAGTAGCTCATGATACTGCCGGAGCTGGCGCGTGGTGTGACTGGCAGGGCATAGCACGCATCGTCGAGAATAAAGCGGCTGTCGTCGCGGGTGTAGCAGGTGTCCAGCGGCGGATTCCACCAACAGGTGTGGGTATGCCGTGCGCCGAAATTGTGTCCCAGCTCATGCGCCACGATGTAGACATCGTAGTTGAACGCGAAGGTCGGGAAGGTCTGTGCGCAGGTAGGGGAGCTCATGCCGTAGCCATAGAGATCGCTGCAGAGCGCGCCCGAACCTCCCTCGAAGCGCGTGCCGAGATAGGCGATCCCGCCGCCGCCGTAATTGATGGAGGTGAGGACATGGGCAAGGTGCCGCGGCACATCGGAGTAGTGTGCCCGCCAGTAGGGGGGAACGGTGTCCCAGAGCGCATAGGCATTTCCCTGCACCTTGTATGGATCGGCGATGCTGTCGGCCCATACCTTGAACCAGGGAATGTGCAGGGTGACGTTCAGTTCATCTTCGTAGAGCACGCTCACCATGGAGAAGAGCGCTGCCGTATACGCTACGGCCGAGCTTATCTCACCTCCCGAGGCGCGGAAGTATTCGTAGTCGGCCTCCACGGCCACCTCGGTTTCCAGAAGCGTCGCGGGGGAGATGTAGCTCCGCGGGGCGGCGGCGCGGGGCGGCGCTCCCTGCGCCATGTCCGGAGTGGCACAGGAGAAATCCGGAGCAGCGGCTCCCGGGTTCAGGTAGCGTTCGCCGATCAGGATCAGGCCGTCGCCTCCGGATGTGGCGGGGGCCATCACATAGCCGGTGCCGTCGCCGCGTGTGATGGAGCAGAAGATCTTTTCCCCGCACGCAGCAAGGAATACACGCGAGCCGTTCTCCCCGGAGATCACCCCGCGGAAGCAGGTGATTTCCGGCGTTGCCACGTCGAACTCTCCATCACGCGTCCCCGCAACGATTCTGGTGCGGGCGTCGATGGCAGGGCGGGCTCTTCCGAGCAGCACCTCGCTCCGCTCGCCGGGAGCGACCGGGAATTCGGCGATTGCGATGGTGTGCGCTGCCAGCAATTCATCAAATCCTGCCGGGCGGATCGTCAGGCGCTCCCCGGCGCTCGTCTCGGGACTGCCGGAGAAGGCGTCGAAGAGTGGAGCTGCCAGCCGCTGGGCGGATGCCGGTGGCCCGGTGAGGATGCAGGCAAGGAGGATCAAGGCGATGCCCGCCGGGGCAGGCAGGGAACAGCGTATGTGTAGTGCCATAGAGGTACCTGATGAAATGACGGAACGGTGAGCCGGAGATGCGAAAGGGCGGGCGCCAGTATAGTGATATGAAATGTTTCCGGCAACGAATCGATGACGGTTGCGGGATGATGGCATGGATGCCGCGGACCACATCCGGAGAGATGGGAACACTGGGATGCCACTGGTCCGGAATCTGCCGCCGCCTGCGGCATCCAATCGCGGCTACCGGGGGGGCCGCCGGCCGGACTCATGATCGGCAGCTACAGCGTCACCGCCGGCATGACAAGCGACGGTGGCGACACAGGAAGTTCCGGGGGGGCCTCTTTGCGGGCTTTGCGTGAAACTTTCTTCCGGGGGTGAGGGATGAAGACAAAAAGATGGGCGGTATGCAGTGTGGTTCGCTGGAACGATAAACGGTTGGCCATCATCGGTTCGCCGGCATTTTCGCACGTTGGACAATCGACCACGAACCACTCAATGCAGTTCCTCGCGATACAGCTCGCGCACGGTGCTGCCGCTTTCATCGGGGTGGAGTGCCACTTCGTAGTAGACAACCTCCACCGGGTTTCCCCGGCCGTGCAGGTGCACGATCTGGAATCCGTTGTTGTAATGCCGTCCGTCGTACGCGATGCCGAGATGCACGTCGGCGACGGGGACGCGGGGGATGGCTCCGGGAGGATAGTTCCGTACGCTGGCCGGGCGGGCGCCATGACCGACACAGCGGCCGTTGCGCACGCCCATGAACTCGTCGAATATCACCAGGTCATGCTCATGTCCCCAGAACCAGCCTGCCACGCGGTCCATGTAGGGGGCGAATGTTTCGATCAGGCGCATATTCCCGGAGTCGGGGAGCGCCGGTTCCTCAGGATCGCCGCCAAGCCTGTCGTGGTTGGAAAATGCCTGGTGATGGGTCATCAGGATCGTTCGTCCGGCGAAGCTCTCCAGCTTGTGATGGAGCCACGGGATCTCGTCCCTGCGCGGCATCGAGCCCATATCGTGCGCCGTCAGAATATCCCAGCGTGATTTGAATCCCGTGTCGGCGGCCAGGAACTGCCATCCTCCATCCTCGCTCATCAGCCGGAAGAAGCTGGCGGGCTGGATCTGATCGCCCTGGTTCATGCGATCCAGCATCCAGTAGAAACCATGTCCGCCGCTGTAGTACTCATGGTTGCCGGCCATCGCGAACAATGGGATCTGACCGCCAGTGATACGATTCACCGCATGGCTCCGGATCGGAGCTATCACATTCCGCTCGCATTCGGCGGGCATGGCTGTGATGTAGATATCGCCGAGATGGATGATGGCGTCGGGAGCGAACGAGCAGGCCCCCTTCAGCACCTCCACCGCATTGCGGGTGCCTGTCCCCCAGTCGGCGATCAGCGCCACCTTTCCGTGCGCTGGAACCCGCCACCTGATGGTCGAGTATTCCAGATCATTGCCTCCCTCCATCTCCCACGACCGGTAGACTGAATTCCGAAAGAGCCGCGTGAAGTTCACGAAGCGCTCGGCGACACGTTCCCAGAGCGAGCGCTCGCGGATGCCGAGATCGACAGATTCGATCGCCTTGTCCAGCGATTTCTCCAGCACGGAGTTCTCGGCCGCGCGCGCCTCGGCCAGCTTGTGATAGAGCGCAGCAGCCTCCGGATCGCGCTCGCCGCAGTTGTCGCACAGCCTTTGGATCTTCTCCTCGCGGTCGGACTCGTCGCTGCTTGCCTCGGCGTAGGCGCCGGTTGCGGCGTTCAGCGGGCGTTCCATGTCCACCGCCGGCGCATCGCCATTGCGATTGACCGGTTCTTCGCTGCCGCCGCAATCCTCCTCGCGGCAGATGTCGGCGGTGGCGGATTGCCAGAGTGAAATCGATGCGTCGCGGACTGTCGGGTATTCGTTCATGCTGATGTCGGTTACGGATCGTCCGCGATTTCCGCCGGCTCCTTTGCATGGCCGCTGACAGCGGAGGGGACGGGGCGGGTCCGGCCAAACTTCGTATCCAACATCGTGCCTGTCCGTCGGGCGCCTACAGCGCCACCTTCCCGCTCGCGACATGCTCCCCGTCCGTCAGCCGGTAGAAGTACATCCCGGCCGGAAGCCCCGCCGTGCTGAGCTGCAGGGTACGGGAACCCGGCGTGATGGCATCCTCCGTCACGGAGGCTACCTCACGGCCGAGCAGGTTGTACAGGGTCGCCGTCACCCGGCCGGAGGCGCCGAGGGTGCAGTCGATCGACAGTGCTGTTCCCGACGGATCGGGGCGGACGGCCGTCAGCGTGATTCCGCGGGCCGGTCCGGCCGCCGCACGAACGCCGGACGACCTGCTGTTCATCGCAAGGTTCATCAGCGCCAGCCCGGCTCCGGTGGCGTCGATGGTCTCATTGACGATCAGGGCGACCGTGATGCTGTCCGTGGGAGAATAGAGCATGATGGAACTGTAGCCGAGCACGTTGCCGCCGTGGCCGTAGACATTCCGGCCGTTGACGCGGAACCGCATGACGCCCAGACCGTAGCCGTTGCTCAGGCCGAACGAGAGGGTGCGGAACGACAGCATCTGCTGCAACGATGCCGGCGCAAGCACGCCGCCGCCATAGAGGGCGCGTCCCCAGGTGACAAGATCCTCCGGCGTGGAGAACATCGCTCCCGCGGTCCATGCCGCGCTGTGGATGCCCCGGCGGGAAAGGAGGGAGATGTCGTCGGGCAGGCCATCGCCTGTGACGTCGGACCAGGGGGCGGCCACATCTCCCTGCAGTTCCTCGGCCTCCGGGAAGAACGTATGTGCCAGATGGAGGGGGTCCAGCAGGCGCGAACGCAGTTCGGTCTCCACGGGGTTGCCGGTGGCCCGTTCCGCGATCATGCCGAGCAGAACGTAGCCGGTGTTGGAATAATGCCATCCGTTCCCCGGAGCGAAGTCGCGGGGGAGCACGAAATTCGTCACGATCTCTTCCGGCGTCCAGATTCTGCCGAGATCCTTCACCAGGGAATCATTCACGGCCGGATTTTCGAGATAGTTGAAGATGCCGCTCGTGTGCGCCAGGAGCTGGCGTATGGTGGCGGTGCTGTCCACGTTCGCATAAGCCGGCAGCCACCGGTGCAGCGAGTCATCGAGCGAAAGCTTCCCCTCCTCGGCCAGTTCCAGCACCAGCGTTGCGACGAAGGTCTTGGTGATGCTGCCGATTCCCTGGAGCATGTCCGGTTCGAGCGCCGTGGTTTCGCCGGAGATGCCCGTCGCTCCCTTCCACCGCCCGCTGTCGGGCATGGCGACGGCCGCCGAAATCCCCACCACACCATTGCCGCTTGCGCGCATTTCGACGATCAGGTTCTGGAATTTCGATGCGAGCGCTGAATCCACGTCATGATCCTGGGCGTGGGCCGCAGGGGGGCAGAGCATCACGACGGTGGAAAGGAGGGTGGGAAGCAGTGCGGGAATGATCCGGCGGCGGTGCAGGCGATAACTGTGAATCATCGGATGTACGGTGTTTGCTTCTGGTACTGATGCATGTCGCCGGCGGGCATCGCGGGGGCATGCTCCTTCGATCGGAGCCAATATACGGAGGGTACGGAAGCAGGTTGCAGGGTATGGGAGCATCGTGGCCGGGAGCCGACGGGGGGATTCGCTCCGCCCTCCCGCCATATCTTCCGCGGTTGCCGGAAGAGCGTTCGGGTGATGGAATCGCAGCGTGATGATCCTGGCATGTACGCCGCTGCGACTCGCTACATGGATGCGTTCGGCGCCGTCTGCGGGGACCTGCCGAACCGTGTTGCCGCGACGCGGGGGGGCGAGGGAGGGGGATCCGTTCGCCGATCCGCGCATGGCAGTGCTGGCGGCAGCATGCCGGTTCGGCGGGATGCGTGCACGAAGGAATGTATCGGCCCGGCGGGGGAGCAGGTCCGTCATATCCGCTATCCCGCGATTCCATCAAGCTCCTTCAGCAGCCGGGTCATGGCGCGTTCCAGGGCATCGCAGGCATCCGTGATTGCGTCGTTCTCCACCTCATCTTCCATCGCTTCCAGACGGCAGGCGCAGTCGTAGGCGTCGCCGGCGGCGAAGTTCGCCACGGCCCCCTTCAGCGCATGCGCGGAGCGGCGGACCGTATCCATGTTTCCCCCGGCTATTCCGTCGCGTATCTCCGCCAGCATCCGCGGAGCATCGCGGCGGAGCAGGGCCACCATCTCGCGAATGAGATCCATGTTGCTGTCCATCCGTTCCATCAGCGTGTTGCGATCGAAGGCAGAGGTGTTGTTCTCCGCGCCGTTCGCCTCATTGCTGGCAGATATATTCTTTGCAGTCGTCATCGCTGTCACCTCACGTAATGCGTTCATCAGCTACTTGTGCCGGAGTGGTTTCAGGACATAGCCGTCCATTCCCGCCTTCAGACATCGCTCGCGATCCCCCTTCATGCAGTTCGGCCGGCATGATCGGCCCTGGTGAGATGCGCCGTCACTCCGAGGGCGCTGCACCGTTCCCCGGCTCCATGCCGGGCGCGGAGGAGAAGGTGGAATACTCCGTACGAGGTACGGTCGATCCACGGCCGTGTCACCCATGACTCGTCCGATTACAGGGATGGAAAAACAGGAAAAAACTGGACATCCGAAGGATTCCGGATGAATGGGATGCGGGAGTTGGGAGCCTGCCGGACACGGCGTAAACGGACCAGCCATTGCAGACGCCTGCAAGATAGGGGTTGCCGGAGGGAAGACAAAGCAGGCGCCGCGGGAAAGTGCAGTTGGCCATGATCGCGCCGGCGTTGCCTGAATCACACGATGCCGGGGCGGGATGTTGCACGGGCGATGGCTTCCGTATGGCCGGGAGCCTGTTCCTTCCGGCCGACGGTCATCTAGCCGGAGTATGTCACATCTGTCCGCCGTGCGCTGTCTGGAGATCGTGAGCTGCGATTCTCCCGGACGGCATTCAGAAGGCTCGGGGCCCTTCATGCTTCGGGAGAGCACCATGTACGGCACCTCTCACGGGTTCGCGCGCATGGCGGTCATCGCGGCCGGGAAATCGTCCCGCCGGGGGCCGCCGTGTTCTCCACATGCTCCGTTCACGTTCACTCAGCTCCGCGAGGGTATCATGAAGCTGCACTATCACCTTGTATCCGCATCGCGGTGGACCATTCTTCTTCTCCTCATCGTCACTGCCGGGGCAGTTGCGCAGGAACGTGAACGGGAGCATGGGAGCTCCTATTCCTGCGGACCGGAGCATCCCGGTCCGGGGCTCGCTCCGGGGGAGCAGGGGCTGATCGATCGCTTCAACTATCCCTGGCATCCCGGCAAACATCTGGCGCTTGCGCAGGAGCGTCGTCGCGCGCTGCAGCGCGGCCCGGACTGCGGCGGGTTCAGCATCGACTTCGAGGACGTCATTCTCGGCAACGGCATCGGCTTCGATGATCCCGGGCCGATCACGCACCCGGTGCTCGGCGCCACCACCGTCGGAGCGCTCCGGCGGCGGACCGTCTGCGAAGTGCTGAGCTACATCGGCAGCATCATCGATGTAAAGGGCTCGCCGGATGTCATCATACGGGCGTCGCAGACCGACGGGAGCGGGTTTCTGGCGGCGGCCTCGCCATTCTTCAGCGGTGCCGTCGGCGGGTTCGCCAGCGGCACGTTCTATGATCACATCACCACGGGCACCGACCCCACCCCCGCGCCCGGCAGCTACGACGCGATGGTCACGTTCGACTTCGGGTTCAGCTATAACGACGACTGGAACGCGCCGCCGGGAAACAGCATCGACCTGTTCTCCGTGATGCTGCACGAGATCACGCATGCGCTCGGCGTCTTCTCGCTTATCCGGCCGGACGGCTCCAGCGCGCTCGGCGGCGGGTACTCGCTGTTCGACCGGCGGATGCTGGATGGCAGCGGGGCCAGGATGGTCGATCCCGTCACCGGAGCGTTCAACGGCAACGTGGCGGCGATCACCTCGGATGCGGTCATCCTCGAAGGGGAAACATGTGGCGTTGTGAACCCGGTCTATTCCCCTGGCGCGTACCGTCAGGGGAGCAGCATGAGCCATTTCGACTCGTACCGCTCGGGCATACGCTATGTGATGCGCCCGGCGACGGGTGGCGGTGACGACCGTGCGTATACGGTAGAGGAGATCCAGGTGCTGTGCGATCTCGGCTATACGCTCCATGGGCGGTCGTGCAGCCGATGCGCGCCGCGCGGGATCGACGACTACGGGACCACGCAGCAGGGGGTGGAGGTATGCATCGATGTGCTGGCGAACGATGTGAGTCCCGACGGAAGCCCGCTGACGATCGACCCGGCCTCGGTGCGGATAGAGGAGGGGGGAGGGAGTTTCAGGATCGACGGAAATCTGCTCTGCTACACCCCCGACCCGGGGTTTACCGGGCTTGCGCGCCTGGTCTACGCACCGAACAACGGCGACGCCACCGGGAGCAGAGGACGGGTGCTGGTCAATGTCTTCCCGACAGTTCCTCCGGGGGGAATCACGCGGAGGGATGCGGAGATATGGTACTTCGGCAGGAATGCGGGAATGTCGTTCGCGAGCGGCATACCGGTGCCGCTGACCGATGGCAGGCTGCAGAGCCTGGAGGCCGCAACCACCGTGTGCGACAGGAAAACCGGTGCGCTCCTCTTCTATACGAACGGCGTCACCGTCTGGGATGCCACGCACCATGTGATGCAGGGGGGGGAGGCGCTCGCCTCGGATGAAAGCTCCACCCAGGGGGCCCTTGTCGTGCCCGTGCCGGGCGACGATTCCTCCTACTATCTCTTCACTGTCACCGTGGAAATGCGTTATTCCATCATCGACATGCGCGCCAACGGGGGACTCGGCGCCGTGGTGACGAAGGATGTCCTGCTCTTCAAGCCCGCCGCCGAAAAGCTGACCGCCGCCCCACACGGCAACGGCCGCGACTACTGGGTGCTGACCCGTGAATGGGGCACCGATCTGGTGCATGCCTTCCTTGTTGGCTGCGACGGCATCAGCGGCCCGGTCTCCAGCCATACCGGCGGCGAGCTGTTGTTCAAGAGGGCGGATACCGGCTACACCTTCCGCTCGACGATCGGTTATATGAAGGTCTCGCCCGATGGACGCCGGCTTGTCTCGGCGAATACGTTCGTATGGATTCCCGGCGCCGATTTTACCGGTGCCAGCATCGAGCTGTTCGACTTCGACGACATGACCGGACGCATATCGAACCGGATGACCCTTGCCACCGATTACGAGCAGTGCTATGGCGCAGCCTTCTCTCCGAACAGCAGCAAGCTCTATGTGGGGTCCTGGATGAACGGCCGTCCGATTCTGCAGTACGATCTATCGAAGCCGGACGAGGCATCCATTATCGCCTCGCGGCGCAGTATCCCGCTGACCGGCAGCGTATCGCTCGGCGCGCTCCAGCTCGGCCCGGACGGGAGGATCTACGTTGCGGTATGGCAGACGCCGACGCTGGGCATCATCGCCCGGCCGGATGAAGTCTTCCCTCTCTGCCAGTTCACGCAGGAGGGGATGCATCTGGGCGGACAACGCTCGGATCGCAGCCTCTGCAACCTGATCGAAGGGGATCTGAACCGGACCATCGCGGACACGGCACTGCTCAGCCTGAGCAAGCGGGTGAGCGATGAACATCCCCACTACGGCGATACCATCACCTACACCATCAGCGTCTGCAACCTGACCGACTGCGGACCGGTGGATGCTACGATCGAGGATGTACTCCCCGATGGATTGGACTATGTGGATGGCATGGACGCCTACCCGCGTCATACGCTGCACGGCATTCCCGCCGGTGAATGCGGCTCCATCGCGCTGCGCGCCGTAGTCGGCAACAGAGTGCCGCTCGGAACGCCCGTGGTCAACTGCGCCACGATCGTGGGACGGGACCCGGCGCGCGATCATGTGGATCTTGACAGCAACTGCGCCACCATCATGGTGCGCGGAACGGATCTCGGCATTACCAAGACGGTCGATTCGGTCGATGGCACGGCCGCCGGCAGGGTGAACTACACCATCACGGTGACCAACTACGGTCCGGCCGATGCGACGAACGCGGTGGTCCGTGACATTCTTCCGTCCGGGCTGGAGTACGTGACGCATACCGTGACCGGTGCCGGGACATATGATCCTGCGACCGGCGATCTGGCAATTCCCCTGCTGCCGGTGGGGGACATGATGACGCTGCGGATCGAGTGCGACATAGAACGGGGATGGCACGGAAACATCATCAACTGCGCCGAGCTGGTATCGCTGGATCAGTCCGATCTGGACGTGACGAACAATAGTGCCTGCGCCTTCGTGATGAAGGAATGCCGGGAGGGAGAGATCAAGGTGCGCGGCGGGATCGCCCGGAATCATTCGGCGGGCTCCGGCGAGTCGATCATGGTGCCGGTGATGCTCTACGATGATGTGGATGTCGAGCAGGCACGGCGGATAGCGATCTCAGTCACCTATGATTCCACGGTCATGGCGCTTCAGAACGGCCGTTTCGTCGGCGAGCTCACGGATGGTACGCTGCTGGATGGATGGCGGCTCGTCTCGGTGAGCGACCGGCGCGGGCACTACAGCATCGAGCTGGAGTCGCCGTCGCCGGGAGATGTCATCAGCGGGACCGGAGTACTGCTGAACCTGTGGTTCGGGATGTATCTGGGGAGGAGCGTCGGTTCGGAGCTGCCGGTGACGATCAGCCTGCCGGAGAGCCGCTGCGTGGATGTGGTCACGGAGGCGGGATATGCGCGGCTGGATTCGATCTGTGGCCTCGATCTGCGGCTGATCGAGCTGATCCCGGGAACCTATGGCATCAAGCCGGTGCGCCCAAATCCCGTGGAAGGGGTGGCGACATTCGAGTTCTCCATCGGCCTGGATGCGGAGACGCGGCTGGAGATCATCGACGCACAGGGAAGGCACGCCGCAACGCTGGTGGATGAATATCTGCTGCCGGGAAGGTACATGGTGGAATGGGAGGCGAATCGGCATCCGTCGGGACTCTACTACTACCGCATCAGCTCGGGCGACTGGAGCGAGACGGGGCGGATCGTGGTGGTGAAGTGAGGGATGGTGCGGGAATCGCCTGCAATGTGTGCGATTCCCGCTGGGAGGGCGCATCCGAAGCCCCGCCATACCCGGCGGTTTCTTCCGCTGCCGTCCGGGTGGGGAGGTCTCAGTTCATCGAGATCCCGATATCCTCTCCGCTCAGCGATCCCGCCATGCCGCCGACGCTGAAGTTCAGGTGATGATAGATGGCAGTCTGCCTCGCTGCCTCGCGCACGAAGTCGTGGGAATCGGTCAGGCACGTGCGTATCAGTTGCCTGCTCTCCGCATCGAGCGTCCAGCGCTGGAGGGTTCCCATGGCATACAGGGCGGCGGATCGTACCCAGGGATGGAAATCCGCAGCAGCGGTCTTGATGCTGGCGAGCGCCTCGGGATGTCTCAGCTTTCCCATGTGCCGGATGGCCGCGGCGTACATGGCGCTGGAATTATGGAGCTCGCCGGAGATCATCGCGTCCCGTGCTATCTCGCGCCGTTCCTGTAGTGTGCGCCGGTCCGGGAGCGACTCCAGAAGCAGGTGCAGATATTCTCCCTGGCCGATATGTCCCAGCACGTCGATGTTAAGCGCCGAGGGGCGTTTCCTGAAATCCTCCAGTACCACCGGCGCCATATCGGCCAGTTCCAGTTCCACCACTATCTGTAGCGCCACTTCGCGCATGTGGTCGGTCCGGATCGCCTCTGCCAGTTCCACGGGATCGACCTGTTGCAGGAAGATATCCCGCGTCCGGCTGAACAGAACCTCCCGGTTTTCAAGGGGCAGGTCGTCGTTCGCCAGGGCGATCGCCAGCGAGCGCAGGCCCCGCAGCGTCCCGATGGTCGGAGGAAGCGATTCCAGCCACTCCACGTACCGGCGCGCCACACGTTCGGCTCCGTCAAGCTCTCCCAGCATGCCCGGCGGCTCAGGGGTCCAGATGATCGCCTCCAGAAGTTCCAGCATCGCGCCGGCGAGCTCCGTATCGTCCGTCGCGCGATCGAGCAGAATCACCGCGTCCAGGTTGCGCATGATGATCTCCGCGATGTTGCTGCGTGCGCTCCCGCCGTGCCGCATCCCGCGGATCACGCAGTTCCGCTGAAGCTCCCAGTCATTTTTCAGATCCCGTATCTGCGCAGTATGAGTGATTGCCTGATACAGCCCCCAGCCTTCCGTCATGGTAATAAGCTCCTCGATCAATAGCATGTGCACACCGTCTCTCGTCGATCCACGATGCAGCCCCGAGCAGATGTAGTATGTGAATTCCGAATGTCGTGCGAGCGGAAGAAGCATTTCCAGCTCGGCAAGTGATGCGCCGGTGGACGCCACTATGATGCCCCACTTCACTGCGGCATAGTCGGTGCTCCGCACGGCCATCTCGGCGAAGAGATCGCGTACCGTCAGGGAAACCATGCCATTGCGCAGCTTCCGGAGAACCTTCTCGTGATATGGTCCCGGTTCGATCGACCGCACCTTCTGTTCCAGCGATCTCCAACTGGTGATCCGCCGGCCTCCCACCGCGCGTATCGCCGCTACGATATGATTGCAGCCGGCCTCATCGGCCTCGCCCGGCAGCAGGTCGCGCAGGCCGGGATGGTACATCGTCCCATCCCTCCCCGGCGGAACCGGCGGGAGCGCACCATAGTCGAGCGGTTCGCCCGGATGCGCGCGGAGCCACGCGTTGATCTGCCCATAGATCGACGCTTCGTCCGTATCGCCGTCGCGGTTCGATGCAAAACGTCTCGACGGTTTCCACGGGGTCTGCTCGTAGTGCTTTGCAAGACTGCGCGCGATGAAGGAGAGGAGCAGCAGGGATAACGCGAACAGGCTCACAACTACTTCCGGAAGATTTATACGAACATCATTACATGTGGCAGATAGCCATCGGCGGGACGACCGGCGCCGTCATCCACGCCGGAGCTATCGGCTCCTCATTTATAACGATCACACACCTTGTCAACTGTCAGAAGCAGTTTGGAATCAGTTGGGAAAAGATCCTGTCGTCATCGCGAGGAGCGTGGCGGCGTGGTGATCCCACCGCATCACGTCTGCGAAATCTGGTGAGATTCATTCCGTGATCTTCTCGCAGCGACGGTGGGCATGTATGGTGCCGCGCGGCTCCTCATTCCGCCGGGTTTACGGCGCCGGGCCTATTCCTTGAACAATCGCGCTTCGACACGCCGGTTCAGCGCCCGTCCCTCATCGGTGGCGTTGTCGGCTATCGGCATGTTCGTGCCATAGCCCCGGGCCACCACCCGCGCCGGGGCGATTCCCTGGCGCAGCAGGTAGCTCCGCACCGCATCGGCGCGGTTCTGCGAGAGCCGCAGATTGTATTCCCCGCCTCCCTGGTCGTCCGTATGGCCGCGTATCTCCACCATCAGGCCGGGCTCGCTGCGAAGCACATCGGCGATCTTCTGCAGTTCCGGAAACGCCTCCTTCTTCAGCACCGCCCTGTCGTAGTCGAACAGGATGTTCCGGATATTGATGATCACCTCGCTGCTGAGGCTGAAGAGATCGAAGTTCGCCCACGAGCCTCCGGTGGCGGCGGTGAAGCCCATCCAGCATGTTCCTTCGTCGAGCCGCAGGAGCGTGTCAAGCCTGATCGGGATGGCCAGAACCGGCCGCGTGCGATCGTCCAGAAAGATCGAGAGCCGTCCCGGGAGATAATGGATGGTTGCCGTATGCGAGGCACCCGCCTTCAGATCGGGGATATCACCCGTCCAGCCGAGCGAGGTCCGGTGATCGGCGCTGTTCGGCTCCATCCCCAGCGAATGCACGCTGATATGATTGCCGTTCGGCTCCGGATTCTCATCCGGATTGTTGTCGTAGGTGTCGAACTCCACTGCCAGGCTGTTGCGGATGCCCGCATAGCCGATCCCTCCCCCGGCCGCCCCTTCGTAGACCGATGAATTCTGCAGGACGAATGCCAGGCCGTCCGCGCCCGGCGCCCACGGGCGTTGGCTTCCGGGTTCAGAAATCTGGAAGGTGAACGTGGCGGAGAAACCATCGATGATCCGCTGCTTGGTGTTGAACCAGACGGAGCCGCGTTTGAATGTCTCCGCCGGGACCAGCCGGATACGGTCATTCAGTTTCCGTGCATCACCGTTCAGCGTCACATCATCTATCGATGCCACGTTCCGGTAATTGAACTGCGCCCGGAGCGGAGAACGGCCGGTGGCCAGAAAGAGGGTGACGGCGAGCAGGCAGATGACACGCAGGGGCTGATGCATAAACGATCGCGCTATGGATATACGGGGCAACGTATGGCGGACGAAAAGGTACTCCGGAACGGGTTTCAAAGCAAATCCATGATCCGGGCCGACCGGTCCCGGACCTGCCGCGGCGCTGCGGGTATTTCTTGGATATGAACATTTGAATGGAGGTGCGCATCGGACGCAACCCGGAACCGGAGGCTGCGTAGGGAACGCACCGGTCCGGTTTCCCCGCCCGGCCATTTGCGCCGGGAACGTGCAGGGACGGCGGCCGGGGGCTCTATCCGCAGTTCGGATCTCCCGCAGTCATCGTCGAGTATGGACATCATGAAACGGAATACGCAATTCTTTCTGGCGATCGCGGCAGGTCTCGCGGCGATCGTCGCTCCCGCCGCCGCCCAGCCACGGCAGGCCCCGCAGGGACGGGTGGATGGAACCGTGGCGGACAGCGCTTCGGGGAAATCGCTTCCAGGAGCAACCATCGCAATCTGGAGCGCCGCCGATTCCATGCTCGTGACCGGCGCAATAGCCGAGCGCGACGGGGGATTCGCCGTCACCGGACTGATGCCGGGAGAATATTATGTGAAAATCACCTATGTGGGATATGTACCGCGGGTGATTGGCGGCATCTCCCTGAAGCCGGGGAATCTCCGGGCCGATCTGGGGAGGGTCTCCCTCCTGCTGGATGCCGCCCGCCAGGAGGAGATCACCGTCACCGCCGAACGTGATTTCATGACCGTCGGCATCGACCGGACGATCTACAAGACGGGTGATCTGGCGGTGGCCTCCGGCGGCAATGCCACCGACGTGCTCCGGAACATCCCCTCGGTGGAGGTGGACGCCAATGGCCAGGTGAGCCTGCGGGGCAACCAGAACGTGGCGATTCAGCTCAACGGGCGCCCGATGATTCTGCGGGGGGATGCGCTCACGAACTTCCTGCGCAGTCTTCCGGCCGATGCCGTGGAGCGCGTGGAGGTGGTGACGAATCCTTCGGCGAAGTACGATCCGGAGGGGATGGGAGGTATCATTAACATCGTGCTGGACCAGAGCACCAGCCGCGGCCTCAGCGGCGGTTTCAACGGCTCCGCCTCCTCCAACCGGAACTATGGCGCCGGCCTCAACCTCGCCTACGGCAGCGGACCGTGGAATATCTTCGGCAGCTATTCCTTCAACTTCCACGGGCAGGATGGCTCCAGCGATCGCTACCGCAGGAGCCTGCTGGATGGCCCCTCCTCCGTTCTTGAGCAGGCGACGGAGAACGACGGCGACTATCCCGGCCATTCGGTCAACGCCAGCGCGGACTATACGACCGGCGCCAGCACCTTCTCCCTCTCGGCGGTCGCCGGCTTGAACAGCGGAAGCGGGATGATGACCAACCGCACCAGGATACTGGATGACGGAGGAACTCTGGTGGGGCGCTACGACAGGAGCGCGGCGGAAGAGCGGGAGTCGGTGCCGATGGATTACCGGCTCGGCTACAAGCTGGTGGCCGAACCCGGAAAGCATGAGCTGAACGCCGAGGCGCGGTGGGGGAGGGAGCACAGCGACATCACCGTCGATTACATACAGAACAATCTGGCGCTCGACGGCTCTCCCGGCGACTCCCTGCCGCTGCGGCAGCGGAGCTCGGAGGATCATACGATCAGCAACTATGCGTTCCAGCTCGACTATTTCCGCCCGATCTGGGAGGGATCGCGTCTGGAGACCGGCTACAAGGGCGAGGTGGAACGCACCGAGGGCGATTATCGCTTCGATGAATTCGACCACGCCGCCGACCGGTTTATGAAGGTGGATGGGTTGTCGAACAGCCATGACTACCGCCGCGAGGTTCATGCGGTCTATGGAACGCTGGGGCAGGAGTTCGGCGATTTCTCCGCGCAGTTCGGCGTGCGTCTGGAGCAGGCGCTTACGCGGTTCGATGCGCTCTCCACCGCGGAGTCGTTCGACAACGATTATTTCAGTGTCTTTCCCAGCGCCTTCCTCAACTACAAGGCGGATGAGGCGCTTCAGTTCAAGGCGAGCTACAGCCGGCGCATCCAGCGCCCGTGGATACAGTCGCTGGACCCGACGATCAATTTCGTCGATCCCACCTTCCGCTTCTCGGGCAATCCGAATCTGCAGCCGGAGTACACCGATTCGTATGAGCTCGGCATGGTCTGGTTCGCCGAGGGGGCATCGGTGACGCTGACCCCGTTCTACCGTCGGACCACCGACGTCATCCGCCGCTACGATGTCACCGACAGCAGCGGCGTCTCCACGGTCACTTTCCTGAACTTCGACGAGAACGAATCGTACGGCGTTGATCTTATCGGCTCGGGGCGCGTGGGGGACTGGATGAATGCGTTCGCGGCGGTCAGCGGCTACCGGACAGTAACCGATGCGGGGAACATCCGCGATGAGCTCGGGAGCGAGGGATTCATCTGGATGCTGCGCGGCAATGCCTCGTTCGTGCTGATGCAGGGGCTCGATCTGCAGGTGAGCTTCTTCTACCGTGCTCCGATGAACATCGAGGCCGGACATATCGATTCATGGTCGATGCTCGATTTCTCCATACAGCAGCGGGTGTTCGGCGAGCATGGGCGCATCGGCCTTCGCGTGAGCGATCCCTTCAAGTGGATGGGGTTCAGCGTCGTCCGCGACGACGATCGTTTCTATCAGACATTTGCCCAGAACTGGAATTCCCGCGGGGTGTTCCTCAACTTCAGCTACAATTTCGGCGCGCAGGATCGCATGCAGCGCCGGAACCGCGGCACGCAGTCGCAGCCTCCATCGGGTGGTGGCGGGATGGACGGGTTCGGCATGTAGGCCACATGGAGTCATCTGCATGGCTCCGGCATCGAGAGCCCCAGATGGGGAATGGACTGGAGAAGACGCCCTCGTCCGCCGCAAGGCTGGCGGGGGCGTTGTCGTTTCCGCAGGGCATGCGGTCGGCGGCGCAGGCCTTTCTTCAGATTTTCATCCCGTTCCGGGAACGTATCGCGGCGGCCTGTCTCAAACACTGTTCGGCCGCGCCTTCTCCGCGACGTCTGGTTCCCCCCAGTGTCCGGCCGTCGCGGGGGGTGCGGCCCATAATACCACGACCGGTACTCCCTTCCAGGGCGCGTCCCACCCACGATCATGGCGCGGGGCACGTCGCGCCGATTGCTGTATCTTGAGAGTTCCACGGTTCGCGATGATATCATCATGGACCAAACCGATGTTGAACATGTTCATCCCGATTATGCATAGATGTTCCCTGCTGCTGCTGGCCCCGCTCATCATCCTGGCCGTGACGGATACCGTCCATGCGCAGCGGCAGGGCACGCGTCAGGGGGAGGGGCCGCAGGGGGCCGTCAGCGGCGTCGTTGTGGACGCTGCCACCGGTTCCAGGCTTTCCGGAGCGACCGTCGCGCTGTGGAATGCGCGCGATTCAACGCTGGCGACCGGCGCCATCGCCGGACGGGATGGATCGTTCTCCATCGCCGGCCTTCGTCCTGGAGCGTACTATGCCAGGATCACCTATGTGGGATATGTTCCGAAGGTGGTCGGCGGAATCGCCCTGCGTCCCGGGAAGCTCCAGGCCGATCTCGGCAGCATCGGGCTCCAGGCGGATGCAAGGCTTCAGCAGGAAGTTACCGTCACCGCCGAACGTGATTTCATGACGGTGGAACTGGATCGGACGGTCTACAAGACCGGCGATCTTACCGTGAGCGCCGGCGGCAACGCCACCGACGTGCTCCGGAACATCCCCTCGGTGGAGGTGGACCCGGATGACAACGTGAGCCTGCGGGGCAACCAGAACGTGGCGATCCAGCTCAACGGGCGCCCGATGATGCTGCAGGGGGATGCGCTCGCAAACTTCCTGCGCGGGCTCCCGGCCGATGCCGTGGAGCGCGTGGAGGTGGTGACGAATCCCTCGGCGAAGTACGATCCGGAGGGGATGGGGGGCATCATCAACATCGTGCTGGACCAGAGCACCAGCCGCGGCTTCAGCGGCGGCGTCAACGGCGCCGTCAGCACGCTCAACACGCAGAACATCGGGCTGAACCTTGCCTACGGCGACGGGCCGTGGAACATCCTCGGCAGCTACTCGTTCCATCATGGCGAGCGCGGCGGCAGCGGCGACCGCTATCGCGAAAATCGTCTGCCGGTGACCACGCCGATCGTGGAGCAGATCTCGGAGAATGAACGCAACTCGCTCTCCCATTCGCTCAATGCCAGCGGCGACTACACCTTCGGTGACGCGGGCACGGCCTCCTTCTCGGCACGGCTGAACCGTCGTCCCGGCGACGGCCGGTCCTCCAGTTCCACCAGCGAATGGGATGCCGGTCGCACGCTCACGCGCCGTTACGTGCGGAGTTCCGAGAGCGATGATGACGAGACGAGCATGGACTATCGCCTCGGCTACAAGCTGGTGATGGAGCCGGCGAAGCACGAGCTTTCCGCGGAAGTCCGTTATGGCAGGGAGGATGAGCTCGATCATACGGCGTACACGCAGAACAATGTAGCGCTCGACGGTACGCAGGCGGATTCGCTCCTGCAGTTCCAGCATACGACGGAGGATGAGAATTCCTCGGAATACGCGCTGCAGATCGATTACATCCGTCCGCTGTTCGGCGAGGGGACCAGGCTGGAGGCGGGGTACAGCGGCGAGGTGGAGCGCATCGCTGCCGATTTCTTCTCCGAATCGTTCGATCACCTCTCGGACTCGTTTCACCCGGATGTGGCGCTCAACAATTCCTACCAGTACGAACGCATCATCCATGCCCTGTATGGCACCTATGGCCAGGAGATCGGCCAGTTCTCCATCCAGGGGGGCCTGCGCCTGGAACAGACGATGACGACGTTCGACCTGTACACGACCAGTGAGGAATTCCGCAACGATTACTTCAGCGTCTTTCCCAGTCTCTTCCTTGCCTACAAGGCTGGCGACGCATTGCAGTTCAAGGCGAGCTACAGCCGTCGCGTCCAGCGTCCCAGGACGCGCGCTCTCAATCCCTTCATCAGCTACGACGATCCCCAGTTCAGGCGCGTGGGCAATCCCTATCTGAAGCCCGAGTACACCGACTCGTACGAGCTGAGCGCCGTCTGGTTCGCCGATGCGGCCACGCTCACGGCCACTCCCTTCCTCCGCCGCAGCACCGATGTGGTGCGGCGCTACGAGCTGATCGATTCCAACGGCATCTCGACCTCCACCTTCGTCAACTTCGACAGGAATGAATCGTACGGGGTCGATCTGATCAGCACGATACGGCCGGCCGCGTGGATGCGCGGATTTATCTCGGTGAGCGCCTATCGTTCAGTGACCGACGCCGGCAACGTGGAGACCGATCTCGGCAGCGACGGCTTCGCCTGGACCGCGCGTGCCAACATGACCTTCACACTTCCGGCAGGATTCGACCTGCAGGCCAGCTATTTCTACCGTGCGCCGATGAAGGTGGAGCATGGCGAGATGAAGGCGATGCAGAACCTGGATGTGACGCTGCAGAAGCAGCTCTTCGACGACCGGGCGCGGGTGGGTCTCCGGGTGAGCGATCCCTTCGATCTTCGTGGCTTCAGCATGATCCGCGACGACCTCCAGTACTATCAGGAGCTTGAACGGAAGTGGAACTCCCGTGGCGTCTATCTCACCTTCAGCTACAGCTTCGGCGCTTCCGACGGCTCCGCGCGCCGCGACCGCAACCGCCAGGGGGAGCCGGAGTTCGATATGGATGATGAGGGAATGTGAGGGGCTGACGATTGAAAAAACGGCGGGGATTGCCGACTGGCAGGAGGCCGCAATCGGGATGGAAAACATCCGATTCCCCTTGCGTTCTTTGCGCCGTTGCGTGCAACCTCTTCTCATGCGGCCGGTGGCATGTTCGGCGGGCGCGTTATTCCGGCGGGGCCGCGTCGTGCGGCCGGGTATCCGCGAGAGGCCAGTGGCAGCATGGGCTCCGCTGATCCGGCGGCGGAGGCGCCCCGCCGGTGTCGTTCCCTCCGGTCCTGTTTGGCCCGTCGCTCCACTTGAATCCCCCTTCCCTCCGTCTACGCTTTACCTTGTGAATCAGGCGATGCTTATGTAAACTTGCCTTCTTCCTGGCGTAACCATTGCCGATTGTCGAACCCAATCGTATCAGTGCAGCGGTGCCCGTCCGAGCCGGGCGGAGCACCGGGAGGCTGTTGCGGAGCGGGAGGGAACTGCCGCTTCCGTCATGGCGAGGAGCGAAGGAACGTGGCGATCTCGGATTCGGTCCGTAGTCGGTTGTCCGCGTAATCCGTCGCGTATGCGGTGTTCCGCCGTGTGCGGTGTTTCGCCGGCCACTGTGCAGCCTCCTCGCAATGACGGCGCACATCACAGTATGGTTCCAGACACGGACCAGTACATCTGATGCGCCTGATGGAACATGACCTGCCGTGCATGGGAACCTGCGTATTCCCGCCACGGACGACGCGGACTACTGATCACGGATCAGGGCACGATCGGTATGGTAACGGCGCGCAGCATTTCATTTCGTCAGGCGCTTTTAGCGTTTTATCTCCAACAGGAACGTATGATGCACCCATGTTTCCGCTGTGCGGTGGCGCTGGCCGCCGTGCTTCTGGCCGCTGTCGGGGGGGCGGCCGATCTCGCGGCCCAGCCGAAGAGTGGTACCGCCGACGCGGTAGTCCTTGAAGTCGGGCGTGAAAAGATCACGCTGAAGCAGATCGCCGCGGCCTATGAGAAGAATGCCAACCGTGGCGGCAGATCGCTCTACGATCTCGAACGCGATTCCGTCATGGCCTTCATCGACCTCTATGCGAACTACAGGCTGAAGGTGCAGGCTGCGATCGACGCGGGCATCGACAAGCGCCCGGAGGTCGTCGAGGACCTCCGGCTCAACCGGCTCCAGCTTGCGGTGCCTCCGGCCCCCAATATCGGCTATCTCATCGAGCGGAAGGTGGTCGATCCGGCTGTGCAGCGCATCTTCAAGCGCCGCGACGAGGAGCTTCTGCTGTCGCTGATCTATGTGGCGATGCGGCCGAATGATCCCGCCGATACCCTGCGCGCCTACAACAAGGCGATGGGGATACTGCAGAAGGCCAGGTCCGGATCGGATTTCGGCAGGATGGCCGCCGATTCCAGCGACGATCCCACCACCAAGGAACGGGAGGGGCGTCTTCCCTCCTATATCACGGCCGGGATGATCCTGCCGGCGATCGAGGATGCCGCCTATGAAACGAGGAAGGGGGAGATCTATCCCGGTCTCATCCATGTTCCGGCCGGCTATGTCATCATGAAGGTGATCGACCGCTCGCCGCGCTACAAAATCCGTGCGGCCCACATTCTGGTCACTGATAATGTCGTGGATTCAACCGTCGTGCTGGGCGCGAAGAAGCCGAAGGCCGAGGAGGTGCTGCGGCGCATCCGCAACGGCGAGGACTTCGCCGCAGTGGCGCGCGAGGTATCGGAGGATCGCGTCAGCGCCGAAAATGGCGGCGACTTCATGAGCTGGTACACCCGCTCGCTCGGATTCGAGGCAAAGAATGCCAAGCTGGAGCCGGAGGTGGAGGCCGCGCTCTATGCGTTGAAGGATGGCGAGGTCTCCGATACCGTAGTGACCACGCGCTACGGCCATCATATCCTGAAGCGTCTGGAAAGCCGTCGCCCGGATTTCGATGAGGAGAAGGAGACGATCCGGCAGTTCTACAAGCAGCGCCTGATCGCGGACGATCGCGCCGCCTACGTCCGTAGCATGGTGGAGAAGCACGGGCTCGGGATCGATACGAGCATCTTCAACCAGGTGCTTGCCGCCGTCAACCGCAGTGGCACGTCGGCGGATACCGCATGGGCTGCCGGCATCGGTCCGGGGCTTCGCGGCTCGAAACTCTTCTCCTACGAGGGAAGGAACTATACGGTGGGGGCGTGGATCGATTCGATCAATACCCGTCCCGACCTCCGCGCCACGCCGCTCAGCCACGAGGGAGCCCGGTCCTCCATTTATACGATCTTCGAGCAGGATGCGCTCGTGAAGGAGGCCGCGAATCTCGAAAGGGAATATCCGGAGTTCGCCGATCTGATGCGGGAGTTCCGTGACGGCATCCTGATCTTCAACCTTGAGGATGAGATGATCTGGAAGAAGCTGAACCAGGGATATGACGAGAATCAGGGGCGTGCCTACTTCGCCAAGAACCAGTCGAAGTACAGGACGCTGCCACAGCTCGCCCTGACGGAGATCTTCCTCTACAGGGAGGAGGATGCGAATGATACGTACCAGCAGGCGCTGAAGGGGAGCATCCCGTTCGATACGATGGCCGCGCAGCTCACGCAGCGCAAGGGATACCGCGAGCGTGCGGGACACTGGGATCTGGCCGATGCGCGCAACGCCGATATCGTGAAGCAGGTGCTGGACCGTTTCCCGGGTGCGAAGGCGGGGGATATCCTGAAGCCATTCGCCTATCAGGGGGGCTGGAGCATCATCCGCGTGGATACCGTCGCCCCGTCGCGGCCGATGGCCTACGAAGAGGCCAGGACCGAGGTGCAGGGCGATTATGTCGATTACCTGCAGAAGCAGCTTACGAGCGAATGGATGGATACGCTCCGGCTGAAGTACGGCGTAAAGATCGACGAGCGGGCGGTCACGAACGCGCTCGCGTCGCGGTGACTGCCGATCGTACCCGGACGCGGGAGCACGATATGACGGAGGCCGGCGGGAAGCCGGCTCATCCGGCCATGAATGTCAGGGGAGTGCATGCGATGCGCTCCCCTCGCTTTTGAAGGTGCGGGGAGGGGGCACGAAATACGGCGGTGATACGTTTTTACCGCGAGCACGTCCACGGTATACCTATTTTTATCCTGCCATTGGCGCTTCGCCGGCTGCCGGCCGTGCACAATTCTTTCATGAGGCATATGCGTCAGCTCCGAACATCTGGAATTCATGTCATGGGCCTGATTCTCGCAGGCCTGCTCTGCTTTACGATATCGGCCATCGCCCAGCCGGAAACCGGCACGGACCCGGGCATCGGAACGGGTACGGGTACGGCTGCTCCGGGATCGGACCGCCAGCTTCTCGACGGCGTGGCTGCCGTGGTCGGCAACGAGGTGGTCCTGGTCAGCGACGTCATGCAGCAGGTGCTTCTGTACTCCCGTCAGAACAAGGGATACGATCCGCAGGACCCGGGTCTCCAGCGCGAGGTGCTGGATGCGATCATCGATGAGAAACTGGTGCTTACACGTGCGCGCGAGGACAGTGTGACGGTGAGCGAGGAGGAGATCACCCGGGCGGTGGATTATCAGCTCCAGCGTATCCTGAGCCAGTTCGGCGGCTCCGAGGCGCAGGTGGAGAAGGCGTACGGCATGTCTATGGACAAGATCCGGCGCGAATCACGCGAGATCATTCGCCAGCAGTTCCTTGTGGAGCGCATGCGCCAGCGGAAATTCGGCGATCTGAAGCCGACCGAGAGCGACATGCAGGAATTCTATCGCATCTACAAGGATTCGCTGCCGGCAGTGCCGGAGCAGGTGGAACTGCAGAGCATCGTGCTGCTCGTCAGGCCGAGCGCCGAGGCGAAGCAGCAGGCCATCGATCTTGCGCACGCCATCACCGATTCCATCCGCGCCGGCGGCGATTTCGCCGACTTCGCCCGCCGCTATTCCGCCGATCCCGGCTCCGCCGCCAACGGTGGCGACCTTGGATATGTGGAGAAGGGGAAGTTCGTCGCCGAGTTCGAGAACACGACGAAGCGCCTGGAGATCAACCAGATCTCCGATCCCGTGGAGACGCAGTTCGGCATTCACATCATCCAGTTGCTCGATCGCAAGGGGGACGCCACCCATTCGCGGCACATCCTGCTTCCCATACGGCAGACCGGCGCCCAGACCGATTCGGTCATCGCCAGGTTGAACGAGATCCGCTCGCGTGCGCTGGCCGGGGAGAACTTCGGCGAGTTGGCGCGCACCTACAGCGAGGACGAGAACACGAAGGGGCTCGGCGGATCGCTTGGAAAGATCCCGGTGGACCAGCTTCCCGCCGAGTCGAAGTCGATGATCGTCGCGATGAAGGAGGGGGAGATCAGCGAGCCGCAGCCGGTGACGCTTTCGCCGACCGAGGGGGGCTATCAGATCATCCGTCTCGTGCGTCGCATCCCGCCGCATCCGCTCGATCCGCAGGACGATCGGGCGCAGCTCGAACGGCTTGCCACGCTCTACAAGCAGACCAACGAATACCGCCGGTGGATCGCCGAGCTGCGCGACGAGATCTACTGGGAGATCAAGGCGAATCTTTAACGATCGCACAGCAATTTTCGCGAACGCATGATCCATCAACTCCGAGAAGATCGCGGATACCGCACGTCGTCCCCGATTCCGGCAACTATCGATTTCGTACAGTACCGGCACCGGAACGGGCTGGATGTGCTCCTGCATGAGGACCACAAGGCGCCCATCGTCCACGTTCTGGTATGGTATCATGTAGGCTCGAAGGACGAGGCGTTCGATCGGACCGGCTTTGCACATCTCTTCGAGCATATGATGTTCCAGGGCTCGGAGAACGTCGGCAAGACCGAGCATTTCACCTATGTCCAGGGAGTCGGCGGAACGCTCAACGCTACAACCGGACAGGACCGGACGAACTACTTCCAGACCGTGCCGAGGGAGCATCTTGCGATGGCGCTCTGGCTGGAGGCCGACCGGATGCGCTCCCTGAAAGTGACCGGGGAGAATTTCCGGAACCAGCTTTCGGTGGTGAAGGAGGAACGGAAGCAGCGGTACGACAATGCCCCGTACGGACTCTGGTACATGACGCTGCTGGATATGCTCTTCCAGGGGAGCGGCTACGCATGGGGGCCGATCGGCAACATGGATCATCTGGACGCCGCGCCGCTGAACGCCGTGCAGGCGTTTCACAGTTCGTACTATGTGCCGAACAATGCCACGCTGGTGGTCTGTGGCGATTTCGACCGCGACGAGGCGGACCGGCTGATCGACGAGTATTTCGGTTCGATACCGGCGGGTCCGGTGGTGACGAGGAACGAGATCATGGTGGCGCCCATCACCTCCCAGCGTCGCCGGACGATCGCCGGCCGTATCCCGCTGCATGCGGTCTACGCCGGATTTCAGGGGGCGCCGATCGGCCATTGCGATTCGCACGCGCTCAGCCTGCTGTCGCTGATCCTGCATTGCGGGCGGTCCAGCCGACTGCAGCGCTCGCTTGTCTACGAGCAGCAGGTGGCGCAGAGCGTCGGTGCCTTCAACATCGATATGGAACGTGCCGGCATGTTCATCACGCTGGCGATGGCGTCGGAGGGAACGCCGGTGGATGTGGCGGAGCAGGCCCTGTGGAACGAGCTGGAGAAGATCCGGCGCGACGGCGTTACCGTGCTGGAGCTCCAGGCCGCGCTCAACCATATCCGCACATCGTTCGTCACCTCGTTCTGCAAGCTGCAGGGGGTGGCCGATGCGCTGGCGTATCATCATGTGCTCCGCGGCGATGCCGCGCATATCAACGATCTGTTCGATGAATTCGCGGCCGTCACGACCGATGATGTGCAGCGTGTCGCGGAGATGTATCTTCGTCCCGAAAGCTCGGCCGTACTCCACTATGTTTCAGAGAAATAACGTCCGGGCATGCCGGCCGGACCCTGTGACTCCGTTGTTTCGCAGCGGACCGGGTCCGGAAATCAGGACCTGTCGCCCGGCAGTGTGAATATCTTCCGAATGCGCCGGAATGGCGCATATGTTGTGTAATATCAGCCGCGATGATTCCCACCGGATCGGACACTCTCGTTACCCCTTCCATAGATCGCAATGGCGGTGTTCAGTGCGATCATTTCTCCCGGTTCACTCTTCCAAACGGCCTCGACGTGGTGTTCCATGAGGATCATTCCACGCCGATGGTGACGATCAATGTGCTGTACCATGTCGGCTCCAAGAACGAGCAGCAGGGGCGCACCGGATTCGCCCATCTGTTCGAACATCTGATGTTCGATGGTTCAAAAAACGTCGATCGCGGCGGCTATGATCGCTACTGCACATCGGTTGGCGGCGACAACAACGCGTTCACCAGCAGCGACATCACCGATTATTTCATCTCCCTGCCCAGCGATCAGCTCGCGCTCGGGCTGTGGCTGGAATCGGACCGCATGGCCGAATTCGCCATCCAGGAGATATCGTTGATGACGCAGAAGAACGTGGTGATCGAGGAGAAACGGCAGAATACCGACGACGTTCCCTACGGCGACGCGATGATCGTGATGCGGGAGCTTTCCTATGCTCCTGCCCATCCGTACAGTTGGGAGACCATTGGTTCGATGGAGGATATCCAGGCGGCACGGATGGAGGATGTGCGCGATTTCTATCATCGCTACTACGTCCCCTCGAACGCCACGCTGGTGATCGCCGGAGATTTCGATCCCGGGGAGACACGGATGCTCGTGGAGCGCTATTTCGCTACGATACCCACGGGAGGTGCCATCGTCAGGCCGGAGATCGACAGGGCGATGCTCCATGCCGACAGGCGCCGCCGCGTGGAGGGAGGGATCTTTCCCTTCAACGCAGTGTTCCTCGGCTATCATGCCCCGTCGATCCACGACCCCGATTTCCAGGCGATGGACCTGCTCACCTCCATCCTCACCGACGGCGAGAGCTCGCGCCTGTACAGCTCGCTGGAGTATACGCTGCAGATCGCATCGGAGGCCGAAGCGTTCATCGACGAGGGAGAGCTGGGATCGCTCTTCTACATCTATGCCGTGGCGCAGAACAACCGTGTGACTACCGCGCGACTGGAGGAGGCGCTTCGCGTCGAGATCATCCGGCTGGCCGATGAAGGGGTGACCGAGCGGGAACTACAGAAGGTGAAGAACCGGAAGCTGACGCGCATCGTGCACGGGCTGCAGGCGATTTCCAGCCGGGCGGAACGGCTTGCCTACTACGCCTCCATGTTCGGCGATCCCGGTCTCGCCTTCCGCGAGGGCGATCTGTTCGCCTCCGTCTCCCCCGCCGACATCCAGCGTGCCGCCCGGAAATACTTCGCCGGGTGCGAGCCGAATGTGATAGAGTACGTCGTGGTGACGGAGAAAAAGCGACGGAGATAGCGCGCCTCTTGAGTAATTTCGCAGGCTCATGCGCCATGATAGCGCCTGATGGGATGACACATGTTGAACCTCATTAGCCCTACCGGCCAGGCCCTGGTCCGTGGCTGGTGGTCCGTCATCCGTGGGCATCTCATTTCGGCGGATATCTTCCGGAGCCCCGCTCTATGTGGATGATATGTCGGCAACGAACAACGCAGTAATGGTAGAGAATATAGATCGCACCCGTCCTCCGCAGCCAGGTAAACCGAGCCACATCGTCTTTCCAGCATTTACCGTTTCCCGTCTGAAGAACGGGATTCCGGTGTACGTCGTGGCGAACCACGTGCAGCCGTACGTTTCGTTGCAGCTTGTAGTGCGGAGCGGGGCCAGCAGTGATGGTGATCTTCCGGGGCTGGCGGAGTTTACGAGCAACCTGCTGCTGAGCGGCGCCGGCCGGCGAAGCGCGCAGCAGCTTGCCGAGGAGATCGACTTCCTCGGTGCAACGCTCGATGCAAGTGCCGGACGTGATGAGACGACCGTGGCGCTCGGCGTGCTGCGCGGATTTCTCCCGCAGGCGCTCGATCTGATGGCTGATATCGTCCTTCGTCCGACGTTCGAGGCGGAGGAGGTGCAGCGTGAGCGGAAGCAGGCGATCGCCACGCTCAAGCAGAATCGTTCGGATCCCGCCTATCTCGCCTCCGTCCGGTTCCGCCGCGAGATCTACGGCAGAGGCCCGTACGGCACCGAGATCGATGGCACCGGGGAATCGCTGAAGCGGATCACGCGGCAGGAGTGCATCCGGTTTCATGCAGCCCATTATACTGCCGGCAATTCCCTCTTCGTGGCTGCCGGTGACATACATGCCGACGAACTCGCCGCCATGCTCGACGCCCGGTTCGGTGACTGGGGGGGCGATGCCCCTGAACACCCGGCGGTGGTGATCCCCGTGGCTGCCTCCACACCCCGCATCGTCATCGTCGATCGCCCGGGCTCGGTGCAGTCCGCGATCCGCATGGGGGGGATCGGGCTCACGCGGCGCGATCCGGACTATATTCCGGCGGTCACCATCAACACGCTGTTCGGCGGCTACTTCAACAGCCGCATCAACAACAACCTTCGCGAGCGTAACGGCTACACCTACGGCGCGCGCTCGGTGCTGGAGGCGCTGCTGAACCCGGGTACCTTCTCGGTGGTCGTCTCGGTCGGCACGGACGTCACTGATGCCGCGCTCGGAGAGATCTTCAACGAGCTTCATGCAATCTCCACCGCGCCGGTGACGGAGGATGAACTGCGGATGGTGAAGAACTTTATCATCGGTTCGCAGTCGCTGCAGATCGAGACGCCGGGACAGGTGGCGAGCTTCGTTCGCGTGATCGCCCTCTACGGGCTCGACAGCGATTATTACCAGCGATTCCCCGACGAGGTACGCAAGCTTACGGGGGATGATCTGCTGCGCGTGGCGCGCCGGTTCATGAACCCGGATGGGATGACGGCGGTGATCGCCGGCGATGTCGCCGCCATTCGTGGCAGGCTGGAGATGATAGCGCCGGTGACCGTGGTGGACGAAAAGGGCGGGCCGGTGCATGTTGATGGTTGATACGGGCAGTCCGGAGCGCTTCGCATGAGCTATGCACCCGACCCGATGCGGCAGGGGGAGACGCACAGGCCGGTTCTCTTCGGCATCTGCGCGGCTATCGGCATCACCCTGGCCTTCCAGATCGGTTCGGGTTTCCTGGTCTATCCCTTCCGCGACGATTTCAGCGATGCGATGGTGCGGATGCTGCTGGCATTCTCCTATCTGCTGATGATGATCTGGCCGGCGTGGATATTCACCTCCCATCGCACATCCGATCCCGGCGGCTTCCTGCGGCTGCGTCCGGCGTCGGCCGGCTACTATGTCGCCGTTATCATCGGAACGCTGGCGCTTTCGCAGCTCCTGCAGTCGTACCTGTTGGTGCAGGAGATCTATCTCGTTCCTCCCGATCTCGCCGATGCCTACCGGACGCTGGATCGCGAGGCGGAGAAGTTCTACGTACAGCTTCTGGTCTGGAACGATGTTCCCGGCCTTTTCCTCTCGATGATGGCCGGCGCGTTCATGCCGGCTGTCGCGGAGGAACTGCTCTTTCGCGGGCTGGCCCAGGGGAGTTTTGAACGAAGGGTCCGTCCGATGACCGCCGTGATACTTGCCGCGTTTCTCTTCGCCGTGCTGCATCTTCGTCCGGTCACCTTCATCCCTCTCTTTCTGCTTGGCGCCTTCTTCGGATATGTGGCGCTGCGTTCCGGCAGCGTGCTCCCCGCGATGCTGGGGCACTTCATCTTCAATGCCATCGCCATCGCCAGCCTGTACGAGCCGGCGCGCGATCGCGCGGGGAGCGGCGAGGCGGCCCATACCCTGCGGGATCTGCTGGAGATGCTCCCGATAACCGTCGTGGCGCTGGCGGTCTTCGTGCTCGTGTTCCGGTGGATCGGAAACGCCGCAGTGGCACGGGAGCCGGAGGATGATGGCGCCGGGGCTCCGTAAGCCGGTTATTGCGTACATTCCGGGTCTTTATGGATGGGCCGCCGGAGAGATATGCCCCGCATCCCGCGGAGTTTCGCCCGATTCCGCCGACCATCGTCAACAGATTCGTTCCCCAGTCACGCACGTTCATCCAGTTGACCATGACCATCGCTCGGCAATCGCTTCCCGTTGTCACGCTCAGGCCCCGCGAGGATCGCCGGCTGCGGCATGGGCACCTGTGGGTCTTCAGCAACGAGATAGCGCAGGTGGAGGGTGATGGGACCCCCGGAGCGCTCGTCCGTGTGGTCGCAGCCGGAGGGGGGACGCTCGGCGTCGGTATCTACAATCCCCATTCCCTGATCGCCGTGCGGCTTACCAGCCGTGATGACGAGGATCTGGATATGGCCTGGCTGCGGAATCGGCTCGGACGCGCTCTGCGCCTGCGCCGGACGCTCTTTCCGGAGGGGCATACGTACCGCCTTGTGCACTCGGAATCGGATGGTGTGCCGGGGGTGATCGTCGATCGGTACGAAGGGGTGGCGGTGGTGCAGATCGCCGCCATCGGCATGGAAATGCGGCGTGAGATGCTCTTCGACGCGCTGATGGAAATCGACGGGATCGCCGGCGTGGTGGAGCGCAACGATCATGCGCTGAGAAGCCTGGAAGGACTTCCCCAGCGCGTGGGGCCGGTCCGCGGCGTCGCCGACCCACAGATCGTTTCCGATGGCGTGCTCCGTTACCGTGTGGACCCGCTCGGCGGCCAGAAGACCGGCTTCTATCTCGATCAGCGGGAGAACCGGCTCGCGATGCGGCGGTTCATGCGGGAGGGGCGCGTGCTCGATCTCTTCAGCAACCACGGCGGTTTCGCGCTGCATGCGCTGCATGCCGGGGCCGGGCATGTGGTGGCGGTGGAAAGCTCCGCGGCGGCTATCGCCGAGATGGAGGTGAATCGTACGCTGAACGGCCTGGGGACGCTCCGCGCGATCGAGGATGACGCCTTCATCGAGTTGCACGATGCCCGCGCCCGCGGCGACCGCTATGATGTCGTGATCGCCGATCCCCCGCCTTTTTCGCGCTCGAAGAAATATGTGGTGGCGGCCCGGAAGAAGTATGTGGAACTCTTCTCCCTCTCGCTCGGTCTGCTGGCGTCCGAGGGAGTCGCGTTCCTTGCCACCTGCTCGCATCACATCACCCGCGACACCTTCCTGGAGATCATCCGCGAGTCGCTCTTCAGGGCGCGCCGTTCGGGGGTGATACTTGAGGAACGTGGGGCCTCTCCCGATCATCCCGTACATCCGATGATGCCCGAAACCGGATACCTGCATGGGGCGATCGTCAGGACCGATTGATAGGTTCAACGTTCAAACATAAACGTTCAAGGCTGGGGCGGGGAAGGGAAGCCAAAGGGCATGAGAGATCTGTGGGATGGGGGAACATTCGCCCATCACGATGACCGGCGTTTCAGTACCGGCGCCGATCGTCCCCCGTCGCGATATCTCCCTATATTCGTAGTTCGTCTGGAAGCTGCCTGGGGTCGGTTGGAAAAAAGCTCCCGGCACCATCGCGGGGAGCGAATCGGCATGGGGGTCTCTCACCGGCGTATGTCCGCGAATCCTGGTGTGGTTCGCTTCGTGGCTGCTGCGCGGTGCTCCGCCGGTCACTTCGTGACCTCCCCGCAATGATGGTGGATGTGCGTGGCATGGCACCGGAAACAGTCCAGACCAGCTTCTTATTGGAAACACGGATTTTCTACAATCATGCTCGATATCAAGTTCATTCGCGATAATCTCGAACTCGTGCGGGAGAATATCGCCTTCCGTGGGGTGAAGAGTGCCGATCCGGACCAGGTAGTCGATCTGTACCAGAAACGTCTTGCGCTCCAGCAGTCGCTGGAGGCGCTGCGCGCCGAACGGAACGAGACGGCGCAGAAGATGAAGGGAAAGCTGGAACCGGAGGAACGCCAGAAGCTGATAGATCGGGGACGTGAGCTGAAGGAGGAGATAGCGGGGCTGGAGACGGAGATGGAGCATCTTGCCGCCAACCTGGAGGCCGCTGCCCGCGCCATCCCCAATCTCACCCATCCGGAGGTTCCGAAGGGGGGGGAGGATGAGGGGAATGTGCTGCAGATGATAGGAGAGCCGCGCGCGTTCGGTTTCGAGCCGAAGGATCATCTGGCGCTCGGCGCCGATCTTCGCCTGATCGATTTCGAGAGCGCGACCACCGTCAGCGGCGCCAAGTTCTACTACCTGTTGAACGAAGGGGCGATGCTGGAGCTGGCGCTGATCAATTATGCAATGGCGAAGCTCACCGCACGTGGCTACACCCCCTACATAACCCCCGACCTCGCCCGTGCGAGTGTGCTGGAGTCGATCGGCTTCAATCCGCGCGGCGAGGAGACGCAGGTCTATACGGTGGCCGGCAGCGATCTCTGTCTGGTGGGGACTGCTGAGATCACGCTCGGCGGGCTGCTGCAGAATCGCATTCTCCGCAAGGAGGATCTCCCCATCCGCCTGGTGGGATTCAGCCACTGCTTCCGCACGGAGGCTGGAGCGCATGGGGCATTCTCGAAGGGGCTGTACCGTGTGCACCAGTTCAGCAAGGTCGAGATGTTCGCCTTCACGTCGCCGGAGGAGAGCGAGGCTCTCCACGCGGAGATGCGCGACATCGAGATCGAGATATTCACCGAGCTCGGTCTCCCCTTCCGGGTGGTTGACATCGCCGCGGGAGATCTGGGCGCTCCCGCCTACCGCAAATTCGATCTGGAGGCATGGATGCCATCGCGCAACGGCTATGGCGAGGTGACGAGCACCAGCAATTGCACGGATTATCAGAGCCGTCGCCTGGCGATCCGCTATCGCGATGAGTCGAATGCCACCCGTCTGGTGCACACGCTGAATGGAACGGCCGTTGCCGTGCCACGCGCCATCATCGCAATCCTCGAAAACAACCAGCAGGAGGATGGGAGCGTGGTGATCCCGCAGGTGCTCCGCCCCTTCATGGGAGGACAGGAGGTGATCCGCCCGGAAAAGCCGTGGGAGAGGAAATGAGCCGGCGGGGGTGATGATGAACGTGCGCAGTGACGCAGCAGATTTCAGGGCGGCCATCGGTCGCCCTTTTTTATGGGAATGTGCCGGGACCGTGAAGCGTTCGGCGGGAAAATTTGCCCGAACTCCATGGCGATGGTGGTTTTAGGTCTTGACATGACAGCGCCACCGTGGTACGTTCACCACCCGATCGCGACAGGTGAAATCGATCGATGACGGATGGCTGCCGGTGAAAAGCCCATACAGGCAGCCCGCACCCGATTGTTCACCTGTCCGCAGTTCTATCGCGACATAACAACAGGTCGTATATCAGCTCCGGTCTGAATTGGGACGACCCCTTATCACACGGCATGCTCAAGGCCGGCTCCGCGCCCGTGCCACTGGCTCTGCCGGGATCGACAATCCTGATTCACTGGAGCATTATGAACGATCATCCTGTGCACGGAGACGCGGCCCGCCGGCCCGTATCCCGTATGGCGAACGGCGATAATGTCGTAGCCGATGGTATCACTGGCGATAAACCGCGCCGGCGTTTCCTTCTCCCGTTTTTCATCATCGTCACCTGCTACATCGCATACGCTGCTCTCTACATCCATCGTACCAGTTTCGTCATCGAAGGCGAACGCTACTACTGCCTGTTCGACGACGCGATGATATCGATGCGATATGCAAGAAATCTGGCCGAGGGAAATGGCCTGGTCTGGAATGCCGGAGGCGAACGGGTGGAGGGATTTACCAATCCGCTGTGGGTGGTGATGATGGCCGGGGTCCATTTCCTGCCGCTTCCTCCGTCGAAGATGAGCCTTCCCGTACAGGTCATCGGCGTACTGCTGCTGATCGCCAATGCATGGTACGTGCTGCGGCTTGCGCGGGAGGTGACGGGTGACGACCGGCGGGTGACGATGCTGGCACCGGTGTTGACGCTGTCGTACCTGCCGATCAACCACTGGGGGATACAGGGGATGGAAACAAGCCTGCTCGTCCTGCTCATGACCGCATGCGCATACCATGTGATCGTCGCGCAGCGATCGCGGAAATTCACCGCCGTTCCATATGTGCTCCTCGGATTCGGCATGCTGGTCAGGATGGATATGCTGGTGCCGCTGCTGGCGACGGGGCTGTTTCTCTGGTATGCGGATCGTGGGGCCTGCGTGCGGCATATCGTAATTTCCGGGATCATCGCAATGGGAGCGCTGTCGGTCCAGACTGCGTTTCGCTGGTGGTATTTCGATGCTATTCTTCCAAATACGTACTATCTGAAAGTTGACGGCATTGCGCCGTATCTCAGGATCAGCAGAGGTTTGTACGTACTGGCTCGATTCGCCCTGGGTATGAATCCCTTCATATTCCTGACGCCGTTTTTTCTGCCGGTGATATATCGAGGCCATGCCGTGCGGATTCTTGTCGTGCTGTTTCTCGCGCAGATCGCCTACAGCATTTATGTGGGGGGGGATGCGTGGGAATGGTGGGGAGGGAGCAACCGCTATATCGTGATCGCCATGCCATGTTTTTTCGTCGCCCTGTCGGTCGTCGTCGTACGCGTCCGGGATGCGCTGCTGCGGGTTGCCGCGGAGTCCGTCCCGATGCCGGCCCGGTTGCGCAAACTGGCGTTCGGTCTTCCCGTTGTTCTGATCGTGGTGACGGTGAATTCGATTCATGGAACGGCTGCGCTGGGCGAACTGGCTCTGATGACGCCTCCTCTGCATGTTCCTGACAACCGGCGGAATGTGGAGCTTGCGCGGCAACTGCGCAGGACGACCCTGATGACGACAAAAGTCGCGGTCTGTGGCGCGGGAACACTCCCCTATTTTCTCGATCGGCATATGATCGACATTCTGGGAAAATGCGATACATATATTGCGCACCAGAAAAGCCATGTCGCGCAGGGATTGAAGCAGTTCACCGATTATCTCCCCGGCCACCGGAAATGGGACTACCATTATTCCATCGGCCGCCTGAAGCCCGACATCGTCATGCAGATCTGGGACGACTCCACGGATGCATTTTCAGTGCTCCGTCCGGAATATGCCGTCGCTGATTATTCCGGCTATCGATTCTATGTGCGCAGAAGCTCGGCCGCGATCCGCTGGGATGTGCTGCAAGGTCTTCTCTCGGCGCCGCTTGCTCCGGTTCCATAGCCGGTTCGTTCCGCTGATGCTCATGCCCTGCCCGCGGCACCAGGCCGTGGGCAGGCTATCCCACCGCAGGAGGCATATGCTCGAACCGCCCGCCGCGCATAATCGGCACGCAGTCGTAGAGATCGAGGCGCGCCGCGTGTTCCACATCCCCCCGGTAGCCCCGGGCGATCAGTTCCAGACCGCTGCCGCATGCCGCCAGAAGCTCGCCGAGCCGTGAGCGTGCGGCCAGGAATGCTCCCTCGCAGACGACGGCTTCCGGCGATTTCGTCGCGGAGATATGTGCGATAATTGCTCCGGCCCCCAGATAATCCTCCACCGCCACGCGGAGCCCGCCATCCTCTTCAGGATTCTCCCATCGCTCGCCGGCCGCGACCACGGTGACATTCGCGCCAGCGGCCCCCAGCAGCGAGGAGACGGCCGTTCCCACAGCGCGCGCATTCACCAGGGCGCCTGCGATCAGGTGGGGGACCTGTTCCGCCAGGCGGCTGCAGGTGGCGCCGTTGGGGGAGGCGAGCACGACGACCGTCCCCGGCTCCATTCCGATGAAGGTGAGCGGGGAGAGGGAGAATCTTCCGTCTGCCGGGAACCGGCCTCTGCGTACGGCGATCTCGGCTCCCGCATGTTCCGCCAGCTCCCCCGGCGTCTCATCCCATGCGCAGGGATGGATGATGCCCCCGTGGCTGGCCGCCGTAGCGACGGTTGTGGAGAACGAGAGCGTATCGACCACCACCATACTATCCCCGCGTGCGGCGGCGCGGCGTGCGCCATCACGTCCCCATTCCAGCCGGCAGCGGTACCCGGCCTGGTCGAACGGCGTTCCGGACGGCGGCATGGCGGGAGATGTCATAGTATCTCCCGTTCCTTCGCGCGTTCGTAGGCGCGTCCCGCCCACTTGCGGAGCTCCACCAGTACCACCAGCAGTAGGCTGACGCCGATGCAGAGAAGCCATTCGCGCAGCGGCAGGCTGGTGGTCTTCAGGAGCGTATGCATGAACGGCAGTTCGACGGCCGCCACCTGAAGCACCAGCGCGAGGATGGTGACGACGAGGAGCGGGCGGTTGCGCGTGATGCCGACCTGAAAGAGCGAATGGTGCAGCGCCCGCGAATTGTGCACATTCCAGATCTGGAAGAGCGCCAGCGTGGTGAACGCGGCGGTGCGGGCCGTGGCTATCGCATGCTCGGAAATCGTGTCCGAGAAGAGCGTGAAGCCGTAGTGCGAAAGCACCGTCTCGAATATGAAGAGCGTGCCGAACATCATTATCAGCCCGGCCCCGATGATCCGCTCGCCCATCTGCCAGTTCAGCAATCCCTCGGAGCGGCTGCGTGGCGGTTCGCTCATGATGTCGCCATGCTCCTTCTCGTACGCCAGCGGGATGGTGCTGGTGCCGTCGGTGACGAGGTTGATCCACAGAAGCTGCACGGCGGTAAGCGGCAGCGGAAAGCCGAACACCACCGCCGCGGTCAGCGTAAGCACACCGCCGGCGCAGGTGGTGAGCACATAGAGCACCATGTGCTGCAGGTTCCGGAACATCACGCGGCCGTAGCGGATGGCCGAGACGATCGTGGCGAAGTTGTCGTCCTGAACCACCATCGCCGACGCCTCCTTCGCCACATCGGTGCCGCTCCCCATCGCGATGCCGATATCCGCCTGCTTCAGTGCGGGGGCGTCGTTGACGCCATCGCCCGTCATTGCCACGATGTGGCTGTGCGCCTGGAGCTGCCGGACTATCCTGAGCTTGTGATCCGGCGCCACGCGGGCGTAGACATCGGTGGTATTCACCCGCTCGAAGAGATCATCATCGCTCATCTCCTCCAGCTCCACGCCCCTGATGGTGCGGACATCGCGGCCGCTGATGATGTCGAGCTGGCGGGCTATCGATGCAGCGGTGGCCGCATGGTCGCCGGTGATCATCACCACCTTGATGCCCGCCTGGTGGGCGGCGCGCACCGCCTCCCGCGCTTCGTCGCGCGGCGGGTCCTCGATGCCATGCAGCCCCGTGAAGATGCATCCCGAAAGGTTCGCCGGGTCCGGCTCCTCCCCCTGTTCCACCGGCAGGAATGCCGTGGCTATCACCCGGAGCCCGCGGCGCGAGAACTGCATCTGCCGCTCCTCCACCCACGTCCGGTCCAGCAGGCGCAATCCCTCGAACCGGCTCTCCCGGTCGCACATGGCCAGCACGCGTTCCACCGAGCCTTTGACGATGAGATAGCTCTCGGCCCCGCTGTCGATCCGCGCCACCATGTACATCCGTTCGGACTCGAAGGGGAGGACAATCCCTGTCTTCCACTTCTTCAGTTCGGACGGGGCTATGCCGGCCTTCTCCGCCGCGACGATCAGCGCCCCCTCGGTCGGATCGCCAACCAGCCTGCGTCCCCCCTCGCCGGTGGTGTGGAAGGAGGACTCCGTGCAGAGCAGACCGATGCGGAGCGCCCACATCAGCGGCATCCGGTCGTCCGGCTTCACGGTATCGCCGGAATCATCCAGGACGTTTCCATTGGGCTCGTAGCCGCCGCCGGTGAGCGTGTAGATGCGGTCGTCGATGGCGATCATCACCGTCGTCATCTGATTGTGCGTCAGGGTGCCGGTCTTGTCGGAGCAGATCACGGTGGTGGAGCCGAGTGTCTCCACCGCGTTCAGCTTCCGTACGATGGCGCTGCGGCGCGCCATCTGGTAGACTCCGATGGAGAGCGCCACGGTGACGGCGATCGGCAGCCCTTCGGGGATGGCGGAGACGGCGAGGCCGATGGCGGTAAGCAGCATCACGGTGGCGTCGTAGCCGCGCAGCAGGCCGAGGGTGAAGATCAGGCCGATCACCACTGCGATGCCGGTTGCCATCACGCGGCCGAATCGTTCCAGCCGTTCCTGTAGCGGCGACTTCAGTTCCCCCGCGTCGGCGATGCTCCGTGAGATGCCCCCGATCTCCGAATGCTCTCCAACGCCGACGACGATGCCACGGCCACGGCCACGGCGGACGGTGGTGCCGGCGAAGGCGATATTGATCCTGTCCCCCAGCACCGTGTTCTCCGGCAGAACCTTGCCGGCGTTCTTCTGTGCGGGGAGCGGCTCGCCGGTGAGCATCGATTCGTCGATGCCGAGTTCATTGGTCTCCAGCAGCCGGATATCAGCCGGGACGCGGACGCCGCTTTCAAGCAGGACGATGTCGCCGGTGACGAGTTCCTCCGCGGAGATCTGCTGCTGGCTTCCCGAGCGGATCGTCCGCGCGGAGGGGGCCGTAAGTTCCTTCACCGCCTTCAGTCGTTCGCTGGCCCGTTGCTCCTGCACGTAGCCGATGATGGCATTGAAGACGACCACGAAAAAGATGGTGATCGCCTCCGCGACATCCGCAACGATGGAGGTGAGGATGGCCGCGCCGAACAGGATGAAGATGAGGGGATTGTTGAACTGTTCCAGGAAGAGGAGGAGCTTCGACTTCGCCTTCGGTTCCGGCAGCGAGTTGCCGCCGTACCGCAGGCGGTGCTCCTGTACCTGATTCTCGCTCAGTCCCTGTGAGGGATCGACGTTCAGTATTCCGGCCACCCGGGCTGCCGGTATGGCGTGGCTGTGCCGGAATTCCGTGCGATCGACCGTCCCGTGGTTGCTGTCAGGCCGCGCTGGGGTCTGCATGTATTGAATAGGGTCTTGTGATACTGCCGATGCCATCCGATCAGGCTGAATTCGATCGGCGTGGTTACAGTCCCGGAAAAAACGAAGAACATTTCGATTCCACCAGAGCCATCGTTCTTCGCCCGGCAGGAATTTATCGCCATTGTCGTGCCGCTCTCCCTCCTGCGCCGGCATTGCATGAGGAGACGTGCCGGCGGATGGGAACCGTCCGGATCAGATATTCTCGGCGACACTCGCCATATTTTCTATATTTGTCGATTATGTGTATCTCAATCACAACAAACGTTACAATCGATGGACTATAAGCATTATCCGGATCGTCCGGAGAAGTTGACGGCGGAATATCTTCGTGAAGAATATGGCAGGCTGACAGACCGTCTGGAGCCGGCCGAACAATCGGAATCGCCGGGCGCATGGCTGAAGCTGTTCGCGGACTGGAACGCGCTGAAGTCGTATGTCAGTGGCGAGGGGAGCCGCATAAGTTATGCGCTCAGCAAGAACATGAACGATGCGCAGTGGGAGGAGGCCGATCGCTACTATCGCGAGCACGTGACGCCGGTTTCGGACGAGGGGAGTTCCAGAATGGTGAATGCCCTGCTCACCAGCAGGCACAGAGCCAGCATCGCCGAGCGCTACGGCGGTCATCTGATCCGTGTCCTTCAGACGACAGTGGAGCCGCTTGCCCCGGTGAACAGCGATCTGCGTGTAAAGGCCAGCGATCTGGTGAACCGCTATGACAAGACGGTGGCGGCCGGGGAGGTGACTGTCAACGGCGAAACCGTGACTCTGGCGGTGGCGCGCAACATGCAGAGCTCGGAAGATCCGGATATCCGCCGCGAGGCGTTCAAGGTATACCGCACCTGGTTCCTGGAGCATCGCGACGAGCTGGCAAATATCTACGACGAGCTGGTGAAGCTGCGCGATCAGATGGGGCGCAATCTCGGCCATCCAAATTTCATTCCGCTCGGCTATCTCGGCATGGGACGCACTGACTATGGTCCCGCGGAGGCGGCGGAGTTCCGTGCAAACGTGCGCCGCTATGCCGTGCCGCTGCAGCAGAAGATCTACGAGCGGCAGGCGCAGCGCCTGGGAAGCGAGACGCTCCGTCCGTGGGATGCGGCGTACGATCCGGCGCTCACGCTTCCGTCGGGCATTGCGCCGGTAGGCGTGCAGCTCGACAAGGCGCAGCGCATCTTCGACGCCCTTTCGCCGAGGCTCGCGGAGCATTTCAGGCGTATGCGGAACGAGGGGCTGATCGATCTGGAGAACCGCAAGGGAAAGCAGGCGGGCGCCTACTGCACCTCCTTCAGCGATGAGGGGCGCGTGGCGATTTTCTGCAACTCCACGGGCGATCAGGAGGATGTCGGCACGCTGATGCACGAGATGGGGCATGCCTTCCAGGGATGGGAAAGCCAGGCGATCGAGGCGGTGGACCTGCAGTGGCCCACCTCGGATGCCTGCGAAATCCATTCGATGGGCATGGAATACCTCAGCATGCGCCATATGACCGAGTTCTTCAGCGAGGAGCATGCGGAGAAGTTCCGCCGCAATCGCTGGAGGGAGGCGGTGGAGCTCGTCTGCTACATCTGCATCGTCGATGAGTTCCAGCACTGGGTCTACGAGCATCCGAACGCGACGCTCGACGAGCGCGACGAGGCGTGGGACAGCATCTGGGATATCTACAAGCCCGGTTTGGATTTCAGCGGCATCGAGGGATACAAGCATGCCCGGTGGTATGCGCAGGGGCATCTCTTCCACATGCCCTTCTACTACATCGATTACGCTATCGCCGAAACCGGCGCCATGCAGCTTGCGCTGATCAACGCCGAGGACAGCGGGCGTGCGCTGGACATCTATCTCAATCTCTGCCGCATCGGCGGTACGATGAGCGTTCTGGACATCTTCGGAAATGCCGGGCTTCGCTCGCCGTTCGACGCCACCGTGATGCGCGATCTGATGGCGCATGCAGCCGGCGAGCTCGGCATCGAGGAGCCCGTGACCGCCTGAGGAGTCCGGCGGGGTCCCTGAAGATCCGGTATGAATCAGCGCCCTCTCCGTGTGGACGGAGGGGGCGCCGGCCGAACCGGAACTGCTGCATCCATGCGGTCGGGGAAGGGGTGGGACCGCACCAGCAAGGCCGCACGCAAAGGTCCAAAGAACGCAAAGGGCAGGGGCGGGAAGGTGATCTCCCTTTATTGGCCCCAGCCGAAAACTCCTCTCTCCCCGGCCGAAATCGCCAGGCAGACATCTCCCTACCCTCCCAGCAGCCGTTTTACGGCGCGGACCCGGCGCCTGGCCACCTGGAGCTGCGTTCCATCGTCGAGCGTCATCACGTACGAGCCGGCGAACCAGGGGGCCAGCTCGCGGATGAAGGCGATGTTCACCGTCAGCGACCGGTGCGTGCGGATGAACTGCCGGGGATCGAGCCGGGATTCCAGTCCGTCGAGCGTGAAGTCGATGGGATATGTCTCGGTGCTCGTAAGGTGCGCAAAGACGAGTCCATCGCGCGCCTCGAACCAGCGGATCAGATCGAGTCCCACCACGCGCAGCCTGCGGCCGACGTGTGCCGTGATGCGCGATAACGGCTCCGTTTCCCGGCGGCGCAACAGTGCTTCGGTCGCCATATCGGGCTCGCGTGTTTCAATGCGGCGGGCCAGCCGTGCGAGGGTTTGATTCAGACGGCCCAGCCTGACAGGTTTGGTAAGGTAGTCCAGCGCCTCCACCTCGAAGGCGCGGAGCGCATGGTCGTCGTAGGCGGTTACGAAGATGACCCACGGCCGTGGCCGGGGAAGAAGTTCCGCCACGTCGAAGCCATCCAGCACGGGCATACGTACGTCGAGGAAGAGGACATCGGGATGAAGCTCGTGCGCAAGCTGGAGCGCATCATGGCCGTTCCCCGCCTCCGCGATCACCTCCACTTGCTCGTCCGCTTCCGCAAGCAGCGTGCGCAGCCGTTCCCGCGCCAGCGGCTCGTCATCGATCAGTATCGCGCGTATCATCCCCGTCATCGGCTGCTCCGGTCAGGTTCCGCCGGGATCGGCGCATAGGGGAGCGATAGCCCTACGCCATTCCGCTCGATCGTCATGGTTCCTCGCGGACCGAACAGAAACCGGAGCCGCTCGCAGACATTCGCCAGTCCGGAGCCCATTGTGGTGAGCTGTTCGAGGTCGGTCGTCGGAAATCCGGGGCCGGTGTCCGTGATGCGAAGCAGAAGCTCGGAGCCCCGGCGTGCAGCGGCTATCGTTACCTCGCAAAGGCCTTCGGTCCGTCCGGCGCCATGTTTCACCGCATTCTCCACCAGAGGTTGCAGCAGCAGGCTGGGGACGCGGGCGTCGCGAAGCTGCGCCGGGACGTCAATGGTTATCCGCAGGCGATGGCGGAAACGTGCCTGCTCGATGGCGGCATACAGCTCCACCGACTCCACCTCCTCCGCCAGCGCGACCGTCGGCTGCCGGGAGGAGCGCAGGCTATAGCGGAAAAGATCGGCCAGCGATTCCGTGACCCGCTCCGCCTCCCGCGGATCGCTCCGGATCAGCGCCGCAATGGAGTTCAGAGCATTGAACAGGAAGTGCGGGTTGACCTGTGCCCGCAGCGCCGCCAGTTCCGAGCGGAGCGCCGCATGCTCCGCCTCCCGCATCCGGCGGTAGAAACCCGCCAGATAGTAGCTGCCGTTGCTCATCAGCACACCGCAGAACGCCACCAGCCCTATCAGCGACATCGTTCCATGACGGAACATGAAGGTAAATCCCGTGACGAGGTGGATCAGCCAGGAGGTCAGAAGAAGAGAAAGTAGCGTCACGAGGGTCTGCGTGGCCGCATGGGTGATAAACGCACGCCGGGAATCGAGCGGGACGCGGCGCGTCAGCAGACCGCCGCTGAGCCGCAATGCGCCCCATATCACCACCACGTAGCAGCCGGTGACGGCGAAGGTGATGAGCAGTTCATCGAAACGCATGAATCCTCCGGAGAACGTGGCGTGTATGACCAGTCCGGCGGCAGTTATTCCGGCCGCCAGCCACGTCATCGCGCGCAGGATCGCGCGGGGGCTGATATCCATTCTATCGCTCATGCCTTGATCGCTGGTCCCGTCATGGCCGGTTGCGCCGCCGGCCGGGGGCGTGGTTCCTTCGTGGCAATATAGAGCGACTGAAATGCACGGCGCCTGCTCATCGCCATCCATACGACCGTTCGTCATCCCTCAGCGACCGCTTGTCGGATTATTCCTCCGCTTATCGCCTGTCCCACGTTTCCAGCGCGCCCGCCGGCTACGTTTGCCGCCGGTACATGACATCAACAACCAGATAATGGAGAGTTCACGATGAAGTTGAATGATGGCCGGATGATCGCCCGGGCGATCCTGGCGCTCTTCGCTCTGATGGTCTGTACCCGTGCAAGCGGGCAGTCCATCACACTGGAGCCGATACATTCGGATGTGGCGTTTTCAATCGCCGAAGCCGAGGCGAAATCCGTTCTCGCGGCCGACGCCGTGCCGGTGCTGATCGGCGCGGTCGGAGATAAGGTGACGCTGACGCAGGGGGGGGCGGTCCATCTGACGTTCGATCCCGACAGCGGCACATCGTCGGCATGGGCATATGTCTTCCGTTCCCCGTCGGAGGATCGGCGGATCACCATCATCGGCATCAGCATTCCGGGGCTCGGCCTGCAGGTCTTCGAGGGCGAGAGCCCGGTGCCGATCCCCGAACAGATCACCACCGGACTGGATCATGCGCTACGGTACGCCACCAGCGCCAGCATGATCACCCGGTTGAACGCGGACTCGGTCTATGTACGATACCGGCGGGATTTCCCTGCGAAGCGTCCGGAGATCATCGCATTCCGCGAAGTCCTTGCGGGGGATACGCTCCTGCCCGCCGCCTTCCCCATCGATGCGCCGGTCTGGTCGCTTGTATTCGCGGGGAGGGGGGGCGATGCGATGACCTGCTACGTTTCGGGGAGGACGGGGGAGACGGTGTGCGTGCGCGCGGCGAATGTGGCTTCCGTGGTGTCGGCCCCCGGCTCCGGGACCATCGCGCGGCTGTCGGTCGTCGCCGCGGAGAAGGGTCTTCGTGTGCGCATCTCGGTGCCGGAGGCGCGCACGCGACGGATCGCGGCGGCATTGTACGATGCGGCTGGGCGGCGCGTTCTGGAGCCGACCGGAGTGGAGGGGGGGAGTATGGGGGAATGGACGCTCATCTTCGATATGGCGCAGCTCCCCCCGGGCTTCTACTACTGCCGCGCGGCCGGGGATGGCTGGAGCGGGGCGGTCGGCACGGCATGGTGATGCAACAGGGGCCGGCCCGGCGATGAACCGGTCCGGCTCTGCTCTGATATCACCCCTGCGCATTTCTTCGCGCCAGCCACCAGCCTCCCGCCGCAAAGAGGGCCGTCAGGATCAGCGCCTGCAACGCGGTGAGAATATCCGCGTTCAGCATCGAGATGAGCATGCCGAATGCGAAGAAGGCTGCTATGATATAGAGCCCGATCGCCCAGCATCCGGCCTGTTTCGCCCTGTCCGCGAATGTCGGTCGTGTCGTTGCCACGTTTCAGATAGTTCCGTTGATGATCCTGTCATGCCGTTCGGACAGCGCCAACGATAATGAACCGGCGGATAACGCGGCGACTTTTTTTCAAGTGTCTCTCCTCACGCCCGGCGCACCACCACGACCGTGATGTCGTCGTGCGCCTCCGCGGTGCCGACGAATGCGGCCAGTTCGGCCAGGATGTCCTGGCGTACCTCCAGAGCGCTCGTCCCCCGCGCCGCCGACCGGCGCAGCGCCTCGCAGGCGCCCTGGTCCGTGAACTGTTCCCCGTCCGGATTCGTCGCCTCGTTCAATCCATCCGAGTACAGGAGCGCCACATCGCCCGGGTCCATCGTAAACGTGGCCGGCTGCATGATATCGTGCATCCCCGTGCCGATGGTCAGGCCGAGCGCAAGTCCGGGGGGCCTGATCGTCTCCACGGCGCCGGACGCCGCGCGGTAGAGCAGCAGCGGATTATGTCCGGCGCGGTAGAAGGCGCAGCGATCGTTCAGATCCACCGTCAGCATCCCGACGGTGATGAAGCTCCTGCGGTCCAGCCTGATCCTGAGCGTGTCGTCGAGTCCGGTAAGGAATTCGCGCGGCGAGGCGACATGGATTGATAGCGCCTGGGTCATTCCCTGGAACTTCGCCATCACCAGCGCCGCGGGCACTCCCTTGCCTGCGGCGTCGGCCACCAGCATTCCCTTGGTGCCGTCGGCGAAGGAGAGATAGTCATAGTAATCGCCGCCGATCTCCACCGCCGGTTCGGTGGTGCCATTGATGTCGAACCCCATGATCTTCGCATCCTCGGCCGGCATCAGGCTTCGCTGCACGTTGCGGGCCGCTATCAGCTCCGCCGTCAGCAGATCCTGCTGGCTCAGCAGTTCCGCGCGGTTGCGGTAGCGGGAGTTGAAGAGATCGAAGAAGACGATGAATGTTCCGACGCCGATGGCTATCACGCCGTTGCCGATCAGCATCGGCTGGAGCAGCGGAGCGGAGTAATCCGGCCGGTTCCCCGCGACCAGGCTGATTGCGGCATAGGCCAGCAGCGAGCCGATCACGCCGCTCACCATCCATGTCGCCACCAGCAATGCGCCGCGGATGCTGCGGGACATCGAGCGGGAAAATCGTGTGACGACTCCCGACCCGTAATGCGCGATCATCGTGATCGGCGTGCAGTAAACGATGGCGAGCAGCGCGGAGAGGGCGACGGTCGTGATCGATGCCTCCACCTTCATGAAGAACGACCACAGCACCACCAGCACAAGAAGCGATCCGTTGGCAGCCAGAAGCACCTTCCATAGCGGAACGCTCCATCGCCCGCGCCGGTTCTCGCGAGCGATGGCGATCAACGAGCGGCGCCGGGTCTGATTCGGTCGGGTACTTATCATGTTGGAATGACAATTTCGAGCGATCGGACCACAAGTTGCAAGATGAGGCCGGAATTCCCCACGGAGGATGGGATGTTGGGATGGATGCTGCTGCCGGAATCATGTTCCAGCCGCCGGACCACCCAGCCGTTTACCTTTGAACGTTTAATGCTCACCGGCGCTTTGCCCGAATCAGTAAATTGAAGGTTTTGCATATCGAAGCTCGCTTATGATACGCCATTATCTGACATTCGCGCACCAGGCGCGGGCGCTCGATGAAGCGCTGCGCGGGTGGCGGCTGGCCGAATGCTGGTCGCAGGAGAAGAATGCGCTGTTGCTGCGGTTCATCCGCGAGAGGCGTTCGCTCTTCGTTGATGTCTCGCTCGATCTCCATGTTGGCTATGCGCTGCTGCGCGAGGAGCTGCACCGTGCCCGGAGGAATACGATCGATTTCTTCGGGCTGCTGCTGGGTGTGCAGTTGAGCACCATCACGATCGACGAAGGCGAGCGGGTGATCAGGATGCATTTCGCGGACGGGCATGTGCTGGCATTCTTCTTCTTCGGCGGCGGCGGCGGCAATGTGCTGCTGCTGGAAGGGGGCCTGGTGCGCGAATCTTTCACGAAGTACACCGGCGAGTACGACCGGATCATCGCGGGGGATGCCGACGGGGAGATGCATGATACGGAGGCCATCCGCACCGTCATCCGTTCCTCGTCCGATACGCCGTTGCGGGGGGTGATGCGCGCCATCCCGAGCCTCGGGCGGCGCCTTGCGGCCGAGGCTCTTCACCGCACCGGCCTTGCCGACGCAGGATCAGCCAGTGCCTTCGGCGATGCCGGGCTCGATCGTCTGCTGGAGGAGATCGACGTGCTGTACGGCGCGTGCGAGCGGAGGCGGACATATCATCTCTATCATCTGCCGGATGAGGTGGTCTTTGCGCTGGTGGAGCTGCGAAGTCTGGAGCGGGATGCCACGGAGATTGAGACGTTCGACGAGATCGGCGCCGCCATCCGTGCCTACCGTACCGCGGCGGGGCGGCAGCAGCAGTTCGGCGCGATGCGCGACAGGATGACGAAGCGGCTGGTGGCGGAGAAAGGACGTCTGGAGCGCTCGCTTGCGAACCGGCTGGATGCTGGCGCGCAGCTTCAACGTTCGGCGGCCTGGGAAAGGGATGGCAACCTTCTGATGAGCAATCTGCATGTGCTGGAACGGGGGATCGACAGGGTGAAACTCCCCGACTGGGAGGGAGGGGAACGGGAGATCACGCTCGATCCGAAGCTGACCCCCGTGGAGAATGCCGAACGCCTGTTCCGCCGGGCGCGCGGCGCTCGCGAGGCGGCGGTGCGCGCGGAGCGGGGGATTGAAAAGGATCGGCAGAGGATGCTTCTGCTGGAGCAACTGCTGGAGAAGGTGTCTGCCGCCGCCACCGTCTCCGCGCTGGAGAAGATCGAGAACAATCATCGGGAGATATTCGGTATGAGCGCGGGACCACGTGAGCCGGGAACGGCGGAGCGCTTTCGCAGATTCGAGGTGGCCGGCGGATATGAAGTCTACGCCGGCAAGAACGCGGCCAACAACGACGAGCTAACCGTCAGGTTCGCGAAGCCGAACGACTACTGGTTTCATGCACGGGGAAGTTCGGGTTCGCATGTGGTGCTGCGCTGGAGTGATACGAAATCGAAACCGCCGAAGGATACGCTCCGGCAGGCCGCGTCGATCGCCGCCTACTATTCGGGGGCGCGTGGCGCAAAGATGGTACCGGTGGCCTACACGCTCAGGAAGTACGTCCGCAAGCCGCGTGGCGCTGCCGTGGGCGCCGTGGTGATGGAGCGGGAGGATGTGATCATGGTGGAGCCGAAGCTGCCGGGGGGAGGGGAGGAGTAGGGGAATTCTCGATGCCGGATCGACAATGGTTCGATCGGGGAGGAAGGATTTCCGATGAACGCCACTGAAGGAACTACCCTCCCGGCCCTATCCTTTGCGTGAAGCCTCTTCTCCATCCATATCGGCGAAGACCAGGCTCGCATAATCAGGCCGCGTTTTCGTTCGTTACCAGAAGCTTCCGGATCTCCCCGGCCGGGAATGCCGTGCCGATCAGCAGTTCGAATGCATTCTTCAACTGCTCCACCAGAATCTCCACACCGCTGATAACGGTGGCCCCCGCCTGGTCCGCTTCGCGCAGCGTGCGGGTGATGGCGGGGCTGTAGTTCGTATCCAGCACCACCTGCCTGTTGTGATAAATGTCCGGGATCGTGATCGGCGTCTCCTCCACATTGGGATAAGCCCCCAGCGTCGTGGCGTTGACGATCAGCCGCGCCTCGGCCAGAAGCTGCGCGATATCGGGAGGGAAGAGTTCATGGGCCTCGATCTGCGTGGAGGTCTTTGTACCGCTCAGCATCTGCTTCAGGAGCTGTGCCTGCTGGGGGGTGCGGTCGGCGATCGCCAGATGCTTCACGCGGAAGTGGCGCACCAGAACATAGGCCGCCGAGCGTGCCATGGCGCCGCCGCCGAGCACCACCGCGCTTCCCGAGCCGAACTGGTCGCGATACCGTTCCAGCACCGATATCATCGCGCGTGCCTCGGTGTTATGCCCGGTTGCCTGATCGCCGTTGAACGTCACAACATTGATGACTCCGGCGCCGTGCGCTTCATCGGAGAGATAGTCCACGATGCCCGAGGCCGAGCTCCGGAGCCGGCCATCGAGATAGACGCCACTGGCGCCGAGCGTCCGCAGCGCGTTCACCGGAGAGGTGACGTCGCGCACGGGAGCATCGAACAGCAGGCATGCCGCGTCGGCGCCGGCGATGGTGCCCGCCGCCGAGAGAATCTGATGGATCAGATTTTCGCCCATCGGATGGGTCAGTATCCCAACGAGCTTCGTTCTGTATGTGGTCTGCATGGAGGGATGGTTGCGATAAAATCCTGGATGGCGGCGTGATGCAGGTTGGAACCCGCGTCACGCTCGCGGCCCCGACTAACTTACGATACCTCCTGCCTGCTTTCTGCATAGCTGCGCAGGCGTTCCAGCGACTTCTCCCTGCCGAGCACGGCCATCGTCTCGAACATGCCGGCGCCGACCCGTTTCCCGGTGATCGCCAGGCGCATCGGATGGATCAGCTTGCCCGCGGACATCCCCAGCTCCTCGGCATATCCCCGCACCACCGCTTCGATCATCGGCGTGGTCCACTCCAGCGGCGCCAGTGCGTCCAGACGCGAGGCCAGCTCCAGCATCTGCGTTCCCGTATCGGACTTCCAGTGCTTTGCGGCGTACTCCCCGTCGAAATTCCGTACCGGGCCGAACATATAGTCCGCGAACTCCGGTATGTCCGCGACGAAATTGATCCGCTCCTTCACCAGATCGATGACGGCTTCGGCGTAGGTACGGTCCACATCGCCATATCCCGCCTTCTCCAGCAGCGGCATCAGCTCGTCGGCGAGCCGCTCCACCGGCAACTGGCGGAGATACATGCCGTTCATCCAGTTGAGCTTGCTGATATCGAAGATCGCCCCCGCCTTGTTCACCTTCTCCAGCTCGAACATCGCGATCATCTCCTCCATCGGGAATATCTCGCGGTCGGCGGTCGGGTTCCATCCCAGCAGCGCCACGAAGTTTATCAGCGCCTCCGGCAGGTAGCCCTTCTCCCTGTAATCGCTTACGGCCACATCGCCATCGCGCTTGGAGAGCTTCTTGCGCTCCGGGCTCAGCAGCAGCGGAAGATGCGCGAACTGCGGCTTCTCCCAGCCGAAGGCATCGTACAGGATCACATGCTTCGGCAGCGATGGAAGCCATTCCTCGCCGCGGATCACATGGGTGATCCTCATCAGGTGATCGTCAACGATGTTCGCAAGGTGATAGGTCGGGAAGCCGTCGGACTTCAGCAGCACCTGGTCGTCGATCGTCCGGTTGGCGAAGACGCTCTCGCCGCGGACGATGTCGCTGGTGCGGGTTTCGCCGGTGAGCGGGACGAAGAGGCGTATCACATGCTCCGTGCCGGACTCCAGCAGGCGGCGGGTCTCCTCCTCGCCCAGTGTGAACTGGTTCCGCATCGTGCTGCGGTCGTACTTGGGTGCGATTCCTGCCTTCTGCTGCCGCTCGCGCATCCGCTCGATCTCCCCGGCGGTGTCGAACGCATAGTAGGCGGTGCCGCGCTCGATCAGCATGCGCGCATGCTCGCGATAGATCTCCGTCCGCTCCGACTGCCGGTACGGTCCATAGTTTCCCCCCATATGCGGTCCCTCATCGAACTCGATGCCGGCCCAGGCGAACATGTCCAGAATGTTCTGTTCGGCTCCTTCCACATACCTGCTCTGGTCGGTGTCTTCGATGCGCAGCACGCATATTCCGCCGTGATGGCGGGCGAAGAGGTAGTTGTACAGGCCCGAGCGAAGGCTTCCGACATGCAGCATGCCGGTGGGCGACGGAGCAAAACGAACACGCACCATGAGGATTTCCGAGCTGATTGATCTGACATCCGCCGGCCGAGGCCCGCGCCTGGCCGTAACCTCCGCATTGCCGACGGAGAATCGCTAGAATACGAAGCGAATGTGGTCGGATACAATAAAAAAGCGCAACCCCGATTGCCATCGGAGCCGCGCCGTGGGTTGAGGGCGAGTGATGGGATTTGAACCCACGGCCTTCTGAGCCACAATCAGACGCTCTAACCAACTGAGCTACACCCGCCATCTGCAAAAAGACAGAAACCAAACTTACGGCATGCGATGCAATGGAACAATCCCAGTTTGTAAAAAGAGAAGGCAAAGGCCGAACGGCAGGAAATGGCGCCGGGCGGGGCCGGGAGGCCACGGAAATGTGGGGCAGGAGCCGGCCGATTACGCGATGCGGAGCGTGAGCTCGTCCACGGCGTGATAAGGATCGGAAGAGGAACCGGATGCGGCACGGCGGAGGAGATCGGTCCGCCCGGATGTCCCGGTTCCCCTTCCTGATCATGTGCTATGTGGAAGAAGCCTGTACCCTGTCGATGCCGTTTAGACGCACCGGCGCCGGATAAGGTCCATGAATGATCGTCGTAACGGAGAAACGGGGTGGAGGTTGCGGCCGGGGGGATGTTCGCAGGAGAGGTCGAAGGGAAAAAAAATATCATCCCCTCCCCGGCTTCCCGGCCCGTTCGCGGCGGAGGGGACGTCGCAAACGGGTCGTGTGGCGGCATTGGCCGCCCGTCATGGTTTGTGGATATCGGGAATCTGCCAGTCGATAGGCTCGCGGCCGGATGCGCGGAGCGCCTCGTTGATGCGTGAAAACGGACGGCTGCCGAAGAAGCCGTTCCTTACAGACAGCGGCGAGGGGTGCGCCGATTCTACCACCGTATGCCGGTCCGTATCGATCAGCTTCAGCTTCTTGCGGGCATAGCCCCCCCACAGTACGAATACCACCGGCTCCTCCTGCTCGCTGACCGCCCGGATCACTCTGTCCGTGAATTTTTCCCATCCCTTGTTCTTATGCGAATTCGGCTCATGCGCCCGCACCGTCAGCACCGCGTTCAGCAGGAGCACGCCCTGCCGTGCCCACGGCATCAGGTAGCCGTTATCCGGGATGGTGCAGCCAAGGTCGTCGCGAAGCTCCTTGAAGATATTCACCAGGGAAGGGGGTGGCTTCACGCCGGGACATACTGAAAACGCCAGCCCGTGCGCCTGCCCTTCGCCATGATAGGGGTCCTGCCCCAGAATCAGCACGCGCACCTGATGATACGGAGTGGACTCCAGAGCCTGGAAGACCTCCGGCTCCGGCGGGTAGACCGTATGCTCGCGGCGCTCCTCCTTCAGAAAGGCCGTCAGCTTCCCGAAGTAAGGTTGTTCAAGTTCATCCCCCACGGGGGGCATCCAGGATTCGGGAAGCGATGTCATGATCTTCGTGAGTTACCTGCCTGATCTGCCGGCTGCGCGCCGTCCGTCCGTTCACCGTGTGCGAACGATGTATCCCATCCCCCTCAATTTTTCGACCACCCTTTCGCGATGGTCCCCCTGTAGCTCGATTGCATTGTCCAGCGCCCGTCCCCCCGCGCCGCAGAGTCGTTTCAGTTCCGCCACGATCGACTCCAGCTCCCCCGGCCGCGCCTGGAATCCCTTCACCAGCGTGACGACTCTGCCGCGCCGCCGCGAGTCCAGCATCACCTCCAGCTTCTGTGCCCTGCCGTCGTAGCCGGTGCGCGGCGTCCGTTCCTCCGCTCCGCCTTCCGGCGAGTCGCCGTCGTGGGGAAGAAGAGCGCCGAGATCGTCGAAAGAGGTAAGCTTTGCCATACAAAAAACGGAGGATAATGAACCGCGAACCGGTGCCGGGCGTGCCGAGGGGGGAAGTCAAAAGTCAAAGGTCAAAAGGCAAAAAGGGTTGGCGCTCCGTGCAGCCGGGCGTATCACCGGCTAACCACCAATCCGCTCGGATATCCGCTCTGTCTTGATCTCTCCCACCTCTATTTTCGTCCCGAACTTCCGTGGCAGCGCAAGCCGTTCGCGCAGCGCCGGATCGGCGCGACGGTCGTCGTGCACGGCGTCCAGCCGCCGGTGCAGCAACGGGAGATCCGATTGCGTCAGGATGCGGAGATCGGCGGCTGTTCCGGCGGCGAATTGCAGTACGCGCGCGGGCGTTCCCCTGTGTACGTAGACAATCGTTCCCACCGGCGTGATGTTGAACAGATCCTCGGCCGATTCGTTGCTCATCCGCACGCAGCCGTGGGATGATGGCTCGTAGCCGAGATGGATGTAGTAATCGTCGCCGGCGAGCGAGTGGAAGCCGATGCCTCCGTCGAACGGCATCCAGTAATACATCGGCACGTTGAAGATGCTGGAGACGTGGCGCCCCGCCTTCCACTTGATCGAAAATATGCCCGGTCGCGTGGCGATGCCGCGTGGCAGCCTTGCGTTGCCGGTGGAACAGAGGAAGGTGTCGATCCGTCCGTCACTGGCATGACGGTATATTTCCTGCTGGTCCAGATCGACCTCCACGTAGATGGAATCGAGTACGTAGAGCGTATCCTGCAACGGCATTTCCGCCGACTGTTCCTGTGCCGTCATGCGTGCGCCGGCCATCATCGCCATCAGCATCACCAGGATGGTGCCGCCGGTTATCTTCAGCGCAATTCTCTTCAACTGCATCCGATTGCCCGATTCTCTGTTCAACTCATCTGTTCATGATCTCTGCAACAATCCGGCCGTTCCGGATCGGATGCATGCCGATCGTATTCACAGAGACGAACGGCCGCCGGAAATGACGCCCGCGGAGACGGGGCGTTGAAGCGTCTGACGGGATGAAGCGCCGGAGGGTATCCCTGTCGTCAGCCCGGCTCCGGTCCGTGGCGCGGGGGTAGTGGTCATTAATCGGCAGGGAGGGATCCTCCTGCCACCACCAGCTTATAGCTATCCAACTACCTCACATTCGGGTAGTCCGTCGTCCGTGGCGGCAGTGTGGCATGTTGCCTGCCGGACAGGCTCATTCCGGTAGGTACGCTCACCGCATCGCGGCCAGTTCCTCGCGGTCCCGCTTTTTCAGGCCGGATACCACCAGATCGTATGAATGGTCGATCATCTCCAGGATCTCCTGCCTGTGCAGGGTGCCGTCGAACATCACCTGGTTCCAGTGTTTCTTGTTCATATGATACGCGCCGGTGACGGCCGGGCAGCGTTCGCGAAGCTCGGCGGCTAGCTCCGGATCGCATTTCAGATTCATGCCGGGCGGGATTCCCACAAGATCAATCATCGCGAAGATCTTCTCCCGTACCTTGAAGACCAGCACACTTTCCCCGAAGGGAAATCCCTCCGACGCCCCCTTCTTTCCGAGGCAGTACGTGCGGATAGTTTCGATGTCCATGTTAACGTCGCCGGTTTGCGTGCGGCTCGATGAGCGGAGATACGTTGCGGAGCAATAGTACGGGAATCCGGTCGCACGGCCAATCGCATGTGGTCGTGGGTCCACGCCCGGCCGATGACGGGATGCGCAAAGGCCGTCCCGCATCTGCTACGGCGACGGCCTTCTCGATGTGCCAATGCCGGATATTACCGGGTGACTGCCACGGGAGCGACGCCGACCGGCGCGCCGTCGTTCAGAAGCTGCACGAAATAGATCCCCGCGGGCATTCCTCCCGTCTCTACGATGCCGCTGCGCACCGGAAGCGTTGCGACGCGCCTGCCGAGCGGAGAATACACGGCCACAACGGCGTTTCTCATCCCGGGCGCATCGTTCATGCGGATATGGATCAGCCCGGACGAGGCATCATACCACGACGAGAACTCTGCCCCGGCGAGGGCGGGCGGGACCGACGAAGTGGCGCGGTTCAGATTGCCGGCGGCGGGGATAAGCTGCCCGCGCGCCTCGCCCTGGGGAAATCCGGCGGTGTGGAAATTCATGTACATGCCGGTGTTCATGAACGCGGTGAACCGGTCCTCCGTTACCTCCTCGTTTACGGCCAGCCATACATCGGGATAGCCGAGAATGGCGAGGCCGGTGAGCGGAAAGACGATCTCCCCGTTCTCTCCCTTGGGTGCCTGATGGATATGCGCCATGTCCGGCGCGCTCGTCGTTCCGCCGATCACGGCGAATGCCTGGAGGGTGTCGCCGCCGACGACCGTGGCAAAGCCGGTGCCGATCGCGCTGGAGCCATCGACGATGCCAACCTCGTTGGCCGGCGAAATGGCGGCGGTAAAGAAATCGTTCGTCCGCACCTGCGCGCGGATTTCGCCGTTGGGATTCTGTTCCGTGTGAACATTCGCGTAGAACCCTTCGGACTTCAGGTCGCTGATGTCCATGTCGGACAGATTATCCCAGACCCCCGTCGTTACGCCCGCGGCTCCGGCACCGCCGGGGATGGGGATGGAGTGCACCGGCGGACCATTGACGCCGACGGCTCCGCGATGGAAGTGCGCCATCGTCGGCGGGCCGCTCAGGCTTTCCCATTCCAGCGCATAGACCACGTGCCGGCCGATCTCATCGAGAAAGAGCAGGGCGTTGCCGGTGGCGTCCTCCACTCCTCCGGGCTGGGAGACCTCCTCCCTGGCGCTCATGTCCGGCGCCGCCAGATTCGGGATCGGATGCACCTGGTCGCGAAGCTGGCCGTCGGGGTTCTCGTTTGTGTGGATGTTCAGATAGATGTTCTGGTTGAGCAGGTCCACCAGATCCTGCCCGGTGACGAACCACGTTCCGGTCGCCGTCATCTGTCCCGGGGCGAAGTTAATCGAGGCAATGGGATCGCCGCTGACCCCCCGTGCGCCGCGGTGAAAATGTGCCGCCGTGATGGTCTGCCCCGCCGGAAGCGCAACCGAAATCCTGTAGTCGAGCGAGGATGTCATCGGATCGTAGCGCATGATCGCGACGGCATAGCCGGCGTCCCCCTCCACCGGCGGAACCTCGTTGTCCCCCTCCGGAACCGAGAAATGAGTGGCCACGAATGATTCCTGCGACCGGGCTGTTCCGGTGATCGTCATGATGGCGAATGCCGCCAGAAGACATGCCCGCAGCATGCCCGTAAGCGCTCTCGAAGATTGCATTGCTTGTGCCTCCACTAGTGACTGTTGCGAAATCGAGCTGGAATGTATTCCACTGCGGCTGACTTCGGATTGTGTCGTACCACGCAATTTTACGGCCAGTTTGCGGGATAACGCGCCAGGAGGAGGAAGGTCAAAAGGCAAAAGGCAAAAATGGGGGGGATTTCAAAACCGCCAGGATATATTCACAGCCGGCCTCTATGACGCCCCACGACGGCAACGCCATGCCATGGCGTATCATCCTCCCGGTGTCGCATTCGATTTCCGGCGTTCGGCGAATTCATGGAGCAGTCGTTCAGCCGTCATCTCCTGTTTGCGCTCGCCCGTGGCGTCGAGCGCTATCGCTCCTTCATACATCATCAGCAGCCGCGTGCCGTGGCGCGTCGCCTCGTCCATGTCGTGCGTCACCATCAGCGCTGTCAGGCTGTGGGTGGTGATGATTCTATCGGTCAGCAGCATCACTTGTTCGGCCGAGCGGGGATCGAGCGCGGCGGTGTGCTCGTCCAGCAGCAGGATGCGCGGCTTGCGCAGCGTTGCCATCAGCAGTGTAAGAGCCTGGCGCTGTCCGCCGGAAAGGTTGCCGATCGGCGTCTCCATGCGATCCTCCAGCCCCATCCCGAGTTCCGCCGCACGTTCGCGGAAGAGCGCGACCTCACGGCGCGAGAGCCCGAGGCGAAGCCCCTTGCGCTCGCCGCGCAGATTCGCCAGCCGGAGATTCTCCGCTACGGTCATCGTGGGGGCCGTGCCGCTGAAGGGATTCTGGAACACCCGGCCGATAAGCCCTGCCCGCATGAAGTCCTTCCTTGCGGTCACATCCATACCATCGATGACGATCCGTCCCGCATCCGGCCGCACCGTCCCCGCAATAATGTTCAGCAGCGTCGATTTGCCGGAGCCGTTCGTCCCGATCACGACGATGAACTCCTGCCGCGCAATCTCCAGCGACACGTCTCGCAGCGCCCGCACCCGGGCGGTGGTTCCATCGCCGAACGTCTTCGAGCATTCTTCGATGCGTATCATGAGCGTGGAGTGGCCTGGAGGCCGGTGCGGGATTTCAGGAAGCGCCGCGATCTGGGCAGGACGATCGCCAGCAGCACGAAGAACGCGGTGACGAGCTTCAGGTCCGCCGGGTCCAGCCCGAGCGAAAGCGTGACGGCCACCACGCCGCGGAAGACGATGGAGCCGAGCACGGCGGCGGCGAGCTTGCGGCTGATGCGGTACCTGTCGCCGAAGAGCGAATCGATGGTATCGCCGATGATCACGCTGGCGAGGCCGAACACCACGATGCCGATGCCCATGCCGATGTCGGCGAAGCCCTGGTACTGGGCCACCAGGCTGCCGCTGAGCGCTATCAGCATGTTGCTGATGCCGATCCCCACGATCTTCATCCGCTCCGTGTTCACCCCCTGCGCCGCGATCATCGTCTCGTTATCGCCGGTGGCGCGCATCGCCAGGCCGAAGTCGGTGCGGAAGAGCCATGCCAGCGCCAGCAGCACCAGCGCCGTCAGCGCCAGGAAGAGGAGTATCGGTGCGATCTGGCGCGAGCCGAACGCGGCGGCCTCCATCAGCGGCGTCAGCACCGTCCGCTCGTTGATGAGCGGGACGTTCGATCGCCCCATCGTCCGGAGGTTGACCGAGTACAGCGCCGTCATCACCAGAATGCCGGAGAGGAGCCCGTTCACCTTCAGCTTCGTATGGATGGCGCCCGTGATCGACCCGGCGATGAACCCGCCGAGCATTGCGGCGGCCACTGCTAGCCACGGATCGGCCCCGGCCGTCAGAAGCGCCGCGGTGATGGCCGCTCCCAGCGTGAGCGAGCCATCGGCGGTGATGTCGGGAAAATTGAAGATGCGCATGGTGACGAAGATCCCCATGCTCAAAAAGGCATAGGCGAGTCCCAGCGCCAGCATCCCCAGGTAGAGCTCCATCGAAAACCACCCGCTCCGTTACTGCAGCGGCTCGAATCCCGCCGGCGCAGGCAGCCCCAGCGACTCGGCGGTCTGCGGATTGTAGGTCCGCTTGCGGAGCCGCACCGGCTCCAGGGGAGCGGACTTCAGATCGCCCGATTTCAGATACTTCGCCGCCGATTCCCCCGCCTGATGTCCCCACTGGTAGAAGTCGGCGCCATAGGCGATGAACGCCCCGCGCTTCACCAGTCCCGCCTCCGAGGTGACGATCGGCACCTTCCTCTCCATCGTTTCCTTCAACATGGTCTCGAAGCTGGAGAAGATGATGTTGTCGGGAAGCGCGAAGAAGACGTCGATTCCCCTGCCGAGCAGCGACTGCACCACCTGCTGCGTCTCATTCGATGATGTAACCGACGCTTCCACCAGTTCCAGTCCCAGCGCGCTGCAGCGGGCGCGCAGGCGCTCCATGGAGTTCACCGAATTCGGCTCCGAACTGTTGAAGATGGTGCCGACGCGCCGGGCGTTCGGGAAGACCTGCGTGATCAGCGCCACGCTCGTATCGATGTAGGCAAGCGTTTCGTACGTGCCGGCGAGATTGGCCGGCGCTGCCTGATTCCCCGCGGAGTCGGGCTTCGTCAGCTTCGCTATCTCCGGGCTCGGCGCCACCATCATGAAGATCGGGATCGACGAGGTCTTGTTTGCCGCCGTTATCATCGCCAGCGTGGTGTTCGCGCCGATCAGATCGACATCCTCCGCGATGAAGTAATCAAGAATCTGGTTCAGCGCGGCGGCGTCTCCCTGGGCGTTGCGATAGATGAGCTTCACCGTCCCCGAATCCTCCGAGTAGCCTGCTTCGCGCAGGGCATCGTAGAACCCGGCGCGCGCCTCGTCGATCGTGGCGTCCTCTATCGCCTGTACGAATCCGACGGTCGGTGCCTTCGTCGCGGCGCCATTCCCCGCTTCGCTGCCGCCGCAGCCGGCGATGATGGTGGATGCGCATGCGAGAACTGCCAGAAATGTTGTGAACTTCATCTGTCGTCGATCGATGGATGGATATATGCGGGAGAGAGGGGAACTCTGCGCATGCGGTTCCGGGATCTCCCCGCAGGATGCCGCGCCGGTTATGTTTTGGCGCCATGCGGGATCGGACAATATAACAGCCGTGCCCGCAACAGAGGGAATGCGGTGGGTGAGAGCGGAGGATCAGCGGCGCTCCAGTATGAAGCCGAGAAGGAAGATGACCAGCCCGATGCCCAGATAGGTGAATTCCTGGCGCATGTCGTTCTGCGCGATGCCGTAGATCAGCCCGACGCCCGTGACCACGATGCCGATAAATTGAACCACCTTGGCGAATCTGTTCATGCCCTCGCCCGGAGTTTGGAGAGAAGTTCCTCGGCAGTGATCCGGTACTTGAAGATCATCCTGCCCGCCACCAGTCCCACCGGAATCCTGTCGTGGTAGCGTTCATACCATTCGTCCCCTTCGGTGATCTTCACCACCGCCAGACGAAAGGGATGGCGTTTCCGCACGTGCTCGATCACCGCCAGCGCCTTATCGCACAGGCAGCAGTCCTCCCGGGAGAGAAGAAGGAGCTCCACGTGGGAGATATCCGGGGATCGCTGGAAGAGTCGGCCGAACATGGATCGAGATGATATCGATTGGTGAGGGTTCCGGGATCAGCGCGCCGGTCTGGGGCTCCCTGCACGCGCGCGCCGACCCGTTTTCTCCGGCGCCGGAAGTGTATCCGGTGCGGCGGAGCGGGTCCGGTAGATCATGAAGGAGCCAAGGGCTATCATGCCGATCGAGATCCACTGCGCCTGCGACAGCCCGAGATACAGCGGGTTCAGACGGATGAACTCCACCAGCAGCCGCTCCACTCCCGCAAGAATCAGATAGATGGCGAACATCTTCCCCAGCGGCATGCCCCGCTTCCGTAGGAAGAACCAGAGGAAGGCGAAGATGGCGATTGCGGCGAGAGTTTCATAGACCGGCGCCGGATGAACCGGAACCTGCTCGGGAGATGGCGAGCCGTACATCTCCTGGTAAAGCCGGCCGAGATCGGTCAGCACCGTGTGGTTGGAATTCTTCAGATAGCCGTTCGTCGGGACGGTTCCCTGGGGGTAGGTCATCGCCCACGGCAGTTTGCTGGGAATGCCGTAATCGCCGTCCCCGGAGAGCTGGCAGCCGATGCGCCCGATGCCGTAGGCCAGGATCAGCGCCGGAGATGCGGCGTCGGCCACGCGAAGGAAGGGGATGTGCTTCGATCGTACGTAGAGGTAGATCGCGACGATCGCCACGATCAGCCCGCCGTAGAACGTGAGCCCGCTTGCGGAGAACGCCTCGCCGACGGGATCGGCGATGAACTGGTCCCAGTTCTCAAGCAGGCTGAAGAGCTTTGCACCGATCACGCCGCCGATCAGCGCGATAAGCGTCACCGTTCCCGCGATCGCCTCGCTGACGCCTCTACGGCGCATCTCCTTCACGAAGAGATAGTTGGCGATGAGGAACGAAAGCCCCATCATCACGCCGAAACTGTAAATGCGAATGCCGCCGATCTCGAACAGTACTGGAATCATGGAATAGCTCGGGACGCGATGAAGGACGTCCGGTTGTAGGTGCCTGGAACGATGATATGGTTCGTCGAAGTCGAATCGAACGGGAAGATACACGATCCCTCGTGCCGCCGGAACGTGCCGGAACCGGCGCCGGCGGTCTCCCCGGAACCAAACTTACACAAGCTCATCAGAACCATATATCCGCCCGGCGCTGGCCGCTCGTTCAAAATCATCTAATTTCATGGCCCGGCAATCGCGGAAGTTCACGGGCGTCGTTTCCGGTTGAAAAAACTGGACGATTCCGAAAACGCGATATTTCCGGTTGCCGCGGGCGTCCGTCGTTCGGGGCGTCCGGCGCCGGAGCACTGATCTCTCCGGCCGGACATTCTGCCGGGAACATCTGGAAGGTATGGAAAGAAGCGAGGAAATTCTTCGGGGCGATCTCGAATCACTGATCGCCGGGTATGGCTCGGTCGTTGTCGGCTTCTCCGCCGGCGTCGATTCGTCGGTGGTGGCCGTGGCGGCGCATGTGGCGCTCGGGAGGCATGCTCTTGCGGTGACTGCCGCCACCGAGACGATCACGGAGGAGGATCTTCAGCTTGCCGGCGCTATCGCCGCGCGCATCGGGATGCGGCACGAGCTGATCCGGTACAACGAGCTGGAGATCGACGGGTACGCGGAGAATCCCGCCAACCGCTGCTACTTCTGCAAGAATACGCTCTATGTGCGGCTGGCGGCGCTGGCGCGCGAACGCGGGCTTGCGGTGGTGCTGGATGGCGCAAATGCCGATGACGCCGATGATTATCGTCCCGGCAGACAGGCGGCGGCGGAGCAGGGGGTGCGCTCGCCGCTGCTCGAACTTGGGATCACCAAGGACGAGGTTCGCCGGCTCGCCGCGAGCTACGGCCTGCCGAACCATGACAAGCCTTCGGCTCCCTGTCTCTCGTCGCGTGTTCCCTATGGCACAAGGATCACCGGGGAGATACTTGAGCGCATCGGCCGCGCCGAGCGTGCCCTCCGCGATCTCGGGTTTCATCAGCTTCGTGTCCGCCACCATGATGATCTCGCCCGCGTGGAGATTCCGGTGGCCGATTTCCCGAAGGCGGTGGCGCTGGCGGGAGAGATGGAGCGCGCGCTGCGCGAAGCTGGCTATCGCTATGTCACACTGGACCTCGGCGGCTTCCGCTCCGGCTCCCTGAACGATGTGCTTACCCAGATAGAACTCCCCGTACCATGACCCCGGAAGAGATACGGCTCATACTTGAAGCGGTCCGCAACGGCGAGTCCACGCTCGATCATGCCGTGGGACAGCTTCTCCCACCGGATGGATTCGTCGATCTCGGCATCGCGAAGGTGGATACGGACCGGCGCCGGCGCCGCGGGTTTCCCGAAGTCATCTACTGCGCCTCGAAGAATGCCGCGCAGATAGCGACGGTGGCACGGACGCTGATGGGGACGGAGGGGCTTGCCTACGGCACCCGCTGTGAACCCCGGGTCGCCCGCCAGGTGATGGCCGAGCTCGGCGGCGACTACGATCCGCTCTCCCGTACGCTCCGCATCGGCGAACCGATGGCCCCCTTTACCGATGTCGTCACCGCGGTCATCGCGGCCGGGACGAGCGATCTTCCCGTGGCGGAGGAGGCATGCCGGACGCTGGAGACGTTCGGCGCGCCGGTCGAACGGGTGTACGATGTGGGCGTCGCAGGACTTCATCGCCTGCTTGCCCGGCTGGAGAAGATCGACGAGGCGGGGATTCTGATCGTGGCGGCCGGTATGGAGGGGGCGCTCCCCAGCGTCGTCGGGGGCCTGTTCCGGCAGCCCATCATCGCCGTCCCCACCAGCGTTGGCTATGGCGCCGCACACGGCGGCTTCACCGCGCTCTTCTCCATGCTCACAAGCTGCGCCAGCGGTATCACCGTTGTGAATATCGACAATGGTTTCGGCGCCGCCACGGCAGCTCTGTCGATCCTCCATGCGATTGAAAACGCAAAAAAAGTCAAAAGTCAAAAGTAAAAAGTCAAAATTGGGGAGGGGAGATCAAGGGGCGAAAATGTGCGGGGATGATGTTGTAGAAAGGATGTGTGGGAAATAGTTGAAATTCTGTTGCGGAGCGATTTTTTTTGCCGTGTGGGGCCGGTGGGATGGTGACAGCTTTCTAATCGTGAATCGGTTCCGTTCGCCTTCCTCAATCGAACATCCGGGATGCGTCGTTTTCTCTCCATTCTTGCCCTGCTCTGTCTGCCCGCCGTGTCCGGATGCGGCGGGAGCGGGAGCGTGGAGGAGCCACCGCTGCGTCCGGAGTGGAGGGGGATCATCACGAGAGCGCTGCGGCAGGCCGAGATCGACAGCGCCACTCTGTCTGCGGGCGGTTTTCATGCAGTGGGGACGATGACGGTGGAGTTCGGCCGCGATGGCGGGCGGGTCAGGATCGACGACCGCTTTCGGCTGCTGAAGGATGCGGGGGCGCAGTTCCGCACCGAGCCGGTGGAGCATCGCGTCAGCGGCGATACGGCGCTGCTGGACGATATGTATACGTTCAAGACGTCCAGGGGTGATGCACGTTCCCCTGAGCGTGCGGAGATGGGCGGTATCTCCTTCGGCGCCGATTTCCCCGCCATTCTGCGTGCCATGCTGGCCGGCGGGGAGAACGGCTGCACGTTGCGCGATAGCGCCGCCGTGGTGAGCGGGCGCCCGGCTCTCCTCTTCTCCTTCGCGGCCGACGGGCGTCACGGCAGTTTCACGATCGGGCGTGATTCGTGCGATCTTCTCGCCCTCGTCATGGAGCAGGAAAGCAGCTTCGTCATAGGCGGCTACACCTACCGCATGGCGACGGAGTTTGGCAGGACCGCCGGGGGGCTGCTTCTGCCGCTCAGAACGCTCTCCCGATTCGAATATTCCAGATTGTCGTCGGACGGCACCGGATCGATCTCCGTGTCACTGGACAGTGTCCGGCTCCGATGACACCTGCATCTCCCGATACAGGAGCAACATGTCATGATATATGTAACGCGGCGCGCGCATTTCTCCGCCGCGCATCGTCTGTTCAACCCGACGTTCAGCGATGCGCGAAATGAGGAAGTGTTCGATAAATGCAATAATGTTCACGGCCACGGGCATAATTATCGCCTGGAAGTTACCGTGAAGGGGATGCCCGATCCGGACACCGGATATGTCATCGACCTGAAGGTGCTGGCCCGCATCATCGACGAGGAGATTATCGACAGGGTCGATCACAAGCATCTGAACATGGATGTCGATTTCCTTCGCGGCATTATTCCGACGGCGGAAAATATCGCCGTCGTGTTCTGGCGGATTCTGGAACCTCGCATCAGTCCCGGCACGCTGCATTCGATAAAGCTGTTCGAGTCGGACAACAACTTCGTGGAGTATTTCGGCGATCCCGTCCGCATCCCCCACTACGATTCAATTGCCGAGGAGGCCCGCGTATGATCAAGGCATTGCCGGATAGATTGAAGAACGGACAGCATTCCGAGGGCGTACAGCACGGCACCGCTATCGATCTCGACGAGGAAGCTCTCGATTCGCCCCGCCTTCCCGGCAGCCATCCGCTCGATTCCGGACGGATGGAGGCGCTGGTGACAGAGACGCTGGAGATCATCGGCGAGGACCCTGAACGCGAGGGACTGCTCCGCACGCCGCACCGTGTGGCGAAGGCGTACGAGTTCCTGACACAGGGGTATGCGATGGATGTCGAGAAGGTGCTCAATAATGCCATCTTCGAAGAACGGTACGACGAGATGGTGGTGGTGAAGGATATCGATTTCTTCTCCCTCTGCGAGCATCATCTCCTTCCGTTCTTCGGCAAGGCCCATGTCGCCTACATTCCCAACGGGAAGATCGTCGGCCTCTCGAAGCTTCCCCGCATCGTCGATATGTTCGCGCGGCGCCTGCAGGTGCAGGAGCGCATGACGCAGCAGATTGCCGAGGTGATTCAGAAGTACCTGCAGCCGCAGGGGGTGGCAGTGGTGACGGAGGCCCGCCATATGTGCATGATGATGCGCGGCGTGGAGAAGCAGAACAGCTCCACCACCGCCAGCGCCATGCTCGGCGTCTTCAAGCACCAGATGGAAACGCGCGCGGAATTCATGAACCTGATCGGAGGCAGACTGCATTGATGGCACCGGGCGGGATGAAGTGCGGAGCGGTTCTGCGATGCCGGCCGGGCATGGGCCTGAGGTTGATCGCCTGTTGTTCGCGGAAGGGAGAGGAGCCCATGCTGCATGCGCCGGCCCATTTCATGGTGCGGGCGCTCGATTGCCGGCGGATACACCAGGTATAAACAATCATCATGAGCAGGGAATTGCCGACCGACGAACATGAGCGCGAGCTGCGCACGCTGGGATTTGAAAGGATCGCAGGGGTGGACGAGGCCGGGCGCGGCGCGCTGGCGGGGCCGGTGGTGGCTGCGGCGGCGGTGCTGCCGTGGAACTGCCATATCGCGGGGGTGCGCGATTCCAAGTTGATCGCCGAACCCGAGCGCGAACGTCTCTACGAGGAGGTGATCATCCATGCCGCGGCCTGGTGCGTCGGGATCGTGAACAACGATGAGATCGATCGCATCAACATCCTGCAGGCCACGTTCCAGGCGATGCGTATCGCGGTGCGCGGGCTTGCCGGCGCCGCCGATTACGTCCTGATCGACGGCCGCGACAATGTCGATGTTGGCCTTCCATGCCGTGCCATCATCGATGGCGACGCGCTCTGCCGCTCGATAGCCGCCGCCAGCATCATCGCGAAAGTGACGCGCGACCGGATCATGCGCCGCGAGCATGAGATGCTGCCGCAGTATGGCTTCGCCAGCCACAAGGGATACGGCACTCCTGCGCATCGCCGGGCCATCGTGGAACACGGTCCGGCATCCATCCACCGTAGCTCCTTTCTCGGCAGGGTGCTGTAGGAGCGGCTCTCCGGCTGATGCGTGCCGTCGCGGCATGTTCCGCACCGCGGGCGCCTGCGCTTCATCCCCGCGATATTTTCAACAACCTTTCGGAGTTCATTTCCCCGATGTACATCAACGGACGCAATGCGGTGCTGGAGGCGCTGCGCGCCGGATCAGGCGTGGAGAAGGTCTTCATCATGTTTGGAACCGAGCAGGAGGGGGTGAACCGCGTGCGCGCGGAGGCGAAGCGTGCCGGCGTTCCCTGCACCACCATCGATCGCCGCAGATTTGCCGAACTGGAGCGCACCGCAGGGCTGGGAACGCGATCGCAGGGCGTCATCGCCGTAACGAGCGAGGTGGACTATGCCGATATCGAACAGCTTGTGCTGGACGTATACGAGCGCGGGGCCACGCCGCTGGTTGCCGTGCTCGACGGTATCACCGACCCGCATAACGTCGGCGCCATCATCCGCTCGGCCGAGTGCGCCGGCCTCGACGGGATGCTCATCGGCAGGCGCGACTCCAGCGGCATCACCGATGTGGTGATGAAGACAAGCGCCGGGGCGGCGCGGCATCTTCCGATCGGGCGCGCCTCCAACATCGGCGATGTCCTCATCGGTCTGAAGCAGGAGGGGCTCTCCGTGGCCGGGCTGGACGAGCGTGGCGACATGATCTACACCGCGTATGATTTCTCCATTCCTACGGCCATCGTGGTCGGCAGCGAGGGGAGCGGCATCAGCCGGCGGGTCGGGAAGCTGTGCGACGTGCGCCTCTCGATACCCGTGGCGGGGAGAATCGACTCCCTGAACGCATCGGTCGCAGCGGGGATCGTCTTCTTCGAGGCCCGCCGCCAGCGCGGTTTTCCGGATGTGCCCGCCCATCCCGCATCTCCCGCCGGGGAGTGATCGTTCCCGTCGCCCCATGCTGTCCGGAAACCGGGCGGCCGCGCTGATGAATTCCCGTCACGGAGCGTGATGGAAATTCACGCCGCCCCATCGAAGTCTGCTGAAAAACCGCCTCTATCTGGAAAATTTCGCGTGGTGGAAAAATGGCATCGCTGTTGGTAGTGGCCATCCGTGGTGATGACGTGCTCCGGTAGCGAGCTCCCTTCGCACGGGCGACTCACCCTATCGCAGTGTCGGACGGATTGCCGCAAGGTCCAGGTTCAACGGCAGACGTCATTGGACTTTTCAAACATATTCCAAGGATCAGCACTATGAAGAAGTTCCTGCTCTCCATCGCGACTCTCATCGTTTTCGCCGCCGTGCCCATGTCTGCCCAGTTGACAGGCCCAACGCTTATCGACAGGGTTCGCGATGATCTCAGCCAGCAGAGAACGTTCAAGGTAGAGAGCGCCAGGAATTCCGTGCTGCTGCGCGATGCGGCCACCGGCGCCGAACTCCTCACGGTCAGTGAGGTCGATGGACAGACGGTGACGCTCAGCGGGGTCGTCGCCAGGCTCGACAATCTTTCGCCCGAGCGTCGTGCGGCGGTGATCCGCCAGATCGAATATTTCAACTTCAGCTCGGGTGTCGGCACGCTCGGATATGATAACGCCACCGGTGTCGTGACGATGCAGCATCATCTGAACCCGCGCTACGTGTCGCCGTCGAGCATCGCCTATGTCGCCTCGCGTTTCGGTGACGTTGCGAAGACGGAAGCCACGCGTCTTGCCCAGTAAATCCGGTGCATCGCCGGTGCGGCCGGCGTCCCGACGGAATATCATGAATCGAGCGGCGCGTCCGTATTGGTGCCGGACGCGCCGCCGAAAGAAATCATCCTGGAAACGGTAACGAAGCATCGTTGTGATTCCAGAGCATATCACGGGAAAAGGCGATGGGAAAGCCGAATACGTTCCGCAGAGGATTTGATGAGGGGAGCAAGCCCGCCCGCGTCATCGATGCGTCGATGATCGTGATGCTCCTGACGAACGAAGTGGAGCGGCTTGTGCGTGATGCCGGCCTCGACCGCAGGGGGGGAGTAGCCGCGGAACTTCGCGGGCTCGCCGAATCGGTCGCCCTGGATGTGGTGAAGGGAGTCGCCGAGCGGAACGGGTACGGAACTTCGCTGAAGCTTGCTGCATCGCGGGTGCGGCTTGCGGAACTGGAGGCGGGGCTGACGGTGATGGCGTGCGATGGGCGAATATCACGGGGACGGTTGAAAACATTTCTTTCAATTACGAATACGGTGCGCCGGTACTGCGCCACCGGCTGCTGCGAACGATGTATTGATACGCTGAAAAGATTCACGCCGTCGTAGCATGATGATGAATTGATCGGTTGAATACAGGTTGATGCACGTTGGAGTAATTCCCGGCCCTGAGCCGGGAATTTTTTTCGTGTCCGGCAGTGATGTGGATATAGTACGGCAGGGGCCGGTGTGATCGGGAGATTCATTGCCACGAAACCTGTCGCTGAAATGCGGGACGTGGTACGGTGCCATTAACAACTTCAAACCATTAGTTGACGATGGCGTAATAGGGCAGCTTCGGGAATATGATATTTTTGTAGCGCATTTACGGGAAAGAAACTGCGCGAGGTCGGGCGGCAGGCTCCGGATGCGAACCGGAAAATTCCGTTGAGAAGAAAATCTCCTGCAGGCATGTTCCATGCAGTGTTCCCGGAAAATCTCCGGATGGTTATGACGACTGTTCCATGCCGGATGATGGGCGTCGGTTAAAACTTGTAAAATCTCCGTGTGCTGCCCCGTTTCGTCTTCATTGGATGTCGATACCGCATCGATTGAGCACATTTTCGTGATCATACATGGCTAAGTTGGCTGCGGTTATCGAACTGGATACGGAGAGACTGATTCGGAGATGATGCCGGTATTATCCCGGCAGTGGTTGTGCGTAGCCGAATATGAGCGGCCTGCGTGCGGGGAGCTGATCCCCGCGCGCGCCGCGCTACATAGAGATTCTCAACCTTTACACATTAATGCAAGGAAGCTACGTGAAGAAGTCAGTGGTTTTGGCGATGTTCGTGGCTCTGGTGGCCGGGACTCCGGCGCTCGCGCAGGAAGCGCATGCGAACCTGCTCGGCGAACTTTTTTCCCGGCTCAGTCACCAGCAGGGAATTCAGGCGGAGCTGCGTACGGGGGGTATCTCCTTCCGCGACGCGATCACCGGCAGCGAGATCTGCGTTCTGGTGGAGAAGGCTCCGCAGAACATGACGCTTGTCGGGGAGATCATCGAACTGGGCAAGGCCTCGCCCGACGTGATTTCCCGCGCGATGCGGAAGATGGCCTACTATAACTTCAACTCGGCGGTCGGCACGCTGATGCTTGATGGAGCCTCGAAGAGGATTCGCATGGAGCATCATCTCAATCCGCAGGTTCTTTCCGTGGAATCGATCGCCTCGGCGGTGGAGCTGTTCGAGTCGAGCGTCCGCGCCGAGCGCCTCCGGTTCTCGCAGCTGACGGAGGGAAATCTCGGCACGCTGATGCGCTGATTTCCGGGCATGTACAATCGGGGGAAAAATGCTGGGTGGGATCATCTGCATCATGAAACGATGTCATACTGCCAGGTGATGATGAATATTCCGAGAGCGTCGATGCTACGATGATCCAGGAATCGCGATCCCATCCCAGCTTTTTGCGGCGCCATCATTGCTGATGGCACAAAGCCGGAGTCAGCAATTGATTCCGGCTTTTTTTATGGGGAGCATCGAAGGCGTTTTGCTACGGCGCACATCATCAGCCGGCCGGCGGGCTCAGCCCGCAAGCCGCTGGATCACATCCTGCAACTGCTTGAAGTTCACGGGTTTGGTCAGGTGTTCCGCGAATCCGGCCTCGATGCTCTTCTGGATATCATCCTCCATGCCGAAGCCGCTGAGCGCCACTCCCACGAGCGGCTTGTTCCGTTTCGAGAGTTTTCGCATCAGATCGAGTCCGCTTCCGTCCGGCAGGCCGATGTCGCTGATGAGCAGATCGTATTCTCCCTCGTCCGCAGCCTCCAGGGCCGTGCTGACGCTGGCGGCCGTGCGTATCTGGTAGCCACGGCGCTCCAGCAGAAGCTGCATCACGCGGCTGGTGTCGGCGTGATCATCGACGATCAGGATGCGCAGCGGACGCGCCGGATGTTCCGTTCCGCCATCAGTTGCGGCCGGCGCCGCGGTGTTCGTCGGCGGGTGAACCGTCGGGAGCTCCACGGTGAAGCTTGCTCCCATGTCCTTTCCCGCGCTGCTGGCCGTCAGCGTTCCGCCGAGCATCTCCACCAGGGCCTTGCTGATCGCCAGGCCAAGCCCCAGCCCGCCGAACTGCCGGGTGATGTTCTGTTCTCCCTGCTCGAACGCATCGAAGATTCGCGGCAGGATGTGCTGTTCTATGCCGATGCCGCTGTCAGTGACTGTCACGCGGAGTATGTCGTCATCGAGAAGCTCGGATCTGATGGAGAGACTGCCTCCCACGGATGTGAACTTCACGGCGTTCTTGACGAGGTTCCAGAACACCTGCTGCATCCGCGCCGGGTCCACCCACAGGTGGTGCCGCGTCGCGCCGAGTTCCACCGACAGGCGCAGCTTCTTCATGCCGATGTCGTGGCGGCAGATATCGAGGACATTATCCAGCAGCGAGTGTGCATCCACGGTCTCGAAGTTCAGGCGCACCTTCTCCCGCGCTATGCCCGTCAGGTCGAGCAGGTCATCTATCAGCCGCGCCTCCAGCTCCACATTCCTGTGGATCACATCGACATACAGGGCCAGTTCCGCCGGAAGCTCCAGTTCCTCGCGCAGCGCCTGCACCGCTGTCAGCACGGGGGTGAGCGGCGTACGGAGCTCATGGCTGAGCACGGCCAGAAACTGGTCCTTGGCCCGGTCCGCCGCTTCGGCCGCATCCTTCGCCTGCTGCAGCTCCTGCTCGAAGAGCTTGCGCTCGGTGATATCGGAGAAGATGCAGACGGCGCCGTCGATGTCGTCGGCCGTGTTTCTGACGGGGTCCACGGTGATATGAAACCATCGCGCGCCGAGTTGAAGATCCGACGATTCCCGGCGGTGTTCGGCGAAGGGGCTGGAGCAGGGGAAGTCCGTCAGTTGCCTGCCCGATAGATTCATGAGATCGCCGCAGCGGCTGCCGATAATCTCCTCGGGCGGTTTGTCGAGCATGCTGATGAATGCCCTGTTGCTCTGGATGATGGCGCCAGCGGCATCGAGCAGGACCACGCCGTCGCCGATGGCGTCGAACGTTGTCTGCCAGCGGCGGGCCTGCGCCTGCAGTGCCTCCTCGGCTGTGCGGATGCGCAGCAGCGAGTGAACTGTGGCGATAAGCACCTCCGGATCGAGCGGCCCGGTCAGATATCCATCGGCGCCCCCCTCCAGGCCGCGCACGCGGTCCTTGTCACGGATAAGCGAGGCGGACATCATCAGCACCGGGATCAGCGCGGTCCGGGAGTCGTTCTTGATACGGCGGCAGACTTCAAAGCCGCTGATGTCGGGGAGATTCACATCCAGCAGGATGATATCCGGCTGCCCATCCTGGAGCATCTCCAGAGCGTTGGTTCCCGTGGCGGCCTCCAGCACGTCGAATCCGGTGTGACGAAGGATACGACTTACGGCATACCGCCCGGCATCATTATCATCTACATTCAGAATTGTCGTAGCCATTCCTGATCAGGGAGGATTATGAATCCGGGACCGGCGGCAGTTGACCTTCGACCCCGGCCGCCGGCTGCGCGGGAAGAGAACGGACCTGAGCGGGTACGGAGGGCGGGCGCTGGGGATGCAGGGGCGGGCAGCCGCCGGTAATCCGCCGTCTGATTCCGGAGCCGGCGCATCATACGCTGTTCAGTATGGATTCCGCCAATGGCAGCATCGAGTCGGGTTCTACGGATTCCTTGAAAAGTACGGCTTCGGCGCGGTCAAGGAGCCAGGCCCGCTCCGCCGGTTCAAGCGGCTTGGACGTCACGATGACGACGGGGATGACCCGTGTCTCATTATCATCCTTCAGCTTCTCCAGCACCTCGAATCCGCTGAGATCCGGCATGACAAGATCGAGAATGATCAGATCGGGATGGTCGTCGCCGGCCCGTTTGAGACCTTCGGTGCCTCCCGCTGCCTCGACTACGTGAAACTTCGGACCTTTGAACATGCGCCGGATCAAATATCGCGCCGATTCCTCGTCATCGATCACGAGCACATGGCGCCGCCGGCGGGCGCTGTCCGCGGCGGCGGTCTCATCCTGTTTAAGGTAGTTCGTGGCTGCCGTCCGCAGTTGCTCCGGCCGGTACCGGCGCGGAATCGTCAGGAAGAAGCTCGATCCCACGCCCACGCTGCTTTCCACGGTGATCGTACCGCCGAGCAGTTCGGCCAGCTTGCGGGAAAGCGGCAGTCCAAGGCCCGTCCCCTTCACACGGCTCTGCAGCGGATTCTGTATCTGGGTAAACTCCTGAAAAATGCTCTCACGGTGTTCCGGAGGGATGCCGATGCCGGTGTCCGCGACGGTGAATGTCACTTCGTCGTGTTCGGCATCCATCGTTACCGATACTCTGACCTCTCCCTGATCGGTAAACTTCAGGGCATTGGAAACCAAATTACGCAGGATCTGGGCGATCTTCCCCTCATCGCTTACGATCGGCGCGATTTCGCTGTTCTCCTCGAAGATGAGGTTGACCTGGTCGTTCAGCAGGAGCGGGCGGAGCATGCCGCGCATGGTGCCGAACAGATCAGCCGTCGTGAACACCGTCGGGAGCACGTCCACCTTTCCCGATTCCACCTTGGCAAGATCGAGCAGATCGTTCACGAGCTCGGCGAGCGACTCGGCTCCCTTACGGATGAACATCACCTGCTTCTCCTGTTCCGGCGTCAGGTCGCCGTCGGTGCGGTCCAGCAGGATGCGCGAGAGGGCAAGGATGGAATTGAGCGGCGTCCGGAATTCGTGGCTCATATTGGAGAGGAACTTGGACTTCAGCTCATCCGCCAGGCGCAGGCGCTCCGCCTTTTCATCAAGCTCCGCGTACAGCGCCACCACGCCGCGGTTGGTATCCTCAAGCTCGTTGTTCAGGCGTGCAAGCTCATCCTGCCGCATGTTCAGTTCGGCGAATGCACCGAGAAGTTCGCGGTTCTGCTCCTGCAGCTCAATGAAGGGTTCCTCGCCGGTGGCGGAGGTCCCCAGTTCGCGCAACGCGGCCTGCAGCCGCTCCTCAAGCTTGTCCTGCGCCCGTTTCGGCAGCATCTTGCCGAATGTGACGGTGGTTCCATTTCCCGGCGTGGTTTCGATCTCGAAGTGATCCATCAGGCGCCGCGTGCCGGTGATGCCGATGCCCATGCCGGTGCCGGAGCGGAACTGGCCCAGCAGAATCTGTTGCAGCGCGGGGATGCCGGGACCACGATCCCGTACCTGGACCAGCAGCATCTGGTCGCCGGCGATCTCGAAGGATATCTCGCCTCCGCCGGCATAACGGTATGCGTTTCTCGCTATCTCCGATACCGCCGTTGCCACCCGTGCCTGGTCCTGCGTATCGAATCCGAGCAGCCCGGCCACATGGCGCGCCTGCTTGCGTGCATGTACGAGGTCCGGTTCCGCCCGAAGCTGGACGGACAGGATCTGAGTGTTCATGGGACCGACTCCGATTCCGTTGCCACTACGACCGTCGCATCGTCATTGCCGCGGCAGAAGTCACGATAGATGACCCCGGCCGTCAGGCTGGGGTGGTGTAATGTGAGTCCGGGGTAGCTGTCCAGCGACCACTGCGTGGAAATGCCGTCCGAATGCATGACGAGGGTTGTTTCCGGGGACCAGGGATAGATGAACTCCTGGATCTTTCTGGCCTCGTGTCCCACGATGCCGTTGTGCGAGATCATACGCTGATGCCTTTGTGGGGAGAGCAGTGTAGCCGAGATGTTGCCTACGCCGGTGAAGCGGACCAACCCGCCGGCGCGATCGATCTCCGCCACGGCCACCGCCGCGCCGCGGGTGCTCCGGAGGGCGCCGTGCATGATGGAGAGAAGCCGCTCGCCATTGCGATCGCTGTTGTCGTAGAAGACCTCCACCGCCGTTTGTGCGGCCGTTGCCGCCAGCATGCCGTGGCCCAGTCCATCAGCTACCATGATCACGTTCCGGTCGCCGTTGTTCACGCAGGTCCAGGCATCGCCGCAGGCGCTTTCCCCCGCTTTCGGAATGCTGATGCCCTCGGTCCGGATCGGGCCGGGATCGTAATAGGGAACGGAATCCGCCCAGAGGCGCGCCATCAGCGCCGTTCCCTTTCCAGGGACCGAATATATCCGTGATTCATCGGACATGCGGATGATGGCGCCAAGCCCGGTGCCGGGACTGCCGGCCGTGGAATATCCATCGCGCAGGCACGCGTCGGGATCGGCCATGCCGGGGCCTCTGTCCAGCGCAAGGAGCTCGATGCCGGTTCTGGCTGCCGGGCCGATGGCGTGGGCGACGATCATCCCTCCATCGCCATGCTTCACCAGATTGCTCCCCATCTCCGTGACCAGGACGGCGATGATTCCCGTGCGCGTCTCATCGAATCCCTGCTCTCTCGCGTAGCCGGTCACCAGCCTGCGCGCCTCGGCCACCTGGCTGTTCTCGATAATCTGCACCGCCACTCCGAACATGTTCATCCCTTCCAGCGTGTAATAGTGATGCGGGTCCCTTCACCGGGAACCGTATGAATGTCGAATTCGTTCGAGAGGCGCCGTGCTCCGCTCAGTCCAAGCCCGAGCCCGCTGCCGGTTGTGTAGCCATCGCGCAGGGCAAGCTCCACGTCGGATATGCCGGGGCCTCGGTCCTCGAACACGATGCGCAGCCCCGTGCGGCCGGTGTCGGCGATCCTCAGCAGCCTGGCCTCGCCGCCGCCACCGTAATCGATGGTGTTGCGCGCGAGTTCGCTGGCGGCGGTGACGATTTTTGTCTGATCGACGAGACCGAAGCCGATAGCAATGGCCCACGAGCGAACCTGCTGGCGTACACGGACGATATCTTCCGGTGTGCGCAAGGGGAGGGTCTCGTCATGGGTTATTGTCATTCCGGTACTCCTTTTGCCCGAGCGATGCGCGGAGGAACTCCATTCCCTTCTCGACGTTCAATGCGGTATGAACTCCCTTCAGAGAGAGGCCGAGTTCGACGAGCGTAATCGCAACCGAGGGCTGCATTCCCACCACCACCGTCCGGGCGTCGAGCACACGTGACATTGCCGCGATGTTGCTCAGCATCCTTCCGATGAACGAGTCAACGATTTCCAGCGACGATATATCCATCAGCACTCCGTGAGCGCGTGTCTTCACGATCTGGCTGGTCAGGTCGTCCTGGAGCGCCATCGCAAGTTGATCGTGCATATCCACCTGGATCGTGACCAGGAGGAAATCTCCCATCTTCAAAATCGGTATCCGTTCCACGAATGATAGCTCCTAGGGAGGGACCTTGGGTTTACACTGGTACGACGGCCATAGAGCGGCGCTGGAGCGCAAGCTGGAAGGCGTCGGCGAGGGTGGCTTTCGTGATGACGTCGCCAAGGTCCACGCCGAGATGAACGATCGTCTGGGCGATCTGCGGCCTGATGCCGCTGATGACGCAGTCGGCCCCCATCAGGCGCGCCGCGGCGACGGTCTTCAGGAGGTGTTGCGCCACCAGCGTATCCACGGTCGGCACGCCGGTGATATCGATGATGGCGATGGGGGCGCCGGTGTTCACGATCTCCTGCAGCAGGCTCTCCATCACCACCTGCGTGCGCGCGCTGTCCAGCGTGCCGATCAGCGGCAGCGCCAGCACTCCCTCCCAGAGCCGCACCACGGGGGTCGAAAGCTCCAGCAGCTCCTGCTGCTGCCGCAGTATCACCTCCTCGCGTCCCTTCTGGAAGACCTCCATCGTGTACAGCGCCAGCCCGTCGAGCGTGATGGTTGCCGTCCAGACATTCTCCGCGAGCGCATCGGCATCGGCGCCTGTCTCACGACGAAAGATCGTGAAGAGCGGCTCCTTCAGCGAGAGAACGTAGTTGGCGGTTTCAGAGGGGGCGAATCCCTGCTTCGCGCGGCCTCGCGAGAACGCCGCTAGATGCTCCCGGGCATTCTCCCATGCCGGCGCATAGATGTTTTCCGGCGTATTCGATTGCAGAGCGGTAGCGACCGTGGCGAGGAATTCCCGCGACTGTTCTCGAAGCTCCCGTTCCTTCAGCGCCACCCGTCGTAGTGTGGGAGATCCCATCTGCTGCCGCAGCCAGTCGTTGAGAATTTCTTCCTCATGCTTCTGGAGGATCGCCGCCAGAAGATTCGAGTTGTAGGATGCAGTCATACGAGTTTCCTTCGTGTGATCGAAAAGGTTTGCTGGATACGTCGATGCCTGTTATTACGCAGCATCGCCTCGTACAGTTCCCTGCGCTGCTTCCCGGTTCCGGCTGCGGTTGAAATAGCCTGCAAGTTCTGCCAGACGCAGGCATATGGCGTCGCAATGCATGCTCTGCATCGGATTGTATGGGACCGGAGGCCCGGAATTGGGGAACGGCCGGTGTGCTGCGCCACGTACGGTTTCCCATGCCATTGCGGGATAAACGGCGGGACAGGGGCGCGGGATGTATCGTGTCCGGCAGATGCGATAAAGGCTCCCAGCAGAATGAAGCGCATCCGGGCACTGTTGCGGCAGCCCGGCTCCAGTCCGTGGCAGAAGCGTTCCATGGCGTGCACCGGACGGGATCATTGTGTCAGGCGCTGTAAATGATCCCGGCGCCGGTTCGGAGAAACGTCCCGTCATGACGTCATGTACGGTTCCGCCGCGGGTGCACATGACGTGATGCTCCATGCGGTAACGGTACAGCCGCATGGTTGTGGGATGCTGCGTCTGATCAATGCTTGGGACGAGGGGAATGCTTCAGTTATCGTGCTTTCCGGCAAAACAGTTCCATGGACCAAAAATCATGCCACAGGGCGGAGTCGCCAATTTGCGCATAAACAGCAGATTTCCCGAATCCTGCCACATCTATGTCATGCAGGGAAGGGCCTGCTTTCAAGATGCACGATACGGGTTATGCACTGCGGGGGGCTATTCGATTCCCTCCAGCCGATCCTCCAGCGCATCATGGATGTCGCGCAGGAGCGCCGCGCGTTCCGGCGCCGGCTGCCAGAAGCCCCGTTCCTTTGCCTCGGCGAGACGTCGTACCAGTCCGGCGTATGCATCAAGATTTAACCGCTGCATGGTGCCGCGAAGTTCCCCGTCGGCGAGATACGTATCATGCACCTGATCATACACCCAGCCATCCACGGCGTTTGCGGTCGCGCTGAAGCCGAAGGTGTAGTCGAGGCGCTTCCTGATCTCCTCCACTCCCTGGTAGCCGTGGCGGAGCATGCCCTCGAACCATTTCGGGTTCAGCAACTTGGTGCGCACCTCCAGACGGATGGTGGCCTCCAGCGTCCGCACCTTCGTCCGGGCCGTGGTGGTATCCGCCACCAGCGGGAGCGGACGGCGTCCGCGGCGCTGCTCCACCACGTTGGTGAGTCCGCCGAGATATTCGAAATAGTGATCGACGTCGGTGATGCCGACCTCGCTCGAATCCAGGTTCTGGAAGGTGGCATCGATGCCGGCGGCCAGTTCGTCAAAGAGCGTGCGGGCCTCGCGCGCACCGAATCCCTTCCCGTAGGCGAACGTCTTTCGGCGCAGGAATATCTCCGCCAGATCCTCCCGTGTCTCCCACGAGGACATTGCGACGGTGTGATCGATGTTGGTGCCGTATGAGCCGTCGGCGTTCGAGAAGACGCGGGTGCTCGCCTCCTGCTCGGTGATATCCAGCCGTGCGGCTATCCGGCGCGAGCGTTTCCGGACGAAGTTCAGCTCGTCGGGTTCGTCGAGCGCCGCCACCATGCGGATCGCCTCGTCGAGCAGTTCCATCTGCAGGCCGAAGATATCGCGGAAGATGCCGCTGGCCTGGATTGTCACGTCGATACGGGGGCGGCCGAGCTCCTCCACCGGGATCACCCGGAGCCGCGACATCCTGCCGAGCGCGTTCGGCTCCGGCGCCACCCCCACCAGCGCGAACGCCTGGGCGATCGCCTCCCCCTGCGTCTTGATGTTGTCCAGTCCCCACAGGATCATCCCGATGCTTTCGGGATGGCCGCCCGTCTCCTGCAGGTGCTTCTCCAGCATCAGCTCCGCAACGCGCCTTCCGCTGCGCACCGCCACCGGCGAGGGGACCGCCGCCGGATCGAGCGCATGGATGTTCCGCCCCGAAGGGAGCGTCTCCGGATTGCGCACGGTGTCGCCGCCGACTCCCGGACTGATGTACCGTCCGGAGAGCGCATCTGACAGCGCATCGAGTTCGTGGCGTTCGCATGCCCGTTCAGCGATGCCGAGCAGATAGGTGAGTGTGGCGCGCAGCTCCCCGTGCGGAAGCCGCAGGTGCGGTGCGGCGTGCCCGATGGCGGCGATGGCCGTCTCCGCAGAATCCGGAGCCCGATGACGGGGATCGGAGGTGCGGCGGGGCGTCCCATCCCTGCTGAATCCGGCGAGCAGCGCCGTGATGCCCTCGCGTGCTATGCGCCGGATGGCGGAATAACGCTCGATGGCCGCGCCGTCCCCGGCGTCGGCGCGGCGGTACAGCTCCTCGTACCTCTCTCCGAACCCCTCGGCGATGATGCCGGCCAGCGCGCGAACGTTGTGTTCGGGGCGGTCGTACTCTCCGGCGGCGAAAAGGAGATCCGCAAGCTCCTCCCGTTCCGGAATCGCGCCGACGACATGCAGTCCCGTCGGGATCAGGCGCAACTCTATCTCCAGCAGCAGCGCATGGAGGCGGGCGACGAATGCATCGGGCGTCTGCGCCGCGGACGACGGCAGGCGCAGCTCCTCCCCCATGTGCACGTCGTTTACCTTCTCGGCCAGCGCCTGGAACGTCAGCTCGCGCCGCGGATCGTCCGGGTGGGTGGTGCGGTAATCATCCACCATGCTTCTGAGCATGCCGAGATCGCGGTAGAGTCCCGCATGCTCCAGCGGCGGCGTCAGATAGCTCACCAATGTGGCAAGCGACCGGCGCTTCGCGATTGTCCCTTCGCTCGGATTGTTGATGGAGTAGAGATAGATGTTCGGCAGCTCGCCGATCAGGACGTCGGGCCAGCATCCGGCATCGAGGCCGACCTGTTTCCCCGGCATGAACTCCAGCGCGCCGTGCGTGCCGAAATGAAGGTGCACATCGGCGCCGAAGACATGTTCGATCCAGGCATAGTAGGCCAGGAAGCCATGATGTGGCGAGGCGTTGCGCGCGAAGAGGAGACGCATCGGATCGCCCTCGTAGCCGAACGAAGGCTGTACGCCCACGAAGATGTTGCCGTAGATTCTGCCGTGGATCAGGAGGTCGCGGCCGTCGGTGTCAAGCTGGCCGGGGGGCGTCCCCCACGTGGTCGAGGCGCGCCCGGCGCCGGTTGCGTGCGCCATGTACTCTGCGGGGGACATACGCGCGGCGACATGGAGATCGGCGCTGGAAAGGACGGCGAGCGGGTCGTCGCCGGTGATGATCTCCCCGATCATGGCCTCGGGCGATTCCGGCAGCTCCACCGTGTATCCCTCCTCCTTCAGCCGTGCCAGCGTATTGTGCAGGCTGCGGAAGACGTCGAGATAGGCTGCCGTTCCAACGGCGCCCCTGTTCGGCGGGAAGGCGAAAATGGTGATGGCGATGCGCCTGGTGGCGCGTTCCCGGCGGCGCAGGGCGATCCAGCGTTCCACGCGCCGTGCCAGCCGCTCGCATCGCTCCTCGATGCCCGTCTTGACCTTGCCGGCCGGGGTCATCATCACGCCCGAAGCCACCAGTGGCTCTATCGCTCCCTCCAGTTCCGGCAGCGCGACGTGGAGCGCCGTCTGCACCGGCGCCAGGCCCAGGCCGGATTCGCGCCATTCCTCAAGCGTCTGGAACAGGAGGGGAATGGGAGAGAAGTAGGGGACGCCATAGCGCCGCAGGGCGCCGACAGCGGCCGGAACGTCGCTGCGGACATGCCCCCCCACGAGCGGGAAGGCAGTAAGCGATACGAGCGCGTCGATGCCGGTGCCGTCCGTGCGGAGCATCATCCGCTCCACCGCTGCGCGATAATCGAAGGAGCTGCTGAACGCCGGGATCACGCCGAGCCCGCGCCTTTCCAGGGCACTGATGACGCTGTGGATGTGTGAGGTCTCGTCCATCAGAACGTCGCCCCGCAGGAGGATCATTCCCACCAGCGGGGCATCCTGCACGGCGGGGGTACGGCGGCGGTACCAGGAAAGGTAGGCATCGCGCGAACTGAAGACCTCCGGTGCATCGGGATGATAGATCCCCTCGGCTGGATAGACGAACGGCGGCTCGTAGAGGCCTGCGAGCATCCCCTTCAGCGGGGGATGATAGCGATCGGCCAGCATCAGGAACATCGAGCGGACATTCCTGTCCGAGCATTCGATGAAATAGAGATAGCTTTCCAGGTAGCTCCGCAGATCGCGCATCCTTCCCGGAAGCATGCGCAGGATCTTCGGCGCCAGGATCATCAGCTCCTTCAGGTAGCGCCCCGTGTCATGGTCGCCGGCGATCTTCCGCAGCAGCTCCCGCAGCCGTCCCGTGCCGTTCCCGGGCGCCCTGCTGCTCCGCCGGGGGGGTCGTGCCTCCTCCCGTTCGCTGAAGCGGAACCGTCCCATCCGGGTGAGCCGCATCAGTGGCCCGGCGGAGGAGATCACGGCGATCGTGGCGACGTCATGTCCCCGTTCGCGCACCAGTTGCCGCAGCGCGGCCACCTCGTCATCCAGCAGCACATGCGAGATGATGACCAGATCGCTCCCGGCGATTGCATCGCCGATCGTCCCGCGCCGCCGCTCATCCGCCGCTGCTGCCGATTCGAACCCTCGCAGCACGATGCGGAGCGGCATGCCGGGCTCGGCATTCATCCGGTCGATGATCGCCGCGACGGCCGATGGACGCGACGGCTCCATGCAGATCAGCGTAACCCGGTAGGTCGGTAGCGGCAAGAGAGATGCTCCAGGTTGATTTCAGGTATGGAACTTCCGGAATATACGAGGAGAGGAAACGACCTGCGATGGGGCGGGGCGATTCACCGGCAGCGGGATCGGCCTGTTCCCCCGGCCGCCGACGCTGCTGATGTGTCCGCCGGCGCGAACGCGATTCCGGTGCTCGTCCTCTCCCGCCGGACGTGTATAGATGTCATCGGAAGTGGACTATTGCGCGCGCGTGCGTACCTTATACAGTCGCGAACGTCTTCGTTTGTTCTCATTCCGCGTCCTAATTTTGCACGGTGCCCGCCGGGCCGCATATGTGCAGGGAGTGCGTTCATGTTCGATTCCTTCTTCGAATTCCTCTACGATTATCCGATCGTCGCCATATTCCTGGCCTACTGGGTGTTCAATCTTCTGTTCGGTAGGAAGAAAGGCCAGAAGGCGAGGAAGGAGCCGACGCCGCGCGCCGTGCAGCAGCGGAATGCCCGGAAGCCACAGTTCCGCGAGGTGGTAAACAGGCTTGAGCAGGCCGTGGAGGAGGCGCAGCGCAAGTACGGGGATGCGAACAGGCCCGATCCGCCGAAGAACGTCCAGTACGTTCCGGCTTCCCCGGTCGCAACGCCTCCCGTCGCCGAGCCCGATCCCTTCGCCTTTCACAGTCTTCTCGAACCCTCCGCACGGGCCTCCGAAGCCATCGACTATGACATCGCTGCGCAGGATTACGACATCACCGGCGCCAGCTACGACGCCGGGGCAGGCCCGCGGGTCTTCCCGTCCGCGACCGACGACGAGGCATATCATATAAACAGTTTTCGCGGATTTCACATGGCCCACGGCCTTTCGAGCAAGGATCGCGAGGCGATCGACGCGGAGGCTGTGGAGAGCACGCGGTCGGCCGTCAGCTCCCTCTTCTCAGGGCCGGGCGATCTTCGCCGGGCGTTCATCATGCAGGAGATCCTTGGCCCGCCGAAGGGGCTCCGGCCGCGCGGTCGCTGACCTCTGTGTTCCCGCCGCCTCGCCGGGCTCCGCGACATCTTCTTTCACACGTCGTCCACGCGATCGGCCGCCGTCCTTCGTCACACTGTTACCCGCAGAGATTCCACATCAGGATTCCGCATGGATGCTTATTACGTCGGTGACTCCGTCGATGCCTCGTCCTCTCCCTGGTCGCGTTTTGATTTCCGCACGTTTCTTGTCACGGTCGGGCTTGTTGCCATCGGCCTGATTTCCATCTATAGCGCCACATACGATCCAAATACCGCCGGTGCGCAGACCTCGGCCACATTTACATCGCAGCTTGTCTTTGCCGTAAGCGGGCTGGTGGCGATGCTCGCCATCGCCTTCATCCCGGAGCGCTGGGTGCGTCTTGCACCCTACGGGCTGTACGGGATGGGGCTGCTGCTGCTGGTGCTGGTGCTTATCATCGGCACGGCGCGGTACGGGCAGAAGAACTGGATCATTATGGGACCGGTGTCGATACAGCCCTCGGAGTTGGCGAAGTTCGGTACGCTGATGATGGCCGCGCTCTTCGTCAGCCGCGAGGGGCGGGATCTGGCGAACTGGCGCGATATAGCCATACTGATAGGCATCGTCCTGCTGCCGGTTCCACTCATCATGCTGGAGCCCGACTTCGGCTCGGCGACGGTGTATTTCGCGATGCTTCTGGGGATCGCCCTGTGGGCCGGCGCCGATCTGTTCCTCCTGTTCGCCATCGTGGCGCCGGCGGCGGTCGGGCTGGCGGCGCTCTTCGGCACCACGCAGCTCTATGTCGCGCTGGGGATCGTCTTCGTCTGCATGCTGCTCTTCCGGCGATCGATCTGGGTGACAGTGCTGGGATTCTCCCTCTCGGTGGCCACCGGATTCTCCACCGGCATCATCTACGAACATCTTCCGACGCACCAGCAGAATCGCATCGATACCTTCCTCGATCCCAACCTCGATCCCAAGGGGGCTGGCTATCACGTCATCCAGTCGATGATGGCGGTGGGCTCCGGCGGACTGAGCGGCAAGGGATTTCTGCAGGGGACGCAGACACAGCTTCGCTATATTCCGGAGCAGTGGACCGATTTCATCTTCTGCGTTCCCACCGAGGAGTTCGGTTTCATCGGAGGGATGCTGGTGCTGGTCCTGCTCGGGGCGCTGATCTGGCTTGCGATCGACACTGCCAGCCACCTGCGGAGCAAGTTCGAATCCACGATATGCTTCGGCATCGCCATGATCCTGCTCTATCATACGGCGATCAACATCGGCATGGCCATCGGGCTGGTGCCGGTGATGGGCATCCCGCTCCCCTTCCTTTCAAAAGGGGGATCATCGCTTCTGCTGAATATGTCGATGGTGGGGCTTCTGCTGAATTTCTACCGGTTCCGGACCGATATGAGGAGGTCCTGAGTCTGCACTGCCGGTCTCCGCTCCGCTGCGGCGTCCGGCTTCTCACTTCCCGATGATGCTTCAACTGGCGAACATAGCCGGGGCGATACTTCCGCTGGCCTACTGCGCGGCGTTCGGCGTCTACGCGCTTGCCTTCTTCCGTCCGGAGGAGGGATTCCGCCGGTGGAGGCGTCCGGCGCTGGTGGTTGCGCTGGTGATCCATACGGCACTGATCTACGCGCAGACCATGTATCATGGCCACTGCCTGGTCTACACGCCGTTCGAGATGACAACCCTCATCTCCTTCACTGTCACGCTCACCTATCTGATCGTCGAGATCACCAGCGGCGAGCGCGGGACGGGGATGTTCTTCACCGGGCTGGCGCTGCTGCTGCAGACGCTCTCCAGCATGTTCGCGCGCCCCATTACGGAGGCCGGCGCCGATCCGATGCTGTTGAACGACACGGTGGGGCTGCACATCTCCGCCGCGCTGATAGGCTATACCGCATTCGCCATTTCAGCCGTCTATGGCGGTCTGTACCTGATGCTCTATCATCAGATCAGGTCGAACCGCTTCGGCACCTTCTATCAGCGGCTGCCGAGCCTGCAGCTACTGGAGCGCATGAGCGAGAAATCGGCGGTGGTGGGGGTGGTGTTCCTTACGGTGGCGATCGCCATTGCGGTGATCTATCTTCCCGATGTGCTCCCCGGCTTCCGGTACGGCGATCCGAAGCTCGTCGTCACGGTTCTGATCTGGATAATCTACACGGGAGCTCTTCTCGCCAAGTATATCGTGCGGCTGGAGGGACGCAAGGTGGTGATTCTTTCACTCGTGGGCTTCGTCGGAACCATTCTCTCGATGACTCTCATAAATTTTGTTCTGACCGGATTCCACAGGTTCCAGTAGCGATGAATATCTACGCCGTTGGCACTTCACATAAACACTCTCCGCTGGATGTGCGCGAACGCCTCGTCTTCAGCGAGGAGGAACTGGGGCCGGCGCTGCGTGATCTCAACAGCGGGATTGCAGAGGAGGCGGCGATCGTCTCCACCTGCAACCGGACGGAGATCTATATCGTCGCGAAGGATGAATTCTTCCACGCCGACCAGCTGAAGGACTGGCTCTGCCGCTGGAAGAAGGTGAGTGTTCCGCATGGGCAGCTCTTCGCGCTTCACGACAGCCTTGCGGCGCGGCACCTCTTCGAGGTTGCTTCAGGGATGGATTCGCAGGTTGTCGGGGATATCCAGATCATCGGGCAGGTGCGCTCAGCGTATCAGTGTGCCAGAGGATACGACGCGCTCGGGAAGGTGCTGAACCGGCTCTTCTCGGCCGCGCTGCATACCGGCAAGAGGGTGAAGACGGAGACGGATCTCTTCGCCGGAGCGGTCTCCATCAGCTACGTGGCCGTGGAGCTTGCGCGCAAGATATTCCATCCCATCGCGCAGAAGCGGACGCTGGTGATCGGGGCGGGCGAGACGGGAGAGCTTGCGGCCCGCAACCTGTTCGACCAGAAGGTGCGCGATATCAGCATCACGAACAGGACGGAATCACGCGGGCGCGATCTGATCCGGCGCCTCGGTTTCGGCGTCTGGATGCCCTTCGAGGAACTGGGCCGGCGGCTCCATGAGTTCGATATCGTGATAGTATCGACCGGGGCGCGGAACTTCCTTATCACCTACGACGACGCCCGCGCCGCCGCCATCCGCCGCGACGGCGAGCCGCAGTTGATCGTCGATATCTCCGTTCCCCGTAATGTCGATCCGCGCATCAACAGCCTCTCGACTGTCTTCTGCAAGGATCTGAACGATCTCATGAGCGTAGTGGAATCGAATGTTGAACGGCGCCAGGCCGAGCTGCCGCGTGCCGAGATGATCATCGCCGACGAGTTGGCGAAGTTCTCCGCCTGGTGCAATCTGCTGCCGGTGACGCCGGTGGTGGCCGAATTGAAGCGATGGGGCGAGGATGTGGCCCGCGCCGAACTGGAGAAAAACCGGCATCGCTTCGATCCGGAGGATTTCGACAATGTGGAGAAGCTGGTGGCGAGTGTGGTCAGGAAAATCATCGGCATGCCCGTGGCGCATCTGCTGGATGCCCGCGCCGATACCGAACGTGCGCTGCTGAAGGCCGAGTTCGTCAGGCTGCTGTTCAATCTCGAAGCGCCGGGAAACGGCGAGGCGGAGGAGGAGCCGCCGGACCAGCATGTGATGCCGACGAACGGGGCGCATGGAAATGGCGCGGCCAATGGTCGTTCACGAAAGAAGGCGGAGGCGGAGCCAAATGCGTGAGATCGTCATCGCTACGCGCGGAAGTGCTCTCGCGCTCTGGCAGGCGCATGCAGTGGAGGAGATGCTCCGCGCGCGCTTTCCGGAGACGATGGTCCGGCTGGAGGAGATCAGCACCACCGGCGACCGAATCCTCGACAGTCCGCTGGCCCATATCGGCGACAAGGGACTGTTCACAAAGGAGCTGGAGCTTGCGCTGCTGGAGCGGCGCGCGCATATCGCCGTGCATTCGCTGAAGGATATGCAGACACGGCTCCCGGAAGGGCTGGTGCTGGCGGCCGTTACCCGGCGCCATCGTCCGGAGGATGCGCTGGTGGCGGCTCCGGGCACTACGCTGGAGAATCTTCCCCCGGGCGCCACCGTGGCGACCGGCTCGCTCCGGCGCGCGGCGCAGCTCCTCGCATACCGCCCCGATCTCCAGGTGGTGGATGTGCGGGGAAATGTGGGAACACGCCTGGAGAAGTATCGCATAAACGGATGGCAGGGAATGATTCTCGCCGTGGCGGGACTTGAGCGGCTGGGGTATGGGGGGGAGATAGCCCGGGTGATCCCGACCTCCGTCATAACTCCCGCCGCGGGGCAGGGAGCGCTGGGCATAGAGGCGCGCGGCGATGATGTGGAACTGCTGGCGATGCTGAGGGAGATAGAACATCCTGAAACCCGCCGGTGCATCGAAGCCGAACGCGGGCTGCTCCGCAGGCTGGAGGGGGGGTGCCAGGTGCCGATCGGTGCACATGCGGTGCTCGATGGCGATACGCTCCGGCTGGATGCCGTGATCGCCGCGCTCGACGGGCGGAGCCTTGTGCGCGGTTCCGCGGCCGGTCCTGCGGAGGATGCGGAGCGAGTCGGCGTAGAGCTTGGCGAGCGCCTTATGGCACGGGGGGGATTGGAGATACTGGAGGCGATCCGGGGGTGATGGTGCCGGCCGGAATGGCCTCGCGCAAAGGAGCCGTCGATCGGGATCCTTCGGCATGAGCCTGCGGCTGCTCCTTCATTCTCCGGCTGCCGGTTTCCCGGTCATCTTCCCACACCCTGCATCGAACATTTCCTTGTCAGCCGTATATCGAACATCCGAAATCGAACATCCTCTGCCTTCCGTCATTCTTACGCGCTCGGATGAGGATAATCGCGCCATCGCGCCATACTTCGGTGCGCGGGGATTTGTGGTGCATTCCGTTCCGATGATCGAGTTGCGGCCGCTGCCGGCCGATCAGTGCGGGCTGCGCTCGGTGCGGCGCCTGGCCGGAGGTGAGCCTGTGCTGCTGACCAGTGCCTACGCCGCCGATCTCTGGCTCGACCTGCGCGAGACCGATTTCCGCGAGCATGTGCCGTCCGGGTACTATGTGGTGGGGAGGAGGAGCGCCGCGCTCCTGCGCGACGGTGATCCGGAGGTGCCGGTGCTGGCTGTCGCGGATTCCGGGGAGGAACTGCTGCGCGGAAGCTTTCAGGGGGTGAGGCGCCTGCTCTATCCATGCAGCACCGAACGGCGCGATCCGCTGGTGAACGGCCTCCGCGGGCGAGGTGTGGACGTCGTGGAGCTTCCGCTGTATTCCCCCGTTATCCCCGCCGGAAGCCGCCTCCTGCTTTCAGAGACGTTCGCCGCCGCCGAAGCTCCCGTCGCCATCGCCTTCTTCTCCCCGTCGGCCGTCCGGAATTTTTTCAACCTTGCGCCGGATATCCCGCGAAACACTATCTTCGCCGCAATCGGCCGGACCACGGCCGGAGCGCTGGAGGAGCGCGGGATCAGGGACATCGTTCTTCCGGAACATCCCGATGCCGAGGCTCTCGCTGCAATCCTTTCCCGGATCGTCCGCGGCGCCGCATAACGGCGCAGGCACGCCCCGTTGAAATCTTCCGTTGCGAATCTTTCGCCACGTCCCTTATAACTTCTCGGTATGAACGATCAGCAGCATTCGCTTCTTCTGCGCGCGCTCCGTGGCGAGCCCGTGGAGCGTCGTCCCGTGTGGATGATGCGCCAGGCCGGGCGCTATCTCCCCGAATATCGCCAGATTCGCTCCACAACCGATTTTCTCGGGCTCTGCCGCACTCCCGATCTGGCGGCGGAAGTCACCGTGCAACCGGTGGATCTGGTGGGGGTGGATGCGGCGATCATCTTCAGCGATATCCTGGTGGTGCCGGAGGCAATGGGGATGACGCTCGTGGTGGAGGAGGGAAGGGGGGGGCCGAGATTTCCCGAGCCGCTCCGCTCGGCCTCGGATATCGCCGGGCTTGCCCGTGGAGTCACCGGGGAACTTCGATATGTGTTCGATGCCATCGCGGAGACGAAGCGCAGGCTGGCCGACCGCGTGCCGGTTATCGGGTTCGCGGGGGCGCCGCTTACGCTGGCCGCATATATGATCGAGGGGCAGGGATCGAAGACATTCGACACATTCAGGACATTTCTCTTCCGCGAGCCCGGCGCGGCGCACGAACTGCTGGAGATGCTCGCCCGGGAACTGGTCGGTTATCTGCTCGGCCAGGTGGCCGCCGGGGCGAACATGCTGCAGCTCTTCGACACCTGGGCGGGTCTTCTCCCGGAGGAGGAGTACCGGCGGTTCGGCATGCGCCACGCGGCGTCGGTGCTGAGGGGCGTGCGGGATGCTGCGCCGGATGTTCCTTTTCTCTATTTTCCGAAGGGCGTCCGAAGCTACGACGGCTTCCCTGAGATGGGAGCCACCGGCTTCGGCATCGACTGGCAGACCGATCTGGCGCGTGCAGTCCGCGAGATCCCGACGGGATTCGCGCTGCAGGGAAATCTCGATCCGGCGCTGCTGATGACCTCGCCCGAGCTGATCCGGGAGCGCACCATCACCATGATGGAGAAGGTGCCGGCCACCCGTCCGTACGTCGTCAATCTCGGTCACGGTATCCTGCCGACCACTCCCGTCACCCATGCACGCGCGTTCGTCGATGCGGCGAAAAGTGTTGCCATGCCCTGATAGGTGAATGCCGCATGGCCGTGGTGGATGTGCCGGTGCCAATGCATTGTGAAGTTCATCTGGACCAGAGGAGGACCATGACATATATCTACAAACCGGAAATCAAGGAGAGCCCATGAGCATCTGGTGGTGGGTTGGATTCAACGCTCTTGTGCTGCTGCTGCTGGTGGTCGATCTTGGCGTCTTTCATCGTGAGGCGCATGAGGTGCGGCCGCGCGAGGCGATGACCTGGAGCATCGTCTGGATCACTCTGGCTCTTCTTTTCAATCTCTTCGTCTACCTCGAATTCGGATCACAGGCCGCCACGGAGTTCCTTACAGGATACCTTATCGAGAAATCGCTTTCAGTCGATAATCTCTTCGTCTTCGTCCTGATCTTCGGCTATTTCAAGGTTCCCGCCCGCTACCAGCATCGCATTCTCTTCTGGGGCATCGTCGGCGCGCTCATCATGCGCGCAGCGCTGATCCTGCTTGGGGCCTTCCTTCTGGAGCGCTTCGTCTGGATCGTCTACGTCTTCGGTGCATTCCTCATCTACACGGGCATCCGGATGGCGCTGGAGAAGGAGACGACGGTGGAGGTGGAAGCGAATCCCCTCATCAGGCTGCTCCGCCGCTGGTTCCCGGTTACCAGCGCCTATCACGGCCAGAAGTTCTTCGTCCGCGACATGGGGCGGATCGCGGTGACGCCGATGTTCGTGGTGCTGGTGCTGATCGAAAGCACCGATCTCGTCTTCGCGCTCGACTCGATTCCCGCGATTTTCGCCGTGACGAAGGATTCATTCATCGTCTACACCTCGAATATCTTCGCCATCCTTGGTCTCCGTGCCCTTTACTTCCTGCTGGCCAATGTGATCGACAAGTTCCATTTCCTGAAATATGGTCTGGCGATCGTGCTCTCCTTCATCGGCGCCAAGATGGTGATCTCCGAATTCTACCACATCGATACGATGATATCGCTGGCGGTGGTGGCGGTGCTGCTCACGGCGTCGATAGTCGCCTCGCTGATATGGCCGGAGAAGGAAAAGAAGGGGCCGCCGGCGATCCCGCACGACCCTCATCTTCATGTCGCGCCGCCGGAGTCTCCTTCGCATGAAGGCACGAAGGCGGAGCGGAGCGCAGGGTAATGCGGCTCGTCGCGGCGTCGGATATCCGGTGGCCATCCCGCTGCGCATCCGGCCGGGGTGCCCGAACGATGCCGGATGTCCGGCCGCTCTTTTCCGCTTCCTTCTCCATGTGAGAGATCCCGCGCGGTTTACGCGAGCCTGAGCGCCGCCGTACCGCATGCATGGGCATCGTTTTTTTGCTTGCCTGGTCATGTACGCCGTCGTATTATCAGGCTGTTCCGGTTTCCCACCTTCCGGTTATCCTGCCCTATTTGTTTCCTGGTATCATATTCCCCGGGGCCCATTGCTGTTCGTAACCATCCGGTACATGCTGCCGGTATACAGGGCGCGCTCACCAGTTCGGGAGTAATCCGATGCAACTAATGATCGGTCGTTCTCTACAGTCATGGTTGTCGCTTGTGGCTATATCCTTCGTTCTGTGTCTTGCTCCTGAGATGCATGCGCAGGAGAGTGATGCTCCATTATCCGTTACCGGGCATGACACTGCGCGCCCCTTCGCCGCGCCGGCGGTTCTGAACCGTGTGATCTACACGCCGTTTGCTCTCCCGGCCATTCAGGATCTGGTCAGTTCGACCTCCCCGATCAGGTTCGGGGAGGAGGCGTCGAATTACAGTCCGGGGAATATCATAGGGGTGCAGGTATATCCGGGCGAGCGGATTTTTCTCAACACGGAATTCCATCTGATCCAGGCGGGGTATGGCTCGGGTATCAGCGGGGTGGACGTCAGGTCATATGGCATCGGGCTGCACGCCGGCTACGATCTGCTGGCCGCGGGGCGGTTCTCGACGTATGCGCTCGCGGGAGCCAGCGGCTATTACAATCGCGTGAGCATCCAGGAGAACCCGGGTGTTCTGGCCGGTGGCGTTTTCTCCGGGACCGACGAGGAGGTGACGCTCTCGAACATGCATCTGATGGGCGATATCGGCGTCGGCGCGGGATATGCCTTCACCCTGGTCGAGAGATCCGGATCGGCGCCCGATCTTCTGCTGGGCATCGGGCTGGAGGGGGGCTATCGTGCCGGTCTCGCCAGCAGCACATGGCGGTGGGATGGGGGGACGCTGGACGATGGTCCGGACATGGCGATCCCGGGGCCATATCTGGCGCTCGCTCTGGATCTGAAGTTCGGCGGTTCCTCCCGGCGCGAACCCGGTCTGGGGGACGGGCTTTTTCCGTTCGATAACGGGATGGCCGATGACACCATCAGGATGCGGTATGGCATCCGTGCGGGATATGTGGCGGGCTGGCATGGCGATCCGATGACGGCATGGAAGCTGGGGAACAGGGTGACAGCGCTGAACAGAGACGGGATCACTGCCGGTGGATTCGCCGAATACCGGCTGCACCGCCTGGTCGGGGTCCAGGGAGAGCTGCTGTATGCAATGAAGGGAGGAGAGGTGTTCGAAGATCTGCAGTATCATCTCCCATCAGGTTCCCCGGATGGGGCCGTTTCCGAGCGGCGCATCATGTACGAGGCCGATTATCTGGATATTCCGCTCCTCATGAACCTGCATATACCCTTCGGCGGCACATGGTCGGCGCATATGTCGTGCGGTCTCTACGGCTCCATGCTGCTGAGCGCCCGCCGTCTTGTCGAGGAGCAGTATCTGATGGCGATGAATACAGGTCCCGTGACGACATTCGTAAGGCGTTCGGAGGAGCCGATCGACCTCGATCGCTTCGATGGCGGGGGCGCCGTCGGGCTGGGGCTGGGCATGAAGCTGGGCGGGTCCGAACTGTCGTTGGACCTACGCGGCCTGTTCGGCTGGGGGAACGTCAGCAATGAATCCTATCCCATACGGAACCGGACGCTCGGCATGACGCTGGGATATACGTTCTGAAAGAGTCCCGCAGGATGAAGCGCCGGGGGATATGTTTCGTTGCCGGTCAGGTTCGTAGTCCGTCGTCCGTGGCGGGAGCGCGGTGTGCCTCCCGCCCGGCAGGCGCCTTCCGTTCCGGGCGCCTGGCTGCGGCTATGATTCCCCGTGGTAGATCTTCCGCATCCATTCCACGAACTCGGCGGTCTTCATCTCGTCTCTGCGGTGCAGGAGTGTGGATGCGTCTCTGCCTATCGGAAGCCGGACGAACGGGAGTTTGCTTTCCAGCGCCTCCATCAATCCTTCGATCACCTCGGTCGGGTCCTGCCGGTAGGGAAAGATCTTCTCGCGTGCGTTGTTCTTCCACAATTCGCGGAGCGCTGCATAGGGGGAATCCGGGTCATCCTCCCTGGCGCCCGACCGCGCCGAGCGCGTGGAGAAATCGGTGTCGTAGGCGCCCGGTTCGATGACGATCACGCGGATGCCGAAGCTGGAGACCTCCATGTAGAGCGATTCGCTCAGCGCCTCCACCGCCCATTTCGATGCCTGGTAGAAGCCGCTGCGCGGCGTTGCGATGCGTCCCGCAACGCTTGAAATATTGATGATGACTCCCTGGCGCCGTTCACGCATATGGGGGAGCACCTTCTGCGTCACGGCGATCAGGCCGAAGACGTTCGTATCGAACATCGTCCTCACCTCCTCCTGCTCCCCCTCCTCCTGTGTGGCGAAATAGCCGTAGCCGGCGTTGTTCACCAGCACGTCGATCCGGCCGAATTTCTCCAGCGCCTTCTCCACCACCTGTTCTATCGTCTCCTTGGCGCTGACATCGAGCGGGATGCGGAGCATGCGGTCCTCGTCATCACGTCCGAGGTCGTAGAGCGATTGCAGCGACCGCGCGGTGGCGACGACGCTGTCGCCGATCGAAAATGCATGCTGCGCCAGAAGGTGCCCGAAGCCGGTCGAGCAGCCGGTGATCAGCCAGGTACGACTCATGATGCCCTCTCCATGAAGTTCTTTTGGGAAAGATAGGTGCGGAGCCAGGAACCGGAAAGCAGAGTATGTCTCCAACGCATGATGCCTGTTTTCCTGCCGATGCCCGGAAGCGGGTTCATGATCTCATGGTGCGGGTGTTCCATCCTCCGGCTGCAACCAATCGCCGCATCGGGGGTAGTTTGAAGGATTGCCGGTGAGGGCGGGCCATTGCCCGCGTAACCGGGCTGCTCCGTACATTGCGCCGATCCGATGCCCATCCGGGCCGCCCGAAAAGATCAGGGGGAGCGTCCGGTCGTCCGGCATCATAGTTGCGGTTTTCGCCCCGGCGATGATGGCCTGCGGCTTCCGCTGCGCCCCTGCCGGCCGGACCCCTGATACCTGCCATGGAACCTGACGCCGATCGGATCATCAACAAGGATGAAGGATACACGATGAAGACCACGGTTACGAATGTCGAGCCGGGCCGCCCGGCTTTCTCATGCCGCCCCAGCCTTCCGGATGGAGGGGGGGCGATGGCGAGGCTGATGATCAGGGGCCTTCTCGTACTGGCCGGTCTTTTCATCGCGATCCCCACGCTTCGGGCGCAGTACTTCGGCCGCAACAAGGCCCAGTACGAAACCTTCGACTTTCGGGTGCTCAAGACCGATCACTTCGACATACACTTCTACCCCGAGGAGGAGCAGGCGGTGCGCGACGCCGCACGGATGGCCGAGCGGTGGTACGACCGGCTTTCGCGGCTGTTCAATCACCAGATCCAGCGCCGGACGCCGATGATCCTCTATGCCAACCAGGGGGATTTCCAGCAGACCTACGTGATCAGCGACATGATAGGGGAAGGGACCGGCGGATTCACCGAGCCGATCAAGGATCGCGTGGTGCTGCCGCTGGCCAGTTCCTATGCCGAGAACAATCATGTGATCGGCCATGAGCTCGTGCACTCCTTCCAGTACGACATCGCATCGGCGCTCAGCATCGGGACCGCGGCCGGCGCCGGCGGAGGATCGCTCTCCGGCGCCGAGGCAATGGCAAGGCTGCCGCTCTGGTTCATCGAGGGGATGGCGGAGTATCTCTCCACGGGCCGGCAGGATCCGAATACGGCGCTGTGGCTGCGCGACGATGTGCTGCACGATCGCATTCCCTCCATCGATGACATCTCCACCGACTCGCGGTATTTCCCCTATCGCTACGGCCAGGCGCTCTGGGCCTTCATCGCCGGACGGTGGGGGGATGATGTGGTTCCCCGGCTGTACCGCGCCGGACTGCAGGGGGGGCTGGAGGTGGCATCGCGCCGCATTCTCGGGATGAGCCTCGATTCCCTGTCCGATGAGTGGGTGGCGTCGTTGAGGGCCGCCTACCAGCCGGAGCTCACGGGGCGCGCTCTTCCACGGGATGCAGGCCGGCGCGTGCTGGCGGAGGATATCGATGCCGGCGAGATGAATGTCTCTCCCGCCGTCAGTCCCGACGGCCGCTACGTGGCGTTTCTCTCCTCGCGCGACATTTTCACGATCGATCTCTTTCTGGCCGATGCCCGTACCGGCAAGGTGCTGGACGAACTTCTGAGCGCCGATGCGAATCCGCATCTGGACGCGCTGCGGTTCATCAGCTCCACCGGCGCCTGGTCGCCCGACGGCAGGCAGTTCGCCACGGTAGTCTACTCGCAGGGGAACGATGAGCTTGCCATCATCGACATAGCATCGCGCAGCATCAGCCGGCAGATACCGGTGCAGAACGTCGGGGCCATCAGCAGCCCGAGCTGGTCGCCCGACGGCAGGCAGGTTGTCTTCTCCGGATCGAAGGGGGGCATCACGGATCTCTACACGGTGGAGGTCTCCAGCGGTGCCGTGCGCCAGCTTACCGACGATCGCTATGCCGATCTCCAGCCGGTGTGGTCGCCCGATGGATCGACGATCGCCTTCGTGAGCGATCGTGCAACGGCGACCGATTTCGCGACGCTCTCCTTCGCCGGGATGGAGATATCGCTGATGAACATCGCGAGCGGCGAGATCACCAGCCTGCCGCTGTTTGCTTCCGGCAAGGCCATCAATCCCCAGTACTCTCCCGATGGCGCCTCGATCTACTTCGTGTCCGATCAGGATGGCTTCAGCGATATCTATCGCTATGTGCCGGGAACCCGCGAGCTGTTCCGCGTGACGAAGCTGGGGAGCGGCGTTTCGGGCATCACGGCGCTCTCTCCGGCCATCACGGTGGCGCAGAAGGACGGCCGGCTGATGTTCTCGGTGTTCGATCAGGGGAGCTACACCATTCACTCGATGGAGAGCACCGAAACACATGGCGAGCCGGTGGCGAATGCCGACAACAGCGGCGCCGTGGCAGGCGTGCTTCCACCCGTGGATGCGCGCGGAATGGTGGAGCAGTATCTGGCTGATGCGCGTACCGGGCTCCCCACCGGCGCCGGTTTCACCGTCGAGCCCTATTCGCCGTCGCTGAAGCTCGATTATCTGGGCGTTCCCACGCTCGGCGTCACATTCGGCGGCTACGGCACCGGATTCGCCGGCGCCGTGGCGGGATACTTCAGCGACATGCTTGGCTATCACCAGCTCGGTGTGATGCTTCAGATGAACGGCACGTACGAGGATATCGGCGGCGAGGCGGTCTACTTCTACAACAAGAACCGCTGGGGATGGGGCGTCGGCGTGACGCACGTGCCGTACCTGGCACAGGCGACCGCGACCGGCGCATCGACCATCGATATCAACGGGCAGCCGATGCAGGTCCCCTACTTCGAGCTTTACACGCAGCGCGTCACCGTGAACCAGTTGGAGCTCCTGGGGCGCTATCCCTTCTCCAGTACGCGCCGGTTCGAGGTAGGGGCGGGCTATACGCGCCAGGATTATTCGCTCGATGTGCTGCGGCAGTACGTTCTGGATGGCCAGGTTGTGCGGGAGGATGAATCCGAACTTCCCTCGCCGGATGCGCTCAATCTCCTTGAGGCGTTCACAGCGTACGTGGGGGATAAATCCTACTTCGGCTATACCTCGCCCGTGGCCGGCGAGCGCTATCGTGTGGAGCTGGGAGGGACGGCCGGATCACTCAGGTTCGGGACGTTGCTGCTCGACTATCGCCGGTACTTCTTCGCCAATCCCATCACGTTCGCCTTCCGTGGCCTTCATTATGGCCGCTACGGCACCGATGCCGAGCGGGAGGAGCTTACCCCGCTCTTCCTCGGCTACGAGTCGCTGGTGCGCGGCTATGCCTCCGGCTCGTTCACGCTCGACGAATGCACGGGCGCTTCCAACGGCGACTGTCCGGAATTCGACCGCCTGAACGGCAGCCGCATCGGCGTCATCAACGCCGAAATGCGCATTCCGCTCTTCGGCACCAGCCAGTTCGGCCTGATCAATTTCCCCCTGCTGCCGACGGAGCTTTCCGCATTCTTCGACGGCGGCGTGGCGTGGAACTCCAGCGAGTCGCCGACGCTGGAGTTCGTCCGGCGATCCACCGAGCGTATCCCTGTCTTCAGCGCCGGGTTCAGCGCCAGGGTGAACGTGCTCGGCTATGTGGTGGTGGAGTTTTTCTATGCCTATCCCTTCCAGCGCCCCGATGGCGGCTGGCAGTTCGGGTTCCAGCTTGCGCCGGGATGGTAGAGGATATACGCCGCACACCCCGCGCGGTCGTGGACTGCGCGGCAGATCGATGGCGGGCCTTTCCCCGGGAAGGCCCGTCCCGTTCGTCGGGTATGGCAGCCGGGCATCGCGAAACCATTCGTGACGGAGTTCCCGCCCGGAATGATTCCGCCGCGATGTATGTTGGTGCCATCATGAACGTCGGGAGCGACAGGTGAAATTCCTCCGGCTCTTTCAAAACGTCATTCTCCGGCATCTCCGGTACGAATGGGGGAAGCTGCTCCTTGCGGTCGCGGGGGTGGCCATCGGCGTCGCCGTCTTCATCTCGATCCGTCTGGCGAATACCACTGCATTTCAGGCATTCACAACCTCGCTCGACGCCGTGAGCGGCAGGGCCAACCTGCAGGTCCTCTCGAACGACGGGCTCGGATTCGATGAGCGCTTCATCGCGCGGCTCCGGCGCAGCCCGGCCGTGCTGGGGGCCGCCCCGGCAATCGAGCAGTATGCGCAGGTGGAGGATTCGCTGGAGCTTGCCAGCCCCGGCGGAGGATTGCCCGTGCTCATCTTCGGCATCGATGTCTTTGCCGAGGGGGCCTTCCGGGTCTACGATTTCGAGGATGACGGCGCTGGCGACGCCGGGCTGCAGTTCCTGCTGCGTCGCAATGCCATCATCATTACCGACAAGCTCGCCCGGCAGTACGGGCTGCGGCAGGGGGATTCCATCAGAATGGTGGCCGGCGGCAACCGCGTGGCATTCCAGGTGGCGGCGATCATGAAGCCCCAGGGAACCGCCTCCGCGCTCGGCGGCAACTTCGCCCTGCTCGATATCGCCTCGGCGCAGGAGGTGTTCGGGAGGATCGGACGGCTGGACCGGATCGACCTGCTGGTTCGATCCGGCGAGCTGCAGGATGTCCGCGAATATCTCTCAACGATTGCTCCCCCCGGCGTCGTGATCCGCGAGCCGCAGAGCCGCGGGGCGCAGGCGGCGAAAATGCTGGAGTCGTTCGATCTGAACCTGACCGCGCTCGCATTCATCGCCCTGTTCGTCTCGATGTTCATCATCTACAACACGATGCTCACCAACACGCTCCGGCGGCGGCGCGAGCTGGGTATCCTGCGCGCGCTTGGCGCCACCAGGGGATTCATCGTGGCGCTCTTCCTGGGCGAGGCGGCGCTCATCGGTCTGCTGGGCGTGGCGGCCGGGCTTCCGCTCGGCATCGGGCTGGCGCGCCTCGCGCTCGATCAGGTCACCCGCACCATCTCCGCGCTCTATATCCTCACCGTTACGGACCAGCTCGTGATCGATGGCGCCACGCTTCTGGCGGGGGCTGCGATCGGTGTGGCGGCCTCGGTGATCTCCGCGCTTCCTGCGGCGCTGGAAGGGGCGCGGGCGCATCCGCGCGAGACGTTCTCCGTGCAGACGCTGGAGGCGAAGATCTCTCTGAACCTGCCGAAGATCTTCACGGCGACCGCGCTCGCGCTGGCGGCATCCCTGGCGGCGGCGTTTCTGGGCGACCGGCTCATGAGTCCCATGCTGGGATTCGCAAGCGCGGGATTCCTGCTGCTGGGCGTGGCGCTGCTGACACCGGCCGTCGTCTCCGGCGCCGGACGGCTGCTGGGGCGTACCATCAAGCGCCTGGCCGGCGTGGAGGGGGAGCTTGCGAATGCCTACCTGCTCGCCTCGCCGGGGCGTACATCCACGGCCATCGCGGCGCTGATGACCGCCATCGCAATGCTGATCGGCATCTCCACGATGGTCGATTCCTTCCGCCGGACGGTCGAGTACTGGATGCGGCAGACCATCAGCGCCGATCTCTATCTTACAGTCTCCTCCAACCGGCTCTCCGCGCGGACGCTTACGCCGCTTCCCGGGCCAGTGCTCCGCTATCTCGATTCGCTCCCCGAGGCCCGTACCGTCGATGCGCTGCGACGCATCAGGCTGGGCTACCGGGATGGAGCGATCTACGTGAGCGGCGCGCGGTTCAATATCTCCGAGCGCGAGGCATCGCTGGCGTTTCAGGAAGGGGAGTGGGATGAGGTGATGGCTGCGCTCGATACCGGCGCGGTGGCCGTCAGCGAAGGGTTCGCGCTGCGCTTCGACAGGGATCTGGGGGATACGATCATCCTGGGAACGCCGACCGGCCCGCGGTCGCTCAGGATCGCCGGGATCTACTACGACTACAGCAGCGACGCCGGCACCGTCATGATGAAGCGCGGACCATTCTCCGCGATCTTCGCCGACAGCTCCATCAACAATGTGGCGATCCATCTGCGCGATCCGTCGGCGGCCGAAATGGTGCGCGGGAAGATCGAACGGCGGTTCGGCGGCCGCTACGGCCTGCTGATCTACTCGAACCGGGCGCTCCGCGACGAGGCTCTGGACGTATTCGATCAGACGTTCGCCATCACTTACGCGCTGCAGCTCGTGGCGGTGATTGTGGCGGCCATCGGCGTGGCGAACACGCTTGCGGCGCTGGTGGTGGAGCGGAGCAGGGAGATCGGCATCCTGAAGGCGATCGGCGCCACCGCCGCGCAACTACGCAAGATGACGCTGGTGCAGGCCGGGCTGATCGGCATCGCCAGCCAGGTGCTGGGCGCCGGTGCGGGACTCCTGCTGAGCATGATCCTGATCTATGTCATCAACCGGGTCTCCTTCGGCTGGACCATCCAGCTCGTCGTCGCACCGGAAATCCTCCTGTTTTCCGGCATCCTTGTTATCCTCACCGCATTCGTGGCCGGACTCGTCCCCGCGAACGCGGCGGCGAGGAAGCCCGTGGCCGATGTGGTGAAGGCGGAATGAGACGCCCGCAGCGATCAGGATAACACGCTTGCGCTGGCTTCCGTCTTTGCCTTCATGACGTGGGGCGCTGGAGGCGCATGGAGATTGTGCGGAAGCGGGGGACGAAGGGGCCGAGGATGTAGGTGCGGCAGATATACCACCAGAAGCTTCGCTCCTTCAGCGAATCGTCGATCAGATGTTCGATTTTCTCATGGGCCTCCGGAAGTTTGCTCCAGTGTATGCCGGCCCGTTCGTGGTGGATGGTGTGGTAGCCGTTGTTGAACAGCAGCCGGTTCAGCAGGTACCCGACGAAGTTGCGGGAGTGGTTGTAGGCCGATTCCTCGTCGGCATGAATATGCTGTACATAGTTGAAGATGAGGATGGCGAAGAGTGCGAACTGCTGGGGAATAACGATCAACAGAAGCCCCTTCCGCCAGTCGATCAGCAGGGCGATGGCGATGAAGAGGGCCAGCGCCACGTACTGCAGAATGGCGAGGGTGAAGCTGGAGCGGCTGGAGCGCCGCAGCCCGCGCAGATATTCCCGGATCGGCCGCTGCTGATGGAAACTGCTGATGCCGGGATAGCTCAGCAGCGTGATGATGTTGTTGCTCTCGCTGTATCTGTAGGTGATCGTGTAATCGCCGTCGCGGTTGTTCAGGCTGTGATGGTTCATATTATGCGTCGGAATCCACGCGAACGCCGGGAATCCGTAAAACAGCGTCAGCCAGTAGTCCGTAAGGGTATTGAGAGGCCGTGAACGCCACATCGGAAGATGATTGTGATTATGGGCGATGACTGCCACGGCCACCGCCATGAACAGGGAGAGTGCATAGAGCGCGGGATGAATCCCGTCGAGTTCCCACTGCCAGGCGAGCAGAGCGGTGGTTGCGGCCATGTAGATGAGAGTTCGGCGATCAGCTCTGTGTCGAAGCATGTAGAGTCCTGAAGAGAGAATAAAAAAAATGCCTGGCAGAATGACCTGCCGTGCATGTGAATCTATATGGTTGCATCACTGACGACAGACACCGACCCCGGACCACGGCACGATCGGTACGGTAACGGCGCGTAGCATGTTGTTTCGTCAGGTGCCTTGCAGCATACTGCTGCGTACGGTAACACAAACGGTATATCCGTTGGCGAGAACCTAGAGACGGAAGAGTTTGCGGCGTCGTGGATGTTCCGGTGCTGCGGTTTATCTTCAGCGATGCCATTTCGCTCCTGTTACCCTGTACGGATTGCCCACCCACCCGAGAGTTCGTAATTTCATCGGGATTGGAGCATTCCGTCGCCGGATTGCCCATATCCATCAGTATCTCACAATTCAGACTCAGATTCCGGAATACAGCATCAATGGATCAGAAGATACGAGTGTTGATCGCCAAGGCAGGGCTCGACGGGCATGATCGTGGCGCCAAGGTGATAGCCGCCGCGCTGCGCGATGCCGGCATGGAGGTTATCTATACCGGGCTGCGCCAGACGCCGGAGATGATCGTCGAGGCCGCTCTTCAGGAGGATGTGGATGTCGTCGGCATCAGCATGCTCTCCGGGGCGCACATGACGATCTTCCCGAAGGTGCTGAATCTGATGCGGGACCGCGGGCTGGATGATGTGCTTCTTACCGGCGGGGGCATCATGTCCGACAACGACATCAATGACCTGAAGGGAATGGGGGTCGGCGAGCTGTTTACGCCGGGTGCGCCCACCACGGCCATCGTGGACTACATCAGAAAATATATCGCCGCGCATCCGCGTTCGTGAGATGCTGCGGATGTATCGCGCGTCCGTGCCGGAGGTGAATTCCGGAGCGTCTGCAACGCCCGCGCCGTCCGGCGGGCGCGGTGACGCGATCGTCGCGCCGCTGTCCGGTGCTTTATGGTAATCGTGGGGGCTCCAACAGCTATTACATGAAATTCCGCTCTTGAGTCAAGAACCAACGCAGGAAGAGCTCGGTATCGTCGGGCGATCGCCGGGGATACGGCAGGTGGTTTCGCTGATTCGGCAGATCGCGGCGACCGATATCACCGTGCTCCTGATCGGTGAGAGCGGCGTGGGCAAGGAGGTGTTCGCCAGGGCGATTCATCGTCTCAGCCCCCGGTCGGACGAGCGGATGATCTCCATCAACTGCGGTGCGATTCCGGAAACGCTGCTGGAATCGGAACTGTTCGGCCATGAGCGCGGCGCATTCACCGGGGCGGTGGAGATGCGCAAGGGCCTCTTCGAGGCGGCCGACGGCGGCACGGTATTCCTTGACGAGATCGGCGAGATGTCGCTGGCGACGCAGGTGAAGCTGCTCCGCGTGCTGGAGACCTTCGAGTTCACGCGCGTGGGGAGCACCGAGCCCCGCAGGGCCGATGTGCGGGTGATAGCCGCCACCAACCGCCAACTGGAACGCGAGGTCCAGCGCGGCATGTTCCGCCAGGATCTCTACTATCGTCTCCGGTCGGCGCAGGTGGTGATACCGCCGCTGCGGGAGCGGCGCGAGGACATCCCGCTTCTGTTCGCCCACTTCGCCTTTCAGATCGCGCATCAGCTCAACAGCCCGTTCGGCGGCATTACGCCGGACGCGATGGACGTGCTGATGGAATATCCCTGGCCCGGGAATATCCGCGAGCTCAGAAACTTCGTCGAACTGGTTGTCACGCTGGAGCGGGGAGAGAAGATCACCGAGGAGAAGGTGTACAGGCATCTCGATCTGCCGCACCGCGAGCGGATCGCTGAAAATCCGAACGCCATCGTTCATCTGCCGGGGCGCACGCCGGAACAGGCCGAGCGCGAGCTGATCTACCGTGCGCTGGTGGATCTTCGCAACGAGGTGGGCGAGATGCGCCGTATCATCCTGGCGGCCGTGGCCAACCCGCAGCATGCGGCATCTCCGCCGGCGCTCCCCTCCGGCCCGCCGAGCGTTGACGATGCGCTGGGGCATCTCGACGATCTCCGGCTGGACCAGATGGAGCGGAAGATGATCCTGACGGCGCTGAAGCGGTTCAACGGCAACCGCCGCGCCGCCGCCGCCGCCCTCGGCATCAGCGAACGGACGTTGTATAGAAAGTTGATGGATTACAGGATGAAGCCGGATGGCGGGACTCTGGAGGATGAGGGAGACGGATGAACGGCCCGTCCGGGACGTGATGCGCCTCGCCGTGCATGGAATAACATTGCGGCGGCGGTGGATATATGAATACAGGTCGTCCGCGTCCGGCTGTCGGCGGCGCGGGCCGGTTTCCAGGCGCACATCCTGCGACCGGCGATCAAACCGTCCCTCCGGCAGCTTCGGGCTCTGCGTCCGGCCATATGAAGCAGTATGATGGTGTTCCCGGCGCTTTGTGTAACTGACCACTGACGAACCCCGATGCGTAGATTCACAGCATATCTGGTCCTGGCCGTCATGCCGGTTGTCCTTTCCGGGTGTGCCGGATGCTATTCGTTCCGGGGAGGCTCGGCCCCGGCGCATCTGAAGACGATCGCCATCCCGCCGGTGGATGACATCAGCGGATTCGGGCGCGGCACCGTGCGCGAGGAGCTGTACAACATCCTCGTCAGGAAATTCCGCGACGACAATTCGCTCCGCGTCGCCGATCTCTCCGAGGCCGATTCCCGGCTGGAGGTCACTATCACCAGTATCCGGACCGAGCGGCTTAATCTTTCGGGGAACGAGCTGGAGACGGTACGCGGCATCGTGGTGGATACGCGCGCCACCTTCACCGACAACGTCCGGCATCGTCCAGTTTTCCAGGACCGCTCGTTTTCCGGGCGTGCGCAGTACAATATCAACCAGGGAACGGCCGGGGAGAATCAGGCCATCATCGATGCCCTCGGCACTCTTTCCGATGCTGTGCTGCTCGCCACCGTCGCCGACTGGTGACGGTGGAATGCGAGGTTCCCGATGATAGAGCGCCCGCATGTGGGTGGGGCTGGTTCGATGCGGCGCCCGGAGAGGACAGGGCCGCTCCACCGGCGCCGATGCGCATGCCACGAGCCTGGTCCCGGCAGATGAGTCGGTCGTCCAACGCTTTCCCGCGAAGCGGCCGGTTCCGTTTCGATTACTGAATCCTCCTATGGAGATCCTGCTCCTGCTTCTATATGTCGCCGCCCTCTCCGTCCTGTTTCTCTACGGTTTGCAGGCGCTTTCGATGATTTATCATTATCGAAAGCTCAGGCCGTGCGATCCGGTCGCGGAGAGTATGGAGGGCGAGGATGATCCTCCCCGCGTTACCGTGCAGCTTCCCGTGTACAACGAGCTGTACGTAGCGGGACGGCTGGTGGAGGCCGTCTGTGCGCTCCGGTATCCGCGTGGCCGTCTGGAGATTCAGGTGCTCGATGATTCCACCGACGAGACGGCCGAACTGCTTGCCCGGCTGGTAAGGGAGAAGAGGGAGGAGGGATTGTTGATCGAGCATATCCGCCGCGCCGAGCGGTCGGGCTTCAAGGCCGGTGCGCTGCGCGAAGGACTGGCAAGGGCTTCAGGGGAGTTCATCGCCATCTTCGACGCCGATTTCCTTCCCCCGCCCGATTTTCTGCTGAACGTGATCCCCCACCTGAGGACCGATCCCGGGCTCGGGCTGGTGCAGGCGCGCTGGGAGCACATCAACCACGATTACAGCCTGCTCACCCGCATGCAGGCCCTTGCACTGGATGCACATTTCGTCATGGAGCAGCAGGTGCGCAACCGCGCACGTCTGTTCATGAACTTCAATGGCACGGCCGGCGTCTGGCGCCGGGCCTGCATCGAGGATGCCGGCAACTGGCATTCCGATACGCTCACCGAGGATCTCGATCTCTCCTACCGCGCGCAGCTTCGGGGCTGGCGGTTCCTGTATCTGAACGATCTCGCGGTCCCCGCCGAACTTCCGTCCGAGATCAACGGCCTGAAGTCGCAGCAGTTCCGCTGGACCAAGGGGGCTATCGAGACTGCGAAGAAGCACCTGCCGGAGATATGGCGCGCGCGTCTGCCGCTGCGCGTGAAGCTGCATGCGACGGCGCATCTCACCTCCAATCTCGTCTTCCCCTGCATCCTGCTCATCGCGCTGCTGAACGTTCCCGTGCTCTACGTGAAGGCGACGCGTCCGGAGTGGGAGCCCTATTTCGATGCGATGGGAATATTCTTCCTTTCGTCCATTTCCACACTTCTCTTCTATCTTCTGGCGCAGCAGGATATCCGCCGCGACTGGCGGCGGCGCATGCTTCTCTTTCCTGTATTCATGGCTGGTACCATGGGGCTGGCAGTGAATAACACCGCTGCCGTTCTGCAGGCGCTCTTCAATCGCCGCAGCGCATTCGAGCGGACCCCCAAATACAACATCGTGACAAGCCTCGATCACTGGAGCACCAGCAGCTACCGCACTTCAGGTATCCGTCCCGGTGTCGTGCTGGAACTGCTCCTGGCAGTGTATTTTGCCGTCGCTGTGATCATCTCGGTCCATTTCATGGAATTGTCGCTGATTCCCTTTCAGCTTATGTTCCTGTTCGGTTTCGGATGCACAGGGTTATTGTCGTTGCGGCATGCGAAATTACAAGGCAAAAATTATTGATCCGTTCGTAGCGAAATAATACTGCTGCTTCAGAATAGCCCTGGTCGGTCCACTGCCAGCTGCTGAACTATTGGAAGGCTCTGAACGGGTCTATAAAAGGTAAACGTTGGGAGAGGGGGAGTTCAATGGGCAGAAGCCAGAAGGCAGGGAAGGAGGATGGTGGGATGAAGGTTCCCTTTGCGCATAATTCTTCAGTATCCGTAATTCACGAAATTATATGACACTTCGCGAACAGATGGCGGCGGCTGCCACGGCTATCCGGTCGGTTGCAGGAATGAATGTGGCGCCGGAGGTCGGCATTATCCTCGGGACCGGCCTCGGCCAGCTTGCGGCGGCAGTTGAACGTCCCGTCGTGATCGACTACGCCGATATTCCCGGATTTCCGCTTTCCACAGTGGAGTCGCATAACGGGCGGATGATTATCGGCCGGCTGGGTGGGCGGATGGTGGCGGCGATGCAGGGCCGGTTTCACTACTACGAGGGCTACAGCATGGGGCAGATCACCTTCCCCGTGCGCGTGATGTACGAACTCGGGACGCGAACGCTGCTTGTCTCCAATGCCTGCGGCGGGCTGAACTCCCTGTACCGGCGCGGCGATCTGATGCTGATGGAGGATCATATCAATCTGATCGGCGATAATCCGCTGATCGGCCCGAACGATGATACGCTCGGACCACGATTTCCGGATATGTCCGAGCCCTACAGTCATGAACTGGGGCGGCTGGCCGAGGAGGTGGCGCTGCGCGAACGCATCAGGCTGCAGAAGGGAACCTACGTGGCGGTGGCCGGGCCGAATCTGGAGACGCGCGCCGAGTACAGGTTCCTGCGCCTGATAGGCGCGGACGTGGTGGGCATGAGCACCGTGCCGGAGGTGATCGTGGCGCGCCATATGAACATGCGCGTGCTGGGAATTTCGATCGTCACGGACGAATGTTTCCCTGATAATCTCGCGCCGGTGGATGTGGCGGAAATCATTGCGGCCGCAAACCAGGCCGAGCCACAGCTTACGCGCATCATGACCGGCGTGCTGGAGCAGCTCTGAGAAGCCGTCAGGAAGTAGTCGGGATGTGATGCTGTCGTCATGGCAAGGGGCCGGACGACGTGGCCATCCTGCCGGATGCATGCGGTGCCTGGTGGGATTCGCGCCGTGGCCGCCGCGCCGGTCCGGCCGGTTGTGCGGGCATGGCAGAGGAAACCGGGATGCATGCGGCGTCCCGTACGGTAAATTTCATGGGGTGCGGGCGACCACCATTTCTCCGCTGCTGATTATTGCAAGCCTTGAAAATGTTGAATTTTCAAGGCTTTTCCATTGTATTTTCTTAATGCAGAGATAATACAAGCATAATTTGCGATGGGTGGAAGGGAGCGATAAGTTCGCATCCGGCTTTTCCGGCAGGGTGATCGCCGTCATTGCCGGCGTGGATAACCATGCCGAATTTTCCCCGATCAGCGTTTTATCATTGGGCGATTACCCAGGCTTAATTTGCCTGCTCCCCATCGTCCAGGTAAGTTTGCGTCTGCGTTACGGCAACAACGGCTGATTTTCTACCGTTGAATTCATAACACGATGTTCCTCCGTGCAGTCGAATATTCTCGTGAAACATCGAACACCGCATAAACGGAACGGTGGATTGAGCGATTATTCGCGCGACACCGAGCGAAAGGTGGAGCGTCTGCTCGGGGAACTGTACGAGCTTCTGCATATACAGAAGCCTGATGATCTGTACGGATCGATCATCATAGAGACGCGGTACCAGAAAGGCCGGCCGGTCGGCCAGGTGGATGTCAACATAAAGTACGTGATGAAGCGCTCCAATGATCCGGAGTCAACCTAGGATCTGAGCGGGCGCGGTGTGCCGGGAATCGTCCGGCTGAACGGCAGGAATCGAACAACGGAACGGTTCAGGAGCGTTGCGCATCGCAAGCCCTGTTGAGAGCCGAGCACTGCAAGGTGCCCGGCCTTCGACAGGGCTTTTTTCGTTCGGCTCCCTTTGCGGAGGTGGTGTAACCGATCGGGCATCCCGATCAATGCCGCTGGCCCGGATGCCTTCGGCATCGACGTCGGATAGAGTCTGCTTTGCAGTCCAGCGACTCACAACACGCTCTCAGTTTTTCACATATCCTGGAGAACCAATGATTCGCAGAACACTCGCATTCGCGGCCGCCGCCCTTCTGGCAATCGGCACGGCCGCAACTGCACAGGTCGTCCCCGGAGCCATTCAGGTTGCGGGCAATCTCACGTCCAGCACGACGTGGTCCGCAAACAACACCTACCAGCTCAATGGCACGGTGAAGGTGATGAACGGCGCTACGCTGACCATCGAGCCGGGCACGATCATCTACGGCAACCCGCAAACCACCCGCTCGTGCCTCCAGATCGAGCGCGGCGGCAAAATCTACGCACAGGGACAGCCCTGCTGCCCGATCATCTTCACCTCGCCGAAAGTGCAGGGGCAGAAGGCGCCGGGCGACTGGGGCGGCATCATCGTCCTCGGCCGCGCTACGAACAACCTCCCCGGCGGTGAGGGAACGATCGAGGGCGGCACCGACGGCATGTTCGGCGGCACCGACGACACCGACTCAAGCGGCGTCATCTCCTATGTGCGTATCGAATACGCCGGTATCGCCTTCTCGCCGAACAACGAGATCAACTCGCTGACGATGGGGAGCGTCGGCAACCGCACGAAGATCGACCACGTGCAGTGCAGCTATGGCAACGACGACTCGTTCGAGTGGTTCGGTGGCACGGTGAACGCCACGCACCTCATCGCCTTCGCCGGCATCGACGACGACTTCGACACCGACAACGGCTTCCGCGGTCGCCTGCAGTTCCTCTTCGGCTTCCGTGACGCCACGAAGTTCGACATCTCGCAGTCGAACGGCATGGAGGCCGACAACGACGCCACCGGCTCGAACAACCTCCCGCAGTCGCGCCCGGTCATCTCGAACCTGACCGAGGTGGGTCCGCAGTGCGATACGAACGACGTGGTGAACGCCCTCTTCCGTCGCGGCGGCCACTGGCGCCGCAACACCCGCTATGGCCTGTTCAACTCGATCATCACCGGCTGGCCGGTCGATGTCTCGCTTCCTGCCGCTGCTCTTCACATCGACAATCTGACCGGCGTTGCCTGCCCGCAGGCCAACGACCTGAAGGTTCGCAACACGACAGTGACCGGCAAGCGCAGCGAGATCCAGTACTCGGTGTACGGCTCGGGGGCCAGTTCGCCGCAGGCTGCGGTTGACTCATGGTTTGCCTGCCCGGGCGCCAGTAACAACTGGGCCGGCAACCATCCGCAGGCGAACCTGATCGCCGTCTGCCAGGCCAACCTGAACAACCCGAACCCGCGTCCGACCAGCACCGGCTCGACCGACTACTCCGACGCCATGCTCGCCTCGGGGAACAACTTCGTCTTCCAGAATGTGAACTATCGCGGCGCGTTCGATCCCGCCGGTCCCCGCTGGGATTCCTGCTGGAGCAATTACAACCCGAACCTCACCACGTACGTGAAGCACAAATTCGGCTGGAACATGGTGGCGCTCGCCAACGACGCCGCCAGCAAGAACAAGAGCGCGATCTACAAGAACAGCACCAGCAACGCCTTCCGCTTCAACAACGGCTACCAGGTTGACAACGACATGGACCTGAAGGTCGGTTACTGGATCAACCTGAGCGGCAACTGCACGGTGGAGCAGACGGGCGCCACGGTCAGCCTGCCGCAGTCGATCACGGTGCAGCCGGGTTGGAACCTGGTGGCCCCGGGCTCCAGCGACTACGCCCCGGTGGCGAACATCACGGTGAGCGGTACGACCATCCTCTCCAGCTTCTTCGGCTTCGACAACGGCTATCAGGCAGTGCCGGCGAACGGGTCGCTGGTTCCTGGCCGTGCCTACTGGGTGAACGTCTCCACGGCAGGTACGATCACCTTCAACCAGTAATCAGTCTCGGATCAACCAACAGACCATAGGACATACATCCTAACCAAAGCTAACCCATGAAGATCAGAACCTTCTCCCGTTTCATCGCGATGGCGGTCGCCGCCATTGCTCTGGGAAGCACGGCGTTCGCCCAGGCGAACTCGAACATCCCTCTCTACGTCGCCGATAACGGCGCCGGCCGCGATACGCTCCACTGGGGTGTGAACACGACCGCCACGAACGGCCGCGACGCCGCGCTCGGCGAGGAAGAGCAGCCGCCGGCGCCGCCGGAAGGCGTGCTGGATGCCCGCTGGATCAACGTCGGCAGCAGCAGCGACTTCGGCCAGGGCGTGAAGCAGAACTTCCGCGCCTCCACCTCGCCGACGCAGCGTGACACCTTCCGTCTGAAGGTGCAGCCAGGCCCCGGCGGCTACCCGATGTCGATCTCCTGGCCGAACCTCAGCACCTACTTCGGCTCGGCCAGCCTCCGCTTCGTCGATGGCGACGGCAACGTCTTCACGATGGACATGATGACGGGAACCACGTTCCAGTTCGACAACCCGGCATCGGCCACGTCAACCATCACGATCACGACGCAGAGCCCGCTGGCGCCGGCTACCGGCGTTTCGGCCAGCCCGGGCTCGATCAGCTTCGGCGTGGTGAACTTCCCGGCTCCGGGCGAGGCCACGCAGACGGTGACGCTCACGAACCTTGGCGGCAGCACCGTGACGATCGACTCGGTGGTTTCCACCGACACGAACTTCCAGATCGTGAACTTCACCCCGGGCACGACGATCGCCGCCAGCGGCACGAGCACGTTCGATGTGAAGTTCGTTGCGCCGGAGGCCGGGAGCTTCTCGGGCATCGTGAAGGTCTATCACAGCGAAGATGGTTCGCCGGCCAACATCCCGGTCAGCGCCACGGCCAGCAGCGGCCTCGGCATCTACTTCAATGATGTCGAGAACCGTGTGTTCGACAACCGCACGAACTTCTACACCGAGTACGTCGGCCTCAAGTATGCCGGCGCCACGCCGCTCCAGGGCCTCCAGTTCAAGATCACGGCTCCGAGCACCTTCGTGCGCCTGAAGTCGGTGGAGCTTGGACCGAGCATCGACCCGGCCGGCTGGAACTTCGACTACGAGCTCACCAACGCCGTCAGCGGCGCCGAGCTGAAGGTGGTTCTCTACGGCCAGGATACGACCATCAACCTTCCGGCCGGTACCTACGACAGCCTTTTCATCGTGCACTACGATGTGAAGGATATCAAGGTCTGCAACGACGCTCCGGGCGGCGACTCGCTCTCCGCCATCGCCTACCTGCACAGCGTGGAGTCGGTGATCGCCACGAACCTCGGCGAGTCCGGTGACGTGGGCGTGGACAACAACCGCGACACCACGAACTTCTACGTGCACAACAGCTCCTCGCGCGGTGACGTGAACTGCGACGACCGCGTGGACGTTCTCGATGTCCTTGAGATCATCGATGTGATCCTCGGCCGCAGCACCTTTGCCACGTGGCAGTTCAACCGCGCCGATCTCGCTCCGTGGAGCCCGACCTGGACTCCGTCCGGCGTGCAGATCTTCGACGACGCCAACAACTACGGCGACGGCCAGATCAACGTCCAGGATGTGGTGCTGATCGTCAACGCCATTCTCAACGAGGAGTGGCCGGACGCCATCCAGCTCTTCAAGGCTTCGGGTGACAATGGTGATGGTGATGTGAACGCCGCCGTCCCGGGCGACGACAACGGCGCCGCCGCTGCCGCCGCCATCCCGGGCTCGGTCTATGATGTGAAGTTCGTCTACCACGTCGCTCCGAACGGCATCGGCGTCGATATGCACAACCTGGTGCCGGTGAAGGGCGTCCAGATGAAGCTGAAGGCCACCGAGGCTCCGGAGAACGTCGAGGTGAAGCTCGCCGAGGCCGTGAAGGGCAACTTCACGGTGAGCAGGCTGGTGAAGAACGGTGAGGTTCGCATCATCCTCTATTCGCTGAGCGGCGATGCGATGGCCGAGTCGAATGTCCGTTTCCTCGAAATCCCGTTCTCGGTCGTCAACCCGAACGCCATCGCCGTGATCGAGCCGATCACCGCCGGCGGTGCCGACAACAAGCCGCTCGTGGTCGAGTACGAGGTGGTGAACACCGCCGGTGTGAACGACGGGATCGCCCGCAGCTTCCATCTGCAGAGCGTTCCGAATCCGTTCAAGAACATGACGACCATCAGCTACTCGCTCAGGAACAGTTCGGACGTCTCGGTTGTGGTCACGGACGCCACGGGCGCCGAGGTTGCGCGTCTGGTCGATGGCCGCCAGAGTGCCGGTGAGCACACGGTGGTCTTCAATGCCGCCAACGTCGCCAACGGCACGTACTTCTGCACGCTGAACGCCGCGGGCGTCACGGCCACGCAGAAGCTGGTGGTGAACCGTTAACGAAACGTCTCCGGCCGAACGGGGCCGGGTGCCGCCGTACCAGTCGGGAACTGGTCCGAGGGAAAGAGGGCATGACGGCGCTGCCTGTGCAGATCCATTCGGCAGGTGATGTACAAGCGAGATCCTGTCTTCGGATCGCGCGAGTGTGAAAGCGGCCCGCCGGTTTCGGATAGCCGAGACCGGCGGAGCCGTTCTTTCGATGTACGATGCGGGCTTCGTGGATGTGCCGTGGCGGAGAAAAATACAGGGAAAAAACAGATAGGATAGAAATTCAATCTCCCCGGCTTAATTCACAGATAATATCTGCGCAGTAGATTCCCGGTAATGAATTTTTGCATGCCGGCACGGAAATTCGTCGGCTGCCGAACGGGTATTTCCGGAATTACGATGAATACGTATCCCTGTCTTGTTCGCTCCCTGCTGCTGCTTGGCATGTGTGCCCTGGTGCATGGCGCCGCACGGGCGCAGGCCGATCTGACACTCGCCGTCTCCGACGTTCATGACGGAATCGACACGCTGCGCTGGGGAATGTTCCCCGAGGCGACCAGCGGCAGGGATCAGAAGTACGGCGAACAGGAATATCCTCCCGCGCCGCCGGAATTTCTCTTCGATGCCCGGTGGGTCGATGCCGGCCCCGAAGATCTCTTCGGCGAGGGGGTCAGAAGGAATTATCACGGCGTTGCAAACGAGCGTGACACGTTCCAACTGCGCGTTCAGCCGAACGACGGGGGATATCCGGTGAAGCTTTCCTGGCCGGATCTGACGCCATACTTCGGTTCGGCGCGGCTCCGGTTCGTGGACGGCGACGGCAACATCTCTACCGTCGATATGCTGCAGCAGCGGGAGTTCATCTTCTCCAACAGCGTTCCGGTTTCGCTGGTGACCATCGTAACCTCCAGCGACGGGCCGGCCACGCCGGGGGGCGGAAGGCGCCGGCACTTCCGGCGGGAGTGATATATGCACGGAAAAAATGGGGCGAATCGCCCGGTTTTCCCGCATCCTCCAGACACCGGCGGTGTAAGCAATCCTTAACTTGGCGCCCTCTCCGGTCGCGCCCTATGTTTGCGACCGTCGTTTCGGCGAAGCAGCGCCCGCGATATACTGCGGGCGGCACATATATTCCTGCTTCGCCGCGCACAGCCATCGCCCTCCGTTCCGCACCGGCCGCGATCCTCTGCGGCGGAGGTGATCGAAGACAATCCGGCGCTCGGGAGCGTTGTGTACGGCAAGCCCCGTTGAGAGTGGAAATCATCCGCATTTCCGCTCTCGATGGGGCTTTCTCATTCCCGTAGCGGAGCCGCGCATTCGCGGCGGGTGATGTGACCGTCGGTTGTCCGCCGGGGTGGATTCTCGCGGACGTTGGAATCGGAGGGCCGGGCACGTCGTGCAGGTCATGGCACGGCGCCTCATACATGTCGATGTGATAATCATATGCGGAGAATATGGGAATGAACGCTACGATCGAATCGTGGATGTGCCGCGGGGGAGCCATGCTGCTTGTCTGGGTCGCGGCCATGATGTGCGGCACGCGCGGCAGGGCGCAGATTATTCCGGGCGCTGTTCCTCTTCCGGACTCGATCGCCGGCGTGCTTTCGCTTTCGTCCGATCGTGCATATCAGATTACCGGTGTCGTCAAGGTCGGGCCGGGAGGACTTCTTTCCATTCCCGATGGCACGCTCATCCATGTATCTGCCGACGGTGCGGGAGCACGGCTCCAGGTGGAGCGCGGCGGAAGGATTCATGTGCGTGGCACGGCGCTGCACCCGGTCATCTTCACATCGGCGAAACCGCAGGGAGCGCGTCTCCCTGGTGACTGGGGAGGGATCGTGATACTTGGCCGGGGTGGCATCAACGTCGAGGCGGACACCGCCGCGCTCCCGGTGACGGGGGGGATATTCGGCGGGGGGGACGACCTCGATTCGAGCGGGGTCATTTCGTTCGTGAGGATCGAATATGCGGGGGCGGAGGTGGCGCCGGGCGTCCATATGGCCGGGCTTACCCTGGCCGGCGTCGGGAGCCGCACCGTGATCGACAATGTGCAGATCGCGTACAGCGGCGGCGATTCCTATGCATGGCTCGGTGGACGCTCCCCGGGAAGGAATCTGGTGGCATTCGCCGGCACGGGTGATGACTTCGCCTTCGACCTCGGCTATCGCGGGCGCGTCCAGTTCGGGTTCGCGCTGCGCGATTCCACGCGGTTCAGCCCCGACACATCGCGTGCCCTGGAATCGGCGAACGATGCGGCCGGCTCCTCCCGCACGCCGCTGACGCGTCCCATCCTCTCGAACATGACGCTGGCGGGTCCGTTCCGGAACGATGCGCAGCCCGCGGGATATTTCGGCGGCGGAGCATATCTGTATCGCAATGGCCGGCTTGCGCTGTGCAATTCCGTGATCGTCGGATGGCAGGAGGGGATACGCGCCGGCGGAGCGGGCATTGCGGCGCTTCCCCCCGGATGCCCGCAGCCCGCGGATCTCAGGCTGCGCAACAACGTCATCAGCAGCCAGACCGTGGTGTGGGGCGTGGACGGGGTCGGGCTGCTGGATATGGTGCTGCTCTTCCTCTGCCATCCCAACGCGAACCCGGGCGATCATCCCAACGCCGGCATCCGGGGCGTCACGCAGACGCAGCTCAACGCTCCCGATCCCCGGCCGTTCACGGATTCTCCCGCCGCCAGCGGCGCCGATTTCACCGACACCATTCTCGCTACCGGCGATGGCTTCGCATTTACTCCCACCACCTACAGGGGGGCGTTCGATCCGAACCTTCCGCGCGAACGGCAGTGGGATTCGCTCTGGACGAACTACCATCCGAACAGCACAACGTACGTGAAGCATCCCGCCGGCTGGAACCTCGTCGCGCTGGCGAATGCCCCCTCCAGCGTCCACAAGGATTCAGTCTACCGCGCCGCCACGTCGAACGCCTTCAGGTTCGATGGCAATGGCTATGTAGTGGACAACATGCTGGATGCGGGCGTCGGCTACTGGCTGACGCTCGGCGACGACAGAACGATAGAGCAGGTGGGGACGGCGGTGGCGCTTCCACGCACGATCGCGGTGGCGGCCGGCTGGAATCTTATCTCCTCCGGGGCCGGCGCGCCGGCTCCGGTCGCGAATGTCACGGCAGCCGGGACCACCATCCTTTCAAGCTTCTTCGAGTTTCGCGGCGGCTACACTCCTGCCACGATCATCGAACCGGGGCACGCATACTGGGTGAATGTCTCTACGGCCGGAACGCTCACGCTTCATCCCTGACCTCGCGGCGCATGGCGCGGAATCTTTCAAGCATATCTCAACAGCAATACGAAGACTCATGAACAACACGAACCACGTTACCCGAATGCTGGCGCTCGCCGCGGCGATCATCGCACTTGGCTCGCCGGCCTCGGCTCAGTTGAACACGGATCTGAAACTCATCATCTCCGACAATAGCGAGGGGCCGGTGCCAGGCCTGGATACGCTGCACTGGGGATTCAAGCCCCAGGCGACCAACGGCAGGGATGGCGAGCTTGGCGAGGAGGAGCAGCCACCCGTGGCCCCCGAGGGAGTCTTCGACGTACGCTGGATCAACATCGGATCGAGCAGCGATTTCGGCCAGGGGGTGAAGAGAAATTATCACGCCTATTCCTCCGCCGAACAGCGCGACACCTTCAGGATCAAGGCGCAGCCCTATTTCGTGAGCGGCCAGGACGGCTATCCGATGATGCTCCGGTGGGAGGATCTGAAGCCTTATTTCCAGGAGGCATCGCTCCGCTTCGTCGATGGCGACGGCAACCCCACGACTCTGGATATGCTCACCGCCACGTCGTTCGAGTTCAGCAATCCCTCGTCGGTTACTTCCACGATCACCATCTACACGATGGGACCGAAGGACCCCGCCTCCGGCGTCGTTACGACCCGGGCGGGCGATGCGGCGGCTCTGGCGATGAGCAACTCGCCGAATCCGGCCCGCGCCGCCTCCGGCGTGACTATTTCCTACACCCTGCCGGCCGCTGCCGATGTCTCGCTCAGGATCTATAACGCGCTTGGGCAGCTCGTGCGAACGGTAGTCGATGGCGAGCGGCAGCAGGCGGCGCGCCACGAGGTGCACGTGGTTACCCGCGGCCTGGTCTCCGGAGGCTACTACTACACGATCATCGCGGGCGACGTTGCCGGCTCGCGTCGGTTCGTGCTGGTGGACTGACATACACATGGCGTGCGATTACGACGGAACAGGCAAACAGGCCGAGACAACTCTGGACAATACAATGAATTTCCCGGTGCTCATGATGATTCGATGGAACCGATGGTCGGCCGCCGCGCTCGTTGTGGCGCTGCTGCTGCTGCCGGGCGCAGCGCATGCGCAGAATGCCGGAGGGGAGGTGCGGGGCAGGGTGATATCCCAGGAGAGTGGCCAGCCGGTGGTGCGCGCTACGGTCAGACTGATGAATACGCGCCTTGGGGCGCTGACCGATCTGAACGGCGTGTATTCCATCAGGAACGTTCCGGCAGGACGCTATACCGTCCGTATCACCTATCTCGGCTACAGGACCGAGGACATCGAGGGTGTTGTCGTCGGTGACGGCGTGGCGCGCGCCGATGCCGTGCTGCAGTCCGCGGCGATCGGCGTCGATTCGGTGGTGGTGGTGGCGAAGAGCGGTCGCGGCACCGAGGCCGCTCTGCTGAATCAGCGGCGGAAGTCTGCCGTGGTGAGCGATGGCATTTCCGCCGCACAGATACAGCGCCTTCCGGATGCCACCGGGGCGGAGGCGCTTGCGCGCGTCACCGGACTTTCGATCGTGGAGAGCCGGTACGTGAACATCCGCGGTTCCAACGAGCGTTACAACAATACGCAGCTCAACGGCGTGGCGCTTGTGAGCACCGATCCGGGAAAGCGGGCATTCTCGTTCGATCTGGTTCCGTCGAACCTTCTGGAAAATACCGTCGTCGCCAAGACGTTCACCCCCGATCTTCCCGGGGATTTCAGCGGCGGCCTGGTGCAGTTGAACACCACTGATTTCCCCGACGAACGTGTGTTCCGGATATCGGTGGCAGGGTCGTTCGCGGATGGCAGCACCTTCAAGGATCTGAAGATGGGGCCGCGCGGCTCGAACGATTTTCTCGGCATCGACGACGGCCTGCGCGCGCTTCCCTCCACGTTCCCGGATACGCCGGCGCTCAACCGGAATTATTACAAGCCGGAGGAGCTGGTGGACTATGCCTCCCAGCTTCCGAATAATTTCCGGCGTTCCACCGTGCATGCCGCCCCCAATCTGAATTTCGTAACCTCCTACGGCGACAGGTTCGATCTGTTTGGGAACGACCTGGGCATCGTCGCGGCGCTTTCCTACCGCAACAGCTACGAGCAGACGGGACTCTACCGGTACGACACGACCACCGGGTCGATAGCGAAATTCCAGTACAACGGCACGCGCAATGAATTCTCCACGCTCTGGGGGGGGCTGGTGAACCTGAGCTATAAATTCTCGGACCTGCATTCGATCAGCATAAAAAATACCTACAACCATACCGCGCAGGACCAGATGACGATGGTGGAGGGGTTGAACTATTATTTCCAGTCGGACGGGCAGCCGGAACGGCGGTACACCTACAACTATCTCCAGCGTTCATTCTACAGCGGGCAGGTGGCGGGAGAGCATGTATTTCCGGAGGTGAACGACGCGCGGCTGGAATGGCGTGGATTCACCTCGATGGGAAATCGCAGCGAGCCCGATCTGCGGCGGCTTGCACAGTATCGCTATGGCGATTCCACTGCTCCCTACACGGTGGTGATGGGAACATTCGTTGATCTGTTCGGATCGGGACGCACCTATACGGAGCTGAACGAGGAACTCTTCGGCTTCGGCGGCGATCTCACGCTGCCGGTCGGTCCGGTGAAATTCAAGGTGGGAGGCCTGGTGGAGAACAAACTGCGTGACGTGGCCACGCGGTCCTTTGTCTACAGCACCGCCAGCAATTCCACGTTCACCGATACCACGGATGTTGATATGCTGTTCGATCCGGAGCATATCAGGGATGAGGGAATCGCCATCTACGAGGCCACCGTCTCCTCCGATGCGTACAGTGCGGAGTCGCATCTGCGTGCCGGGTATATCATGACCGATTTCCCCTTTACATTCCTCGGCCAGCAGTTCCGGGGAATAACCGGCGCCAGGTTCGAGGATTCGCGCGTGATAGTGCATACCGTGGATGCCGGCGGCGAGCCCATCGCCGTCGATTATCTCACGGCCGACTGGCTTCCCGCAGCAAGCCTGATCTACGAGGTCACGCCACAGATCAATGTCCGCCTCGCTTACAGCAAGACTCTCGCCCGCCCCGACTTCCGCGAATTCGCGCGCAATGTTTTCTATGATTTCATTCTCGATGCGCTGACATACGGCAATCCCGATCTGCGGCGATCGATGATCGATAATTACGATTTCCGCTTCGAGGTGTTCCCTGATCCGGGCGATCTGGTGGCGGTCAGCGTATTCTACAAGAAATTCACCGACGCCATCGAGGAGGTCGCCATCACCAACCAGAGCACACAGCTCGAACGCACATGGCAGAATACGGACGGCAACAACACGGGAATTGAGCTGGAACTGCGGAAGTCGCTTGAATTTCTCGGCGATGCGTTCTCGCCGTTTTCATGTACGGTGAATTATACCTGGCTCGATTCGAAGCTCGATCTGGAGAGCGTCGATTCCACGCGGCCGCAGCGCAGGCTCCAGGGACAGTCCCCCTATATCATCAATGCCGGACTGTACTACGATAATCCCGGCATGGGAACGACGGTGAGCTTTTCGTTCAACCGCTTCGGCGAACGTATCAGCACCGTATCCAACGTATATCTGCCGGATCTCATCGAACAGCCGCGTAATCGGTACGATCTGACGATCTCCCAGAATTTCCTGGAGCATTATCAGGCGAAGTTGACCGTGCGGGATCTTTTTCCGGAGGATATAGTCTTCACGCGGGCTGGAGTGGCCTCGCATATCGACGATGTGCGGACGAGCATATCGCTCGGAATTACGACGAAATTCTAGGGGCTCCTGATTCTCCTGCGTTGTCCGGCCGGAGTTGAGTTCCGGCCGCGGCCGGGCTCCCCGGTGCCGGATGGCGCGGGAAATTTCTGCGTCATTGACGATCAGGCACGGCGCAGACCGATATACACGTCGCCGGAGCGGCCCCCGCGTTCCGGGGCGTCGGCATTTTTTCGGAATTCGAGTACCATGAACATGGAACGAGGAAGATGATGAGACTGTTCACCCTGGCTGCTGTCACGATCATATGCTGCTGGCAGGCTGCCGGCGCCACGGTACGCGTGAGCTACGATCAGGGGGACTGGAACCGGATTCACTGGCTCCCGGGGGGGGCGCCGCAGCCGGGCGATACGGTCATCATTGCTTCCAGGGTGACGGGGATGCCCGCCATGGAATTCGGCGGGCTGATCATCCGGGCACAGGGAAGCCTGGTGGTGGAGAGCGGGAAGCCTACCGTGACATCGCTGGTGAACGAGGGGACGCTGGCCATCGACGCGCAGGCGACGCTTCGGGTGGCGGGGAATGTGCGGAGCACCGGCCTGGTCGTGGGGGATGGCATCATGCAGATGATCCGCAACGGATCGGCCATTTCCGGCGGGGGAGCGCTCGGCAACCTGCTCGTGAGCGCCGCCGCCGGCACGCGCGTGCATCTCGATGCGCCGGTCACGGTGGCATCGCTCGCCCTCGGCGCTGACAACCAGCTTCTGGCAGGCAGCCATCAGCTTACCGTGAATGGGACATATATCTCGGCCTCCAGCTTCGGCTTTCCGGGCATCATCGGCGGAGGTGCGGTGGTCCTGAACGGAGCCGTGGAGGGGAGCGCCATCGGCGACATCGTGATCGGATCGGCTCCCGGCTACCGGCCATCGAAGCTGTATCCGCCCCCCGCGGTGCACGGCATGCTGGGAGACTCCGGGCGCAGCGTACGTTTCGCGTCAACGCGCGCGATAGGATTCAGCACGCTTGTCGGCGATGTTCACATCGATTCCGGCGTAGTGCTCCGGGCCAGCGGCATCGGCATGCAGGGATGGAACCGCGTCGTGGGTTCGCTGAACGTGAAGGGGACGCTTGCTGCGGGGGAGGAAGGTTATCGATGGATTATTGACGGCGATCTCTTCAACGATGGTGCGATTGAGAACTGCACGGTCGTGATGCAGGGACACAGCGTGGCGCTGAGGAGCGATCGTGGGACATGGGACCCTGGCATCAGCCTTATCTTCTACGGCGACAGCGGGAGCGAGCTCGCCGTGCATGGAGCGATCACCGTTTCCCGGCTGACGATCGCTCCGCTTTCCCCCTCGGACAGCGATGTGGTGATGAGGGCGGGGGGGAGCGTGGTGAAGGTCCGCCACGATTACATCAGCGACATGGGGCGTGGCTGCAGGATCGTAACCGACACGGTGGTGAAGCTGTGGGGGGGGGCGAACGGCATCGTCGAGGGGGATGTGCTCTTCGAGGGATTCTGGGGCTCGCCGGTCGGCGGGCGGTACGGGGGGACGGGAGCGGAGGTGCGTTTCGTGGTGCGCAAGGAGATCGCGCGGCCATTCCAGGCCTTCGGGACGCTCGGGAGCGATCCCAACGGGCACATCATGGTCGGCGCCCCGGCGGCGGTGATGGGGAGGGCTCTGCTGCGCGGAATGGTAACGCTTGCCGGAGGGCAGTCGCTGGCGATCGACGGCGATTCGGTCGGCATCGCCAACACGGTTCGCGGCGGCGGCGCGCTGCATCTGATGGCCACCGCCACACGGCTTGCGGCGTCGGGGAGCTTCATGGACAGCACGATCGTGGAGATCGGACGCCCCGATCGGATCACCACCGTACGGCTGGCCCGGACGCTCTTCGCCTCGCGCATCGTGATACATCCCGGGAGCGCGATCCTCTACAACGCCGGCGACAGCATGTACGCCTCGCGCGAACTCCGCTATGCGCTCCAGTACACGGGTGATTTCAACTCTGCCTCGGCGGCATGCAACCCACTCGATCCCCGGCCGCTGACCTTCTTCAGCGGCGCCCGGTCGGTGTTCCGGTTCCGCGGCAACAGCCTGGGCTATGGCGCGGCCGATTCCGTGAAGCAGGGGGAGGGATATTTCGTGAACTTTCCCGCGCCTGCCATCGTATGGCACGTCGGCCGCGTGGCGAATCTTCCGATGACCGTGCCCATCCATGCCGGCTGGAATCTGATCGGCGGCGCCAGCATTCCCGTCGATGTCAGCCGCATCGTTGTGCAGGGGACCACGCTTCTGACGAATTTCCTTACCGCAATGGGGGGCGCCACCGCGGTGACGACGCTGCAACCCGGACGAGGCTACTGGGTGAACGCGGCCGGGGCCGGTACGCTGACATATTATCCGGAGCCGTGAACTGGATGGTGGCCGGTAGTGTCGGGAATCGGATGGGAAAGGATTCTGATGTCATCGCGAGGAGCGATGTGGCGATCTCGAATCCGGTCCGTGGTCGGTTGTTCGTAGTTCGTCGTGTGTGTAATTGCCTGTTGCTGCGCGGTGTGTCGTCGGTCACTGCGTGATCTTCCCGCGATGATGGTTGTGGAGTATTCTCCAACTGAGACCAGCCAGCTTCCGGCAAACGTCCACTCAATCATTATCCTCCCGGGCTTCTTTTTGCGATCCCGGCTTGTCGGCGACTATCTCCATTATCGGCCAGTCATCATCTACGTCCCTGCTCACCTGCAACATTCCTCTTGTTTTCATCGTTGCACACGCTAGCTTTGGAGCGGCACGCTATTTCCTTTGAGACTATCGACCCTCTCCAATCGTCGTTGACAGGCGGCGCCGGACCGAAGAAGCCGCCGGAGGAATCCGGGCCCGGCCGGTGCCGGGATACTTCAACCAGTGAATCAGCAAGAATTGACACAGAACAGAATACACACCATCACGCAGCATGAGCGCGAGCGGGCGCTGCTGATCGGATTGACGATCTGGCCCGAGACCCGTGAAGAGACGCTCGAACATCTCAACGAACTCGAATTGCTGGCCGATACGGCCGGCGCTGATACGGTCATGAAGATCGTGCAGGGGCTTCCACGGAAGGACTCCGCATATTTCCTCGGCAGGGGAAAGGTGGAGGAAATCGCCCGGATCGTGGAGGAGGATGACATCACGCTGGTGGTGATCGATGACGATCTCTCGCCGGTGCAGGCGCGCAATCTCGGCAAAATGCTGAACCGGAAGGTGATCGACCGCAGCGGCCTCATCCTGGATATCTTCGCGCAGCGGGCACGTTCCAGCGAGGCGCGAACACAGGTGGAGCTTGCCCAGCTTCAGTACATGCTGCCGAGGCTGACCCGCCAGTGGACACACCTTTCCAAACAGTATGGCGGCATCGGCACCAAGGGGCCGGGCGAGACCCAGATCGAGACGGACCGCCGCATGATCCGTTCGCGCCTCGCTCTGCTGCGCGAAAAGCTGGAGCGGATCGATACGCAGCGTGAGACGCAGCGCCGCGGACGCTCGGAACGATTTCGCGTCGCCCTGGTCGGCTATACCAATGCGGGAAAGTCAACGCTGATGAACGAGCTGACCGGAGCGGGCGTGCATGCCGAGAACCGGCTCTTCGCCACGCTCGACTCCACCGTTCGCGCGGTCGAGTTGACGCAGGGACGGACGATCCTGGTTTCCGACACCGTCGGATTTATCCGCAAGCTCCCCTCGCATCTGGTTGCCAGCTTCCGTTCCACGCTGGCCGAAGTGCGCGAGGCCGATGTCCTGCTCCACGTCGTGGATGCCTCCTCGCCGAGTGTGTGGGAGCAGATACGGGTGGTGGAGGAGACGCTGCGGGAGATCGAGGCGGACCGGATACCGGTGGTGATGGTCTTCAACAAGGTGGACCTGCTGGAGCCCGGCGACGAGCGCCTGCGCGATCTTCAGGAGAAGTACCCCGGATCGGTGGCGATCTCCGCGGCGCGCGGGCTGCACCTGCAGGCGCTTCGCTCGATGCTCGTCGAGGTGATGGAGCAGACGTTCGTGGAGCGGATCGTCAGGATTCCCATGACCCGGTACAACCTGGCCGCGCGCGTGTACGACTATGCCGATGTGCTCGACAAGCAGTTCGACCAGGACCATGCCTATCTGACGCTCCGGTTCAGCCCGAAGCTGCTGGATCACGTGGAGCACGTCCTTTCCATCGCCGGCGCGGTGACGGTGGAACATCTTCCGACGGCTGTCTGACATGCCGTTTCATGATCGACGGCGCCATTCCGGCGCATTTTCCCGGAGCGTGGTGAAGAGATGAAGCATGCGATGCGGCATATCGTACTGATCATTGCGATCGTTCTGGGCGGGGCTGTCCGTGCCGCCGCCCAGGCGAAGCTCCTGATCCCGATGGACAACAGCCAGTCCGACCATCTGAAGGCGTACGGGCTCGCCTACTGGGCGCTCTCGAAGAATCTTCCGGTGGACTGGCTGTTGAACTACCGGAGCGGCGCATTCATGCTCGACTACGCCGACTTCGTCGCCGCCGAGTGCCGCATTCGCGGCGTCTCGTTCGAGGCGGTCTCCGGCGCGCAGGCCGCGTCGATCTACAGCGAGGTGCAGGCGGAAAGCTCCAACACCGAGCTGGTGCGTCTGGAGACCGCGCCGAAGGTCGCCGTCTATGTCCCGCCGACGTTTCAGCCGTGGGATGATGCCGTGACGCTCGCTATGGAATACGCGGAGATTCCCTACGAGAAGGTGTGGGACAGGGAGGTGCTGGAGGGGAAGCTGAAGCAGTACGACTGGATTCATCTGTTCCACGAGGATTTCACCGGGCAGTACGGGAAGTTCTACGCCAGCTTCGCGAACGCTCCCTGGTACCAGCAGCAGGTGGCGGTGCAGGAGCAGACGGCGCGCGAACTCGGCTATGCCAAGGTCTCGCAGATGAAGCTTGCCGTGGTGGAGGCGATAAAAAAGTATGTGGCCGATGGCGGCTTCCTCTTCGCCATGTGCGCCGCCACCGATACCTACGACATCGCGCTGGCCGCGAAGGGGACCGATATCTGCGACGTGATGTTCGACGGCGATCCGCCGGCCGCCAACGCCCAGCAGGCGCTCGATTTCAGCCGGACGCTTGCCTTTCAGGACTTCACGCTCGAAATGAACCCGTATATCTACGAGTACTCCGATATCGACGTGCAGCCGAATTTCGCCTCCTCGCAGGCGACCGATTTCTTTACGCTCTTCGAGTTTTCGGCGAAGCACGATCCCGTGCCGACGATGCTGACGCAATGCCATGTCGGCGTGGTCCGCGGCTTTCTCGGGCAGACCACGGCGTTTCATCGCCGGTTCATCAAGAAGGGGGTGACGGTGCTGGCCGAGAGGGAAGGGACCGACGAGGCGAAGTACATCACCGGGAATTTCGGGCGCGGTACGTTCACGTTCTACGGCGGCCATGATCCCGAGGATTACCAGCATGCGGTGCACGATCCCCCCACCGATCTGGCGCTGCACAAGAACTCGCCGGGCTACCGGCTGATCCTGAACAACATCCTCTTCCCTTCGGCGAAGAAGAAGAAACAGAAAACATAATCGATATATCCGGGCCGGGTTTTATTCCCGGCTCTTCCATTTGGCCGGCGCAGGAGTTAGCTTGTGCCGGCGTGATGCGCCTCCGGCCCCGAGGGTATGTTTCCGCCATACGACCGCCCGCGGAAGATCGGAACGCCAGTTGCATAAGAAGCAGAGGGAAGTCATGAAGACCATATCCATTGCCGGCTGCGCTGCCGCCGTGCTTTTATCGACGAGCATAATGATCGCGAACCCTTCAGGTATAACGTGGACGGGCATTGCCGAGGCGCTGAATTCGGCCCCTGAACAGAAGAAGCTGATCGTCCTGGACGTCTATACGGACTGGTGCGGATGGTGCAAGAGGATGGACCGTGATACCTACGCGGACAGCACCGTCATGGCATATCTCGGCGAGAAGTATATCGCCAGCAAGATGAATCCGGAGAAGGATGGCGATCTGACCTATCAGGGGAAGAAGTTCAGCCAGAGGCAGTTCGGGCAGGCCCTCGGCATCGCCAGCTACCCCAGCACCGTGTTCTTCAACGAGAAGGGAGAGGTGCTGACGGTCGTTCCCGGATATATCGGCGCGGAGGAATTTCTCCAGATCCTCAGGTACTTCGGCGAAGGCATCTATCTGAACACCTCGTGGGAGGATTACGCGGCCGCGAACAAGGGATGATGCGGCCGCCCCGGCGCGGAATGCCGAACGGGGCGCGGAGGTTCGCGTCCCCATTTCCCATGCGCTTCATTCCCGTCTGCCATTTCCCGGCATGTCGTCAGACGCGCCGGAACCCCGCCATGCCGATCCCACCGCGTCCGGTAGTTCAATCGCTGTCCATGCACTCGACAGTTTCGCAGTTCCTTCCGCCGGCCCCATCCGGGCGTATCCGCAGGGGGCGGCAGAGTCCGGCGCGTGCATGCCGGAGGGGGATGCGTGCCTTTCTTCGGCCAGGTGTAAAGATCGGTGTAACAAGATCGTTATGATAACGATATCAGAACCCGGTTGGTCCGGCGGATGCCCGGCATGTTCATAATGGATCCCATCGTGCCCACCGGGCGCGTTCTCTTTTTGACGCAGTAACGGTATGCTGAATATTCGAACATTCATTCTGGTGTCGGTCATCATTGCAGGGCTGGGATCTGTCGCAGGCATGACGCCGGCGGCCGCGCAGTCGGCCAATGCCGCTGGCGATCGCAGCAGCGAGCAGAATTCATCGGTCAGCTACGATGTGTCCATCGATGTCGCGACCGAGCATTTCAAGGTCGGCGGAGTGCTGGTGAACATTCCGCGGGACACGATCACCTTTCATTTTCCGGTGTGGGGGCCGGGCGCGTACGATATCGTGAACTTCGGTGCCTACGTGCAGAACTTCACAGCCACCTCCGGCACGGGGCGGAAGCTGCAGGTGCTGCGCAGCGACACCAACACGTTCAAGATCATCGGTGGCGATGCCAGGGTGCACATCACCTACGATGTTGACGACATCGAATCGGTGCCGAATTCGCTCTGGTTCGGCCTCTCCGACGTTGAGCAGGATTACGCCTTCGCCAACACGCCTGCCATCTTCGGCTATCCCGACGGCTTCAAGGATGTTCCCTATACAGTCACCTATAACGTTCCGCAGGGCTGGCGGATAGCCATCGGGCTCGATCCAGTGGATAAGGCGGGAGCCGCCACGGATGGCCCGCAGCGCTATCATGCTCGTGACTACGATGAGCTGGTGGATGCTCCGATCTCGATGGGCGCATTGCAGATGCTGGAGTTCAGCGTAAAGGGGAAGCCGCATATCATCGCGGTTCATTCGCCCGCCAGGCTCGATTCGGCCGCGCAGCACCAGCTTGTGGATATGACCCGCCGCGTCGTGGAGATCGTCAGCGATGTGTTCGGCGACATGCCGTACGACCGCTACGTGTTCCAGCATTATCTGGTGAGGCCGACGCCGGGGGATTTCTTCTTCGGCGCGCTCGAACACCGCAACAGCTCCACCTATCGCATGCCCGCTCCGGGTGGGCTGGGGGGCGAGTCGGTGGCGGAGATACTTAAGACTGTGGTGGCCCATGAATACTGGCATCTGTGGAGCCCGAAGCGCATCCATGTGGACGAACTGGGACCATTCGACTATCAGCGTGGACCGCGTACGAATTCGCTCTGGTTCGCCGAGGGGCTTACCGAGTACTATGCCCAGGTGCTGCTGGCGCGCAATGGCCTCTCCGATCCAAGAGACGTGATAGGCTCGCTCAACCAGGCGGTGATGCTCTCGAACGGAAGACGGCAGACGATGTCGATCGCCGAGCTGAGTTTGAAGATCACCGAGCTCCCCACCTCCGAAATCCTGGGGCTGTACACGAAGGGGCCGATCCTGGGGCTGCTGCTCGATGCATCCATCCGCTCGCAGACCGGCAACAGCAAAAGTCTGGATGATGCGATGCGCTATTTCAACGACGAGTATGGCAAGACCGGCAGAACCTTCACCGATGAGGAGATCATCCCCATCATGGAGCGGGCCACGGGGGCGAAGCTGGAGGAATTCCACCGGCGCTACATCGTTGGCACCGAGCCGCTTCCGTTCGCCGAGTACCTTCCGAAGATGGGGCTGAAGCTGGAGATGGAGACGAAGAAGAGACGGACGTTCGGCGCGGAACTGGAGTCGTCGGAGCAGGGGTGGAGGGTCGCGGCGGTGAACCCGGGGGAGTCGGCGGAGATGATGGGACTGCGGCCGGGGGACGTGGTGACAGCGATCCGGTACAGGAACTCCACGATCGAGACCTCCACGGTGCCGGCCACCTACGCCGATGCCGTCGCCACCATGCGCGACGTCGTCGGGTTCGATGTCCTGCGCGGAGACGCAACGCAGAACGTTGCTGCGAAGATCGTGGAGGGAACGTCGATGACGGCCCGGGCCGGCCTGGATGATAATGCGTCGCCGGAGGCGAAGGCGATCCGCAAGGCAATGATCGGTATCTGATTGCGCGCATGCCGGTATCATATTTGGAAGGAAATGGCGAGATTGAAGTGGCTGCTCCCGCGGGACGGCCGCTTCCGTGACCGGAATCGGGGGCGTACTTCCGGCCGGAAAGGTCGCACGCAAAGGATGCGGTGCGAAGGCTTTTCTTCACTCGAAACTTCCGAAATCGGCAATCGAAAATCGTATGACCACGAGGCGTGCGTCGAATACGGCGCTGGCGGTCAATTTCGGGCTGTTCGGTCTGAAGTTCTGGGGCTTTCTAATGAGCGGTTCCGTGGCGCTGTTCTCCGACGCCATGAACTCGCTGCTCGATGTCGCCTCCTCCATCGGCGTGGTGGTTTCCGTGCGGGTCGCCCGGAAAGCTCCCGATCGCGAGCATCCGTTCGGGCACTCGCGCGCCGAGCCGATCGCGGGATTCATCATCGCCGTGGTGGCGTGCGTGCTCGGTGTGGAGGTCATTCAGGAATCGGTCCTGAAATTCATCTTCCCCCACGGCCACGAGATAAATGACTGGCTTTTCGGCATCCTCGGCGTCGCCATCCTCGCCAAACTCCTCATGTCCGCATGGCTCCGCGCGGTGGGGGTGCGCGAGCGGAGCCCGGCGCTGATCGCCTCGGCGGTCGATTCCCGCAACGATGTCTTCTCCTCCATCGCGGCGCTCATCGGCATCGCGGGGGCGTCGCTCGGATTCGATCAGGCCGATGAAATCGCCGGTCTCGCGGTAGGCATGCTGATCCTCTGGGGAGGGGTGACGGTCTTTCGCGAGAACATCGATTACCTGCTCGGCCGCTCACCCTCGGAGGAAACGCTCCGGCAGGTGCGCGCTGCCGTCGGCGGCGTGGAGGGGGTGCAGGAGATCCGTTTCTGCAGGGGGCACTATGTCGGGAACGAGCTTCATTTCGAGATCATCATCGCCTGCCAGGGATCGGCTTCCACCTACCAGACCGCGGCGATTGCGGATCACGTACGTCTCGCCGCCGAAGCGCATCCGCAGGTTCAGTTCGCCTTTGTCCATGTCGATACGGTCGAAGGGCCGCACCACTATCCGGAGCTCATGGAGAAGCTTGAGGGGAGAAGGATCGGGGAGAAGGGATGACGTTCGTCTCCATGATTGTTCCTCCGCATGGAGCACTGTCAGGCGGAAGGGCGCGTAAACGTTATATCCGATGACGCTGCCGGCGTGCGGCGCCATCGGGTGAGGGATTCGCGATGATGGCCGGATGCGGCCTAGTCGCGTGCGATGCGGTCGATCTTTGCGGCCAGGATGAAGTCGCTTTCGGTGAGGCCGTCGATCTTGTGCGTCCAGATGGTGATCACCACCCTGCCCCAGGAAAGGTGGATGTCGGGATGGTGCCCCTGTTCCTCGGCGAGCTGGCCGACGCGCATGGTGAAATCGAGGGCGCTCCGGAATTCCGGGAAGGTGAATTCCTTCGCGAGATGATGCTCCTCCACTACATTCCAGTTGCCACCGAGCTGCTTGATGAGCGGTGTAAGTTCCTCTCCCTTCAGTGCGGGCACTCCGCCGCGGCAGGGGATGCATTCTCTGGCTGCAAGGTCCGACATTGTATTATTCATTGATCCGATTGCCTGATATCGATGATACATGAATGGAATTCCCGGCGAAGGCGCGGAGGTTCATCCGCAACGAAATCTTCCCGCAGGGCCGGCGCCGAGGCGCCAGCGGATGATGCGGCCGCTCCACCGGAGAGATGCGATGCCATTACGCCATATCCCGAAGGAACAGCCATGATATCACATTCCGATGCCACGGCGAAATCATCAGCTCCCTGGTTCTTCGCCTGGGGCCTCGCCCTGCTGGTACTCCTGGGGGACTGCGGCCGCTCGGTGGAGATGGCCCCGCCGCCGGTTCCGGAGCAGAACCTTGTCTTTGCCTTCTACAATGTCGAAAATCTTTTCGATCCGGCGGATGATCTCTCCATAGCCGGCGACGACGATTTCACCCCGCAGGGGCGGATGAAATGGACGCCGGAACGATACGAGAGGAAGCTTGCGGCGCTGGCGCGCGCGATTCGCGGCATGGATGACGGCCGGGGGCCGGACCTGCTCGGGCTCTGCGAGGTGGAGAACCGCGCGGTGCTCGATCGCCTTGTACGCGAGTTCCTTCCCGCCGGCGAGTACAGCGTGGTGCATGCGGATTCACCCGATCTGCGCGGCATCGACGTTGCCATCGTCTACCGGGCGGCCGTCATGGAACTGAAGCGGCTTGCGATGCACCGGGTCGATCTCGGTCCCGGTATGCGGCCGACACGCGATATCATGGAAGGAACGTTCGTGAAGCAGGGGCGGGAGTTCACGGTGTTCGTCAATCACTGGCCCTCGCGGGCGGGGGGGAGGGAGGAATCGGAACCGTTTCGCCGCCGCGCCGCCGCTGTTGCCGCCGGCGCCATCGATTCGCTGCGCATGCTCAACCCGCAGGCCGATATCGTGCTGATGGGAGATCTGAACGACGAGCCGCACGACGTGGCAGTACGCGACGTGCTCGACGCGGCGGAATATGCCGCCGGCGAACCGTTCACGCATCGAATGATCAACACCGCTCTCCCCGTGGCGCGCGCCGATACCACCGGCAGCTACCGCTACAGCGGCGACTGGGAGGTGCTGGACCAGATCATGCTCTCCCCGGGAGCGCTCGATGATCGCGGGCTCGTGCTCCGGGAATATTCCGAAAGGATCTTCATGCCGGAATTTCTTCGCGATGCGATCGCCGACCCGATCGCCCGGCCGCCGCGTCGTACATACATTCGTGGAACGCTGTATATCGGCGGAACGAGCGATCACTTCCCGGTCTATCTGCATGTGGGGTGGAACGGGTGATCGCGCCGTATGCTGTATCGTGCTGCCGCATGAGGAAGTTCTCCGGGGATTCCTGCCACGGACGACAGGCCGATGACCGACCGGGACCCGACTGGTGTGGCAATGGCGTCCGGCGCTTCATTTCGCCGGGCGCTTTCAATACACCCGGCAGTTCCGGATCGCGGATGCTTCACGGTGCTGTATGAATCCTCCGAACCTGCCGGGCTCCATGTCTCCCGGTTCAGCCGCCGATGAGTGCGGCCACCGCGCCGGCGGGGTCCTGGATCACGCAGAACTTGTTCCCCCCCATCGTGCGGGGTCCATCCAGAACGCTTCCGCCAAGCTCCGTGCAGCGGCGGGCGCTGGCCTCCACATCCGCCACGGAAATGTAGATAAGCCATTGCGGCGGAATGCCCGCATTCGATCCCCGCGCATGACAGATCCCGGCCACCGATTCGCCTCCATCGGGGGAGAGCATGCCGTAGTCAACATAATCTCCCATGTCATGCTCGGACGACTGCCAGCCCACGACCTCGCGATAGAAATCCCTGACTTCGGCCGCGTTGGGTACGGTGAGATCCTTCCAGACGATGGTACCCATCCTTGGTTCGGTTGTGTCGCTCATGGTATGCAAACCTCCTGTAGTCGATTCCGGTTGAAGTGAGAAGGAGGGAGACAGGGGACGGCAAAATAGAGCGCGGAGGAGCGCGGGCAAAATGATGGGATGGAAATGGTCCGTTCGGGATGGAGCCGCTGCTCCCGGCAATGTTATCCGCCGGAGTTCTCCGCCGGAATCGTGAACGACGAATATCCGGATGGCGGAACAGATCCGGGAGCGGCGGGGGCGGGGATACGGTCGATGACGCCGCCATATAACCGGCCGGTCTGGCACGGAGAACACAAACAGTGCCCATCCTGTTGATTCCAGGCGGGTACTGTTGTCTGTTCGGGCAGCGAACGGGAGGATATGTTCATTCCCTGCCGATCCGGGCTATCGGCGCAGCACCAGCTTCGTCGCCACCCGGTGCTCTCCGTACAGCAGTTCCAGCAGGTAGGTCCCGGCCGGAAGCGCTGAGAGATCCGCTTCCACCGAATAGCGCCCCGCGCTCATCATGCTTTTCTCCACAGGACGCAGAAGCTCCCGGCCGTTCATGTCATATACCGTCACGGACGCAAATTCTTCCGACGGTATGGAGAAAACGATATCCGATATCGCAGTGGCCGGATTGGGATGTGCGGTAATACGTCCCCGTCTGCCTGCCATCGCATCAAGTCGCCGCACCTTCCCAAGAACGTCCTCCTCGATATAACTCCATGTCTCCTCGACCGGGAAGCGCGTATCGTGCGTGACATTCTGCACCGTAAGTGAATCGCCGATGATCCGCAGCCGCACGAAATACCTTCCCGACAGCAGATCCAGGTTCTGCTCGATCGTGGTCGAATACGATGGCTCTTCAGCCGTCACGATGAAGGAACCGAGCGTATGCACGACGTTCCCGGTGGATGAGTCAACAAGCTCGGCAACGCAGCGCAGGCCCATTCCGGATGCCCTTGTTCCGTCGCCGGTGAAATAGCCCGCCAGTTCCAGCCCGATAACGGTGCTGTCGTGCGCAGGAAAGGCCCGGCTTGTGAACAACTGCTCCACCCTTTCAAGGTCATTGAATTGCTGTGCCGTGTCCGGACGGGGTATCATGGGTGCCGGGCCTGTATAGCCTTCGCCCGCCACCCATATGTCGTGCAGGCGCACGCTCATGCCGGTGTGGGTCGATGTGTCGATGCGCAGGCTCATCTGTCGTCCGCTGGCCAGATAGCCGCGCGGCCGCCCGCCCTTGCCGTAGAAGAATTCCCGTGTCGTATACAGTGGCGGGCTCCCGCTTTCATTCCCCTGATAGAGCGCCGCGTGCAGATGCGACTGCCGGGTGAGCGATGCCGAGGTGCTTGGATAGAAGCCGCCATAGGAATAGTCCATCGTGGTCGGCCAGACGAAATCGACCGGCCACTGCACCAGCATCTGGCGCATCGCTCTTCCTCCGGAGGGTGGCCCTGCCGATGTCGCCGACAATGCCAGCGAGAAGAGGACCGAATCGGTGGTGTGATTCGTATCGATGCGCGCATTGAGAGAAGCGGTGCTCGGATAGAAGTTCAGATAGGGAGTCATCGGGCGGCTGCCGGCAAGCAGGCGGTTGTACGTCCACTGCTGCATCCCCTCGATGGAATCCCACAGCGGATACCAGTTCCCGCCGGTATGCCGATTCCCCTGTTCATCATACCAGACCCAGCCGGGGTTCCAGCGCCGTGCGGTCTCGGTGAACAGGCTGCTGAAATGCACCCAGGTGCGCAGATCCCACTGCTGCTTCAACTGGTTGAAGAATGCCTCATGGCTTTCCCACGTCACCCCCTCCTCGGCACCATACCAGACGTTCTGGGTCATGTCGATCGATGGATGTACGTGCACATCCCCATCATTGTGGTTGATCGTGGCCCTGTTGAGAACGATGATGGAATCACCGGTGGCGGATGCCGAGTCCACCAGGCGCGCGTACATGATGTCGGTCCGTGCCGGTGCGCTCGGATCGTAGACTGGCTGTTCCCATACGATCGCAATACTTGAATCGCGCCCGGCTATGTGGGCGAAGGGGGGCATGGAGGGGTACTGCCCGGCGCGTTGCAGGATCGTCTGGTCAAGGCTGATCGAATCGCGCCGTCCGAATCCCCCGCCCAGACGCCGCAGACGCGCCACGATGCCGACGGTGCTGTCGCTGTAGGCGATCATCTCCCCGCCGTCGAGCCGGGCGATCACCGGCGTCCCCCATTCCTCCGGCACCTTGCCGAGCAGCGTATCCACCACCTGCACGGGCTGTGCCTGCGGCATCGTGCTCTCGGAGCCTGTGAAATCGCGGAGCATGACGAACTGCCGCGGCGCAACGTCCACCAGCCTGGAACTCGTCCATACCACCGATGCCCGCACCGCGCCGCCGCCAAGCCGCCGTACCGTCACCGATGGATAGCGGTTGATCTTCTGCTGCGTCGCCATGTCCTTCTCCGGCCAGACCACGTACTCCGGCTCCCAGAGGAGAGAATAGTTGCTGTCGTCGGTGATTGTGTCGCTGGTGGGAAGCGAACGCCTGTAGAAGACCGTGTCGGCATCCGTCGCGGTCTTCCCCCTGCGCCAATAGACGCTGTGGTATCGCGATCCGTCGTGGACGAATTTCCGTTGACCGTTGAACTTCAGGTCGCCCGGGCCGGCGATGTTGCCGGGCTTCAGGTATGCTATGCGTATCAAAGTGCCACTGCCGGGGCGAAGCGTCACCTCTACAGTACCTCCCGTCCCCGTCAGAATGGTATCGAGCGGACGGCGGGGGGTTGTCGTCAGCGGCAGTGGCGTCAGATCGGGTTCCAGTTCGTGCACGCGGATATGGTTGAGCTGGGTGCCATCGGGATGGGGCCGGATGGTGAAGCGCAGCGTCCGCGTCTCGGCCAGGCTGTCCATCAGCCGCCCCCGCTCGCTGTCGGGATCGATGTCCGAGGGGCGCTCGAAGGTCCTGCGGTTGAGCAGGAAACAGTAATGCGCCTCCTGCGCGGAGTCGATCCGGCTGCCGTCGGGGAGAATCTCCGACTCGTACCGCTTCTCGAACAGCCCCACTTCCACATAGGTTTCCCCGGCCGGATCGACGCCGCCGGTGCGTGACCGTGCCGTGAGATCGCCGATCACCTCATTCTCCGGGAACGACCGCTGGCGCACATTGGGCACAAAGCTGAGCCCCTCCGGCATCCACCCCTGCAGGGTGTCGAAATGCATCGAATAGCCGTCGCGCCACTGGAGCTTCGCCATTGCCGCGCCGATGCGGGGAAGCCACTCGTTGTGCAGCCAGCGCATCTCGCGCAGGCGGGTCGGGTAGCCGGTGAAGAAGTCCGGCAGCGTGTCGCCGTAGCGCAGCGCCAGATGGAACGTGTCGGTGGTGCCGAGCACGGGATCGTGGTAGATGCTGTCGTAGGGGATGGTGGGCCCTTTCAGTATCAAGGGATCGTAGCGCAGCGCCGTGTCGGCGATGGTGGGGCCCACCGGGCCGAAATCGGTGTAGAAGCGCCAGCGGTCCATATGGTTCTCGTACTCCGGGCGGCGATCGCTGAAATACTGGTTGAACTGGCTCCCCATCCAGCCGTGATGGATGCCGCGCGAGCCGTAGCAGAGCCCGAGATTGATGAGCATGCGCAGCTCGCTCTCCTCCGGCGGACGGGTGAAGTAGACTTCCCTGTGAACCGAGGCCGGGCCGTCCGTCGAATCGAAACGGATCTCCATCGTCCCGTAGCCCGGCCACTGGATCAGGCGCTTGCCGGTGCGGCGCGATCCCCATGCCCCCTCCCCCAGCGCATCGGCCCAGCGGCCGTATTCCACCGGGTCGGCGCCGGGACGGTACTGCCCCACATTGCGGCGCTGGAAGATGGTGGTGTAGATCCCCACCCCGGCGGAATCGAGCGTCAGCTCCGGGATATGCCACCTGCCGCCGTTGTGCTCGGCGATGGCCGAGGGCTGCCAGTAGCCATAGGGAAGATTGTAATAGAACTGCAACGTGCCATCGCTCATATAGGAGATGTCCCCCATGTAGTTCTCCACGTTGATCTGATCCTCCGAATTGCGGACCTGCTGCGCGTGGTTGCCCACGTCGCCGTGCGCGCGGTAGGCGCGGATGCCCCTGGTGGCGGCGCCCCCCCAGGGGAAGGCGTTGTACAGCAGCGAATCGACGGCGTTGAAGCCGATGTCCGTGAAGGCATTCCCCTCGTCGCCGGTGTAGAAGCGGATCACCACGCTGTCGCGATAGGCACCGCCGTGCGGCGCCAGCGTGGGGCCGTAGATGATGCGCTTCGCCGCGCTGATGTAGCCCGCCCGGTAGCTGATGTCCTGCGCTCGCGAGCCGACCATGAGCTGCGCGCGGTTGTCCCGCAGGGCGATGTTCCGGAGCGCCACCTTCTCCATGCCGGTCCAGCGGACACGGATGTCCATCCGGTGCGCGGAGTTCGCCGGGTTCGCCGGCCCCCCCATGCCGCCGGCGTAACGGACCATGTTCACCGGGATCACCACCTCGTGGTAGGCGTCGAAGTTCGCTTGTTCACCTGGAGGAGGTTGTGAAGGTTTCAAATCTTTCTTGTAGACGTAGACCGTATGGTAGAGGAAGTCGTGATGGGCGGTCGCGTCGGTCCGCTCGACGCCGCTGGAATCGAGATAGAAGGTGTACCACGGCACCTCGTCCCAGATCTCGATCGCCAGCAGCGAGTCGTTGTCATCGGCGCCGCCACCACCGTCGGACACAGGATCGAACAGGTGTCCGGTGACGACGATATGGAAGGTATCGGAGCCGTTGGGATTGGCGGCCATCTCCCAGGTGTGCTCCACGAACTCGTCGTACCGCGGAAGGGTGTCCCAGCGGTGGGTGTGGCGGTCCGGATCGTAGCCGTAGACCATCCGCTTCAGGATCGTGTCGTTGGCGCCGGTGTTGGTGAGGTCGTACACACGCTCCTGAAGACCGTTGAATTTCGGATCCGGATTCTGGCTGAAAGCCTGTCCACCTCCCGAACGCACGAGGAGTCGATTCTGCCAGTAGAAGGAGACGGCGGAATCGAAGGGATAGAACTCGACCTCGCGTCCGCGTCCGCCGTCGTTCAGCGGGTTCATGTTGGCCACGATACGCTCGTGGCGCGCCTGGCTGGCGGCGTTGCGCAGGGGGTCGAGCTCCAGGGTCATGTTCACGTTGACCATCTCCCAGGTGGAGATGCCGAGCGGGCGAGCGAAGTTCCAGAGGGTGGCATAGCTGCCGCCGTTGGCGGGCTCGGAGGCCTTGCGCGCGGCGATCCAGAACTCGTCGAGGCCGATGCCGTAGACGGGTTTGCGCGGCACGGCGGTATCCGGCAGCGGTCCATACTGCGCCTGTGCGATGGCGCAGGAGCAGGCGCATAGAAGGATGAAGAATAGAAGGACAATACACGGCCGAATGGGGGGAGAACAACCCGTCCTTGATGTTGATGCACCCATGATAGGCTCCTTGATTGGAATAGATGATAACCACGGCGAGGAGGGGCGCCGTGTCTGGAATTACTCACGTTTGATGATGCGTTGTGTCGCGATGAGTCTGTCTGCCCTGTCGTAGATGCTGAGGAGATACACTCCGGAGGGGATATCGCCGCAGTGCCAGAGTGCAGCGCCTGCTCCGGGCTCGACGTCGCCGGTTGCGACTTCGCGGCCAAGGATGTCATGGACGAAGAAGCGGTGCGGCATGCGCCGGAGGTCGCCGCGCCAGGCGATGTGGAGGAGATCGCGTGCGGGGTTGGGCCAGGTGGAGAAGGCGGCGTGGTGTCCTTCACCGGCGATGGCTTCAACTCCCATCGTCGGGTCACGCGGGATCTCGGGGCCGCCGGCGAGGATTACTGCCAGACCGGCATTGAAATTATTCGTCGGACTACCGACGATCAGGTCATCCCAGCCGTCGCCGTCGATGTCCGGAGCAGGAAACGGCCGACCGAAGACACTGCTGCTGTAGTAGGCGTCGTAAGTGCTGTCGGGACCATTCTCACCGCCCGAGAGCATCTTCGCATCTTCGGAATGGTCGTAGAGCATAAGCATATCGAAGCGCCGGGTGGAGTCGTTGAGATGGCCGACGCGATAATAGCTGGCACGTATTGCCAGAACGTTATCGGCGTCGGCGAGCATATAGCTTCTTGTGCGAGCGTTCTTGCCGGTTCTGGACCGGAAGAAATAGACACCTTGTTCGGGAGAGTCGACGGTGTTCATGACGAGATCGGTGCTGCCATCGCCATCGCAGTCGAGGACTTCGATGCCGAAGTGGGCACGGGGATATCCGTCGGCGAGTGTGATGACTCTGCGGTTTTCGGGTCTGGCATAGCCGTCGAGGGTGCCGTCGCCGAAGTAGAAGATCAGGGTGTGAGGATCGCTTACTTTTGGAGGATTAATCCATGTGACGATGTCGGCATGGCCGTCGCCGTCGAAATCACCGCTGTAGGGGTAGACGGTACCAAGTTTGGGAGTGGGAACAATGACTGTCGGCGTATCGAGTTGGAAGTCAGGTCCTCCCTTGAAGATCCATATCTCGCCATCGCTGCTTACGACGTCACCACGCAGTGCTCCGCCAAGTGGAATGATGAGTTCATCAGCGCCATCCTCATCGAGGTCCAAGGCGAGGAATTCATGCGGGAATATCTGTGTCGGGGGCGACATGGTGCGGGTGTCCATGTGAGCGGCGACAGCGGTGTCGATCCAGTGGGATTCGGTGCGGTGCGCGAGGAGTTCCAGATAATATTTCGTGCTCGGCCCGGAAGTGTCGGCGGTGGTCCAGGTGAAGATGATCGCCTTGCTGCCTGTCCCCCAGAAGTCTCCGACGATCGGATAGCTGCCGGCACCGAAGATTTCCTGTACCGGAATTGTGTCCAGTGCACGGTTGCCGGTGTAGCCGTTATAGATACGCCAGTCGCCGCTTGCGCCGTGGTTGACGGCCCAGGCGTTGGTTCCGGTTCCGTAGATGTCCCATAATCCACCGACGCCGATACCGACATAGCCGCTGTCTGCGCTGCCGCCGAACTGCGGCCCTTCGACGTACCAGAGCAGCCGCAGGCGCTTTGCATTAGGATCAGGCACGATCTGCGTCTGTGCGCTCGCGGCGGCGGCAGCCAGCACACAGAGCGCCAGCAGCAGCGCGATGTGCCGCGGGAGGGTTGAGAGGGGGAATGTTGTCGCCAATGGTGTCATGGGTTACTCCTGAATAGCTGAACCCGTGTGTACATAACGGCTGAGGGTCGCTGAACCTTACACTACCTGGACCATCAGCCGCACGATTGCATGATACTAGGTGCTGCCGGGATGGCAGACAGTACCAAAATATCGCGCTTCTCCTCCCCGAGCGTTCGAGGAACCGATGCTGCCGATCGTGAGAAATTATGGCGGTAATCGGTAGTAATCAGATCATTCCGGCCATCGCCGTCAACATCGGGGATTGGACCGTTAAATACCTGCGAGGAGGTTTTCTGGCAATCTCCTGATGTTGTGTTGTCACGGAGATACAAGGTTGACTCCGCAATGTCCCCTGCTGTCAGGACGTACGGAGTAGAACGTATATCCGGCAGAGCAATATTCCGTGCGAGCGATGAGAAAGAGAGAAGAAGGAATTCCGGGAACCTGGCTGTAGGTATTTAACGTCCAGATTCCGGTGCCATCGTAGGCGCTGCCGGGTCCGTTTGTTCCACCGGAGAGGGCTGTAAACAAATAACCGGCATTGTTAGAAGGAGAAGTTGTCTCCGGATAGTTCTGTTGCCGTACGACTACTCCGGCAGCCCATTACTTCACCACCACGATCCGCATGCTCGTGCGGTCGAAGTTCGTGGAGAGCACGAGCGTGTACCGTCCCGGCGGGATCGTCCCCAGGTCGAGTGGCAGTTCGTGGTGTCCGGCGCCGAACTGCCGGCCGGGCATGAGGAGGGTTTCCCTGCCGGTCTCGTCCACCAGCGTCATGCGGAGCGTGTGCGTCTCCTCCAGATCGACCTCCACGACAGCCTCATCTCCCGCCGGCATTGGCCGGATCTTCAGCGCCTGTGGCCGCGAGACCAGCGTCCGGCCCGTGTAGCAGGTGTCGAGCAGCGTGAAGCTGCCGTTGATCTTCGTCGGGAAGACCTGCGGATTGTCCCACGTGAATTCCTCGAAGGTCAGAGGCGTTGCGGTCACATCGCTGCGGGGGACGTGGCAGAGGAGCACCGCCAGCGTATCGGATGTTCCGGAATATTCTCCCTCCAGCGTCAGGCGGCGCAGCGACGTCGCCGGATCATAGCTCTGCGCCACGATCTGTGCTCCCGTCGCTCCGTCGGGGACCAGGATCGCTCCGCTGAAGGTGACAACGGCGCGATATGCGCGTGCCCCTTTCAGATCGAAAAGCGTGCGGTTGGGAATATCGATCCTGATCGGCAGGGACACCGTGGCGCCGGGGCCGGCGCTGTCCTCGGGAAGCGTCACCACCGTGTACGCCGGCGTGAACACGCCCGCCGAAAGCGGGATGGAGAGCGCCGTGCCGCAGCGCGGTTCCAGCAGCATCAGCGTGTCGGAGAAATCTCCTTCGGCGGCATTGCGCAGCATCACCTCCACGCTCCGTTCCCCGCCTGGCGGGATGACGAGCGGTGAGGGGGTGAGGACCTCGAACGCGCCAGCGCCTGTCGGCAGCTCGATCCGCACCTCCTCCGAGCCGTCATTCCGCAGGTCGAGCGTCATCCTTCCCTCCGTTCCCGGCAGTACGTGCCCGAAATCGAGCGACTGTGCCGATGCCGACCACGAGAGCGGTGCCAGGCGTCCGGTCAGCTCGATCGTCGTTTCCCCCCCCGGAGCGTTGCCGGTGAGCATCAGTTGCGCCGTGAACGTTCCCGGCGACGGCGGCGCGAATCGGATGGGGAGCGTGACGGAGCCGCGCGCCGGCACGATGATCGGGAGATCCTGCTCGAAGACGAATGCCGCCGCCCCCGTGCCTCGCACTTCGGCTGCGGTGATACGAAGCTCGGAGCCGCCCGGATTGCGTATCGTGAGCGTGGTATCGCGCATGGTCTCGTCCGGACAGAGAAGCGGGGGGAACTGCGGAGCGAGGACGGAGATCGCGGGGCCGGAGCCGGCCTCGAAGAGTTCGATCACGAGATCGCCGTCGCAGGAGGGCTCCGCCGCAAGGGAGAGCATTCCATGATAGCCCGCCCCCTCGGCGGGTGCCAGCGCGCGCGCCATCACACGCACGGAATCACCCGGCGGCACCGTACGCGGGAACTGCCCGTCGGGCAGGTCGAATCTCCCGGCATCGGCCCCGGAAATCGTGCCGGCCGTGAGCGTCATCGCCACGGTGCCGGTATTATGGATCGTCACGAAGGTTTCCAGCGGATAGCTGCCCGCGGGGAGCTCACCGTCGAACACCACGATCTCCTCGCCGGCGGCGAGCCGGAGGGAGTCCCATCGTCCGGTGATCGCCACATCCACGGGCTCGCGCGGTCCCTCGGGCGTGATGCGGATCGTCGCGTTCTTGGGGCCGTGGGTGGCGGGAGTGAACCGGATTCCCACGCTGCCGGTGGCGCCGGGGAGCACAACCAGCGGGGCGGTTGGTGTAGGCACATCTCCGGTCAGTGAGAAGCCCTCGTCGTTCACGGTCAGCGCGATGTCCGTGATCACCAGCGGCGAGCTTCCGCGATTGCCGATCGTGATGGCCGTGTCATGCGATCGCGTGTCGCAGCGGAGCGCCGGGATCTGCATGCTTGTCACGACATCGACCCCCTCGGTCGCCATCCCCCGTCCCAGCAACTGCGTGCTGGCCGTGGCGCAGTAGGAGGGGATGCCGAAGTCAATGGTCGCGGAGACCCGCCCGGCGTTTCGCGGCGTGAATCTGACGGATATCTCCCGGCATTCGCCCGGGGAGAGCGTGAATGCTCCTCCTCCCGATACCAGTGCGAAGGGGGCATCCGCCGGCTCGATGCCGATGGTCCCCTGCACCGGAATGACGCCGTTGTTGCAGATCACCCTCTGCAGGATCACATCCGCCGATGCCATGCCAACCTGCACCTCCCCGAAGTCCTGCCGGTCCAGCGTTGCAATGCCGCACGACTGGAGCCCGATGCCGCTCAGCGTCAGCGTGTCAAGGGTGCCGCATGTCCCATAGATCACCGCGCGCGCGCTGCGTGGCCCGGAGGCGCGCGGCCGGAAGCGGATTTCGATCACCTGGCATTCGCCCGGGGCGATCTCCCCCGCTGCAACGCCGGCGACGATTTCGAAGTCGCCAGGGTTTGCCCCGATCAGTGCAATCGAATCGACCTCCGCTCCCATCGAGCCCCGGTTGCAGACTGCATCGTGGACGATGGTGTCGCGGATTGCATCGAGCGCCAGGTTCCCGAACTCCACGATACGTCCGGCCACGCCTGTTGCCAGGCGCGGCGTCGCGACGGTGAAGGGATTGTCGGACGAATCGCTTCTGCCGACATCGCCCAGCGTGACCATGCGCACGCGCTCGTTCTCGTAATCCGCCACAAGTATCTGGTGTGGCCCGTGCCATCCCACGGCCATCACGCGGGAGAATGCGGCCTCCAGCGCCAGCCCGCCATCGCCATAGAACCCGTTGCGGCCGTTGCCGGCCACTGTGGTGATGCGGCGCGTGAAGCGGTTGAACTCGCGGACGCGATAGTTGCGCGAGTCGGCAATGTAGATGTTCGAGCCCGCCGCCACAAGATCCTGCGGAAATGCGAGCCATGCGTCCACTCCGCGCCCGCCGTCACCCAGATAACCGGCGGTGCCGGTGCCTGCGGCCAGTGAGACGAGCCCGCTGCGGAGATCGAGGCGGCGGACGATATGCCCCATCTCCTCGGCGAAGTAAAGCGTGTCGGTGCGGTTGAGCGTATCGTGGACGATGGCCATGCCCGTCGGTCCCTTCAGTTCAAGGGATGTGCCGGGGGTGTTCGCGCCGCCGGAGCTTGTTCCCCCTCCCGCTATCGTCCGGATGACGCCGGTGGGGAGATTGACGCTTCGGATGCGGTTGTTTCCCTTGTCGGAGATGTAGAGCATGGTCTCGGTCGCGACGACATGCGAGGGGTTGAGCAGCTTCGCCGAGGTGGCGGGACCGCCGTCGCCGCCGAATCCCGGTTCGCCGGTTCCGGCCACTGTGGTGATGATGCCGCTGGAGATATCGACGCGCCGGATGCGGTGATTGCTCTGGTCGGCGATGTATAGATATCTGTCGTGAAATGCCAGGCCTGTCGGGTTGTGGAGCTTCGCCGCCTTTGCCGCGCCTCCGTCGCCGGTGTAGCCGGGCGTCCCCGTTCCGGCGACGATGGAATAGCGCCCGGTGATCAGATCCATCATGCTGACCACATGCTCCCCGGCTTCGGCCAGGAAGACCAGATCGCCCGACACCGCGAACGAGGATGGGCCGTGAAGCTGCCGTTCGGTTGCCCGGTCGCCGCTGTCGTCCCCTCCGCCGGCGATCGTCGTGACCGTATCGGCGTGCTGCTCGGCGGTGGTGGCGATCCTGATCCGGTAGGTACTGCCGGGGGCGGGGGGAAGCCAGTTGTGGACGAGGCCCACGGCGTGGTCTGTGATCATCTTCCAGGTGGCGCCGTCATCGTCGCTGTACTCGATGCGTACCGTGTCGAACGGTGTTGTGCCGCGCCAGCGTATCTGCAATGAATCGCATCCGCCGAAGGTTTCGCCACCATTGGGGGCGACGAGCTCCAGATTGGGAACGGCGTCGGGGGCCGGGATGCCGCCGAGCAGCGGCACCGGCGGGATGGCGCAGGGGGAGCTTTCAAACTGCAGCGACGAGGAATACAGCGTTACGGTGGTCGGCGTGAACCCGATCGTAAGCGTCCGGCTCTCTCCCTCGCGGAGGATGAACGGGGGAAGCGTTCCTCCCCAGTCGAGGACCGTGAAGGGCGTTCCCGGCGGGATGGTGGCGCTCGTGACCATATACGTTCCGTTCCGCGGCGCCAGCGTCACCTTTCTCGTGACCATCTCCGGCGGCGTGGCCTCGCCGAAATAGAGGAATTCCGGATCGACCTTCATCGTGATGGCGAACGAGGGGGGGGGAGTATATGGCAGCGTCGCCGAGACGTTCAGCGGCTTGTACGTAAGCTTCACCTCCCGGGGGCCCTGGCTGGCGGCGCAGTCGTTGAACGAGCGCCATCGTATCGTGCAGCGGTTCAGCTCCTGCGCCCGCATCGCGATCAGCGTGTAGATCCCCTGCAGCGTCGCCTCGTCGTACACCGGGCCGAACGAGTCGCCGCCGGTCATCTTCGCCATCCTGTCCAGCTCCGGGATCATCGGCAGCGCCAGCGTGATGGTGAAGATCCTGATATTCTCCCGCAGGCATTCCTCCACGATCTGATCGACGAGGAGACTGTCGAACGGGAGCCCGTCGGTGATGAAGATCAAATAGCGCGGGGGGAACGAGGGCTGCGTCTTCAGCAGGGGGATGGCGCCGGTGGAGAAATCGAGCAGCGCCGGATTGTAGAGCGTGCTCCCTTCCGACTTCAGCCTGTCCAGCGAGGCGATCAGGGCGGAGGTGTCGTTGGTGAAATCATGAACGATCTCCCCGCGATTGTTGAATGATGTGATGCCGACGGTGGTCGGCGTGGTGAAGTCCACGGAGCGGATGAATGCCGTCACACCGCTTTTCAGCAGGTCCAGCCGCGTCGCGGTTCCCTTTCCCAGCCGCTCCCCCATCGAGATGCTGCGGTCGCACGTGAGCAGTGCGGTGATGCGCTGCGGCGGAACCGATGGGGGGCAGTCGATCGTGAAGTCCCCGATCGGCACGCCGTTCTCCGTGAGCTCGAAATTTTCGGGGGAGATATCCGTGATCTGCCTTCCCAGCGCATCGACGATGATGAACTCGGAGGAGAGATCGGGGAAGTTCTCGCTGTTCAGGTTGAGGAGCGTGATGTTCTGGGCGCGTAACGATGCCGCGCCGCAGCAGAGCAGGACGGCAAGGAACGTGCAGGGCGGGAGAAGTCGTAGCAGCCTGGTCATGCGGCCTCACACGGTTTCATGGAACTGACGATGGCGGGGGGAGAGCCGGAACCATTTCCACGTATCGGAAACAGGGTCCGCGTACGCCTCATAACAGCGCCTGACACAATGATTCCCTCCGGTATGCAGCCCCGTACGCTTCCGCCACTGACGATTGACGACGGACCAGAGCCGGACTGCCACGGCAGTGCGCGGATTCGCGTTAGTGTGTCATGCGCTTCAAGATGTGAAGTAGACTGCTCAGATGCTATAATCTTGTGCGGCGCTGAGGCGGCGGAAGCGGATGCTGTGGAGGATGGCCGCCACCGCCAGCCCGCTGGTAAGGCCCCACCAGAGCCCCGGCCCCTCAAGACCGGCCAGGAACGCCAGCGAATATCCCGTCGGCATCCCCACGCCCCAGTAGGCCAGCAGGTTGACGAGCATCGGCCGTGCGGTGTCCTTCAGCCCGCGCAGCGCTCCGAGCGCGGCCACCTGTGCCCCGTCGAAGATCTGGAACGCCCCCGCGATCATCAGCAGCGTGGAGGCGTAGGCCAGCACATCCGCGTCCCCGGTGTAGATGGTGACGATCGCCCGCGGCAGTGTAAGGAAGATGATGGCGGTCACGCACATGACGGCGATGGCCAGGGCGATGCCGATCCAGCCGGCCAGTTCGGCGCCGGGACGGTCATTCCGTCCGATCGCCTGTCCCACGCGCGTGGTGATGGCGGTGGAGATGCCGAGAGGGATCATGAAGGTGATGGATGCGACGTTGATCGCCACCTGGTGCGATGCCAGGGCGATGGTGCCGATCTGTCCCATCAGCAGCGACGTCAGGGCGAATATTCCCACCTCCATGCTGTTGCCCCCGCCGATCGGGGCTCCCAGGCGGAGCAGCCGGAGAAGGTGCCGGGGATCGGGGGGGAGGATCTGGCGGAGAAATCTGTAGGGACGCAGGTCGCGCGCGCGGAGCGTGTAGTAGAGCGTGACCGCGAACATGCACCACTGGACCGTGGTGGTGGCGAATCCCGCTCCCGCCACGCCGAGCGCCGGCATGCCGGCGCCGCCGAAGATGAAGACGTAGTCCAGTCCGGCATTGATGACGCCGGCGCAGATCGAGACCACCATCGTCACGCGGGTCCGTCCCAGTCCTACCAGAAAGGCGCGAAGCGTGGCGAAGAGAAGACTTCCGAGGATGCCGTAGCTGAGGGCGCGCGTGTAGCGCTCGGCCAGGGGAATCAGCTCCGCGGGCTGGCCCAGCAGGCGAAGGACATCGCCGACGTTCCAGGTGATGAGCACTCCTCCGGCCGTGAGCAGGAGCGCCAGCCAGAACGCCTGTCCCACCGATCGCGCTATCTCCCCCTCGTCCCCCGCGCCGAACGCCTGTGCCACGGTCGGCCCCACCGCCGACACCACGCCGTAGGCGAAGACCATGTAGAAGAAGTAGACCGACGCTCCGATGCCCACGGCGCCGAGCGCCTCCGGTCCGAGCTTCCCCACCATGATGGTATCGACGAAGCCCATGCTCATCAGCCCGATCTGATCGGCGACCACGGGAAGCGCCAGCGCCACCATTGCGCGCACTTCGGATGATATGTGTTGTCTTCTGAGCATGATTGAACCGCGAAGATACCGAGCGCGGGGGAGACTCGGGGATGTATTTCGCGTGCATTCCCGCTTGTCTTTTCCCTTCCCGTATGATAGCTTCCAGGTTATTTCACAACCGGTGATCCCTGCAATGAAGGTTCTCCACAGGCTGCTTGCAGCGGCGCTTGCCTGCACTACGATGGCCCCGGTGGCGATGGCGCAGGAGCCGGTGCTGCTGAAACGCGATTCCGGTACGCCCAACAGCCGCGACAATGCCTCGAAGGCGGGATGGGAGGAAACGATCATCCTGGTTCCGGATGGACCCTGCCGTCTGCTGGAGGTGCAGGTCTATCTGACCGGCGCCGTTGCCGCGCGCGATACCATCTACATCGTCGGCGATCCCTCCGAAGGAGCTCTTCCCCCTACCAGCTTCGTCTGGTCGTACAATTCCCTTACCGATCCCATCGCCGTCGATTACGACGGTGCACCGAAGTGGATCACCATCGATCTTCGCGACCGCGATCTCCGCTATGATGGCTACGATCGCATCGTACTCCAGCATCGCGTGCAGGAGCAGGGGCCATGGTTCGCCTGCGACAATCTCGCCGGCCAGCCGCTCAGTTCCTTCCTCTACGATCCCGCCACCAACAACCAGCTCGGCTTCCCCGGCGTCTACCGCGCCGCCCGGGGTGACTTCTTCGTCCGCGCGCTGGTGCAGTACGATTTCCCGGAGGGGAATGGCTCTGCGCCGCCGCCCGCTCCCACGCTGGTCGATGTCGCGGTGGAGGCCGGGCTTGTGGATGGCGAGGGAAGGGCGCTGAAATCCGCGCGCGTGAGCGTTGCGGACTGGGATGGCGACGGCTGGGATGATATCGCCGTCGGCGGCAGCTTCTTCAGGAACAGGGGTGATGGAACCTTCGAGAATGTCTCGGCGACCATCGGCATTCAGGCCGGCGCCAGCGTCTGGGGCGATTTCGACAACGACGGCCGCATCGACTGCTATGCAGTCAATGGGGGCGCGGGGGACCGTATCTATCGAAATGACGGCAACGGCACCTTCACCGACGTCACCGGGAGTTCGGGCTTCTCCAATCCCTATCCGACGGTCATGCCGATCTGGTTCGACTTCAACGACGACGGGAAGCTCGATCTCTTCATCGCGAACGGTCGCACCGAGCAGGCCGGCCAGGAGGAATATTTCCCCGATCAGCTCTGGCGGGGAAATGGCGACGGCACGTTCACGAACATCACCGGCGATACGTATCTGCCGGTCGCCGAAAAGGCCGGGAGCCCGGATGGCATGGCGTATCTGGACTGCTGGGGAGCCGCGCCGTGCGATTACGACGGCGACGGCCGCACCGATATCTTCGTCGCCACCTATCGTCTTGCGCCTGATCTCCTCTACAGGAATCAGGGGCAGGAGGATTTCTCCGAGGAGGGGGAGGCCACAGGTGTGCGGGGCGTTCCCACGTCCGTTCCCTATTACTTCGGCCACGGCATCGGCGCCGACTGGGGGGATTACGACAACGACGGCGACGCCGATCTGGTGGTCGGCAACCTGGGGCATCCGGACTGGCGCGGCGGGTTCTCCAATCCCTCGCTCGTCTACCGCAATTCGGGCGCGGCGAACGGCTTTGCATTCGAGGAGGTGCACCGGAAGCTCGGCATCAAGTTCTTCGAGATGAACGCCGGCGTCATGTGGCTCGATCTCGACAATGATGGCTATCTCGATCTCTGGCACTGCCAGTATGCCTATCAGGCAGCGGGGGGCGGGGAACCGAAACGGCTCTCGCGCATCTATCGCAGCGACGGCGAGGCCGGCGAGTACAGATTCCGCGACATTACCTGGCATACCGGCGCGCTTGTGCACGGCGCATGGACCGCGGCGCGCGGCGATTTCGACCGCGACGGCGATCTGGATCTGGTGGCGGCGAGTCCCACCGAGGGGGTGAAGCTCTTCCGCAACGATTACCCGCGTAACGGGCGCTCGCTGCGGTTCCGTCTGGTGGGCAGTCCCGCGAACAACGTCCCGATGGATGCCTACGGCTCCAGCATCTCTGTCTATGCCGGCGGCCGTGCCTTCCACCGCGATCTCCAGGGGGGCGGCGGCGGCGCCACGGCGACACAGAACAGCAACGAGATCCATATCGGCGTCGGCTGGCCCGAGAACGTGGACAGCGTGGTTGTAACCTTTTCCGACGGTGCCATCAGGAAGTTTGAAGGGGTGCGCACCAATCATTCCTACACCGTCACATATGACGGCTCGCTTACCATGACAAGCGGTGTCGATGTGGAGAAGGTGAGGGAGGGGACGCTCCGGGTGGGGCATGCCGGATTCGATGGGGAGGCATTCACCTTTGACATCGAGGCCGCATCCCGGATGGGGGACATGCATGCCGAGGTCGTGGACGGCGCCGGACGCCGGATCGTCTACGCCAGAATCCCGCGCGGGTTCACCGGCGGGCAGCGGTTGACCCCGGCCGGTTCCGTGACGAGCGGGCTCTATCTGCTGCGGGTGACATCGGGAGATGAAACAGCGCTGGAGAAAATGATGATCGTGCGATGATCGGCGGCGGAATCCGATCGCGAATTCCCACCGGAATTCATATCATTGGGGCCGCCCGGATCTTATCGCCCCCCGCCGGGTTCAGTCTACCGCGTAAACCGCATTGCCCAACATCAGGCATCTCAAGATCATTCAACAGGAGCGTTCAATGAACATGAAACGGGCCCTTTGCATCCTCTCCGCTCTGGCGATGGTGATGGCCGCCGGCTGCGAGGATTCTCCCACTGATCCAACGAACCAGCCGATTGTAGCCGAGTGGACATCGACAAGGGTCGGCGAGGCGTTTGCACCCGCGACCGAAGTCGAACTGCATTTCGAGTCGGACGGTTCCATGCACGGAAGCCTTGGAAGCGCCGACATCCACGGCAGCTACACCACCGCGGGATCATCCGCCACCAGCGATATTCGCGAGATCACGCTCAACATGTCCATGCCCATTACGATGAGTTTCGTCGGCATCTATCAGGTGAGCAGCGACGGAACCACGATGCAGATGGAGGTGGTGCCGGATAATGACAACGACGACATCACGCCTCCCAGCGTCGCCGGCGGTTTCGGCAGCACGAAGGATAACGGCTCCTCGGCCGGCAACAGGTACATCTCCGACTTCACGAAGATGTAGGCGATCCATTGCTGATCGGGATCGGCGGGTTCGCAATGGAGCCGCCGATTTTTTTATGCCCGGAGTGCTATCCGGCAATGTCGTGCCCCGGGCCGCGCGCCGTCTCCATCAGCCGCGCAACGCGCTCCCGGTCCACCGGCCTCCCTGGCTCCCCCCGTTCCTTCAGCCAGCTTCCCACGATGGCTCCGTCGCACTCCGCCAGCAGTTCCCGGGCGGTCTCCGGAGTGAGGCCGCTGCCTATCAGCACCGGCGCGGCCACGGCAGCACGCACCATGCGGAGTTCGCGCGGGTCGCATCCGGCGCCGGTGCGCTCGCCGCTGACGATCAGGGCGTCCGCCAGGCCGCGCTCCACAGTATCCGCCGCTGCGGTTTCGATGGGAAGGAGGGCAAGCGGGGCGGCATGTTTCACATGGACATCGGCGAGGATCTTCACGTCCGCCCCAAGCTTCATGCGGTAGTCGAGCGTCGCGCGTGCGTTCCCCTCGATGATTCCCTGGTCGGTCACCATGGCGCCGGAGTGGACGTTCACCCGGATCATCACCGCTCCGCATGCCGCTGCGACCGCAAGCGCGGCAACGGGATCGTTGCGCAGCACATTGATGCCGAGCGGCTTCGTGCAGTGGCGGCGGATCTCCGCCGCGATCACCGACATCATCGCCACCGTGTGCGGCTCCACGGCATCCTTGCGGAAGGGGACGTCGCCGTAGTTCTCGATCATGATCGCGTCGATTCCTCCCGCCTCCAGCGCCTCGGCATCGGCGAGCGCGGCATCCCGCACCTCGGCGAACGAACCGTTATACCGCGCGGAACCGGGGAGGGGTTTCAGGTGAATCATGCCGATCATCGGCTTCGCGATGCCGGGGAGAATGGTCCGTGGCGGGTTGGAGGTCATCGATGTATGATGCAGGATGATGGAGTCGGAATATAGCGGTCGCCATCCGAAGGGAGGAGTTGCAGGGAAGGGTGCAGGTGGAGCGGGACGGCCGGCCATCCCGCTCCGTATGTCCGGCGTGGCCGCCGCATCAGAAGGGCATGTCGAGCCCCGGAATATTCGGCATCAGTCCCTGCGTGGCGCTGCCGATCTCATCGTTCGCCATCGTCGCCGCCGACTCCATCGCCTTGTTGATGGTCGCTATCAGCAGATCCTCCAACATCTCCCTGTCCTCCCCCGCCAGTGCCTCCGGGCTCAGTTCCAGCTTTGTGAGCCGTCGCTGGCCATTGACCGTCACCTTCACCATGCCGCCGCCGCCGACCTCCGTTATGGTCTTGTGCTCCAGCGCCGCATGCGCCTCGGCCATCTTCTGCTGCATCAGTTGAAGCTGCTGCATCGCCTGCATCATCGGATTCGACATCTTCCATCCTCCAGTTGAATGAACGTCGTGAGTTGAAAGATGCAAGGTACGGGAGGCAGGGGTTTTAACCATGCTGCGCGGTTCGGCCGGCCGGGAGATGCGTATCGGGGCCGTCGTGGGCCTGATATCTAGCCGGATGGCAATGGATGAGCATCATCGCATCGTGATGACGAGCGATGCGCCGGGAGGGATGTCGAAACCGGCCAGCCTTGAGGACCCCTGGGAGTACTGGTGCCTCAGGAGATCGGAGGATGTATATGACGAGCCGGATTCAACTGCGAGCCCTGCCGCCGCCAGCTCCGTTCCCGAAAGACGGCAGCGAAGCGAACCATCCGGCTGGATGACATACGGGACGTCTCTCACCGTGAACGACGTCATGGAATTGCTCGAAGACTGGGAGCTGGTAGTGTGGCCGGGCGATGAGGAATGCTGCTCGGTCTCGGTACGTGAAAAGTATCTGAGGCGCCGTGCGGTCGTGTCGATAACCACCTGCACGCGGCTGATATGCTCATTGTAATTCTGGCCGAGGTTGTTTATCAACCTGACCGTATCAGGCGAGCCTGAAATGCACCCGGAAACCGCACAGGCTGCCGTGCCGGTGATGTTCACCGCCGTGGTCGTGGTATCGTATGATTCCCTGTCGGGGAGAGATTGCATTGAATATCTGTAATACGTGCCCATCACGGACTCAAGCGAGAACTCGATCCGGCTGAAGGAGAAGCCGGCCGGGCGAAGGATCATGAGAGTTCCCCGGGCGGTGTCGGTCCAGCCCTGGCCCTTTACGGCGATTTTCACAGGCCCCGGCTGGAAGGAGCCGGGTACGGTGACGGAGATCTGCCCTGCATTCTGCACCGTGACCGGGACCTTGAGGCCGCCGATCAGAACCGTGATCTTCTGCGGATCATCGCCGAAGCGTCCGCCTGTGATCTGGAGATTCTGGCCGGGCTGGCAGGAACTCGGCTGCAAGATCAGAACCTCGGGGGGGCGTTGAGGATCATTTTCCCCGGTGACGGTGAATTCCGTGATGCTTGTGGCGACCTGCCCGGATCGCTTTATCGTGATTGCTCCCGTGACGGCTCCCTCCGGAACCACGATGACGATTTCATCGGACGTCACGGAATAGATGGTTGCCGGATGGCCGCCGATGGCTGCCTCGATCTCCTCCTTCAAATCGCCGAACCCCCTGCCCTGCACGACGACATACGTTTCCGGCGGGCCGCCTGGAGGAGAGAAGGAGAGGATGCTGGGATGAGTGGTTGGTCCGGCCGGTTCGGATGCATCCCTGCATGCCCCGATGAGCACCAGGAGAAGAAGACTAGCGAGGGTAAGTCTGTAGTTCATGGTCGTTTCGCCTCTGAACATGGTGGAGGAAACGGGCCACGGTTGCGAAGCCGGAGAGTACGACGCACCAGCCATTTGAATCATGCAGCTACATTGCGCGAACAGCAGCGGTATGCAGCATAAGGAAACCGGCGATAACAGTCAAGGAGAATGGGGGATGATGGATGGCGGGAATGCGGAGGAGGATAAGACATGGCTCTTCCGCGCCGCCGGAGGCACGGGAGTTGTCCCGGCAGGTATGGGGCAGGATCATCTGGAGAGAATGTCATGAGTAGAGAGAAGGCATCGGCGGAAGGACGGGAGAATGACGCGGAGAATCCGGCGCGCCGCGACAAGCGTCCCATCGACATCGATCTCGTCATGGAGCGGCTGCGCGAGGCCGTGAAGCCATTCGCCCCGGCAGCGATGTTCGAGCTGGCGGATGAGGGGTTCAACACGCCGTTCGAGCAGCTTGTGGCGTGCATCATCTCCATCCGCACCCGCGATGAAACCACGGTCGTCGTTGCACGGAAATTCTTCAGGCGCGCACGTACGCCGCGCGAGGTGGCGGCGCTCGGGCCGGAGGAGCTCGACCGGCTGATCGGGGCCAGCACGTTCCATGAGGGGAAGGCGCGGCAGATCCATGCCATCGCCCTGCGATGCGTCGAGGAATTCGGGGGCGAACTGCCATGCGACGAGGCCACGATGCTCTCACTGCATGGCGTCGGTCCCAAATGCGCCCACCTGGTGCTCGGCATCGCGTGCGGCCAGGCATTCATCGGCGTTGACATTCATGTGCACCGCATCACCAACCGCTGGGGCTACGTGCATGCCCGTACACCGGAGGCGACGATGAAGGCACTGGAGCGGCTGCTGCCGGAGCGCTACTGGGTGGAGATCAACAGGCTGCTCGTCCCGTTCGGCAAGCACATCTGTACAGGCATCCTGCCGAAATGCTCCACCTGTCCGCTGCTCGACATGTGTCGGCAGGTCGGCGTGGAGAAGCATCGGTAGGCGGGGCAGTGGGGTGGGTGTAATGGTGATCCGATGAAGACCATCGTGGCGTTCCCGCTCATTCCACCATCGCGATCAGCGAACCCGGCGCCGTGACGCAGCATTGTTCCGTCGCCATCCACGAGCCGACAACCATCGAATGGTGCTCGGATGAATACCGTTGCGGGGTCCCTGTTCGCCGCACGGGAGGGGGAGCAATGGCAAAAGTCAAAAGGCAAAAGGCAAAAAAGGTTTGTTCGCACGGGAGGGGGGCGAATGCGTCATCGGACGAGGCTGGGCGGGGATGTACCCGGCATCTCCCGGTACGATGGCAGTTGATTATGCCCGTAATGGGTGGTAAGTTCACAAAGTTTTACTTGGGCCAGCATGACCCCATATTAATCACCAACCTATTGAGGGTTTGATGGATAAGACTCTGGAAGTTCTGGATCAGGTGGTCATACGATTCGCCGGTGATTCCGGTGACGGCATGCAGCTTACAGGTGGGCAGTTCACCCAGACATCGGCGATCGTGGGCAATGATCTGGCGACACTCCCCGACTTCCCCGCAGAAATCCGTGCTCCCGCCGGTACCACCTACGGTGTTTCAGCATTTCAGCTCAATTTCTCCTCGCTCGACGTCCACACACCGGGTGACGCCCCCGATGTCCTTGTGGCGATGAATCCGGCCGCGCTGACGACGAACATCGGCCAGTTGAAAAAGGGGGGCATTCTCATCATCAACTCCGACGCATTCGACGCCAAGAATCTCGGTCTGGCAGGATATACATCGAATCCTCTTGAGGATGGCTCGCTCAGCGGCTATCATGTTCACGCACTTCCGATCTCCAAGGGAACGCTTGCGGCCGTGGAGGGGCTTGGCCTCTCCACGAAGGAGGCGGCGCGCTGCAAGAACTTCTATACGCTTGGGCTCCTGTATTGGCTCTACAATCGTCCGCTCGATCCTACGCTGAAGTGGATCGAGGAGAAGTTCTCGAAGAAACCGGAATTCGCCGTCGCGAACCGCCAGGCTCTGATGGCCGGCTACAACCTCGGCGAAACCCTCGATCTCTTCACCGCGCGCTACGATGTGAAGCCGGCGAAGCTTCCCCCGGGCAAGTACCGGAACATCATGGGAAACGAGGCGATCGCGCTCGGCATGGTGGCCGCCTGCCGCCGAACCGGTCTGCAGGGCTTTCTCGGAAGCTATCCAATCACCCCCGCCTCCGACATTCTCCACGAGATGTCGCGGTTCAAGCAGTTCGGGTTCGTCACATTCCAGGCGGAGGACGAAATCGCGGCCATCTGCTCGGCGCTCGGCGCGGCATTCGGCGGCTCGCTCGCCTTTACCACCACCAGCGGCCCGGGCGTGGCGCTGAAGGGGGAGGCGATCGGCCTTGCGGTGGTAACGGAGCTCCCGCTCGTGATCTGCAACATCCAGCGTGGCGGTCCCTCCACCGGACTTCCCACCAAGACGGAGCAGGCCGATCTCCTGCAGGCGCTCTACGGGCGCAACGGCGAGTGTCCCGTGCCGGTGCTGGCCGCCAGGACCCCGGGCGACTGCTTCTACACGGTGCTGGAGGCATCGCGCATCGCCGTGAAGTTCATGACCCCCGTGTTCGTCCTCTCCGACGGCTATCTCGCCAACGGCGCCGAGCCCTGGAAGATCCCGTCGGCGGCGAGCCTTCCCGAAATGAAGGTGGCGCATCATACCGATCCGGAGACATTCCATCCCTTCGGCCGCAATGAATGGCTGGCACGTCCGTGGGCGGTTCCCGGAACGCCGGGACTGGAACACCGCATCGGCGGACTGGAGAAGGAGAACATCACCGGCAATATCAACTACAGCCCGGAGAACCACGAGTTCATGGTGAAGCTGCGCGCGCGCAAGGTGGCGCAGATCGCCGACGATATCCCGGAGCTGGAAGTGTTCGGCGATCCCGACGGGGGCGATCTGCTGATCCTCGGCTGGGGCTCCACCTATGGCGCCGTCCGTGCCGCCGTCGAGCGGAAGCGCGCCCAGGGCTACAGCGTCTCGCAGGCGCATCTGCGCTATCTGAACCCGCTGCCGCGCAATCTTGGCGACGTGCTCCGCCGGTTCAGGCACGTGGCCGTTCCCGAACTGAACATGGGGCAGTTGGTGAAGGTGATCCGCTCCGAATTTCTGGTCGATGCCAGGGGCTGGAACAAGATCCAGGGGCTCCCCTTCTTCGCCGCCGAACTGGAGGCGCGCATCGATCAGGTGCTGGCGCCGCAGAACTGAGCCGCGGACGCTCCGTCAACGGAGTTTATCGCCGCGGTTAAAGGGATCGTTCGCCGTGGTTAATGGAACTCCGGAAGCAACAGGAAACAATGATATCAACATAGAGAGACTGATGAGCATGCAGAATTCAACCAACGGGACGGTGGCCGATGTGCCACTTCCGGTGGCCCAGGCGCCGGCATATACGGCCAAGGATTTCGCCTCAAGCGCAGATGTCCGCTGGTGTCCCGGCTGCGGCGATTATTCCATCCTGGCGCAGGTACAGCGCACGCTCCCCGATTTCGGTCGTCCGAAGGAGGAGTTCGTCTTCATCTCGGGCATCGGCTGCTCCAGCCGCTTCCCGTACTACATGAACTGCTACGGCTTCCACAGCATTCACGGGCGCGCCCCGGCGCTGGCCTCCGGGCTCAAGGTGATGCGCCCGGAACTCTCCGTCTGGATCGTCACCGGCGACGGCGACGGCCTCTCCATCGGCGGCAATCACCTGATGCATATCCTCCGGCGGAACTTCGACTGCAATATCCTTCTGTTCAACAACCGCATCTATGGTTTGACCAAGGGACAGTATTCGCCGACCTCCGAGGCGGGGAAGAAGACGAAGTCCACGCCGTTCGGTTCGATCGACCATCCGGTGAACCCGGTGCTGCTGGCGCTCGGCTGCGAAAGCTCCTTCGTGGCCCGCACCATCGATCGCGAACCGAAGCACCAGCAGGAGATCTATCGCCGGGCCTACCATCACAAGGGGAGCTCGTTCGTGGAGATCTACCAGAACTGCAACATATTCAACGATGGTGCGTTCGAGCAGCTCACTGACAAGAAGATCAAGTCGGACAACGTCGTGGGCCTTGAACATGGCAGGCCGCTGATCTTCGGCATCAACAGCGACAAGGGGATCAGGCTGGACGGGTTCCGGCCGGTGGTGGTCTCCCTCGCCGACGGCTCGCACTCGGCCGATGATCTGCTGGTGTACGATGAAACGAATGCCGAGCTCGCCTATATCGTCGCACGCTTCTCGGGCCAGCCCGGATTCCCGACGCCGATCGGTGTGCTCTTTGCAACGGAGCGTCCCACCTACGAGGATCTTGCGCAGGACCAGCTTGCCGTCGCTCTGGACACCTTCGGAGAGGGGGACCTTGATGCGATTCTAAACGAAGGCGATACCTGGGTGGTAGCGTAGGTTTTTCCGATGATGTACGGGCCATCCCGTACCGTCGCCACGGCGGGGTTCCCTCCCCGCCGTGGTGCTGACGGTCCCCTCCCCCACCACTGCGGGCCGTCGCCGGAGCATTCCTCCTTCCGGTGACCTCCGCGCCTCCCTCATCGCTCTGCAATCTCCTCTGGACTTCGTGGCCGATCGTGCCCCCGATAAAGGTTCATAATATTGGAGAAGGGGCCGCCTCACGGGCTTTCCAGGCCCCCGGACGTGGTATCTTGAGATCCCTCGCTATGGACCGCCGGTCTTTGCGCCTGACCGGCTGCACATCGACTACTCGAAATATTTCCCTGGACCACGCTTCCGGCGATCCGCTGCGGATAATGCCGGTAGTTGCAGCGTATGCTTCGTTCATACCGGGCCGATCGCTACGGACGGAGGTGTGGTGTGAAGCTGTCAGATCCTTCTATCATTCATCAACAGGAATCGAAGATGAGCACTTCTGAGAACACGGTCACGAATCAGCAGGCAACGGATGCCGGGCAGGCGCCCGCGGCCGCTCCCGGAACATTCTGCTGGTGGCAACTCGGCACCACGGACACCGACGGAGCGAAGAATTTCTACGGTGGCCTCTTCGGGTGGGATGTCATCGACATGCCGGTTCCGGACGGCGTCCACACCACGTTCCGTATCGATGGCAGGGATGTCTGCGCCATGTACGAGCTGGGCGCCGAGCTGGTCTCGCAGGGTGTACCGCCGCACTGGCTCTCCTATATCAGCGTGACGAATGTGGATGAAAGCGCCGGCAGGGTGACGGCGAACGGCGGGACGGTGGTGATGCCGCCGTTCGATGTGATGGAGCTCGGCCGCATGGCAGTCGCGCGCGATCCGCAGGGAGCGGCCTTCGCCATGTGGGAGCCGCGCGCCCATACGGGCGCGGCGCATATCAACAAGCTGGGGAGCGTCTGCTGGAACGAGCTCGCCACTACCGATGCCGACGCCGCGCGCACGTTCTATAGCGCGGTCTTCGGCTGGGACTGCCAGAAGCAGCAGATAAATAATGTGGACTATACCATGATCGCCGTCAACGGCGGGAACGAGGGGGGAATGATGCAGATGACGGAGCAGTGGGCCGGCATCCCGCCGCACTGGATGTCGTACTTCTGGGTGAGCGACTGCGATGCATCGGCCGCGAAGGTGAAGGAGCTCGGCGGCAAGGTTGTGGTGGAGCCGTTCGATGTGCCGGCCGCCGGCCGTATGGCCGTGATCCAGGACCCGCAGGGAGCGGCCTTCTCGATCATCCAGGTTACCGATATGAATCAGTAATCCCGCATGCCGGGGCGGGGCCTCGGATGGCGTGAATTTCGTGGCGGGATTGCTTCGGCTGTCCCGCCATTCATGTGCCGACGGCAGCCAGAGCAGGACGGGAAAGAAAGGAACAGGATATGGGCGATGGAATCGTCGGCATCATCGCCGATACGCATGGCCGCTGTGCCCCGCGGCGCTCGACGCATTGCAGGGGACGGAGATGATACTGCATGCCGGGGATATGGGCGATGAGGAAATCCTGCGCGAGCTGCGGCGTTTGCGAACGTAGCATTTCCCGGCAGCAGCCCCGGGAAAATTCCCCGCACGTACGTAACACCTGTCCACCCGCTGATAGTACCGCAATGGAAATCCTGGAAGAATATGTCGATGTGGACGGCGTCCGGCTGTGGACCGCAGGCCAGGGGAGCGGAATCCCGGTGCTGCTCTGTCATGGCGGTCCCGGAGCGTGCGACAATCTGGGGCCGGTGGCGGCGATGATTGACCAGCGTGCCCGCGTTCATCGCTTCGATCAGCGCGGGTGCGGCCGTTCGGACGATGCACCTCCCCATACGCTCGAACGGGGCATCGCGGACATCGAGGCGCTGCGCAGGCACTGGGGATACGATCGCTGGATCATCGGCGGGCACTCGTGGGGGGCGATGCTGGCGATGGCATATGCGCTGGAGCATCCGCAGAGGGTGTGGGGAGCGCTGCTCATCAGCTCCAGCGGCATCGATCCCATCGGACCGGAGTACCGGGCAAATTATCGCCGGAGACTGACGGTGGAGGATCTGGCGCGGCTGGACGAGTTGCAGGAACTGCGGTCACGCGCGGCGCCGGACGAGATGGCGGCGATACGCGAGGAAATGACGCGGATAAAGCTCATGGCCGATCTTTCCGATCCCGCAACCGCCCTCGATCTGCCGCGCTATCCCTGCCGCATGAACTTCGCTGTCAACGCCGCGCTCTATGCCGACTGGCTCCGGTACATGGCGCAGCCCGGCATCGATGTGCGCGCCGTGCGCATCGGTGCCCCCGCGATGATCGTGAATGGCGAGGATGATCCCCGCCCCGCGGATGGAGCCCGCCGGCTCGCCGCGCTGCTTCCGGACGCCGTGCTAGAACTTCTTCCCGGCGCCGGGCATTATCCCTGGCTGGAGCATCCGGAGCGGCTGCGGCGTGCGCTGGAGAGGTTTATGGCGAATATCTGGTGGAAATGAGTTCCCGCGCCGCAATCCGCTGCAATGGAAATTTTACACAGAGATGATGATGATCGCCGCATTCCGACTCTGATACCGGGCATGGCATGTGCAGCGGGTTCCCGTGAGAAGCATTGGAGATATGCTTCATGGGATAACATCGAACGATCATGATATGCAGATCAATCGGGGCGGCGAGTGCGCTGATCATCGCCACATCGTTTCTTTACGGATGCGGCGATACGGACGGGAATGCGGAGAGAACCGGCGCGGACACTTCCACTACCGGCAGTGCTTCGCCGGCGGCTGTTACGGAGAGCAGCGACAGCGTGAGCGCCGCATGGGGCGAATTCTGGAACGGGTTCCGCGATGCGGTGCGTCGGCGCGACAGCGCAGCGCTTGTGGGAATGATGAGCCCGGGATTCAGCTACGGCACTGTCCCTGTCGCCACCCCGGAGGTGGTATTCCGCGAACTTGCCTATAACGGCGGCGAGAACTGGCGCGTGCTGGATCGGACGCTCGACCGGGGGACGCGGCCGTACGATCTTCCGGCCTCCGACCGGCCCGGCCGTGTTGCCATCGATTCGCTGCCATGCGGAACGGCCCCCTGCCGCTACCAGTCGTGGGCGCTCTTCGAGCAGGATACCGGCGGCCGGTGGCGCTGGCTCGCCTTGATTTTCCCCGGGGACTAGCCGGTTTTTCCGGGCCGTGAAACAGACGGTCGCGGCGGAGGATGCGTATCCGTAGCCTCTCCGGCATTTCCCAGGCTTCGCGGCGGTAAGCGCCGTCCGGCCCGTTACGGCCGGACGGCCTGTCCGCTCCGCCGCCGTGTCAGCGACAGGGTAATCCATGCAGTACCATTGCCTTTCCGGCTGTGCCGGTCACGGTGACGGAATTTTCAGGATATTCCTGCTTGAGTCTTCCGAATTCCCTCAGCCTTTCATTCCTCGCATGGAGTATTTCCAGCGTTGCAGCAACCTGCTTTCATCGGATGTCGGCGGCCTGTAGCGGAGCTTGACATACATGAGCGTATCAGCTCCGGCGGCGGGACGGACCGGCATGCCGCTCGTGGCGTGATAGCCCAGGCCCGGCCGCTCCGGTTGCGGAGGGCGTCGCGGTTGCCCGTTCGATGAATCCGGTGCGCCCGGGATGGTCGTGGATGGGTCCTCGATGCCGGGTAGCTCGGGCGTCATCTCCGGGTCGCCATCACCGTCATGCAGTTCGATCTCGTATAATGACGTTACCGAGTGCCCGGCCCCCAGCTCTCCGGCGTCTTTTGTCCGCCAGACGTTCCATACTCTCATCCTGGTAATTGCTGGCGCCGAGCACGGTGAGGTAGATTCCTTCCCTCTTTTTTCTATCAATTTTTCAAGATTATCCGGATCGGAAATGCCAACGTTGAAATCGCCGTCGGTGGCGGGAATTACTCTGTAATTCCCATCTGCGAGGAAATCTTCCTTCGCGATGTCGTGTGCCGGATTGATGCCTGCCGCGCCGACGGTCGATCCGCCCGGCTGCAGGCTTCCGATGGCGACGGCGCCGGAAATTCTTGTACGTACGGCTGGTTTCCGGTTGCCAAAAGTGATCGATGATCTTTTTTCGGTCCCTTCGAGACAGATGATGTCGTGCTGCGCTGTGACGAAGATGGAGTCGCCTCCGGCCGTTCGGGGCTCCAGTATGACGCGGATCAGTGCGCTGGCCGGTATGTCGATGATGACGTTGTATACGGTCGATGTCGCATATCCGACTCTCGAAATCTGTATGTCGTAGACATTCTTGGGGATATTCGCTACCAGAAACGTTCCGTCAATTTTTGATATGGCATCACGGGATGGACTGGTCCCAGGTATTCTTATGATTGCTCCCCGGATCGGATGTTCCGTTGCATCCAGTATGAATCCGCAGAGTGCGGCGGTGTTCCGTGCATCCGCTGTCACGGCGCTTAATATTATGCCGGATATCACGGCTAGAATCAACGACGGACGAATCACAACAGCTCCTCCCTGGAAATTATGTTCCATGAATTTCTCAGATACGGAGCGGCGCGCGGCTCTGCACCCACAACCTACACGGGTGGAGGGGAATTGTTACGCATTCTCGTGTGCTCCCGGATTCTTCCGGTTGCCGCCGCATCCGGCTCGGAATCTCCATTGCCGTTGTGGAGCGTGTTATAATCGCCGTCATGACTGCGGAAGCCGGATGCGCCCGGCCTGCATATGCATGCATAACCACATGTTTCGCCCCATGATTGCTGGTAATGGAACATATTCCGGATAGTAGGATGGTTCGGGGAGGATATTGTGCGCATATATACGAACGCCATTGCAGAGTTTTTTCTGTTCATGTGCATGTATACATGTGCCCGCCGTTGAGCGCCGACCATATAGCTTCGAGATCGCAGGTGGTGTTCCGGACGAAATTATCGAACCTGCATACTCCTGCTCGTCGCCAGTCCGGAGCAGGAATTTTCCAGACGGCCTGAATAATCTCCTGGCGGCGGAGCAATGATCCGTCCACCGGTTTCACGCCACCGGAAATAATTCCGGTAACCGGTTGCGCCAGTGCCGTACGCAGGTTGCACTGCCATCACGATCGCCTTCCCAGCAGCGCCTGCAGGCCTTCGCGATAGGAGCGGGTCGATGAAAGCTGCTTGCCATTCTTCAGCACCACAAGGTAATCCCCCTGAAACCAGGAGCGCACCTCTCTGATGCGATCGATATTGACGATGGCGGAGCGGCTGATGCGGAGGAAGAAGGAGGGATCGAGATCCTGCTCCAGTTTCGATATCCCCTCGCGAATTGCATGAGTCTCGGCGCCGACGTGAACCCGCGTGTATTTTCCATCGGCCTCCAGCCAGTCGATTTCGCCGGTTGGTTGCAGGAACGAGCGATTTCCCTCACGGATCACCAGCCGTTCCATGTACTGCTGTCCTGCCTGCATGCGGCGTAGCACCCCGAGCATCGTCTCGGCGAGAAGCTCCGTTCCATTGCGCCGCTCCAGAAAGCTCCTGGCCCGCACCAGCGCGCGCGCCAGCCGCTCCTCGTCGAACGGTTTCAGCAGATAATCGAGCGCATTCACCTCGAATGCCTGGATGGCATACTGGTCGAACGCCGTGACGAAGATCACTGCGGGCGTCACCTCCGGCGGGAGACCGCTCAATATCTCGAAGCCGTCCAGTTCAGGCATCTGAATGTCGAGGAAGAGGAGATCGGGGCGATCCCGCCGCACCATCGCCACGGTCTCCGCGCCGTTGCGGCATTCGCCGATGATGGAGATGCCGGATTGTTTCGAGAGCATCGACCGGAGCAGTTCGCGCGCCAGCGGCTCGTCATCCGCTATCAGCACCCCAATCGGTTCGTTGTGTACGCGTATCCGTTCGTTCATGGGTTCTCCTCATCGTCGGCTGTTCGTGCCGGCAGTGTGATCGTGACAGTGGCTCCCCCCTCCGGGGCGTTCGCGATGGTGAAGCTCTGCTCATCGCCATGCAGGTGTTCGAGGCGCGCCCTTGTATTTCCGATGCCCACCCCTTCCCGCAGCGGTCCCGCGCGCAGTCCCGGACCATCGTCGCGAACCATGATTACGAGCCTGTTGCCCTCCCGGTGTGCGGTTACGGTAATGGAGCCTGCGCGCGCATGCCGCGCCAGCCCGTGCCTGATGGAGTTCTCCACCAGCGGTTGCAGTATCAGCCGCGGGACGCGCAGCCGCCGTATCTCCGGGGGTGCCTCGATGGTTACTGTCAGGCGGTCCTGGAAGCGCATGCGCTGTATCTCCACGTATTGTTCCAGAAACTCCAGTTCATTGCCGAGCGAGGTTTCCTGCGACTCATCATTCTCCAGCGAGAGCCGCAGCAGATTGCTCAGCCGGGCGATCATTGTGCGCGCCGCAGACACATCCCGCTCCATCAGCGCGGAGATGCCATGCAGTGTGTTGAAGAGAAAATGGGGCTGAAGCTGCATCCTGAGCGCATCCAGCCGGGCCTCGGCCAGCCGGGCTTCAAGCTGGAGCGCGATCCGCTCGCGGCGCCGGTAGGCCATGTAGAATTCGTAGGCATGGTGTACCATCACCGTTCCCGCATAGACCGCGAGATTGATGGCGAACGAACGGCGGTAGCCGGGGAGGACAAGGTCGAAGAGGGAAAGCTCGGGGTGGCTGATCAGCCCGAGCGGCCGCCCGACGATGGTGAAGAGCACGAGTATCACGAACGCGAAGAATGCGCCGGCAATGATGTGGAGCAGCGCATTGCGGACGCCGTGCCTGCCGCTGATGGGGAAGTGCCGTGCGAAGGCGAAGGTCAGGGGGGAGATGGCTCCCCACAGCCACCACGCCGCCAGCTTGTGGAGCAGGATGTCGGACAGCGGCATCTCCTGTTCGGTTCCCAGAAGCGCCAGATAGTCCTGTGTGGTGAACAGAAGCGCCAGCGACGTCCAGATGGTGAAGGCGAGCGCCAGGCGCTTCCACCACGGACGCCGCGCGGGATGACCGGATGCGACATCCCAGTCGGTTCCCGGCGTGCGACGGCGGAGCTCCGGCGCGGCGGTCGTGTCGATGGCGAGAGTCGGCGAGCTGGTATCGGGCATGAGCGCGATGTTCGAGGGGAAGTGCGCCGCGGTCGCACGCACCCGGCGCCGGCGGCATCGTATTAGAGCCGGTCGCTGGCACGCAGCGCCGTCACCGAGGTTCTATCCATTACGATATTCAGACCAATGACCTTTCCATCGGTTCCCTTATCGATCTCCACGCGCACCGTGTGTCCGGTGAAGGGATCGAAGCTTGCGACCACGCTCGCGGAGACGGGGGCGAACCGTGTCGGCAATGCGCGGGGCACCCGCTCCCCGATCGCGGCAATCCTGTCGCCTCCCCAGCCGTACATCTGTCCCACCTCGCCATGCTCGAAGCGCAGCCGGAAGAATGTCTGTGCAGACATCGGTGTGGGCATCACCGAGCCGGTGATCTCCACCCCTCTGAATGGACCCAGGCTGTCGCTCAGTCCCCGCATATCCGCCTCCAGCGCATTTTTCACATCCTCGAACGGATAGCTCGGATGCAGCCGCTTCTTCAGCGGATCGAAATTGCCGTGGGCGGCTGCCAGCACCACCTCGCGCGTCAGGCGCGCCAGTTCCGCCAGCGCCGGCGAATCGGCGTTTGCGGTTCCGGCCAGCGCCAGCAGGCCATCCTGTCCCTCGGCACCCATCATCAACCGATGTCCTTCGGTCCAGGCGAGGATTGCGCCGCCGCCGGGGAGCGTGTAGCGTCCGGCCATGTGCTCCAGTTCCGTGGCAGGAATATCCACCACGGCAGGCGGAGCCGGATAGGGGGCCCCCGCGATCATCAAGCTGAGGGGGTTCATCACCGCCATCCTGTAGCCGGTCCCATTGATGCGGCGATTGCTCAGGAAGATCAGCACAAGCCCTTCATCCACATAGCGCCGGTATTCCACATTGTAGCCGCCGAGATCGCCGGCATGAAAGATCAGTCTGGTGCCGCGGATGGTGCTGGTGGTGTTCCATCCATAGGTATAGCTCATCGGTCCCTGCACGGGGACATGCGCCGTGAAGAGCTTCTCCCGGGCTTCGGCGGAAAGGACGGCGTCTTCGGCGAGCGCCTGTTCCCATCGGTAGAGATCGCCGGCGGTGGAATAGATGGAGCCTGCGCCGGCGAGATCCGCGCCGTAAAGGAATGTCGATGTAGGGCCTTCGTCGTTCGTGCCGGAATAGGAATGGAGCCGGTCCAGCCGGGCGTGGGGCTCATCGCCGAGGAAGCCGGTGCTCTGCATGCCCGCGGGATCGAAGAGATTCCTGCGGAGATATGCCTCGAACTTCTGTCCGGATGCGCGCTCGACGATTCCTGCCAGCAGAGCGTATCCGGGGTTGGAATAGGCGAATCCTGTACCCGGTGAAGTTTCCAGCGGCAGCGAGAGAATCTCCCGCATGGTCTCGTCGCGACTGGCTCCCGGCGCGAGCGACTGTTCCAGATACGGGAGTCCGGCCGTATGCGTCAGGAGCTGATGGATCGTGATGCCCCGCTTGTCCGCCGGAGCGTCGGGGAAGAACCGTCCCACCGTATCCGAAACCGAGAGGCGTCCCTGCATCTCCAGCTTCAGAAGCGCAGCGGCCGTAAACTGCTTGGAAAGCGAGGCAATGAGGAAGGGCATGTCGGCAGTCACCGGAATCGAGCGGGCGTCATCGGCAAGGCCGTAGCCCTTGCGCACAAGTATCTCGCCGTCCTTCGCCGCCAGCAACGTTCCCGAAAGACCGAAGGCGGCCATCCGGCTCATGTACTCGTCGATTCTGATGCCGAGCTCACCGTTAACGATCGGGTTGTCGCTCTGGGCGTGGGCGGCGCCGGCTATCAGCAGCGTCAGGGCGGGGAGCAGGAGAAATCTCATGGATGATATGCTCTGGTTCATGTAACGCAACGGATGTGAGATGATCGGTGCTACGCGGCGCTCGCGGCTTCGTTGCGCCGGAATGACGGGTGATGGCACGATCAGCAGCGGAAGGGGAACGAACAGGGGGGTCAGGGGAATGAAAGAAGAGTGGCGGCGGGAGGAAGATCCCTTGAATGAAGTGCACCCGGGCATGGTCGTAACGGCCCGGCCCGGTCCGTGGTCAGTAGTCCGTAAACGTTCCCTGCCCGCCGATCCGCTCGATCTCCCGCAGCGCCATGCCGTAGCGGACTCCGCGCGTGCTGACGATGATGCCGGGGAGATCCTGCATGCGCATGAATTCATCGAGCACCAGGGCGCCCCCGGGGAGCACGTCCGCGCGGTCGGGGTGCACTCCGTTCAGACCCCTGATCTGCTCGACAGGCATGCGGCAGAGGTGCAGGGTAGTTTCCTCGATTTCCTCGCACGTCAGGCGGAAGCCGTTCAGCTCCTCGGCGTCGAATGCCGTCAGTCGCGCGGCCATCGCTCCGAGCGTGGTCACGGTGCCGGCCACTCCCACCATCTCCACATCGGCGGGGAGATCGAACCCTTTGCCGAGCTCCCGACGGATATAGGCGCGCGCCATTTCCACCTGTCCGGCGTCCGGCGGAAGCGCGGGAAAGAATCGTTCCGTGACGCGCACCGCTCCCACGTCGATGCTGATGCTGCGTTCCAGGTGCCGGCCGGTTCCTACCGCAATCTCGGTGCTGCCGCCGCCTATATCGATCACTCCCCGGCGGCGGGGGCTGGGGGGAAGTCCGAACAGCGCCCCGCGATAGGTCATCTCCGCCTCCTCCTCGCCACTCACCACCTCGATGGTGATGCCGGTTCGTTCCCGCATCGCCTCGATGAATTCGTGGCTATTCCATGCATCGCGGAGAGCACTGGTGCCGAATGCCACGATCCGTTCCGCGCCGAGCGATCGCGCTATCTCCCGGTAGCGCAGCAGATGCCCCTCCAGGCGATCGAACGTCTCGGGCAGGATCATGCGCGCGGCGTCCACACCGCGCCCAAGCCTGGCAATGGCGTGTTCATCTCCCAGTATCTCGATCGTGCCGTCCGGCGCCGCCGCCAGGATTGCCATCAGAATCGTGTTTGTGCCGATGTCGATCGTGGAGAAGATCATGGAGAAGTCAAAGGTCAAAGGTCAAAAGGCAAAAAGGGGAGGCGGATGTTTTCAGGGTCCGGCCGGATCGTCCGGCTTCAGGATGAACCGGGTTGCTATCCATTCGTTCTCCGTTGCTTCGGCGGCCGGCTGCAGGCCGTGTCCGGCGGCGGCGTCCACAAGGCTTTCGTAGTCGGCGATGAGGACGCCGGATGTGAGGATGCAGGCATCGGCGGAGCGGCGCAGCTTCCGCATCATGTCCGGCAGCAGCTCGATGATGACGTTCCGGTGGATGTTGGCGAGGATGATATCGAATCCTCCTTCCTCCACGTCGGCGAGTTCGCAGAGCCGCACGTCGATACCCTCGACGCCGTTGAGCGCGATATTCTCGTGCGTATTCTCCACCGCCCACTCATTGTTGTCGATCGCGAGGATGTGGCCGGCACCGTATCCGGCAGCCATGATGGCGAGCACACCGGTGCCGGTGCCTATATCGAGCACGCGCCTGCCGCTGATATCGACCGCCGTCATCAGCGTCGCTATCAGCCGGGTCGATTCGTGATGGCCGGTGCCGAATGACATCTTGGGGTCGATGGTAATTACCAGATCGTCGTCGCCGGATGGCTGCACCGGGTTCCAGCTCTGCGTAATCACCAGGCGGTCGGTAAGGCGTACGGGCTGTAGCGAACGCTCGAACTCCGCGTTCCAGTTCTGCTCCTCCACGCTTCCCCGCTCGAACTCCACATCCGTTTCTTCCGGAAGCCACCGCAGGATATCCTCCGGCATCGATTCCTCATAGACCCCCTCGTCGAAATACATCGTGATGCTGGTATCGTTATCCACCACGCCCGTGATGGGGAGCGTCCCGCTTATGGCGATGATGAAGTCCAGCGCCGGGCGATCGGCGCGGCAGATGAGTGCGTCGTACTGTTTCATGGTGTTACGAATCCTGAATGCCATCCGCGGAATGCCCGGGGTGATAGCCGGCATGCCCGTCCGGAAGCCCCCAAGATAACAAACCGGTCTGCGGCAATCAGCGCATTATGGCACGATGTATGAAACTTCATCGAAGTAATGCGTAGTGCGGACGATGGAAATTCGGGGCGCCGGAATTACCCGATTAAACCGGCACCGAATTTCCGTGCCATCCCTTTTCTATTTGGCACCGTAATTGTGATTTCCTATACTACCTGTGAGGTGCGGGTCGCACATCATATTCAACGTTACTTCAGATTGAGGAGGAGATTATGTCACAGCAGTATGATGCTGGTGAATCCAGTGGACTCGGTAAGGGCCTGCTGATAGGTATGCTGACGGGCGGGGTGATGGGAGCCGCACTTGCCCTGCTGTTTGCGCCCAAGAGCGGCCGCGAGCTTCGTTCGGATATCACGCACATGACCAACGAGTACATCGACAAGGCCGGCGACGCGCTGAATTCGGCTAATGAGCGTTCGCGCGAGATCATCAATGAGGGGCGCACGCGTGCCGAGAGCATCGTCGATGATGCGCGCGAGAAGGCATCAACGATCCTTTCCGATGCCGAGCGAGTCGTTTCGGAGGCGCGCGCCAAGGCCACAAATGCGAGCTCCAAGGCCGTGCACGACGTCAAGGATGGCGCCGGCAAGCTGGCGGATGCCGCGAAGGCTGGAACCGAGGCGTTCAAGCAGGAACTTCGTTCGTGAGCATCGCGTGGGGGTATCATCGGCGCGAAAGGGAAAAGGGGACGGCATACCGGAAGTTCCGGCCTGTGAAGAGGACCGGGGCCGGTGCTGATTCCGATCGTTATCATGTAATACCGAAGCGAACGTGATTATGGAAACAGTACTCTACATTTCGGCTTCGGTGGCGTTGCTTGCGCTCGCCGGACTTTTCATCTACCTGATCCGGTTCATCGGAAGCACGCGTGGGCTTCTGGGCTCCGTGACCACCGCGTTGCAGGGAATCATCGACGAGATCGGCGCGCTCCGCAGCAATCTGCAGGGGACGATCAGGAATGTCGAGGGAATCACCGGCAAGGTGGAGGGGACGGTCGATCGGCTTAACGATTCGATGACGCGGGTGAATATGCAGCTCGATCAGGTGGAGGGGATTGTGGAGAGCGTCCGCGTGGTGGCGCAGGACGTTTCGCGCGTGGCTACCGATGCCACCGATGTGGTCCATGAGGCGAAGAGTGTGGTCGTGGGGGTGATCGGCCTGGCGGACAATGTGCAGAATTCCGTGCAGAAGCCGGTGAACGAGCTGATGACGATCTTCAGCGCGCTGGGCATTGGAATCCGCCGGTTCCGCATGAAGCTGGCAGGCGCCGGTTCCAACGGCCACGCGGAACATGCGGGCGCCGTACATGCCGATGCGGGGACGGAGTACATGGCCGGCCGACACGGGCTCCCCTCCCCCGATGGAGCGGCGTGCGAGGAGACGATCCAGGTTACGCATACCACGACCGTCGTCGCCGACGGAGAACCGTAGTTTCTGTGGCACGCAGATTCTGCAACGACAATACCGGACGGTGATGTCCGGCGCCCGGCGCCCGTGGATATGATTCACGGGCGCTGTCCGTAGGCGCCCGGCATGGCCGTGCTCCACACGCAATGGCTAACTCCGGCGGACATCTCTTATGGAACATCGCGACCGTATTCTTCTGGAGGTAGGGAACACGACGGTGAAGCTTGCGCGGTCCACCGGCGGGGGCGGCATCGTTGTCGAGCGATATGAAGATCCGGAGGAGGTGGCGGGGCTGCTTGATGGATGTGATGCGGAGATCGTCTGCGTCCCGGTCGGCTCGGGGGGGAATCTGCCGCCGGCGTTCCATGATCTCGCGGGGCTGCGCGTGATGCGCCGCGCCGATCTTCTGCCGTTCGCGGGTTCGAGCTATGCGTCGCCGGAAACGCTCGGTCTCGACCGTATTCTGAACCTGGCCGGACTGGCCGGCCAGGGCATTGCCATCTCCTGCGGCACCGCCATCACCATCGATGCCATGACCCCCGATGGCCCGTTCTGGGGCGCAATCATGCCCGGATTCGGCACCGCCGCCCTCGGACTTCACGACCGCATCCCCGTGCTTCCTCTGGTGTCTGCTGATGCCCTCGTCGCGTTGCCCGCGCGCACGAGCCTGGAATCGGTGGCGAACGGCGTGCTGCTCGGAACGGCGCTTGCCGTGGCCGGGCTGGCGGGGAGGCTCGCCGCGCTGGGATTTCCCGGAGCGGCTCCACGCGTGGTTGTCACGGGAGGGGATGGCGAGCTTCTGCTCAGGTACTGGAACGATGTTCCCGCGCCGGAGCTCGATGCGGCGCTTCTCTTCCGGGGAATGCTGCGGATGCTGGAGAAGCAGATGCCGCCGGCTTCGGGCTCCGGCTAGGCCGGTTCGGTCTGATAGGGGGCCAGCGCCTCTCCGATCGGCCGGGCATCGGGGAAGAAGGAGACGATCCGCTCGATCACCTCATCCACCAGCGCGTCGGGACAGGAGGCCCCGCTGGTAAGTATGATGTCCAGCGGGCGGCCGGTCTCCGGCAGCCAGTTCCGTGTGGCACGGATTTGTCGGCTGTGCAGGTCGAAATGGGTGATTGCCTCGCGGGATTCCATCTCCCCGGCGTCTTTTATGAAGTAGGTCGGCAGGCGTTTCTCGCAAAGCTCCACAAGATGCGAGGTGTTGGAGCTGTTGTAGCCGCCCACCACCACCGCCAGATCGCCTCCGGATTCGATGAGCGCCGTCGTGGCATTCTGGTTCTCGTTGGTCGCATAGCAGAGCGTATCGCGCGTATCGGCGAAATGCCGGCCCACGGCCTCCGGGCCATGACTGCGGATCATCACCTCGCGCAGCCGGTCGGCGATGGCCTGCGTTTCGGAGGCGAGCATCGTGGTCTGGTTCACCACGCCGATCCTGAGCAGGTGCGCTGCCGGATCGAACCCTTCGGAGCACTGCCCGCCGAACCACTCGTCGAATCGTTCCAGCGGCTCGCGTCCCTCGATGATCGCCGCGAGGCGCTCGGTCTCCTCCATGTTCTGCACCACGATGGTCGGGGCGCCGGCTGCGCTGTGGGAGAAGGTGGCGCGGGTCTCCTCATGGGTGCGCCTGCCGTGGATCACCACGGTGTATTCCTTTTCGCCGAGCGTGCCGGTGCGGTTCCAGACCTTCTCGACGAACGGGCAGGTGGTGTCCCAGCTATAGGGATCGATACCATGCGCGGCAAGCTTCTCCTGGATCTCCAGTGTAGTGCCGAATGCCGGGACGATCACCACATCCTCCGGGGTCAGCTCGTTCCAGTCGATGAGCTGCTCGCCGGCGGGAGTCATCAGGAACCGGATGCCGCGCGCGCGGAGATCGTCATTGACATGCGGGTTGTGGATCATCTCCGAGAGGAGGAAGATGCGCCGGTCCGGATTGTTCTCCAGCGTGCGGTAGGCTATCTCGATGGCATTCTCCACGCCGAAGCAGAAGCCGAAATGCCGCGCGATCCGGAAGCGGACCGGCCCGAAGTCGAGCACCGAGGGGGTCAGATCGCGCCGTCGTGGATCGGTGCTCCTGCGCGCATTCTTCACCGCGGCGATGATGGGGGAGCGGAAATAGATGGGGATGTCGAACGTACGTGCCATGAGATTGATTCAGGAGCCTGCCGGAATGAACCGCCGGGGAGACCGGGCAGCCGGCCGTGCGGGGAGCGCTTCATGCGTCGCTGCCGGAGCGGGTTCATTCCGCTGTGAGCTTTCAGGAACGATGGGCGGGAATCGCCGCGACTCCCGCCCGCAAAACTACGAAACTATCGTGCGCCCCCCGATGCATCCGTGTGCCGGCGCCGGATCGCACGGGTGCGCCGACGGAACCGGCCGAGCCGGGTATGCCGGAAACGTCCCCGGATATGATCCTGGAAGAAGCTCCCCTTGGACTGCGACCGGAGAAACCGTGCGTACACCTCCGCGGGGACGTTGCTGAACCGGTAGATGCCTCCTCCCGTGAAGATCACCTCCAGTTCGCGCGACTCGACATCGTAGCCGATGGCGTGAATCGCGCTCGATTGTACGGTTTTCAGCAGCATTGTCTCCTATCTCCATTCGATTCGTTCTGGTGGAAGCGGCGTGCCGCATTCCGGCATGCCGGTGTCTCCATAATGACGAAACAGACGTCCGGAGCATGCATGGAGATGACGGAAAAAAGGGGGAGATGCGGGGAAATGCCCGCGGCCGATGCCCGGGCGCCGACCTCTTCCTTAACGCATTGAACGGCATGAAGCGCCGGAGAGTGTTCCCGCTGCCAGTGTCCGGTTTCGGTCTGTGTCCAGTAGCCGCGTTCGTCGCAGGAGCATGGTATGCGGCATGCCGGACAGATCAGAATTCTGTTATGTACTCGTCGCCTCGAATCCATTCGGTGACAAACCGTAATGATGATCCGTGCGGCCTCGGCCAATCGTTGGATAACGTCGCCAGTTTGCTATTTTCGTCAGGTATAACTTTTTTTTGCGAAACCCTCTTCGCCATCTCTCCTGGCGGGTTTTTATCTAGATGATCGCAGTCCCTTCGCACATCGCCTCGCTTAGACCGTATCAACCCGGAAAATCGGCAGCGGAGGTCGAACGCGAGCTTGGCATCAGCGGATCAATCAAGCTTGCCTCCAACGAGAATCCTCTCGGCTCTTCGCCGTGCGCACTCGAAAAAATCTCGGAAACACTGGCCGGGCTCTCCCGCTATCCCGATGGCGGACGGGAGCTTCGTCATATTCTGGCGGACCGTTTCGTAGTCCGTCCGGAAAATGTGATCTGCGGCGCCGGTTCCGAATCTCTTATCGCGACGGCGATGCACACGTTCCTGGAGCCGGATGACGAAATGATCTCAAGCGAGGGAACGTTCGTCGGCTTCCAGGTGCTGTCGCATGCCTCCGGAGTAAAGACCCACTTCACGCCGATGAAGAACTACGGGTACGATCTGAACGCGATGGCGTCGAAGATCGGCGAGAAGACGAAGATCATCTACATCGCCAACCCGAACAATCCGACCGGCACGGCCGTTACCACCGGCGAGCTTGAGCGCTTCATCGCCCGTGTGCCGGAGACCGTCCTGGTGATACTCGACGAGGCGTATTTCGAGTACGCCGACGGCTGGCCGGACTATCCCGACTCGATGCACTACCGCTGGGACAACGTTCTCACCTGCCGCACCTTCTCCAAGGCCTATGGCCTGGCGGGTCTGCGCATCGGCTACGGCATGGCCCATTCGGACATCATTGCGAAGATGCTGAAAGTGAAGCTTCCGTTCGAGCCGAGCACTCCCGCATCGGCTGCCGGCATCGGCGCGCTGGACGACAGGGAGTTCCTGCGCAGAACGGTGGAGCTGAATCGCGAATCGCTCGTCTTTCTCCACGCCGAGTTCGAGCGGATGGGGCTTACATTCGTCCCCTCGCTGGCGAACTTCGTGATGATCGATTTCGGCACGACCGAGCGGGCCGAGCGGATCTTCAACGCCCTGTTGAAGCGGGGGGTCATCACACGGCTGCTGGGCGGGTTCCGGCTTCCGCACTGCCTGCGCATCTCCACCGGCACCATGGAGCAGAACCGCCGGTGTGTGGAGGCGCTCACCGCCGTGCTGGGGGAGGAGGTGAACGCCGGGGAGGGCTGACGGCGCCATGCCGGGGTGGGGGGCTACAAGAATCGCGGCCGGCGGACGTCAGGAGCCACACTCCGCGTTGGGACTGGAAGTTCATCCGCGGTTGCCTGCATGGCCAGGCGGATGATCCCGGCCACAGGCGATGTGAATGGAATGAAGAGCCTCAGGCTCTGCGGGCGAGCGGCCGCTTGCCCGTCGGAACTTCAAATCTCTTACGGCGAGCGGCCGCTCGCTGTCCTACCAAGCTATGGAAACTGCAGAACAGCTTCGTGCGACCGAGCAGGGGAAGGATCTTTTCTCGATTCGCGGAATCCATCATATAGAATTCTACGTCGGTAACGCCAAGCAGGCCGCCTATTACTACCGCCGTGCTCTCGGCTTCCAGCTCCGGGGCTATCTGGGTCCGGAAACCGGCGTGAAGGATCGCGCATCCTATTTCGTTCAGCAGGGGAAGATCCGTTTCATCCTTACCACGCCGCTCCATCCGGATTCGCCGATGGCGGAGCATGTGAAGATCCACGGGGACGGCGTACGCGACATCGCCTTCGAGGTGGATGACGCCGAGGAGGCCTACCGGATCACCACCGAGCGCGGCGCCCGCGGCGTTACCGAGCCGTTCGAGCTGAGCGATTCCAACGGCAGCATCAAGATGGCCACGATCGCCACCTATGGCGATACCGTGCATTCCTTCGTGCAGCGCGATGGATTCAACGGCTTCTTCCTGCCGAATTTCGTGGAGCGCGAGGACCCGCTCGCGCAACCATGCGGCCTGAAGCACGTGGATCACGTGGTGGGCAACGTGGACTGGAACCGGATGGAGGAGACGGTGAACTTCTACAGCAACATCTTCGGCTTCAGCAAGTTCGTTTCCTTCGACGACAAGGACATCTCCACGGAGTACAGCGCTCTGCGCTCCACCGTGGTGGCCAACGAAAACAAGTGGGTGAAGTTCCCGATCAACGAGCCGGCCGAGGGGCTGAAGCGCTCGCAGATCGAGGAGTACGTGCAGTTCTACAAGGGCGCGGGCGTCCAGCACATTGCGATGGAGTCCGAGAACATCCGCGAGACCATCAGCACGATGCGCGCCAACGGCGTGGAGTTCATCAACGTGCCGGATACGTACTACGTGGATCTGCTGGAGCGGGTCGGGGAGATCACCGAACCGGTGGAGGAGCTTCGCGAGCTCAGCATTCTCGTCGATCGCGACGACAAGGGGTATATGCTGCAGATCTTCACCAAGCCGGTGGAGGATCGCCCGACGCTCTTCTTTGAAATCATCCAGCGCCGCGGCGGCGAATCGTTCGGCAAGGGGAACTTCAAGGCTCTTTTTGAGGCGATCGAACGCGATCAGGCCGAACGCGGCAACCTCTAGCGTTACAGCGTAGCGCTACAGCGGCAGTTGGGCGGCAGGACCGCACGCAGGATTTTGACATGCTCCGCTCCATGAACCGTGCCGCGGTGCATTCATTCTACTTCTCCTCGATAGGGCGTGGGGACGACCCCACGCCTTCACTACGAACGTGGGGACGGCCCTGCATGAGTCAGTATAGGCAATGGCCTGGGTCTATCTTATTGTTGCGGGTCTCCTGGAGGTGGGCTGGGCGATCGGGCTTAAGTACACGGAGGGGTTTACCCGGCCGATCCCAAGCATTTTGACAGGTGCCGCCATTGTGGCGAGCATGTTTCTGTTATCGCTGTCGGCCAGAACGCTCCCGATCGGGACGGCCTACGCGATGTGGGTGGGAATCGGCGCGGTGGGAGCGGCGGTCCTGGGAATCTTCCTGCTGGGTGAGCCGCGGAACCCAGGACGCATCTTTTTCCTTGCCTTGCTGGTCATCTCGCTGATCGGGATGAAGCTTACGACGAAGACCGGGGCGGATGGCATGTCTGCGGCGAAGGCCGGGCAGGCAGAGCATAATGACCGAAGCGACCGCGCGCCCTGACTGCGGCTGTGGCACCAGGCCGCGCTGTGTCAACCGAGGAGGAGCCTGGCTTCTCCCCTCCTTTCGTTGCTATGAAACGACGACCCGCACTCCTTCTGCTGCATGGTGCCCTGGGAGCGCGCGGGCAGTTTGCCCCGCTCTCGGAACTGCTTGCCGGGCGGTTCGACCTGCATGCCATCGACTTTCCCGGTCACGGAGGCGGGGAGTTTCCGGACGGGGCGTTCAGCATCGCCGGATTCGCCTCGTTCCTGCGTGGCTGGCTCGATGCGCGGGGGATGCAGGGGGCCGACATCTTCGGCTACAGCATGGGGGGATATGTGGCGCTGCATCTGGCGCGGCATTTCCCGGAATATGTTGGCCGCGTCTTCACGCTGGCGACGAAATTTGCCTGGGATCCTGCGACGGCCGGGCGCGAGACCAGAATGCTCGATCCGGCCGGGATCGAGGCGAAGGTTCCGCGGTTCGCCGCGCAGTTGTGCGAACGTCACGCTCCGCAGGACTGGAAGGAGGTGCTGCGCAGGACGGCGGAGATGATGACGAACCTTGGAGAGCAGAACGAGCTGCCGCTGGAGGAGCTGGAACATGTCCGGCATTCCGTCACCATCGGCATCGGCGATCGTGATCAGATGGTGAGCGTGGAGGAAAGCCTTGCCGCGTATCGCCATCTCCCGAATGGACGTTTCCTTGTCATGCCCGGTACGCCGCACCCCCTGGAAAAGGTCTCGCCGGCGCGTCTCGCGCGCGAGATCGATGAGTTCTTCATCGATGGGGAATATCTGGCGCAAGAACATAAATCAACAAAATCAATCAACTGACATGGCAGCAGAGAAAAAGGGGACTTCGGGCCGCAACGCGGAGAAGCCCTCGCAGAACGGCAAGACCACAACCAGGAAGGCGCCATCCGTGCGTGCGGCCGTCAAACGGGACCCTGACGTGGCCCCGCTGAAAGGGCTCAATAAATTGACGAACGTGATATCTCCGGAGCCATCCTTCTACCGCACGGTCGAGCGGAATTTCGAGCGTGCTGCCTCCGCGGTGGAGTATCCCCGCGGCATCCTTGATCAGATCAAGGTCTGCAATTCGGTGTTCATGGTGCGCTTCCCGGTGCGCATCGGCAGCGAAATCCATGTCTTCAGCGGGTGGCGCGTGCAGCACTCGCATCACCGTCTCCCCACCAAGGGGGGCATCCGCTATGCCGAGCATGTGACGCAGGATGAGGTGATGGCGCTCGCCGCTCTCATGACCTACAAGTGCGCCATCGTCGATGTTCCCTTCGGCGGCGCCAAGGGGGGCATCCAGGTGGACCCGAAGAAGTACACGGAGGAGGAGATCGAGCGCATTACCCGCCGCTATACGATGGAGCTGGTCAAGCGCAACTGCATCGGTCCTGCCGTGGACGTTCCCGCCCCCGATTATGGCACCGGCCCTCGCGAGATGGCCTGGATCGCCGATACCTACCAGTCGGTGACTCCCGGCCAGATCGACGCGCTCGCCTGCGTGACGGGCAAGCCGCTGTCGCAGGGGGGAATCGACGGCCGTACCCAGGCCACCGGCCGCGGCCTTTTCTTCGGGGTGCGCGAGGCGCTTTCGACCACGGAGAATGCCAAGCTCTTCAACATGGAGCCGGGGCTTGAAGGGAAGAGGGTTATCGTGCAGGGGCTCGGCAATGTGGGCTACTGGGCGGCGAGGAATCTTCAGGAGGGAGGCGCCACCATCGTCGGCATCGCCGAATACGAAGGGGGCATCTACGACAAGAACGGCCTCGATGTGAATGAGGTGTTCAATCACCGCAAGGAGACCGGCACTATCCTGAACTTCAAGAATGCCCGGAACTTCAAGAACAGCGGCGTCGTGCTGGAGCAGGAATGCGATATCCTGGTGCCGGCCGCCCTTGAGAATCAGATCAACTCCGACAACGCCCCCAGAATCAAGGCGAAGATGATCGCCGAGGGAGCGAACGGGCCTGTAACCGCCGGCGCCGAGGATATCCTGCTGGAGCGGGGCATCCACTTCCTCCCCGATGTCTACCTGAATGCCGGCGGCGTCACCGTGAGCTACTTCGAGTGGCTCAAGAACCTCTCGCACGTCCGGTTCGGCCGTCTCGGCAAGCGCTCCGACGAGGCATCCTATACGCGGATCGTGTCGATGGTGGAGCGCCTGACGGGCCAGTCGCTCTCATCTTCGGAGCGTTCCATGCTGGTGCACGGCGCCGACGAGGCGGATTATGTGGATTCCGGACTGGAGGAGACGATGATCAGCTCCTTCTACCAGATTATGCGCGCGTACCAGAACAACAAGAAGGTGCACGATCTCCGCACGGCCGCCTTCGTGGTCGCCATCGAGAAGGTGGCGAAGGCGTACATGGAACTGGGCATCTTCCCGTAACCGGCCGGCGACATTGCCTTTTTATCGAGGGCCCCGGCATTATGTCGGGGCTTTCCTCGTTATTACACAGGTGCGACATCGGTCGGTGTCCGCGGGTCATATACCTGATGTCGGCATAACCGCTCCCCGGACCGGGATCGGCGGAGCCGCAAACGGGAGAGACATCTTCTCCGGCAGTGCGAAATGATTGCACAATCCATACCCTAGACAATATCCCTATGCATGCCAGAATCCGCAGCAGATTGCATTCAATGCTTCCCATCTTTCTGTTCGCCGCAGCGTCGGCGTTCGCGCAGCCGAAGATCCAGGTGGTCGGCGGCAATTCGTTCGACTGGGGAGATGTGACGCCGGGCGTCCACGAGTATGATCTGACAGTCGTCAACGCCGGCACCGATACGCTGGAGTTGCTGGGACTCGCCTCGGGCATGGCCTCCGTGGTTGGTGAGATCGAGAAGACGTCGCTGGCGCATGGGGATTCGGTGAAGCTGAAGGTGAAGATGGAGACCACGCGCTATACGGGCGAGCGGAAGGGATGGGTGAAGATACAGTCGAACGATCCGGTGCATGGCTTCATCGAGGTTTCGCTGCGCGCATTTGCCGTGCGCTATCTCTATGCGGAGCCTGACGGCGCCGTTCTGTTCGATGACGTGGTGGTGGGGAAGGAGTCGAAGCAGGAGGTCACATTCACGAATATCAGCCACAGGGATGTCACGCTCTCGCCGAAGGTGGAGGTCAGCGGCGGCCAGGGGGTGATGCGTGTGGAGATTCCGAGGCCGGTCGTCATTCCGGCCGGCCGGAGCATCAAACTGAACACCTATCTGACGCCGCTGGAGGCGGGCAAGGGGGAATGCTTCATCGAATTCAGTCTCATGGAGAAGGATCTCACCGTTCCGAAGGTGCAGGTGCTCTTTATGGCGAAGCCTGCGGCCGGCGCGCAGTAGGAGTATATGGGGTGCGGCCGTTTCCGTGAGTGAATGATGGCGCAGTAGAATAATACGAAGGGCGTTTCCGCATGCCGCGGAAGCGCCCTTCCATCGTGTGTATCGTCCGGTTCTACAGTTCGTCCCCGGAGGTCGATGCCTGTGCGTCGGCGGCGAGCGGCGCCGGCTCTCCGTCATCCGGAAGTGGGCCGGGCGTAGCAACCGGGGGAATCCCCTCCTCCGTGCCGACCGAGGCGACGGCGCGATTGCCATCCACCGGAGGCTCTCCTCCACCATGTGCGGGAGCGGCTTTGCGGGAGGGATAGAAGATCAGCAGCAGTACGACACCAACGGAAACCGCCGCATCGGCGATGTTGAAGATGTAGAAGCGGTGAAGCTCCGTGCCGAAGATGCTGATGTCCGGAATGTTGATATCGACGAAATCCACCACCTTGCCGTAGAAAAGCGGGGCGTAGCCGTAGAAGACGCCGTAGAAGACGCGATCGATCAGGTTGCCAACGGCGCCGCCGAGTATCATGGCAAGAGCGATCCTGAGCCCCGTATTGCCCGAACTCTCCGTGCGTTTCAGGAGATAGATGAGGAAGACCGCCGCGCCGATCGAGAACGTTCCCAGAATGACAGGCATGCCGAAGTTGAGCCCGAAGGCCATGCCCGGGTTCTCGACGAAGGTCCAGCGGAGGAAATCGCCCAGAACCTGCCGGCTCTCGTAGAGTTGCATCCCCTGGTACCGGATGCCGAAGAGATCGAAGCCCTTGACAGCGAGCTTGGTGATCTGATCGAGCACCATGAGCAGCGCGGAGAATGTGAGCAGCTTGCGCATGCGGTTATGCCTCGTTTTCCTCGTCGGCTCTGCCGGTCGCCTCGATCTGGATGCGCCCCGGCTCGCACGGCTTCGAGGTATTCTTGTAATAGGTGCAGACCTGCGTCACCGGGACGGCCATCATGCGCTTGCTGTCCAGGCGGAGCCCGCAGATGCGGCAGACGCCGAAGGTATTATCCTGGATGCGGCGGAGCGCTTCGTCGAGTTTCTTGATATAGTCGCTTGTGCGCTGGGCCTGCAGGAATGTTTTTTCGCGCTCCATAGCGTCGGTTCCCTGTTCGGCCATGTGCAGCGAATAGGCGCTGTTGTCGTCCATGTTCTCGCTGGAGGTCATTTCGCGGAGCTGCTCGGTAAGGACTTCGAGCTCCTCCTGGTTCTCCATGCGGAGTTCCTGTATCAGCGTCCGGAACTTCTCCAGTTCCTTCGGGGGGAATGGATCGGTGGTCGCGGTGCCGGTGGCGGGAGAGAATATGCCCTTTGGGAACTTCGCAGCCCCCCCCTTCGAGGGGGTCTTCTTCGTGGAGGTCCTGGTGGCCTCGGTTCCCGTTTCTTGCTTCTTGGAAGTCATCGATGAGGTCTTTGCTGCAGTTTTCTGTGAGAGCTTCTGCTGAGCCTTGGTGCCGGTCTTCTCCGGCCTAGCGGCAGTGCTGTTCTTCTTCGCCGGCGTGGCCGTCTTGGTGGCCCTGGATGCGGGTTTGGAAGATGTGGATGCGGACTTCTTCTGCGAACCGGCCGCATCTCTGGCGGCCGATTTCGATGTGTTCTTTGCTGCCATAATACATGTCGCCTCGTTTACCAGTGCTCTGTCGATGAAGTATGAACTCCGGCGCCTTCGCTATGGCTGCGATCGGCAGGCATGCCGGCCACGCCGGAACCATCCATGAGCAGCCGGGGCTATCGAATGGTTCCGTTCAGAGCTTCATCTCTCACAACTGACATTAATGAAGTGAACGATCACTCCGCGCAATGCGCGGCCCCGCCGCTATGGCGGGGGGCTCGCTTCATGAGCGGGAAGTCGCCGATATTACGATTATAGTGAAAATCTGATGCCACAGTATTGCCCGCTCCATCATCCCGCCGCGACCCGCTCCACGCGTTCCACGGCGATGCGGCAGGCCTGGCCGTTCAGGTCCACTTCCAGCATGGCTCCGGCCTGCGCCGGGATGAACTCGACCGCAAGGGTCTCGTTCATGATGTACTCCCGCTGCGATTCCAGTGCGCTCGCCAGGGTGTCGTTCGATGCATTGTAGCTCAGGCGGATACGGTCGGTGGGCTCCAGCCCGGAATCCCTGCGGAGGTTCTGCACACGGTTCACGAATTCACGCGCAAGCCCCTCGCGGATCAGCTCCTCATCGAGCTCCGTATCGAGTGCAACCGTGAGCGTCCCCTCGGAGGCGACAAGCCACCCCTCGATATCCTCGTGAATCAGCTCGATATCTTCCGGGAGAAGAGCAAACGTATCATTCCCGGCTGTGAGAGTCAAGCTCCCCATACGCTGTAGTTCGGCCACCTGTGCCGTGTCCATCGCCGTAATGGCGGCGGCCACGCTCTTGGCCGCCTTCCCATGTTTCGGGCCAATCATCTTGAAATTCGGCTTGGCCTTCACACGAACGATGCCGGAGTCCTCGCCGGCGGTGACATACTCCACGCTCTTCACGTTCAACTCGTCCTTGATGATCTCCTCCACGGCGCGGTAGTCCTCCCGCTCGGCCTCGCCGGCCACCGGTATCAGCAGGCGCCGCAGGGGCTGGCGCACCTTCAGGCGCGATTTCTCGCGCAGCATGCGCGCAAGCGCCACCGTCCGCTGCGCGCGGTCCATCCGGCGCTCCAGATCGGCGTCGATGGCCCCTTCCTCCGCCTCGGGCAGCAGCGCCAGGTGCACTGATTCGGCCGCATCCAGCTTCGTGGTGCCGTTCAGGTTGCAGAACGTCCGCTCCGCCAGAAACGGCGCGAGCGGCGCCATCAGCCGGGCGATGGTGTTCAGACACTCATATAACGTCTGATAGGCCGCCAGCTTGTCGGCCGACATCTCCCCCTTCCAGAACCTGCGGCGGTTGCGCCGTACATACCAGTTGGAAAGCTGCTCGACGGTGAACTCCGTGACCAGCCGCATCGCGCGGGTCGGCTCGAAGTCGTCCATCAGCACCCGGTATTCCCGGATCATCGTGTTCATCGCCGAAAGTATCCAGCGGTCGAGCTCCGCCCGCTCGTGCACGGGGATACGCTCCTCCGCGTAGGTGAAGCCGTCGATGTTCGCATACAGGGCGAAAAAGTTGTAGACGTTGTTCAGCGTCGTGAAGTCGGCGATCACCGTGCGCGGGATGTCCGCCTCGTTGAAGAGCATCGGGCGCCAGGGGGGGGAGCTGGTGACCATGTACCAGCGGACGGCGTCGGCGCCGTACTTCTGGATCATCTCGAACGGGTCCACCGTGTTGCCGAGGCGCTTGGACATCTTGCGTCCCTCGCCGTCCAGCACATGCCCGTTCACCAGGATGTTCCGGGTGGCGGGTCTGCCGAAGAGGGGCGTGGCGATGGCGTGCAGCGTGTAGAACCACCCGCGGGTCTGGTCTATTCCCTCGGCGATGAAATCGGCCGGGAAGAGCTCCGGTAGGTCCTCGCGATGCTCGAATGGATAATGCCACTGCGCGAACGGCATCGAGCCCGAATCGAACCACACGTCGATCAGCTCCGGCGTACGACGATACACCTGGCCGTTGCGACGGAAGACGACGCGGTCAACAAATGGTTTGTGAAGATCGAGCTGATCGGCCACCTCGCCCATCGGCGCCAGCCGGCCATCCTCATGCTCGTATTCTCCCTGCATCAGCTCTTCGATGGAGCCGACCGCGAAGATGTCGGCAGGGTTCTCCTGGTTCACCCAGATCGGCAGGGGCGTTCCCCAGTAGCGGTCGCGCGAGAGCGACCAGTCCTTGTTCTCCTCCAGCCAGTTGCCGAACCGTCCCGCGCCGATCTCCGGCGGCCGCCAGTTGATTCTGCCGTTCTGCTCTATCATGTCGCCGGCGTACTGTGTGGTGCGGATATACCACGAATCGCGCGCATAGTAGATCAGCGGGTTGTCGCAGCGCCAGCAGTGGGGATAGCTGTGCAGATAATCATTCGATGATTTCAGCACCTGGCCCCGCCCCTTCAGGGCGATCACGATATCCTTGTCCACCCCTTCCTCGACACGGTCGTCGAACCTGATGGTCTTCACCGCGCGTCCGGCGAAGTCTGTAACGACATCGGTGAAATGTCCTCCGGTGGTCACCGGCTGCAGCACCGGAAGATCGTAGCGGAGCGAAACCTCGTAGTCGTCCTGGCCGAACGCCGGAGCGATATGGACGATGCCCGTGCCATCCTCGGTGGAGACGAAGTCGCCGAGCGTCACATAGAACGCGTCCTTTTCAACGGGCACATAGTCGAACAGCCGTTCATAGCGCAGGCGCTCCAGATCGCTTCCCTTGAGGGTGTGCAGTACCTGCCACGTCCCGTTCGGATCGAGCGCGTCGCGGCGGGAGGCGGCCAGGATGTAGTGCTGGCCGTTCTCGGGGTCGAGCGCGACGATATAGTCGATGTCCGCGCCGACGGCGAGCGCCACGTTGGAGATGAGCGTCCAGGGGGTGGTGGTCCAGACGAGGAAGAAGGACGTGTCCGGAATCCGGTAGCCCGCCGTCGTGGACTGCCCGGCCGGAATGCGGACCTTTACATAGAGCGAGGGATCGCGCACCTCGGCATAGCCCTGCGCCAGTTCGTGCGATGAGAGGGGCGTCTCGCAGTGCGGGCACTGCGGGACGATCTTGAAGCCTCTGTAGATGAGTCCCTTGCGATGAAATTCGGAGAGCGCCCACCAGACCGACTCGATGTACTCGTTGGTGCAGGTGATATAGGGATCGTCGAGGTCGATCCAGTAGCCCATGACCTCCGTCAGCTCGTTCCACCCGCCGGGCTGATTGATATGCTCGTAGACCAGCTCGCGCGCCATCCTGTTGAAGCTGGCGACGCCGACCTTCGTTTCTATCTCTCCCTTCTCCTTCAGCCCGAGCCGTTTCTCCAGGGAAATCTCTACGGGGAGCCCGTGGGTGTCCCATCCTCCCTTGCGCGCCACTCGGTATCCCTGCATGGTCTTGTAGCGGCAGAACATATCCTTCAGCGTCCGGCCGAAGACATGATGGATGCCGGGGACGCCATTGACGGTAGGGGGGCCTTCGTTGAAGATCCAGGCCCTGTCGGCCGGGCGCGATTCCACCGAGCGTCTGAAGATATCGGACTTCCGCCAGAAGCCAAGGATATCCTGCTCGTGGTCGTGATAACTTAGTCGTTCCGGAAGCTGCGGAAACATGTGCTCGTCGAAATAGTTCGCATCCTGATGTCCGGGGCATCGCACCGACGGATGGCAATCGAAAGGGAAAGCCGGACTGTCGGTGGAATCCTGGAGGCGCGGAAGGCGCCATTGCTATAAAGGGTCCAAGTCTACATAAAGCGCCGGAGATAGGCAACCACTTCCGCCGGCCTGTCAACGGTCGGTTCCGGGAAGCATGAATCATGCCGGCGCTCCCGGCTCGCGGACGCCGGAACGGGAAGACCACGTTGCGGGCTGGCTCCGGGTCCCGTTGTATGGTTGAGGCAGTGGATGGATATAAGTTGCCGGTGGCGGAACGAAGCTCCCTGCATACTGAGACCGGCCGCCGACCAGGGCAGGGCGCAGCCGGGCGCGCCACCAACCAGCATCCGTATTCACTTCATTCCGCCGGGAGCGTGGCCGCGCGGCCGGGGGGTACATCATGATGTACTTCTATGGTGAATGGCACGTGGATAGTTTCGATGTATCAAGGCCCCCGCTCAATATTTTTCTGGAGGAATCATGACATGCAGAATAGTCATGCGGATGGTCGCCTTCGCCATTGTGGCAATGATCGCGGCGACGACGGTCGAGGCGCGCATCCTCGTGCAGAAATCCCGGGGGTGCCTGGATGGCGGCGCCGAAACATGGACACTTTTTGAGGACGATTGCACCGGCGAGATTTTTTCCATCTATGTTGACTGTCTTGGCAATACCTATCTCAATGTTCCCGAGCCACAGTGGCGGGCTATGTTTCTTGAGGATCAGAATCCCTTCCCCGATCATTTCTGGGAGCTTGTCGAACGGGCCGATCTGAACACACCCGGACGGCCTTCGGGGATCTATCTGATCAATATCCACGGCGAGCGGGTCGATTTTCGCAATCCCCGCGATGCAGCCGAACGCGAGCGGCTGGGCGCTCCATGCACTCCAATCACTACATTGGAATAGGGAGGGCCGATCATGAGATGCGCATTGCTTATATCGCTGTTTGTTCTCATCGCAACCTCCGTAGCTGGAGCCCGCGCGCTTTTCATCAGGCATCATGACTGTCTCGATGGCGGCGGCGGCTCCTACAGCGCGGGATTCATCGACGATCGCACCGGTGCTTCGTACATGCTCTACCGCGACTGCTGGGGGCATACCTGTCTCTATCCGCTGTACGGGCCCTTTCAGCCTCGCGTCGGTGAGGGGATGGGCTGGCGGCTGCCGTCCGATCACGAGGCGCGCATGATGGTTGCCCGGACGATCACGGACCCCGGCGCCGATGTCGGGCTCATCGCCATCGACGAGGGAATGGGCGATACGCTCCACTTCCGCAATCCGGTTGACGAGGCCGAGCGGCAGTGGTACTACGAGATGTGGCGGGAGGAGAACGGTGGCGCCGGCATGAGCCTTGGCCGCGATCTCGGATTCGGTGAACTGCTGGCCGGCTCGTATCGCGAGGAGATGATGCGGAGGAACACCGCAGAGCGCGCTACGGGGGAGATGATGGAGCACTACTGGCGCGGACGTTTCGGCGAAGGCGGCTGGCCCTCGGTGGGGGATCTGCAGGGGCTGGCGAATGCGGCCGCCGCGATCCATCGGAATGGATCGAACATCCTCATCAGGCAGGCGCCCGCGCCCGCGAACGGGCAGATGCTTGTGATAGCTCCGTTGCTTGCCGAACTGACGGGGCCTGCCGCCGTCTACGATGCCGCCGGACAGATGATCTGGACGGGCGATCTGGATGCCGAAACCCGGGTGCCGCTCGATGATGTTCCCGCAGGACTATATCTGGTCCGGGGAGAGGGGGAGACTATTCCAATTACCGTCGTGAGATAAGGGAGTGATCGACGGAATGCGGACTGGCCTGGCAGCGATGCCGGGCCAGTCTGTTTATGCGATCGTCTCAGAGCGAAAGCTCGTAGCGTTGCTCCATGACGATATCGCCCCAGCGCTCATGCTCGTATTCCTCGGTGACGCTGAAGCCGTACGAACGGTACAGGTGCGCTGCGGCGCGCAGGTCCGCCACGGTCCACAGGAAGACCGCGCGGAAGCGCCAGGCGCGGCAGAATTCGAGCGCCTGTTCCATGAGGCGGCGTCCCAGTCCGGCCCCGCGGCAGTCGGGATGCACCAGGAACCACCGGAGTTGGGCGGTATCATCGGGTCCGGCTGCGATGGCGATGCAGCCGGCAGGACCGGAGGCGGATTCGGCGATCCAGATGCGGGCGTGCTCCGTGTCCGGCTCCAGGACGAACCGGGCCAGCCCTTCGGCGACGTATGCCTCGAACGTGGGGTCCCAGCCGTACTCACGAGCATAGAGCATCCCGTGCAGATGGATGATTGCGCCGATGTCGCCCGGGCGGAGATCATCGCGGATGAGAACCTGAGGTGAAGATTCCATGCGAGGGAGAAAGGATGAGGATATGGAGGGATATGGCGCGCAGGATCGTGCACAGGGGGAGGCATCCACGGTAGAGGCCAGCCCTGCTGCCGCCACGCCCGTGTATTATTTCTCGTACCTGGGCTGATAGAGCTGGATAAGAAGATTGCCCGGCGCCCTGAGGAATGTGACCAGGCCGTAGCCATGATCCTCCGCTTCCTGCGTGAACTCCACGCCGCGCGCCCGTAGTTCGTGCATCGTCCCGGCGATGTCGTCACAGTAGAAGGAAATGTCGCAGGTGCCGGAGGGAACGTCTTCTCCCTGTGTGGGATGGACGCCGAGATCGGCCTCGGGCATATCAAAGATAAGCCAGCCGTCGCCGACATCATTTGCCGGGAAGCCGAGCTTGTCCCTGAAGAATGCGCGAAGCTCCCCGGCATGCGAGGAGTAGAACATGGCATGGAGGCCGCGGATCATAGAGATTTCTCCGGGATAGTATGGCTGCCTGTCTGTTGCACCGGGCGGATGGTGCGCCGGCATGCCCGGGAGGGAGCACCGCGGTCGCGGCATGGGCGGCCAAATCTACGCAATCGCCGTCATTGCGGAACCGTGCGGAGGCCGGACGGGACAGGGCGGCGCCTGAGCCTGTCCGCGCATCATTCCTCCTGCGCGAAGAGTTCGCGGTGCACGGCGGCAAGAGCGGCTGCCGCATGCCCTTCGGAGAGGCCGACCAGCAGGATATGCTCGCTCGACCCGGCGGTCACGAACGCCAGCGGCAGTCCCTCCAGTGCGAGAAGCGGGCGGGCGAGCGCCTCCGGCGTCCGGCGCAGCGCAGCGCCCGTCATGCAGAGTATTGCCATGCCATGTTCCACCTCCACGCGGCAGCGCGCTTCCAGCGCCGCCAGCAGAATATCCTGGAAGGCCGCGGAAGGGATTGCGACCACCGCGCGCGATTCCACGATCTGCGCGCTGAAGATGGGCGCCTCATGCTCGGCGAAGAGGCCGAGCGCTCCCTCAACGGCCGCCAGGCCGTCGCGCACATCGCGGGGGAGGAGCCTGAGCACCGTCATTCCCTTCTTTATCGTAATGGAATGGATGCCGGGCGTCACCGGCGAGCCGTCCGGCAGGATACGCGTGCCGGCGTGGTCCGGACGCATCGAATTCTTGATGATCACCGGGATGTTCCGTTCCACGGCCGGGACGATGGTATCGGGATGGATGACCTTCGCGCCGAAGAATGCCAGCTCGCGCGCCTCCGTGAATGTCACCTCCGGCACCTCCCTCGCCGAGGGAATTGCCCGCGGATCGGCGGTGAGTATGCCGCTCACATCGGTCCAGATCTGGATCTCCCGTGCGCCGATCGCAGCGCCTATCAACGCCGCCGCGTGATCGGAGCCGCCGCGTCCGATCGTCGTTGTGACGCCCTCGGTGGTGGAGCCGATGAATCCCTGCGCCACCACCACATCGTGATCGCGCAGCAGCGGCGCAAGCATCGCGGGGGCGCGCCGGTCGATCTCGGACATCAGGGGCCTGGCCTCCGTGTGGCAGCCATCGGTGATGATGAAGCAGCGGCTGTCGGCAAGGGCGGCGCGCCATCCCGCGGCGCAGAAGGCGGCGGCGAGGACGATGGAGGAGAGCCGCTCGCCATAGGAGGCAAAGAGATCGGTGGTGCGCGGTGTAAGTTCGCCGAGCAGGAGCACACCGTGCACCAGCCGCTCGATCTCATCGAGCATCGCGGCCAGCCCGGCTTGCGCCGCCGTATCGCCGCCGGTCTCCTCCAGCGCGGTATGATGCCGCTCCCGGAGCCCCGATACGATTGCAAGCGCCTCGTCCAGACGGTTCTCTCCGGAGAGCCTGGCGCAGTCGAGCAGGGCATCGGTGACGCCGGCGCAGGCGGAGGTAATCACCACGGGGCGGCGTCCGTGCTGGGCCGCGACGATCGAGACCACGCGCCGCATCGCGGCGGCGTCGCGCACGGAAGTTCCGCCGAACTTCAGAACAACGGGGCGATCGTCCCGGGCTTTCCCGCTCATGCAGGCTCCGCTCCGTCAGTCTTCCGGTTCTCCTCATCCTCGCGTTGCGCCGGCGGTGTAAGTATCCCCTCCGATATCAGCCACAGCACCATCTGCTTCACCTGTTCCAGCGGAAGGCGGTACATGAAGGCGAACCGCCACTGGTCGATCGGTGCGCGCCATATCTCCACCACGAACGCCTGTTCCATGGAGATGCGCTCCTCCCGGCGGACCAGGGCGAGTGCGGCATCCAGATAGGCCGTCCCCTCCTCCCGTGAGATGTTATCGACAGTGAAGTAGAAATTGCGCTGGTCAACGAGGTCGCAGATGGCGAATCCGCGCCTGTTCGGCAGGAGATCGGCAAGATAGGCGAGGCTCACCTGGTACGGGATTTCATCGCCTCCCCAGAGGTCGTTCCATACCGGTTCGTCGTTCTCGCGCAGCCATGTGAAGAACGCCCGCTCCCGCGCCGGGAGTGTCATAAGGGCGCTGGAACCGTAGAGCGCCACGAGCTGCCCGGCCTGCTCCCGGGTAAGGTCGGCGATCTCCTCATCGGAAATCTCCGCAAGAGAAATACCTTCCGTGGCAGGCTGAAGGCGCTGAACCAGATCGGTAAATGCTTCGTTGGTCATCGAAAATATGTTACGGATGATTTCATGGCCCCGCGCCGATGAATCTTTTCACACGGCAAACGTTTGCAACAGGGTGCCGCGACTGAAACTTTACATGTGGTCAAATATACTCACTCTTGATGCTCGCGGCGGAATTCATCCGGCTGTCCGATCATATCATCAGGCGCCGGATGCCCGATCGCACTGCTCCCGCCGGGCATCGAATGCGAAATCACGATCATGAACGTTGCCGGAATGTTCCGGCGCCGACAGCCGATTCCGATATGAACAGATCTGCATACATCGCCATCGCGCTTCTCGCCTTCCTTTCTCTCTGGCAACGCGCCGGCGCCGATGAGGTGGACCGGTATATCATGCAGGGCATCGATCAGCTCTACTCCGTCCGTTTCGACGATGCCGCCAGAAGCTTCGAGCGGGCTATAGCGGCCGACCGGGGCGATCCGCGCGGGTACTTCTATCGCGCCAACATCCATTTGTGGGGCTACATGTTCGACCAGCGGCCCGAGCAGCTCGACCTGTTCCTGAAGGTGGGTGACGAGGGGATCAGAGCTGCCGAAAGGCGCCTCGACGCCAATCCGCGCGATTCCCGCGCGAAGCTCTTCCTCGGGATGATCTATGGCTACAGAGCCATTGCCAATGCCAAGGCGGAGAACTTCATGGCGGCCGCGATCTCCGCGCGCACCTGCCACGACAGGCTCGACGAAGTGGTCCGGAGCGATCCAAAGGCATACGACGCATATCTCGGGCTCGGACTCTTCCATTTCCTCTTCGGCTCGGTGCCGAAGGCGGCGCAGTTCATGGTGGGACTGGGGGGAATCAAGGGGGACGCGAAGCTCGGACTCAGAGAGATCGGCACGGTGGCGGATCGGGGGACGTATTTCAGGAACGACGCGCAGTTGATCCTGGCGCTGCTGCAGGTCTATTATCTCGATGATGTGAACAGGGGGCTTGGGACGCTGGAGAAAATCGCGGCGAAATATCCGAAAAATGTGGCGATACTCTATGTGATTGCAAACGTATATGCAGACGAGTACCAGCCGGCAAAGGCGATAGGATATTACGAGCGTGTCATACGGCAGGGAAATGATGACTTCAAAATGTTCACCGATCTCAGCTACGGGCACTGTGGTATCGCATATTTCATGAGCAATGATTTCGACCGCGCAAAACTGTATCTGCAGAAATTCATAAAGAATTCACGGGAGAAAACATATCGAGCCTATGCGTGGTATCTGCTGGGACTCTGCTTTGAAATGGAGGGGAACAGGGCAAATGCCCTGAAGGCATATGATTACGTCCTGAAAAGTCCGGGATATTCCTCGCCGGAGGATCAGGCCGCGCGTCGCAGGGCGACGGTTCTGCGGAAAACTCCTCCCACGGAGGGGGATATGCTTGCGATCCGTGCTCTCAATGCCGTGGAGGGGGGCGATTTCGCGGCGGCGAAGAATTATGCGCATCGTATTCTGGGAGGCGGCCGTCCCACCCCCGATCAGCGTGCGCAGGCATATTATGCGCTCGGCCGCGCGCTGCACGAGCAGGGAGACTGCCGCGGCGCAGTAAAATCGTACGGCGACGCCATCGCAATGGGAAGCCGCCGCGAAACATGGATCACCCCCTACAGCTACTACTACATGGCTGAATGCAACCTGAAGCTCGGCGATCAGGAGAAGTGGCGTACGAATGTCGGTCTGGCGAAGCAGTTCTCGGGTTACGATAACGAACAGCAGCTTCGGTTCAAGATGGAGCGCGACGTGACGATGATCGATTGATCCGGTCTCCGAAAGCGTCCGGCGCAGTGAAGTGCCTGCGGGTGCTGCCGGCCCTGTGCCGGGGCTGATGCCGGAGGCGGGGATACGGCGGCCGCCCGGCGATGTTCTTCCCGATCCGGCGACCGCCGCCGGCATATCGCGCTGCGGGCTGATGGCGATATCACATATTCCCCGGCTCTTCATACATTCGCCGTCATGACTACAGGATTCATCTTCGATGAGCGGTATCTGCTGCACGATACAGGTCCGGGACATCCCGAGCGGCCGGAACGGCTCCGTGCCATAGGCGACCGCGTTCGCCGCCGGGGGATATGGGATCGCCTGCGGCATATCGATGCCGTGCCGGCCGAGGTGAAATGGATCGAAAAGGTGCACCCTGCTGCCTACGTCAGCAGCATCGAGGAGGCCTGCCGCGAGGGGCGCGATCATCTCGATGCCGATACTGCCATCTCCCCGCGTTCCTATGAGGTGGCGGTGCTCGCCGTCGGCGGGGTTCTGGCCGCCTGCGACGCCGTGGCGCGTGGCGACGTGGCGAATGCCTTCTGTGCAGTGCGTCCCCCCGGACATCATGCCGAGCGGAATCGTGCAATGGGATTCTGTCTGTTCAACAGCGTCGCCGTCGCGGTCCGCTATCTGCAGGAACATCACCTGTTCGACAAAATCCTTATCCTGGACTGGGATGTTCATCACGGCAACGGAACGCAGCATATCTTCGAGGAAGATCCCACGGTCTGCTATATCAGCCTGCACCAGTGGCCACTGTATCCGGGGACCGGAGCATCGGGGGAGCGGGGCAGGGGCGCCGGAGTGGGATACACGCTCAATCTGGCGCTCCCGGCAGGAAGCGGGGACGACGACTATCTGGCCGCGTTCGACAATGCCGAGGAAAAGATCGAGTGGTTCGACCCTGATTTCATTCTTGTCTCCGCCGGCTTCGACGCCCATTGGGGCGATTCGCTCGCCCGCATGCGCGTTACGGAAAAGGGCTTCCGCGCCATGACCCGGCGCATGCTCGACCGCGCCGCCCTGCACTGCGGCGGCCGCCTTGTGGCGGTGCTGGAGGGGGGCTACGATCTGGAGGGACTCGCCGACAGCGTGGAGGTGTGCCTGGAGGAGATGATGAAGGCGGGGCGATGAATTGATGTGCCGGCGCGGCTCGAAAGCGGGTGCGATCGCCGATTCCACAACAGCTTCTCCGGCTGAACATTCCCGGTGATGTGCGGCAATGGATTCATCCACCGTGAAATGCTCCCTGTATCGTCCCTGCCCGATAGCAAATGAATATTCCGATGGATCAGAACGCGGTGCCCGATACCCGCGAACGTCTCTACAACCTTCACATCTTCTGTGATTTCGACGGGACGATTTCGACCCGTGATATCGGGTTCGATCTGTTCGACCGTTTCGGCGTGCAGGAGCCGTGGCACACGCAACTGATGGAGGGGGTGCTCGGCATCCGCGACTACTGGCGGCGGATGGCGCTTGAGCTTCGCGAGCGGCTCGATCCCGCAATGCTCGATGCATATCTCCGCGAAATCCCTCTCGATCCAGGCTTCGGCGATCTTCTCGATCTTGCGCATGAACAGGATATTCCGTTCACCATCGTCAGCGACGGCTTCGATCTCTACATCCGGCGGTATCTGCATCTGAATGGCGTGAGGGATGCCGAAATCTACTGCAACCATGCGGAGCTGGACGAACGCGGCGTCATGACGATGCGCTTCCCGTATGCGGCTGAAGGGTGCGTGTGTATCTGCGCTGCCTGCAAGCGGAACGTGGTGCTTCGCCTGGCGCATCCTGATGCACGTATCATCTACATCGGCGACGGCGTCAGCGACAGGTGCCCGGCGGAGCATGCGGATATCATCTTCGCGAAGGGGAGCCTCGCCGCCCACTGCAACGCGAACCGCCTGCCGCATTATCCATTCAGGACGCTCGACGATGTCGTCCGGCAGCTCCGTCTGTTGCTGGATCGGCGGCGGATACGGCCGCGCCACCAGGCGATGCTGCGGCGCAAGGGGGCGTGGGAAGGGGAGTAAACGGCCGCCCGGAGCGGACTGAACGGCAGGATTGCATGGCCCCGCCTTCTTCAATCGGTGGGGCGCAGGCCCGGAGATTTCGTATATTGCGATCTGGTTCACCTCTCCGAGCTGAACCCCGGGCCCTTAGCTCAACGGTTAGAGCAGTGGACTCATAATCCATTGGTTGGGGGTTCAAATCCCTCAGGGCCCACATGCAAGCCCCGATTCCATGAAGGAGTCGGGGCTTGCGTGCATCTGCCGGGAAGATGCCGGGCGTTTCCACCGGCAGTGTTCCGGAGTACGGTGCCGACCCGTAGACGGAGTACGACTTGTCCGGGCACAACTGTGGCGGGAAGCGGGGAGGGATTGCCCGCAATCAATCTGCAATGGTGCTCCAGTTCGATTCGATATACCATCAATACCGAAGTGCAGATCATCAATGCCGGTTGAAACGATAATGGCAGGACAGGCGGTACATCATGGAAAACCGGCATGCAATCCCATGCGGATAATGCGCGGAATAAATGCTGGCCTGGAGGATTATTGCAGTTTCGTGCGAATGGTGAGCTTTCTTATTCTGCCATCGTTGATATCCATGTGAATATCGCCCGCCGCCCGGCCGGGATCTGATTGCCAGCCATAGATGGCGCGACCACCGGAGTCGTATGATGAGATTTCCAGTATCTCAAGTTCATCGGTGGGGGGGAGTTGACAAAATGCTTCCGCAATGGCGTTTCTGCCGAGATACGGGCCTATGGGGAGATCTTCAAAATGAAGCTCCGCATCGTCGTCAAAAAGTGCCAGCATGGGGGCGAAGCTGCCCGTCGCTACACCTTCGTTGTGAAGTGCAACGTACGATCCGATGATCTCCCGGGATGTCATGATTTTCCTCGGCGCCATTGTGTGTCGTGCTGTTCCGATTGTCCAGGTATCGGCAAGCTACACAATTCGCGGGCGATCCGAAATCATGCTCCGGATTATCGATTATCATGCCGGGAATCAGTTCCGGTTCGGGGAGAATTCCCCAAATCACCGCGCCGAGGTAGGCCCCGGATTGGTTGTCGTTCGATTCTTCGGGAAAATCGCCGATCCCTTCCCTGCGCGCCCGCCTCATCCGGGCCGTTGGATTTATTGTGCGTTGTAGTGCCTGGAAAGCGCCCCCCGCCGGATATCCTCCGGCGGGGGAGGCATCGGATGTGAGGTCCGGAGGCGTTGATACCTACTCATCCCCAGGGGATGACGGCTCGTCGGACGTGGGAGGCGCGGGCTGGTCCGCTATCGGAGTTGTGGTCTGTCCCGGGGTATGTTGCGGCATCATGATTTCGTGCATGATTGAGTTCTTACAGGCGGCAAGCGTCGCCACTACCGGTGCCTGGGGATTATCGAGATCGGCGAGATCATAAAAATCAGTTGGGCCTTCGGTGTAGAAATCGGAACCGACCGGCGGCCAGTTCGTTACGTTATGGGCGGTCATCACCAGAGGAGCACGATTGGCCAGGGGGCGGCCATTGAATGTCAGTATGATGTACTGCGAAAATGTCGCCGTGCCGGGCAGCAGCGATGTTGCGTTCTCTCCGCCATTGCCTGTGAGTGTGCCCGTGCTTGGCTTCGACGGGTGCTGCTCGATCGAAATCGGTGGATCAGGCCAGTAGAAATGCGTGACGATCCGGTTAAGGTCTACCTGTGCTTTTCCATCAGCCAGCGATTTTGCCAGTCTGGCAGTTGCGACGCCGCTGATTCCCTGAATTCCGTCACAATGAATAGTACCTCCATCAGCGAGTATGAAATCACCGTAGGCAAGCGATGATGCATACAGAGTGCTTCCCGGCACCTGCTCGGACTTCGTGATCATGGCAGTAGTCCTTCTGATTGGTTGGTGAAAATTCTTGAGCCGTGACATACGGCATCGCCGGGGTCGCGGTAGAATGTGGCCATCGCGACCCCGGCACGAGAATATTGCGATGACATCCCGGAAAAACTTCTTCTACCTTGCTATGCACAATGGGCGTGAGGTGTTCGCGCCGGATCGAATGCGATGTTTCTGCCGACGCCCGATCCTTCACTCCCTGCTGTCATTGACGATGCCTCTATCGAGAAGCCGGTTGAGATACCCGGCGAAATAGCTGGCCTCGCGCTCGATATACGTTGCCTGCTCGATCGCGTGCTGCATCTGTACCCCCCGGAATTTCGCCAGCGAGGGACGGCCCCAGGAGTACAGGAAAACGCTGAGCTTGCCGGGAATTCTCTCGACCGTTCCCACCGCCTCCTGCACGCCGAACTGCTTCATAACAGCCGGGGCATCAACGTTGTATGCCGTGGCTTCGTCGATCAGGCCGGCCGTACCGTCCAGGCCGGTCGCCAGGTTCCGCGAGAAGGAATCCCGGTTGGCGGCAAAGGCCCGGGCCAGCTTCCCGGCGTGGGCCTCCAGCCGCGCGTAGATATCTCTCCATTCCTCCTCGGTGGGAGAGGGGGTCGCCAGATGACGGTTGTACGGGCGAGCCTCCTTTTCAAAAGCCTTCAGCGCCGCGAAGATCGCCTCGACAGGCTCTCTGGCGGCAGAAATGCATCGCACTCTGCGGATCATCTCCAGTGTTCGTTGTTCGTCCATTACGGCTGGCCTTGTTCCTGCAACTGACCATAACCACAACAATTCATATGCTAGAAGCATGGTGGTGCGGAACCACTCATGGATTGCGGATGCTGGAATCATATCCGTTCGGGATGAAGTGACACCGCCGGCCCCGCCATATCCTGGACATCGTCCCGTGCTCCCGGCATGTCGCCGAAGTAGAGCCCGCCTCTCATCATGGCAGCGAAACCATCGTCCGTTGCCAGCCGCGCGAATCGGTGTCGATTCTGCGGACCCGGTGAAAAATTAGTTCGGAGCGTTGTGGCATGAACGCTCCGTCATCCCGTGTTCGGTGGGTGAAGGGCGAGTGGTGGTATCGAAAACGCCGTTCTCTCGCCGGAGGAAACGGCGTTGTTGTTCCTGTGATCTGCAAAAGGAACCGGGATGGACGGTCCAGGTCATTTCCTATTTCCCGATACCGTCCATTCCGGCTGGCTATAACGAGAGAATCGCCCATTGGGGCGGGCCGCCAGCTATTGGAACGCTGCGGCTGAAGCGGACGAAATGGAATAACTTGGCAGATTGCCGCGTGTTGCGATGCTGCTGGTCTGCAGGTAGACATAGAATCCCTTTTCGTTCCGCTCGGTCAGTGTAATCTGGTTTCCATTGACGAGCCTTCCGTCGGGAAGCTGCCATTGCACATTGCAGCATGGATTCGTCAGAACCCTCCAGATGCACTGGTTATTTACCGAATAAACGTTCCAGCTGACCGTCTGAAGCTTCAATGTGCAGGCCGGTGTAAAGTAGATCGGCTTGGTGATGTCGATGCCCTCCTCCACTGCAACGAGGTACCCATTGGCGTCGTGAATCTGGACATCGTACATGGACTTGCCGCCATCGGGAGGGCTGGTGAACGTCGGGCGGATAGTGTATTCCGTGCCCTGCTGATTGATGTCGATACGCGCCTGGGGCTTCTGGTCCTCGGACCTGGCTTCATAACTGATGAAGCCATCCCCGGAGGACGGAAATACCGCATTTACCGCGGCATGCCAGACATTGATTGGTGCAGCGAACTGTGCATCATAGCCGCTCCTTTCGCCGTTGAAGTTGCCGATGGCCAGATCGCCGTTCTCATTGTAGCTGATCGTGGCTTCACCGACGGGGCATTGCAATGAGCCGATGGAGGCGGCGCAGGGATCGCTGAGAACCTGGGGGCCTTTTCCCCCGTTGTTTGCGATTCCGCTTCCCGGCGTCGCCGGATTGCTGTTGCTGTCGCAACTGGCTATGGAAATGCTGGTTGCAGCAGCGCAGACGGTGATGAGCGAAAGTAGCCCGATTGACCTGGTTGTCATGATTGTTGCCTGATTATGTTGGTGTACATGATTCCCGCCATTACATGCCATTGATGATCGCATAGGATGACGGGGTGAAATGTATCAGAACAAGGTCGGGGCCTCGCAATGATGTTCGTAGCAGTTTTCCTTCCGGCTGTCTGTATATTGAATGTTCTCGTCGTGAACCCGGAATACCGGTATGATCCCTACAACGATTCCAAAAACCTGATAAGCGCTCTGCGATCTTCTCTCCGCAGGCGGCGATAGAGATTCTGGGCTGTTGCCGCCTCGCCTCCGTGCCATAGCACCGCCTCTTCCAGATCACGCGCGCGTCCGTCGTGCAGAAAGAAGGTGTGGCCGTTTACCGCCTGCACCAGCCCGATTCCCCACAGCGGAGGTGTACGCCATTCACGGCTATTTGCGAGGCCGTCGGGACGGTTGTCGGCAAGCCCCTCGCCCATATCGTGAAGCAGAAGATCGGTATAGGGGCGGATCGTCTGGTTCGAAAGCTCCGGGTAGCCCTCGGCCTCGCCGGTGACGAAGCGTGACGTATGGCAGCCCTCGCAGCCTATGTGGCGGAATATCGCCCTCCCGCGGCGTACGATCGGGTCCCGCCAGTTTCGCCGTGCGGGAACTGCAAGCAGCTTGGTGTAGTACAGCAGCGGATCGAACTGCTCATCCTTCAATTCCGGATGGTGCTTCGTGGCGTTTGCCACCGAACGCAGCACTGTGCCGTCATCCGGATAAGCCGGCGAGGTAATACCGATATCATCTATAAACGCCCTGAGTATCTGATGGGCGACGGTCGGCTGGGTCGCCTTCCATCCGAAGCGGCCCAGTTCGGATTTCCCGGTTCGGATATCTCGTACATAATTCGGCCGGCCGGAAATTCCATCGCCGTCCCGGTCGTCCGGATCGGCAAGCGCCAGCACGGACTCCGCCGGAATCGCTTCGAGCAGACCGAGACCGAAGATCGCAGGCGCCACGCGCGGCGAGAACTGTACATCCCGGGCAAGTGGGCCATAGCCGAGATAGCGAAATTCGTACGACGGGACATGCAGCGTATAGCTGGTGCCATCGGCATACAATCCTTCGATCTCCTCGTAGCTAATGGCGACCCTTCCCTCTGGAACTGTTCCCTCGACGGCGTAGAAATTCAACTGGCCGCCATACGTTGGCTCCGGAATCGCGGTGTCGCCATGCGGGACGCTGAGGCGGACGACCAGCGATTGGGTATTGTCCTCGGGGCTCATCGGCGGCTGTCCACGCCCGTCGAACTTGTGGCAGCTCGCACATGATTCGCCATTGAACTGCGGTCCCAGCAGCAGATGTCCTCCACGGGTCGCGTACCAGCTTCGATCGAATACTTTTCGTCCCTCGCGGAAATAAATCCAGTTGGTGTCGAATGATGTAAGGTTCATCGGAACGCGGCCGAATGAATGCGGTCCGGTATCCCGCACCGTAGTTGCTCCCCCGGAAAATTCCTCGTCCGGATCGACGATAGCGTCGAATTCCGGCAGGTCCAGTTCACCCGCCGAGGACGAGAGAGTCGCCACCGCCGACATCCGGTGTGTTCGGTCAGGCACCAGCGCGATTATCACGATAACGGCGACCGCGAGCAGGATGGAGATATAGAGCAGGAGAGATTTTTTCATGGTGATTTTATTCCTGGATGGGGAGGCCACCAACATAGTACTATACAGGAAGTTTTTGCTGAATACTGCAATAGGTATCTGCGGAAGTGAACTGTGGCATCCTTTACAGCGCTTGGTTGAAGCGCAGGTGATGGAGAGTAGAACTCCCCGCCTGCAGAGAAGGCCTGCACATATATATCTGCTGGGAAACTCACAGGCAGATAGGACCGGTAGCCAGAAGATGCCCGGGACGGACTATGCGGATGCACCGGCGACGGCGCCGCCGGTGCATTCCGTGACATCACGTATCGGACCCATAGGTCCGGTATTCGTAATTCGGCGCCTCAGTCTCCGGTACGGATCGCCGACGCGGATGCAACAGCAGTAGATATTCTTGGTTTCCAGGTACACATAGAGGCCCTCTTCATTGCGCTCCCTGAGCGTAATCTTGCTGCCGTTGGCAACGGTGCCGTTGGGCAGAATCCACCGTACATTGCAGCACGGGTTCGTGAGGATCTTCCAGAGGCACTGCGAGTTGACCTGATAAACGCTCCATCCAACACTCTGAATGAGATTGACCGAGCAGTCGGGGATGACCTTGACAGGAGTGCTCAGATCGATCTTCTGCTGCGCGGCCTGCAGGTTTCCTTCGGCGTCGTAGATCGCTACGTCGTAGTACGACTTCCCGCCATCGGGCGGACTCGTGAACGTGGGGTTGATGTGGATCTCGTTCCCCTGCTGGCGGACATCGAGGCGTGCTTCCACATTGCCCTGATTGTCCTGCGCCGTATAATTCAGCGCCCCGTTGCCGGACGATGGGAATATGGCGCGGATATTAGCGTTCCAGACGTTGATGGGGCTGGCGAACGAGCAGTTGATGCCGTTGGCTTCCTGTCCGTTCAAATTTGTCACTACCAATTCGCCATCCTCGTTGTATCTCGCGATTGCTTCTCCCGTCGGACAGTCGCTCACGGCGACGGTGCCCAGACACGGTCCGTCGAGAACCTGTGGGTTCTTGCCGCCGTTATTGAGCCCGTTCCCTCCAGGGGTTGCTGGATTGCTGTTGCCATCGCAACTCGAAATGGTGACGCCCATGATTGTCGCACACGCAACGGCGGCGGATAGCAATCCAATGGATTTTCCTGTCATGATGATCTCCTGAACATAGAATATGAGGTATGGACAGGGCAGTTCTTCAGAATCCCGTGGATGTGGAATCCTGGGAAATGCCATGAATGAGCCAGGGTGTCGGAGACATCGGGGGCATTCGGGGGTTGAGCTATCTCGTCACGAAAATATCCGGAAGGGCAATGTTGTAAGAGTACATCTTTGTGTACCCTGGGGACCCGGCATGATTCATCGTCTGGCGACATTTGTGCAGACGCAGATTACATGGGAATTTCATGTAGATTTTATGGGGCCACTCCGAACGGACTATGCAGATACATCGTTGCTGGTGTATTCCGTGATACCACATATCGGATATATGTCCGGTACTCGTTATTCGCCACCTCGGTTTCCGGTGTCATTCGTGCGCATGACTTTCCGGAGACCGGCATTCGATATCGGGAGAAGTTTCAGTGCGCAAATGGTCCAGGGGATTCGGAAATGCCTCAGTCGGATGATGCCACCCATTATCCAGTTCCCATCCGCATGTGTCATCGTTGTCGCCGCTCATACCTGATGCATGCTTCGATGGATTATCGTGTCTGTTGCGAGCCCCCGGGGGTACACAAACATGTACTGCCGGGCTATGCTTCCGAAACGGTAATCTTGTGGCTGGTGTCCGGGCCGATCGTGACAGGCATCGGAATGTCTGTACATTCATGCCGGACGCCGCCATCAAGGATTCTCGCCGCCCGCCGGAATGCTCCGGTGATGCCCGCGGAAACTCGTTCGGGACATACGAGCGGCCGCATCGCCAGCCAGCGCATGAGTGCGCCCGGTGAGGAATCATATCTTCCCAACCCTATCCAGAACAACCACATGATTCGGAGCAACAATCTTCTGAGATCGTGGCTGCTGACGGGGATGCTGGCCTCGCTGATGATGTTCGCGGCGTCGAACATGGTCAAGGCGCAGGAAGTGCTTCCGTGCAAATGCGAAGTGGGTACGATCTACGTCGGCAAGCTGGAATGCAAATTCGATGTCTGTATCAGGGATGCCGAGGGCTTCCACTGCATCACGGTCGGACCGGGCTCGGTCGAGCAGTTCAAGTGCCATGAGAAGGCGATCATTTATCTGAAGGATTGCAAGGGCAATCTGATTCCCATCAACAACGGGAAGGACAACTGCGTCGAGTGCGTGTGCGTCGGCTTCGGCAGCGGATGCTGCGCCGTCGATGCGTGCGTGGGCTTCGACGAGAAGGGATGCATCGTGGTGAAGATCGCCGCATCGCCGTGCAAGATCAAGTGTCCGTAATCGGACAGCACCGAACGTCGTACATACATGCCGCGGGCCGTACGGACGGCGCGCCGGAATCGCGAGGGCGAAGGATCAGGGAATTCTTCGCCCTTCTTCGTTGGCAGGGCGCCGGGGGTACCCGCCCGGGAGTGAGGGGGTACACAAACATGTACTTCTCCGGGACCCCTTTGAATAGGTATCCTTATGGCTGTCGTCGATATTGCTGGATTGTGCTCCGGTACATTTCAGGTGTGTCGCCGACCACTGTCAACGGTTCTCGCTGTCTGTCGGATTGTTACGGCGTCCTGGTTGTTGTTTTGTTCGGGACATTCGAAACAGCCCCCGGGGGTGTCGTTGCGTGAACGCGGAGAGCGGCGAATCATTTCCTTCCCAACCCTTTCCAGGATTACCACATGATTCGGAGCAATAACCTCCTGAGATCGTGGCTGCTGACGGGGATGCTGGCCTCGCTGATGATGTTCGCGGCGTCGAACATGGTCAAGGCGCAGGATGTCCTCCCGTGCAAATGCGATGTGGGCACGATCTACGTGGGCAAGGTGGAGTGCAAATTCGATGTCTGTATAAAAGATGCCGACGGCCTCCACTGCATCACGGTCGGACCGGGCTCGGTCCAGCAGTTCAAGTGCCACGAGCAGGCCGCAATTTTTCTGAAGGATTGCAAGGGCAATCTGGTTCAGATCAACAACAACAAAGACAACTGCGTGCATTGCGTGTGCGTCGGCTTCGGCAGCGGATGCTGCGCCGTCGATGCGTGCGTGAGCTTCGACGAGAAGGGATGCATCGTGGTGAAAATCGGCCCGGCGTCATGCGATATCAAGTGTCCGTAGAATTACGGACCAGTGGCTGACGGTGTCCCGGACGATATGACCGGGGCTGGCATTCGGAGGGCGAAGGATCGATGATTCTTCGCCCTCTTCCATTACGGGAATTTTGAATGCTGATACCGCCGGACCGCCATTTCGGTGCCGCGAAGGGGGAGGGGGGTACACAAACATGTACTCCTTTCGGATGGTATTGTCGTGGTATCATGCCGATTGGCGTCGGCACGGCTGGAATGTGCCCAGGTATGTTCCGGCGCCGCCGACCGCCAACAACGGTTCTCACTGCCTGCCGGATCGCTCCGGTACTTCTGTCGTTACTTCGTTCGGGACATTCGAAACAGCCTCGGGAAGCGCCGTTGCGTGAACGTAGGGAGCGATGAACTATTTCTTCCCAACTCTATCCAGGACAAACCACATGATTAGGAGCAACAATCTCCTGAGATCATGGTTGCTGACGGGGATGCTGGCCTCGCTGATGATGTTCGCGGCGTCGAACATGGTCAGGTCGCAGGACATTCTTCCCTGTAAATGCGACGTGATCACGGTCAATGTTGGCAAGGTGCCGTGCAAGTTCGAGGTATGCGTTAAAGATGCCGCAGGCTTTGAATGCGCCATCGTCGGGCCGGGCTCGGTCCAGCAGTTCAAGTGCCATGACCAGGCCGCCGTTTTTCTGAAGGATTGCCAGGGCAATCTGGTTCAGATCAATAACGACAAAAACAACTGCGTATACTGCGTATGCGTGGGCTTCGAGAAGGGCTGCTGCGCCGTCGATGCATGTGTCGAATATGACAAGAACGGGTGCATTACGGTGAATATCACGCCGTCGCCCTGCAGAATTCTGTGTCCGTAATCGCGGGATGCGTACATGATGAGAATGTCCTCTCTGGCCGGGACTGCCGGAGAGGGCGTTCCTGTGAAGGGCGGGGGAATTTCCCTCTCGCCCTTTGTCGTTTCGTGCGACCGGATGCCGGCCGCCGTGGAAAAAGAAGAACATGGCAGTCCGCTGAACGGGGGGCGCCTGGTGAACTTCAGCGGATATCGCATGGATGATGCGGTGGGATCACCACGTTGCTCCGCTCCTCGCGATGGCGCCAGGATTATTTCCCTGTCGATCCGGCAGCTTTTGCTCCGGGGGGTACACAAGCATGTACTCCCGTGGCATGGGGCCATATTCGATGTTGCGCCAGTTCCGGTGCCGTCCGGTATGGGAGATTCTCCGGCTCATGCCATCACTCCATCTCTACTGCGCTCCCATACTTCGCTCACCATTCATGCGAACGCCGGAAATCCCCCCCGTCCTCAACATTTAATCAATAGTTCACAGGAGCGAGAAGATGATGATCACAACGTTTCGTACCCGCTGTACCGTAATCTGCGCGGCGCTGATCGCGATTGCCGCAATGTTCGCCGCTTCGCCGGTCCGGGCGCAGGATGACGATTTCTCCAACTGCCGTTGCAGGTACATCACGGTCGTCGTCGAAAATGGAGTGCGGTGCAATGTCGAATTCTGTATCGGCTCGCTGGACCAGGACGTCGAGTTGAAATGTATCACGATCGGGCCGGGAGGGAGCACGTTGATACCATGCCAGCCGCGCCAGGCATTCTACATCCGTGACTGCCACGGCCAGGATGTCCTGCTGCATCCGGGCCGTTTCTGCGATCTCGGCATCGGCGCCGGACCGAACTGCTGCACCGTCGATGTCTGCTATTCACGTACCGACGCCGGATGCCCGCTGATCACCATCAGGCCGAGCATTCTGGATGTCTGCCCATGCCTCTGAGGGATGGATTCTCCGCCACGCATCGCGCAGCGGTCGGGGTGCGTTTCCGGTGAGCCGTACGTTAAAAAACGATGGTGGGGAGTTCTACTCCCCACCATGACGAAGCGGACTGGCCATATGGCAGGACTGCCGGAATATTTCTCCGCAGCTATTCAATTGGACCGGGATGAATTTCCACCGGATTTTCCGAAAAAATTCCCGAACGGAAATACCTTGAATCCCGGCGGTGCATAATCCTGCGGCAGGTGTTCCGGCGGCATCGCCGCCGTGTTACCGTCGCGCACGGCTTGGTAGTGCGGCGACATAAGCTCCACGCCCGCCTCGTTGAATCTGTCCTGGATGCGCGCGTGAAGGTCTGAATAGATGATCGCCATCTTCCCCGGGAGCTTCGTATATGCGTTCAGCTCGTAGGCTACGTACCAGTCGTCCAGGCTCGTCTGCAGCACGAACGGCGCCGGTTCCTTCAAAATGTATTCGCTTCCGGTTGCAGCGGCTATCAGCAGCTCGTGCACCTGCTGCCAGGGGGTGTCGTAGCCCATCGTTACGGAAGTGTGGACTACCAGCCCGTGCTCGGTGGCCGATGAGCTGTAGTTCGTGATGTGGCTTCCCAGCACCATGGAATTCGGGATGGTGATGTCAACGTTCTTTGTCGTCCTGATGCGCGTCACCAGCAGCGTCTTCTCCACCACATCCCCGATGGTATCGGCAATCCTGACGTGGTCCCCAACGGTGAAGGCCCGGGTGTAGGTGAGCACGACGCCGGAGATGATGTTTGATATTGCCGAGGCGGAGCCGAGCGAGATCAGGAGCGTCAGAAAGAGCCCCACGCCCTGGAACGCCGGGGAATCGGAGCCGGGGAGATAGGGAAAGATGATGACCGCCACCAGCGCCAGTATCAGGAACCGGACGATCTTGTAGGTGGGATCGGCCCACTCGCTGTAGAATCCCGGCAGCGAAATGCTGCCTCGCTGGATCTCCATGAAGAGCAGCCGTATCAGCCGTATGATGTAGTAGGAAACCACCACGATCACAAGGATGATGAAGAGGTTCGGGAGATAATCGAGCAGGCGCCGGCCGATCAGCTCCAGTGGTGCCGCCACGTATCCTATCAGCCGCGTGGCGATGCTTCTGGTCCACGGAAAGAAGCTGAGCACCAGTGGCAGGTAGATGTAGAAGAGCAGCAGCAGCAGGCCGAGACGCGCCAGCTTCGTGAGCGCCGCCAGCAGATCGGCGATCCGGTCGGCCGGCAGCAGCTCCAGGTTCTGGATCTTCAGCGGCCGTATGCGGCTCCCGCGCCAGCCGTCAACGGTGATCAGAATTTTCGGGAAGAACCGGTTCAGCAGCTTGATGACGACGATGAGGAGCACTGTGGCCAGCAGGGTGAAGAGGGCGCCGAGGAGGATCGACCGCAGGCTGGTATCGTGCAGCTTCCGTTCGAGCGCGCCGTGGATCGTCTCGGCGTGCCGGTGCGCCAGTTCCGCCCGCGGCATTCCCACCATCGCGGCGTCGGCGTCCGTAACGGTCATAATGGCGATATCGCCTGCCAGCACATCGGTCATGGTGGCGCGGTCGAGCACCGAGAGCGAATCGATGTGCGCCAGCGGATCGCCGGCGAGCGCCTTCAGGCGCTGCGATATGGCCGTGGCGCGATCGGCGGCGGAGAACGGGCCGATGCGCGCCCGCAGCAGGAAGAGCGTATCGTTGTTGAAGATCACCGGCGCGGCGGGAGAGGCGATGCTGGAGTCCGCCTCATGCGCGGCGGGCGGGCCGTAGGGCCGGAGCCTATCCGGCTGTGCGTGCAGCATCGCGCGGCTCATGACGATCATCGCCGCCACCAGGCCGATGCCCGTGTATATCCTCGCGGAAAATCTGCTGGAACTACCACTCATCATGGACATAGTGTATTCAGGATATGGCCCGTTCGGGTGCGAACCTTCATGCATATCTTCAGTGGCTCGAAATACGTGGAAGATATGATGAACAACCGTTCTTTCGCCCGCGGTGTTCCATATGCCGCTCGCCGGGAGATTTTTCCGGTGGCGGGGTTTTGCGTCGGGTGCGGATATTTGCGCCGTTCGCGCCGTATCTTGCCGGCGCTGCCAGTTCCCCCCGCGGCGCATGAAATCTTCCGAAGTCCATGAACGACACATCGAACGAATCTCAGCAGCAGGCGCCGAAATCGAGAGGGGGATATCTCCTTGGCCTCATCATCATGGTGGCGGTTCTTCTTCCGATCTGGTTCTTCTTTCTGGGGCCGAAACTCAGGCATGACCGGCTGGTGGAGAAGGGGGTGCGTGCGCAGGGGAGGCTGATATCCGTGGAGGAGACCGGGACGGTCGTCAACGACTCGCCCGAACTGGAACTGGTTGCGGAGTTCACACGGAAGGATGGGGTGCTCGATACGGCGACCACCGACTTCGTGCCGTCGCTGCGATCGCTGCATATGTACCAGCCGGGCACGGGAGTCACCGTGGCGTACGATCCCGACGATCCGGAGGAAATCACTATCGTCAGCCTCGGCGTCGTGGTTCCGGATGTATCGGTCCACCTGCCGCAGCTCAACGGCACCATCGATTCGCTGCGCCGGACGATGGACTCGCTCCGCCGCTTCGCCGACTCGCTGGTGAGGAGCGTGAAACGCTGAGAGCGTCCGCCGAACGGAGCGTCTTCGCCCTTTGCCTACAGCAGCTCCACCTCCACCATCGTTCCTGGTGATGCCTCCCCGGACTGCTCATCAAGGATGATGAGGCAGTTCGCCCGGCTCATGGAGCTCATCGCTCCGCTCGACTGTGTTCCCGTGGTTGATACGGTCAGCGTTCCATCGGGCGCGGCGCCGAGAATTCCCCGGACGAAATGGCGCTTGTCGTCGCGTTTGCGGATCGTATTCTGCAGCGCTGCCCGCATCCTGAGCGGCGCATCGGTTTGTCCGAGCAGTGCCGCAACGGCCGGGGCAACGAACTGGCGGAATCCGACGAGCGTGGAGACCGGATTGCCCGGCAGCCCGAAGACCAGCGTCAGATGCTCCGCCTCTCCCATGATGCCGAAGAGTACCGGCTTTCCCGGTTTGATCCTGACCCCGTGGAACTTCACCTCCACGCCGAGTGCGGGCAGAACCTGCTGCACGAAATCGTAGGCGCCGGCGGAGACGCCGCCGGTGGTCAGAAGAATATCATAGCGCAATCCCTCCTCCAGCTTCTCCTCAAGTTCATCGCGATCGTCGCGCGCGATACCCAGATCGATCGGCTCGGCTCCGATCTCCGTGCAGGCCGCGTACAGCGCCGGCCCCGTGCTGTTCCTTACGCCGCCGGGAGATGGTGTTCTGAACGGCTCCACGATCTCGTTGCCGGTGGAAAGTATCCCCACCTTGGGTTTCACCCGCACCGGCACGTTCACGACGCCGAGCGAGGCAAGCACACCGATATCTCCCGGTGTGATGCGCTTCCCCGGCTCGATCACGGTGCTTCCGGCGCGCACATCCTCTCCCGCGGTCCGCACGGCCTCTCCCACGCGCAGGGATCTCCGCACCTCAACGATCCCGTCGGCTTCGGATGTGGCTTCCACCTCCACCACGGCATTCGCCCCCTCCGGCACCAGGCCCCCGGTCATGATCCTGACCGCATCTCCCGGTGCGGGCATCCCGTCGAACGTCTTCCCGGCCGCCGACTCACCGATCACCCGCAGCCTGACGGGGTGTTCGGGAGATGCTTCCGTCAGATCCTCCGCACGAACGGCAAAGCCATCCATCGCCGAGTTGGGTGCGGGGGGGATGTTCTCTCCGGCGATGATGGGCGCCGCGAGTGTTCGTCCGAGCGAGAGCACCAGCGGAACGGTCTCCACCGGAAGCCCGCGACGGCTGTTGTCGAGGATGATGCGGAGCGCATCGGCGAAATCGATCATTGCAAGAGGCATGGCTGGAACACGTTGCGCATGAATATCTCCGGTCCGTAGTCTATCCACGCTCGATCCGGAAGAGATTGAAGATACCGATGGAGACGAAAAGGATATTCACCATCCATGCGGTGAGAACCGGCGGGACTGTTTCGGCATAGCTGAATGTCTTGCTGATTTCGGTGAGGATCAGATAAATGGCGCTCACCAGAGCGGTGATGGCGATCTGCACGGCCGCTCCTCCCTTGCGCTGTCCGGAGGAGAAGGGAATGCCGAAGAATATCACGATCATCGCCGCGAAGGGGAAGGAGAATTTTGCATAATAATCCACCAGAAGCCGGCCCACGTCGCGTCCGCTGAGCTGCTCCTGATCGATACGCTCCCGGAATTCCTCCAACGTCAGTTCCTGAATATTCTGCTGTGAAAGATTCAGTTCGTGCGGCGTGATGGGGAGAAAGGGGATCTCGCGCGATTCAAATTGCGTCGATGCTACGCGCGTGGGATCGCTGAAATTCCGTGCCACGCCATTGACGAGCACCCAGACCTTTTTCGTCGAATCGTAGCGCATGATTGCGGCGTCGATCCGTTCGGTGATCGTGATGGTGTTCGCCGAATCGGTCAGGTTCACCGGCGCGGCTCCCTCGCGTCTGGCGATCGTCGTGATGGCGACCGCCGCCGACGTATCGAACCGCTCGATGCTGACCTGGCTGGCCTCCCCCTTGGTTGGATCGAAAAAATTCATCAGCAGGTTCACCGTGGGCGAGATGCGCAGGAAGACGTTCCGCTGTCCGCCGATCAGATCCTTGCCCAGATACTGGCGTTTGATGGCGTAGTGCAGCTTGTTCGTCTGCGGTACCACCCAGCCGTCGAAATAGATCATGAACCCGCTGACGCAGAGGCCGAAGATCAGAAGGGGAGTTGCCAGACGCCGCATGCTTCTGCCGCTCGCGCGGATCGCGGTCAGCTCGTTCGTCTGATCGAGCCGTCCCACGGTGAACAGGCTCGCCAGCAGCATGCCGATCGGCACTATCAGGTGCGCGATATCCGGCACCATGTAGATATAATACTCCAGGATAATCGGTGCCTCGACATTGCGGTCGAGAAAATCATCAAGATTCTCCATCAGATCCACCGCGATATAGATCACGATGAACGCCAGCAGCCCGAAGACGAACGTCATGACGAACTGCCGGAGAATATATCGGTCAATTTTATCCATTGGGGAAGTTGAATGTTCGGCATTCAAAAGGCAAAAGTCAAAAGGCAAAAGTCAAAAAATAGGAGAGAAAAGGCGAAGTTTTACGAAAAAGATCGATTTCTGCTCTGGCAGACATTGATGGTGGCCACAACGTTTGCCATTTCGCCATGTCTTCTCTCCAATCGAGCATCCAGCATCAAAAATTTTCCCTCGATCATCTTCCTCTTTTTGCCTTTTGCCTTTTTACTTTTGACCTTTGCCTTCCTACCCTTGCCTTCTGTCTTCCCCGCCAATCGTCAATCGATATCCTCCCGCCAGTCCCGCTCCGATGGCGCCGAGCGCCATGCCGGCTGCCGGGAAGATGAGCGGAAAGAAAATCAGGCCGGCGCTGTGCAGCAGGCTGCCGAGGCCCGGGAAGAGCAGCCACGCAGCATACATCGTGATGGTGGCGAACATCCCGCCCGCCAGGCCGATCATACCGCCGTGGATCACGAAGGGGGCGAGCACGCGGCTACGCTCCACGCCCAGCAGGTTCATTGTGCGTATTACGGAGCGGCGGGAGACCACGGTAAGCTGCGCCGTGTTTGCCACAACGCCGATCACGCTCAGGCTGAGCGCCACGCCGACCATGAGCGCGATTTTAAGGAAGTCTTCGGTCCGCTGTTCCACAAGCCGTACGAGTTCGCCGGGAAAGGCCACATCCTCCACATCATTGATCTCACGCAGTCTCCGGCTCAGATGCTCCATTTCAGTAACTCCCCGGGCTTCATCGTACAGCTCCACCTGGATTGTGGCGGGGAGCGGGAGAGTGGAGGGCAGCACCGACGTATCACCGTTCATGCCCTCGGCGAATATCTCGAACGCCTCTTCGCGTGTCCTGAGCCGTGCACTTCTCACGCCCGGAAAGCTGCTGATCTCCCCGGCGACCGCCTCGCCTCGCGGGCGATCGGTTCCCTCCGCAAGGAAGACCTCCACGCCGGCCGCGGATCGGGCCGCATGCAGATCGGTCCGGTAGGCGATTGCGATCGTCGCGAACCCGCCGACGATGCTCAGTGCTATGCCGGTCAGCATCGCGCCGATGGCCGATGCCCCGGCGAGCCTGCGCATCGACGCAAACCCTTCGGCGAGGAGGAAGCGGAAGGTCATCGCATGCCGGATCTGTTCGTTGTATCGGCGGCCACGCCGTTTCCGGCCGACGCCTCCGTTCCCGTCGCCGGGAAGACCGCTCCTTCCGATTCGATCGCCCAGTTCTTCAATTCCGCCAGCATCGGCTCGTCCGTCAGGCGATAGTGCACCGGTGTTACCGTTACATAGCCCGCGTCGATCATCCGGTCATCGCTCTCCTCCGGACCAAGGATGACGTGTTCGCCGGCGAGCCAGTAGTAGGGACGGTCCATCGGATCCTGCCGAACCTCGTACCTGTCGTCCCAGTACGATTCGGCCTGCGGCACCACGCGCAATCCCTTCACCTGCTCCTCGGGAATCGCCGGAATGTTGACGTTCAGCAGCACGCCGCGGGGGAGTTTCCGTTGCGTGACCACCTGCGCAAACCATGCCGCGACCTTTGCGGCGTAGGTGAAATCCGCCGTCGGCGAGAAATCGCCGAGCGAAAAGGCGATGGAGGGGATGCCGAGCACGGTCCCCTCGGTGGCTGCGGAGACCGTTCCGGAGTAGATAAGCGAGACCGCCGTGTTGCGGCCATGGTTGATGCCGCTGACCACCAGGTCGGGGGGCTCCGGGAGCAGATGTTTCACGGCAAGCTTCACGCAATCGGCGGGATAGCCGCTCACCGCCCAGCCGATCCGCTCGCCGTCCCAGTAGTGGGGAGTGGCGCGCAGGGGCAGAGCCACGGTAAGGGCATGTCCAACGGCCGATTGCGGTTTGTCAGGTGCGGCCACATCGACGTGCCCCACCTGCCTGAGCGCCGTCGCCAGCGCCCTGATGCCGGGGGAGTCGATGCCATCGTCATTGCTGACGAGGATACGGGGTTTCTTCTCCACGGTGAAATCGACAGAGGTTGATGAAGGCGACCCCCCTGCTCCGGCCGGACAACATTCCCTGAACCGGATGATGGGCCGCGAAGGATCGTATGAAAGCCAGAACGCCAAGACCGGCGGGATGCCGTTCCTGGCGCTGGAATATATCGGTTGCCGCTGATGCGGCGGCATGGAAACTTCGCAACGGTCAGTTGCCGAAGAACTTGGTCGTATCGAGATCGTTGTAGAGCACGAAGATCATAAAGATCAGCAGCAGCGCGAATCCCACCTGCTGGATGGCCATCCTGATCTTCAACGGCACTTCCCGGCGGATAACGCCCTCCACGATGATGAAGACGAGGTGGCCGCCGTCGAGCGCCGGAATGGGAAGGATGTTCATGCAGGCAAGAGTGACCGAGAGGATGCCCATAAGCCGCAGGAACTCTGAAAGCCCGCGGGATGCCGTCTCCTGCGCGATGCTCGCGATCTTCAGCGGTCCGCCCACTGACTTCTTCAGATTCGCCTCTCCCATGACCAGCTTCTTCACCAGATCGAAGGTGCCGCCGGTGATGGTCAGCGTCTCGTTGAAGCCGCCGGAAATGGCTTCTGTGAAGCTGTAGTCAATCTGCGCGATCGAGCCGTGATAGGCTGTAATGCCGGTGCCGATCTTTGCGTTCTCATCAGGCTCGACAGGTACGAACCTGCTGTGACCGTCGCGTATCACCGTCAGCGTGACCGGCTCCTTGTCCTCCATTCGCTGGGCGATCTGCGCTGTAAGATCCTCCGCCGACGCCACCCGCACGCCGTTCACCTCCCGGATCATGTCGTTCACCTTCAATCCTGCCTTCTCGGCCGGGCTCTTTTCGAGGATGGCGCTGACGACGACGTAATGGTGCTCGGAGTAGGGGATCACCGGCTGCGCCGAGCTCTGGTCGGGAATACTGGTGCGAGGGAATGTGACGGTCATCGGCATGCCGTCGCGCTCCACCGAAAGCGTCACGTCTTCGCTGGCGTGGTCGATATAGATTGCGCGGGTGATATCCTGGAAGTACCGCACCGGATCACCATTGACGGCCGTGATCTTATCTCCTTCATGCAGGCCGGCGGCGGCGGCCGGGTTCGATTCCGGGAGCAGCCCGACCGTTGTCGTGGCTGCCATCGTCTTTCCCTCGGTGAAGTTCAGTGCGGTGAAGACGACGATCGCCAGGAGGAAGTTCATGATGACGCCGGCGGAGATGATAAACGCCTTCTGCAGTGTGTTCTTCGAGCGGAATTCCCACGGTTCCGGCTTGTGCGCCACGAACGTCGTATCCATGCTCTCATCCACCATGCCGACGATCTTCACATAGCCGCCGATCGGAAATGCGGAGAGACGGTAGTCGGTGCCCCCCTCCAGATCGAGATCCTCGGGGAGTTTGCCCAGCGAGAAGCCGGTCTTGCGGTTCCAGCCGAAGAGGCGCGGCCCCATGCCGATGGCGAAGACGTCGGTCCTGACCCCGCACCAGCGGGCTGCCAGGAAGTGCCCCATCTCATGGACGAACACCAGAATTCCGACGAGAATGATGAACGCGAGAATGGTCTCAAGTATGACCATGGTATCTATAGCAGCTTCATGGATGGGACGCGAGGGGTCCCGAAATCTCCTGTGACACAGCGGGCGACGACAAAATAGGCGAAGAATCGATACGATGTACCATCCAGTACATACCCTGAAGAATTCGGGGAGAGAATGGAAGGCATTGATACCGCAGTTCTATTGCATGGTGTCCGGATGGTTTCCCTGTTGAAAACGGGGGGCTCCGGAATCCGCGGCTGCCGCTGCCGTCATTGCACAAGATAAGAACGAACTGCTTCCCGCGTTCGTTTATCGGCCAGCAAGATATTCTCAAGGGTGGGATCGTCCTGTATCGGCGCTTCCGAGAGCGCCCGCTCGACCAGCCTGGGAATATCCGTGAAGCCGATCCGCTCTTCCAGGAATGCGGCGACCGCTATCTCGTTCGCCGCGTTGAGCGTCGCCGGGGCGGTGCCCATCCGCTCCAGCGCCTCGTAGGCCAGGCGAAGGCAGGGAAATCGCCCGGTGTCCGGTTCCTGGAATGTCAGCGTTCCGATCCTCGGCAGCGAAAGCCGTTCGTAGTCGTTCGCCAGTCGCTCCGGATAACCCAGCGCATACTGGATGGGGAGTCGCATATCCGGAAGGCCGAGCTGCGCCTTTACCGAACCATCGACGAATTCCACCATCGAATGGACGATCGACTGCGGGTGGATCACCACGCGCACCTGTTCGATGCCGACATCGAAGAGCCACCGCGCCTCGATCACTTCCAGCCCCTTGTTCATCAGCGTGGCAGAGTCGATCGTGATCTTCGGCCCCATGCTCCAGTTCGGGTGCCGGAGCGCCCGCTCGCGCGTGATGTCCCCGAACTCTCCGGCCGGAAGATCGCGGAAGGGGCCGCCGGAGGCCGTGAGAATAATCTCCCCGATCGATTCCGGTGTTTCCCCCGCCAGGCACTGATGGATGGCGCTGTGCTCGCTGTCCACCGGGATCATCTCCGCCGCATGTTCCTTCAGCAGCCGGTTGATAAGTTCGCCGGCCACCACCAGCGTCTCCTTGTTCGCCAGCGCCACGCGCTTTCCGGCGCGGATCGCTGCGATGGTCGGCGCCAGTCCGGCAAACCCCACCAGCGCGCTCATCACAATGTCGATGTCCGGGCGTGCAGCTACATGGCAGAGCCCCTCGTCTCCCTCCAGCACCTCCACGCGGTCGCCATGAATCTTCCGCAGCACCGATGCGGAACATTCGTCACAGACCACCACGGTATCCGGCTCGAACTCCTCGATCTGGCGGCCCAGGAGTTCGATACTGGCATTCGTCGTCAGGCACGCGGCGCGGAATCTGCCGCGGTTGTTCCGCACGACGTCCAGCGTCTGCGTGCCGATGGAGCCTGTCGAACCAAGTATCGTTAACTGTTGCACGAAAATTTCGGGGTTGGCGGATAAACCGCTGTCGATGTGCTGTTGCGCCGGGTGATCGGGGTGCGGCGCCATTCCGATGGATGCAGGATGAATGATCGCATGTGCGCTCCGGCCGCGTTCCGCTTCACCGGCTGTATGCAGGCGAGCCGGCGTGTGCCGCCGGCTCGATATGTTCATGCGGATACGTCAGGCGGCCATCTCCCTGGCTTTTCGCGAGTCCCGTCCCCTGTTCTCCCCGTTCTTCTCCTTCTCTTTCTCCCGCTTCCGCGAACCATTGCTCGCTTCCTGCAGGAATCTGGCAGTGATATCCGTGCCGGTTCGTATGGAGGAGAACTGGAATTCATCCATCGAAAGCGAATCATCCGGGATGATCTTGATCCTGACGAAGTACTTGAGCATCATCTTCGTCAGACGCCCCTCCTCGCCTTCGGTCAGGTAGTCGATGATGATGGGATTGGCCGTCAGGATCAGCCGGAACTCGCGCGAGCTTTCCCGGAAGCGCTGCAGCCACCGTTCGATGTTGCGTACGACGGTGCTTCTGGACTGTACCAGGCCGCTGCCGGAGCATACGGGGCAGGGCTCGGAGATCGTCTGCACCACCTGCTGGCGGATGCGCTGGCGGGTCATCTGCACAAGGCCGAACTGGGTCATCGGCAGCACCACCGATTTTGCGCGGTCCTTCTTCATCTCCTTCTTCATCTCGTCGTAGACCTTCTTCCGGTTCTTCTCATCATAGAGATCGATGAAGTCCACGACGATCAGCCCGCCGATGTCCCGCAGGCGGATCTGCCGGGCGATCTCGCGCGCCGACTCAAGGTTCGTCCGCAGCGAGTTCAACTCCTGATCCTTCTTTCCCGCGTAGCGCCCCGAGTTCACATCGATCACCATCATCGCCTCGGTCTGGTCGAGGATGATGTAGCCGCCGGACGGGATGTAGACCTTCCGCTCCGCCACCTTCTGCAGCTCCTTCTCGGTTCCGAAGTGGTCGAAGATGGGACGGGAGCCGGTGTACAGCTCCACCTTCTTCACCAGGGCCGGGGCGGCCCATTCCACATAGTCGCGGATTTCCTTGTAGAGCGTCTTGTTGTCGATCACCACGCGATTGGTGTCGGGGGTGAAGAGATCGCGCATGACCGTGTTGGCGATCGACTGATCCTTGTAGAGCAGTCCCGGCTTGTCCGTCTGTTTGATCTTCTGCTCGATGTCGCGCCATGTCTCGATCAGCTTCGTCAGATCCTGGCGGATCACATCCTCGTCCTTGTCCTGCGCCACTGTACGGATGATGCATCCATGACCTTCCGGGAGGATGCTCTTGGCGATGCGGCGGAGGCGGCGGCGTTCCTTCATGTTCTGCACCTTGCGCGAAATGCCGATCGCGGGATCGAGCGGCAGCAGCACCAGGAACCGGCCGGGGAGGCTTACCTTCGTGGTCACGCGCACTCCCTTCGAGGCATACGATTCGCGCGTCACCTGCACGATCACATCCTGTCCCTTCTCCAGGGCGATGGTCACCTCCCCCGAGCGCTTGGTCTGGAACGTCGGGAGCTTTGCGTCCACCGACGAGCCCTTCACCGGCGTATCGTCGTCGTCACGGCGCCTGCGGCCTCCGCGCGAACCGCGCCCGCGCTTCGTGGCGCCTTCCTTCGTTGCCTCCGGTTCCTTTCCGGCAGCTTTGCTCTTCGTATCAGCCGCATCACGGCTCGCCGCCGGTTCCGCAGCGCCTGCGGCTTCCGCTGCCTCGGGGGCGCCGGATGTTGTTGCGGATGCGGGACGGGAGCGCCGGGCGCCGGACTTGCGCGGTGCGCGCTTGGCCCGTGTGGTTTTTGTGTCGGCGGTGTTCTCGTCGGATTCGGCCGTGGGCTCTGCCTTTTCACCGACGCTGCTCCGCCGGTCTCCGGACATGGCGGCGGGCTCCTGCGCCGGTTCCCCGGTCGCCGGCTTCTCCGGCATTTCTTCATGTGGTTCGGAAACCTGTGCGGTATCGTCATGGCGTCGGCTGTCCCGTTTTCCGCTCCGGCGGCGATCGCGCTGTCCACGCCGGTCGTCCCGCTTGATCCGCGAAGGCTCGCTCGTTTCGTCCGTCGCGGCGGGTTCTCCGGCTTCCTCATCACCGCGGCGGTTGCTGGCAGGTCTGCGAGGCTCGCGCTCCTGCGCCGTCCCGGCGGGTTTCTGCTCGGAGGGCTCATCCTCGGTCATCTCCTGTTCGGTTCCTTCCCCGGTCTGCGAGCCCTCGGCGGCAGCCTCTTCTTCGGTGCGCCTGCGATTGCGGCCGCGCCCTCCACGGCGTCCGCGTTTGCGGCGGCGCTTGCGCTCACCCAGTTCGTCCGCCACGTCCTCGGTTTCTTCGGCGGTGCCGGCTTCCGGTTCCTGCTCCGCGATGATATGCTCCGTCCTGTGTCCGGCGGTTTCGGCCACCGGCAGCCGGTGTTCCGGCTCGTCATCTCCGGCCGGTTCCTGCTGCTTCCGTTCCGGTTCCGCCTGCGCCTCGGCGCGCGGCCTGCGATCGTTGCGACGGCGGTCGTCGCGCCTACGGTCGTCGCGACGGCGGCCGTCATGCCCGCGATCGCGCTCCTCCCGGTTCCGGGGGGGGGCGGTCGTCTCCTCCGGCGCCGTGGTGGCCGGTTGTTCGTCCGGAGCGCCCTTCTCCCGTTCGGAGGAGCGGCGGTCCTGCTTTCTGCGATCGTCCTTCTTCGTTCGTCCATCACGCGACCTACCATTACCGGCGGCTGCGGTTTCCTTGCTTTCCGCATCCTTCTTTCCACGGCCGTCTCCGCGGCTGTTTCCCGCATCGGCCTTCTTTGTCGGCGGTTCATCCTCCTCGTCATCGTCCTCCTCGTCCTTGTCGTCGAGAAGGTCCTTGAATTCGTCGAGCGCGGAGCCGACGTCGGAGAAATGGAGGAATGCGTCCTGCGGTTCGCCGATATCGATGAATGCGGCGTTCATTCCCTGGACCACGCGTTCCACGCGGCCCAGATAGATGGAACCGACATGGCGTTCCTTATCGGGAACCTCCAGGAAAATCTCAGCTAGACGATCGTCCTCTGTAATTGCAACGCGAATCTCGGAGGATGTGGCGTTGATGATGATTTCTTTCTTCATGTATGGCTTGATAGGGCCATGGACCTTTGCGGCGGGAGAGATGAGCAGACGGGAGGAAAGCGGTGGGCAGCGAGTGACCTGGGGGGCGTCTCCAACCGGAGAAAGGCATGGGGGGGGGAATAATGCCTGGACGGACGCCGCCACGGTTCACCAACAACCGGGCGCATCCACCATTCTTCTTACGATCTGGAGCGCATCGCTGCACGTATCCTGCCGGCACCTCATGCGCGGGTGCGAGTTCGTGTGGCGCGCGCATCCTGCCGACCCCCGTGCGGGGGCCGAGGGCGCGTACGACCACGCTCAGCAACTGACGCATTGTTGACCAATCGGCGCCGAAGCGTACCACGGACAGTGTAGAATGCAAATAAAAAGAGGTCAAGCTGATCTGCGTCGCACCGCACCTATACTGACCGCTGCTTCCTTCCGGACCTGACGGGGTTGGGTATGATACGGTCGCACAGGACTTGACCCCAGAACTTTCTGTTGCGGGCAAATATACGGGCAAATCCATGCGCCCGCAATAGCGTCCACGAAAAGATACGGACTGCGGGGGGGGGAAGGGAGTCGCGGAGCGGCGGATGGATGGCAGCGGTTGGCAGGTGCCGGTTCGGGGGATGCCGTCCGCGTCAGTGGAAAAAGTGCGGGGCGTCCGCCGATATTCGTACGGGCGCCCCGGTGATAATAACGTCGGCACGGAGAGATCATCCCATGCCCGTTTTGCGCTGCTTTTCCTCGCCGTAGAGATAGATCGGCTCGCCGGTGCGCGTCACCGTATCGGCCGTTACCACCACCTTCTTCAGATGCTGGCGATCGGGGAGATTGTACATCACATCGAGCATCGCCTCCTCCACGACCCCTCGCAGCGCGCGCGCCCCCGTTTTGCGGAGCTTCGCCCGGGAGATGATCTCGCCGATGGCGTCGTCGCGGAACTCCAGCTCCACGCCCTCCATCGCCATGAGCTTCTGGTACTGCTTCACGAGCGCATTCTTCGGCGTGGTGAGAATGGAGCGCATTGCCGTATCGCTCAGCGGCTCCAGGGGTGCCACCACCGGCATACGGCCGATGAGCTCGGGGATCAGCCCGAACTTCATCAGATCCTCCGGCTCCACATGACGGAACAGCTCGGCATGTTCCTCGATCTTCTCCTGCACCTCGCTGCCGAATCCCATGCTGGTCTTGCGCCGCCGCTGCGCGATGATCCGTTCCAGCCCATCGAACGCGCCGCCGCAGATGAAGAGGATATTGCGCGTATTGATCTGGATCAGCGGCTGCTCGGGGTGCTTGCGCCCTCCCTTGGGAGGAACGTTTGCCCGGGTTCCCTCCAGAATCTTCAGAAGTCCCTGCTGCACCCCCTCGCCCGAGACGTCGCGCGTGATGGATGCCGAGTCGCTCTTGCGCGTGATCTTGTCCACCTCGTCGATGTAGATGATGCCCCGTTCGGCCCGTTCCACATTGTAGTCGGCGTTCTGAAGAAGCGAGACCAGGATCGTCTCCACGTCATCCCCCACGTAGCCGGCTTCGGTCAGCGTGGTGGCGTCGGCGATGGCGAACGGCACATCCAGCAGGCGGGCCAGCGTTTGGGCGAGAAGCGTCTTCCCCACCCCTGTGGGGCCGATCATCAGGATGTTCGACTTCTCGATCTCCACGTCGTCGAATCCGGAAAGGGTTTCCTGCGATTCGATGCGCTTGTAGTGGTTGTACACCGCCACCGAGAGCACCTTCTTGGCATATTCCTGCCCGATGACGTATTCATCGAGAGCGGAGCGGATGTTGGAGGGGGTCAGGCGCCGTTCGAGCTGGGTGGTGCGGAACAGCCGGGCATTCTGGCGCAGCAGTTCCACCGAATTTTGAATGCAGATATCGCAGATGTAGACGTTCGGACCGGCGATGATTGATGTCACTTCGTCGGATGTACGTCCGCAGAAGGAGCAGCGAACAAGATCTGAGGGAAGGGTATGAATGTCGTTGGCCATGTCAAATCAACTCGTGATGAACGCTGGGGGGAGGGAGCGGCCCCGGGCAGTCGGGTGCCATCCCGGCCTCCGGCCCCTTCGGTGAAGAGGCCGGAATCGTGGGCTTCAAAAACTACTGCTGGACGCCGCCGCCGCTATCGGTGCGCGGCTGCTGTTCCCGCTCCGCCGTATCCTTCTCGATGAAGATACGCTGGTCGCTGGTGGTGGAGGGGATCTCCGGGAGATCCTTGCTGGCCTCCTTGCGGCTGGTGAGCACGCGGTCGATCAGGCCGTACTCCACCGCATCCTGCGGCGACATCCAGAAATCGCGGTCGGCGTCGCGATGAATCTTCTCGACATCCTGTCCCGAATGCGCGGCGATGATCCTGTAGAGCTGCTCGCGCGTGCGGATCATCTCCTTCAGGTAGATCTCGATCTCGGTCGTCTGTCCCTGCGATCCCCCCGACGGCTGATGCATCATGATGCGGCTGTTCGGGAGCGCCATGCGCTTTCCCTTGGCTCCGGCACATAGAAGAACCTGTGCCATCGATGCCGCCATGCCGACGCAGATCGTCGAGATATCGGGGCGGATATACTGCATGGTGTCGTAGATGCCGAGTCCGGCGCTTACCGAGCCGCCGGGTGAATTGATGTACATGATGATGTCCTTCGACGGGTCCTCCGACTCCAGGAAAATCATCTCGGCGATTACGATGCTGGCTACTTCGTCGTTGATGGGAGAGTCCAGGATGATGATGCGCTCCTTCAGCAGGCGGCTGAATGGATCCCAGACTTCCTCACCACGCGCTGTGCGCTCGACGATACGTGGAATGATCATGGTAATTCCGCTTTGTTGCTTGTAAAGAAAATGTATCCCGCGGAACCGTCGCATTGCCCGTGCCAGTGGCGGACCTCTCCCGGGGGAGGCACTCGGGCGAGCGGAGTGCCGGGGGCACCCGTCCGGAACGTATTCCACGATGATGCCTGCTCCGCCGGGGACGGATGGCACCAGCTACCGCTTACGTGGAGCCTGGCCGGAGTTGCGCGGTCCTGCACAGCGATGACCACAGCCATACATGTTGTAACGCGGGACAGGTCGGCGGCCGGCGGCCGGATCTGCCGCTGCCATCGTGCCGGCGCGCCCTTGCATCAGCCTTCGTTGCCGGCTTCCTCGCTCGTCGCCGTCTCCTGCTCCACGGGCATTTCCGGTACGGAAGGGGCACCGGCGGGGGGCTGCTGCGCCATCAGCTCGCGATCCTCCACCTCCGTAATGATTGCATAATCCTCCAGAAACTGAATTGTCTTCTCGGCCAGGATGCGCTCGCGGATGGAGTCGGAGGTCTTGAAGTAGTTCAGCAGCGTCTCATACGAAAGACCGTAGCGCTGTGCCTCGATGTCGGCCAGCCCCTCGTAGTCCGTCTCCTCCGGCTTCAGCTCCTCCTTCTCGATGATCCTGTCGCGCAGAAATGCCCAGCGCGCGGTGCGGATCGCGAGCTCGCGATTCTCCTCGAAGAACTTCGCCTGGTCGAAATCGGCCGGGAGCTGCTTGTTCTTCCCCTTCTTCATATCCTCCACGAAGGAGTGGAGCACCTCGTTCACGATCACCTCCGGCACCTCGAAGTGATGGCGCTCCACCAGCTTGCCGATCAGCTCGTCGCGGAACATGCTGGAATAGCGGCGCTCGAACTCGGCGTTGATGCTCTCGCGGACGTACTCCGTCAGCCCCTCCACCGTGGAGCCTTCCCCCATCAGCTTCACCGCCAGCTCATCGTTCAGCTCGGGGAGCACCACCTGCTTGATCTCCTTCACCCGCGCCTCGTATGTGTTCATCTCCTCGTTCTCGCCGGTCGGGAGATCGATGGTGAACGTATCGCCGACCTTCGTATTGAGCAGCGAGCTCTTCAGATCCCTGTTGATATTGTCGCGGCGGAGGTAGACCGGCATGTCGCGCATGGCCCCTTCCTCCAGGTACTCGCCATTCTCGATCCGCACCAGATCGACCACGGCGGTGTGATTCTCATCGGCCACCGATTCGGCCGGCTCCAGCGACGCCTGTCCCTCGCGGATGCGTCCCAGTTCCTCGTCAACTTCCTCCTGCGAGGTGATATGATAGATGCGCTGCGCGGAAATGCCCTTGTACTCTCCCAGCTCGAACTGCGGCATCACCTCGTAGGCGATCGTGAAGGTGATGCCCCCATCCTCCGCGCGATCGAGCTTCGTGATGGAGGGCTGGCCGATGGGATGGAGATCGTGCTCCTGGACGTACGTGGCGAACTGCTTCTGGATCGCTTCGTCGTAGGCATCCTGCTCGATCGAGCGGCCGTACATTTTCCTGATCATCTGAATGGGAACCTTTCCCTTGCGGAAGCCCTTCATCGAGACGTTTTTCTGCGCATCGCGATAGGCCGTGTCGAGGTACGGGGTCAGGTCCTCCTTCGTGAGGGTCATGTCGAGCTCATGCTTGACATCTGTCGTCTGGCGAATCGTTGATTCCATATGCGATATATGATTGCTGCGTAAAGAAGTACCGATGACTGCATGTACCGGAGCGGCCGTCGCCCCCTACCCTCCGGCGAACCCGCCTCAGCCGCGGGAGCCGGATATGTACGCTGCCGCCGGAGCGGTGGCGGCTCCGCCGCCGGCCGCACGCCGGTGCATGTCATAACCATGACATCATTCGTGCTTCGGGCCGGATGCATCCGTCTCCCTCCGCCGTTCGATTCTCATCCCGTATGGTGCGCGGGCGAGGTGGTCGTGGAGGCTCGCAACACATCGCCCGGCCGCGTACGCACCGGCTCCATAGCAGCGACGCCGGCATCGGAGCCGGCGGCTGCAGCGAACGATGTTCTATTCGGTGCGGATGGAGGGACTCGAACCCACACGCCTTGCGGCACCAGATCCTAAGTCTGGCGTGTCTGCCAATTCCACCACATCCGCATAGGACAAGGACCGTAATATACGAAACCCCGGGGGCTTCGCTATCTCCGGTTGCGGATGATTGCGGGGAGATGCAATAATCGTGCGTAGGGCGTCCATCGGAATGATGCGCCGGAGAGCTCCCCCTGCCGGTCCGTGGTCCTCGCCCGCGGCAGTATGAAGGGAGGATCTTTCCACCACCACCAACTGCCCACGAACGCAACCTGCACATACAGTGCGTAACCGTGCGCGGAGATGCGGCGATGGCCGGCCCCTTTCCGGCTGTTTCCGGAATACTTTTGACGGCTGGTCTTTCCATATCGTGGTTCTGTCTGTATCTTTTCTCCAGTGCTGCCTCCGGAATGCTCCGGCCGTTCAGCCTTGACAACGTATCCACCCCCTGCGACTCGTTTTCCATCCCTCTGTCGGCGGATGTCGGTGAGCCGGATTCCGAGCCTTCGATGGTCGCTTAATCGTAACCTTCGGGGTGTTCCGGGGTTCTGTGTGAAGGCGATCCGTGTGGGCACACATAAGTATACCCACATAGGCATATGAATCCACCCCGCCCCGACTGATACGGGCGCAATCGTGCGATTGTATCCGTGGATGGAACGGTACCTCTTCATATATGGGATGCTCGCATGCTGGATACCGTTGACATATGCCTGCTGTACGCTCCAATTGTCCGTGTACTCGCCTACTACGATCTTTTCGCATATCCGCTCACTGCCAGCGAGATCCATATCTTCCTTCCCGAGGGGGATGTCGGTGCCGATGAACTGAACGAGAGCCTGGCCGGTCTGGTGGATCAGGGGAGGCTTGGCTGCTCCGATGGCTACTACTACCTGCCGCATCGCGACAGCGCCATCGTCAGGCGTCGGCTCGTTATGGAGAAGCGGGGAGGGGAGATGTGGCGAATCGCGCGCATGGTGGCCTCGCTGATACGCGTCACGCCGTTCGTCCGCGGAATCTTCATCTCCGGACAGCTCTGCCGGTATATCGCCGACGAAAGGAGCGATATCGATTATTTCATCGTCACCGCGCCGCGCCGTCTGTGGATCGTCCGCACCTTCTTCGTGTTCGTCCGGCGCCTCTTCCTGTTCAACAGCCGCAAATACTTCTGCGCGAACTATTTCGTGACCACGGAAAATCTTCTCATCAGGGAGCGGAACCAGTACGCGGCATGCGAGGTGGCGTCGCTCAAGCCGATGTACAACCGCGATCTCTATCACGCCTTCATCACCGGTAATTCCTGGGTCCGCGATTTCTATCCGAATTTCTCGCCGGAGCTGATGGATCTGCGCCCGGGGGTGACCGGAGGGGAACGTCTGCGGGGACTGCTGGAACGATGCGTTCCCGCACGGCTCGCCGACAGCCTTGATGAATGGTTGATGGAGCGCACCCGGCGTTTCTGGCGCAGAAAGTTTCCGGGGCGCGACCAGAAGGTCTACGACGTCTCATTCCGCACCCGCCGCGACGAGTCGCGCGCGCACCCGCAGGACCAGTCGCCGGTGGTGCTGGACCGTTACCGCATGAACCTGCGCAACTACGGCATCCTCGATGACTGACGTTCTCTTCACGCATAGCTATTTTCTACGATTCGACCCGAAGGAATACCGGGCGATGATGCCGTACCCGCCGCTCGGTACGCTCTACGCCGCCGCCGCCGTCCGGGATGCCGGCTACGATGCCACGCTGTTCGATTCAATGCTGGCCGATTCCGAGGATGAGCTGCTCCCCCTGCTGAAACTGCATACGCCGCAGTTCCTGGTGATCTATGATGATGATTTCAACTATCTCACCAAGATGTGTCTTACCAGGATGCGCGAGGCGGCGTTCCGCATGGCGGAACTGGCAAAGGCGCGGGGATGTAGCGTTATCGTTCATGGCTCCGACGCGACCGATCATCTCGACCTCTATTTCGATCATTGCGCCGACTATATCCTGATCGGCGAGGCCGAGGCCACGCTCTGCGAGCTGCTGGATGCGCTGCACCGCCGTTCTCCGGTCTCCCCCGAGGATATACCCGGGGTCGCCTTCCGCGATCACAACGGCGACATCAGGCGCGGTCCGAAACGCGAGGTGCTGCGCGATCTGGACAGCCTGCCGTTTCCGGCGCGCGATCTGGTGGACATCGATCGCTATCGTGCGATCTGGATGGAGCGGCACGGCTATTTTTCGCTGAACATTGCCACCACGCGCGGCTGCCCGTTTCACTGCAACTGGTGCGCGAAGCCGCTCTACGGCCAGGTCTACAACTCACGTTCTCCGGAGAGCGTCGCCCGTGAAATCAGATTGCTGAAGGAAACCTGCCGTCCCGATCATCTCTGGATCTGCGACGATATCTTCGGCCTGACGCCGGGATGGGTGGAGGAGTTCAGCAGGGAGCTGCAGCGGCTGGATGCCGTGATCCCGTTCAAGTGCCTTTCGCGCGCCGATCTGATTCTGCGTGGCAACACGGCGCGCGCGCTCGCCGACGCAGGGTGCGGGTCGGTCTGGATCGGCGCGGAGTCGGGAGCACAGAAGATTCTGGATGCGATGGACAAGGGGATTACCGTGGAGCAGATCCACCGGGCCACCGAATGTCTCAGAAGCTTCGGCATCCGCGTCGGCTTCTTCCTGCAGTTCGGCTATCCGGGGGAGCGGGAGCGGGAGATCGAGGCCACCATCGCAATGGTGCGGCGTCTTGTGCCGGAGGAGATCGGCATATCGGTCTCCTATCCCCTGCCGGGAACACGTTTCCACGAGCGCGTGCTTCAGGAGATGGGGGAGAAGCGGAACTGGTCCGAAAGCGGCGATCTGGCGATGATGTTCCGTGGCGCCTTCGGCACTGGTTTCTATCGCATCCTCGTGCGGCATGTGCACCAGGATCACCGGCTGCACCAGGGGCTGCGCGCGCTGCGGATGCTGCTGCGGGGGGTGCGCCCCGATCGCAGGGGGGTGCGCCGCATGCTGCTCATTCCCTATCATGCCGTCGCCTCCGTCGCCTTCGCCTTCCTGATGAACCGGCGGCGCCGGCCGCCCCGTCCGGGGCAGATCATGCTGCCGGTGAAGCAGGCGCCGGTGTACGAGGAGGTGGAGTAGACAGGGGCCTCTTCGCTCCTCGTATGATGGCGTCATATGTGTCGTCGGTTCCGCATGGTTCCTGTTCAATCCTCCGCTCCGTACCTTGAATCGTCTTCGCATCTGCTATATCGTCCCCGGCTTCTGCGCCGATGCATCAGACTGGTGCATTCCGGTGTTGACCAACTTCATTGCCCGGGCGGCGCGTGCCCACGATGCGGTCGTCTATTCGCCACAGTATCCCTATCATCGCGCATCCTACGAGCTCTTCGGCGCCACCGTGCATTGTCTCAGCGATGGGAAAAAAGGCCGCCTCGGGCGGCTGCTGGTCTGGCGCGAACTGTTCGGGCGCGTGGCGGACGATCATGCGCGCCATCCGTTTGCGCTGGTTCATGCGTTCTGGGCGAACGAGACGGGGTATCTGGGAACGGCGATCGCGCGCCGACTGGGCATTCCCTCGCTCGTCTCCATCGGCGGCGGAGAACTGGCCCGCGTTCCCCGGGCCGGCTATGGCTCGCAGCTTCATGCTGCGCAGCGGTTCCTCATCCGCCGCTCGTTCGAGCGCGCCACGCTCATTACGGCCGGTTCGGCATGGGTGGCGGCGAAGATGCCCGCCAGGTTTTGCGACCGGCTCCGTGTGGTGCCGCTGGGCGCCGATACGGTGATGTTTGCACCGGGGGGACTCCGGCGCGGAAGCCGGCTGCTGGCGGCGGCCTCGATGATCGCGCTGAAGGATTACCCTGCCATCCTCCGTGGCGTCGCCGCGGCGCGGTGCATGGAGCCATCGGTTACGCTCACCATCGCCGGCGATGGCGTGGAGCGGCCCGCGATCGAGCGATTGATACGGGATCTGGGGTTGCGGGACGTCGTGCGGCTGCTCGGGCATGTGCCGCATGATGCGATGCCGGAACTCTTCCGCGCGTCCGATCTCTTCCTGCATGGCTCGCTCTATGAATCGCAGGGAATGGTGGTTCTGGAGGCGCTGGCCACCGGAATGCCGGTGATAGCCTCCGATGTCGGAGTGGCGGCGGAACTGCCGGAACATCTTGTGTATCGCTTCCGGCCCGGGGATGCCGATGGTCTGGCGCGGGCGATACTCCGTTCGCTGGATGGTCCGGAACATGCACGGCGGGCGTTCCAGGAGGGGCCGGGTTTCGTCGAAGCCCGGTATTCCCTGGCGGGCCAGATGCCTGCCTTCGGCGATCTCTACCGGGAGCTTACCGGAAACGATGTGCCCGGGCTGCAACCCGGCGCTCCGGTGGACCGGAGACTGGAGTGGCATGAACGTTACTGATGATACGCTGCATGGCGCTGATCCCCCCCGGATCGCCTACGCCTGCCCGCGCTGCCATGCCCTGCTCGATGCCGATGGAACGAAGCTGCGCTGTCCGCACGATGGCTACACGAACCGTCCCCTGCATGGCATCCGCGATTTTCTGTCCGATGATGACCGGCTGCGCCAGAACCCGTTCATGGAGGAGTACGCCGCCATCCGCCGGGCCGAGCGCCGTGGCTCGGGCGATGCGGCGTACTATCTCGCGCTACCGGATGCGGCGCCGGACGATCCCCATCGTCGCGAGTGGCGGATGCGGGGCGAAAGTCTCGTGTGGCTGCGGAATCGCATGGCGGAACCTGCCCACGCCGATCCGCTCCGGGTGCTCGATGCCGGTGCCGGCAACTGCTGGCTGACGCGCTGGCTTGCGGTATGGGGGCACATTGCCGTCGCGCTCGATCTGAACATCGATCAGTATGATGGGCTCGGCGCCGGGCGCCATTACCTGGACGCGCTGCCGGTCGGCTTCGAGCGCGTCCGCTCCGATTTTCTCCACCTGCCGTTCACCGGCGCTGCGTTCGATCGCGTGATCTTCAATGCGTCGCTGCACTATGCGGCCGACCTTCCGGCAGTGCTCTCCGAGGCCCGGCGCGTGACCTGTGCCGGCGGCTCGATCGTCATCATCGATTCTCCCATCTATTCATCCGAGGCAGGCGGGCTGAGAATGCTTGCCGAGCGTGGCGGCACCGGACGTTCACGCTTTCTGACGTTTTCCCTGCTCTCGGACATCGCGCGGGATCTCGGTCTCGTGCCCGAATTCGATCCGCCGAAGCTATCAATGTATCGCCGCCTGCGCCGGAGCATTCAGGCCCGCCGTCTTGGACGCGAGCCGGCATCGATGGCGCGTGTGATGATGACGAAGGAATGATGGCTGGGTTGTCGAGCGAACATTTGCATGGCTGGGATTGCATCGGCGAATGAGCAAGGATTACGAAGCACTTCCGGAAACGAGCGAGGCGTTTATTCGTGTCGCCATGATTGCGCTCATGCTTCAGAGACTCCAATAATCCATTTTAAGACGCACTCTTACCGAACGTTATCTCCCGAAGTACGAGGAAATGGTACGGACTTTCTTTGAAGAAGTGGCAGCAACAAATCTGAAAGTTAGGATCATGTTCTCCCAGAATGCCCGGCAGGCACAAGGGCTGACGGCAGAAGATATAGAACACGGATACTATAAATTATACTACCAGTTCATCAAGCACGCATTCGGACTGGCATATCTTCCCCCGCAACCAGAACGGACACGGCTGCGCCTCTACTTCGATCAATTTCCGGATACAGGAGAGAAGGTGGAACGCTTCAAAGGGTTCATAGCAGGTTTGCAGCGTAGTCGAGAATTTAAACCGGCTCGATTACGCATCGAACGAGAGGATATAGCGGAAGTGCGCTCGCATGAACATGTGATTCTTCAATGTCTTGACATTGTACTCGGAGCAATGTCCTTTCGGCTTAACGACATGCATCGGGAAAAGCCGCCGGGGGAAAGTAAACGTGGGAAGCGAACAATCGCCAAGGAAAGGCTTTACAAGCTGATTGTGCAGGAGATTCGCGCGCTCTATCCCAACTTCAATATTGGTGTTTCAACTGGTACGAATGGTGGTCCCAAAGACTATTGGGCAGGCTGCTACCGCCACTGGTGTTTTGAGGCCAGAAACTCGGAATATCAGCCTCATCTGAGCAAAAGAGGCCAAAACAAATAAAAAAACCCCACTTGGCCTACATAAGTACCCGACGCATAACGTTGGGCTTCGGACAAACAGGGTTTATAACTATGACGCAAAGGTAGCCAGATCTATTGACCCAGTCAACAGAAAGTTTGCAAAACTTATAAGTTCTTACTATAGGCTCCAAAGTGTGTACGGGAAGCCGCGGGCCGAGCATCAATCTTCTGACGTTAGAGCAGGAATAGCCACACTTCCTGCCACACCAGCACATCCAGCGCCCTACAGTCCTTGTAAAACACTGACGTCATGGCAATCCTTGTTAGTCCTGCCGGTGCTGGGCAGTCCGGCCGCAACATGATGCAAGGCATGCTCCCGCGACCGGCAGCGCCGTCGGGTAAACACGCGCCGAAGCGTTGACAACGTGGCAGAATCGCGGGAATTCAAGGCAGGGCACTGCCGGATCGCGATGCCGGCTCCGGTCATGGCAGCCACATGGAAATCGAGAGGGGACGGAAAATTCCCTTGCGCAACAGAATACAATGATATATGTTGCTTCGTCTCATTGCTCCGCAGGTCTCTCCCGTCTCCGGCACGGCCTCCGCATTCGATGGCTGATGAACTCTTATTGTTCACTGGAGATCATTGATGAAGCTGATCACAACACTCCGGCGCTTCCTTGCCGGAACCCTTCTGCTCCCCGCGATCGTACTGCACGCGCAGAGCGATTCTCCGTGCAACCAGGGCCGCGCCGTCCCGCCGCGCGTGGACCCGCGGCATCCCTCGGCCATCTGCCTGCCTGAACTCGGTGTCATGTATGGGCTCTTCCCGAAGTGCGTCGGCGCAGGCGGCGAGGAGTACGGACGACAGATCATCCCGCTCGGCGACATCTCCGGCGACGGCATCGACGACTGGATCATCGAGCATGTCCGCTGCGATACCGCCGTCGCATGGGGGCCTACAGCCCGTTATCCCATCGACATCCTGCTGTACCACGGTGTACGCGATAGTCTCCCTGATTCGCGCAGCGCCCAGCGCATCGGTCCCACCGAGATCGGCGCAATCACCAGCTTCCTCGCCTGCGGCGACTGGGATGGCGACGGCTTCAAGGATCTGGCCGTGCGCATCCAGCTTATTAACGACACCTCCGCTGGCAATGTAGATCGTTACGAGATCGCCCGTCTGGTCGTTTTCTGGGGCAATGCTTCCAATGTGTATTCGGTGCAGGACACCACACAGCTTCAACCGGAAGCCAATATCTGGATTGGAATTTCCCAGGGAACCGGAACCGATCTGGATGGTGACGGTACCGATGATCTTCTCATCAGGAACAGCAAGGGATTCACCGATGGTCAACCCATTGTCATACCCCGCTTACACATCTTCAAAGGACACAGTGGGCAACGATGGGGAAACAACGCTATCTCTCGTACGGCTGACTGGGTCTATTGGAACGCCGATAATTTATCATTCGACAAGATTGATGTGCTCGACCATGACAGCGACGGAACGCCCGATGTCGTCCTCTATGCCAACTCCGTCGTCCCGCGGGCATTCCTCTCCATCCTCTACGGCTCTCCCGGTGCCCTCCCCGATACCGCCGACATCCAGTCCATCAGTCTCTTCAATGCTGGCGGCCGCTGCGCCCTCTTCACCGACGTCACCGGCGATCATGTCCCTGAACTCGTCGTTAACAACAACGACAGCAATCTCATCAAAATCTTTATCGGCCTGAAAGGGCAGCGACTCCTTGAACAGTACGGCTCCGGACATGATCCTGAACGACCCGGCGAGCCGCAGTGGTGGGGGAAGCCCTGGGCGCAGATTCTTCTGCCCAGCGGCGTCAATGATTACTGGTTCCGCACCGAAAATGAACTCTACGATCTCGGCGATGGAGACCTCGACGGCATCGGCGACATCTGGTGTCTGAGCTGGCCCTATCTCCTCTGCTACCGTGGCGGCTCCACCCTCGACGATCTCGCCGACGGCATCGTTGACGTCCGTCCGGCCAATGGCTTGAAGACCGCCGCGATTCTCGGCGACATCGATGGTTCCGGGAAGACCACGATGGCGCTCGGCGGCTCCGGCGTGGTGCTGGTGCAGGGAACGACGAAGCTGCCCAGGACCGGCAAGTTCCGCAGGCTCCCGGAGGGCACCGCCGCCGTCCCGGCGGCTCCACGCAGCGCCAACCACGCACGTCCCTGGCTCAGCTTCCATTCGCTCTATTCCAACCATTCCGAACACGAGCATTCAATGAGGTAATTCCTATGAAGAAGTTCTGTTCCACTCTCCTCCTCTCGATCGCGCTTGCCAGTGCCGCCAGCGCGCAGAGCGATTCTCCGTGCAACCAGGGCCGCGCCGTCCCGCCGCGCGTGGACCCGCGGCATCCCTCGGCCATCTGCCTGCCTGAACTCGGTGTCATGTATGGGCTCTTCCCGAAGTGCGTCGGCGCAGGTGGCGAAGAATACGGACGACAGATCATCCCGCTCGGCGACATCACCGGCGACGGCATCGACGACTGGATCATCGAGCATGTCCGCTGCGATACCGCCGTCGCTGTTCGCTCCTCGGCTCGCTATCCCGTTGACATCCTGCTGTACCATGGTGTACGCGATAGCCTCCCTGATTCGCACAGCGGTCAGCGCATCGGTCCCACCGAGATCGGCGCAATCACCAGCTTCCTCGCCTGCGGCGACTGGGATGGCGATGGCTTCAAGGATCTGGCCGTGCGCATTCAACTGTTGAATGATACCTCCGCTGGTAACTCAGGACTAGGGTACGAGATTGCGCAGCTTGTCATCTTTTGGGGCAGTGCTTCTGCGCAGTATTCCATTGATGACACTACACAGCTTACATCGCAGGCAGAAGCATGGCTTGGTTTATACCAAACCATCAGTGTCGATATGAATGGTGACGGCATAGATGACCTTGTTGTACCAACTAGCAATGCTGGAATAACACGTGGCGAATTAAAATCAATTGCACGAATGCACATCTTTTACGGCCACAAGGGGCAGCGATGGGGACACCAGGATATACCTCGTCGTGCCGACTGGCTGTGGTGGCAACCACCCTCGTTTATCAAGTTGGCTACCCTCGATCATGACAGCGACGGCGCTCTCGACGTTGTCCTCTATGGCAATGATGCCGGTGGATGGGGGCGCGTCTCCGTTCTCTACGGCAGACCCGAAGGCGGCCTCCCTGATACATCCGATATGCAGTCCGTCGATCTGACGCCCGCCTACGGCCATTCATCCCTCTTCACCGACGTCACCGGCGATCATGTCCCTGAACTCATCCTCAACTGCTCCGATAACAACCGCATCAGAATCTTCATCGGGCTGAAAGGGCAACGGCTCCTTGAACAGTTCGGCTCCGGACATGATCCGGAACGGCCCGGTGAGCAGCAGTGGTGGGGGAAACCCTGGGCCGAGATCACCCTCCCGCGTGGCGTCAACGATTACTGGGACAAGTCTCCCTTCGTTCTCTATGATCTCGGCGATGGAGACCTCGACGGCATCGGCGACATCTGGTGTCTGAGCTGGCCCTATCTCCTCTGCTACCGCGGCGGTTCCACCCTCGACGACCTCGCCGACGGTATCGTCGATATCCGCCCGGCCAATGGCCTGAAGACCGCCGCGATTCTCGGCGACATCGACGGTTCCGGGAAGACCACGATGGCGCTCGGCGGAGCCGGCGTGGTGCTGGTGCAGGGAACGACGAAGCTGCCCAGGACCGGCAAGTTCCGCAGGCTCCCGGAAGGTACCGCTGCCGTCCCGGCGGCTCCACGCAGCGCCAGCCACGCACGTCCCTGGCTCAGCTTCCACTCGCTCTATTCCAACGATTCCGAACACCAGCATTCACTGAGGTAATTCCTATGAAGAAGTTCTGTTCCACTCTCCTCCTCTCGATCGCGCTTGCCAGTGCCGCCAGCGCACAGAGCACCTCTCCGTGCAACCAGGGCCGCGCCGTCCCGCCGCGCGTGGACCCGCGGCATCCCTCGGCCATCTGCCTGCCTGAACTCGGTGTCATGTACGGCACCATCTCCCAATGCGTCTTCGGCCACGGCGAAGAGTATGGCCGCAGGATCATCCCGCTCGGCGACATCACCGGCGACGGCATCGACGACTGGATCATCGAACACATTCTCTGCGATACCGTCCGCGCCGCCCGGCTCGCCGAGGAGGTCCTGTTGTACCACGGTGTGCAGGGTGGCCTGCCGAGTTCTGACAGCGGGCAGAGAATCGGTCCCACCGAAATGGCGTCGATGACCAATTTCCTTGGGTGTGGCGACTGGGATGGCGATGGCTTCAAGGATCTGGCCGTGCGCATTCAACTGCTCGGTGATACCAGCGGTGGCAATATCACCGGCTATGACATTGCCCGTCTGGTCGTTTTCTGGGGCAATGCTATTGGAACCTATTCCCTACTCGATACTACACACCTAGAATGCGGAGAACAGTTCTGGCTCGGACTCTACCAGAGTGTAAGCATCGACATTGATGCCGATGGGATTGATGACTTCTTCCTCCGTAGTGGCAGCGGTTTTAGCGATGGCCATGTACATGCATTACCGAGAATTCACTTGTTTCGCGGCCACAAGGGGCAGCGATGGGGACACCAGGATATACCTCGTCGTGCCGACTGGCTGTGGTGGCAACCACCCTCGTTTATCAAGTTGGCTACCCTCGATCATGACAGCGACGGCGCTCTCGACGTT